>Ga0164296_1000013_pt1 | contig 226976 bp, 220 predicted proteins | sample GEODES057metaG_FD_113533 | JGI IMG/M metagenome (GOLD analysis project Ga0164296, IMG submission 113533) | Dystrophic lake water microbial communities from Trout Bog Lake, Wisconsin, USA - GEODES057 metaG | ecosystem: Environmental > Aquatic > Freshwater > Lake | place: USA: Trout Bog Lake... | reverse complement strand
CTGCCGCTTCAAAGACTGGCGCCGCATCGCAACCCGCTTCGACCGAAACATCAAAAACTTCATGGGCGCCATCAGCCTCGCTGCTGCCGTCATCTGGTGGCTGTAGTGAGTCCGGACCCTAGTTTGGTGGAAACGCAAACCTTGTCATGCTGAACTTGTTTCAGCATCCATCGTGCTCCAAAAACCGCCGCTTTTGGGGAGAAATGGACCCTGAAACAAGTTCAGGGTGACGGTAAGTGAATGATGCGAACTTCAAAAATCAAAACACCGGGGCTCTTTTTTTCGCATCATGCGCCAGCCGGCCGATCGATACTGCCGGGTGACCTGATTTCGCCCCTACTTCTTCACCTCCGCCACCGGCGCGGCGGGGGGCATCGCCAGTGCGGCGCTTTCCAACTGGTCGAGCGCGTCTTGGGTGGCCACCCATTCGCGGGCGTGGGCCAGCCAGTCGGCGGCGGCGTCGCGGCCGGGCATGCGTTCGACTTCGGCGATGGCCAGATCGACCCGCTGGCCCTGCAATGCGGTGCGCGCGCGGGCGAGGCGGCTTTCGGGCAGGGGCGAAGGGGTGTCGTCGTGGCGGATGATGAACATCGCGCCCATCTGCCGGGTCAGCCAGTCCCAGGTGCGTTCGTTGGCGGGGCCGCTGACCAGTCTCGATTCGATGCGGGCAAATTCGCTCGACAGGTCGATCAGCGTAACCGGGCGGCGTGCGGCATTGACCACCGCATCCACCGACTTCGCCTGGCTGTCGCCAAACCGCATGCGCAGCGCCGGCTCGACGATCCCCAGCGGTTGCCCCCGGTCGATCGCGCGGCGCGCGGCAAACGCGATCAGCAGCATTTCGGCGCGGTTGGCCTGGCCCGAGGCGGCCAGCGCCTGCTGGTTGAGTTCGGCGAGGCGCTGTTGCAAGGCGGTCAGCCGGGCGGTGGCATCGGCCAGCGCGGCATTGGTGGCGATCAGGTTGCCTTGTGACACGATCGCGGCGGTGGTCGCGCTGCCGCTGGCGGTTGGCGCGACGATCGCCACCGGCACCACCGGTGCGGGCAGACCGCGCAGCATGCCGTGATGCCAGCCATACCAGGCGCCGCCGCCCAGCAGAAGCAGGATCAACCCGGCGAATGCCGCACCCATTCCGCGCCCGCCCGACCGCCGCGACCCGCGAGCGGGTTCCAGACTCAGTTCCGCCATATGCGTTTTTCGCTTTACCCGTGGCCCCGATGTCACAGAGACTGACACATTTGCCGGGCCAAGGAAAGCACTGCCTGATCATCGGTCGCTGCGGCCACTGCCAGCGTGCGCCAGCCGCTGCCGGCGGCCGGTGCAATCCGCGCCCCCAGGCACGCCAGCGCGATCTGTGCACGCGGCAGGCCCAGCCGGGTGCATTCGGCGGCAAAGTGGCGCGCGGCCTCTGCCGAATGCAGTAAAGCGACCACCGGCTGGCTCCGGATCAGGTCCACCGCGGCTTCAGCCAGCGGCAAGGGACGCGCGGCATAGACCACCGTGGTATCGACCCGCACCTCGTCGGGCAGGACCAGCGGCACATGCGCCTCGCCCGCCAGCCGCAGATAGTGGCCCGGCGCCACGGTATCGACCACCGCCTGCAAACCGCCGCTGCCGGTGGTCGCGACGGTGAACCCCGCCGTCATGGCCGCGCGCGCGGTGGTCGCGCCCACGGCATGCACTGGCACCGTCCGCAAATCAGCCAGCCCCGCGCCGCCGTGCGCAAACACCGCCGCGCTGCCGATCAGCAGCCCGTCCGGCAAAGGCGGGGCAGGGGGCGGCCAGTCGACCGGCACGGTGGCAAACAAGGGCGCCGCGCAAGGCTCCAGCCCCAGCGCGCGGGCAGCGGTGCAGGTGGCCGCATTGCCCGGCTCGGGGCGCAGCACCACGACCGCGGTCATTCAGGTGCCGGTAAAATGCGCGGTGATCGCCAGCGGGGCGCGCGCCAGCAGATCGTGCGCCAATGCCTGCGCGTCGTCGGGCGTCTGGGCCGAAACCCGCGTGGTGCCATCGACACGGTGCGCGCCATCGGGGCTGAACAGCGCGGCGCGGATCACCAGATCATCGCCTTCGGCGCGCGTCAGCACCGCGATCGGGCTGTGGCAGGTGCCGCCCAGACCGCGCAGCAGCGCGCGTTCGGCGATGATCGCGGCATGACTGGGGGCGTGGTCGATCGCCGCCAGCCAGCCGCGCACATCGTCGCGCGCGGCGAGGCATTCGATGCCGATCGCCCCTTGCGCCGGGGCCGGCAGCCAGGTTTCGGCATCGAGCGGCGTGCCCAGCCCGACATGACCGAGCCGATCAAGCCCGGCGGCGGCGAGCAGCGTCACTTCGGCTTCGCCGCGTTCGAGCCGGCCCAGCCGGGTGGCGACATTGCCGCGAAACGATACTACGCTGACATCGGGCCGCGCGTGGAGCATCATCGCCGCGCGGCGCGGCGCGCTGGTGCCGACCCGCGCGCCGGCCGGGATTGCCGCCACGCTGTCGGCGCCGATCAGCACATCGCGCACATCGGCGCGCGGCAAGACGGCGGCGATGGTCAGGCTGTCGGGGCGCAGCGTTTCGACATCTTTCATCGAATGGACCGCGGCATCGATCGACCCTTCGGCCAGCCAGACGTCGAGTTCCTTGGTCCACAGCGCCTTGCCGCCGATTTCGGCGAGCGGGCGGTCGATGATGCGGTCGCCGCTGGCCACCACTGGCACCAGCTCGATCGCCTCTGCCGGCCAGCCGTGCGCGGCGCAGAGCCGATCGCGGGTTTCTTCGGCCTGGGCCAGTGCGAGCGGGGATTGCCGGGTGCCCAGCCGCAAGGGGCGGGGGGGCGGCGGGGTCGATGCGCCGGGCCGGGGCGCGGGCGGTGTGCGAGTCTCGGTCATGCACCGCTTGCCGTACCGGGGATTATCTCTAAGGGGAAGGTCCCCATGGCAATCATCCTCGGCATCGAATCGTCGTGTGACGAAACCGCAGTCGCGGTTATCGACGGCCGTGGTGCGACACTCGACCGGCGCATCGTCGCGCAGCGGATCGCCTCGCAGGATGCCGCGCACCGCCCCTATGGCGGGGTCGTGCCCGAAATCGCCGCGCGCGCCCATGTCGAAGTGCTGGCGCCGATGGTCGCGGCCACGCTCGATGATGCCGGGATTGCGCTGGCTGATTGCGATGCGATCGCCGCCACCGCCGGGCCGGGGCTGATCGGCGGGGTGATGGTCGGGCTGGTCACCGGCAAGGCGCTGGCGATGGCGGCGGGCAAGCCGCTGATCGCGGTCAATCATCTTGAAGGCCACGCGCTGTCGCCGCGCCTCGCCGATCCCGCGCTCGAATATCCCTATCTGCTGCTGCTGGTATCGGGCGGGCATTGCCAATTGCTCGAAGTGCGCGGGCTGGGCCATTATCGCCGGCTCGCCACCACCATCGATGATGCGCTGGGCGAAGCGTTTGACAAGACCGCCAAGATCCTCGGGCTGGGCTATCCCGGCGGGCCGGCGGTCGAGGCGCTGGCGCGATCGGGCGATCCGCGCGCGGTGCCCTTGCCGCGACCGCTGCTGGGCAGCGATGAACCGCATTTTTCGTTCGCCGGGCTCAAGAGCGCGGTGCTGCGCGCGCATCAGGCGGGCTGCCATGCCCCGGCCGATATCGCCGCCAGCTTCCAGGCCGCGGCGATCGACTGCCTGGTCGATCGCACCCGCCGCGCGCTGGCGGTGTGCGGCCCGGTGAACGCGCTGGTGATTGCCGGCGGGGTGGCGGCCAATGTCGCCTTGCGTGGCGCGCTTGAACTGCTCGCGCAATCGGCCGGTTTGCCGCTGGTCGCACCGCCCCGCCAGTTGTGTACCGACAATGCGGCGATGATCGGCTGGGCCGGGGTCGAACGCTTTGCCGCCGGGCTGACTGATCCGCTCGACAGTGCCGCGCGCCCGCGCTGGCCGCTCGATGCCGCCGCCGAACCGGTGCGCGGCGCGGGAGTCAAGGCATGAGCGTCGCGGTGATCGGCGCCGGCGCGTGGGGCACTGCGCTGGCCAATCTGCTCGCGGCCGATGGGCGCCCGGTGCATCTGTGGGCGCGCGATCCGGCATTGGCCGACGCGATCAATGCGACACGGGCCAATCCCGCCTATCTGCCCGGTATCGCGCTGGCGCCGACGATCAGCGCCAGCGCCGATCCCGCCGCGCTGGCCGGAGCGGCGGTGGTGCTGGTGGTCACCCCGGCGCAGGCGATGCGCAGCGTGCTGGCGCAAATGCCCGCGTTCACCGGCGATCTGGTGATCTGTGCCAAAGGGATCGAGGCGGGCAGCGGGCTGATGATGCGTGATGTCGCGCGCGCGGTGCAGCCGGGGGCAACGATCGCCGTTTTGTCCGGCCCGACCTTTGCGCATGAAGTCGCGGCGGGTTTGCCCACTGCGGCGACGCTGGCATGCAGCGGCGGCCATGCGCAGTGGCAACGGCTGGCGCCGGTGATCGCGCGCGGATCATTCCGCCCCTATTTCAGCGACGATCTGATCGGGGTCGAACTGGGCGGCGCGATCAAGAACGTGCTCGCGGTCGCCTGCGGCGTGGTCGAAGGTTTGCAACTGGGCCACAATGCCCGCGCCGCGCTGATCAGCCGGGGCCATGCCGAAATGGTGCGGTTTGGCCTGGCGCTCGGCGCGCGGGCGGATACGCTGTCGGGCCTGTCGGGGCTGGGCGATCTGGTGTTGACGTGCAATTCGGCGGCCAGCCGCAACTTCGCGCTGGGCACCGCGCTGGGGCAGGGCATTGCGGCGCAGACTTTTCTGAACGATCGGCGCACCGTCGCCGAAGGGGCGCAGACCGCGCCGGTGCTGGCGCGGATCGCGCGCGAGCATGGCATCGCCATGCCGATTGCCGAAGCGGTCGCTGCGCTGGTATCGGGGGCGGTCACCGCGCGCGCGATGGTCGATGCCCTGCTGGCGCGGCCACTGCGATCCGAACGCGATGGCGGGGATGAAGGGATGCGCGCGCTTGGGTAATCCGGTGGCCAGTGCTGATCCGGCCGCAACCGGCGGCCGCGCCTTTGGCGGCGAGGGCGACATTGCCGCGCTGGCCAAGGGCGGGCGCACCAATGTGCTGGGCTTTCTGGTGCGGCTGGTGGCGCGCATCCCGTTTCTGTTCATCGCCAGCCGGATGTATGGCGCCAGCGCGATGGGGCGGTTTGCCGCTGCGCTGGTGATGGTCGAATTTGCCGGGCAGATGGCGACGCTCGGCCAAAAACGCGGGCTGGCGCAGCGGCTCGATGAAACCGGCTGCGGCGGGCACGATGCGGATTCGGGCGCGCATGCAGTCGCCGATGCGTTGCTGGTGACCACGCTGCTGGCCGGGGCGATGTCGGCGCTGATCTGGTACTTTCCCGAGCTGGTCGTGCCGCATGGCACCGTCAGCATGGGCGAACGGCTGCTGGTGCTGTCGGTCTGGGTGCTGGCGGTGGGCGATATCGCGCTTGCCGCGCTGGCATTCCGGTTTGACGTGGCAACCACGGTGCGCGCGCGCGCGGTGGTCGAACCGTGGACGCTGTCGATCACCGCCGGGGTGGCCTATTTCTTCTACCCGGCCAGCGGGCTGGCGCTGGCCTATCTTGCCTCGGTCAGCGCGGCGACGCTGGTCGCGCTGGTGGCGCTGGTGCGCGCTTATGGCCTGCCGCGGCGGTGGCGGCCGCGTCCCTTGGCGCTGATGCGGCTGGCGATGCGCAACATGCCGCTGGCCGGTGCCGACGCGGTCGAATGGGGCACGCGCAAGATCGACGTGTTCATCCTGCGCTTTTTCATCGGCGAGGCGGCGCTGGGGATCTATTTCTTTGCGCAGCAATTGTCGTCGCTGCCGCAAAAGCTGAAAACCAGTTTCGAACCGGTGCTGGGCCCGGTGATCACCCGCAATGTGCGCACCGGCAACATGGCGGCGATCGCCGCGCAAGTGTGCCAGGTGGGGTTCTGGATCACCGCCGCGCAGACCGGGCTGGCGCTGGCGCTGGCGATTCCCGGCGCCGGGCTGATGGGGCTGGGCGGACCGGCCTTTGTCCAGGGGACGATCGCGCTGGTGTTCCTGCTGCTCGCCGAAGTGGTCGCCGCCACCGCCGTGGTCAGCGAGGCGGCGCTGATCTATCTGGCGCGCATGCGCAACTTGTGGATCAGCCTGGCGATGATCGTGCTGCAGGGCGTGCTCACGCTCGCGCTGATCGTGGTGGCGCAGCGGATGGGTCTGCCGCCGGTGTGGCAGGCCGCCGCCGCCGCGCTGGCGATGGCGCTGGCGCTGGCGACCAGTTCGCTGCTCAAATCGTTGTTGCTGGCGCGGATCGTCGGCCATGCCATCAACAATTGGCGCTGGGGGCTGGTGTGGGCAACGCTGCCTGCGGCGCTGGTCGGCGCGTTGTCGCATCTCCTGCCCGAATGGGCCGAATTGCTGTTTGGCATTCCGGCGATCGTGGCAGTCTATTGCCTGGTGATCTGGCGCACCGGGTTCGGGCCGGAAGACCGCGTGCTGTTCCGTCGCGGCGGTGCGCAGAAGGGATGACGATGATGATGACGTGGACTTCGACCAATCCGGTCCTCGCCGCCGGCCTCGCGCTGGTGCTGCTGGGCCTGCTCTGGCTGGCGCTGACCCGCCGCCGCCGCGCCCCGCAGCGGCGCGAATACCGCGATGTCCTGTCCGAAGGCGCTGGCCCCGCCCAGCGCAACACCGCGCTGATCGACGCCGCCCCCGCCGCCGCCGTCGCCCCACCCCCCGCGCCCGAAGCGCCGCCGCCCGCCGATGGCGACGATCTGACCCGGATCAAGGGCATCGGCCCCAAACTGCACCGCCTGCTCACCGATCTGGGGGTGACCCGGTTTGACCAGATCGCCGCGTGGAGCGAAGCCGACCTGGCCGCGCTCGATCCCAAACTGGGCGCCTTTGCCGGCCGGCCGGCGCGCGACAACTGGGTTGAACAGGCTGCCCTGCTGGCGAGCGGTGATGCGGCTGCTTATGAAGCCAGGTTCGGCAAGCTGTAGGGTGCGATTTTGTCCCCCCTCCCCTTCAGGGGAGGGGCCGGGGGTGGGGGCTATCGAAATTGCGCGGTGCCCAAGGCGCGCCCCCACCCCAACCCCTCCCCTGAAGGGGGGGCTTTATGCGGCCCGCACCCTATTCCTCCAGCAATTCATCCACCGGGGCGTTCAGCCCGGCGATGATATCCTGCCGCTGGTCTTCGGGCAGCGCGCCGGGGCGGGCCAGCCATTGGCGCAGGCGGTAGAGTTTGCCGGGGTCGATGCGGCCGTCCTGCCATTGATCGACCAGATAATCGCCCGCCTCGGGAATGCCCGCCTTTACCGCGACAAACAGATAGGCCAGCGCATCGTTGGGCACCTGGATATCGCGGTTGATGTCGATCAGCTGCACCGCCGCCCACGCGCCCGCCGGCGATCCTTTGTCGGCGGCCATGCGGTACCAGTGAAGCTGCCGCCCGCGCCGGTCGATCAGCGGCATCGTGCCCGGCGTGTCGCGATAAAAATCGCCCAGCCGCAATTGCGCAGCGACATCACCGGCACTGGCGCGCGCGGCAAGGCACTGGCCCGCCGGGGTGTCCTCGACCGGAATGCCCTGCGCCGGGGCGCTGGCCGGCAGCACGAGGTTGGCCGGGCAGGGCGGGGGCACGGGAGGCGCCGGGCTGCGGCCGCACGCGGCCAGCAGCGCAATCAGCGGCAGCGCGGTGGGCCAGCGGCGGGTCATTTGCCGCGCCGCTCGATCGCCGGCTGATAGGCGAAATCGCCCACCCCGCCACGGCACCCGCCGGGCCGCACAAACAGGCATTGCAGCCGATCTTCGACATTGAGGTATTCCGAGCCGCGACAGCCGGTCAGACGATAGCCGGCGGGCAATTTGCCGGCCTCAAGCTGCGGCGCCTCGATCACGTTGAAGCGGTCGGCCATCGCGCGCGCCTGCAACGGCGCCTCGGGCCCGTCGAACAGCAGCACCGGCGCGCGGCGGTTGAACATCGTCATCGCCAGTGCGGGATGCGCCGGCTGGTCAAACATCGCAAAGCCGCACAGCCCCGGCGTCTCTCCCGCCAGCACCAACGACATGAACGGCACATCGCCCTGCATCCAATATTCGCTGAACACCGGGGTCAGTGCGCAAGCCAGGCTCAACCCCGCCCAGATCGCCGCCAGCACCGGCAGCGCGCGCGCCTTCGTCAGCCGGTCCCACAGATCGACCGACCCGATCGCCGCCAGCAAGACCAGCGTGGTGATCGCCAGCAGGACAAAGCGGTATTCCTTGTGCGCGATCAGCGAATGCGCCGCGATCACCGCCAGCGCAATCGCCAGCAGCATCGGCCGCCGCCGCGCCCCGATCAGCGCCAGCGGCACCAGCGCCAGCGTCGCCCAACCCCAGGTGCGCGCCTGAAACGTGACAAACCACCAGGGCGGCTGCGTGCCAAACAGATCGCTGCCGCCCTCTACCACGTTGAAAGTGATGCTGCGCCAGATCCACAGCAGCGGCGGATGCCCGGTCACCACATCGGCCAGCCCGCCCAGTACCAATCCGCCCAACCCGCCGAGCACGGTCCAGCCCAGCGTGCGGCGCCAGCCGGTGCCCAGACTCCACAGCGCAATCAGCACGATCGCCGGCAGATAATGGAACCGCACGACAAACCCGATCGCCAGCAGCAGCCCCAGCACTACCGCGCGGCGCGGGCAGGGATCGCGGCGCAACCGTTGCGCCAGCGCCATCGCCGGAAACAGCAGCGTCAGCCCGATCGCTTCGGCCGAAGGGCGCACCGCGAAATAGAACACCTCGCACCACACCGCGCCAACCCAGGCCGCCACCAGCGCATGGCGGCGCCCGATCGGCCGCGCCAGATCATACCACGCCACCGGCACCGCCAGCGAGGCGAGCGCCAGCACCGCGCGTACCAGATAGAGATGCAATTGCGTCTGCGGCGCCAGCGCCTGCCCTACGGCGATCGGCGCGGCCAGCACCAGCGGCACGAACCAGCCGCGAATGCCGGCGTGAAATTCCCACGCCCGCACCCACGATCCGGTCACCACGCCATAGGCGGGCTCAAGATACTGCCACACTTCATCGGCGTGAAACACCGTCATCCGGCTGGCCAGGATCAGCCGCAGCGCCAGCGCCACGCCGACAATGCCCGCCAGCGCGCGATGGCGGCGCAGCACGGCCAGGGCTGATCGATGATGCAAGCGGTGCGACCCCTGTTTCCTGCCCCCCCGGCAGATCGGTGTTGCGCATGCGCATATCGGCCGGCGGGGCAGGGGGCAAGGGTTACTGTTGCTCGATCACCTGCCAGCGGATCGCGCTGTCATAGCTGCCGGCATCGGGCCGCCCGGCGCTGTTGCGCGCCGGGGCAAAGCGCGCGCGCTGGCTGACTTTGTCGCAGGCGACCGCATCGAGCGGGGGATGGCCGCTCGATGCGGTCACCCGGCAGCCGCTGACTTTGCCATCGGCGCCGATCTCGAGGTGCAGCCGGGTCACCCCGCTCCAGCCGCGTTGCAACGCGGCCTGCGGATAATCGGCGGTGGTGATCCATTGCCCGGGATCGCCCAGCGGATGCGCGCCCACCACCGGTTGCGCGGGCGGCGGCGTTGGCGGGGTGTGGGGAATTTCGGGCAGGACATCATGGCCAGTGCCGGGCACCGCCATCGGGTCAAGCGGCGCCAGCGTGAACTGGCTGGTGGGAATCGCGATCGGATCGTCAGGGGTCTGCTGCGCTGGATGCACCGGGTTGGTCGGGGTGCGGTGGATCGGCGGCGCGGGCGGCGGGGGCGGAGCGACCGGAATCCACAGATTGTCCTGCAACACTTTGGGAATATGCGGGTGCAGCGCCCCGCCGGCAAAGGCGGTGAGCAGTGCGGCGCCCAGCGAGATCTGGATCGTGGCGGCCAGCAGGCCCGGCCCGAGTGCCGAACGCCGTTCGTTGTAACGGGAATATGTCATCGCCGGTTCTCCCCATTGGTGGTTGGTTCGGTGGTGTCAGTCCTGCTCCATGAATGATACGGTATAACATGACTCGGATTGGTGCTGGCCGCAAGCGCAAATTTGCGGCAGTCTGCGCCGCGATGACAAGCAAGCAAGATGCCCCGGTGCTGCGGCGGATCGGCCGGCTGCTGTGCGCGCTGCTGGCGCTGGCGGGCGCCGGCACGGCACGCGCCGATCCCGCCGTGATCAGCGCCCATGACGCGATCTATCCGTTCTACATGCCGATGCAGGGGCTGGCCCGCCCGGCGATCCGCCTGTTCGTCAAGTGCGAGGCGTCGCGCCGTGCCGGGCACGAAGTCTATGCCGGGCGCGATGCGGCGTCGCTCTATGGCCGGGCCAGCGGCGGGTTCGAATTTGTCTATGAAGCAACCGATGCCGCCGGGCAGCCTTGCGTCTATCCGTTTGCGCCGTGGCTGCCGCAGATCACCGGGCCGATCGGCGGCACGCAATATGTCCTGCGCTCGTCGGTGCCTGGGCGGCAGGTCACCTTTCGCGATGCGGGCCAGTGGGCGACGATCGACTTGCGGCTGTTCGATATCGGCCGCAACCGCGTCCATTTCGAAATGCGCGACATCGCGCTCGATTTTCCCGGCGCGATCCAGCCGATGGGCGCGCTGCATATCGAAGGGTTCGGCGGCACCCGCCCCGGCCTGCTGACCACCGTGATCCGCCGCTGCCGCCTCTATGGCGGCAAAAACGCGCTGTTCGTGCCGGGCGGGCAAACCATGCTGCTGGTCGAAGACAGCGCGATCACCGGCAATGTCGGCACCAATGCCGATCAGGAACACAGCACTTATATCAACGGCATCCTTGTCAGCCACATGCGCAATTCAAGCTGGAGCGGCCAGCACGCCTGGGCCAACATGGCCAGCGGGCATCAGCTGAAAGACAAGGCCTATTTGCGCATCTATGAAAACGTCACGGTGTCGAACCGCCCGGTCGGCACCACCGCCTCGGCGATGCCGCTGGTCGATGCCTCTGCCTTCGGCTTTACCTGGTCCAACAATCTGCATCTGCTGCGCCAGGCCCCGGCGCAGACCGCGCGCGATGCGCTGGTCGATCTGCGCAGCGAAATCCGCTATGGCACGCCCGATCTCTATCCGTGGGGCGTGCTCGCCGTGCCCGGCTGGCGCATGCCGGGCGATCCGCTGGCCGCGCTCGATCAGGTCTATCTGTCGGTCTTTCTCAACACCCGCGTCGACAGCTTTCGCAGCGAACCCTATGTCTTTGCCCTGCGCAATCAGGGCACCGGCTTTGCCCCCGGCAGCGACCGCGTCACCGGCAATGATCAGGCTCCGCGCGCCTGGCAACGCACCGTCTCGCTGGCGTTCAACACCCGCGGCACATTGGCGCGCGTCTATGGCCCCGGCGGCTGGACATATGTCGACCCGCGCCTGCCCCCCGCCGCGCAATGGGTCATCGACCGCGACACCTTCATCCGCCACGCACTGCGGCTGATCGGGCGGTGAAATTGGCCAATCCTCCCCGTTCCGGGGAGGGGGACCAGCGAAGCTGGTGGAGGGGCGGTGGTGCTTGGCGCACCATCGCGGTGAAGCGCCTTGCCGAATGCGGAAATGTGCGCAGTGTCAGAGGTGGTCGTGGCCCGCGCGGCCCCTCCACCGCCTTTCCGTTTCGGGGAGGGTGCGCAGCGGGCTCAGCTGGCGCGTGCAACGCTGCCGGTATCGGTATTGCGACGCTTTGATCAGAGCTCTCCCGCGTGTCCGGCGCCCCCGCACTGCGCACCCGCTTGACCTTCGCCCCGTTCGCGCGTAAGGGCGCGCTCTTCCGGCGGGGGCTTTGCGTCTGTCCGGGTCAAGTCGAGCTGAACATTGGCGGTTTGTGCCGTCAAAGTAACCCGGCGCCGTGGCGCGGGTGGAGTGTTTTTCGGCTCGCATCGGTTGGCGGTCCACTTCGTTGGCGAAGGCGGGTCGGCGCGGGTGCGAACGCGATGCTTCATCCTCGTGGCGGATGCCAGAACCAAGGTGAAGTTTTCACGATGCCTACGATCAACCAGCTGGTCCGCAAGGGCCGCGTTCCGCAGAAGGCCAAGAGCAAGGTCCCTGCGATGGAGCAGAACCCGCAAAAGCGCGGTGTTTGCACCCGCGTTTACACGACGACCCCGAAGAAGCCGAACTCGGCGCTGCGCAAGGTCGCCAAGATCCGTCTGACCAACAGCCGCGAAGTCATTTCGTACATTCCCGGTGAAGGCCACAACCTGCAAGAGCACTCGGTGGTGCTGATCCGTGGCGGCCGCGTGCGCGACTTGCCCGGCGTGCGCTATCACGTGCTGCGCGGCGTGCTCGACACGCAGGGCGTCAAGGATCGCAAGCAGAGCCGTTCGAAGTACGGCGCCAAGCGTCCGAAGTAAGCCCCGGTGCGGGCCAACCGGCTCGCTGGTTTTTCACGGGGCTGCGGCTGCAAGGCCCGCCCGGTCATAAGGAAATTCCCATGTCACGTCGTCGTCGTCCGGAAAAGCGGGTGATCCTGCCCGATCCGAAGTTCGGTGATCAGGTCCTGTCGAAGTTCATGAACAACCTCATGCTCGACGGCAAGAAGTCGGTCGCCGAAAGCATCGTCTATGGTGCGCTCGAAACCATGCAGACCCGCGCCAAGGCGGATCCGGTGCAGCTGTTCCATGATGCGCTGAACAATGTGAAGCCGCAGATCGAAGTGCGTTCGCGCCGCGTCGGCGGTGCCACCTATCAGGTGCCGGTTGAAGTGCGTCCCGAACGCGCCCAGGCGCTGGCGATCCGCTGGCTGATCACCGCTGCGCGCAATCGTTCGGAAACGACGATGTCGGCGCGGCTGTCGGCCGAGCTGCTCGATGCCGCCAACAACCGCGGCAACGCCGTCAAGAAGCGTGAAGACACCCACCGCATGGCCGACGCCAACCGCGCGTTCAGCCATTACCGCTGGTAAGTCACGCAACGGTCACAGTTTTGAACCAAGGGGCGGGGCTGATTGCAGTTCCCGTCCCTATCCCACAAGGAATTGACCATGGCCCGCAGCCACCCGCTCGAGCGCTATCGCAATATCGGCATCATGGCGCACATCGACGCCGGCAAGACCACCACGACCGAGCGCATCCTCTATTACACCGGCAAGTCCTACAAGATCGGCGAAGTCCACGACGGCGCCGCGACGATGGACTGGATGGAACAGGAACAGGAACGCGGCATCACGATCACTTCGGCTGCCACCACCTGCTTCTGGAACGATCACCGCATCAACATCATCGACACCCCCGGCCACGTTGACTTCACCATCGAAGTCGAACGTTCGCTGCGCGTGCTCGACGGCGCGGTGGCCTGCTTTGACGGCGTTGCCGGGGTCGAACCGCAGTCGGAAACGGTGTGGCGCCAGGCCGACAAGTACGGCGTGCCGCGGATGTGCTTCATCAACAAGCTCGACCGCACCGGTGCGAACTTCAAGTATTGCGTGCAGTCGATCATCGATCGTCTCGGCGCGACGCCGGCGGTGCTCTATCTGCCGATCGGCGCCGAAAGCGATTTCAAGGGTCTGGTCGATCTCGTCCATGACCGCGCGATCATCTGGCAGGACGAAAGCCTGGGCGCCAAGTTCGACTATGTCGACATCCCGGCCGAACTCGCCGACGAAGCCGCCGAATATCGCGAAAAGCTGATCGAGCTGGCCGTCGAACAGGACGATGCCGCGATGGAAGCCTATCTCGAAGGCAACCTGCCCGATGTCGATACGCTCAAGGCGCTGATCCGCAAGGGCGCGCTGGCGCAGGCCTTCGTGCCGGTGGTGTGCGGTTCGGCGTTCAAGAACAAGGGTGTGCAGCCGCTGCTCGACGCAGTGGTCGATTACATGCCGTCGCCGCTCGACATTGCCGACGTGCAGGGCATCAACCCCGACACCGAAGAACCCGACACCCGGCCGACCGCCGATGATGCGCCGTTCTCGGGCCTCGCGTTCAAGATCATGAACGACCCGTTCGTCGGCAGCCTGACGTTCCTGCGCGTCTATTCGGGTACGCTGACCAAGGGCAGCTATCTGAATTCGGTCAAGAACAAGAAGGAGAAGGTCGGCCGCATGCTGCTGATGCACTCCAACAACCGCGAAGACATCGAAACCGCCTATGCCGGCGATATCGTCGCGCTGGCCGGGCTCAAGGAAACCACCACTGGGGATACGCTGTGCGCCGAACGCCAGCCGATCATCCTTGAACGGATGGAATTCCCCGATCCGGTGATCGAACTGTCGGTGGAACCCAAGACCAAGGCCGACCAGGAAAAGATGGGCATCGCGCTGCATCGCCTGTCGGCCGAAGATCCGTCGTTCCGCGTGTCGACCGATCACGAATCGGGCCAGACGATCATCAAGGGGATGGGCGAACTCCACCTCGAAATCATCGTCGATCGCATGAAGCGCGAATTCAAGGTCGAAGCCAACGTCGGGGCGCCGCAGGTGGCCTATCGCGAATCGCTCGGCCGCGAAGTCGAACTCGATTACACCCACAAGAAACAGTCGGGTGGTTCGGGCCAGTTCGGCCGCGTCAAAGTGCGGCTGGTGCCGGGCGAACGCGGTTCGGGCATCCAGTTCTTCGACGAAGTCAAGGGCGGGAACATTCCGCGCGAATATATCCCTTCGGTTGAAAAGGGCATGCGCGAAACCGCCGCGACCGGCAGCCTGATCGGCTTCCCGATCATCGACTTCAACATCCACCTGACCGACGGCGCCTACCACGACGTCGACTCGTCGGCGCTGGCGTTCGAAATCGCCGGCCGCGCGGCGATGCGCGAAGCCGCGCAGAAGTCGGGGATCAAGCTGCTCGAACCGATCATGAAGGTCGAAGTTGTCACGCCCGAAGATTTCATGGGCGATGTCATCGGCGATCTGAACTCGCGGCGTGGGCAGATCCAGGGCACCGACAGCCGGGGCAATGCCCAGGTGGTCGAGGCGATCGTGCCGCTGGCCAACATGTTTGGCTATGTCAACACGCTGCGTTCGTTCACCCAGGGGCGGGCGCAGTACACCATGCAGTTCTCGCACTATGACGAAGTTCCGGCAAACGTCGCGAGCGAACTGAAGGAGAAGCTGGCGTAAGCTGTGCGTGCCCGATTTCGCTTTCGTGAAATCGGCACAACACGACGCTTGCCTGATCCGAATGATCACGCTAGGGGCGGCGCCTGCATTTCTGGCGCGAGTCCGGCTGGTGCCGCCTCCAACAGCAATCACCCAAGCTTTACAGAAGAAGGTTTGAACAATGGCCAAGGCTAAGTTTGAGCGGACCAAACCGCACTGCAACATCGGCACCATCGGTCACGTTGACCATGGCAAGACCACGCTGACCGCAGCGATCACCAAGGTGCTGGCCGAAACCGGCGGTGCAACGTTCACCGATTACGCCAACATCGACAAGGCGCCGGAAGAACGCGAACGCGGCATCACCATTTCGACCGCGCACGTCGAATATGAAACCGCCAACCGTCACTATGCCCACGTCGACTGCCCGGGCCACGCCGACTATGTGAAGAACATGATCACCGGCGCGGCGCAGATGGACGGCGCGATCCTGGTGGTGAACGCTGCTGACGGCCCGATGCCGCAGACCCGCGAACACATCCTGCTCGCCCGCCAGGTCGGCGTGCCGGCGCTGGTCGTGTACATGAACAAGGTCGACCAGGTCGATGACGAGGAAATCCTCGAACTCGTCGAACTCGAAGTGCGCGAGTTGCTGTCGTCGTACGATTTTCCGGGCGACGATATTCCGATCGTCAAGGGTTCGGCTCTGGCCGCGCTCGAAGGCCGCAACGACGAAATCGGCAAGAACTCGATCCATGCGCTGATGGAAGCTGTTGACAGCTACATCCCGCAGCCGCCGCGTCCGACCGACAAGCCGTTCCTGATGCCCGTCGAAGACGTGTTCTCGATCTCGGGTCGTGGCACCGTGGTGACCGGCCGTATCGAAACCGGCATCATCAAGGTTGGCGAAGAAGTCGAAATCATCGGCCTCAAGGCAACTGCCAAGACCGTCGTGACTGGCGTGGAAATGTTCCGCAAGCTGCTCGACCAGGGTGAAGCCGGCGACAACGTCGGTGCCCTGATCCGCGGCATCAAGCGTGAAGAAGTCGAGCGTGGCCAGGTTCTGGCCAAGCCCGGCACCGTGACCCCGCACACCGAGTTCTCGGCCGAGGTCTATGTGCTGTCGAAGGACGAAGGTGGCCGTCACACCCCGTTCTTTGCCAACTATCGTCCGCAGTTCTACTTCCGCACCACCGACGTGACCGGCGAAGTGATCCTGCCCGAAGGCACCGAAATGGTGATGCCCGGCGACAACCTGACCCTGTCGGTCAAGCTGATCGCGCCGATCGCGATGGACGAAGGTCTGCGCTTCGCAATTCGCGAAGGTGGCCGGACCGTCGGTTCGGGGGTTGTCAGCAAGATCACGAAGTAATATAGGGCCGGCTCCGGCGGGGGATTCGCGTTCCCCGCCGGTCGGTTTTTTCTGATCAGCTGACCCGCGCACATCGGGTGCCAGCCACTGCCACAGTGGCGCGATGCATCCCATGGCTGGGCGGGCCGGCTGGTTTTTGTTTTCGCTCTTTCGCATCGGTAAACGGACATGGAAGCCCAGAATATCCGCATTCGCCTGAAGGCATTTGATCATCGTGTGCTTGACCAGGCCACCGGAGAGATCGCGGACACCGCTCGTCGTACCGGCGCGCTGATCCGGGGCCCGATTCCGCTGCCGACGCGCATCGAAAAGTTCTGCGTCAACCGTGGTCCGCACGTTGACAAGAAATCGCGCGAACAGTTCGAAGTGCGCACTTACAAGCGCCTGCTCGACATCGTGCAGCCCAACGCGGCAACCGTCGATGCGCTGATGAAGCTGGACCTCGCGGCCGGCGTGAACGTGGAAATCAAGCTGGCCTGATCGGCTGGCGACACAAGGGATACCTCCGGCATCCGCCAGACCCAGCGTCTGGCACCTGGCCGGGACAGCGTCCCCCGTTGGTCCTTTGCATCATCCGATGATGCAGGGGGCATTCAGCCCGGACGGGGGCACGCTTCACAATACGGGCTGAACACGCCTGTGGGGAATGGGTCCCTGCAGGCCTCTGTTGAGGAGTCCAGATCATGCGCACTGGCGTGATCGCGAAGAAGGTGGGGATGACCCGCCTTTTCCAGGAAGATGGCCGGCACGTTCCGGTTACCGTCCTGTCGCTTGAAGATTGCCAGGTGGTTTCGGTTCGCACCGCTGAACGCGACGGTTATGTCGCGCTGCAGCTGGGCGCCGGGTCCGCCAAGCAGAAGAACGTTGCCAAGCCGCAGCGTGAACATTTCGCCAAGGCCGAAGTGCCGTTGAAGGCCGAAGTCGCCGAATTCCGCGTGGCCGATGATGCCGTGCTGGATGTCGGGTCGACGATCGCTGCCTCGCACTTCGCGATCGGCCAATATGTCGACATCACCGGCCACACCCAGGGCAAGGGCTTTGCCGGGGCGATGAAGCGCTGGAGCTTTGGCGGCATGCGCGCCACCCACGGCGTGTCGATCTCGCACCGTGCCCACGGTTCGACCGGCAACCGCCAGGATCCGGGCCGCGTGTTCAAGAACAAGAAGATGGCCGGCCACATGGGCGACCGTCAGCGCACGCAGCAGAACCTCGAAGTTGTCCGTACCGACGACGAACGCGGCCTGATCTTCGTCAAGGGCTCGGTGCCCGGGTCGAAGAACGCGTGGCTGCTGGTGCGCGATGCGGTCAAGGTCGATCGTCATGGCGATGCCCCCTATCCCGCCGGCCTCAAGCAGGCTTCCAACAACAACGAAGTCGCGGCCCCCGCGACCGATGGCCAGGAGGGCTAAGTCGTGAAGGTTCAGGTCCTCAATCTGGACGGGACGGCCGCCGGTGATGTCGAGCTGTCGGATGACGTGTTCGGCCTCGAGCCGCGCGCCGATATCCTGCATCGCGTTGTCACTTGGCAGCTTGAAAACCGTCGCGGCATTGCCCGCAAGGCGCGCGAGCGCAGCGATGTTGCCCGCACCGGCAAGAAGTTCGGCCGCCAAAAGGGCGGTGGTACCGCCCGTCACGGCGACCGCAAGGCGCCGATCTTCATCGGCGGCGGCAAGGCGCACGGTCCGCGCGTTCGCGAATTCAACATTTCGCTGAACAAGAAGGTCCGCGCGCTCGGTCTCAAGATGGCGCTGTCGTCGAAGGCGCAGCACGGTCTGGTCGTGGTCGACAGCCTGGAACTGGCCGATGCCAAGACCAAGGTGCTGGTCGGCACGCTGGCGGCGGCCGGGTTCGGCAAGAAGGTGCTGGTGGTTGACGGCGATGCGGTGAACGAGGGCTTTGCCCGCGCCGCGCGCAACATCATCGGTGTCAACGTGCTGCCCGCGATCGGTGCCAACGTCTACGACATCCTGAAGCATGACACGCTGGTGCTGACGCGCGCTGCGGTCGAAAAGCTGGAGGCGCGTTTCAATGGCTAAGGACGCAATCGACACGCGCCATTATGACGTGATCGTGGCTCCCCACATCACCGAAAAGGCGACGCTGCTGTCGGAACACAACGCGGTTGTGTTCAAGGTCGCCTCGGGCGCGACCAAGCCGCAGATCAAGGCTGCCATCGAAGCGATCTACAATGTGAAGGTCGCGGCGGTGAACACCCTGGTCGCCAAGGGCAAGACCAAGCGCTGGAAGGGGCAACCCTACACGCGCTCCGACGTCAAAAAGGCGATCGTGACGCTGGCCGCCGGCCAGTCGATCGACGTCACCAGCGGTATCTGAGGGCGCAAGGATCATGGCACTCAAGAGCTATAACCCGACCAGCCCGGCACGCCGTGGCCTGGTTCTCGTCGACAAGGCTGCGCTGTGGAAGGGCAAGCCGGTCAAGGCGCTGACCGAAGGGAAGCACAAGACCGGCGGCCGCAACAACAAGGGCCATGTGACCAGCCGCGGCATCGCGGGCGGTCACAAGCAGACTTATCGCTTCATCGACTTCAAGCGTCGCAAGTGGGACGTGCCGGCCACCGTCGAGCGGCTGGAATACGACCCCAACCGCACCGCGTTCATCGCGCTGGTGACTTATGCCGACGGCGAACAGGCCTATATCCTGGCGCCGCAGCGCATGGCCGCCGGTGATGTGATCGTCGCCGGGGAAAAGACCGACGTGAAGCCGGGCAATGCGATGCTGCTGTCGCAGATGCCGGTCGGCACGATCGTCCACAACGTCGAGATGAAGCCCGGCAAGGGCGGTCAGATCGCACGTTCGGCCGGGACTTATGTCCAGGTCGTCGGGCGTGACCGCGGCATGGTCATCGTTCGCCTCAATTCGGGCGAACAGCGCTATCTGCGTGGCGATTGCATGGGCACCGTGGGCGCCGTGTCGAACCCCGACAACGGCAACCAGAACCTGGCCAAGGCCGGCCGCAACCGCTGGCTGGGCAAGCGCCCGCTGACGCGCGGCGTGGCCAAGAACCCGGTCGACCACCCGCACGGTGGTGGTGAAGGCCGCACCTCGGGCGGCCGTCATCCGGTTACCCCGTGGGGCAAGCCGACCAAGGGTGCCCGCACCCGCCACAACAAGCGCACCGACGCGATGATCATCCGTTCGCGCCACGCGAAGAAGAAGAGGTAACATCCCATGGCACGTTCCGTCTGGAAGGGCCCCTTCGTCGAGCTGCACCTGCTGAAAAAGGCGGAAGCCGCGCAGGATGCCGGCTCGCGCGCTGGCCCGATCAAGACCTGGTCGCGTCGTTCGACCATTTTGCCGCAGTTCGTTGGTCTGACGTTCAGCGTCTACAACGGGCACAAGTTCATCCCCGTCTCGGTGAACGAAGACATGGTTGGCCACAAGCTTGGCGAATTTGCGCCCACGCGCACGTTCCCCGGCCACGCCGCTGACAAGAAGGGCAAGCGCTGATGTCGAAGCCTGCAGCCCCCCGTCGCGTAGGCGACAAGGAAGCGCTTGCGGTTGGTACCACCATCCGTGGCTCTGCGCAGAAGCTCAACCTGGTTGCCGCGCTGATCCGTGGTCGCCGGGTCGAGGATGCGCTGAACATCCTGACTTTTTCGACCAAGGCGATGGCGGTTGATGCGCGCAAGGTGCTCGCGTCGGCCATTGCCAATGCCGAAAACAACCACAACCTGGACGTCGACTCGCTCGTGGTCGCCGAAGCCAGCGTTGGCAAGTCGATCACGATGAAGCGCTTCCACACCCGTGGTCGTGGCAAGTCGACCCGGATCCTCAAGCCGATTTCGCGGCTGCGGATCGTTGTCCGCGAAGTCGAGGAGGCCTGATCCATGGGTCACAAGACCAACCCCGTCGGTCTGCGCCTGCAGATCAACCGCACCTGGGACAGCCGCTGGTTTGCCGAAGGGCAAAGCTATCAGCGCCTGCTCAAGGAAGACCTGACGATCCGCAAGTTCATCGTCGAAAGCCTGCCCCAGGCAGCGATTTCGAAGGTGGTGATCGAACGGCCTGCCAAAGTGTGCCGCGTGTCGATCTATGCCGCACGCCCCGGCGTGATCATCGGCAAGAAGGGCGCCGACATCGAAAAGCTGCGGCTCAAGCTGTCGAAGCTGACCAAGAGCGACGTCAAGCTGAACATCGTTGAAATCCGCAAGCCGGAAATCGATGCCAAGCTGGTGGCGCAGGGCATTGCCGATCAGCTCGTGCGCCGCGTGGCGTTCCGCCGCGCGATGAAGCGCGCGGTCCAGTCGGCGCTGCGGCTTGGTGCCGAAGGCATCAAGATCACCTGCGGTGGCCGTCTCGGCGGCGCCGAAATCGCCCGCGTCGAATGGTATCGCGAAGGCCGTGTGCCGCTGCACACGCTGCGCGCCAACATCGATTATGCCGAAGCCGAAGCCCACACCGCCTATGGCGTGATCGGCATCAAGACCTGGATCTTCAAGGGCGAGATCCTCGGTCATGACCCGTTGGCGCAGGATCGGTTGATGCTCGAGGCACAGACCTCGGGCGTGCGTCCGTCACGCTGAGGGTGAGATAGAGCCATGTTGCAACCCAAAAAGACCAAATTCCGCAAGGCATTCAAGGGCCGTCTCCACGGCAATGCCAAAGGCGGCACCGACCTCAACTTCGGCTCGTACGGGCTGAAGGCGCTCGAACCGGAACGCGTTACCGCGCGCCAGATCGAAGCCGCACGGCGTGCGATCACCCGCCACATCCGCCGTCAGGGCCGGCTGTGGATCCGCGTGTTCCCCGACCTGCCGGTTTCGAAAAAGCCGGCCGAAGTCCGCCAGGGCAAGGGCAAGGGTTCGATCGAATACTGGGCCGCGCGCGTCAAGCCGGGCAAGATTCTGTTCGAACTCGATGGCGTGCCGGGTCCGCTGGCGGCCGAAGCGTTCAGCCGTGCGGCGATGAAACTGCCGATCAAGACCAAGGTGGTGGCGCGTCTCGGCGACACGTCGCACCTTGGCGGCGAATAAGGAGGAAAGACGATGTCCAAGTTCGAGGACCTGCGCCTCAAGAGCGACGACCAGCTTTCCGCTGATCTCGCCGAATTGAAGCGCGAACAATTCAACCTGCGGTTCCAGGCGGCGACCAGCCAGCTGGAGCGTCCGGCCCGCATTCAGGAAGTGCGCCGCCAGATTGCCCGCATCAAGACGTTGCAGACCGAACGGTCGCGCACCGTCAAGGCCTGAGGAGAACCGACGTGCCCAAGCGTATCCTGGTCGGGACGGTGGTCTCCGACAAGAATGAAAAGACCGTGGTGGTCAAGGTCGAGCGCAAGGTGAAGCATCCGCTTTACGGCAAGATCATCCGCCGCTCGAAGAAGTACCACGCCCACGACGAGGACAATGCGTTCAAGACGGGCGAAACGGTGCGCATCGAGGAAACCGCGCCCTATTCGAAGCAGAAGACGTGGAAGGTGATCGACCGCGTCCTGGCCGGCAAGGTCGCTGCTGTCGAAGCGGACGTTTAAGGTCGCAAGCCAATTTGGAACTGCCGGACTGGTTCCGGCAAGCCAGTGAGAAGGAACCGGATCAATGATCCAGATGCAATCCAATCTTGAAGTCGCTGACAACAGCGGCGCCAAGCGCGTCCAGTGCATCAAGGTGCTGGGCGGGTCGAAGCGTCGCTTTGCCGGCGTCGGCGACATCATCGTGGTGTCGATCAAGGAAGCCCAGCCGCGCGCCCGCGTCAAAAAGGGCGACGTGCACCGTGCGGTGATCGTGCGGACCCGCAAGGATGTCCGTCGCGCCGATGGCAGCGTGATCCGTTTTGACACCAACGCCGCGGTGCTGGTGGGCAAGAACGAAGAACCGATCGGCACGCGTATCTTTGGCCCGGTGGTGCGTGAACTGCGCGCCAAGGGCTTCATGAAGATCATCAGCCTTGCGCCGGAGGTGCTGTGATGTCGGCTGCCAAGATCAAGAAGGGTGATACCGTCGTCGTCCGTTCGGGCAAGGACAAGGGCCGCACCGGCACCGTTGTCCAGGTTCTGCCCAAGGATGACAAGGTGATCGTCGGCGGCATCAATGTCGCCACGCGCCATCGCAAGCCCAGCCAGGCGAACCCGCAGGGCGGTCTCGACCGCTTTGAGGCGCCGCTGCACATTTCCAAGGTGGCCGTTGCCGACAAGGACGGCAAGCCGACCCGCGTCCGTTTTGAAACGCGCGACGGCAAGAAGGTCCGCGTTGCGGTCAAGTCCGGGGAGGCGATCGATGGCTGACATCTATATTCCGCGTCTGAAGACCAAGTACGAAGCCGAAATCGCCAAGGCGATGCAGGCCAAGTTTGGTTACAAGAACCACATGGAAATCCCCCGCATCGAAAAGATCACGCTCAACATGGGCGTGGGCGAAGCCAGCCAGGACAAGAAGAAAGTCCAGACGGCCGCTGCGGAAATGGAAAAGATTGCCGGGCAAAAGCCGGTGATCACCAAGGCCAAGAAGTCGATCGCGCAGTTCAAGCTGCGTGAAGGCATGCCGATCGGATGCAAGGTGACCCTGCGTCGCGAACGCATGTACGAATTTCTTGACCGCCTGATCACCATCGCCATGCCGCGCATCCGCGACTTTCGGGGGCTCAACCCGAAATCGTTCGATGGCCGGGGCAACTATGCGATGGGTCTCAAGGAACAGATCATCTTTCCGGAGATCAGCTACGATCAGATCGACAAGGTGCGCGGGCTCGACATCATCGTGACCACCACCGCCCGTACCGACGACGAAGCGCGCGAGCTTCTGCGTCTGTTCGGGTTCCCGTTCCCGCAGGACGCGGCCGAAGCGGCCAAGGCCGCCTGATAGCCAATCCAGCGAAAGAGAGCTTAAGTCCATGGCGAAACTGAGTTCGATCAACAAGAACGAGCGGCGCAAGAAGCTCGTTGAAAAATACGCGGCCAAGATCGCCGCGTTGAAGGCCAAGGCCAACGATACCGCGCTCGACGAAACCGAGCGGCTGATCGCGCGCCTGAAACTGGCCGAAGTGCCGCGCAACGGCAATCCCACCCGCGTGCGCAACCGTTGCAACACCACTGGCCGTCCGCGCGGCTATTATCGCAAGTTCGGGCTGTGCCGCATCGAGCTGCGTGATCTCGCCAACAAGGGGTTGATCCCCGGCGTGACCAAGTCGAGCTGGTAAGGAAGCGAGCTATGGCATTGACCGACCCCCTGGGTGATATGCTCACCCGCATCCGCAACGGCCAGCGGGCGAAGAAGGACAGCGTCCTGTCGCCGGCGTCCAAGCTGCGTGCGCACGTTCTCGAAGTGCTGCAGCGCGAAGGCTATATCCGTGGCTTCAGCGAAGACACCACGGGCGCCCATCCGCAACTGCGCATCGAGCTGAAGTATTTCGAAGGCCAGCCGGCGATCCGCCACGTGGCCCGCGTGTCCAAGCCGGGCCGCCGCGTCTATTCCGGTTCCAAGGAATTGCCGGTGATCCGCAATGGCCTGGGCATCACCATTGTCTCGACGCCGCGCGGCGTGCTTTCGGATGCCGAAGCGCGTGCCGCCAATGTCGGCGGCGAAGTGCTGGCGGAGGTGTTCTGATGAGCCGCATCGGCAAAAAGCCGGTGGCGATCCCGGCCGGGGTCACCGCCCAGATCAGCAACGGCGTGATGACCGTCAAGGGGCCCAAGGGCACCCTGACGCTGACGCTGGTTGACGATATCAGCTATGCGATCGAGGACGGGGCGATTTCGGTCACCCCGGCCAACGATACCAAGCGCGGCCGCGCCTTTTGGGGCATGCAGCGCACGCTGGTATCGAACCTCGTGACCGGTGTGACCGAAGGCTACACCAAGACACTGCAGATCACCGGGGTGGGCTATCGCGCCACCGCGCAGGGTACCAACCTGAAGCTGCAGCTTGGTTATAGCCACGATGTCGATTTTGCGGTGCCCGAAGGGATCGAAATCAAGACCCCCGACAACACCACGATCAACATCACCGGGATCGACAAGCAGAAGGTCGGCCAGGTTGCCGCCGAGATCCGCCGCTGGCGCAAGCCCGAACCCTACAAGGGCAAGGGCATCAAGTACCAGGGCGAGTTCATCTTCCGCAAGGAAGGGAAGAAGAAGTAATGGCCAAGCTGTCACTCTTTGCGCGCCGTCGTCGGCGCGTCCGCACCGCGCTCAAGGCGAATTCCGGTGGGCGTCCGCGCCTGTCGGTGCACCGTTCGGGCCGCCATATCTATGCCCAGATCATCGACGATGCTGCCGGCCGCACCGTGGCCGCCGCTTCGACGCTGGTGAAGGGCGAAAAGTCGATTGGCGCCAACATCGATGCCGCTGCCAAAGTGGGCAAGGACATCGCCGAACGCGCCAAGGCGGCCGGTATCACTGCTGTCGTGTTCGATCGCGGCGGCTTCCTGTTCCATGGCCGCGTCAAGGCGCTGGCCGACGCTGCCCGCGAAGGCGGTCTGGAGTTTTAAGGCATGGCTGACGAAACCAATCTGGAAGCCGAAGCTGGCGTCGAAGCCACCGGTACCGCCGGTGCTCCCGAAGCACGCGAAGGCCGTGGCCGTGGCCGTGGTCGCGGCGGCAATGATCGCGGTGGCGATCGCGGCCGTGGTCGCGGCGGCGATCGCGATCGTCGCGGGCGCGGCAATGCCGACGAAGACGGCGGTGAAGAACTGATCGAAAAGCTGGTTCACATCAACCGCGTGTCGAAGACGGTCAAGGGCGGCAAGCGCTTTGGCTTTGCCGCGCTGGTCGTGGTCGGCGATGGCAAGGGCCGCGTCGGCTTTGGCCACGGCAAGGCGCGCGAAGTGCCCGAAGCGATCACCAAGGCGACCGCTTCGGCCAAGAAGAAGATGGTGCGCATTCCGCTCAAGGAAGGCCGCACGCTGCACCACGACGGCAAGGGCCGGTTTGGTGCGGGCAAGGTGAACCTGCGCTCGGCTCCGGCCGGGACCGGGATCATCGCCGGTGGTCCGATGCGCGCGGTGTTCGAAAGCCTGGGCGTTCATGACGTGGTGACCAAGTCGGTCGGCACTTCGAACCCCTACAACATGATCCGCGCCACGTTCGACGCGCTGACCGACCAGACTTCGCCGAAGTCGGTTGCCCAGCGTCGCGGCAAGAAGGTCGCCGACCTGCTTGGCCGTGGTGGCGCCGCCCCGGTGGAGGCAGAAGCCGCCGCCGAAGCCATCGTGGAGTAATCAGCCATGGCAACCATCAAGATCAAGCAGATCGGTTCGCCGATCCGCCGCCCCGAAGCCCAGCGCAAGATGCTGATCGGCCTCGGGCTCAACAAGATGCATCGCGTCGTCGAACTGCAGGACACTCCTGAAGTGCGCGGCACGATCGCCAAGCTGCCGCATCTGGTGGCCGTGGTCGACTGACCACGCCGTCCGCTGTGACAACGCGACAGGCCCCGGGGGGAAACCTCCGGGGCTTTTTGCATCAGGGCAGCGGTGGCTGACGCGCGCGGTGAAAGCGCGCGTGACAAGCGGGGCCGCTTCGCCTATGCGCGCCACTCCCAACAGCGCGAATCAAAGCGAAAGCGAGTGCTATCATGACCAAACTGAACGATCTTCGTGACAATTCCGGGGCCCGCAAGGGCCGCATGCGCGTCGGGCGCGGCATCGGCTCGGGCAAGGGCAAGACTGCCGGCCGCGGGCAAAAGGGTGCCAAGGCGCGCTCGGGCGTGTCGGTCAACGGCTTTGAAGGCGGCCAGATGCCGCTGCACATGCGCATCCCGAAGCGCGGCTTCAACAACATCTTTGCCAAAGACTATGCCGAAGTGAACCTGGGCATGGTGCAAAAGGCGATTGATGCCGGCAAGCTCGACGCATCGGCGCTGGTCGACCATGCCGCGCTCAAGGCTGCCGGTCTGGCGCGTGGCGGCAAGAACGGCGTGCGTCTGCTCGCCAAGGGTGCGATCACCGCCAAGGTTTCCTTTGCCGTGGCCGGCGCGTCGAAGGGCGCGGTCGCCGCAGTCGAAGCCACCGGCGGCAGCGTGACGGTCCTGGCCAAGGCCGCGACCGACGCGGCCTGACCGGCAGGAATTGCATAAGGGTTAAGGGCGCGGGGGTGTTGCATCCCGGCGCCCTTCCTATATGGGCATGTGCAAAGGCCGTGGCGGCGGGGTGCGCGCATAGCGCCCCGGCCCCGTCGCGGCAGGGTTTATAAGGGCATCGGTTTCGACCATGGCATCACGCGCCGACAATATCGCCAGCAATCTCAGCCTGGCCAATTTCTCCAAGGCGACCGACCTGCAGAAACGGATCTGGTTCACCGTCGGTGCGCTGATCGTGTTCCGGTTTCTCAGCTTCGTGCCGCTGCCGGGGGTCAATCCGCTGATCCTCGAACAGCTGTACAGCAAGACCCAGGGCGGCGTGCTCGACATCTTCAACACCTTTTCGGGTGGGTCGCTGCAGCGCATGAGCCTGATCGCGCTGGGGGTGATGCCCTACATCACCTCGTCGATCGTGGTGCAATTGGGCGCCTCGCTGCACCCCGCGCTCGCCGCCTACAAGAAAGAGGGCGAATCCGGGCGCAAGAAGCTGAACCAGTACACCCGCTATGGCGCGGTGTTCCTGACCGCGTTGCAGGGCTGGTTCCTTGCGCAGGGGCTGGAAAGCTATGGCGCTTCGGCCGGGTTCCAGGCGGTGGTCGATCCGGGGCTGGTGTTCAAGATCGGCGCGGTGATCAGCCTGATCGGTGGGACGATGTTCCTGCTGTGGCTGGGTGAACAGATCACCAGCCGGGGGATCGGCAACGGCGTGTCGCTGATCATCATGGCCGGCATCGTCGCGCAAATGCCCAAGTTCTTTGGCAACCTGTTTGATCAGGGCCGCACCGGCTCGCTCAATTCGTTCGCCGTGATCGGCATTATCGTGCTGCTGATCGCGGTGGTGGTGTTCATCTGCTTCATGGAGCGCGCGCAGCGCCGCCTGCTGATCCAGTATCCGCGCCGCGCCTCGCAAAACGGGATGATGGCCGCCGATCGCAGCCACCTGCCGCTCAAGCTCAACACCGCCGGGGTGATCCCGCCGATCTTTGCCAGTTCGCTGCTGCTGCTGCCGCTGACGATCACCCAGTTTGCCGGCAAGTCGGTCTCGCCCGACACGATGACCGGCCGCGTGATCGTCACGCTCAACCAGTACCTTGGCCACGGCAAGCCGGTCTACATGCTGCTCTATGCGCTGGGGATCGTGTTCTTCAGCTTTTTCTACACCGCGGTGCAGTTCAACCCGGAAGAAACCGCCGACAATCTCAAGCGCAACGGCGGCTTCATTCCCGGCATCCGTCCGGGCCGCAACACCGCGGTCTATCTCGATTATGTGCTGACGCGGATCACCGTGCTGGGCGCGGCCTATATTACCATCGTCTGTGTTGTGCCCGAATGGATCATGTCGCAAACGGGCATGTCGCAGATGTTCTTTGGCGGTACCAGCCTGCTGATCGTGGTCAACGTGACGGTCGATACGATTACCCAGATCCAGTCGCACCTGCTGGCGCACCAGTATGGCGATCTGATCAAGAAGGCGAAGCTGAAAGGGCGCCTGCGCTGATTGGAAGCAGCGGGTCGCGAGTCGATAAACAAGGGGGATTGCCAGGTGAACATCATCCTGTTGGGCCCGCCGGGCGCCGGCAAAGGCACCCAGGCGCAACGTCTGGTCGAACGCCACGGCTTGAAGCAACTGTCCACCGGCGACATGCTGCGCGCCGCGGTCAAGGCCGGCACCCCGGTCGGCCTGCAGGCCAAGGCGGTGATGGATGCCGGCGAGCTGGTCTCCGACGAAATCGTATCGGCGCTGATCGGCGATGAGCTCGATGCGCTGGGTGCCGGGCAGGGCGCGATTTTCGATGGCTATCCGCGCACTGCGGCGCAGGCCGAATCGCTCGATGCGATCCTCGCCTCGCGCGGGCGCCAACTCGATCACGTGATCGAACTGGGCGTTGATGAAGACGCGCTGGTGGTGCGGATCACCGGGCGCTACACTTGCGCCACTTGCGGCAAGGGCTATCACGATACCTTTGAACAGCCGCAAGTGCCGGGCACTTGCGACAAGTGCGGCGGCCACGAATTCAAGCGCCGCCCCGACGACAACGAGCACACCGTGCGCACGCGCATGGCCGAATACCGCGCCAAGACCGCGCCGATCCTGCCGATCTATGAAGCGCGCGGGATCGTGTCGCACATCGACGGCATGGCCGGGCTCGACGACGTGACCGCCGCGATCGAGGCGGTGATCGCCTGATCCGCCAGACCGTTGCGTTGCTGGCAAAACCCGGCGGGTCGGACTCGCCGGGTTTTTCGTTGTGTGGCATAGGGGTAGGCATGATGATCGCACGCATTCGTTCCGCGGCACTGATCGTGCCGGCTTTGCTGGCGCTGGCCAGCCCCGTTCGCGCCGAAGTGATCGCGCAGGATTCGCCCGGGTTTGTCTCGCGCAATGCGGTGGTGGTGGCGGGCACCCCGGCGGCGGTGTGGAATCGCCTGGTCGCACCCGCCGAGTGGTGGTCGTCGGTCCATACGTTTTCGGGCGATGCCGCCAATCTCACGCTCGATCCGGTGCCGGGCGGCTGTTTCTGCGAGCGGCTGCCCGCCGATGAGGAAGCTCCGGCCAAGCCCGGCGCGCCGCGCGCGCCCGCGCGCGGCGGGGTCGAGCATATGCGCGTGGTGTTTGTCGATCATGCCAAGGCGCTGCGGCTGGTCGGTGCGCTCGGCCCGCTGCAAAGCGAGGCGGTCAATGCCACGCTGACGATCACGCTCAAGCCGGTCGAGGGCGGCACGCGGGTGATCTTTGAATATATCGTCGGCGGCTACATGCGCTATCCGGCGGACAAGATTGCCCACGCGGTCGATGGCGTGATGGCCGAACAACTGCTGTCGCTGGCCAAACTGTTCGGCGCGGTGGTGGCGGTGCCGCAAGTGCCCACCCCGGCAAGTTCCGCACCGCCGCCGCCGGTGATCAAGGGCGGGTTGGGCAAAGACGGCCTGCTGCTGCCGCGCGGCAAAGTGTGGAGCCTGCCGCAGGGCGAAACCGCCGCGCCGCCGCCCGCGCCTTTGCCCGATGCTCCGGCGGTGGCGCCGCTGCCCAGCCTGCCGGTCCCGCCCGATTCCTCGGTCGCGTCGAGCACCCCGGCGCCGGTGCCGGCCGAGTCCCCGCCGCCGGCGCGGATCACCGTGGTGCCGGTGGAAGAATCAAAGATCGCCCCCGAACCCGCACCGGCGCCCGTCGCTGCGTCGGCCCCGGCACCGGCTCCAGCACCGGCACCGGCACCGGCACCGAAAAAGCCGGCGCGGGCCAAGGCCAAAGCGGCGCCCAAACCGGCCGAGCCGGCCGATGACCAACCGTCACGATCCTCGATCGATTCGGCGCTCGATGCGGCGTTTCCCGCCCCGCCGGCGCATTGAATTAAGCACTCGCAACCGGGCGCGCGGCTCGCTACACTCTTAATCAAACGATTAAAGGGGGTAGGATGTCGATCCTGTATGATGAAGACCAGCGCGCGATTGCCGAAGCGGCGCAGCGCGTGATGGCGGCGCATGCGGCCAAGGACCGGCTGCTGGCGTTGCTCGAACAGACCGGCGCGCACGACACTGCCTGCTGGCAGGCAGCGTGCGAACAGGGCTGGCCGGCGATCACCGTACCCGCCAGCCACGGCGGGCTGGGCTTGGGGTTGATCGAACTGGGGCTGGTGGCGCAGGCGGCGGGCGCGGTCACCGCGGGCGCGCCGTTCCTGACCGTCGGGCACGGCGCCGCGCAGGCGCTGGTGGCTGGCGATGACCGGGAACTGGCTGATCACTGGCTGCCGCGACTTGCCAGTGGCGAGGCGATCGCGACCATCGCGCTGATCGCGGCGGATGGGCCTCTGGCGAGCATGCCGGGCGTGCGCTTTGCCGATGGCGCGCTGACCGGCACCGCGCCGGCAGTCACCGGGGCGCTGGCGGCCGAGGCGGTGGTGGTCTGGGCGCACGATGGCGCCGGGCCGGTGCTGGCCTTTGCCGAACTGGCCGGGGTGGCGCGGCACGCGATGGCCACGTTCGATGCCACCCGGCTCCATGCCGATCTCGCGTTTGCCGGCACCCCGGCGCGGGTGCTGGCGCGCGGACCGGCGGCCCAGGCGCTGGCGCGCGATCTCTTGGCGCGGATGGCGGTGATCACCGCGCACGAACAAGTCGGCGGGGCCGAGGCGCTGTTGCAGATCGGGCGCGATTACGCGCTGACGCGCAAGGCGTTTGGCCAGCCGATCGGCGCGTTCCAGTCGGTCAAGCATCGCCTCGCCGAATTGTACGGGCTGGTCGAAATCGCCCGCGCCAATGCAATCCACGCCGCCGCGCGCGAAGCTCAGGGGGATTTCGTGCTCGCCGCCGCCGATGCGCGGATCGCCGCCACCGATGCCTATGACACCGCCGCGCGCGATTGCGTGCAGATCCATGGCGGCATCGGCGTGACCTGGGACAGCGGGCTGCATCTGCACATGCGCCGCGCCCGCACCCTGGCGATCGAGCAGGGCAATCTGCTGTTTTGGGAAGACCTGCTGGTCGATCATCTGGTGAACGCGGGAGAAGCGGCATGACCATGCCCGATATCGAAACCTGGCGCAGCGAGGCGCGCGCCTGGCTCCACTCGGTGGCGGGCGAATTTGCCCGCGATGTGCGCAACGGACTGACGGTCGAACAGGATCTGGCGCTCGGCCGGCGCTATATGCGCGCGCGGTTCGATGCCGGGTTTGCCGGGATCGCCTGGCCCGAGGAATTTGGCGGGCGCGGGTTTTCGCCGCTGCACAAGCTGGTGTTCGAAACCGAGGAAATGACCTTCGGCATGCCGTCGGGCTATTTCGGCATTTCGCTCGGCATGCCGGTGCCGATCCTGATGCGCCACGGCCAGGACCGCGCTTTCGTCAAGGAACGCGTGCTGCGCGCGCTCAAGGGCGAGGAAATCTGGTGCCAGCTGTTTTCCGAACCCTCGGGCGGGTCGGACCTCGCCGGATTGCGCACCCGCGCCGAAGTTGATGGCAATGGCTGGCGGCTCAACGGGCAGAAACTGTGGACCAGTTGGGCGCAATATTGCGATTACGGGGTGATCGTCGCGCGCACCGATCCGAGTGTGCCCAAACACAAAGGGCTGACCTATTACTGGGTCGATATGCGCGCGCCGGGGGTGACGGTGCGGCCGGTGCGGCTGGCCGGGGGCGACAGCCATGTCAACGAAGTGTTCTTCGACGATGTGCGGCTGGAGGACAGCCAGCGGATGAGCCCGGTCGGCGGCGGCTTTGGCGTGGCGATGACCACGCTGATGATCGAACGCTATATCGCCACCGACAGCGCCGGGTTTGGCCCGCCGCTCGAGCGCTTCGTCGAAACTGCGCTGGCCGCGCGGGTCAACGGGCGCCCGGCGATCGAGGATGGCCGCGTGCGCTCGGCGATCGCGCGCAACCATGCCATGCGCGCCGGGCTCGATGCGATCACCACCCGGGCGATGCGGATGATCGCGGCGGGGATGGAGCCGGGGCCCGAAGGATCGCTCAACAAGCTGGTCTCGGTGCGCAGCCGGCAGAAACTGTCGGAACAAGCGCTCGATCTGCTCGGCCCGGCCGGGCTGGCGTTTGATCCCCACGCGTCTGCCCGCGATGACTGGGCGGCGAGCTGGATCAACGCGCCGACCGGGCGGATTGCCGGTGGGGCCGATGAAATGCTGCTCAATACGATCGCCGAACGGATTTTGGGCCTGCCGCAGGATCACCGCCCCGACAAAGGCGTGCCGTTCAACCAGATCCCCGCCTGATCAGGCCAGTACCGGATAGCCCGCGTCGATCGCCGCGCGTTCGAGCGCGAGGATCACGCCGTATTCCTCCCGGTCAAGCACCGCGATGTCGGCCAGGCGCAAGGCGGCGCGGGCATCGGCCAGCGCGGGATCGGCGATCACCGCCTGCAACGCCGCGCGCAAGGGCGCCGGATCGCGCCCGCGCGCGGTGATCAGCGGCAGCCCGGGGGTCGCCGCCGTCCACGCCAGTACGCGCAGCCGCCGCGCCAGCGCCGGATAGCGATCGGTCAGCAAGGCCCAGGTCACCGCATCGATCGCCGCCACATCGGCGCGCCCGGCCACGACGGCAAAGGCGCTGCGGGCATGCGCGCCGGTGGTGATCACGCCGCCGAAAAACCGCCCGTTGCGGGCATGCGGGGCGATCGCGGCGCGCAACAGGTTCATGCCCGTATTCGAATCGGGCGAGTTGATCGCGGCAATGCGCCCGGCCAGCACGGGCAGGTCCGCCGCTCGATCATCGGCGCGCACCACGATCGCCGAGCGGTGCCATGCTCCCTCGCAACCGGGCGCGTGGTACACCGGAGTGGCGACCACGCTGACCGCATCGCCCAGCCGGGTCATCAGCGGATAGCCGCAAGTCTGCGCCAGGATCAGCGCGGGATCGGTCCATACCGCAGCGAGCGGTCGGCTGCGGCACAGCATGGCCGGTACGTCGGTGATCCCCGCTTCGCGCAAATGCCCCGCCAGCGCGGACCATAGCCGCTCATTGGCACGATGCAGCCAGCGCGGGTCATACATCCCCAGCGCGGCGATCATCGCCCGGGATGGACCAGCTGATCGTGCGGGCGCAAGCCAAAGCGGCGAACGATTTCGCCATAGCCGCGATAGCGCGGCGCTTTGGGATAGGCCTGCGGATTGGCGCGGTACAGCGCCGGCAGGCGGTACCACGCGATTTCAGGCCGCGCGTGGTGCCAGGGGTGCAGGTTGTTGAACAGGAACAGCCAGCCGAGCGGCCCGAAATCGGCCACCACCGCAGTGCGCGCCGCCGGATCGGGCGAGGCGCGATGTTCGGCAAACGAACGCACCAGCCCGAGCCCGATCCCCGGCCAGACAAACCACAGCACATAGTGCCCCAGCGACAAGTCGACATGGCGCAGCCACAGCACGATCACCGCCACGCCGATCAGATGCGGCGCCCATTCGCGCGCCACCGCCAGCGGTTCGCGCCCGGCGCGCCCCAGTTCGCGCCACCAGAACCGCGCCACCCGGATCGGCGGGCCGAGCACGACGCGGCCAAGCAGCGTCGCTTCGAGCGCGATCAGCCGGTAGGCCACCCCGCCGGGGTGCGCGACATAATTGCTTTCGGTATCGTCATAAGGGTCGGTCAGGTGCGGCGTGGCATGGTGCGCGGTGTGTTCGCGGGCATAGACCGCATAAGGCAGCCACAGCGCCAGCGGCACCGCGCCGATCGCCGTATTGAGCGCCGCCCAGCGGGTCGGGTGATGGTGGATCACTTCGTGCTGCAGCGATCCGTGCCAGGCGATCAGCCAGCCGCCGCCAAGCATGACCAGCGGCCAGGGCAGCGCCGCATGAAACGCGGTCAGCGCCAGCCAGCCGCCATAGATCGCCACTGCCAGCGCCACGGTCGGCCATTCGACCGCCGGGAGTGACGAGCGATGTTCGTCCTTGTGCTGCATGGCGACAAAATGACGTGGCTCAGGCCATTTTGTCTAGACATGTTCGCAAATAAGGTGATGACAAATCATCATGCCGCCTCGGGCTGCGCCATCGCGTGCAGTGCGGCAATATGCTCCGGCCCGATCCCGCAGCACCCGCCCAGAATGGTCGCCCCGGCCTGCTGCCAGGCGGCGGCAAACGCGGCATAGCCCACGGGGTCGAGATCGGCGCGGATATCGAGCAGCACCGCGTTGGCTTCGGTCTCTTCGGGTTGCGGGGGAAAGGCATTGGCATAGACCCCGATTGCCAGATCACTGGCGTCGCGCGCGGCGCGCACCGCATCGGCCATCACTTCGGGCTGGCTGCAATTGAACAGGATCGCGACCGCGCCCAGTTCCTGCGCCAGGTGCGCCGCCGCGGTCACGCTTTCGCCCGAACGCAATTGCGCCACCGCGCCGGGGTGCGTGTCATCGAGCGTGAACGACAGCCACAGCGGTTTGCCGGTCGGTGCGGTCAATTCGGCGACCAGCCGCGCCTCGCTCAGCGCCGACAGCGTTTCGGCCAGCCAGTGATCGACATGCGGCGCCAGCGCGTCGATCAGCGTCGCCAGCACCGGCCGGGCGCGATCGATATCGACCAGATCGGGGCGGTATGACCCGCAGACCGGCGGCAGCGATCCGGCCACCGCGACACGGCGCGGCGCGGCATCGGCCACTTCGCGCGCCAGCGCTCCGGCCAGCGCCGCCCATTGCGCGCCATGGCTGGCAAAGCGATCCTCGCCGATGTGGAACGGCACCACGGCATACGTATTGGTGGTGATCACATCGGCGCCGGCCTCGACATAGCCGCGATGGACCCGCGTCACGTATTCGGGCGCCTCGATCAGCGCCAGCGCCGACCATTCGGGCTGCCGGAACGGCGCGCCGATGCGCTTGAGCTCGCGGCCGGTGCCGCCATCGAGCAGTGTGATCGGTTGGGTGAAGGCAAGGGTCACGCGGCGTCTCCTGTGGCAGCGATGCCGCCATCGGGCGAGACGCGGGCGCGGTCAAGCGTGGTGTGTGGAGTTAACAGCTCGGGCCGGATTATTCGCGCAAGTGTTTGCAAAAAAGGGAAAAATCAAAACCCGTTCGTCCTGAGCTTGTCGAAGGACGCGCGCTGACACCTGCCCCACGCGCCGAATAAAGCGTGCAAACTCAAACGTTTCGCGCGTCCTTCGACAAGCTCAGGACGAACCTATTTGTTTTAAAACAGATACTTCGTCGATCCAGTGGATCATCCCGCCATGCGGCAAGGGTGGCTTGGTGCACACCCCTGCCGTGCAGGTCACTGATGTTCGTGCTCGTGCTCCGGCCGGGGCGCCGCTGCCGGCTTGGGCGCTGGCGCCGGGTGATAGGCCGGTGCCGGAGGGGCAGGGTGATAGGCCGGGGCCGGGGGTGCCGGATGATAGGCCGGTGCCGGGGGTGCCGGGTGGTACGCCGAAGCCGCCGGAGCCGGATGATAGGCCGGAGCGGTTGGCGGCGTCGGTGCAGTGCCGGTGGCGCGCTGGTTTTGCCAGGCCGGGCGCGGTTGCGATGGTGCGGGCGTGGCACCACCCGGCGCGGTATAGCTGTTCGCCGGACGCGGCGGGATTGCCGGTGCCGGCTGCTGGCGCTGATACTGCGGCGGCGCACCGGCGGTGATGCCGCCCTGCTTCAACGCGGCGGCGCGCGGGATCGGCGCGCCGGTCGGGCTGACCCGATGCACAGCCGGCGGCGACCATTGCGGGGTGATTGCCGATGCGCGCGCACGCGGGTTGCTTGCGGCCTGGGCAAAGCGCTGCTGCTGCGCCTGGGTCGGGGCAATGTGCGGGCCCTGGCTGGCGCGCAATTCGCCGGGCGTCGGTTGTGCCCGCACGCCGCCGGCGCCGCCGGCATAGCTGACGCGCGGCCCGTTGTTGATCACCGTCACGCGCTCGTTGTACACGTTGGTGACATGGGCCCCGCCGACATTGACCACTGCGGTGTTGTAGGCAAGCTGGCCATGCTCCCAGCGCCCGCCGGCCCAGCCGTGGCCATGATAGCCAAAGCCATAGTCGATCCCGCCGTACCAGCCGACTTCGCGGCCCCAATAGCCTTCGTGATACAGATAGGCGCCATTGTCCCACCCCCACCACGCCGGGGTCCACAACAGCCCAAACTGCGGCGGGCGCTCCCAGTACCCCGACACCCAGTAATAATCGTCGATCCAGTCGCTCCAGCGCCAATGGCCGGGCACCCAGATCATTCCCGGTTCGGGCAGCGGCGGCGGGGCATAAATCGGGATCGGCGGCGGCGGATAGCCGATGCGGATATTGATCCCGAATGAAATCTGGGCCTGCGCAGTGGCCGGCATGATGATCGTTACAGCCGGCAGGGCCAGCGCCAGCGCGGCGCCGGCGGTCAGCAGATGGACGTGAATTGTGCGCATGATCGCACCCCTTTTTTACAAAACGTGTACTGCTCTGGTAACAGGTGTTACCGGACTCCACGATGAACGCCAGACCCTGATCGTGTGCGCCGCCCCAAACTGTGACGATGCGGTCCCCTTTGACCTTTGGCCGCGAATCCGGTAAAACAGCGTCGCGCGCGATCGCCACCCCTTCCGTATTGCAACGGGGGGTCGATTATGCCTGTTAATGTGGTTGACGGGCCAAACGAATCCGCCTAAGCGCGCCTTTCACTCTGATCCGACCGGAGCGTTGCTGCAGTGCCGTTGCTTGTCCAAGCATTGGCTGTGCAGCCGTTTTTTGTGCCGGCTTCATGGTGGTTTGCGATGAGATAGGGCCGGCGGGCAGTATCTGGCAGCATGCCGGAATTGCCCAGGGTCCTGTGGAGCTTAGACGGAGAAACAAGTGGCTCGTATTGCCGGGGTCAATATCCCCACCAACAAGCGCGTGATTGTCGCGCTGACCTATATCCATGGCATTGGCCCGTTCAAGGCCCGCCAGATCGCCGACAAGCTGGGGATCGATCACAGCCGCCGCGTGCAGGACCTGTCCGACGCCGAAGTGCTGCAGATCCGCGAAACGATCGACTCTGATCACACCGTCGAAGGCGATCTGCGTCGCGAAACCGCGATGAACATCAAGCGCCTGATGGATCTGGCCTGCTATCGCGGCCTGCGCCATCGCAAGGGTCTGCCGGTTCGTGGCCAGCGCACGCACACCAATGCGCGCACCCGCAAGGGCAAGGCCAAGCCGATCGCCGGCAAGAAGAAATAATCCGCCAGCAGGGGCACCGGCGCGGCCGGTTCATGCCCCTGGCGGTGTCACTCGGTTTTTCGACAGGATTGTAAACGACAATGGCACGCGAACCTCAGCGTATAAAGCGGCGGGAGCGCAAGAACATCACCAGTGGTGTCGCGCACGTCAATGCCAGCTTCAACAACACCATGATCACCATCACCGATGCCCAGGGCAACGCCATTTCATGGTCGTCGGCCGGCATGATGGGCTTCAAGGGCAGCCGCAAATCGACCCCGTATGCCGCGCAGGTCGCGGCCGACGATGCGGGCAAGAAAGCCGCCGAACACGGCGTGCGCACGCTTGAAGTCGAAGTGAAGGGCCCCGGTTCGGGCCGCGAAAGCGCGCTGCGCGCGCTGCAGGCGGTCGGCTTCACGATCACCGCCATCCGCGATGTGACCGCGATCCCGCACAACGGCGTGCGTCCGTCAAAGCGTCGCCGGGTCTGACCCGGCGGCTGGCCGCCGCCACCGGGGATGACCCCGGTGAACGGTCGCGCCCACTGTCCGACCGGTGTCAGCCATATGGGCGGGCGCCGGCGTATCTGACCAAACCCAGGGGAATTCCATGACTGTCAACATCAAGAACTGGCAGGAACTGAAGAAGCCCACCGCGCTCGACGTCCGGCCCGGCAACGATCCGCAGCGTCGCGCGACTTTTGTTGCCGAACCGCTGGAGCGCGGTTTCGGCCTTACGCTCGGCAACGCGCTGCGCCGCGTGCTGCTGTCGTCGCTGCAAGGTGCGGCGGTGACCTCGATCAAGATCGAAAACGTGCTGCACGAATTCTCGTCGCTCGCCGGCGTGCGCGAAGATGTTACCGACATCGTGCTCAACGTGAAGCAGATCGCGCTCAAGATGCAGGGCAGCGGGCCGAAGCGGCTGCAGCTGTCGGCCACCGGCCCCGGCGAAGTGCGCGCGGGTGACATCGCCGTCACCGGCGATATCGAAGTGCTCAACAAGGACCTGGTGATCTGCCACCTCGACGAAGGTGCCACGTTCAACATGGAACTGACCGCCGACACCGGCAAGGGCTATGTCCCCGCCGTGGCCAACCGTCCGGTTGATGCGCCGATCGGGCTGATCCCGATCGACTCGCTCTATTCGCCGGTGCGCCAGGTGTCGTACAAGATCGATGCCGCGCGCATCGGTCAGGAACTCGACTATGACAAGCTGAACCTGACCGTCGAAACCGACGGGACGGTCACCCCCGAGGACGCGGTGGCCTATGCCGCGCGCATCCTGCAGGACCAGCTGTCGCTGTTCGTTCACTTTGACGACCAGCTGCCCACCGGCCATGTCATCACCTCGACCGGGATCACCGCGCACGCGCCCGAAGAAAGCGATGCCAACCAGCTCAACCGCTATCTGCTCAAGAAAGTGGACGAACTGGAACTGTCGGTGCGTTCGGCCAACTGCCTCAAGAACGACAACATCATCTATATCGGCGACCTGGTCCAGAAGACCGAGGCGGAAATGCTGCGCACGCCGAATTTCGGCCGCAAGTCGCTGAATGAGATCAAGGAAGTGCTGTCGTCGATGGGGCTGCGGCTGGGGATGGACATCCCCGGCTGGCCGCCGGAAAACATCGAGGAAATGGCCAAGAAGCTGGAACAGGAGTTGCTGGGTTAATCCCCGGCAGCGGCCTGCCCGCACACGGTTTCCCTTTCCCGCACGGGAAAGGTCTGTAGGGGGCAATCGGCCACCCCCGTTCAAACAACGGCCTGCTCTGGGTTACCTGATACGGACCCATAACGAACGGAGACTGACATGCGTCACAAACTCGGCCAACGCAAACTCGGCCGCACCAGCTCGCACCGCATTGCCCTGCTGCGCAACATGGCGGCCGCGCTGATCAAGCACGAACAGATCACCACCACGCTGCCCAAAGCGAAGGAACTGCGTCCCTACGTCGAAAAGCTGATCACGCTGGCCAAGCATGGCGGCCTGTCGAACCGTCGTCTGGCGCATGCCCGCCTGCTCGACGTGCCGCAGGAAAAGAAGCTGTTCGAAGTGCTGGCCGCGCGCTATGCCGATCGCAACGGCGGCTATACCCGCATCATCAAGGCCGGCATCCGCGCCTCTGACGCGGCGCCGATGGCGGTGATCGAACTGGTTGATCGCGATACGGCGGCCAAGGGGCTCGATTCCGGCCCGGTGCACACCGCCGACGAAGACGAATACGAAGCGGCCTGATCGCTTCGGTCCCGGGACATCTCGGGTCGCACGAAGGGGGCGGCGCCATCAGGCGTCGTCCCCTTTTTGCATCACGCTTGCCACCAGCGGGCAATTTGCCCGGCCGGGTGGCGCGTGCTATTCCATGGCGCATAACCATGATGCCTTGGGATATGATGAGCCTGACCCGGACGCTGTTGCTCGGCAGCCTGCTCGCGCTGGCCTTGCCGGCGCCGCCGGCGCTTGCCGGCGCGGCTGCCGATGGCGGCGCGGCGGTCGACACGATCGCGCCGGCAGGTCCCCATGCGCCGGTGCCCGCGCGCACATGGCTCTATCCGGTGGCACCGCGCGACGGCCTTGTCGAACACCGCTTTGGCGATACCGTGGCCGATCCATGGCGCTGGCTCGAGGGCGATCTGCACCACGATCCAGCCGTCGCCGCCTGGGTCGGCAGCGAAAATGCCCTGTCGCGCAGCTATCTCGACAGCCTGCCGGGCCGCGCCGGGTTCGCACAGAGCTTGCGCACGCTGTATGATTTTCCCCGTTTCAGCCTGCCGCGCAAGGCGGGGCAGCGCTATTTCTATTTGCGCAACAGCGGGTTGGAAAACCAGTCGGCGCTGGTCATGCGCGACGGGCTGGCCGGGGCCGAACGCGTGCTGGTCGATCCCAACCGCGCCGGCGACTTTGCGCTCGATGGCTGGCTGCCGTCGCAATCGGGGCGCTATCTTGCCTATGGCGAACAGCACGCCGGCAGCGACTGGCGCACGCTGCGGGTGGTCAATGTCGCCAGCGGGGCGGTGCTGGCCGATCGGGTCGAGTGGGCCAATGATACGCTGATCGGCTGGGCGGGGGATCAGGGCTTTTTCTATTCGCGCTATCCGGTGCCCGCCGGGTCGCAACCGCTGCACGACAAGGCCGTGTGGTTCCACCGCGTCGGCACACCGCAGAGCGCGGACGAGCTGGTCTATGCCACCCCCGACCATCCCGATTGGGGCCACAAGTTGCTGGTCACCAGCGATGGGCACTGGGGGGTGATCTTTTCCGAAGCGGGCACTGCCCCGGCGCGCGCGGTTCATCTGATCGATCTGGGCGCTGGGTCGGGGCATGGCCGCTGGCCGGTGCTGCCGCTGGTCGAGGGGTTGCAGCACGACTGGAAGCTGGTTGACGGCATGGGCAACCGGCTGTGGTTCATCACCGACGACGGCGCGCCCAATTACCGGCTGGTGCAGATCGACCTGGGCGCCCGCCCCGGCGTAAAAGTGCTGATCGGCGAACAGCGCGGCACGCTGACCGCCGGCCGCATTGTCGGTGATCGGCTGATCCTGTCCTATCTCGAAGATGGTCAGCGGGTTGCGGTGGTCACCGATTTTCACGGCCGTCCGGCGCGGGCGATTACCGTGGCGGCGCATGGCGCGGCCAGCGGGTTCAACGGCCGCCCCGGCGATCCCGAAACATTCTATCAATATTCCAGCTACAACCAGCCGCCGGCGATCTGGCGGATGGACATGCGCAGCGGCCAGGTCGCGCCGTTTGCCACCCCCAATGCGCCGTTCGACCCGGCCGACTATGTGATCGAGGAACACAGCTACCCCTCGCGCGACGGCACGCTGGTGCCGATCACCGTGGTGCGCCAGCGCGCGCTGGCGCTGGCCAGGCGGCCGGCGCCGACGCTGCTCTATGGCTATGGCGGGTTCGATATCGCGCTTAATCCGGCCTATTCGCCGTGGCGCATGGCGTGGCTGCGCGCGGGCGGGGTGCTGGCGGTGGCGGCGGTGCGCGGCGGCGGCGAATTGGGCCCGGCGTGGTACCGCGCCGGGCGCGGCGCGCTGAAACAGCACAGCTTTGACGATTTCATCGCCGCCGGCGAATGGCTGGTGCAGCAGGGGATCACCGCCAGGGGCACGCTGGCCGCACAGGGCGGATCAAACGGCGGGATGATGGTCGCGGCGGTGGTCAACCAGCGGCCCGATCTGTTTGCCGCCGCCAATCCCGATGTCGGGGTGATGGACATGCTGCGGTTCGACCGGTTTACCCAGGGGCGCGGCTGGATCGAGGATTATGGCGATCCGGCCAAGCCCGCCGACTGGCACACGCTGCGCGCCTATTCGCCGTATCACAACATCCGCGACGGGCAGGACTATCCGGCGATCCTGGTTACCACCGGCGACAGCGATGATCGCGTGGTGCCCGCGCACAGCTTCAAATATGTCGCCGCCCTGCAGGCTGCGGCGATCGGCGATCGGCCGCATCTGCTGCGGGTGGAAAGCGACAGCGGCCACGGCGCCGGCAAAGGGGTCGACAAACAGATCAGCGGCGGCGCCGATGTGCTGGCGTTTCTGGCACGCTGGACCGGATTGGCGCCGCCGGCACCCTGAAACCGCGCTCGGTGCTTGCCAGTGCCGCCCGGCTTGCCTATCGCATGGGGCCGATGCTGTCAGCCAAGGAACCCCGCGATGACGCTGTTTGATGATCGTGAACGCGCCGAAGAATCCCGCTTTGCCCGCAATGAAGAGATGCTGTTCCGCATTCAGGCGCGGCGCAACAAGCTGCTGGGGATCTGGGCCGCCGAACGCATGGGGCTCGATGCCGCCGAAACCGAAAGCTATGCCCGCCAGGTGGTGCAGGCCGAATTCGAAGAAGCCGGCGATGAGGACGTCATCCGCAAAGTGCTGGGCGACCTGCTGCTGGCCGGCGTCGATGTCAGCGATGCCGAAGTGCGCAGCGCGCTCGAAGCGCGCAATGTCGAAGCGCGCCGCCAATTGATGGGCGAAGCCTGATGGCGATGGCCGCCGACGACATTGCCGCCATGATCCGCGCGGCCTTGCCCGATGCCGAAGTGACAATCACCGATCTGGCCGGCGATGGCGAACACTATGCCGCGCATGTCGTATCCGCCGCGTTTCGCGGGCAAACCCGCATCGCCCAGCACAAGGCGGTCTATGCCGCGCTCGGCGGGCGGATGGGCGGGGTGCTCCACGCCTTGCAATTGACCACCGCGATTCCCACCTGAACCCCAGGCACCTGTTTCCTCACGATCGCCGCAAAGGGCAGACCCCGACCATGACCGATACCACCACCCACGCCCGCATCGCCGAAATCGTCAACGGCAACGATGTCGTCCTGTTCATGAAGGGCACGCCGCTGTTTCCGCAATGCGGGTTTTCCAGCCGCGCGGTCGCCATTCTTGAACGCATCGGTGTCGAATATGCCACCGTCGACGTGTTGCAGGACATGGAAATCCGCAACGGCATCAAGGACTATTCCGACTGGCCGACGATTCCGCAGCTCTACATCAAGGGCGAATTTGTCGGCGGCTCGGACATCATGATGGAAATGTACGAAGCCGGCGAATTGGCCGAACTGGTCGAACAGGCGGGCATCGCCCGCGCCTGATCCGGCAGCATCCTGCCGGCCCCGGCCGGTATTTGCCAGGCGTGATTTGCCGGCGCCAACAAGGAAACGGCCCCTGCATCGCTGCAGGGGCCGTTTTGCCTTGGGGACGGGGTAGACTTGCCGGGGGGACACCGGCGGAAACTCTGATCCGGGACGAGGCGGAGCCGGGGAACTTGGGGACTGGCTCCGCCTCGATACAGGGGCATCTAGGGACAAACCACATAATGCATGGACCGTGCCAATTCCTACAAATACCGGAATTTTGGGGAATTTCCCTGTTTGACCGGGTAGGGTCGGACCGCGCCTGTAAAATCTCCCGACAATGCCGCCCGGGATTGCCCCGCGTTGCCTCTTGGCAAGCGCGCGCCGAGGCCGCATCGTGGCGGCGATGACACTTGGCAAACCCCAATGAGCGATCCTGCACCCCCTGATCAGCCGGCGCGGCCGGCGGCCACCGTGGTGGTATTCCGGCGCAATGCGGCGGGCGGGCCGCCCGAGATTCTGCTGCTCGAACGCTCGGGCACGATGGTCTTTGCCGGCGGGGCGACGGTGTTTCCGGGCGGCGCGGTCGATGAGCATGACCGCGCGCTTGCGGCCAGCCTGCCCGGCTGCGCCGCGCTGGATCCCGCTGATGCCGCGGCGCGGGTGGCGGCGGTGCGCGAAACGCTCGAAGAAAGCGGGCTGGTGGTCGGTGTAAAGGAAACCGTCACTGCCGATCAGGCCCGGCTGGCGCGGCAGTGTCTGCTCGATGGTCAGCCGCTGGGGACGGTGCTGGCCGAACTGGGCTGGACGATCGATTGGGATGCGCTGGTACCGTTTGCGCGGTGGTGGCCGCGCCATCGCGAAGTGCGCGTCTATGATACGCGGTTCTATCTTGCCGATGTCGGCACCGGCGCGCTCGATCTGGTGGTCGATGCCACCGAAAACCGCCACTTGTTCTGGGCAACCGCGCAAGCCGCGCTCGATCTGGCCGATGCCGGGCGGATCAAGGTGATCTTTCCCACCCGCCGCAATCTCGAACGGCTGGCGCTGTGGCCCGATTTTGCCAGCGCCCGCGCGCATGCCCTGGCCACCCCGCTGATTACGATTTCCCCCTGGACCGAAACCCGCGACGGCACACCCTGGCTGGTGATCCCCGCCAATGCCGGATACCCGGTCGATGGCGAACCGCTGACCGGAGCGATGCGCGGATAAGGGGTGTTGCGGATTGGCACTGCGCGGCATGTGCACCATTGCTGTGGCAACCGTACCCGGTCAGGGAGATCGCCATGCCGGTGCCTCAGCGTCGTTCGCCTGCCAAGCAAGCCGCCGCGCGACACACCTCGGTGTGGCTGGCCGGGGATGACGACGGTTTTGTCGATTCGCCGGCGCGGCAGTTGCAGGCGACAGCTTCGGCCTTTGTTGATGCCCCGACACCGGTCGCTGACCGCTACCCTGGCTGGGTCAGGCTGGCTTTGCCGCTGGTCCTGTCTGCCGGGCTGTGGGCGGGGATTATCTGGCTGGTGCGATCGCTGCTCTGACGCGGCGCATTACAGCACGAAATAGAGCACGACGGCCCAGAACACCTGGCTGATCGCCAGCCCGATCAACAGGCCCTTGACCGCTTCGAGGCCGTCGCGGCTGTGCAGTGCATCGCTGCCATCGTGTGGCCGTTCGCTCCAGATCGAAACTTTGTTCATCGCCCGCCCTCTGGCTGCCGCGCTTTTGCCCGCCGATCGCGCATGCCCACCGCCAGCGCTGGCTATGACCAGATTTTCGTTACAATCGGGTTAAGCATTTTCGGGCGAATGCAGTCTTGATTGGCCCATGGCGCGTCGTCCCGGATGGTTCATCTTGCGGTAAACTCTGTCGGGTTAGAGCACGGCCTGTCCTCCCCTGTCAGGGTGCCCAACCATGCTTCGACTGCCCCGCCGCGCTGCACTGGTGGTTGCCACGCTGATGGTGCCGTTCAGCGCCTCGGCGCAGCCGCCGGCCGCCGATGGGCTGCAACTGGCCGAACGGCTGACCTGGGGCCTGCGCGGTGATGAACTGCCCGCCATGCCGGCCGATTCGGCGGCGGCGCTGCTGATCCCGGCCGATGCGCCGCTGCCGCCGGCGGTGGCGCAGGAAATCGCCAGCCTGCCGATCAGCCGGCAACGCCCGCTCGACATCGCGATCACCTTTGCCGAACGCCGCCGCGCGATCAACGCCATGCCCGAAGGCGATGCCAAAGTGGCGGCAGACAAAGCCTGGCGGGCCGATCAGGAAGATATCTATCGCCAGGTGGTCACGCGCGACATCCTGCGCGCGCTCTATGCCCCGTCGCAATTGGGCGAACAATTGACCTGGTTCTGGGCCAACCATTTCAGCGTGCACGCCCAAAAGCGCGAGATCCGCGCGCTCCTGCCCGAATGGGACGATACTTTGCGCGCGCGCGCGCTCGGCAAATTCCGCGATCTGCTGATGGCCACGGTCACCCAGGGCGCGATGCTGCAATACCTCGACAACGATCAGAACGCCGCCGGGCATATCAACGAAAACTATGCCCGCGAAATCATGGAACTGCACACCATGGGGGTCGGCTCGGGCTATAGCCAGAAAGACGTGCAGGAACTGGCGCGCGTGCTGACCGGGGTGGGGGTGCGGCTCAATCCCGACATGCCCCGGCTCGGCCCCGACAAGGCGCCGCTCTATCTTCGCGCCGGGGCGTTCGAATTCAATCCGCAACGGCACGATTTCGGCGACAAAGTGCTGCTCGGCCATGTCATCCACGGCGCCGGCTTTGGCGAAGTGCGCGAAGCGGTAACGATCCTGTGCGATCAGCCGGCCACGCGCAGCCGCATTGCCCGCAAGCTCGGGCTCTATCTGCTGGGGCACGATCCGTCGCCCGCGCTGGTCCAGGCGATGACCGCCGAATGGCAGGCGAGCGACGGCTCGATCGCGCGGGTGGCGGCGGTGGTGCTGCGTTCGGCGGAATTTCGCGCTTCGCTGGGGCAGGGGTTCAAGGACCCGGTGCATTACGTGCTGTCGGCGGTGCGGTTTGCCTATGGCGGGCGGGTGATCCGCAATACCGATCCGATCATCAACTGGCTGCGGCGGCTCGATGAACCGCTCTATGGCCGCGAAACCCCCGATGGCTGGCCGCTCGATCCCGGCGCGTGGACCGGCCCCGGCCAGATGGAAACCCGCTTTGAAGTGGCCAAGGCGATCGGCAACGGATCGGCCGGGCTGTTCCGCCCGCGCGAACCGGGCGCGCATGACGAACCGGCTTTTCCGCAATTGCAGAATGCCGCGTGGTACGGCGGATTGAACACCACGATCAGCGCGCAGACCCGCGCGGTGCTCGATCGCGCCGGATCTTCGCCGCAATGGAACATGCTGCTGCTCGCCAGCCCCGAATTCATGCGGCGCTGAACCAGGGAACCCCTTTCGATGCTCAACCGTCGTTCGATGCTTGCCGGTGCCTCGCTGACCGGACTGTCGCTGCTGGGGGGCCAGGCCTTCGCCGCGCCGGCAGCGCCGGGCACGCGGTTTCTGCTGGTGTTTTTGCGCGGCGCCTATGACGCGGCCAATGTGATCGCCCCGGTCACCACCCCGTTCTATCACGATGCGCGGCCCAATCTGGCTTTGGCCGCGCCCGATCCGGCCAATCCGCAAGCGGCGCTGCCGCTCGATGGCCAATGGGGGCTGCACCCGGCGCTGCGCGACAGCATCGCCCCGCTGTGGGCGGCGCGGCAGATCGCCTTCGTGCCGTTTGCCGGCACCGACGACATGAGCCGCAGCCATTTCGAAACGCAGGACACCATCGAACTGGGCCAGTCGATCCAGCATTCGCGGCGTTATGATTCGGGCTTCATGGGCCGGCTGGCGGCGGTGCTCGGGCGCGGCGGGGCGGGCACGATCGCGTTTTCCGAAACGCTGCCGCTGGTCATGCGCGGCGGGCCGATGATCGCCAATCTGGCGCTGGGCGGCAATGGCAAGCCGCCGCTCGATGACAATGAAACCGCGCTGATCGCGGCGATGTACCACGGGCGGCGGCTGGGCGAGGTCAATCTTGATGCCGCGGTCAGCACCGGGTTTGCCGCGCGGGCGACGGTATGGCGCACAATCGATGACGAAATGAAAGCGGCCGGGCGCGGCGCGATCGCCGCGCGCGGGTTCGAGGCGGCGGCGCAGCGGATCGGGCTGGTGATGCGCGATACCTACAACCTGGCGTTTGTCGATGTCGGCGGGTGGGATACCCATGTCAACCAGGGCGGCGCCACCGGGCAACTGGCCGGGCGGATCGGCGAACTGGGGCGCGGGCTGGCCGCCTATGCCGAGGCGCTGGGCCCCGATGCCTGGCGCCAGACGGTGGTGGTGGTGCTGTCCGAATTTGGTCGCACGTTCCGCGAAAACGGCAATCGCGGCACCGATCACGGCCACGGCAGCATCTATTGGGTGCTGGGCGGCGCGGTCAATGGCGGCCGCATGGTCGGGCCGCAAGTGAAGATCGCCCCCGATACGCTCAACCAGGGCCGCGATCTGCCGGTGCTGACCGATTATCGCGCGCTGATCGGCGGGCTGTGGCAGCGCCAGTTCGGCCTGTCGGCGGCGCAATTGGCCACGGTGTTTCCCGATGCGGCGCCGGCGCGGCTCGATCTGATCTGATCGGATCGGCGGGCTTTCCAATCCGGGCCGACACCGCTAACGCGGCGGGCATCCGTTTCCAGCCCGGGCACCGACCATCATGTTTGCCACCCCTGCATCGCATTACTGGCTGCTGCTTGTCGGCGCGATCTGGGCCGGCGCGCAAAACCAGCTGGCGGGTGGTGGCTCGTTCATCACCCTGCCGGCGCTGATGTTTACCGGCATGGATGCGCGCGCGGCCAATATCACCTCGACCGTGGCGTTGTTTCCCGGGCAGATTACCGGCGGCTGGCTCGGCCGCGCGCATGCCGGCGGGACCGCCAGCCTCAGCCTGCGCGCGCTGGTGGTGATCAGCCTGATCGGCGGGGTGATCGGCGCGGGGCTGCTGCTGCTGACGCCCTCGACGCTGTTTGCACAAATGGTGCCCTGGCTGGTGCTGTTTGCCACGCTGGCATTTGCCTGGGGCTCGTTTTTCCGCAAGGCACCGCGCGATGGGGCTGCCGTGCATCACATGGGCGCTGGCCCGGCCGCGCTGATGCAATTGGGCATTTCCATTTACGGCGGCTATTTCGGCGGCGGCATCGGCTTTCTGATGATGGCCGCGCTGGCGCTGGCGGGCGCTTCGGTGCGCAGCGCGGCGGCGACCAAGAACGTGCTGGCGGGGATGATGAACCTGACCGCGGTGATCATCTTTCTGCTCTCGCATCAGGTGCGCTGGCTGGCGATGGCGGTGGCGATGATCGGCGCGCTCGCGGGCAGCTGGCTGGGCGCGCACCTGCTGCAACGCGTCAACGAACGCGCGCTGCGCGTGGTGGTGGTGGTGATCGGGCTGGTGCTGACCGCCGCGCTGTTCCACGGGCCGTTCTGATCAATCCGGCCGGCGCCACGCCACTTGCCGCACCGGCCCCATCAGCGGGCCCCACGCGATCAGCCCGACCACCGACAAGCCCGCCGGGATCAGAAACGCCAGTCGGTATGATCCGGTCGCCTGCACCACCAATCCGGTGATCAGCGGTGCGGCCACGCCCGACAGATTGCCGATCAGGTTCTGCACGCCCATCCAGCGCCCGGCGGCGGCCGGCCCGGCCAGCGTCTGGCCGCTGGTGAAATTGATCGGGCTGACAATCCCGCAGGCCAGCGCCGAACCGGCGAGGCACGGCAGCACCCATCCCGCCGGCGCCGCCCAGGCCCCCGCCAGCATCACGCCATTGGCGATGATCCCGCCGAGCAGGAACCGCTTGCGCATGCCACTTTCATCGTGCCCGGCGCCGATCGCGAGGTCGGACCACAAGCCGCTGATCGCGCTGCCGGCGGCCTGGATCAGCGGGATCATCGCCCCGACCACGGCCATGCGTTGCAGTGAATAGTGTTCCGCCTGCACCAGATAGCTGGGCAACCAGGTCAGCAGCAGATAGGTCGGATAGGCATAGCAGAACTGCCCGATCGCCACCCCCCAAAGCCCGCGCTGGCGCAGGATCGCGCCCCAGCCCGGCATCACCGCGGCAGCGTCGCCAAGGTCCGCCGCGCCCGGCTGCGGCAGCCGCGTGCCCAGCCAGGCCGGCAGCCACAGCAGGGATGCCGCGCCCAGCACCCAGAACACCGGCCGCCAGCCAAACCGCGCCAGCACCAGCCCGCCGATCAGCGTGCCGGCCATTGGCCCGAGAAAAATCCCGATCGAAATCGCCGCATTGGCCTGCCCGCGCTGGTGCGCCGGGGCATGTTCGGCGAGCAGCCGGGCATTGACCGGAAAGATCACGCTTTCGCCCAGCCCGATCAGCAGGCGAAGCGCAAACAGGCTGGCAAACCCCGCCGCCAGCCCGCAAGCCATCGTCGCCAGCGACCACAGGCCCAGCCCGCAGGCCAGCACCACGCGCGCCGGCCAGCGCTGCGCGATCATCCCCGCCACCGGCTGCGCCAGCGCATAAGTCCAGAAAAACGACGACAGCAGCAGGCCCTTGGCCGCCGGGTCGAGCTTGAGATCAAGCCCCAGCAGCGGCGCGGCAATTGCCAGGCTGCCGCGATCGGCATAATTGATGAACATCGCCGCCGCCAGCAGGCCCACCACCCAGGGTGAAATCCCGCGCCCGCTGCCCGCCGCCGCTGTTGCCACTGTCCATTCCCCCCGCCATCACGCGCGATCGTTTCACCCCCGCCGGGTGCGGTCAAGCCGGCATTCGTTAACCAGCGCATCAGGACAGTTGCGGCCCGGTCCCCATACCCGGGCTTAAGTCGTGCGGGTGCACGGCAGGGCACGGTTGCCACGGCGGGGACGCGCATGTTTGAACGGTTGAAAATCGGAACCATCATCACTGCCTGCACGGGGTTGCTGATGGGGATGATCATCGCGCTGGCGCTGATCGGCAGCATCGGGCTGCGCCAGGTCTCGGCCACCGCCCAAAGCCTCAATACCGATGTCATCCCGAGCGTGTTCCGGCTGGCGACGATCCTCACCGATATCGACGTCACGCGGGTGCGGTTGATGCGCATGGTGCTGGCCGACGACACCGCTGCCGCGACCAAGGCGGGTGCGGACCTGTCCAAAGGGCTGGATATGACCGACACCGCGATGGAAGAGTATCACAAGGTCATCGAGGCTGATCCCAAGGAAGCGGAGGTGTTCGCCAAGGCGTTCAAATCATGGCAGGACTTGCGCGAGTCGATCGTCCGTGCGCGCGATGCCATGGCGGCGGGACATCCCGAACAGGCCCGCGCGCTGATCAACGGGCCGATGGTCGCCCTCGCGCGTCAGACGCGGGCCGATTTCGAAGCCGACATGACCTACAACCGCGCCGATGCCGATGCCCATGTCGCAAAGATCAGCCACGCCTCTGACTCGGCGCAGCAGCAGACGATGCTGTTCGGGCTGGTCGGACTGCTGGCCGGGCTGGGGGTGATCGGGGTGTTTGTCGCCAAAGTGGCGCGCCCCTTGACCCGCCTGCGCGATGCGATGGACACGATGGCCGCCGGATCGCTCGATGGTGCGATCCCCGGCGAAACCAAGCACGACGAACTGGGCGAAATCGCCCGCGCGCTGGTGGCGATCAAGGACAGCGTGGCGCAGCGCGCCCGTGCCGAGGCCGATGCGCGCATCGCGGTGCAGCAGCGGGTGACCGGTGCGCTCAACCACGGCCTGCACGAATTGCAGCAGGGCCGGCTGACCTTTCGCCTCAACGAGGCGTTTCCGCCCGAATTCGAAGCGCTGCGCCGCGATTTCAACGAGACGCTGGCAGCGCTGGCCGAACAGATCGGCCAGGTGGCCGATAGCGCGCTGGCGGTCGATACCGGCGCCAACGAGATTTCCGCCTCGGCCAAGGATCTCGCCGAACGCACCGAGCAGCAGTCGGCCTCGCTCAACCACACCGCCGGCACGGTCAAGCAATTGACCGCCGCGGTTACCGATGCGCGCGGCATTGCCCTAACCGCGAGCACAATGGCCGAAGATGCCAGCCGCGAAGCGCTCGACAGCGGCACCTTGATGAACGAGGCGGTCGCGGCGATGCAGTCGATCGCCGGCTCGGCCGCGCAGATGCGCCAGATCGTCGAAATGATCGACGGCATTTCGTTCCAGACCAACCTGCTCGCACTCAATGCCGGGGTCGAGGCCGCGCGTGCCGGCGAGGCCGGGCGCGGCTTTGCCGTGGTCGCCAGCGAAGTGCGCAGCCTCGCCGAACGTTCGGCGCAGGCCGCGCGCGAAATTGCCGGGCTGATCGATACCAGCGGGCGCCAGGTCGACAACGGCGCGACGCTGGTCAACCGCACCCAGGCCGCGCTCGACCGCATCGTCGCAAAGGCCAATGCGCTCGCCGAAACGATCGGCCAGCTGGCCGCCGGTGCCGATGATCAGGTGCGCGCGATCGAACAGGTCAATACCACCGTCGCCGGGCTCGACATGACCACCATGCAGAACGCCGCGCTGGTCGAACAATCGACCGCCGCCGCACAATCGCTGGCGCAACAGTCCGAACGGCTGACCGCGATCGTCGCCCGCTTTGTGCTCGACGGCACCCCGCGCAGCACGCCCGCGCGCCCAGCCGCGCCACCCCCGCGCCGGCCGGTGGTGCAGGGCAATGTCGCGCTGGCCAGCGACGATTGGTCAGAGTTCTGATCCCGACGCTGCCGCAACCGCGATAGCCGAGCGCCATCAGCCCGCCGCCAGCGGCACGCGAATGACAAAACAGGTGGCCGCGCTGGCGCTGTCGAGCGTCAGGCTGCCGCGCTGACCGGTGATCAGCGCGCGGGCAATCGGCAGACCCAGCCCGGTGCCGCCGGTCTGGCGATGGCTGGTAAAGAACGGTTCGAAAATCCGTTGCCGGTCGGCCGGAGCAATGCCGCTGCCATTGTCGGTGATCGCGATGACCGCCATCGCGCGCTCGATCGTCGTGTGAATGGACACCTGCGTTGCCCCGGCGGCGCGGGCATTGTCGATCAGCGTGATCAGCACGGTTTCCAGCGCCGCCGCTGCAATGGCCAGCGCTGGCAGCGGCATGGTTTCGGCAAGCGTCACCTGCGGCACCCCGCTGTCGCCGGCCAGCCGCGCCAAGAGCGCCGCGCCATCGCAGCGCGCATCGCCGCCGGCGGGTTGCAGATCGGCGCGGGCCAGATCGATCAGGCGGTTGATCAGCCGGTTCAGCGCGGCGGCATCATCGGCCATGTTGGCCAGCAGCGCATCGCTTTCGGCGCGGTCGAGCGTGTCGCGGTGATCCTGCAACAGCTCGATCCCGCCGACCAGCCCCGACAGCGGGGTCTTTACTTCGTGCGCCAGCGCGGCGGAAAAATCGCGCAGATAGCGCGACCGGTGCTCGATCGCGGTGGCCATCGTCGCGAAATCGCCAATGAGCCCGTCGATCTCGCGCACCCGCAGCGTCGGTGCGGGCAAGTCGGCGGGGCGCCCTTCGGCAAGGTGCCGGGTGGCGCGGCTCAAGGCCTCGATCGGGCGGACGATCGTGCGCCCCAGCACCAGCGTGATGCCGATCAGGATCAGCAGGATCACCATGGTGCCGGTGGCGATCTTGCCACGATCTTCGTACATGCCGCGAAACAATGCGCGCGGCGATCGCGCGGCCAGCACCACCCCGGCGACCTGGCCGTCGATCACGATCGGGCGGGCATGGTGCAGCCGCAAGTCGGTGGCGCGGCTCAACCATTCGAGCAGGAACGGCTGGCGATAGGCGGCATTGCGGCGCAATACGGTCATCGCCTGCCCGGCCAGCGCGGACTGCACTTCGGGCAGCACAGCCAGCGATCGGCCCTGTTCCGGCCCGGTCAGCACCACGCCGTGGCGATCGGTCAGCACGATTGCGGCCAGTGTTTCGCGTCTGGTCGCGGCGATCACCGGCAGCATCGCCCGTGCCATCGCCTGCGCCGCCGGATCGGGTGGAATCGCGGTCGTTTGCGCCGCCGGGCGTTCGGGCAGCACCGCGCTCGATCGCAAATCGATCGCGGTGGTCATCGCCCGGTCATCGGGGTCGATCGGGTCTGCCCCATTGTCGGCTGCCGGCAGCGTGCGGCGCGGCAGCACCAGCGTGGCGCTCGCCGCCAGCGCCGAACTTTGCGCGATCAGTTCGGCCTCGGTCCGCCGCACCAGCGCGTTTTCATAGACCCGCAGCATGATCGCCGCCACACCGGGCAGCGCGGCAACCAGCACCAGCAGCGCTATAATGATCGTGCGCAGGCGGGGCACCGGCCACCATCGCGCCAGCCAGCGGCGCAGCAGCATCATCCCCGCGCGCACCGGCCCAGCCGATAGCCGATGCCGGCGCGGGTTTCGATCACCTCTTCGGCGCCGGCGGCGGCAAATTTGCGCCGCACATTGCGGATATGGCTGTCGATCGTGCGGTCGGTCACGGCAAATCCGGGGCCATGCAGCCGGTCGATCAGCGCGTCGCGCGAAAACACCCGCTGCGGCGCCGCGGCCAGCGCGGCAAGCAGCGAAAATTCGGTCACGGTCAGCGCAATTTCCGCCCCGGCCCAGCAGGCCGTCCACGCGGCGGTATCGATCCGCAATGGCCCGTGGGTGATCTGCGACGTATCGGCCGCCGCCGGTGACGGCGCGCTGCGGCGCAGGATCGCCCCGGCGCGCGCCACCACCTCGCGCGGTGAAAACGGCTTGGTCACATAGTCGTCGGCGCCCAGTTCGATCCCCAGCACGCGGTCGATTTCATCATCGCGCGACGACAGGAACAGGATCGGCACCGTGCTGCCGCCCGCGCGCAGCCGCCGGCATACCTCCAGCCCGTCGACGCGCGGCATGGTGATATCGAGCACCACCAGATCGGGGCTGTGCGCGGCAATGGCATCGAGCGCCGCCGCGCCATCGTCGGCCTCGATCGTGGCGATCCCGGCCTTGCCAAAGGCAATGCCCAGCACATGGCGAATATGCGCATCATCATCGACGATCAGCACGGTACGGGGCGCGGGGCTGGCCATGGCCCGGTCTGTCATGGCCGGGCCGGCGCCGTCAATGGTCCAGCCACCGCGCGCAGTTGCGCCAGATCGCGCACCGTGCAATCGGGGGCGGGTTGCACCAGCCGGTCGCCGCGCATCGCCGGGGGCAGGGCAGCCAGCCGCCACGCCGCCAGACCCGACCACAGCAGCCCATGCTGATCATCACGCGTAGCATCGCGCGCCTGAATCCGCAGGATATGCGCCCACAGATGGATCGGTTCGGGCGCGCGGCGCTGTTCGAGCGTAGCGAGCGCGGTCAGCGCCGATGGCCCCAGCTGTTGCAGGTAGCACACGTCGAGCGGCGCGCCCGAGCCGCCCGCTTCGCGGGCATGGGCAACGTTCCAGTCCGCCGCCACCGCGCCGATATCGACCGCACTGGCACCCGTCAGCACCACCAGCGCGGCCAAGCCATTGGTATTGATCAGCCAGGTTGCCGATTTGCCGGCGATCATCCGCCAGCACACCAGCACCAGCCCGACCGCGACCAGCGCCATCCACAGCAAGGCGGCGATCCGCCAGGTGGTCAGCGTATAGGCGCTGATGTAATTTAGTGTGCGCAGCACCGCATTGGCCACCAGCATCAGGTTTTGCAGCGTCCAGCCCATCACCAGCGCGCGGATCGGGCGATCGGCCGCGCTGGCCGAACCGGGGCGCAGCGCCACCAGCACAAAGGCGCCGGCCAGAATCGCGGTGACCACCAGCGGATAGGCCCCGCGATGGGCATAACCGGCCAGCGTCATCCCCGGCGGCAATGGCAGCAGCCCCCACAGCCAGGCCATGTCCATCGCGTTCTGCATTGCAAACAGCAAGTTGAACACCACCAGCGACAGCCGCACCGATCCAACCGAGACCCCGGGCAGCGCGGTGGGCGTGGCGGCGGCGGTCAGCGGAACGCCGCGCCGCAGCAGACGCGGGCGCAGCAGGCTCCATCCCGCCAACCCCAGCATCAGCCAGCGGACGGCGCAAGTTGCCCAATCGACTTGCTGCAAGGCCGCCCAGGCCCGGGCGAACAACTGTTCGATCACCGGGTTGGCGGCGGAAAACAGCACCAAGAATACCGCCGTGCCGATCATCGGCAAGGCCAGCCGGGCCACCACCGCGCGCGCGCCGCCCCGGCCCTGTCGCTGCCCGATCCGCCACCACCGCCGCGTGTCGCGCCACGGCGCGGCCATGGTCAGCGCGACATTGACAATCAGCCGCAGCGCCCAGTGCCCGGCATGGCCAAACCGCGCCACCCCCGGCATCAGCGCGGCTATCCCCGCACAAGTCCAGAACAGCGCCCAGCCCGGCGCGGTGGGGTGCCAGATCATCACCCCGGCCATGCCCATGGCCAGCACCAGCCACGGCCATGCCCGCCGATCGCGCCGTACCGCGCGCCGCGTCGCCCAGGTCAGCGGCACCAGTGCCAGCAACCACAGCCCGATCGGCATGCCCGGTGCAGCCGCGATCACTTCATACAGCGCCACGGCGGCAATGGTGCCTGCCAATTTGTATCCGAAACGATCCGCCGGCATGGCCACCCGCCTTTCCTTAGCGGCGGGTGTGGCAGGATCAGGTGGGCTCCATCATGCGCGCCGCTTGCGGATCGGGCGCAGGTTGCGTGCAGATCCTGTGCAGATCACAGCGCAATCCGCGCCGCCAGCGCCAGATGGTCGGACAGTTGCGCCGGCAGTGCGCCCAGGTGCTCCAGCGGCAGCGCGGGGCCGGCGATGATATGGTCGAAATCGCGGCGCGGGCGCCAGGCGGGATAAGTCGGGCAGGGCGCCGGCGCGGTTGCCGCGCCGGTCACGCGGCGGAATTCGCGCAAGGGCGTGCTGTCGGTGGTGCAATTGAAATCGCCCAGCGCCACCCACTGCGCCGCCCCGCGCAACCGGTCGGCGATCACCCCCAGTTGCAGCAGTTGCGCCGGCGCGCCGAGGCTGAGATGCAGGCAGGCGGTGGTCAGCCGGATCGGGCCCATCACATCGGCGATTAGCGCGCCGCGCCCGCCGATCCGCCCGGGCAGCTTGATATCGTGGACCCGTTCGAGCGGATAACGGCTGACAATCGCATTGCCGTGGCGCGATATGCCCGGCACGGTGCGGTTGTGCTGCACGGCGACGTGGGCATGGCCGCTGATCGCCAGCAGCGTATCAAGCTGCGAACGGAACCCGGCGCGGCGCCCGCCGAGATCGATTTCCTGCAGACAGACGACATCGTATGGTGCGATGATACGCGCGATCGCGGTCAGGGTTTGCACTTTGGCGCGGGTATGGATCAACTGGCGATGGGCATGGATCACGTAATCGAGCGCGCGGCCGGTGGCGATGCCCGCCTGGATGTTCCATGTCAGCAGTTTCACACCCGGCCCCCGTGCGGCACGCAGCGGGATGCGCCGCGCCGATGAACCCGATTGTGCCGATTTCGTTCCCGCTCGCAATGCACATCGTGGTGGCCACCGTGCTGGGCCTGCGCATTCTCTATCGCCGCTTGCCGGTCAATACCGCGCTGGCGTGGATCGTGCTGCTGATCGGCATGCCGGTGGCCGGGCCGGTGCTCTATGTGCTGTTCGGCGCGCCGACGCTGGGGCAGCGGCGGCTGCGGCTGGGCCAGCGCATCCGCCACCGCTATCAGCGCGGCTATGCCGCGATCCCCCCGGCGGCGCCGATCGAGCCGCCGTTTGGCGCGCTGGCACGGGCGATTGCGCAGGACAGCGGGTTTCCCGTGCTCGCCGGCAACCGCCGCACCTTGCTGACCGATGCCGAGGCGATCCTGAAGGCGATGGTGGCCGACATTGCCGCCGCCCGCCACGAATGCTGTCTGGAATTCTATATCATCGATCCCGCCGGGCGGGTCGCGCACGTGCTGGCGGCGGTGGAGGCGGCGGCGCAGCGCGGGGTGGCCACCCGCGTGCTCGCCGATGATTTCGGCAGCAAGGCGTTCTGGCGCTCGCCCTGGCCCGAGCGCCTGCGCCGCGCCGGGGTGCGGGTCACGCGCAGCCTGCCGGTCTCGCTGATCCGTTCGATGTCGAAGCGGTCGGATCTGCGCAACCATCGCAAGGTGCTGATCTGCGACCGCAGCGTGGCGTATTTGGGCAGTTTCAACCTGATCGACCCGCACGAATTCAAGCAATCGAGCCATGTCGGCGAATGGATCGATCTGATGCTGCGGATCGAAGGGCCGATGGTCGATGCGCTGGCCATGGTGTTCAATACCGACTGGCTGCTCGATCACGATGCCGGGGCGATCGACCGCGCCGCGATTGTCAGCCCCGCGCTGGCGCCGCCCGCCCCGGCCGGGCCGGACCGCGCGATGCAATTGCTGCCGTCGGGCCCGGAAATGCCGCATTCGACGATTTATCAGGTGATCGTCGCGGCGATTTTCAACGCGCGGCGGCGGGTGCGCATCGTCACCCCCTATTTCATCCCGGATTCGGCGGTGATGCTGGCGCTGACGATGGCCGCGCGCAGCGGAGTGCAGGTCGATCTGATCGTGCCGGCGCGGATCGATACGCGCATGGCCCGCTATGCCAGCCAGGCCTGCTATGACGATCTGCTCGAAGCCGGGGTGGCGATCCACCGCTTTGGCGACGGGCTGCTCCATGCCAAGGCGCTGCTGATCGACGACAGCCTGGCGCTGTTCGGCACGGTCAACATGGACATGCGCAGTTTCTATCTCAATCTCGAACTCAGCCTGATCAGCTATGATGCCGGCTTTGTTGCCGAACTCGATGCAGTGATCGATGGCTATGCCGCGCGCAGCAGCACGATCGATCCGGCGCAATGGCGCCACCGCCCGGCGCGCGACCGTTTTTTGGAAAATGTGCTGCGGCTGGCCGGGCCGCTGCTCTAACCCCGCCTTGCGCCGCCAGATTGGCACTCGGCGTTGTCGAGTGCCAGAAAAACTGCCTGTTTTGAACAGCTTGCATCAAAAAAGGCGGCGCGCATCGGCTTGACAAGGCTGAAACTCCGGAAAAATATGTCGTTCTGTACCAGACAAGACCACAAGCGGGTGGCGACAAAGGATTGGATACGAAGACCACGCAAAGGGGATAGCAGACGATGACTGGCCATGACGAATTTCGCCGTCAATTGCTGGGATACGGCCTGTCCACGGCGGAAATCAGTTATTATCTTCCCGACTATCCTTCGTTGATCCAGGTCTTTATCTGGCAGCACTATGACGAGGCGCCGCATTTTCCCGCGCTCAACCGGTTTCTCGACTATTGGCGCCGCGATATCTAGGCGGTGCTCCATTCGGTGCGGCTGGCGCATTCGATGATGCTCGGCCCGCGCGAATGGCGCGCGCATTCGGGGGTGATCACCATCCAGTAATCCACCGTTGCGGTGCGATTGCGCGGGGGGTGCCAATTGCCTTGCGCCCAGCCGGTGCTAGGCTATGCCCACGACCATGGCCAACGACACCCCGACCCGCGATGAACCCGATCCGTTTGACGCGATCATCGACGCTCCGTTCGATGCCGCCTTGTCCGAACGCTATCTGGTCTATGCGCTGTCCACGATCACCGCGCGCTCGCTGCCCGATCTGCGCGACGGGCTGAAGCCGGTGCATCGCCGGCTGCTGTGGGCGATGCGGCAGTTGAAGCTCAATCCCACCGACGCGTTCAAGAAATCGGCGCGCGTGGTCGGCGATGTGATCGGCAAATACCACCCGCACGGCGATGCCTCGGTCTATGACGCGATGGTGCGCCTCGCGCAGGATTTTGCGCTGCGCTATCCGCTGGTCGAAGGGCAGGGCAATTTCGGCAATATCGACGGCGACAATGCCGCCGCCTATCGCTACACCGAAGCGCGGCTGACCGCGACGGCAATGCGGCTGATGGCCGGGCTCGATGAAGGCACGGTCGATTTTCACCCGACCTACAACGGCGAGGAAGAAGAGCCCGAAATTTTCCCCGGGCTGTTTCCCAATCTGCTCGCCAATGGCGCCACCGGCATCGCGGTGGGCATGGCGACCTCGATCCCCAGCCACAATGTCGCCGAAATCGTCGATGCCACGCTGCTGCTGATCGACAATCCGCATGTCGATCATGACCAGTTGATGCAGGTGTTCCACGGCCCCGATTTCGCCACCGGCGGGGTGGTGGTCGACAGCGCCGCCGCGATCAGCGCCGCCTATGCCACCGGCAAAGGCGCGATCCGCGTGCGCGGGCGGTTTTCCACCGGCCGCGATGATAGCGGCGAATGGGAACCGACCGGGATCGAACGGCTGGGCGGCGGGCAATGGCAACTGGTCTTGTCCGAAATTCCCTACATGGTGCAAAAGGGCAAGCTGATCGAACAGATCGCCGCGTTGATCGCCGACAAGAAGCTGCCGATCCTCGAAGATGTGCGCGATGAATCCGATACCGCGATCCGCATCGTGCTGGTGCCCAAATCGCGCAATGTCGATCCCGAACTGCTCAAGGAATCGCTGTTCCGGCTGACCGATCTGGAAACCCGGTTCAGCCTCAATCTCAACGTGCTCGATGCCCGTCGCACCCCCGGGGTACTGGGTCTGAAACTGCTGTTGCAGGAATGGGTGATCGCGCAGATCGATATCCTGGTGCGCCGCGCGCAGCACCGGCTCGATCGCATTGCCAACCGGCTCGAACTGCTCGACGGCTATATCATCGCCTTCCTGAACCTCGACCGCATCATCGAGATCATCCGCACCGAGGATGAACCCAAACCGGTGATGATCGCCGAATTCGGCCTGACCGACCGCCAGGCCGAAGCGATCCTCAACATGCGGCTGCGCAGCTTGCGCAAGCTCGAGGAAATGGAGCTGCGCCGCGAACGCGATACGCTGCTCGCCGAACAGGACGAACTGGTCAAACTGCTCGACAGCCCGGCGCGCCAGCGCACCCGGCTCAAGCGCGATCTGGCCGCGCTGCGCAAGGACTATGCCCCCGATACCGCGCTGGGCCGCCGCCGCACCACGCTGGCAGAGGCCGCGCCCACGCGCGAATTCAGCATGGATGCGATGATCGAAAAAGAGCCGGTGACGGTGATCGTGTCGCAGCGCGGGTGGATCCGCGCCGCGCGCGGGCACCTGCCGCTCGACAGCGATTTCAAGTTCAAAGAAGGCGATGGCCCGGCCTTTGCCCGCCATGCGCAAACCACCGACAAGCTGCTGATCGCGCTCGACAATGGCCGGTTCTATACGATCGGCGCCGACAAATTGCCCGGCGCGCGCGGGTTTGGCGAACCGATCCGGACGATGCTCGATATCGATCCCGATGCGCAGATCATCGCGGTGCTGCCGCACCGGCCCGGCGGGCAATTGCTGCTGGCGGCGAACAGCGGGCGCGGGTTTGCCGCCGAAATGGACGAATTGCTCGCCGAAACGCGCAAAGGGCGCGGCGTGGTATCGACCAAGCCCGGGGTGCGGCTGACCGTGGTGCGCGAAATCGCCCCCGAACACGACCATGTCGCGGTGATCGGCGACAACCGCAAACTGGTGGTCTTTGCGCTCAACGAAGTGCCGGTGCTGGCCAAAGGACAGGGGGTTACCCTGCAGCGCTATCGCGACGGCGGGATGGCCGATGCGGTGACCTTGCGGCTGGAGGATGGCCTGTCGTGGGCGATGGGCGGCGAAACCGGCCGCACCCGCACCGAACGCGACCTGCTGCCGTGGAAAGTCGCGCGCGGCGCCGCCGGGCGCCTGCCGCCAACCGGATTTCCGCGCGACAACCGCTTTGGCTGATGCCGGGCGCGGTGCCGTTCGCACCGCGCCCGGCGATCCATCAATAGCGCCAGTGATGCACCGCGTCGGTCAACGCCCGCATCGCCAGCCCGAGATGGCGGATCGCGCGGCGGCGCATGCCGTTGGCGGCGGGGTTGTCTTCTTCGCCGCGCAGTTCGGCGTTGGCCGCCTGCAACAGCTCGCCCGCCTTGTAAAACCGGTTGCCGCGCGCGCCCCACACCATGTCCGCCGGCGGCTGGTCGTCAATATTGCGGCCATCGGAAATCGAGGCCTGCGCCAGTTCGTTGTAAGTCGCGCGGATTTCATCGAGCGCGCGGCCTTCCTCGGCGGCCTGCATCGGATCGCTGGGGTCGCGATGCTGGATCAGCCAATAGGCGCTGCGCAGATCCGACAGCGCGCGCAAATAGGCGGGGTGCGCCCGCCACCACTGCGCCTGTGCCGCGCCGGGCATCATCGTCATCGCGGCCAACCCGGCCAGCAAAATTCCTGCCTTGCCTTTCATCGCTCCTGTCCTTTCGTCCCCGTTCGTCCGTCTGATCGACGCGCCTGACCTCGGTCCGGTTCGCGATCAGGTGTTTTTACGTATCACGGTCTGTCGTGATCCTGAACGGAGCGGGCTGGCGGCAGCAGGTTTTCGGGCGCATCGGCGATGATCGCCAGCATCGCCGTCCAGGCGGCGACATTCTGGCGCAGCGCATCGCGATCAATCCGGTCGAGCACGTCTTCGGCGGTGTGGTGCCAGTCGAAATAGCGCAAGGCCGACTGGTTGAGATCGATCCCGCCGGTGCCCAGCGCGAGCATCGGTTCGACATCGGTGCCGCCATCGACCAGCCGCCCGCCATGGACCACCCCCAGCGGTTCGAGCGCCGCGCTCAGCCGCGCCACCAGCGCCTCGCTTCCCTGCGGCAGCGCGGTGCCAAACCGCCACACGCGGTCGGCGCCCAGATCGCTTTCGGCGGCCAGTGCATGCGGTTCATGGCCATGCGCGCGGGCATAGGCGATGCCGCCAAAGCCGCCGGCTTCTTCATCGCCAAACCACACCACGCGGATGGTGCGGCGATGCGGGCCGGTCTGCTGCAGCAAATGCGCCGCCGCGGTGGTAATCGCCAGCCCGGCGCCATCGTCGATCGCCCCGGTGCCGAGATCCCAGCTGTCGAGATGCCCGCCGATCACGATCACCCCGGCGGCCGGGTCGGTGCCGGGCACTTCGGCAATCACGTTGCCCGACGGGCGCAGCCCGATCGCGTGATCGTCAAGCTCGAGATGCAAAATCACCGGTTTGCCGCTGCGCACCATGCGTTCGAGATTTTCGGCATCGACCACCGACAGCGCGGCAGCCGGGATCGGGCTGACCCCGGCGGGAAAATCGGTCACCCCGGTATGCGGCGCGCGGCTGTGGTCGGTGCCGATCGAGCGGATCACGATCGCCGCCGCGCCGCGCCTCGCCGCTTCGCCCGGCCCCATGAACCGCGCGCGGCCTTCGCTGCCATAGCTCGATCCGTCCTGCGTCGGCTGCATCGCGTTCGACACAAAGGCGATCTTGTCGGTCAGGCTGCCGGGCGGGGCAAGCAGCAGATCGTTGAAGCTGGCAAACCAGGCCACCGGCAGGGTCAGCCCGCCCGGCGGAGTCGGCGCCGAATTGCCCAGCCCGGCGACTTGCAGGCTTTGCGGATAGGGGCTGATCACCGCAGCGCTTTCGTGCCCGCGCTGCCAGGTCGGCACGTCATAGGGTTCGATATGGACATTGGCAAAGCCCATCGCCTGCAACCGCGCCACCGCCCAGGCCCGGGCGCGCCCCTCGGCCTCGCTGCCATCGGGGCGCGGGCCGACTTCGGTGGTCAGCGCGCTGACCAGATCATAGGCACTATCATCGTGCAGCGCCTTGTCGCGCAGCGCGGCAAGCGCCGGATCGACCGCCGCCGGGGCATCCTGGCTGTGGCGCGGCATCGGCAAGGGCGCGGGCTGGGCCAGCGCGGTGCTGCCACAAAGCGCCAGAGTGCCGATCAGGAGTCGTTTGATCATCGTTGCGGTCCGCTGTTGGTTGAAGGGGTCTGCCATGGCGCCTGTCTGGCGGGGTATCCTGCTGACTGCAATCGCTTTTGCACGGCGGCAGTGGCCGTCATCGCCCTGTCACACAGGCTGGTCAGCTTGGCGCGGATTTCGGGGGTATGGGCGATGACCGATTTTGACGAAGCGACTGCGCGCCGGCTGCAACAGGAAATCGAAGACAGCTTTGACGAAGAGCTTGAAGGCGAATTGTCCGAAAGCCTGCTGGCGATGCTGGCCGACGATGCCGAGCTGATCGAGGCGGCGCAGCGTCATGGCAACGAACTCGATCGGCGCACCTATTTTCGCGAACTGTTCCGGCTGCAGCACGAACTGATCCGGCTGCAGGACTGGGTGGTGCAGAACAAATTGAAGCTGGTGGTGCTGTTCGAAGGGCGCGATTCGGCGGGCAAGGGCGGGGCGATCAAGCGGATTACCCAGCGGCTCAATCCGCGCGTGGTGCGGGTGGTGGCGCTTCCCGCGCCATCGGAACGCGAACGCACGCAGTGGTATTTTCAACGCTATGTCCCGCATCTGCCGGCGGCGGGCGAAATCGTGCTGTTTGACCGGTCGTGGTACAACCGCGCCGGGGTCGAGCGGGTAATGGGGTTTTGCAGCGAGGACGAGGTCGAAGAATTTTTCCGCTCGGTGCCCGAATTTGAACGCATGCTGGTGCGTTCCGGGATCGTGCTGGTCAAATACTGGTTCTCGATCACCGATGCAGAACAGCAGTTCCGCTTTCACATGCGCATCCACGATCCGCTCAAGCAGTGGAAACTGTCGCCGATGGATGTCGAAAGCCGCCGCCGCTGGGAAGATTACACCCGCGCCAAGGAAGCGATGCTCGAACACACCCATATTGCCGAAGCGCCGTGGTGGGTGGTGCGCGCCGATGACAAACGCCGCGCCCGGCTCAACTGCATCGCCCACCTGTTGAGCCAGATCGACTATGGCGATGTCGAAAAACCCCCCGTGGTGCTGCCGCCGCGTGTGCGCAATGCCGACTATATCCGCCACCCGATTCCCGACAGCATGATCGTGCCCGAAGTGTGGTGAGGCGTGCCGGCGCGGCGCTGTCACCGTTGAGTCACGGAACGCCTGTTAAATTCGCATGAACTGAACACCCGGGGGAATCGATCGTATGTCTGCCACCCTTGCCGCCGATCAAGGCGTGCGTCCCAATCTGGATACCGGCCTGGGCGATGTCGGGCTCTATGGCTTTCTTGCGGTCATGCTCGCCGCGCTGGGGTTTGTCGGCTACAGCGTCTATGCCGATGCGGTCGCCTCGGGCGCAGAGGCCATCACCTTTGTCCCGTTCCTGCTGCTGTTTGTTGCGCTGCTGATCGCGCTGGGGTTTGAATTCGTCAACGGGTTCCACGATACGGCCAACGCCGTCGCCACGGTGATCTATACCCATTCGCTGCCCGCGCATGTCGCGGTGGTGATCTCGGGCTTTTTCAACTTTCTCGGCGTGCTGGTTTCGACCGGCGTGGTCGCCTATACGATCATCTCGCTGCTGCCTGTCGAACTGATCCTGCAAGTCGGCTCCAATGCCGGCTATGCCATGGTGTTTGCATTGTTGATCGCGGCGGTAATCTGGAACCTGGGCACCTGGTATTTCGGATTGCCGTCATCATCGTCGCACACGCTGATCGGGTCGGTTATCGGTGTCGGCGTCGCCAATGCCCTGTTGCACGGGCGCAGCGGCACGGCCGGGGTTGACTGGGATCAGGCGTGGAAAGTGGGGCAGGCGCTGATCTTTTCGCCGCTGATCGGGTTTGGCGCCGCGCTGGCGCTGTTTGTCCTGCTCAAATCACTGATCCGGATTCCGGCGCTGTACAAGGAACCGGTGGGTGACACGCCGCCGCCATGGTGGATTCGCATGCTGCTGGTTTCGACCTGCGCCGGGGTCAGCTTCGGGCACGGTTCGAACGACGGGCAAAAGGGCATGGGCCTGATCATGCTGATCCTGATCGGCATCGTGCCCACCGCCTATGCGCTGAACAAGGCTGTGCCGGCCAGCTATGTCGCACAGTATCATGCCGCCTCGATGGGCGCGGAAAAGGTGTTCACGACGCATACGCCAAACGGTGCAACCGTCACCGGGATCGACGCCGCCCGCGCCGAAGTCACCCGTTTCATCGCCGAACGCAAATCTTCGGCCACCACGCTGCCGGCGATGGCCGTGCTGACGCAGGACATCGACGGCCGCGTGCAATCCTATGGCAGCCTGGCCAAAGTGCCCGCAGCGGTCACGCGCAACGTTCGCAACGACATGTATCTGGTCTCGTCAGGGCTCAAGCGGCTGGCCAAGGACAAGACCACCGGCTTTACCGCCGACCAGACCAAGGCGCTCGGCACCTTTGACAAGAGCCTGGACCAGGCCACCCGCTTTATCCCGATCTGGGTCAAAGTGGCGGTGGCGATTGCGCTGGGGCTGGGCACGATGATCGGGTGGAAACGCGTGGTGATCACCGTGGGTGAAAAGATCGGCAAGCAGCACCTGACGTATGCACAAGGGATGGTGGCCGAAATTGTGACCACCGCCACCATCTTTGGCGCCGATGCGATCGGTGTGCCGGTTTCGACCACGCACATTCTGACTTCGGGTGTGGCCGGCACGATGGCGGGCAATGGTGCGGGGCTGCAATGGTCGACCGTGCGCAACATGGCGACGGCCTGGGTCCTGACCCTGCCGGTGTCGATCCTGTTGTCGGGTGTGCTCTATGTCGGTCTGTCGCGCGTCATCTGATTGACGCGGGCCAGATCGGCCGGGGTATCGATATCGATCGCGGCGTCGGCGGGCAAAGCCAGCGCGGGGGCGCCCCGCAGCAGCGCCCCGGCGCCGCGATCTCCGCTTTGCGCCATCAGCGCGGCAAAATGCGGCCGGCCGAACAGCGCCGGGGGCAGCGGGCCATGCGGACCCAGGCTGGCCAGCCGGTCGCCGTCAAACCCGGCGATCATCGCGCCGATATGCTCGCGCGGCACCAGCGGCATGTCGGCCAGCGCGATCAGCACCGCATCGATCGGCGCATCGGCCAGCGCCGCCACTCCTTGCGCCAGCGATCGCGATTGCACCGCGCCGGGCGGATTAAGCAGCACTGTATGATAGCCGGGCAGCGGCGGCGTGTCGGGGCCGACCACCGCCAGATGAGCGCTGAAGCCGATCGCGGCAAGCATGTCGGCGGCGTGGCGCGCCAGCGGCTTGCCGTGCAGGGGTGCGGCCAGCTTGGCCCCGCCAAACCGTGTGCCGCGCCCGGCGGCCAGCAGGATCAGGCCAATCGATTGCGGGGTCACGCCGGTTGGGCGGGACTGGGGGTCCAGGTCGGGGTCAGCGCGCTGGCGGTATAGTCCTGCACCAGTTCGGCCAGGATCGACAGCGCCAGCGTGGCGGGGTCGCGGGTGCCGGGGATCAGCCCGATCGACCCGCGCAAGGCGTCGAGCTGCGCCGGCGAAACCCCGGCGGCACGCAGCCGGTCGATCCGCGCGCGGTGCGTGCGCCGGCTGCCGACCGCGCCGTGATAGAACGCCGGCAGCGCCAGCGCCTGCGGCAACAGCGCTTCTTCCCAGTCGTGATCGTGGAACAGGAACACGATCGCGGTCCAGCGGTCGCTGGTGATCGCCGGCAGGTGGGTGCGGGTGATCAGCGGCGCGATGCCGGCTTCGCTCAGCCCCTCGCTCAGCGGCGCCCAGGCCGCAACCTCGACGCCATAGGCACGCGCCAGCCGCACCAGCGCGGTCAGATCTTCGCCATGGCCGATCGCCACCAGTCGCAGCGCCGGGGCATAGTGCTGGACATGATCACCCAGCACCAGTTCGGCCGGCTGGCGCGCCGCCAACCGCGCCAGTGCGGCGGCGATCGCGGCGGGATCGGGGCGCGGGGTGAACAGCAGGTCAATACCGCCACCGCAGGGCAGCCGTACATCGATATAGGGCGATCCGCTGCCATAGCGCACGCAGCGCGGGCACCCGCTTGCCAGCACGTCCAGTGCCTCTGCCGCAATTGCGCGTTCGATGCAGCCGCCTGAAAACGATCCGACCTGGCGCCCATCGGCCAGCACCGCCATCTGCGTGCCGATCGCGCGCGAGGATGATCCCTCGATCGCCACCAGCGTGATCAGCACCCCGGGCACGCCCTCGCGGTGGCCCTGATCGATCAGCCGCAGCGCATCGACCGGGCCGGCGGCGATCACGGTTTTTCACCCACGTAAAGCTGGCGGATCGAGGCCGGGGCATGGCACTGGCGGACGATCTGGTTGGCCAGCCGCAGCCGTTCGGCGGTCAGATCCTTGTTGGTCAGCGCCCGGGCACGTTCGCGCGCGACTTCGTCGGCGGTAAACGGCGGCGTTCCCGCCGGGGCGGTGCCTTCGCCGATCACGAACACGACATAGTTCATCATGTCGGCGAGTTCGGCATTGTCCTTGATCCGGCTGTGCGCGACATTGGGCAGGCGGATCAGATAGGCGCGCGCTTCGGGGGTGCACATGAACCAGCCGACGCGCCCTTCCAGTTCGGGCAAATGCGCCGGCACGGTATCGCCGCGAATGCCGTGGCAGCCGCCGCAATGTTCGACATAGTCGCTGCGCGCCTGTTCGGGATCGACCATCACGCGGTGCGGATCGGCCAGCGCCGGGGCGGCATGGACCGGCCCCCGCGCCACCAGCAGCGCGCCGATCAACAGCGCCGGCACCGCCAGCACCGCCCAACGGCGACCGGTCATGATCATGCGGAACGGGTGGTCAGTCATGGCAAGGATCAGGCAGCGCCCACCAGCACCGCGGTCGAACAATGGTATTCCATGTTCTTCACGCCAAAGCACCAGATGATGTCGTTGTTGAGTTGCTGGGTATAGATCTGCGTTTCGCGATCGGTGCCGTCGCAGTTGCACTTGTTGGCAAACGCCTTGCCGCAGCAATCGCGATAGGCGATCAGATAGGCCTTGCCATCGTCGGGATTGATGCAGGTGCCGACCCACGACACCGGCGAGGGTTCGGCGCCCGGCGGGCAACTGTGGATGCCGCCGCCCGAACAGGTGCACAGCGCGCCGTCGATCGCGCAATAGCGCCAGTAATTGCACTTGGTATCATCGCTCGTCTGCGCCGTGCGGGCAAACACCGTCTTGGCCTCGGGCGAACGGTCGGGCTTGGCAGCAGAGGCGCGGCTGACCGGCAGGACCGGGAACAGCGGCGCGGCAACCAGCGCCGCGCCGACGCGCGCGAGCATGCCGCGCCGCGAGGTGCCGCCGGCAAACCGACGCAACAGCTTTTCGCCAAAAGTGTCTGCATTGAACTTGGTCATGGTGTCCCCCGTTGTGGCGGTCGTCAGATCCGGGCCATGGTCGTGTTACCGAACTTGACGCCCTGACCTGAAAGTTTGCTTCAAGTCTTTGCCGTGCCGATACCTGTCCGTCAGGCCAGTTCCGGCTTCAATCCATTGATATAGTCCTGCACCGAATGCACGCCCAGTTCGTGGGCGATCACCAGGCTTTCAAGATGTTCGCGGCTGTTGACCAGCCCCTTTGACAGGATCACCCCGTCGGCATCGAGCAGCACCGCAAACGGCAGCTTGCCCACCGCAAAGGCCTGGCCCACTTCGGGGCCGTTGATAAAGCTATAGCCGTCAAGCCCGTGGCGTTCGATCATCGCGGTCTGCGCTTCGGGCGTATCATCGCCGACAAAAATCAGTTGCACGCGTTCATCGCGGGCAAAGCTCTTGGCCATCGGGATCAGGTTCTTGCACAAAGGGCAGGTCGCCGACACGAACATCAGCAGGCGCAGCGCCGCGCCGGGTGCCGCACCGCCGACGGTGACGGCAGTGCCGTCGATCGTCTGCGCCGGGATCACCGGTGCCTTGGCGCCCACCGAGGGGCCACCGGCGGTGGTCAGCGCGCCGGCCGGGGCGACGCGCATGTGCAGCACGCCCACCTGCCGGGCCAGCGCCAGCACCGCCACCACCAGCGCCAGACTGACGATCCAGCCGAACACGGCGGAAATGGTCAGGATTGTCAGCATAGTTTGCACCTGTATCGCTTAAGCCGAAGGGCGCGAGGCATTGAGCGGCGATCCCGCCAAGGCCACAATCGCATTGAACATCAGATAGATCAGAAATACCGCAAGTCCGGCGACCAGCGCCAGTGCAATCTCGGTCAGCCCCGCCGCACCTTCGCCGGGGGCTGCGGCGCGCAAGGCCACCAGCAGCGCCAGCACGCCGTTGCGCGCGACCAGCGCCCAATGCAGCGGCTGACGCAGCGCGGCATGGCCACAGCCGCAATCGATCGCCCGCCGTCCGCGCGAAATATTGATTGCCATCGCCGCGCCGAACAGCGTGAACAGCGCGGCGGCCAGCCCCGCCGGCCAAGCCGCAAACCCCGGTGCGATCACCCCGCCCAGCAAGGCCACACCGACCGCCAGTTCGACCAGCGGCAGCGCCGCAGCAACCGGCGCCACCAAGGCTGCGGGCAGCAACCGGTAATTGGCCACCACGCCCGCCACCAGTTCGCGATGGCGCAGCTTGGCCAGCCCGGCTTCGGCGAGGATCAACCCGGCGCCGGCCGCCCCGGCCATGCCGGTGTCGATCAGCAGCGCGTTCATCGCGGCACCATCAGGGGGCTTGCAGCGGTCATCGCCGGGTTACTGCATGACCTGGATCAGCCCGGCGCCGGCATCGCGCACGGTCGTGGTGATCGCGCCGGTCTTGGCGTCGATGATCGTCAACTGGCCGGCAAAGCCCGCCCCATCGGCACCACCGCCTTCGGCGACCAGCGCCAGCTTGGGCGCGCTCTCCTGGGTCACGTTGATCACCGAGGGCGCGCCGTCGACCGCCATGCGGCGGACCACCTTTTTGGCGGCGAGGTCAACATCCCAGATCTCTTCGGCGCCCAGCTTTTGCGACCAGAATTCGCCCTTGTGCATCAGCACGAACAAGTGCCCGCTGGCGCGGTGCAGCGCGATCGGTTGATCGCGGCCGCCGGGAAACCAGTTGACCTCCAGCGGGGCGGTGTCGCCCTTGCGCAGGCCGGCGGCTTCCTGAATCGAGAACGGCGCCGATACCACCGGCTTGGGCCCCAGCGTGGCGGTATAGATCAGCCCGGTATAGCTGATCATCGTCACCGCGTTCTTCGCCTTGTCGTATTGCACGTTGTCAAAGATCGGGTCGGCGGTGGCGTTGAAGAACGGGTCGCTGCGGGTAATCTCGGTCTTGCCCCCGGTCAGGTCGATCGTCGCCAGCGACCCGTCCGAACAGAGCGCGGCCAGCCCGACCCCGGTATTGGGGATCAGGTCGGCGCAGCCGGGAAGTTCGAAGGTGCGCGCCAGCTTGCGCTTGGCAAGATCGACCACGTTGACCGACGAAACCGGGCTGAAATTGTAGACATAGCCGGTCTTGCCATCGTCGCTCAGCACGAAATTGTGCTCGCGCCCGCCGACCAGCATGCGCCCGGGCAGATCGATATCGCCCTCCAGCTTCAAGGTGGCGGCGTCATAGACCGAAATGAAATCCTGGCGGGTGCCGTGCAGGCGGCGGGTCCACACCGATTCGGTGACATAGTAATGCTTGCCTTCGGGATCGATCGCCAGATCGCCGAGGATCGGGGTTTCGATCTGCGCCAGATATTTGCCGGTGGCGGTATCGTAAATCGCCGTGCCGGGCAGCACGAACCCGCGCGAGACATAGATCCAGCTCGGCTTGGGCGCGGGCAGGGTGGTAACCCCCGATTCTTCGGGCTCGACCGAGGCCGGGCCGGCCAGCGCCGGGCCAGCCATCAGCGTCACGGCACCAAGCGCGGCGAGCGCCGCCAGCCGGGTTGGTGAAAACGGTTTGCGCACGGCGGACTTCATCGTGGTTTGCCCCTTTGTCGGCACGCCCCGGCCGGGACGCGAGTGGTTCGGCCGGCCCCGATCGCGCGGGCAGTTGCACACCGCCCCGCCATCGCCCGTGGCCATCCGATCAATCTGTGATCCAAGTTTTGACGTATGTCCTAGGTTAGTCAAGCGCCAAGTGTGACCGGTGCGATACCCTTGTTTTGCCTCGCCATGCGCGGGATCAGATTGCAGCGACAGGCATGTCGGCCGCAGCCAGCATCTGCGGGGTTATCGTGCGGGCCAGCGCCACCAGATTGTCGGCGGCGATCTGCGTGATCGCCGGCATCTGCGCGGCCCACGGCTTTTCAAATCCGCAAAACGGGGTCATCCCTTCCATCGCCGCGCTGATATAGAGCGCCACCACCTGAACTTCGTCCGCCGAGAGCGCGGGGTTGAGCGCGGCGACATGTTCGCCGATGAAATCGTGCACCCGCTGATAGAACGCGCGGACGCGATCGGCGACAAACGGGTTGTGATTGGCCAGCGCCCACAATTCGGTGAACAACCGGGTGGTGCGCACCCCGGCAATGTCGTCGAGATAGAGCACGATCAGCACGCGCAACCGTTCGGCGGCGGGCAGTTCGGGCTGGCGCACGCGGTTGTCGAGCAATTTGTTGTAGCTGTCGAGCAAGTCGTCGAGCAGCACTTTGATGAGCAGTTCCTTGCGCGGGAAATGATAGCTGACATTGCCCACTTTCATGCCGCATTCGGCGGCGATGCGGCGGATGGTAAAGGCCGCCGCGCCTTCATTGATCAGTACCCGCAGCGCCGCCTTCAAAATGGCATCCACCGTTTCGGTGCCGCGCGCATACGTACCGGGTCGGCTGGCGAGATCGGGCTGGGGCAGGTCCGCAGTGGTCTGGGCAATGCTTTGCGTGTCCAAATCCGGGTGTCCCATCCACTGTTGTGCGCGCCGTGTTGACCAGTTTTGCGCAACTGGCTGTCACAGTCCAGCAGTTATCCCGCGCCCCTGCGAAAACGCCGCCCGCCCGGTTGCACGATCGTCCAACAAAGCCGTTGACGAACCGGTGAGGCCTGCTCAATTTGCGTGGTCAGGGCACCGGCAAGCCATGCGCTTTGCTGCATCCCCGAACCCGGCACCGGGGATGAGCCCTCCCGGTGCCGGTTTTTTCCGGCTTGGCTTCAGGCGGCTGGAGCGCTCGTCAGCCGCCGGCGATATTCGCCCGGGGCCAGCCCGAGATGATCGCGCGCAAACCGCCGCAGCGAGCGTTCGTCCGACAGCCCCAACTGATCGGCGCAATCCCCCAGCGGCATCGTCGTGGCGAGCAGATCCTTGAGCCGCCGGGTGCGAAAATCCGCCGAGATGTCGCGAAAATTCAGCCCCGACTGTGCCAGCCGGCGGCGCAGCGTGGCCACGCTGAGGCCAAGCCGGGCGGCGACTTCGTCCTGGGTATGCAACCCGGCGCGCAACGCCTCGATCACGCGGGCATGGTCATTGGCGAGCGGCAGCGGGTTGTCCTGCGCCAGCATGTCGAGAAAGGTGTCGAATTCGGCATCGCCGCCGATGCTGTAGCGACGCGGCAGGATCGGCGCGGCGCAGTCGGCCGCGGCATAATCGATGCTGACCCCGCTGCCGCGTCGCGCCAGCGGCGCCCCCAGCGCGAGCAGGAATTCGCCGCCCATCGCGCGCAGCACCGCCGCGCCGCGCACGCGCACCGGATCGAGCCGGCGCCCGGTCATCCAGCGCAAGGCACAATGGATCACCGTGGCGACACAATCGCAATAGATCGCCGCCTGGCGCGCCGCCGCCGGATCGCGGGCGGGCAGCGCGGGCACGATGGTCAGCCGCGTCACCCCGCGCCCGCGCGACAGCGTGATGCGCACTTCGCTGCGCACCAGCCGCGCCGCCTCGGCCAGCCGGATCAGCGCCCCGTCAAGCGTGTCGGCCTCTTTGGCGGCAATCACCAGCAGCGAAAAACTGCCCGGCGGCACCGGATGCGCGGCGACCCCGTGGCTTTCATCGCCGCGCAGGCGGATGTTTTCGGCACAGCAGCGCCAGAAATCGGCCACCCCCAGCGTCGCCGGCAAGTGCCCGCCGGGCATCGCCACGCCCACTTCGGCGAACAACAGCGGCACGCGGTCTTCACCCACCAGCCCGGCCAGATAGGCCGTATCGACTTTCGCCGCCATGGCGCACCTGTCTCCTTTGCCGATCAAGACGATCGGCGCTCGGATCGGGCTTGTCAATGAGCGAAAACAGCCGGTGCAGTTTGCGCGATAGCGTCCTCTTGTCGGGCGCCCGTGGCGATTATGACAGGGGCAACCATAAAGGGAGGATTGCATGAACCAGCCCAACCGTTCGACCCTGCTTGCCGGCCTTGCCACTGCGGCGCTGGCGCTGACGCTGCCGGCCGGCGCCGCCCGCGCCGCCGATGCTGCGGCCAGCACACCGGCCGCGGCCGAACCCGAAATCGTCGTGACCGCAACCCGGCGCAGTGAATCGCTGCAAAATGTCGGCGGTGAAGTGACCGCGCTGGGCAATGCCGATCTGGAACGCATGCACGCGTCGACCTTCAACGATTTCGCCACGCAAGTGCCGGGCCTGAGCTTTACCTCGTACAACCCGACCGCCAACCTGATCGCGATCCGCGGTGTCGCCTCGTCGGCGGCCGAACTGGGCAGCGCGGTGTCGGTCTATCTCGATGACATGCCGATCGGCGCCAGCACGCAGTTCGGGCTGGGCGCGCAAAGCTTCAATTTCAATTTGTTCGACATGGACCGGGTCGAAGTGCTCAATGGTCCGCAGGGCACGCTTTATGGCGCCAATGCGCTGGGCGGGGCGATCAAATATGTCACCACCCGGCCCAAACTGGGCGAAACCTCGGCCAAGCTCGAACTCGACGGATCGGCCACCGACAAGGCGGGGATCAATGAAGCGCTGCGCGCGGCGATCAACCTGCCGCTGGCGCCGACCGTGGCGCTGCGCATCGACGGCAATGTCGAACACGATGCCGGCTGGGGCCGCGACACCGCGCGCGGGATCAATCACCTCGGCACCGCCGATGTGGTGGGCGCGCGCGCGCAATTGCTGTGGCAGGGCAGCGATCAGCTCGAAGTGCGGGTCATGGCATTCGGCCAGCGCAGCACCGCCAACGGGGTCAATGTCGGGTTCTACAATCTGGCTACCAGCACCCCGGTGGCCGGGCCCTATGACCAGCAATTCCTGATCAATCAGCCGGCGACCAGTTCGGTGGCGGCGCTGTCGGGTTCGATCAGCTATGATCTGGGCTTTGCCAAGGCGGTGTCGGTTACTTCGTGGCAGCGCAACCATGGCCTCGCCCAGACCGATGACAGCGTGTTCTATGGCGTGATCGTGCCGATCTATGCCGGATTGTGGCAAACCTATTTCGGCGCACCGGCGGTCGGCGCCAGCCCCTATGACCTGCTGGTCGATACCAATACCAGCAAGGTGACTCAGGAATTTCGCCTGCAATCCCCGTCGAACCACCGGCTCGAATGGGTCGCCGGGCTCTATTACAACCACGAAACCACCGGCGAGCTGGTCGATCTGCTCTATACCGCCAATCCCAGCGGCCAGTTGCCGGCGCCTTATACCAATTATCCGTTCTTCGGCTGGCTGCCGAGCACCTACAAGGAACTCGCCGGGTTTGGCGACATGACCGGCTATCTGGGTGACCTGTTCGACCTGACCGTGGGGGTGCGCTACAGCCACCAGAACCAGGAATATGCCTCAAACATTTCGTGGATCGGCATCACCCCGGCGATCTCGGGCGCGTCGGTGCTGCTCGACCCGGTCTATTCCTATGCGGCCACTTCGTCGCAGGGGGTGTGGACCTATCTGATCAACCCGCGCCTCCATCTCAGCCGCGATGTCATGCTCTACGGCAAAGCATCGAGCGGGTTCCGCCCCGGCGGGCCGAATTTCGTGCTGCCGTTCCCGTCATCGGTGCCGCCGACGTTTCTGCCCGACCGCTTGTGGAACTATGAAATCGGCGAAAAGGGCAGCTTTTTCGATCATCGCCTGACGTTTGATATTGATGGCTACGATATCGAATGGAGCCAGATCCAGACCACCCAGAACGTCAACGGGATCAACCAGCTGGTCAATGCCGGCAATGCCCGGATCCAGGGGATCGAATCCAATTTCGCGCTCAAGCTCGGCGGCGGCCTGTCGCTGACCGGCGCCGGCGCGCATACCGTGGCGCGGTTCACCACCCCGGCGCTGCCGCTCGGGGTCACCACCTCGGGCGCGCGGCTGCCGCTCAGCCCGCGCTGGAATTTCTCGGTGGGCGCGCTCTATCGCTTTGATCTGGCCGGCGCCAAGGCCGAAGCCTCGCTGACCGATACCTGGACCGGGGATCGCACCACCGGCTATCAGGGCAGCGCGACCAATGTCTATTACAACCTGCCCAGCTACAACGCGGTCAATGCCAATCTGGGGGTGACGCTGGCGAGCGGGTTGCAGGTCTCGGTCTATGCCCGCAACCTGTTCAACAGCAAAGGGCAGGTATCGGCGGCAACGCTCAACAACGCGCTGTCGCCGCTGTTCCCGGTGCCGGTGTCGATGACCCAGCCGCTGACCGCCGGGATCACCCTGCGCTATGCCTGGGGCGGGCGCTGACGGGAAAGGGCGAGGGTGATGTCTGCGGGCAGGGATGCGCTGGTGCCGGCGTTCTATCCGGCGCTGTTTGCCGATGCCGAAATCGGCAGCGGCCGGCTGCGCGGGCTGGTCAATCAGGGGGTGCGGGTGTTTCGCGGCATCCCATATGGCCAGGCCGAAAGGTTTGCCACCGCGCAGCCGGCGGCGCCCTGGGCGGGGCGGCGCGATTGTTTCGGCCCCGGGCCGGTCGCGCCGCAAGTGCCCACCCCGGTCAGCAATGCCTATGCCCGGCTGATCCAGTTCGATCGCGCCCCGGCCGATGGCGGGCTGGGCGAACAGTGCCTCACGCTCAACGTGTTTGCCCCGCCGGCGCCGGCGCGCGCGCGCCCGGTGCTGGTGGTGATCCACGGCGGCGGCTTTGCCATCGGGTCGGCCAATGCGCCGATGTACGATGGCACGATGATGGCGCTGGCGCACGATGTAGTGGTGGTGGCGGTCAATCACCGGCTCAATGTCCTCGGCTATTGCGCGCTCGATGGCGATGACCGCGTGGCCGGATCGCATCTGGCGGGGATGACCGATCTGGTGCTGGCGCTGCACTGGGTGCGCGACAACATTGCCGCGTTTGGCGGCGATCCCGACTGCGTTACGCTGATCGGCCAATCGGGCGGCGGGTGGAAAATCAGCACGCTGCTGGCGATGCCCGGCGCGCGCGGCCTGTTTCATCGCGCGGTGGTGCAAAGCGGATCGTGGCTGGCCTTTCCCGATGGCGATGCCGCCCGCGCGCTGACTCATGCCCTGCTCGGCGAATTCGGGCTGGGGCCGGGCGACTGGCAGCGCCTGCTCGATGTCGATATCGGGCTGCTGCTCGCCGCCTCGGTGCGGGTGGGGCCGCTCGCCTTCATGCCCTCGCGCGATGATCTGCTGCTGCCCGCGACCGGGGATGATCCGCAGGCGCTGGCGCTGGCGGCCGAGGTGCCGCTGATCATTTCGACCACCCGCGAAGATGCCGGGCTGTTCTTTGATACCTTCGATCTGACCGAAGCCGGGCTGCAGGCGCAACTGGCCGCCCGCTTCGGCGATCGGGCAGAGGCGATCGGCGCGCTCTATCGCGGCACGGCGCCGACCCCCTATCTGACCTGGGCGCGGATCATTACCGACGCCGGGTTTCGCCGGCTGGCGCATGCCCAGGCCGATGCCCGCGCCACGATCGGCGCACCGACCTGGCTCTATCGCTGGGATTGGCCCTGCCCGGCGTGGGATGGCCGCTATGGCGCGGCGCACGCGATGGATGTCGCGGCCAGCCTTGCCCGGCCCGATGATGCGCTGCTCGGCGGCGCGAGCGGCGCAGCGGTGGAACTGGTCGCCGCGCACAGCGCGATGATCGCCGGGTTTGCCGCCAACGGCGTTCCCGGCGGCCCGCACGGGGCCGGCTGGCAGCGCCATGACAGTGCCACGCGCGCCTGCCTGCTGATCAGCGAAGAAACCCGGCTGGCGCATGACCCCGATGGCGCACACCGCACGGTGTGGGAGGAATTTCCTTTGCCAAGCGGGGTGGCGTAACCATAAGCTGCGCGCTTGGGCAACCCGCGCAAGGACGCCGCCGATGTATCCCCGCCACCGGCTCGATGGTCTGGCCGATGCGATCTATGGTGTGTCGATCACGCTGTTGGTGCTCGATGTGCGCGTGCCCGAGGGGGTGGTGGTGCGCAACGGCGCGGCGTTCGATACGCTGTGGCCGATCCTGTGGCCGCATCTGCTGCCCTATCTGATCAGTTTCTTTGCGCTGTCGTCGGGCTGGCTGGCGGCGATCCGCGTGCCGCATCGCGGTGCCCACGCCAGCGCGGCCTATGTGCGGTGGTGGCGGCTGCACCTGCTGCTGGTCACGCTGATCCCGTTCAGCACGATGCTGGTCGCCCGCTTCGATACCGCGCCGCAAGTCGCCGGGGTCTATGCCGTCAATGCCGGATTGATGAGCCTGTGCGCGCTGCTCGCGCTCGAAGCGGGCGAGGCGGAGGACCCGGTGGCGCGGATGGAGCGGCGCCGGGGGCTGATCGCGCTGGTTGCGCTGTCGCTCGGTGCAGTTGCGCTCAGCCCGTGGCTGGGTACCAAGGCGCTGTTGCTCTATGCGGCAAAGGGCCTGTCGCTGCGGTGGTGGCACAAGACCAGCCCCGCCGACGACGTTTAACCAACCGGCTCCGGCCCCAGTGTGGGGTCAAGATCGCGCGGGCGGATCAGCGTGGTCAGGCGCGCGCAATTGAGGTCGATATCCGCCCAGCGGTCGATCGCGCATTCCAGCACGGCAAAGGCGGCGGTGGGAAACTTCGCTTCGACTTCGGTGCGCAGCGGGCTTGATCCGTCGGCGGGCACCAGGTCGAAAATCAGGTCTTCGAGCCCCGGATTGTGCCCGACCATCAGCACCGTGGCCGGATCACCCTCGATCTCGCGCAGCAGGTCGGTCAGCGTGGCCGAACTGGCCAGATAGATCCGCCGGTCCCATTCGACCGGAAAACTGCGGCCCCAGGCGGTGCTGGCGATCTCGATCGTTTCGGTCACGCGCACCGCGGGCGAGGCGATGATGCGGTCAAACCGCCAGCCGGCGGCGTGGACATGGCGGCCCATCGCGATCGCCCCGCGCCGGCCGCGATCGTTGAGCGGGCGGTCGAAATCGCGCGCGCGGGCGTCGCTCCAGTCCGATTTGGCATGGCGAAACAGGGCAAGCGTTTTCACGTGCGGGGTCCCGGGTGCGGCAGGGGAGGGGCGGCGGCGGCGCGTTCATCAACACCGCCGGCGATGCTTTGTAAAGCCTGATCGAGCGTCAGCCGGCGCACCGGCGTACCGGCCGGAAACGCGCTGAGCAGGCGCGAGGGAAACGCCGCCGACAGCACGACAAACCGCCCGCGATCGTGCGCCGAACGGATCAGCCGGCCAAACGCCTGCGCCAGCCGCGCGCGGATGATTGCATCGTCATAGGCCTGCCCGCCGCCGGCCAGCCGCCGCGCGCGGTGAAGGATCGACGGCTTGGGCCAGGGCACTTGTTCCATCACCACCAGCCGCAGCGATTCGCCCGGCACATCGACCCCGTCGCGCAAGGCATCGGTGCCGATCAGGCTGGCGCGCGGATCATCGCGAAAGATATCGACCAGCGTGCCGGTATCGATCGGATCGACATGCTGGGCATAGAGCGGCAGGCCGGCGCGGGCCAACCGGTCGACAATCCGCCCGTGCACCGCGCGCAGCCGGCGGATCGCGGTAAACAGCCCCAGCGCGCCGCCGCCCGAGGCCTCGATCAGCCGGGCATAGGCCGCCGCCAGCGCGCCGATATCGCCGCGCGGCACGTCGGTCACGATCAGCACTTCGGCCTGCGCGGCAAAATCGAACGGGCTGCCGGTGGCAAAACGGTGCGGCGCGATTTCGAGATGGCGCACCCCGCTGCGCGCTTCGGCCGAATCCCAGTCGGGCGCATCGCCCTGGCCGCGCCGGTCGCACAGCGTTGCGCTGGTCATGAGCACGCCATGCGCCGGGGCCAGCACGGTGGCGGCAAACGGCTTCATCGGATCCAGATAGCGCCGGTGCAGCCCGATATCCCATTCGCGCCCTTCCGACCGGTCCACCGCCAGCCAGTCGACAAATTCGGGATCGGCCGGCCCGCCCAGCCGCGCCAGCAGCGCGATCCACCCCGACAACAGGTCGCAGCGCCACTGGATCGACCCGCGCGCGCCCTCGATCCGCGCGCGTGCCGCGCCATCGAGCCAGTCGGGCGGATCGGACAGGATCGCTTCGATCCGCGCGCCCAATGCGGCGAGCGGCTGGCGCAAGGCTTCCAGCGCGTCTTCGGCCGCCGCTGCGGCGGTGATCAGCGCCCCGTCGAGCCCGGCCGCTTCGGTCTCCAGCCCATAGCCGGCTTCGCTGCCGCCGCTTTCATCGCGGGCATGGACGGTGGCGCGCACCGCGCCCAGCAGCGTTTCGACCGGGCCCGAGGGCATGCCTTCGCCGATCCGCGCCAGCCAGCCATCACCGGGCAGCGCCTCGGCCGCGCTGCGCGCGCGTTCGATCGCGCGGGCGCCGCCTTCGTCATAGCTGGCGACATCGGCCAGCCGCGCGGCAAGACCCCGCCGCCGTCCGCGCGAAGTGCCTTCGGGGCCGATCACCCAGCGGCGCAGTTCGATGGTTTCCGCCCCCGTCAGCGCGGCGGCAAAAGTGGCGTCGGCGGCGTCGAACACGTGGTGGCCTTCGTCGAACACGATCCGCGTCGGCTGATTGCCGGTTTCGCGGCCGCGCGCGGCATTGATCATCACCAGCGCATGATTGGCGATCACCAGATCGGCCTGGGCAGAAGCGCGCGCGCTGCGTTCGATGAAGCATTTGCGATAATGCGGGCAGGCGGCATAGATGCATTCGCCGCGCTGGTCGGTCAGCGCGGCGACGCCGCGGCGGCGAAACAGCGAACCCAGCCAGCCGGGCAGATCGCCGCCGATCATGTCGCCATCCTGGCTATAGCCCGCCCAGCGCGCCACCAGTTGCGCCAGGATCCCGGCGCGGTTCTGGAACCCGCCCTGCAAGGCATCTTCGAGATTGAGCAGGCACAGATAGTTTTCGCGGCCCTTGCGCACCACCACCCGCGCGCGCTGGCCCTGGGGCTGGTCGGCAAAGGCGCGGCGGCTTTCGCGGCGCATCTGGCGTTGCAGCGCCTTGGTATACGTTGAAACCCAGACCGTGCCGCCGCTCGCTTCGGCCCATAGCGAGGCCGGGCCGAGATAGCCCAGCGTCTTGCCGGTGCCGGTGCCGGCTTCGGCGAGCACCACGTGCGGGGCATGGCGCGCCGGGCGCGGAGCAAAGGCTTGCGCGGCGGCCAGCGCATAGGCGTGTTGCGCCGGGCGCGGTTCGGCATCGGCACCGGTGATCAGATCGAGCCGCGCCGCCACCGCCGCGGGGGGCAGTTCGACTGCCGCCGGCTGCGGGCGGGGGGCGGCTTCTTCCCATTCGGGCAGGCGGGCAAACAGCCAGCGTTCAGCGCGTTGCGGGCGGGTGATCGTGGTGTGCAGCAGCGGCGCCCACGGCCAGTGCAGCCGGGTCAGCGATTGCAACTGGGTCCACGCCCCTTCGCGCATCGCCCAGTCGGCGCGCGCGGTTTCGCCGATCAGCGCCGCCGCCGCCAGCCGCAGAAAGGCCGGCACCGCCGCATCGTCGGCGGGCGCCGCCAGATCGAGCACATGCGCCAGCCCGCGCGGGGTCGGCACCATGAACCGCGCCGGAAACACGAAGGCGAACAGTTCGAGCAGATCGAGCCCGGACAGATCGGGATAGCCCAGCCGGCTGGCGACCAGCGGCGCGCCGAGCACGATCAGCGGGGTATCGGCGGCGGCAACGATCGCTTCGCCCTTGCCGATCTGGCGCGATCCGCCGCTGCGCGGATCATCGATCCAGCACCCGCCGTGGCTGGCGTGCAGCGCGGGCAGGGGCAGCGGCAGCAGCGCGGGCGATTCCATCCACAGCGATGTGCCGCCGCCGCGCCGGAAAGTAAACCGGCACCAGCAGGCTGCAAAGAATGCGCAAAGCCCCCCTTAATTCCGCGCACGCGCCGCCGTTCTCGGCAGTGGGACCCCCTTGCAGACCGAATCGGCCTGCCCCCATTGCCCGGTTTGCAAGGGGAACCCACCCATAGTGGAGAATGGGAATCATGACTGTAATCAACACCAATATCGCAGCCACTCAGGCCGCTGATGCTTCAAATTCCGCGGCGATGATGACCTCGCAGGCGATGGAACGGCTGTCGACCGGGCTGCGCATCAACAGCGCCGCCGACGACGCTGCGGGCCTCGCGATCAGCAACACGATGACCGCGCAGATCGATGGCATGAACCAGGCGGTCAGCAATGCCAATGACGGCATCTCGCTGGCACAGACCGCCGGTGGCGCGCTGACCGAAGTCACCAACATGCTGCAGCGCATCCGCGAACTGGCGGTGCAGTCGTCATCGGGTACCTATCAGGCGTCGGATCGCAATTCGATGCAGTCCGAAGTCGCCAATCTGGCCCAGCAGATTTCCGGCATTCTGACGACGACGACCTTCAATGGCGTCAATGTCTTTGCGATCACTTCGGGCGCACCCGCCGCCGATGGTTCGCAGGACATCAAGACCACCATCCAGACCGGCGCCAACAACGGCGAAAACGTGGTGATCGACAGCCCCGCGTTCAACGGTTCGCAACTGTTCGGCACGCTCAGCGGCACCGGCCAGACCAGCTATAACAGCGCCAGCGGGGTGACCCAGGCGATGGACGTGTCGACCCAGGCGACCGCGGCGACGACGATCAACAACGTCGATTCGATCATCACCGAAGTCAACGCCACGCAGGCCGCGCTCGGTGCGGCGCAGAACCGCCTGACCTCGGTGGTGGGCAACCTCAACACCAATATCACCAACCTGTCATCGGCGCGCAGCCGCATCCAGGACACCGACTATTCGGCCGAAACCACCAACCTGGCCAAGGCGCAGATCCTGTCGCAGGCATCGACCGCGATGATCGCGCAGGCCAACCAGAGCCAGCAGAACGTGCTCTCGCTGCTCAAGGGCGGCTGATCCGCTGCACGTGCGCGCCGTTTCCTCCACGGCAGGGCCACGCATCGCGCGCGGCCCTGCCAACGGTGTTTACGCCCGGCGCGCCTTTGCGTAAGCGGTGGCGATGGACCATACCAGCGCCGCTACGCCCAAAACCTGGCTCACCGCCGATCGCCTGCTCGAAGATTCGTTTCGGCTGGCCGATGCCATTTATGATTCCGGGTTTGCCCCGACGCATATCGTCGGCATCTGGCGCGGCGGCGCGCCGGTCGGCATCGCGGTGCAGGAATTGCTGGAATATCGGGGCCTTGCCACCGACCATATCGCCATCCGCACCAAATCCTACGCCGGGATCGACCGCCAGGCCGATACCGTTCAGGTCTATTCGCTGGGCTATCTGATCGACACGCTGAACCCCGATGACCGGCTGGTGATCGTTGACGACGTGTTCGATTCGGGCCGCTCGATCGAGGCCAGCTTGCGCGAATTGCGCGCGCGCTGCCGCCACAACACCCCGCGCGAAATCCGCATCGCCACCGTCTATTGGAAACCGGCGCGCAACCAGACCGAACTGCGCCCCGATTTCTATGTCCACGAAACCGACGAATGGCTGGTGTTCCCGCACGAAATCTGCGGGCTGACCGAGGCGGAAATCCGCGCCCACAAACCGCAGGCGCACCTGATCCTGCGCGATTGACAGGGCTTGCCAAACCCTCGGTTTTGGCGAAAGGGCGGCAGATCATGACCGAACCTGCCCCCACCGCCGAAGTGATCCACGCCGCCGCCCAGGTTTCCAAGGCCTGGCCGTTCGAAGAAGCGCGCAAGCTGGTCAAACGCTATCCCGGCGGCAAACGCGATGCCACCGGCGCGCTGGTGCCGGTGCTGTTCGAAACCGGCTATGGCCCCTCGGGCCTGCCGCATATCGGCACCTTTCAGGAAGTCCTGCGCACCACGCTGGTGCGGCGCGCCTATGAAACGCTGACCGGCGGGCACCCGACCCGGCTGGTGGCGTTTTCCGACGATATGGACGGGCTGCGCAAAGTGCCCGACAATGTGCCCAACAAGGAGCTGCTGACCGCCAATCTGGGCAAGCCGCTGACGCGGATTCCCGATCCGTTTGGCAGCCATGCCAGCTTTGCCCACCACAACAATGCCAAGCTCTGCGCGTTTCTCGACCGGTTCGGGTTCGATTACGAATTCGTCTCGGCCTCGGATCGCTACAATGGCGGCGATTTTGACGAAGCCTTGCGCAATGTGCTGCGCCATTACGACGCGATCATGGCGATCATGCTGCCGACGCTGCGCGAAGAACGCCGCCAGACCTATTCGCCGGTGCTGCCGGTCTCGCCCGCCACCGGAGTGGTGCTGCAAGTGCCGATCGAAGTGATCGATGCCGATGCCGGACTGGTGCGGTTTGTCGATGCCGACGGCAGCACGGTCGAACGCTCGATCCTTGGCGGCTGGTCGAAACTGCAATGGAAAGTCGACTGGGCGATGCGCTGGGTCGCGCTCGGCGTCGATTACGAAATGTGCGGCAAGGATCTCACCGACAGCGTCACGCAATCGGGCAAGATCGCGCAAGTGCTCGGCGGTCGCCGTCCCGAAGGGCTGATTTACGAGCTGTTCCTCGACGAAAAGGGCGAAAAGATCTCGAAGTCGAAGGGCAATGGCCTGACCATCGAGCAATGGCTCGATTACGGCAGCGAGGAATCGCTGGGCTTCTATCTGTTCCGCGAACCCAAAAGCGCCAAATCGCTGCATGTCGGGATCATCCCGCGCGCGGTCGACGAATATTGGCAATTCCGTGAGAAACTGCCCGCGCAGCCGGTTGAACAGCAACTGGGCAATCCGGTGTGGCACCTGCTGCGCGCCAATGGCGATCACGGCGGCGCCGGCGACAGCCTGCCGGTGACCTATGGCCTGCTGCTCAATCTGGTCGGCGTGCTCGGCGCGCAGGCGACGCGCGAACAGGTGTGGTCGTATCTCGGCAATTATGTCGCCAATGCCGATCCGCAGGCGCATCCCGCGCTCGATGCGCTGGTGACCCGCGCGCTCGCCTACAACCGCGATCTGATCGCGCCGACGCTGCACCGCCGCGCGCCCGCTGCCAACGAAGCCGCCGCGCTGGCCCGGCTCGATGCCGAACTGGCGGCGATGAGCGCCGATGCCGGGGCGGAGGCGTTCCAGACCGTGGTCTATGAAGTGGGCAAGGACGAACGGTTCGGCTTTGCCTCGCTGCGCGACTGGTTCAAGGCGCTCTACGAAACGCTGCTCGGCTCGTCACAGGGGCCGCGCATGGGCAGCTTCATCGCGCTTTACGGGCTCGACAACACCCGCGCGCTGCTGGCCGAGGCCCTCGCCGCCGCCTGATCGGCGATCCAGCCGCGAATCTTGGCTTCGAGCACCGGCAGCGGCAGCGCGCCGCTGCCGAGCACCTGATCGTGGAACTGGCGCAAGTCAAACCCGGCGCCGAGCGCGGCTCGCGCTTCGTCGCGCAGCCGCTGGATGGTCATCGCGCCGACTTTGTAGGCCAGCGCCTGCCCGGGGTTGGCGATATAGCGGTCCACTTCGGCCTCGGCATCGCTGCGGCCGATGCCCGAATTGTCGAGCATATAGGCCACCGCCTGATCGCGGGTCCAGCCGCGCGTGTGCAGCCCGGTATCGACCACCAGTCGCATCGCACGCAGCATTTCATCATCGAGCGTGCCCCAGTGCTGCATTGGATCGCGATAGAGCCCGAGCGCATAGCCGAGCGTTTCGGCATAGAGCGCCCAGCCTTCGACATAGGCGGCATTGCCGCCAAACCGCTGAAAATCGGGCAGGCTGGCATTTTCCTGGGCAAGACTGATCTGGAAATGGTGCCCGGGCGCGCCTTCGTGGAGGTACAGCGTGGTCACCCCGGTCAGAAACCGGTGCTGCCAGTCATAGCTGTTGTACCAGAACACCCCCGGCCGGCTGCCATCGGGCAAGCCCTCGCTGTAGCTACCGCCGGCTTCAAACCGCGCGCGATAGGCGGGGTAGGGGCGGATCACCAAGGGGGTGCGCGGGATATGGGCAAACAGTTGCGGCGCCAGCCGCGCCACCCGGTTGCCGACCGTGCGAAACGCCTGCCCCAGTTGCTCGGCGCTGGCGGGGTGAAACCGCGGCTGGCTGCGGATCACGTCAAAGAAGGCGCGCAGCGGCACCTGATAGCCCAGATCGTGTTCGACCCCGGCCATCTCGCGCTGGATCCGCGCCACTTCGGCCAGCCCGACCTGGTGCACCGCATCGGGATCGAGCGCCAGCGTGGTCTGTTCGCGCACCAGCAGGCGATAGAGCGCGCTGCCGCCGGGCAACGCCGACAGCCCGACCGAGCCGCGCGCGGCAGGCAGGTATTCGTTGGCGAGAAACGCGCGCAGCCGGGCATAGGCCGGATAGACCGCCTCGGCGGTGGCGCGGGCAAACGCGCGTTCGAGCCGCGCGCGCGTTGCCGGCGGCACTTTGCGCGACACATGGTAGGCCGGCGCCATGAACAGCGACTGTGCCGGCGGCACCGCGAGGATCGCATCGATCTGCGCGATCATGTCGGTCACGGTCAGGCGCGGTTCGACCACCCCACTGGCGATCCCTTCGCGAAAGCGGTCGATCGCATTGCCAAACAGCACCGGCAGCGCGCGATCGAGCGCAAGGCGGGGTTCGGCATCGGCCAGGCTGTGCAGCGGCGTGCCGGCTTCCTGCGGAAATTCGACCGGAAAGCCCATGAAATGGTTGAACGGCTGCACCCCCAGCAGCGCCTGCGCGGCGGGCGCCAGCAGCGCCTGCTGATCGAGCAGCGTGGCGCGGAATACATCATAGGACAAACGATGCGCCGGATCGAGCGCGGCGCGGTCGATCCGCGCCAGCCGCGCCAGCGAATGATCGACCACGGTGCGCTGGCGCTCGGTCAGCGCGGGGGTGAACGCGGTGATCAGCAGGTCGTGCGGCACCGCATCGCCGCGCGCCAGCGCGCCAAGCGGATCGAGCGCCTGCTGCGCGCGGCTGTCGGTGGCAAACAGCCGGTCCAGCCGTTCTGCCGCGCTGGCGCCGGGCGGATCATCGCCCTGTTCGTCGGCCACTGCCGGGGCAGCGGGCGCGGGTGGCCGCTCGGCCGGATGCACTGCCAGCGGCGGCGGATCGTGCCGGGCTGCTGCCGGCAGTGCCGCGGCATCGCGCGGCGGCGGCGCCGGTTCGCTGCATCCGCCCAGCACTCCGGCGAGCATCAGGGCGAGGCCCCGGCGGCGCCCGCTCAGCCCCACGGCCGTGCCCGGTACCATTTGGTCAGGACATATTTCATCCCGCGCACCACGGCGGTGCCGGCGTGGATCGCCCTGGTATTGGGCCGGCCCTCGGCATTCATGTTGTTCCACACCAGCAGCACGCCCGGCTGCGGCGGGATCGACAGATTGAGCCGCGGGAAATCGGTGGCGCCGCCTTCCTCGACCGCGTTGAGATAGGCCATCGCGGTCCAGCTGCGCTGCCCGCCGCGCGCCTGTTCGGCCTGCCAGTAATCGTGGCTGGAAACGAAATAGTCGTAATGATGCTTGAATTCCTGCCCGGGGGCATAGCGCTGCCCCTGCAAGGTTTCGCCCTGCACCGGGTCCATCCCCAGCAGATCATTGATCCGCCGTTCGAGCGCGGCAATGAACGGGTCGTGGCGATCGAGATCGCCGGTAAAGCTGGTGCGGCCGCCATCGCGGTTGTTGTTGTACGTGGGCGAGGGCCGCGCCACCGCATCGATGCCGGTGATCAGCCGGCGGCAATCGGTTTCATCCAGAAAATCGGCCACAGCATAGATATCCATCCCGTCGACCGGCAGGCGATAGGCCGCCGGGTCGGCATCCAGCCGCGCGCGCACCGCCGCGCCAATGCGCGCAAGGGTGGCCTGATCGGGATCACGGGGGCGTGGGCGAAGCGAAAAAGCCATGACAATGCAGGACCATGGCCGATGCCGGCGCAATCGGCAAGGGGCCAGCCGGCGGCATGCCCGCTGGCGGTGACTGACCCCAGTTTAGTCCATTCTGGACAAATCTCATTGCAAAAGAACGAAAAATCGCTTTCAGGTCTTGGTTAACCGGGGGCGCCACATGAATAACTGCCAGTCTATCAGGAGTGCGACAATCGGAGCGAATTGGCGCTGACCACCAGCGTCGGATCGCCCGGGCCGTTGGATATTGGAAACTGATCCATTCGGCAAAGGCTTGACTATACCGTTCGGCGGAGACTATTGACTTGGATGTGCGGGTAAACCTTGATGACCGCCTGTTGCGCCGGGCCCGAATAATCTATCAAGCACGCAGACGCCGCGATGCCGCTGCCGGCATTGGCGGGCTGTTCGGCGAACCGGCGTGGGATATCCTGCTCGATGTCTATATCGCGCAGAAAAGCCGCCAGCAAATCCAGGTGTCAAGCGTGTGCATCGAAGCCGGGGTGCCCTCGACGACGATCCTGCGCTGGCTGACCCGGCTTGAGCTCGAAGGGCTGATCTATCGCACCTCGGACAATGTTGACGGGCGGCGGCGGTTTGTCCGGCTGACCGAAGCGGGCGTGGCGATGATGGACCGCCTGCTCGAAACGCTCAATCTCGCGGAATGACCGGGCCAACGCTTACCAGAACACCCCTTGGACCACATCGACCACTTCGCCGGTGTCGATATTGATCAGCAGGCAATCGTTGTAATAACGCACCCAGCGATAGGGATCGCTGACCGGCGGCAGGTGGTAGAGCGCGGGATCGACGATCCAGTACTGTTCGCGCCAGAATTCCGCCGCGAGCAAGGCGCCGACCGCGAGCGGGGCATAGGCATATGTGCCGCCCGGGGGCTGATAATACCCGGGATGAAACACTTCGCGGTGCGCGGCGCGCCAGGCGGCCCAGTCATAGCTCGGCTGGCTGTGCCACGCGGTGTACCAGCCCGCCGCCGGGGCATAGGCGGGGGTGGGCACCAGCCCGACCCCGACATTGGCGGTCACCGTGGTGGTGCCGTTGCTGGCGGCAATGGTTGCCGGTCGCACGATCGCGGCACTGGCCACCGCGCGACGCGGCGTCGTGGCGCGGACCGTGCCATGGGCGATCGCGCGCGGCTGCGCGACGGGCGCGGCTGCGCGCGGGGCGCGCACGGCTGCGGTGGGCGCGGGGCGGGGGGCAGCAGGCGTGGCGCTTGCGGCGGCACGAGGGGCAGCGGCAGCGTGCGGCGTGTCCTTGGCTGCAGCCGGCACGGCCATGACAGCACCGAGCGCGAGGAGCAGGCAGCGGCGGATCGGCATGGTCATCTCCCGGATCGGGCACGATGCGCACCCACCATCGGCAATTTGCCCGATCATGCGTAGAGAATTCGTAAACGGTTCGGCTATGGCGGGAGACGATGCCCGAGACGATCCTGCCGCTGCCGCCTGCCGCACTCGATGCGCTGTTTGCCGATGCCGGGGCGCGGCTGGCGCAGGCGGTGCGCGACCGCCGCGCGGCGATGCGCACCCCGGTGGTGGTCACCGCCGATGGCGATGCGCGGATGATGGTGCTGCGCGCGGCCGATGCCGATCTGGCTGCCTTGCGCTTTCACACCGACATCCGCTCGCCCAAGCTGGAAGCGCTGGCCGCCGATCCCCGGCTGAGCGTGGTCGCCTATGACCCGCAGGCGCGCGTGCAGATCCGGCTGGGCGGGGATGCGCTGGTGCAGGCCACCGGCGCGCTCGCCGATGCCGCCTGGGCCGCCACGCCGCCGATCAGCCGGCGGTGTTATTTGGCTGAAACCGGCCCGGGCGGGGTCCTTCCGGCGCCCGGCGCGGCGCTGCCGGTGCATCTGCGCGAGCGCCGCCCGACGCTGGCGGAAACCGAACCGGGCCGCGCACACTTCGCGGTGATCGTGCTGCGCGCGCAATGGCTCGACTGGCTGCACCTCAGCCACGACGGCGGCCTGCGCGCGCGGTTCACCCGCACGGATGCGGGGTGGCAGGGGGCGTGGATCGCCCCCTGAGCGGGGTTCAGCGCGACAGTTTCTTGTAGGCGAGGCGAGTCGGCCGGTCGGCGGCATCGCCCATCCGCCGCCGCTTGTCCTCTTCATAGGCGGCGAAGTTGCCTTCGAACCATTCGACGTGGCTGTTGCCTTCAAATGCCAGAATATGCGTGGCGAGACGGTCGAGGAAGAAGCGGTCGTGGCTGATCACCACCGCGCAACCGGCAAAGTTTTCGATCGCTTCTTCGAGCGCGGCAAGCGTTTCGACATCGAGATCGTTGGTCGGTTCGTCGAGCAGCAGCACGTTGCCGCCGGCTTTGAGCATCTTGGCCATGTGCACGCGGTTGCGTTCACCGCCCGACAGCTTGCCGACGTTTTTCTGCTGGTCCTGGCCCTTGAAATTGAACGCCCCGACATAAGCGCGGGTCGACATGTCGTGGCCATTGACCTTCATGTAATCGAGCTTGTCGGAAATTTCTTCCCACACGTTGTTGGTCGGGTTCAGGCTGTCGCGGCTTTGATCGACATAGCCCAGCCGCACCGTCGAGCCGATCTCGATCGAGCCGGTATCGGGCTGTTCCTGCCCGGTGATCAGCCTGAACAGCGTCGATTTGCCCGCGCCGTTGGGGCCGATCACCCCGACAATCCCGCCCGGCGGCAGGATGAACGAGAGGTCTTCGAACAGCAGCTTGTCGCCATAGGCCTTGGAAATGCCCTTGGCCTCGATCACTTTGCCGCCCAGCCGTTCGGGCACCTGGATCACGATCTGCGCCTTGCCCGGGGTGCGGGTTTCCTGCGCGGCGACCAGTTCCTCGAACTTGCGGATACGCGATTTCGACTTGGTCTGGCGCCCCTTGGTGCCGGCGCGAATCCATTCGAGTTCGTCGTTGATCGCCTTTTGCCGGCCGGTCGCCTCGCGATCTTCCTGTTCCAGCCGCTTCGACTTCTTTTCGAGATAGGTCGAATAATTGCCTTCGTAGGGGAAATATTTTCCGCGATCGAGCTCGAGAATCCAGCCGACCACGTTGTCGAGGAAATAGCGGTCGTGGGTGATCATCAGCACCGCGCCGGCATATTCCTTCAGATGGTTTTCCAGCCATTCGACCGATTCGGCGTCGAGGTGGTTGGTCGGTTCGTCGAGCAGCAGGATCGACGGTTTTTGGATCAGCAGCCGGGTCAGCGCGATGCGGCGGCGTTCGCCGCCCGACAGGTTTTCCACCGACCAGTCCGACGGCGGGCAGCGCAGCGCTTCCATCGCGATTTCAAGCTGGTTGTCGAGCGTCCAGCCATCGACCGCGTCGATCTTGGCCTGCAAGTCGCCCATTTCTTCCATCAGCGCGTCAAAATCGACGTCTTCGGGCGGGTCGGCCATCAGGTTGGAAATTTCGTTGAAGCGATCGACCAGGTCGGCCACTTCGCGCGCGCCGTCCTTGACGTTTTCGAGCACGGTCTTGGTCGGATCGAGCTGCGGTTCCTGCGCCAGATAGCCGACGGTGATATATTCGCCCGGCCAGGCTTCGCCGGTGAAATCCTTGTCGATCCCGGCCATGATCTTCATCAGCGTCGATTTGCCGGCGCCGTTGGGGCCGACGATGCCGATCTTCGCCCCCTGATAGAACTGCAGGTTGATATCGTTGAGCACCGGCTTTTGCGCACCGGGGAAAGTCTTCGTCATGTTCTTCATGACGTAGGCGTATTGGGCGGCCATGGTCGTCCTTTGGCAATGCGCGTGAATAATGTTGGCGCGCTCTACCCGGCGGGCGCCGCGCCTGCAAGCGGGGCGGTCATCTCGGCAAAAAATCCGATCACTTGCGCCTCCACCGCGCGGGTGGTGCTGCCGGGCTGGTCGATCACGTGCCAGGTCAACACCGAATGCGGCGCCATGCCGGTGGCGGGGTTGGCATCGGCATCATCGAGCTCGATCGCGCGAAACCGATCGCCCAGCCGCTCCTTCAGCATCGCAAAGCGCGCATCGGGCACCAGCTTGTCGCTGGCAAAGCGCAGGCCCAGCATGGTCAGGTTTTCATCGCGCAGCCGCGCCGCGGCGCAGGCCAGTTCCGCCTCGCTGGCATCGATCATCGCCGCGCCGCGTTGGCCCAGCGGCAGCGACGGCTGCGACAGCACCGGCGCGACCACCGCCGGCTCGGTCATCATCGCCAGCGCAAACCCGCCGGTAAAACACATCCCCACCGCGCCGACCCCGCGCCCGCCGCATTCGCCATGGGCATGGCGCGCCAGCGCGCGCAACCAGTCAACGATCGGCGAGGATCGCCCGTTTGCCCAGGCATTGAATTCGCGCCGCACGCACAAAGTCCACACCGCCTGCGCCAGCGTATAGCGTTTTGACGGCACCCGCCCGTCTTCGCCAAACAGGCTGGGGCAGAACACCGTCATCCCGGCATCGACGATGCGATCGGCAAAGCGCAGCACCAGCGGATGCAGATTGGGCATTTCGTGCATCACGATCACCGCCGGCCCGGACCCCTTGCGCCACACCCGCCTGGTCCACGGCCCATCGCTGAAATCAAATGCAGTATAGCCGGCAAACGCTTGATGGTTCTGCATGATTTCCCATTCCTTTTCTCCCCGGCACGGGGAGGGGGACCGCCCACAGGGCGGTGGAGGGGCCTCGCCCCACGCACAACCCTGTCATGACATACCTTCAGACCAAACGGTGGAGGGCGCCACCCCAAACTAGTGCCATGATTTCGAAGTTCGCATCATGAACTCATCGTCACCCTGAACTTGTTTCAGGGTCCATTTCTCCCCAAAAGCCGCTGTTTTGCGGGGCACGATGGATGCTGAAACACGTTCAGCATGACAAGGTTTAGGGTTCGGACCCATTACCAGCAGGCCCGAGGCGCCAAAATGGCAAACATATCGGTGTGATCCGCGCGCCGCGAAGGCTGGTTGCCTTTGCAAGCGCGGATCGCGCCGAGATGGAAGCCATTTTGGCGTCGCGAAGCGATTTGACCCAAAAGCCCCATCGCAGCGTCGAGAGAGCTTGAAATATCGACATATTCCTGCGCCCTCTCTCCTCGCGCTGGGGCTTTTGGCCTCAAACCTCGGGCCTGCTGGTAATGGGTCCGAACCCTAATCAAGCGAACTTCGAATCCACCACACTGGCGCAAGGCGTGTGGGGCGCTGCCCCTCCACCACGCTTCGCGTGGTCCCCCTCCCCGTGCCGGGGAGGATTGGTTAAAGGCGTTCGATCACGATGGCGGGGGCCATGCCGCCGGCGGCGCACATCGTGACCAGGCCATAGCGGCCGCCGGTGCGTTCGAGCTCGTCGAGCACGGTGCCGATCAGGATCGAGCCGGTGGCGCCGATCGGGTGGCCCAGCGCCATCGCGCCGCCGTTGACATTGACCTTGCTGCGGTCGAGTTCGAGATCGCGGATGAACTTTTCGGCAACGACGGCAAAGGCCTCGTTGATTTCCCACAGGTCGATCTGGTCCTTGCTCAGCCCGGCCTTGGCCAGCACCTTTTTGGCCGCCGGGACCGGCGCGTTGAGCATCAGCGTCGGATCATCGCCCTGGTTGGCATAGGCGACGATCCGCGCGCGCGGCTTCAGCCCGTGTTTTTCCGCATAGGCCGGGCTGGTGATCAGCAGCGCCGCCGCGCCATCGACCACGCCCGACGAATTGCCGGCGTGGTGCACCCCGGTCCAGTCGAGATCGGGATAGCGGCGCTGGATCTGCTTTTTGAACGTCACCCCGCCGCCGAGATCGAAATTGGCGATCGCGTCAAAGCTGGCTTTCAGCGAAGCGAGCCCTTCGAGCGTGGTTTCGGGGCGGGGGAATTCCTCGCGGTCGAGCGCGACGCTGCCATCATCGTTGAGCACCGGCACCAAGGATTTGGCAAAGCGCCCTTCGGCAATCGCCACCGCGGCGCGCTGCTGGCTGACATAGGCGAGCTGATCGAGCGCCTCGCGCGGGATGCCTTCCATCGCGGCAATCGCATCGCCGCATACGCCCTGGTGCGATTGCGGGTGGATCGCATCGAGATGCGGATTGCCCGAACCCATCCCCAGCGGGGCGATCCCGGCATTGGCCAGTTGCGCGCCATAGGCGGCGGTAAAGCTCATCATTTCGGTGCCGCCGGCGATCACGCAGTCTTCCATCCCCGACATCACGCTGGCGCAGGCAAGGTTGACCGAGGTGATCCCGCCGCCGCAGAAACGGTCGAGCGTCATCCCGCTGGCCGAAATGTCATAGCCGGCATCGAGCGCGGCCATCCGCCCGAGATCGCCGCCCTGCTTGCCGTTTTGCGAGCTGGTCGACCAGATCACGTCGTCGACCGTTTTGGTATCGAGCCCGTTGCGCTCTTTGAGCGCGCGCAGCACCGTCGCGGCGAGGTGTTGCGGGTGCAAGTGCGACAGCGCGCCTTTGCCGGGTTTGCCGATCCCGCGCGGGGTGCGCACGGCGTCGATGATATAGGCTTCGGTCATGACAGATCCTCTCGCTAAGCGTTTAACCGAACGATTAAGGGCTTTGCCGGCGGCACGCAAGCGTTATGGTGCGCCGATCATCGGAGATCGACACCATGCTGCATACCGCCCTGCTCGAAACCGCCCGCGGCTTTGCCGATCAGATCGTCGGCTTGCGCCGGGCGATCCATGCCGAACCCGAACTGGGGCTGCACAACCCGGCGACGCGCGACAAGCTGCGCGCGGCGCTGGCACATCTGCCGCTGCAATGGCGCGACGGCCCCTCGACCACCGGGTTGACCGCGCGGTTGACCGGCACCGCACCCACCCACGGCCCGCGCCGCACCGTGCTGCTGCGCGGCGATACCGATGCGCTGCCGATGGACGAGGAAACCGGGCTGGACTTTGCCAGCCAGGTCGCCGGGGCGATGCATTCGTGCGGGCATGATACCCATGCGGCGATGCTGGCGGGCGCCGCGCATGTGCTGTGCGCGCGCGCCGACCATCTGGCCGGCGATGTGCTGTTCATGTTTCAGCCCGGCGAGGAAGGGTTTCACGGCGCGCGCTTCATGATCGACGACGGGCTGCTCGATCCCGCGCCCGACGCCGCCTTTGCGCTGCATATCATGCCCGACAGCCCGCACGGGATCGTCGCCGGCCGCGCCGGTGCGCTGCTTGCCTCGGCCGACCGGTTTGAAATCGTGATCACCGGGCGCGGCGGCCATGCCTCGATGCCGCACCAGACGCTCGATCCGATGCCGGTCGCCTGCGAAGTGACCGGCGCGATCCAGGCCTTGGTTACTCGCCGCTTTCCGGTGTCGGACCCGGTGGTGGTTACCGTGGCGGAAATCCATGCCGGCACCGCGCACAATATCATCCCCGATCGCGCCACCCTGCGCGGCACGCTGCGCACGCTGTCGCCGCACAACCGCACCGCGCTGCACGCGGCGCTGCGCCAATTGGCCACCGGGATTGCCGAGGCGCACGGGCTGAGCGCGACGATCGATATTCAGGAGGGCTTTCCGGTGACGGTGTGCGATCCGCGCGCGGTCGATCTGGGCGAGGCGGTTACCGCCGAACTGGGCGCGCCGCTGCATTTCCACCGCTTGCAGCACCCGATCATGGGCGCCGAAGATTTCTCCTATGTGCTCGAAAAAGTGCCCGGGGCGATGTTCTTTCTCGGCGTCGCCGCGCCGGGGGCCGATCTGCACCAGTGCCCATCGATCCATTCGCCGCGCATGATGGTCGACGAAGCCGCGCTGCCGCTGGGCACCGCGCTGCTGGCGGGCTGCGCCGAACGCTTTCTCGCGCAGGGTTTTTGAACTGTCATGCAGCCATGGCAAAGCGCCGGCATGGCCAATGATCGCGTGCTCGGGTTTGACGGTATTCACAATTTCCGCGATTACGGCGGCTATCCGGCGCGCGCCGGGCGGCTCAAGCGCGGCATGCTGTGGCGATCGGGCCAGCACGCCGGGGCGAGCGCGGCCGATCTGGCGCGGGTGCGCGCGCTGGGCATCGCCACGGTGATCGATCTGCGCGGCGACAGCGAACGCGCCGCGTTTCCCTGCCTGCGCCACCCCGATTTTGCCGGCGACGTGCTGTTCGAACTCGGCGAAACCGCCAGCATGCAGGGCCAGGCCGCGCATGCCGAAGCCGCCGACCGCATCCGCACTGCCGCCGATGCGCGCGATCGCATGATCCGGCTCTATCAGGGCATGGCGTTTCGCGGCGTGCTGACCGGGACCTGGCGCTTGTATGGTCAGGCGCTGGCCAGCCGCGACCACCCCAGCCTGATCCATTGCCTGGCGGGCAAGGACCGCACCGGGGTCGGCGTCGCGCTGATCCACCACCTCTTGGGGGTGCATCACGATGATATCCTGGCCGATTACCTGCTGACCAACAGCGCCGGCGATGTCGAGGCGCGGATCGCCGCGCAGGCGCGCGATCTGGCCGACATGGGCCTGTCGGAGGCGGCGATGCGCGTGGTGCTGGGGGTCGATGCGGTCTATCTCGACGCCGCCTTTGCCGCGATTTGTGATAGCCACGGCAGCATTGCCGCCTATGCCGATGCCGTGCTGGGCATCGATGCTGCCCGGATTGCCGCGATCGAAGCCCGCCTGATCGATTGACACGCGCCCGCGCGTGCCTATTTCGGCGCGATCAACAGGAGATTTCGATGGCCACCACGCACAAGACCCGCATGCTGATCATTGGCTCGGGCCCCGCCGGGCTGACCGCAGCGATCTATGGCGCGCGCGCCGGCATGCAGCCGATCGTGGTGCAGGGGCTGCAACCCGGTGGCCAATTGACGATCACCACCGATGTCGAAAACTACCCCGGGTTTCGCGACGTGATCCAGGGCCCGTGGCTGATGCAGGAAATGCAGGCGCAGGCCGAACATGTCGGCACGCGCATGCTGTGGGACACGATCACCGATATCGATCTGTCGGGATCGCCGTTCCGCGCGATCGGTGATAGCGGCGACAGCTATGAAGGCGATTGTCTGGTGATCGCCACCGGCGCGCAGGCGCGCTGGCTGGGCGTGCCGGGCGAGGCCGAACTGGGCGGCAAGGGCGTATCGGCCTGCGCCACCTGCGACGGATTTTTCTATCGCGGCAAGAAAGTCGTGGTGATCGGTGGCGGCAATACCGCGGTCGAAGAAGCGCTCTACCTGACCAACCATGCCAGCGAAGTGGTGGTGATCCACCGCCGCGATTCGTTCCGCGCCGAACGCATTCTGCAAGATCGGCTGTTCGCCAATCCCAAGATCACCGTGCTGTGGAATCAGGCGGTCGACCGCTTTATCGGCGATGGCAAAGGCCTGACCGCCGTGGCGCTGCGCGATACGGTAACCGGCGCGACCAGCGAAGTGACCACCGACGGCGCCTTTGTCGCGATCGGCCATGCGCCCGCCACCGAACTGTTTCGCGGCAAGCTGCCGCTCGATGCCGCCGGCTATATCGAGGTCGAGCCCGGCACCCCGAAAACCGCGATCCCCGGCGTGTTTGCCTGCGGCGACGTGATGGACCACACTTATCGCCAGGCGGTGACCGCCGCCGGGACCGGGTGCATGGCCGCGCTCGATGCCGAACGCTTCCTCGCCGAACGCGATTTTGCCGCAGCGCGCGAAGCGGCGGAGTAATACCGGTCGTCCGACGCGTTGACAGGTCCTGTCAGCGGTCATCCAAAGATATTCGTCATTCCGGACTTGATCCGGAACCCAGCAAATAGCGAATGCGGCAGCATTCCTGCCGCAAGGCAGCTTGGCTTCGCCAAAGACGCTACCGCGTCTGATGCCTGCTGGGTTCCGGATCAAGTCCGGAATGACGAGTTGGTTTGAAGCATGACTGGTCCAAGCCGCTGGCGTAGTCTGTTTGCGATTCAATGCCTTGAGGCGGTTGCTTCAACCAGTCGCTCAAACAGCCAGTCGCGCGCCTCGGCATCGTCGGCGAGGCCGTGGCTGCGGCCGGGGTGGATGATCACGCGCGGATCGGGGCCGGGCCAAAGCTCGGCAAAGCGCGCGCCGACGCGGTCGTGCTGCGACAGCAGGATCGTCACCGGCCCGGCAAAGCGCGCGAGGCAGGTGTGCAGCGTATCGGCCAGCGCCGATGCCGGCGCGCTGCGCGTGGCATGGGCGAGGCCCTGCGCCAGCCGCCGCCATTGCGCCGGCGCGGTGATCAGCCGCCCCCAGGCGCGCGGGTCGATCATCCGCGCCAGATAGCGCTGCCGCAGCGCGCGCGGGCTGTGCGCGGGGTCGCTGTCGGTGTCATAAGTCCATGGATTGACCAGCACCAGGCCGTCGATGCCGGGGATATCGGCGGCATGCAGCATCAGCGCGCTGGCGCCGTCGCACAGGCCATAGGCGATCACCCGGCGCAGCCCGGGCAGCGCGGCGCGCAGCGCACCGGCCGCCGCGGCGATATCGTCGCGCGATCGGCGCCAACCGGGGTCCTGGCCATCGCTGTCGCCGATCCCGCGCCGATCAAACCGCAGCACCGGCACCCCGGCCCGATCGGCCAGCAGCGCGGCCAGCCGGGCATGCGCGGCCCCGGCCCCGGCGCGGATCTCGCTGCCGCCCGAAACGATCAGCAGCCCGGTCTGGCCATGCGCGGCGGCGCAATCGAGCATGCCATTGAGCCGTGCCCCGCCGCAGGCAAAGGCCACCACCCGCCGCGTCATGCCGCGATCCCTGCGGCAAGGATCGCCGCCAGTTTGGGCACCGAGGCGGGGTCGTAGCCCGGTTCGGCACGCTGCCACGGCGCGCTGCCGCCCAGATCAGCACTGCGCAATTCGCGCTGGCCTTCATCGAGCGGGCGCGCGGTGTCGAGCCCGGCGATCAAGGCCGGACCGCAGTCGTATCCCGCCAGCAGCAATCCTTCGTGGCGGCCGGTTTCGAGCATCGTGGCGGTATCAAGCGCCATGCCGCCCTCGCGCGCGGCGATCATCGCGGCGCGCAGCATTGGCCGCAGCAGCGTGTGGCCCGCTATCGGATCGATCACCCAGCCGGGCAGGGCATTGGGAAAAATCAGCGCCCCGCCGCGCACCGCGAGCACGTGGCTGGCGCGAAAATGCCGCGCGGCGGCGGCCATCGCCATGCGCCAGCCGTGCAGGCTTTGCGCTGGCAAGGCCTGCAGGCTTTCATTGGTGCCGGGGAGATCGGGCAGAAAGCTGTCGATCCCGGCAGCATCGAGCGCGCGCATCGTCGCCACCAGCCAGCCGCGCGCATGGTTCATTTCGGCAAACAGCGGCGGCACGATCAGCAGGCGCGCGAGGCGGCCACGATCGAACACCACCGCAAATTCATCACCGCCCGGGCACGGCCAGGGGGTGATCACCGCGGCAGCTTTCCCGCCACCAGCGCCAGCAGGCTGGCATAATCGGCCAGCGCCTCGCCGGTCAGTTCGGCATCATCGAACAGCACGCCAAAACGATCCTCGATCGCGCCGAACAAAGTGGCAATCGCCATCGAATCAAGCTCGGGCAGCGCGCCGAGCAGCGGCGTATCGGCGGTGATCGCCGCCAGCCGCGCCGGGCTCAGCCCCAGCACATCACCCAGCACGCGGCGCAAGGTGTCATCGGTTGCAGTCATCGCGCGCTATCTGTCCCGGCCCATCGAACTGCGCCCGTCTTGCGGGGGTGGTGGCGCAAGGGCAAGAATTTTCTGATCGAACGGCGCCGCGGTCTCATTCCACCAATCGCCCCGCCGCGATCCGCACTGCGCGATCCGCCACGAACCCGGCGGGCAGGCGATGCGTGATCATCAGCACGGTCATCTGCCCGCGCAGCCGGGCAATCGCGTGCAGCAGCCGCGCCTCGGCCGCGCGGTCGAGCGCATTGGTTGCCTCGTCGAGCACCAGCAGCGCGGGCCGGCGCACCAGCGCGCGGGCGAGGCACAGCCGTTGCCGCTCGCCGCCCGAAAAATGCCCGCCGCGATCGCCGGCACGGGTATCCAGCCCGGCAGGCAGCGCGCGCACGAAATCGGCGGCATCGGCGGCTTCAAGCGCCGCCCACAGCGCGGCATCGTCGGCCTGCGGCGCGGCCCAGCGCAGGTTTTCCCCGATCGAGCGGTCAAACAGGAACGGGTCCTGCGGAACATAGCCGATCCGTTGGCGCCACGCCGCGCGGGTGGCGGGATCATCCAGCGCACAGCCAGCGACGCAGACCTGCCCGCGATCGGGCGTGGTCAGCCCGATGATCAGATCGGCGAGCGTGGTCTTGCCGCTGCCCGAGGGCCCCTCCAGCACAATCAGCGCGCCGCCGGGCAGCGTCAGGTCCAGCCCGCTGAACAGCGTGCGGTCGGGGCCAAGCTGCACCGCGATATCGATCAGGGCAACCGTTGGCGGCTTGTCCAGTGCGGGCAGGGCGCTTGCCGCCACGGGCGCGGTGGTCGGGGCCAGATCGCTTTCCAGCGCGACCAGATTGGCGATCGCCGGCAGCATCATCGCCATGGCCTGTGTGCCTTGCGCGAGTTGCAGCAGCGGCCCGGGCAGGCGGGCAAACAGCACCAGCATCGCGCTCAACAGCGCCGGCGGCACGTGCAGCACCACCAGCCCGGTCCACAGCAGCAGCGCCGCCAGCACCGCCACCAGCACCTGAAACGCCGCAGTGCCGCGCACCTGTTGCCCGGCATAGGCCATCGCCCGCTGTCGCAAGCGATTGGTGATCTGCACGAATTCGTCGGCATAGCGGTCGTCGGCGCCATGCGCGCGGGCCAGCTTCATCCCCGCCATGAATTCGGCAAAGGCGCTTTGCCGCCGCGCCCCGTCGCGGGTCAGATCCTGGCCAAAGCGGTGCGCGGCGCGCGCCAGCCAGCGCCCGATCGGCAGCGCCGGGATCAGCAGCGCCAGTTCCGCCGCCGCCAGCACCGGCGACAGCCGCAGCGCCATCGCCATCAGCACCATGATCTGCACCAGCGCCACCGCGCCGCGCAGCAACCGGTCGCTGCCGATCGCCAGCCGCGCGACATCGCTGGTGGCGGCAAATTCCACCGCCCCCCGGTCAAGCGCGCGCAAGCTGCGCCAATCGGCACCGATCAGCGCGGCGATCACCCGCGCGCGCCAGCGATCGACCAGTTCGGCCGACAGCCGCTGCAACCCGCTATCGCGCTGCCAGCCCACCCCGGCGCGCAGCGCGATCAGCGCGACAAACCCGCCGAGCATCAGTGCCAGCGCGCCGCTCAGGCCCCATTGCCCGGTCAGCCTGCCAATCATGCGGCCCAGCGTTCCGGTCTGGCCGGGCGCGCCGAACAGCAGCGCGATCAGCGGCACCAGCAGGACAATCCCCAGCCCCTCGGTCAGCGCACCACCCAGCACCAGCGCGACCAACCCGAGTAACCGCGCCCGCCCCATCGCCGCGATCGAGGCGCCATAGGCGCGCCAGGCGTGGCGCGGCGCATTCCCCGCTGGCGGCGGCGTCATGATCGTGGTCCCCTGCGCACCCGGGCAGCATAAAGCGGGGCCACCGGCTGGCAAGCGCGCGGCGCCATCAGGGCGCGGACCCGGCGGCGTGCCACCAGCACAGCAGTTCCGCCGCCAGCGCGGTCAATTGCACCCGGTTGGCCGCCGCCGTGCCCGCCACGCCGCGCACCGCGATTTGCTGCAAGGCGCGATCGAGCCAGTCGAGATCCAGCCAGTCATCCACCCCGGCGCGGCGCCACGCAGCGATGCGCTCGCGCGTTTCCGGGGCAAACGCCTGCAATCGCGCGTGGTGACCGGGGTCTGCCCCCAGGCCGCTTTGGCGCAGGCGGATGGCATCGGGCAACTGGCCCCGGGCGATCAGCCTGCCAAACCCGCGATCCGGCCCCGCCTGTTGCAACAGAGCGCGCGGCAGGCCGGCAAACAGCCGCAGCAGACGCGGATCGCGATAGGGATAGACCATGCGCAGCGCATCGGCGGCAAACCGCGTCGGCAATGCCAGCGCCTTGGCGGCGCCGGGCAGGTAGCCGAACAGGTCGCCCTGCGGCGCGCGCGGCGGTGCTGGCGCATCGAGCACCGCGCGCACGGCATCAGGCAGCGCGGCGCGCCGATGCGGCGCCAGCGCGACGTGAAACGGGTCGGGGGTTGTCCGCCCGGGGCGCAGCAGGGCGCGGGCGATCGTGCGCCACGTCGGGGCAGCGGGCAACCGCGCGGTCAGCGTGAGTTCGCCATACGTGCCGTTGACCAGCACCCGCGCGCCGAGCGCTTGCGCGCGGTCCTGCAAGGCGGTGGTCAGGCAATGGCGGTTGCCGATCAGCGGCGTGGTGCCGCCCGCCAGCACCGCCGGTGCCGCGCGATAGGGATTGGCCGTTGCCGCCGGCGCCAGCGGTTCCAGCGCCAGCCCATGCCGTTGCGCCACCAGTGCGGCAAAGTCGCGCTCGTCGGCCAAGGCCAGCTCTGGCGGTGCGACCGAACACAGCGCCGGCGGGGGCGCGGCGTGCCCAGCCGTGCTGCCGATCAGCCAGCCCAGCAAGGACGAATCGAGCCCGCCGCTCAGCAGCAGCGCGGGATGCAGCGCGGCGGGCAGGCGTTCGTGGACAATGCGCCGCAGCAGCGCGGTAGCCTCGTCGAGCGCATCGTCGAGCGTGCCGACAAACCGTCCGGGTGGCGCCAGCACCGTGCCGACCCGCCGCTGGTCGCTGCCATCGGGGCCAAACCGGATCGCCCCGCCGGCGGGAACTTCGCCAATCCCGGCAAGCAGGCTGCGCCAGCCCGCTGCCGCACGCAGCCGGTCATTGCCCCACTGCTGCAGCAGGCCAGTTTCGTCAAAATCGCGGCCCCGCTGCTCCGCCAGCACAAACGGCGTCGCCGCCCAGGCCAGCCCCGCCGTCGTGCCCGCAAAGAACAGCCGGTCGCGCCGCTCTGCCGACAGGGCCAGCAGCACGCTGCCATCGCGCCCGACATGGCTGCACGACCATTCCCCCGCCATCGCGGCGGGCAGATCGAGCCCGTAGCGCTCCACCGCCGCCTGCGCCAACTGCGCCGGTGGACAATCGGCGGCGAGGTGCAGCCGCGCCGCCAGGTCCTCCGCGACATGAATCTGCCCGACCAGCACGGTGGTGCCGGCGGCAGTGGTGATCCGGTGCACCGCCTCCGGCTCGTGGCGATCGTGCCCGGCGCAAACAGGGTCTGCCCCCTCGGGCACCGGCAGACCCAGCCGGGCGGCCATTGCGGCATCGAGCGCGGTGCCGCTGCGGCAGGCCAAGCCGTAAAGACCGGGCGGGCGGGGCAGATCGATCATCGCCGCACCGCATTTGCGTTTAAATCGGCGGCAAACCCGGTATGCCGAGGGCGATGGCCGATCTGTTCAGCCCGGAAACCCGCCGCGCGGTGCGGCTGGCGCAGGCGCGCGCCGATTATGCGCAAGCGCGCGTGCGGCTTGCCGCCGACGATCTGGCGGGCTGCGACTGGCTGGTGGCGACGCATCGCGGCCTGTTCGGGGTCGGGCAGGGCACCGTGGTGGCCATCATGCACGGCTGGTTCTTTGGCCTGCATGTGGTCGACGGGCAGATATTTCTGTTTGAAAACTGCGGCCATCGCGACACCACGGTCGACCATGGCCGGATCATCCGGCTCGATCTGGTGGCGCGGCGGATCGTCGGCGCTGCGGTGCTGGCGGAGGGGTTGCACAACAATTGCCATCAGTTGCGGCTGATCGACGGGGTGCTGTGCCTGGTGGATACCGCGCGTCAACGGGTGCTGCGCTTTGCCCCCGATGGCGCGCCGATCGATCGGCAGCAGGTGGTGCCCCCGGCGCCGTCGAGCGATACCACGGGCGCCTATTGCCACCTCAATTCCATCGCCAAAGTGGCCGGCCGGCTGGTGGTTATGGCGCATCACGGCCGGGCGCTGCCCGAACGCCCGAGCGAACTGTTGTGGCTCGATGATTGCTGGCAGATCGCGACGCGGCAGGTGCTGCCGGGGCGCGGCTGCCACGATGTGGTTGCCGATACCGCCGGCGTGCTGTGGCATTGCGATTCGCTGGGCGGCGCGGTCTTTGCCGGCGATGGCCGCCGCGTCACGCTGTCGGACCGCTTGATGACGCGCGGCCTTGCGCTGACCGCGACCCGGATCATGGTCGGCCTGTCGAGCTTTGGCCCGCGCCAGTTGCGCGACAGCCTCGGCGGCGCGGTCGTGCTGCTCGATCAAGACTTGCGGCCAATCGTGCGCATCGCGCTGCCCAGCGGCCCGACCGATATTGCTGCGCTGTAGGGGGTGGAGCGATCAGGCACCCCACAACACCGCGCGTTTCTGCCGCTCAGGAAGCCTGGCAGTCGGGCCACGGGTTGCCGGCGCTGTCGACCCCGAATTCCGGCTTGGCAAAAGTTTCGCGCACATCCAGCTCGCGAATCTCCGGCTCGATCCATGGCTGACGGGTAGACGGGTCAACGCTCGGTTCGGTCATGCGATCGGGCCTCGGTGCTGCTCCCCGTCGCATAGCTGGCCGCGCTGCGCCTGACAACCGTCGACAGCAAACGATCGCATCGTGCTATCTTTGCAACTGTCGGCTCCCGGGCTATGGCGTAACGATGCACCAGGCCGCCGCCTTGCCTGCAATCGCAATCGCCCGTGAGCCCGAGCGGGTGCTGACGCTGGTACAGGAACTCGATCTGGCGCGCCGCGCGCATGCCCGCACCGACCGGCCGCTGCTGCGCCGCCGGCTGGTTGATCTGGCCTTTCGCGACGATGATTTTGCCACGGTGATCGCGCTGGTCGAGGCCGATCCGCAGCCCGGGCACACCGATCTGGTCCGGCTGACCCATGCCCTGCTGGCGCTGCAGACCGATGCAGCCAATGCCCGTGCGCGCGTGGCCGCCGAACGTGCGCTGGCCCGCGCCGAAGACTCCGCTCAGGCCGCAGCCGCGCTGGCCGACCTCGCCAAGGCGCACGTGCGGTTGGGCGAACCGGTTGCCGCGCGCGCCGCGCTGACACGCGCCTTGCAGCTCGATCCGCACAACAAGAATGCCTGCAAGCGGCTGGCCGCGCTCGATTTGCGCGAAGCGCGCGCGCGGGAATTGGCGGCGTGGAGTGCAGACCTGCTGGAGAAGGGGGTCAACCATGCCCGCCTGTTTGCCGCGCGCGTGTTGGGCGAAGCGGCTAGCGGCCACACTGCCGCCGCGCAGGCGATCGACGGCATGGCCGCGCTGGCGCGGTACGAAACGCTTGATCCGCCGCCGGGGTTTGCCGATCTTGCCGGGTTCAATGCCGCGCTGGCGCAGGAATTGCTGGCGCATCCCGGGCAGCGCCATGATCGCTATGGCAGCGCGTCAAACCTGACCTTGCGCGTGGAAGACCCGGCGCGGCCCGATGCGCCGATGGTGCGCGCGCTGCTCGATGGCATCGTCGCGCGGGTGCAGGCGCGGCTGGCGGATGAGCGTGGTGATCATCCGTGGCAGCGCGCGCGGCCGCCGCGCGCCTTGTTGCGCGCCTGGTGCGTGATCACCGACGGCAAGGGGTACGAAGGCTGGCATGTCCATCAATACGGCTGGCTGAGCGGGGTCTATTATGTCGAGGTGCCCGATGCGATTGCCCATGGCGATGATGCCGCCGGCTGCCTGCAGTTCGGCCTGCCGCCCGAACAAGTGGGCGAGGCAGTGGCAAGCGCGTTCGGCACGCGGCTGGTGCGGCCGCGCGCGGGACTGCTGATGACTTTCCCCTCGCACAACCACCATCGCACATTCGCGCATGGCGCCGCCGGGCAGCGGATCTGCCTCGCCTTCGATTTGCGCCCGCTATGACCGCGGCGGCAGCGCAGTGGCGCCCATGCAGTTGACCCGCGCCGAACTGGCCCGGCTGGCGTGGCTGATCGATGCGGTGCCGGGGCCGCGCGCCATGCCGGGGCAGCCGGGTTCGCGCGGGCAGCCGCTCAGCCTCGCGCAACTGGAGGCGGCGCGCCGGGCCGCGCTGTCCGCACGGCGTGGCTGACATCACGGCCTGGCTGGTCCTGGGGACCGTGCTGCTGCTGCTGGCGCTGTCGGCATGGCAGCAGGCCCGGGCCCGGCCGCTGCACCGCCGGCTCGATGCGCTGGGGCTGGTGCCGCAATGGAAATTCTTTGGCCAGGCCGATGTCGGCCCGGAGCAGGGCGCGCTCGATGACTGGCACGTGGTCGCGCGGCTGGCCAGTGTCGAGCCCGGCACTTCACCGGGCCCGTGGCAACCGGTGCTGTGGCCGCCGGCGCGGCCGTTGCTCGCCGCGCTGTGGAACCCGGCGGCGCGGCGCCACGGGCATTTGCTGGATATGGCGCACTTGTTGACTCGCGCCGAACCGCAGCATGCGGCGCAGCCGACCGCGCTGATCTATCTGGCGGTGCTGCGCGCATGCTTTGCCGTGCTGTCGCCGCCCGAGCCGGTTGCGCTGCAATTTGCTATCGCGGTGACGCGCGGGCGGGGCGAACGCCTGCTGGCGATCGGCTTCGTTTCGGCATGGCATCGGCGATGATTGCTGCGGCGCCCTGGCTGGTGCTGACCTGCCGGCTGCTCGGCGGATGGGCGCTGCTCGATGGCGCGCAATGGCTGAGCGATGCGCGCCACTGGGGCAGCGGATCGCCGCTGGGCTGGGATCTGCACCGCTGGCAAGGGCGGCCATGGTGGCGGTGGTCGGTGTTCACCGCGCTCTATTCGGCGCGCGGTCTCGCCGCGATGGGGCTGCTCCAGGCCGGGGCGGGGGCGTGGCTGGTGGCGGGTGGACCGCTGCCGGGGCTGGCGCTTGCCGTGGTCGGGCTGATCGGCGCGGCGCAGGCGCTGCGCGGCGTGGGCAAGGGCGCCGACAAGATGGCGCTGGTGGTGGTCACCGGCACGCTGCTGCACCTGGCCGGTCTGCGCTGGCACTTGCCCGCGCTGGTGCTGGCCGGGGTGGCGTGGACCGGCGGGCAACTGACGCTGGCTTATGCGGCGTCGGGCTGGTCCAAACTGGCGCGGCCCAGTTGGCGCGATGGCGAAGTGCTGACGCGCGCGCTCACCTCGTATAGCTGGGGTGCCGGCTGGATCGTGCAACTGGTGCGCATGCCGAAGCTGGCGCCGGTCATGGCCTGGGCGATCATGCTGGCCGAGGCGCTGTTTCCGCTCGCCTTGCTGCTGCCCGCGCCGCTGCTCGCCGCCGTGCTGACCGGGTTTGGCCTGTTTCATGTGGCGATTGCGCTGGTCCTCGGGCTCAATACTTATCCGCTGGCATTTGTGGCGGCCTATCCGGCGACGATGCTGCTGGGGGCCTGGCTGCGCGCTCATCTGGGGCTGGGGTGATGGCGGGTGATCCGCTGCTGATCAGCGCACAGGGGGTGCAAGTGCTGGGCGATCCGGCGGTGTGGCGCGATTGCTTTGCCGAACTGCCGGTGCTGGCGCTGGCCGCGCCGTTCGAACCCGCGTTCCTCGCGACCCTGGTGCAGCGCGCGGCGGGCGCGACTTTTGTCGACGAACCGCTCGGACCGCTTGGCGCGCGTGCGGTCGAGGCGCCGCAGCGCGTCGGCGCGGCGCTGTCGCTGCTGCTGCACGATCCCGGCTTGCGCGACTGGCTGGCGGCGGCCACCGGATCGGGTCCGCTGCGCGCGGTGGAGGGGCGGCTGGTCGAAACCCGTGCCAATGGCCGCGATGCACTGGCCTGGCACGATGATACCGGCGATCCGCGGCGGCGGCTGGCGGTGGTGATCGATCTGGCCGACCAGCGCTATCACGGCGGCCGGTTCGAATTGCGGCGCAAAGGCGACAGCGATCCGCTGCTGGTGTTCGAGCACGCTGCGCCGGGCTCGCTGCTGATCTTTGCCGTGCGCGATGATCTGGAACACCGGGTCACCCCGGTTACCGCCGGCGCTCCGCGCCGCGTCTACAGCGGCTGGTTCCTGTCGCAGCCCGACGATTTGACCGCACAGGCCATTTTTGCGCGGTAACCACGCGTTGATCCGCACCGATTGACCCTTGGCAGCGCGCGTCTGGTGTCGTGGATTGGAAGTTCGCTGGATTAAACCCTGTCATGCTGAACTTGTTTCAGCATCCATCGTGCCCGGGAAACGGCGGGTTTTGAGGAGAAATGGACCCTGAAACAAGTTCAGGGTGACGGTAAGTCAGAGCGCGATGACGTTTCTTCGGATCGTCAGCACGCTCCAGATATGTGTGGCCGCGCGATTGAGTGACAAAAAGCGGTTCCCACTTTTTGCCATCGCTCACTAGCTGCCCAGACCAGCGTGGTGTCGGTCGACCTGCGCCAGCAAAAACACCACATAGCCGGCAAAGCCGGGCTGGTGCGCCAGTTCAGGCGGCGTCTGCCATTGGCCGCCCTCGACCAGCGCGACGCGAAAGCGCAGCGGGAACGGCCCCATGCGGCGGAAATAGGCGGCATAGCCGGGGATGGTGTGGCGCCCCTGATAAGTCTGGATCACCGCTTCATCGATCACCCCGGCCAGCGCCGCCACCTCGCGCGGGTCGCCATTGGCGCTCCAGTCCATCAGCCCGGTGATCGACAGCCGCCAGCGCTGCGGCAGCCGCGCGCGCAGATCGGCCAGGAACGCGCGATAGCGGCCCAGCCCGTGGGTGGGCACATCGAAATCGATCTGCAATCCCGCCACGCGGTTGCCGGCGGCCTGCCAGCGGTTCAATTCGGCAATCAGCCGGGGCACGATATCGGCGCCCCAGTCGAGCCGTTCGGTGCGCACCACCAGCCACACCGGCACCGCGCCGAGCCGGGGTGGTGCCACGCGCATCGGCATCAGCCGCGCCGCGCCGCCATGGCGCACTTGCGCTGCCAGCAGATAGATCAGGCGCGGCTGCACGTCGGCCGGCGGCGCCGTGCCGGGCCAGACAAAGAACGCCTGATAGCCGTGCGGATCAACTTGCGCAGCCGCCGCGCCGGGCGCAGCGGTCAGCGCCGCTACCAGTAATAGCGCAAGGCGCGCGCCCACCGGCTGTCTCCATAGCGCTGCTTGAGCGTATTGTACCACAGGCGGTGCTGCGCCTTGTCATCGCTCAACGCATTGGCCGTGCCGCTGCCATAGGGCGCGCCGCAAGCATTTGACCCCGACGGGGCAAAGCACATCACCGCGCGATAGAGCGCATAGGCGCGTTCATCGTCGGTCGCCTGCGGGGCCTTGATGATCGCGGCATAGATCGCATCGCGATAGAGCGGGGTGCCGGCAAAATGGTCGGGCAGGTTGCCCAGCACATCGGGGCCGGTCCTGGCGCCTTCAAATGTTCGCCCGGTGCTGAACAGGGCGAACCCGTCAAACCCGTTCAGCCGCCAGAAATCGCCCAGGCACAGCCGCGCCGCGCGGTCCTGCGGCGCCGCCGCCAGCCGCACCAGCGTGTCGTGCAGCGCCGGGCAGGGGAAAGTGTCGGACCATTTGCCGCGCACGAACAGCCCGTCGGCAACCACGCCATCGCCGCTGAAATCATACAGTGTGCCGGTCGGTGCATCGGCGGGGATCAACGCCAGATCGCGCGCGCCATCGGCATAGGCGCCGCGCGAGACATCCTTGTAGAGCAGGGTAAACCGCGCCACCGCGCGTTCGTGCGCCGGGCGCGTGGTATCGCCGGCAGTGGCGCGCAGGATCGCCGGCGGCGCCACGGTCTGCAACAGCACTTCGCGAATGGTCTGGTCAATCACCGGTGATCCCGGCGCAAACACCTGTTCGACCCGCCCTTGCGCCTGCCACTGCAAGGCCAGCCCCAGTTCGGCAAACGGGCGCTGGTACAACGGGCGCACCCCGCCGATCAGGCTGGTCCAGGCGGCCTCGGCGCCGGCATCGCCGCGTTTGCTCAGCGCCATCGCGCGCAGCACCTGGCGGCTGAACGCAAGCGGCGTGGCGCCGGGGTTCGTGCGATCTTCGCTAACCGTCGCCAGCACGCGGTCGGGATCGCCGGCATAATAGGCCTGCGTTGCGGTCAACAGGCCATAGAGATCACCATGGCGGGCAAACACCGGTGCCTGCGCCGCCAGCGCCGCCGCGCTCAGCCGGGTCGCCGGCGCCGCATCGTCCGCCGGGCGGCGCATTGCGCGCAAATCGGCCACCGCCAGCAGTAGCGGCAGGTCGGTGGCCGTGCGCAGCGCCGCCGTGGCCTGGTCATTGGCGAGCAGCCGCAAATCGATCTCTTCGGCCAGATCCGCCGCCGCTGCGCTGTCGGGCGGGGTGCTTTCCAGCAGGTGTTCATAAACATGCGCCAGCGCCAGCGTATCGCCGCGCAGCCACAGCACCCGCCGCAGGAACGCCCGCGCCGAACCGGCAAACCGCCCCGCCGGCCGCCGCGCCAGATAGGCGGCAATCGCCCGTTCGGCGCTGGCCACTGCCGCCATGTCGATCTTGGCCCGGTCAAAATCGCCATATTGGCCCGCCGCCGGTTCGACCGCGCGCTCGAGCGCGATGCGGATCGGCATATAGGCGGCACTGTCGGCCAGCCAGGGATCATGTGCCTGCGCCACTTCGGCAAACTCGCGATCGGCAGCGGCCCAGTCATGCGCATAAAACGCCGCCGCCGCGCGCAGATACGCGACGAATTCGCGCCCGGCAGCACTGCTGATCGCCGCATCGGCAACAAAGCCGGGGCAGCCAACGCGCGGGCGCAGCGCTTGCAGCGCGGCGCGCTCGGCGGCGGGCACCGCGCTGTTGGCGGCCAGCGCGGCGGCAAACGCGGCGTTGGCGGCGGCCGGTGCGGTGCAGTCGGGTGGGGTGAAGGTACCAGCGTCATCCTTGGGCTGCGGCCAATAGGTGTCGCGCAGCGATGCCCAGGTCAGGAACGAATGGCCCAGTTGTTCGTATTCCCCCGCCGCCGGGGGATAATGCGCCGCGCCGTCATCGACCGGATGGAGGCTGCGCATCAGCCACAGCAGATTGACCCGCGTATCATTGCCCGGCGCCAGCATCGGCCGGCTGACCCCCGGCAGATCGTCCGCCGCCACGCGCCATTCCGGCACCGCCGCATTGAAATCGGAACTGGCCACCGCCGCGCTGGCGAGCCCGGCCAGCACCAGCCCCGCCGCTGCCCAACGCAACCCCGTGCGCATCCGCATCATCGCCACCCCCCGGCCATCACGCCGCATCCGGCCCCCACACCTGCGGCCCGCAATGGATATAGCCATCGTGATAGACCACGCGCGGCGCAGGATCATCGGCCAGGAACGTCGGCCCGTCCAGATCGACCACATCGCACAATTGGCCCAGCACATAACCCGCCGCGGTGCCCAGGCTGGTGCTGACCATATTGCCGACCATCACCTGCAAACCCAGTTCCCGCGCGCGCCGGGCGATCATCAGCCCCTCGGTCAGCCCGCCGCACTTGTCGAGCTTGATGTTCACCACATCAAACCGCCCGGGCATCGCTTCGAGTTCGGCAAGATCAAGGCAGCTTTCATCCGCCGCCACCGGCAGCGGAAAGCGCATGCCGTCCATCAGCGCCTCGTCCCCGCGCCGGAACGGCTGTTCGAGCAGGCTGACCCCGGCTTCGACCAGCACGCCGAGCAGGGGTTCGATCCGCGCCGGATCATAGGCCTGGTTGGCATCGACCCCGATCCAGACCCCCGGACACACCGCGCGCACCGCACGCACCCGCGCGCTGTCGAGCTCTACCTCTCCGGTCAGCTTCAGTTTGATCGCCCGCACCGCGCCGAAGGCCACCGCGCGATCGGCCATCACCGCCGGATCTTCGGCGCCCAGCGTCATCGTCGTGATCAGCGGGCGCGGCGCGTCGAGCCCGGCCAATTGCCACACCGGCCGCCCGGTCTCGCGCGCCTCAAGTTCCCACAGCGCGCAGTCGAGCGCATTGCGCGCGCCGCCCGGCGGCAGGATACGGCGCAAGTCCTCGCGGGTGATCGCGGCGGTCAAGTGCGGCGCCAGCGCACGCAATTGGTCGGCGCCGGCATCGGCGGTATCATCCAGATAATAGACCCCGGCCGCCTCGCCACGCCCGGCCACGCCGCCGCGATGGACGGTGGCAAACAGCGCCTCGGCGGTGTCCATCACGTGCCCGGCAATGCGGAACGGTGCGGCCAGCGGCAAATCGACCCGCGCCACCTCGATCCGCCAATCGCTTGCTGGTGTGGTCATTCCGCCGGTGCCCTTGTTCGCGCTGCGCCGCGCGCAGTCATGCACGGCAATTGACATTTCTCCAGCACAATTCTTTGCTGGGCATTCGCCGCGCTGCCCGCGCGGCGTGGGGGATCAGCCATGTTCGCTCGCTGCCTGTCGATCATCGCCTGTATCGCCGCGCTGCTCGCCCTGCCGGTAGAGGCCGCCGCGCCGCGCGAAAATGCCCGGCTGGCGCGCTATGTCGGCGAATTTTCCGCCGGCGATCGGGTCAGCACGGTGGGCGAGGATCACGGGCGGCTGTTCGTGGTCGTGGGCGAACACCCGCTGCGGCGGCGATGGTTGACGCTGGCGGCCAATTTCCCGCAGTCGCCCGATACCCTGCTGCTCGATGGCCGCGCCTTGCACCGGTTTGATATCGGCGCGATCCGGCTGGCGCAGATCCACGCCGGGGTCACCGCCAATATCGCCGCGCTGCGCGCCGCCGCGCTGGCGGCCCGGCCGCCGGTCGAACCGCCGCACCGCGCCCAGCCGGACCTCGTCGATCTGACAAGGATCGTCCCGCTGGTAAAGCTCGATATCCGCTATGCCACCGCCGACAACATCATCGGCATGCCGCTCTATGACAAGCCGATGGCATTCTTGCAGCGCCCCGCCGCGCTGGCGCTGGCGCGCGCCAGCCGCATGCTTGCCGCGCAGGGCTATGGCCTGATGATCCACGATGGCTATCGCCCGTGGTATGTGACGAAGATGTTCTGGGACGCGACCACCCCCGATGAACACGGGTTTGTCGCCGATCCGGCCGAAGGATCACGCCACAATCGCGGCTGCGCGGTCGATTTGACGCTCTATGATCTGAAAACCGGCCGCGCGGTGGAGATGACCGGCCGCTATGACGAAATGTCGCCGCGTTCGTTCGCCGACTATCCCGGCGGCACCACCCGCCAGCGCTGGCTGCGCGGCCTGCTGCGCCGGGCGATGGAGGCGCAAGGGTTCAGCGTCTATGCCGACGAATGGTGGCACTTCGATTATCGCAGTTGGGCCGATTACCCGATCGGCAATGTCCGCTTTGGCGATATCAGGGCGACTCAACAAGGAAGCCCCTCCCCTCAGGGGAGGGGTTGGGGAGGGGTGTAGGCGCTTGAAAGGGCATGAATTACCTCGAGATCAGGACACCCCCACCCAACCCTCCCCCTGAGGGGGCTACGGCATTCACACAAGTGGTTCAGGAACAATCAAAAAACCCAAATCCGGTTCGTCCTGAGCCCGTCGAAGGACGCGCGCTGCCCTATGGCCGGGCGCTTTTTAGCGCATGGGGCGGGCCTTGGCGCGCGTCCTTCGACGGGCTCAGGACGAACCGATATGTTATAGATCAGATACTTGACTGATTGTGTGAATCCGCAAGCCCTGAGGGGGAGGGCTTTTTTGTTGCTTGTCTCCAAGGGCGCCGCGCCAAGTGCCCAAAGCCTCGCTAAGCCAAACAGGCATCAACCAGCCGATCAAACGCGTCACCGCCGCGCATCGGGTCGGCCACCGGCAGGCCCAGTTCGGCGCTGGTCTCGGCGATTGCCGCGGCGGCCGCTGCGGCAGACAGCGCGGCGGTGTTCAGGCTGATCCCGGCGCAGCGGATCGCCGGATTGGTGCGCGCGCCGAGCAGCAGGTTGACCTCGATCGTTTCGCGCAGGCTGGGCAGGGCAAAATGTTCCATCCCCGATACCCGCGTCCGCCCCGCTTCGTGGCAGACCACGATCACATCGGGCTGGCTGCCGTGGAGCAGCCCGAGCGCGACTCCGGCATACGAAGGGTGGAACAGCGAGCCCTGGCCCTCGATCACGTCCCAATGGTCGGGATCGGCCGCCGGTGACAGCAATTCCGCCGCGCCGGAGGTGAAATCGCCAACCACCGCGTCCATCGGAATTCCCGCCCCGGCGATCATGATCCCGGTCTGGCCGCTGGCGCGAAAATCGCAGGCGATCCCGCGCGCGGCGATCGCCCGGGCCAGCGCCAGCGCAGTATATTTCTTGCCCAGCGCGCAATCGGTGCCCACCGTCAGCAGCCGGCGGCCGCTGCGTTTTTCGCCGGTGCCGACCGCGATTCCCGGCGGGGGCCGGCGCACTTCGATGAATTGCCGCCCGGTGCGTTCCACCGCCGCGACCAGCGCGGGCACCTCGCGATAGCTCGAATGCATCCCGCTGATCACGTCGAGCCCGCATTCGAGCGCATCGACCAGCACCGGCACCCAGTTGGGCCGGATCTGCCCGCCGACCGAGGCAACCCCGATCAGCAGCGCGCGCGCTCCGGCCTGCCGCGCCTCGGCCGGGGTCATGCGCGGCAGCCCGGTGCTGACCGCGCCGCTGCCCAGGGTGATTTCGCCGAGGCACCGCTCGGGCGCCCAGTCCTTCAGCCCGAATGCGGTCTTGGCATAAGTCGGATCGTCGGTATCGCCCAGAAACAGCAGATAGGGTTGCGGCAGCACCAGGCTGGCGGTTGCTACCGAATTTGCCTCATCCGCGAGTGCCATGTCGCAACCCTGTCCCGTTACATATCGATGGCGATGGTCGTCGCCCACACCGCGAGGCCGAGCAGCGTCAGCATGGTGATCAGCGTGCCGATCATCCGCCCGACGCGCAAAGGACCGCCGTCCATGCCGACGCCGTGGGCAATGCGCCCAAAGGTGAACAGCGCGGCAACCCCGGCCAGCCACACGTTGGCCGGGCGCGACAGTTCGATCGCGCCGATCAGGATCAGCACCAGCGGCGCGTTTTCGATGAAATTGGCCTGCGCGCGCATGCGGCGAATCAGGTCTTGATCGCCGCCATCGCCCACGCTGATCTTCTTGGCGCTGCGCACCATGCCGATCCGCATCGACAGCCAGATGTTCAGGGCAGCGGCCGCAGCCGCCGACGAAAGGGTAATGGGCAGGTACATCCTGGGGTGTGCTCCCGTATCAGCCGGGTGCATTCCCGGTCTCGAATGCCAGTGCTAGAGTCACTTGCGGCAAAACTGAAACGGAATCGGCATGGCCTGCGCGGCGCGGCGGACGATTGCGTGCCGCCGCCTGCCACGGGTTGCAAATCATCCGAAAATGCGTATAGGCCGCGCTTCGCCTGCGATCGGCCATGGTCCGTCGGGCGCTTTTTCCGTCATCCGGACCGGTCCTGCCCATCGCGCGGGCACTATGGGCGGCATGATCGGGAGGGGTTGCCTGCCATACCGTTTGTGCCTATCGCGCCCGTGATCAGTAGTACAGATATCAGGAACAGGTGCCGAAATGGCTGTCCCAAAGCGAAAAACCTCGCCGTCGCGTCGCGGCATGCGCCGCAGCCATGATGCGCTGACCCCGCACGCCTTTCACGAATGCTCCAATTGTGGTGAGCTCAAGCGTCCGCACAACTTGTGCGCGGCTTGCGGCCACTACAATGGCCGCGAAGTGATCGCGATCGCCAATTGATCCGGTTCTGATCGAGCCGGGCGCCTGCGGGCGCGCGGCCGATCACGCCGGAAACAGGGTCGGGCAAGGGCATCGCCCTGATACCACCCGAATCACGCTTTCCGTCCAAACCCACAAGGGGACCATCGCACCATGACGCTGCCGCGTATCGCAATCGACGCGATGGGCGGGGATGAAGGTGTGACGGTGATGGTAGCCGGCGCGGCTTTGGCTGCGGCCGGCGATTCGCGTTTGTCGTTCCTGATGGTCGGTGACGAAGCGCGGGTGTCGGCGGCGATCGCCACGCACCCGGGGCTGGCCGATCGCTGCGTGGTGCGCCATGCCGCCGATGTGGTGGCCGGCGACGAAAAGCCGACCCAGGCGCTGCGCCGCGCGCGCACCACCTCGATGGGGCTGGCGATCGACGCGGTCAAGCAGGGCGATGCCGGCGCCGCGGTCAGCGCGGGCAATACCGGCGCGCTGATGGCGATGGCCAAGCTGGCGCTGCGCACTTTGCCGGGGATCGACCGGCCCGCGCTCGCCGCGCTGGTGCCGACGCTGGGCGATCATGATCTGGTGATGCTCGACCTGGGCGCCAATACCGCCTGCGATGCGCGCAATCTGGTGCAGTTTGCGATCATGGGCGCGGCTTATGCGCGGATCGCCAACGGCTTGCCGTCGCCGCGCGTGCGGCTGCTCAATATCGGCAGCGAAGACAACAAGGGCACCGATGACTTGCGCGATGCCGCCGCCATGCTGAAACAGGCCGGCGGCGCGCTGGCGTTCAGCTTTGACGGGTTTATCGAGGCCGACAAGCTGAGCCGCGGCGATGTTGACGTGGTGGTCACCGACGGGTTTTCGGGCAATATCGCGCTGAAGGCGATGGAGGGCGCGGCGCGGTTTGTCGCCGATCTGCTGCGGCGCAGTTTTTCCAGCTCGCTGCGGTCCAAATTCGGCTTTCTGATTTCGCGCCCGGCGACCGAACTGTTGCGCCACCATCTTGATCCCAACAACCACAACGGCGCGCTGTTTGTCGGGCTGAACGGGATTGTCGTCAAAAGCCATGGCAGCGCCTCGGCCAAAGGCGTTGCCCACGCGATCGAGATTACCGCGCGGCTGCTGACCGACAATCTGACCACGCGGATCGCTGCCGACCTGGCGCACAGCGGTACCGGCACTCATCCTCCCGTTTCGCCGGTGGCAGCCGATGCCCCGGCCGATACCCAGCCGGAGCAACAGGCATGACCACCCCCGTTCGCCGCTCGGTCATTCGCGGCAGCGGCTCGGCGCTGCCGGCGCGCCGCGTCAGCAATGCCGAAATGGCCACCTTGGTCGATACCACCGACGAATGGATCGTCGAACGCACCGGCATCCGCGCACGGCACATCGCCGGCGAAGGCGAAACCACCGCCACGCTGGCCACGCTCGCCGCGCGCCAGGCGCTCGATGCCGCCGGGTTTGCTGCCGAGACGATCGATTGCATTGTGCTGGCGACCGCCACCCCCGATCAGACCTTTCCCGCCACCGCGACGATCGTGCAGCATGCGCTGGGCTGTCGCGGCGGCATCGCGTTTGATGTCGCGGCGGTCTGTTCGGGCTTTCTCTATGCGCTGACCACCGCCGATGCGCTGCTGCGCGGCGGCAATGCGCGGCGCGCGCTGGTGATCGGCGCGGAAACCTTCAGCCGGATCCTCGATTGGGAGGATCGCACTACTTGCGTGCTGTTCGGCGATGGCGCCGGCGCGGTGGTGCTCGAAGCCGTGGAGGTCGATCCCGCCGATCCGGCAGCGCCTGGCATCCTCGCCAGCCGGCTGCACGCCGATGGCGCCTACAACGATCTGCTCTATGTCGATGGCGGCCCGTCGACCACCGGCACGGTCGGCAAATTGCGGATGAAGGGGCGCGAGGTGTTCCGCCATGCGGTGGTCAACCTCGCCAGCGTGCTCGAAGAAGTGATGGCCGATGCCGGGGTCACTTCGGCCGATATTGACTGGGTGGTGCCGCATCAGGCCAATGCCCGCATTCTCGATGCCACCGCGCGCAAACTTTCGCTGCCGGCGGAAAAAGTGGTGGTAACGGTCGACCATCATGCCAATACCAGCGCCGCCTCGGTGCCGCTGGCGTTTGACGAAGCGGTCCGCGACGGGCGAATCAAGCCCGGCCAATTGGTGGTGTTTGAAGCGATGGGCGGCGGCTTTACCTGGGGCGCAGCGCTCGCGCGCCTCTGATTCGACTGGTTACCCCTTAAAAAACCATGCCAAACCGGCGGATTCGACGCGGCCGATGCGTTGCGTCGGATTGAAATTGCGTTATCAAGTGCGCTTGGGTTTGGGCATGATGGCGTCGTGGGGGACGAAGGGATGCGTTCAATTGGTACTTTGACACGGGCAGACTTGGCGGAAAGCATCAATCGCCGGGTGGGGCTGTCGCGTGCGGAATCGCTCGATATGGTCGAAGCGATCCTCGAACAGGTTTGCAACGCGCTCGAACAGGGCGAAAATGTCAAGATTTCCGGGTTCGGCACCTTCCTGCTGCGCGACAAGGCGCAACGGATCGGCCGCAATCCCAAGACCGGGGTCGAAGTGCCGATTACCCCGCGCCGCGTGCTTACTTTCCGCGCCAGCCAGATGCTCAAGGAACGCATTTGCGCCGGCGATTGAGCACCTGCTGAATGGGCGCCGCCGCCGCACCATCGCGCAAGGGCGCCGCGCGCGCGCCGCGCGGCGCGGCACCCGCCACCGCGCCGACGCCCAGCGCCGATGATCTGTTTCACGACGGCAAGGAACCCGGCGCGCTGCGCACGATCGGGGAAGTCTCGACCGCGCTCGGGCTGCGCCAGCATGTCCTGCGCTATTGGGAAGAGCAATTCCCGATGCTGCGCCCGCTGACCCGTGCCGGGGGCCGGCGCTATTATCGCCCGGCGGATATTGCCCTGCTGATCCAGATCGACCGGCTGCTGCATCGCGAAGGTTATACCATTCGCGGCGCGCGCCAGGCGCTGACCCGCCCGGCCACGCGCCGGCCACGGGAAACCCGCGTGGCCAGTACGGCGGCGCCCTTGTTTGATGGCCCTGCGCCGGTGTTCGAAGCGGACCCGGCGGTGGCGCCCGAACAGGCGCTGGTGACCGCGCTGGGCACCTTGCGCGGGCGTTTGCAATCAATCCGCGACCACCTCGCCAGCGCCATCGCCCGCGCCTGACCAGGCCGGCGTGTGATCGGCCATGCGGTCGATCGCCTGCAACACTTCGGCGAGGCGCAGGCTGCGCGCGGCGGGGCCAAATCCGGCCACCTGTGGCAACGGCGTCACCGGCACCACGCGCGCCAGCACGAGCAGGCCGGCGCGCAGGCGCGCGCGGTTGGGCAGGGCGCCGACAATGCGCGGCCGGAACAGCATCGCGCCAAACGCCGCCGCTGCCTCCGCCGCCGGCAGCGGCGCGTCCGCCGGGCCGCCAAGCAGCAGCACCCCGCCGATCGGCCAGCCGCGATCGGCGGCGCGCGCCAGCGGCCGCACCAGCACTTTGCCGCGCCGGTCGCCGCCCGGTGCCGGCGTGTGGTCGCCGGCGACACGCTCGGCGCTGGCCGGGTGCAGCCGCAGCGCCGGCCGGCCCGCCCGGGCGATCGGGGCATGGCCCTGATCGGCGCCGAAAATCGTCAGATCATCGGCCAGCATCTGCGCCCCGCCTTCAAGCAATTCGGCGGCGAGCGTCGATTTGCCCGATCCCGCCGGCCCGGCCAGCACCCACGCCCGGCCACCCAGCACGACGGTACTTGCATGCAGCGGCAGCAGTCCGCGCCACGCCAGCGTGATCGCCGCCATGCTGCTGTAGAACGCCACCGGCAGGCGCCCCGTCCATGCTGGCCCGGGCACCCAGCCGATGTGCTGGCCCGCCACCATGTCCAACGCCCCTTCATCGCCCAGGTCAAAGCGGACCCCGTCGCTGGCAATCGCCGCGCGGCCGACGTGGCGCAGGATGGGCCGGTCAAGGATCGCCGGGGCTTGCGCGACGCGGATTTCAATGTCGGCGGGCGGCGCGGCGTCAAACTGATCCAGCGGCAGATCGGCGCACCAGCCGATCCCGCCAAACCGCGCATGGTGCCCGGTCATGTCGGCACCACGTCAAACGCCACGCAAATGCGGTGCTCGGGCGTGCCATGCGCCAGCGTGTGGTGGAACGCGTGTGCGGGAAACAGGCACAGCAGCCCCGGCTGCGGGCGCAAAAGCGTCGTGCCGAACGCGGCGGCGGCATCGGCGCCAAGGTGCGGCGGCAGGCCGAATTCCAGAAAGCCCGCCCGGCCTTGCCCGCTGGCAACCGCTGCCGGCACGGCGGGGTAATAGCCACCACTGGCCCAGCCCTGCGGGTGCATGTGCCAGCGTTCATGGCCGCCATGGCCGGTGATCACCGCCCACAGCCGCAAGCTGGCGCGGCGGGGGCGTTGCGCCAGCCACGGGTGCTCGCCAGACGGCCATCGCGCGACCACCGCCATCACGCGCTGCGCGATCAGATCCTGCAAAGCGCGCATCGCCGGGGTCGCGGTGGTGACGGGTTCGTCGATCCGCAGCGTATCGATCGAAGCGCTGCCGTGGCGGCCATCGCGCAAGCCCGGGCTGTCCAGCAATTCGCCAACCAGCTCGGCGTTGAACTGATCAAGCGTGGCCCAGCCGGGGGGAGGGGTGATCGTTTCGCAATGCAGATGGCGTGTCAGCCCGAGCAGCTCGCGCGCAGCGGGCCGTTCACCTGACTGCGCCAACGCCAAGGTTTCGCTGCCCAGCAATTGGCTGTGCGCCACCCCGCTTGCGCGCAACCTCGCCACCAGCGCCAGCACCCGTTCCGGCTCTGCGGCAGCGAGCCTAGCGCGTGTCAGATAGTCGAGCGCCTCGGCATTGTGCGGATTGGCGGCCAGCGCCCGGTCGAACAGCGCCAGCGCCGTGTCCCGATCGCCCAGCCGCCAGCAGGCGCGCGCCTGATCCACCAGCGCCAGGGCGCGGTGGTGGTCGCTTTCCGCCAGCTGTTCGGCCTCGCGCGCCACGGCCAGCGCGCGCTGATCATCACCCGGCGCGCGGCGCCCGGCCAGCGCTGTCGCCAGGGCTTGCGCGGCGGCAAAGCTGGCGGGCGGTGTGCGATCGAGCAGCGCGATCGCCTGATCGAACCGGTCGAGCCGGTTGCACAGGCAGGCCAGTTTGAGCGTGATCGCCGCCGATCCCCGGCCGCTGGCCATCGCCTGTTCGAGCAGTCCGCGTTCGGCCGCTCCGGTCAATTGCCTCGGCGGTTGCGGCTCAAGCGTCAACGGAGCCGCCATCGCGGTGTCACAGCGGCGCGGCGAGGCGCAAATCCTGCATCCGCACCAGCACCGCGCTGACCGAGCGGTGGCAATGGTCCGGCGCCACGTCATAGACTTCGCACAGCGCGCGCTCGATCGCCGGCTGGTCAACCGGTTCGGCCATGGTTTGCCAGATCGTCCCGGCGGTGCGGTTCAGCGCGACATAAGTGCCGGTGTCGATGTTGACCATGACAAAGGCATCGTCGATTTCGGTGCCGATCCAGTCCTCGTTGCGCTGCCACTTGGTCTCGGTCATCGTGCTTGCGGTTCCTGTCTGGTATCCTGATTATGAAGTTCGCATCATGAACTTACCGTCACCCTGAACTTGTTTCAGGGTCCATTTCTCCCCAAAAGCCGCCGTTTTGCGGGGCACGATGGATGCTGAAACAAGTTCAGCATGACAAGGTTTGAGCAAGCGAACTTCGAATCCACCACACTAGTGCCGGGTTGGCTATATCATGCGCGGCGACCGGGGCAACCAGCACCCCCGGCGATCATCGCAGCGCCAACTGCGCAAACAGCGCGGCGGGATCGCCCGGCGCCCAGGCGTGGACCGGCACGGTCTGCGCCAACCGGCTGATCTGACGCAGCACTTCGCCCTGCCAGTGGCACAGCGCCGGGATCACCGGCCGGTGGCACCGCGCCAGCAAAGCCTCGACCGCCGCCACCGGGTCCAGCCGCAGCGGCACCGCGCCGGCGGCGCGATGATCGAGCACGACAATCGCAGCCAGCGGCGCCACCCCGCGCCGCGGCCCTGGCGCGGCCGCGACAAAGCGGCGATTGGCCCCGGCGGCCGTTCTGATGAAGCATCCGCCGGGCAGGCCGGCGCCGACCACCGGATCGCCGTCCGCCGCGATCGCCAGGCTGTCATCGCCGATCAGTTCGGCGCCCTGATCGAGCGCAGCCAGCGCCACGCTCGATTTGCCGCAGCCGCTGGCACCGATCAGCGCCACCGCCTGATTGCACCCCGCCGGGATCACGGTAGCAGCGTGCAGCATCAGCGCGCCGCGCTGCCACAGCATGGCCGGCAGTGCGTTGGCCACCAGCAACCGGCCCGCTTGGATGGGGTCAACGCCGCGATCGATCGCCACCGTCACCTGATCGGCATTGCAGCGGAAGGTCACCCCGCCATGGCGATAGGCGATCAGGCCTGCCTCGCGCCAGAACCCGCTGCGCGGTTCGGCCGGGTCAGGCTCGGTCAGCGCGATGCGAATGCCTTCCGCTGCATCGTCAGCCTGCGCCAGCGCGCCGGGCACTGCGATCGCGCTGATCAGCTGCAGGCCAAATCCGAACAGCGCGGTCTGCGTCATGATCAGCCGCGCATCGCCGCGCCGCCCCGCCGCCACGGCAGCACCAGCTGCGCCGACTGGCCCAGCACCCAGCGATTGACCAGCAGCGCGATCGCCACCGAGGCGATCAGCACGATCAGCATGACATCGATATAGTGCAGCCAGGCCAGCCCGACATGCTGATACGCGGTCTCTCCCGGCCAGATCGCGCCGGGCTGATACAGCACGAAATTGTGCAGGCCATAGAGCACCAGCCCCGACACCAGCCCGGCAATCGCCGCGCGCGCATCGACCTGGCGGAACAGCAGCCCGACGATGAACACCGACAGGATCGGCATCGACGACAGCCCGTTCAATTGCTGCAACAGGTTGATGATGCTCTTGGCGCTGGCAAACGCGGGCACCATCGCGACCGCCGCCACGGTCACCACCACGGTGGCCACCGCCGCCAGCCGCCAATGATCACGCACCGGGCGGATCAGCCGGTCATGAAAATCGACCACATAGAGCGCCACCGACGAATTGAGGATGGCGCTGGTATGCGCGATCACCGCCGCCGCCATCATCGCCGCAAACGCCCCCGACAAGGACCCCGGCAGCACGCTGGCGACGATCCGGCCATAGCTGGCATCGCCCACCGCGCCGAACAGCTTGTAAGCGCAGACCCCCGGCACCACCACGATCGGCGGAACGATCAGGATGCGCACCACCGCCGCCGCCAGCACGCCCTTTTGGGCTTCGCGCACGGTCGGCGCGGTCATCGCCTTTTGGGTGATGTTCTGGTTGGTCGACCAATAGAAGATCTGGATGAACAGCATGCCGGTAAACAGCGTGTGAAACGGGATCGGCGAGGCGTTCGATCCGATCAGCGTGGTGCGTTCGACGGGCAGCCCGCCCAGATCCCAATGCACCGCCGCCAGCGCCAGCACCACCACCAGCATGGCAATCGCCAGCACGCCGATCCCTGAAAAGGTGTCCATCACCGCCACCGCCTTCAACCCGCCGGTGATGCTGTAGGCCGCCGCCGTAACCGCCATCGGCAGCGCAAACCACAAGAGGTTCCAGTGCAGTCCGAACATCGATTGCAGGAACAGGCTACCGCTGTAGAGCGCCGCGGGCAGATAGATCAGCACATTGCCGACCAGAAAGATCGCCGAAATCACCGTGCGGATGCTGCCCCCCTGATAACGCCGCGCCAGCAGTTCGGTCACCGTGGTGCACTGGTTGCGGTAATAGATCGGCACGAACACAAAGCCGAGGATCAGCAGCCCGACAAACCCCGCCAGTTCCCACCACGCCAGCAGCAGCATCTGGTTGCCGTTGTTGCCGACCAGCTGTTCGGTGGAAAGGTTGGTCAGCGTGATCGACCCGGCGACATAGAGCCAGGTCAGCCCGCCGCCGGCCAGAAACAGATCGCGTGTAGAACCGTGTTCGGCGGCCCCGGCCCCGCTGCGGTGGACTTTCCAATAGGTCAACAGCGCGATCAGCGCGGTCAACCCGACAAACACCCCGACCTGACCCCAGGCCATCCCCTGCTGCCCCATGCGCAGTCCCTTGTTGTTGTGGGCGCCAGCGCTAGCCGGTCTCGCCGGTGATCGCAATTCGCCGCTGTGTCCTGCCCGGATCAGCTGGCGACATGCAACCCGGCGGCGCCGTTGCAGATCAGCGCGGTCAGTTCGGCCTGGCCGCGCAGCCCCAGCTTGGCATAGATCTGCTTCGAATAATTGCGCGCGGTGCTTTCGGTCAGGCCGAGTGCGGCGGCGGCTTCGGCAATCGCCAGGCCGCTGCTGATCAGCAGCGCCAGTTCGGCCATGCGCGGGGGCAGGCCATAGAGATCGGCAACATGGCGCGCGCGATCCGCCGCGGGTGCGGGGGGAAAGCGGCACAGCGCAACCATCGCCGGCGCCGGACACCCCGCTGCGGCAAAGGACCGGCCCGGCAGCAACAGCGCCTCGACCGGCGGGCTTTCCTGCAAGACCACGGCTTGCGCAGCAGGGTCGGCAGCGGGCGATGCAAATTGCTGCGCGGCCACGGCGATCCGCCGCACGGTGGCCGGGGCGATCCCCGCCAGCGGCTGGCCGGGCACCGGCGGGCGGCCTGTGGCAGCGCGCAGGCCGGCGGTGGCCGTGTCGCAGGCCATCACCACCCGGCCTTGCGCATCAAACCCGATCGTGCCGGTGCGCGCGCCGCCCAGCGCCGCCCGGGTCAGCGCGCGCGCGGTGGCATCGTGCGCCTGCGCGGCAAAGCAGCGCAGCGCCACCGCCAGATGCGGGTGCAGCGCCGAGAGCAGCGCGCTGTCGCTGGCATCGCACGGCGTGGTGCGGGTCAGCACCAGCCAGCCATTGCCATGGGCATCGCCGGTAATCCGGATCATCCGTTCATCGGCAATCCCGATCGCATCGGCCAGCGCGCGATAGCTGTCGCGTTGCGCGCCCGCCGCATCGACGAAATCGCCGGTGGTATAGACCCGTCCCGCGCGCATCCGGTCAAACGGCAGGCGGTCGATGACTGTCGCTTCGCCCAGGCCATGCGTTCTGGCGGCGGCGATCAGATCAAGCCCGGCGTGAAAGCGCACTTCGCCGCCATCGCGGCCGATGATGCGCAGGCCGACATGCAGCGCGCGGGTGCGCCGGCGCAGCCGTTCGAGAAAGGCGGGAAACCGCCGATCGCCCAGCGTCGCGTCGTGCAGCGGGATCAGCAGATCGGTTTCGTCGGCGTGCGTCAGCATACCTGCCATATGGCAGTATGGTGCCCGGCCGACAAGGCTATGACAGCGGGACCAACCAAGGATCGCTGCCCATGGACAAACCCGCGCTCACTCATCTGCAACGGCTGGAGGCCGAAGCGATCCATATCATGCGCGAAGTGGTGGCCGAGGCTGAACGGCCGGTCATGCTCTATTCGGTGGGCAAGGATTCGGCCGTCATGCTGCATCTGGCGCGCAAGGCGTTTTATCCCTCGCCGCCGCCGTTTCCGCTGCTCCACGTCGATACCACGTGGAAATTCAAGGCGATGTACGAATTGCGCGACACCATGGCGCGCGAATCCGGGATGGAATTGCTGGTCTATCAAAACCCCGAAGCCGCCGCGCGCGGGATCAACCCGTTTGACTACGGCCCGCTGCACACCGACATGTGGAAGACCGAAGGGTTGAAGCAGGCGCTCGACAAATGGGGGTTTGACGCCGCCTTTGGCGGCGCGCGCCGCGACGAGGAAAAGAGCCGGGCCAAGGAACGCATCTTTTCATTCCGCACCGCCAGCCACGGCTGGGACCCCAAGAACCAGCGGCCCGAACTGTGGAACCTCTACAACGCGCGCAAGAACAAGGGCGAATCGATCCGGGTATTCCCGATCTCGAACTGGACCGAGCTCGACATCTGGCAATATATCCACCTCAACGACGTGCCGATCGTGCCGCTCTATTTCGCCGCCGAACGCCCGACTTTTGAATGGGAAGGCGGACTGTTCATGGCCGACGATATCGAACGGCTGGAGCGCGTGCTCGGCTATCGCCCCGAAATCACCAACCGCTCGATCCGCTTTCGCACGCTCGGCTGTTTCCCGCTGACCGGCGCGGTGGAAAGCCAGGCGAAAACACTGCCCGAAGTGATCCAGGAAACGCTGCTGACCACCACCAGCGAGCGGCAGGGCCGGGTAATCGACAAGGATGCCGGTGGCGCCGGGATGGAAGTCAAAAAGCAGCAGGGGTATTTCTGATGAGCGATCCCGAGGTGATCTACCAGGTCGACGATCTGATCGCGACCGACATCGCTGCCTATCTCGATACCCACCAGCACAAGACGATGCTGCGCTTCATCACCTGCGGGTCGGTCGATGACGGAAAATCGACGCTGATCGGGCGGTTGCTGTATGATTCAAAGATGATCTTTGAAGACCAGCTTGCCGCGCTCGAAAGCGACAGCAAAAAGGTCGGCACGCAGGGCGCGGAGATCGATTTTGCGCTGCTGGTCGATGGCCTTGCCGCTGAGCGCGAACAGGGCATCACGATCGATGTCGCCTATCGCTTTTTCAACACCGAAAAGCGCAAGTTCATCGTCGCCGATTGCCCCGGGCACGAACAATATACCCGCAACATGATCACCGGGGCGAGCACCGCCGATCTGGCGGTGATCCTGATCGACGCGCGCAAGGGCGTGCTGGTGCAGACCCGGCGCCATTCCTATCTGTGCCACCTGATCGGCATCCGCAACATCGTGCTGGCGGTCAACAAGATGGACCTGATCGGCTATGATCAGGCGAGGTTCGATGCAATCGTCGCCGACTATGCCGCGTTTGCCCGCTCGATCGGGATCGAGGCGTTTACCGCGCTGCCGATCTCGGGCTTCAAGGGCGACAATATCACCACGCTTTCGCCGCATACCCCGTGGTATTCCGGGCCGACGCTGGTCGATCATCTCGAAACGGTCGAGGTCAATACTGCGCGCGATGCCGATCGGCCGTTCCGCCTGCCGGTGCAATGGGTCAACCGGCCCAATCTCGATTTCCGGGGCTTTTCCGGGCTGATCGCGGCGGGCTCGGTGCGCGCTGGCGATGCCATCCGCGTGCTGCCCTCGGGCAAGACCACCAAGGTCAGCCGCGTCGTCACGCTCGATGGCGATCTGCCGGTGGCGGTGGCCGGGCAGTCGGTCACGCTGTGCTTTGCCGATGAAATCGACTGTTCGCGCGGCGATGTGATCGCGGTTGCCGATACCCCGCCGCAAGTTGCCGACCAGTTTGAAACCACCATCGTCTGGCTCAATGATGATCCGCTGCATGTCGGCCGGTCGTACTGGCTGAAACTGGGCACGCAGATGGTGTCGGCGACGGTTTACCAGCCCAAATACGCCATCAACGTCAATTCGATGGAGCACGTTGCGGTCAAAACGCTTGATCTCAATGCGATCGGCGTGGCGCAGATCGTGACCGACCGGCCGATCGTGTTCGAACCTTATGCCGAAAACCGCACGCTCGGCGGGTTCGTGCTGATCGACAAGATCACCAATGCCACCGTTGCCGCCGGCATGCTGCACTTTTCGCTGCGCCGCGCGCAGAACGTGCATTGGCAGGCGACCGACATCACCCGCGCCGACCATGCCCGGCTCAAGAACCAGACCCCCAAAGTGCTGTGGTTCACCGGGCTGTCGGGTGCGGGCAAATCGACCATCGCCAACGAAGTGGAAAAGCGGCTCAATCTGATGAACCGCCATACGTTCCTGCTCGATGGCGACAATGTCCGCCACGGGCTGAACAAGGACCTCGGCTTTACCGAGGCCGACCGCATCGAGAATATCCGCCGCGTCGCCGAAGTCGCGCGGTTGATGACCGATGCCGGGCTGATCGTGCTGACCGCGTTCATCTCGCCGTTCCGCGCCGAACGCGACATGGTGCGCGGCCTGATGCACGAAGGCGAATTTGTCGAAGTGTTTGTCGATACCCCGCTCGATGTCGCCGAAGCGCGCGACGTGAAGGGGCTCTACAAAAAGGCGCGCAAGGGCGAACTGAAGAATTTCACCGGGATCGACAGCCCTTACGAGGCGCCGCTCAACCCGGAAATTCGCGTCAACACCGCCGAAATGACCGCCGCCGAGGCCGCCGACCATATTATCGCCCAATTGATGCCGTGGAAGTGAGCACGATGAACGACAGCGAACTTGCCGCGCATCTGGCCGAAGTGGCCGGCCGCCTGCTGATCGAGGTGCGCGCCAGCGGGCTGCTCAGCCTCAAGGCGCTGGGCAAGGCGGGCGATGCCACCGCCAACCAGTTCCTCGTCCATGCCTTGCGCGAACAGCGGCCCGATGATGGCCTCCTGTCCGAAGAGGAAAAGGACAGCGCCGAACGGCTGGCCAAAACGCGGGTATGGATCGTCGATCCGGTCGACGGCACGCGCGAATATGGCGAGGCGCGCACCGATTGGGCGGTGCATGTCGCGCTCGCGGTCGATGGCGTGCCGGTGCTTGGCGCGGTGGCGCTGCCGGGGCTGGGGCTGGTGCTGCGCAGCGACCGGCCCGCGCCGGTTCCGCCCACGCCTGACCGGCTGCGCATGGTGGTCAGCCGCACCCGCCCGGCGGCAGAGGCGGTGGCGATTGCCGAGACGCTGGGTGCCGAACTGCTGCCGATGGGATCGGCGGGGGCCAAGGCGATGGCGGTGGTGCGCGGCGAGGCGGACATCTATCTGCACACCGGCGGGCAGTACGAATGGGATTCGTGCGCGCCGGCGGCGGTGGCGCTGGCACACGGGCTGCACGTGTCGCGCGTCGATGGCTCGCCGCTGCTGTACAACCGCGCCGATCCCTATATGCCCGATCTGCTGATCTGCCGGCATGACCATGCGCCGCGCGTGCTGGCAGAAATGGCGGCGCTGTCGCCCGGCTGATCCGCCACACAGGCTTCGCTTGAAATCGTGTCCCATCGCGACCAGCATGGCGCCAACGATATAATCGAGAGGAGCCCCCGATGCGCCGGATTGCCCTGACCGCTGCCCTGTTGCTGGCGCCGCTGCGTGCCACTGCCGACCCGGCGCCCGATCCGGCGCTGGCTGCCAAACCGGCCAGCCCCGCCACCCTGGCCGCGCAAGCCGCCGTCGCCGCCACGCTGCCGGCCGAAGATGGCCGCGATGCCGAATTTGCCACGCGCGGGTTCCTCGCCGATCGCGCCGATCCGGTGATCCGCAATGGCGAAGGGCGCGCGGTGTGGAACCTTGCCGCCTATGACTGGGTCAAGGGCGCCGCGCCCGGCACGGTCAATCCCTCGCTGTGGCGCGAACTGGGTCTGTTGGCGCATCACGGGCTGTTCCGGGTGGCCGATGGCGTGTGGCAGGTGCGCGGGTTCGACGTGTCGAACATGACGGTGATCCGGGGCCAGACCGGGTGGATTCTGGTCGATCCGCTGACCTCGCGCGAAACCGCCGCCGCCGCGCTGGCGCTGGTCAATGCCACGCTGGGCATGCGGCCGGTCAGTGCGGTGATCTACAGCCACAGCCATGCCGATCATTTCGGCGGGGTGCGCGGGGTGGTCGACGAAGCGGCGGTGCGTGCCGGGACCGTGCAGATCGTCGCCCCGGCGCATTTCATCGAAGAGGCGGCGAGCGAAAATGTCATCGCCGGGCCGGCGATGGGCCGCCGCTCGGTCTATCAGTTTGGCGGGGGGCTGACCCCCGGCGCACAAGGGCAGATGGGCAGCGGCATCGGCATGGCGGTGTCGGCGGGCACGATTTCGCTGATCGCGCCGACCCAGACGGTGGAGCACACCGGCGATACCCGCACGATCGACGGTGTGCCGATGGAATTCCAGATCGTTTCGGGCAGCGAGGCGCCGAGCGAGATGAACCTCTATCTGCCGCAACACAAAGTGTTCCTGTCGGCGGAAATGAGCACGTGCACGCTGCACAATATCCTCACCCCCCGGGGTGCCAAAGTGCGCGATACCCATGCCTGGGCGGGGTTCCTTGACGAAGCGCTGCGGCTCTATGGCAGCCGCGCCGAAGTCGATATTTCCAGCCACTGCTGGCCGCGCTTTGGCCAGGCCGAAGTGGCGCGGATGCTCGCCAGCCAGCGCGACAATTACCGCTTTCTGCACGATCAGACGGTGCGCGCGATGAACCGCGGGCAGACCCCGGCAGAAATCGCCGAGGAGTTGGTGCAGCCACCCGCGCTCGCCGCCGACTGGTTCAACCACGGCTATTACGGCACCTACAGCCACAATGCCAAGGCGATCTACCAGTTCTACCTCGGCTGGTACGATGCGGTGCCCGCCAATCTCGATCCCTGGCCGCCGGCCGAACGCGCGCGCCGGCTGGTCGAAGCGATCGGCGGCGGCGACAAAGTGCTCGGGCAAGCGCGCGCGGCGATGGCCAAGGGCGATTATCGCTGGGCGTCGGACTTGTTGCAGAACCTGGTGTTTGCCGAGCCCGCCAATGCGGCGGCGCGCGCCGCGCTGGCCGACAGCTATGAACAGCAGGGCTATCAGGCGGAAAGCGGGATCTGGCGCAACCAGTTCCTCGTCGCCGCCAACGAATTGCGCCACGGCCGCACCAAGCCATCGAATTCGACCACCAGCGAGGATCTGATCGCGGCGGTGCCGACGCAATTGCTGCTCGATGCGGCGGCCACCCGGCTCGATCCGGCGCGCGCGCCGGGGCGGGCGCTTGCGATCAATCTGGTGATGCCCGAACGCGGCGAGACCGCCGGGGTCGAAGTGACCGGCACCACGATGATCGCGCGGATGGCCCCGCTGGCCACCCCGGCGGCGACGATCACCGCGCCGCGCCGCGCGCTGCTGGCGCTGATGTTCCTCAAAGTGCCGCTTGCGATGGTCGAACCGATGGGGGTGAAGATCACCGGCGATCGCGCTGCGGTCGAAGCCTGGCTCGCCGCGCTCGACCCGATGCCGGGGCCGTTCGATATCGTTACCCGTTGATCGTCAGGGCTGGGCGGCGGCGCGGATCGGCGCGAACGGGCCGTACTTGTGCTGATGGGCGGAAAACCCGTCGGCATAAGGGCCATAGGGGGCATCGACCGGCTTTCCGCGGCGATCGGGGAAATCGTGCTCAACCCCGGCCTTGTGGGGGCGGGGATGCGCTTCGACATAGGCAGCGACATCCCAGGCATCCTCGACCGACAGCACCGGCCGCTCCCAGGTCGTGCCGTCGGGCATGTTGGCGTGGATGAAATTAGCCGCGCTGGCCAGCCGCGCCATGCCCGCACCATCGTTGAAACTGTCGGCGCCCCACAGCGGCGGCACGACATAGCCCGGCCGATCAGCGGCGCGTTGGCCGGCGCCGTTGCGGCCGTGGCAGGCGGCGCATTGCGCGGCAAACACCGCCTTGCCGCGCGATGGATCCGCGGCGCGCGGCAATTCGGCGATATGCCCGGCGCCCTGGCCCTCGGTGCGCGATCCGTGCGGACGGCCGCTCGACAGGAATTGCAGATAGGCGACGATCGCGTCGAGATCGGCGCTGCCGGCGGGCAGCGGGCTGCCGTTGAGGCTGCGCATCAGGCAATCATTGATACGCTCGACAATCGTGTCGATCTTGCCCGAGCGCGCGCGATAGACCGGATAGGCGGCATAGGCGCCAACCAGCGGCAGGCCGAATTTGCGCGTGCCGCCGTCGATATGGCAGCTTTGGCAATCGAGATTGTTGCCGGCATAGCGCCGCGCCGGATCGGACGCCTGCGGCCCGATCAGCGCGGCGGTATGCCGCACCAGTTCCTCCCCGCGCAGGATCTGCCGGCGCGCCTCGCCATCGGGCAGGCTGGTTGGATCGGGCACCGACCACGCCAGTTCCGCCGGGGCCGCGCTGGCCGGCGCATGCGCCCGGCTGGCCGCGACCAGCGCGCCCGGTGCCAGCAGCAATGCCGCCCATGCCTTGCGTCGATGCCGGACTGTCACACCCGTTTCCTCTGCCCGGTCACGCCGCACTGCCCAGCATCCGGTAACTGCGATAGAGCATGTAGCATGCCACGATCACGATGCCGGTGGCAAACAGCGCATTCAGCCGCCCCTTGTGCGCCGACCAGCGCCGCGACAGCGCGGTGCCGGCGATCGTGCCGCCAATCCCCCCGGCGATAAAGGTGCTCGCCAGCGGCCAGTCGAGCAGATGCGCCGCGCCATAGGTCACTGCCGTGGTCGTGCTGAACGCGCAAACCGCGATCAGCGATGTGCCGATCGCGCGATAGATCGGCATGCGCGTGGCGCCGATCAGCGCCGGCACGATCAGGAACCCGCCGCCAATGCCGAAGAACCCGGCCAAGGCCCCGGTGCCAAGCCCGAGCCCGAACACGCGCGGCACGATCGGCCAGGTCAACGCGACATCGGCCTGGCCACCCGCGCCGCGCCCGCGCACCATCGCTGCGGCCACCACCAACATCAGCAGCGCAAACAGCACCAGCATGCGTTGGCCGTCGATCATCCGCCCCAGCGTCGATCCGCCCAGCGCCCCGGTCACCCCGGCGGCGGCAAACAGCGCGCCGCAGGCCCAGTTGACATTGCCGGTGCGGGCATGGCCGATGCCAAAAGCTATTTTCACCGCCTGCTCCACCACATCGCCGCGCATATCGCCGCCACCAATGGCAAAGTCGAAATCCGCGTGGTCAATTTCGCCTCGGGCGTGCAAATGCTGATCATGGCCAAGGACGATCCCGAACTGGCCAAACAGCTTGATGATCTGCGCGCCAAGGGCGTGCGGTTCCTCGTTTGCAACAACACCCTGCAGGCGATGAAGCTGACCCCGGCCGACCTCTATCACGTCGATGCCGCCGATGTCGTGCCCAGCGGCGTTGCCGAATTGGCGCGGTTGCAGGGGCTGGGCTTCGTCTATCTCCACCCCTGATCGGGGATGAACTCGAATTTACTTGCCTGATTGCCGGCTGCCGCCACACGCTGTTGCGCCCCTGCAACGCGCGAGCACATTATCATGGCGCATATCCTGGTCGTCGAGGACGATGCCGAAACGGCGGCGCTGATCCGCTCTGCGCTCGAACTGGAACACCACAGCGTGGTGCATCTCGCCGATGGGCGACAGGCGCTCGATCGGCTCTGTGCCGAACGCTTCGATGCCGCCACGCTCGATCGCATGCTGCCGGGGATCGACGGGCTGACGCTGGTGGCGCGGATGCGCGCGCGTCAGATCACCACCCCGGTGCTGGTGATTTCGGCGCTGGGCGATGTCGATGCGCGCATCGCCGGGCTGCGCGCGGGCGGTGATGACTATCTGGCCAAACCGTTTTCCCCGGCGGAAATGGTCACCCGCATCGAGGTGCTGCTGCGCCGCAGCCGCGACTATCCCGAAGACGGCTTTTTGCGCGCCGGGGCGATCGAGCTCGATCTGGTCAAGCGCAAGGCCTGGCTCGGCGGCGAAACGCTCGATCTGGTCAACAAGGAATTCCGCCTGCTCGAATTCCTCGTTCGCCACGCCGGCCACGTGGTGGCGCGCCAGGTGATCTTTGAACAAGTCTGGGGCCGCTATTTCGAAGCCAGCGACAATCTGATCAATGTCCATGTCGCGCGGCTGCGGCGCAAGCTCGAACGCCCCGATCAGCCGGTGCTGATCGAAACGATCAAGGGGGAGGGGTATCGCCTGATCGTGGCATGACCAGCCCCGCCGCCCCCGCGCGCGCGCCGCGCATGACCGATCTGCGCCACACCACCGCGTTCCGGCTGAGCACCGGGCTGACTGCGGTGTTCATCGTCGCGCTGATCGCCATTCTGTGGCTGGTCTATGCCCAGACCGCCGCCGAACTCGATCAGCGCACCGACCTGACGATCATCGCCCGGGCGCGCACGCTCGCTGCCGCCGGCCCGCCGCAGCGGCTGGCGATGGTCGCGGCTGCGCTGCGCGATCCGACCCGGCGGCTCGAAGGCATGGCGATTTTCGATTCGGGCGGTCACCGCGTGATCGGCGATGCCCGGCTTGATCCGCCGTTTCCGCTCGGCCGGGTGTTCGCACGGCTGCACGGCCCGCGCGATGTGCCGGTGCGCGCGCTCGCCTTGCAAACCGCCGATGGCCAGGTGGTGGTGGTCTCGCGCGACAACAGCCCCAGCCTCGATCTGCGCGCGCGCATTCTCGGCATCATGCTGCTGGCCGGCGCCGGCGGGGTGGCGCTGACGCTGGGGGTAGGGGTGGCGCTGTCGATCGCGCCGATGCGCCGCATCCGCCGGTTGGAAGCGACCGCCGCGCGGATCGCCGCGGGCGAGCTCGATCTGCGCATCGCGCGCAGCCGGCGCGGCGATGAATTCGATCTGATCGCGGCGATCATCAATACGATGGTCCAGGAAATCGCCCGGCTGATGCACCAGGTCAAAGGATCGACCGACGCGATTGCCCACGATCTGCGCACCCCGCTGTCGCATCTGGTCACCCGGCTTGAACGGCTCGCGCTGGTGCCGGTGATTGCCGGCGATCCCTCCGGCGATGCTGCCATGCTGCTGCACGGCGCGCGCGAGGAACTCGATCGCGTGCTGGTGCGGTTTCGCGCGCTGCTGCGGCTGTCGGAAATCGAAGCGATGCACCGCCTGTCGCAATTTGCGGTGTTCGATCCGGCCGAAATGATCCGCGATGTTGCCGAATTGTACGAACCGCTCGCCGAAGAACGCGGCATTGCGCTGACGTGCGCGGCACCGCCGGGCTTGCCCATCCTCGGCGATGACCGGCTTCTGTTCGAAGCGCTGGGCAATCTGGTCGAAAATGCGATCAAGTTCGGGGTGCCCGGAGGGCGGGTCGATCTGGTGCTTATGGCCGAAGCCGAAACCATCGTGCTGGCGGTGATCGACGATGGTCCGGGCATCGCCCCGCAAGACCGCACGCTGGTGCTCGAACGGTTTCGCCGCGGCGGGGCGGCGGCGATGACCGGCGCCGGCGGATCGGGGCTGGGGCTCAATCTGGTGGCGGCGATCGTTGCGCTGCACGGCTTTGCCTTGCAGCTTGATCGTGCCGGTGAGGGGCCCCGGCCGGGGCTGGCGGCGCGGATTGTCGCGCCGCGCGCAACAGTGCCGCACCTGTGAATTTTAGTTTAGTTGCCCGTCCGTCCCTGCTGCTGGCAAAGGGCTGCCCATGCTGAAACTGGTCCAACTGGCGTTGACGCGGCCGATCAGCTTTGTGGTGATGGCGATCCTGATCGTGCTGGGCGGGACCATCGCGTGGATCACCACGCCGACCGACATCTTTCCCGATATCCGCGTGCCGGTGATCGCGGCGGTGTGGCAATACAACGGGCTGTCGCCGCGCGACATGTCGGGCCGGGTGATCTATTATTACGAACGCCAGTTGACCTCGACCGTCAACGACATCGACCATATCGAAAGCCAGTCGTACACCGGCATCGGCGTGGTGAAGATCTTCTTTCGCCCTGGCGTCGATATCCGCACCGCCACCGCGCAAGTCACTTCGGCCTCGCAGACCGTGCTCAAGCAGATGCCGGCGGGGATCACTCCGCCGCTGATCCTCAATTACAACGCTTCGACCGTGCCGATCCTGCAACTGGCGCTGTCGTCCAAGGCGCTGTCCGAACAGCAATTGTTCGACCTGGCCCAGAACAGCATCCGGTCATCGCTGGCCACGGTGCAGGGCGCGGCGATGCCGTCGCCCTATGGCGGGCGGGTGCGCCAGATCCAGATCGATATCGACCCGCGCGCGTTGCAGGCGCGCCATCTGTCGGCCACCGATATCGGCAATGCGTTGGCGGCGCAGAACCAGATCGTGCCGGCGGGCACCGCGCGGATCGGCCCGTTTGAATACAGCGTGCGGCTGAACAACGCGCCCGAAGCGATCGACGCGCTCAACGGACTGCCGATCCGCACCGTTGATGGCGCCACCGTGCTGATGCGCGATGTCGCCTATGTTCACGACGGATCGCCGCCGCAACAGAACGAAGTGCGCGTCGATGGCCGCCGCTCGGTGCTGATGACGCTGCTCAAATCGGGCAATGCCTCGACCATCGCGATCATCGATGATGCCCGCGCGCTACTGGCGCGGATGAAGCCGACGCTGCCCGACAGCCTGACCGTCGATCTGCTGGCCGACCAGTCGCTGTTCGTCAAGGCGTCGATCAGCGGCGTGGTGCGCGAAGGGGTGATCGCCGCGGCGCTGACCAGCCTGATGATCCTGCTGTTCCTCGGCTCGTGGCGATCTACGGTGATTATCGCCATCTCGATCCCCCTGGCGATTCTGAGCGCGGTGATGGCGCTGGCGGTGACCGGCGAGACGCTCAATATCATGACGCTGGGCGGGCTGGCGCTGGCGGTCGGCATTCTGGTCGACGACGCGACGGTGACGATCGAAAACATCAACTGGCACCTCGAACAGGGCAAGCCGGTGGAAACCGCGATCATGGACGGCGCGCGGCAGATCGTGCAGCCGGCCTTCGTGTCGTTGCTGTGTATCTGCATCGCCTTTGTGCCGATGTTCTTTCTCGGCGGGGTGCCCGGGTTCCTGTTCAGCCCGATGGCCAAGGCGGTGGTGTTCGCGATGATCGCTTCGTTCACGCTGTCGCGCACGCTGGTGCCGACTATGGCCAATCACCTGTTGCGCGAACATCCCCCGCAACAGACCACCGCGATGCTGGTCAGCCACGACGCGATGACCGGCCACGAACAGTCGCACAACGTGCTGCGACGGTTTCAGCACGGGTTTGAACGGCGGTTCGAAGCGGTGCGCGGCTGGTATGTCGGGGTGCTGGCGCTGGCGCTGCACCACCGTCGCGGGTTTGTCACCACGTTTCTGGTGCTGGTGCTCGCCAGTTTTGCGCTGGTGCCGTTTCTCGGGCGCGATTTCTTTCCCACTGTCGATTCGGGTCAGATCAGCCTTCACGTGCGCGCGCCGACCGGGACCAAGCTGGAAGAAACCGCCGCGCTGTTCGACCAGATCGAAGCGCGCATCCGCGCCGACATTCCCGCGCGCGACCTTGGCACGGTGATCGACAATATCGGCATGACCGTGTCGGGCATCAACATGGCCTATTCCAACAGCGGCGGGATCGGGCCGCAGGACGGCGATATCCTGGTCACGCTGCACGAAGGGCACCGGCCCACCGCCGACTATGTCCGCCGCCTGCGCGAAGATCTGCCACAAGCCTTTGCCGGCACCAGCTTTGCCTTTCTGCCCGCCGATATCGTCAGCCAGATCCTCAATTTCGGGGCGCCGGCGCCGATTGACGTGATCGTGGCGGGGCCCGACAATCTCGCCAACGAGGCCTATGCCGTGCAGGTCCTGGCGCGCATGCGCCATATCGCCGGGATTGCCGATGTGCGCCTGCAGCAACCGAGCGATTATCCCGAGCTGAAAATCGATGTCGATCGCGCACTGGCCAGCCGGGTCGGGATTACCGAAAACGATGTGACTCGCGCGCTGTCGGTCAATCTGGCGGGCAGTTTCCAACTGGCCCCGACGTTCTGGCTCAATCCGCGCAACGGGGTGTCCTATCCGATCGTGGTGCAGGCGCCCGAATATCGCGCCGACAGCATCGCCGCGCTGACCAATGTGCCGGTCACCGGCAGCGAGGCCGGCGCGTTCCAGACGCTCGGCGGGTTGAGCGATATTCACGAAAGCCGTACCGCCGCGGTGATCAGCCACTATGCGATCGCCCCGGCGATCGACATTTACGCCACGCCGCAAGGGCGCGATCTGGGCGCGGTGGCCGGCGATATCCAGCGCGTGCTCGATGATACCCGCGCCGATCTGCCGAAGGGCGCGACGGTTACGCTTCGCGGGCAGGTGCAGACGATGAATGCCGCGTTTTCCGGGCTGCTGCTCGGGCTCGCCGGGGCAATCGTGCTGATCTATCTGCTGATCGTCGTCAATTTTCAGTCCTGGGTCGATCCTTTCGTGATCATCACCGCGCTGCCGGCGGCGCTGGCGGGGATCGTGTGGATGCTGTTTGCCACGCATACCACGCTGTCGGTGCCGGCGCTGACCGGGGCGATCATGTGCATGGGCGTGGCCACCGCCAATTCGGTGCTGGTGGTCAGTTTCGCCCGCGAACGCCTCGCCGTGACCGGTGATGCCTGGCGCGCCGCGCTCGAAGCCGGCGCCACGCGCTTTCGCCCGGTGTTGATGACCGCGCTGGCGATGATCATCGGCATGGCGCCGATGGCGCTGGGGCTGGGCGAGGGCGGCGAACAGAACGCGCCATTGGGCCGCGCGGTGATCGGCGGGCTCTTGCTGGCGACACTGGCGACGCTGGTGTTCGTGCCGGTGGTGTTCAGCCTGGCGCATCGCCGCGATGGCCGGCCCGCGCCGGCCCCGGCGCCGGATCAGGATCTTGAAAGGGAATTTCACCATGTCTGATCTCCACGAGATGCCAACGGGTGATGCCGCGCCGCCGCGGGGCCTTGGCCGCGCCGGGCTGGTGGCGGTGGTCGTGGTCGCGCTGGTGCTGGCCGGCGGTATGTATGTGCGGTGGCGCGACGGGCACGCGGCGCAGACCGCCTCTGAACGCATGGCGCGCGCCACGGTGCGGCTGATCACCCCGGTGGCGGCGGGCGCCAGCAACGAACTGGTGCTGCCCGGCACGATGCAGGCGTGGTTTACCGCGCATATCTATGCCCGGGTCGGCGGCTATGTGCACGCCTGGGACAGGGATATCGGTGCCGCGCTCGATCAGGGCGGGGTGCTGGCGCGGATCGATACCCCCGAACTCGATCAGCAGATCATCCAGGCGCGCGCCACGCTCGATCGCGCGCGGGCAGAGGCGGCGCTGGCGCGCTCGACCGCGGCGCGCTGGAATGACCTGCTCAAGGCCCGGGCGGTATCCGAACAGGAAACCGACGAAAAGAACGCCGAGGCCAAGACCCGCGCCGCCGCAGTGGCCGAAGCCGCCGCCGCGCTCGGCCGGCTGCAGGCGATGAAGGCCTATGCCACCGTGCGTGCGCCGTTTGCCGGGATCGTCACCCAGCGCAATGCCGATATCGGCGATCTGGTCGGCCCGGGCGCCAGCAACCAGACGCCGATGTTCACGATGGCCGATGAACGGCGCATCCGCGTCTATGTCAACGTGCCGCAGCAATATTCGGCGGCGATGCGCGCCGGGCTGACCGCCAGCTTGCGCGTGCCCGATTATCCGGGGCAGACCTTTGCGGCGGTGCTGACCGATCAGGCGGCGGCGATCGATCCGCACAGCGGCGCGCTGCAAGTGCAGTTGAAAACCGACAATCCCGGCCTGCAATTGAAACCGGGCGGGTTTGCCGAAGTGCGTTTCGCGCTTCCCGGCGCGGGCCAGCGGCTGGTCATCCCGGCCGGCGCGCTGGTGCTGCGCGATCATGGCAGCGAAGTGGCGACGATCGCCGCCAATGGCCGGGTGCATCTGCTGCCGGTGACCGTCGGGCGCGATCTGGGCGGACGGGTCGAAATCGAATCCGGGCTGACCGCCAATACCCGGATCATCGCCAATCCGCCGGATTCGCTCAGCGAGGGCGACATGGTTGCGGTGGAACAGGGCCGGCCATGAAGCGCGCGATTCTGGCTGCCGCGCTGCTGCTGGCGACCGCCGGTTGCGCCGGGGCGCCCGCTTATCATGCACCCGCCGTGTTGCCTGCCGGTACGCCGCTGCCGACTGCCTTTCGCGAAAGCGGGGATTGGGCGCCGGCCGATGCGACCACGGTGCTGCCGGCGCAATGGTGGCGCACGTTTGGCGATCCGCAGCTTGATGCGCTTGAAGAGCGTGTTGCCAGCGCCAACCCGACATTGGCCGCCGCGCTCGCCCGTGCCGAAGAAGCGCGCCAGGCGCTGCGCGTGGCGCAGGCCGATACCCTGCCGACGATCGGCGCCGGTGCGGCGCTGGGGGTCGATCGTCAGTCGGATGATCGCCCGCTGCGCAGCGCCAGCCAGCCGACCTATTACGGCAACAATCTCGTCGGCCTTGGCGCCAGCTATGAAGTCGATCTGTGGGGCCGTGTCCGCGATTCGGTGGCGGCGGGGCGCGCCAATGCGGCGGCCAGCGCCGAAGACGCCGCGGCGATCCGCCTTAGCCTGCAGGCGCAATTGGCCACCAGCTATATCATGCTGCGCGGGATCGATGCGCAGATCGATCTGCTTGGCCGCAATATCGCGGTCTATCGGCAGGCGGCCGGGGTGGTCGACCGACGCTTTGCCGGCGGGGTCGCCACCGGGATCGATGCCGGGCGCGCCGGTGCACAACTGGCCGATGCCGAGGCGCAACTGGCCGATCTGCGCGCGGTGCGGGCGCGGCTGGAACATGCCATCGCCAGCCTGATCGGCCAGCCGGCGACGCTGTTCGCGCTGCCGCCGGTGGCCACGCCGCTGCACCCGGCGCCGATCCCGGTCGGGCTGCCTGCCACGCTGCTGCTGGGTCGGCCCGATGTCGCGGCGGCAGAGCGGCGGGTCTATGCCGCCAACCGTGCGATCGGGGTGGCGCGTTCGGCGTTTTTCCCCACGCTCGATCTCGCCGCCGGGGGCGGCACCAATGCCACCAATCTTGCCGGGCTGGTTGCGGCCGGCAACGCGTTCTGGGCGCTCGGGCCGACGCTTGCGGTCACGCTGTTTGACGGTGGCCGGCGCACCGCGCAAGTGCGCGCGGCGCGGGCGCGGTGGGACCAGGCGAGCGCTGAATACCGCGCCACCGCGCTGGCCGCGTTTCAGAATGTCGAGGACAGTCTGGCTGCGCTGCACCATTACAGCGACGAAGACCGCGCCCAGCAACGCGCCGCCGAGCAGGCGCAGATGGCCGCCGATCTGTCGATGGTGCGCTATGACAAGGGCGTGTCGAACTATCTCGACGTGGTCACCGCGCAGACCACCGCGCTGTTCGAACAACGCCGCGCGATCGAGGTGCGCACGCTGCGGCTGACCGCCGCGGTGACGCTGGCGCGCGCGGTGGGCGGGGGCTGGCAACCCGACTGAACGGCGACCGGTCGCGGTGTTCACCTGCGCGAATCGGCGTATGGGATTCTGCCGTCGCCGCCTTATTGTCGGGCATGCGCGCCGGGTATTGTCCAAATTCGGGCAGGCATCCAAACCGGCGCGCACCAGTTTTATTGCATATGGCACCGACGCCGCCCGATCCATGGTTCCCGCTTGGGGCCTGATCCGGCGGCTTTTTTCGTTGCCTTGCAAAACGGCGGTCAAGGTGGGCAGGGGGCGGCCGATGGCCTGATGCAGACCACCGGCGACAAATCGGCGCAGCCCGCAACATATTTGTCACAATCAGGGTCTAACGCGCCCGGGCACGGTTGGTTGCCAGCCTTGGCGGCAGGTCTTGATCATGGTCCCTGCGGCCGATATTGGGCGCGGCGGCCTAACGGGTTCGATGAAATTTGCAACAGTGCCTTCGGGCCATGTTGGCTTTGGTTTTGATGCGTTGAATCAGCGCATTACGCCCCGGTCACCCTGGTCCGCCGGCGATGAGGGAACTTGAAACAATGACGAAGCTGATTTTCGCCAAAGGCGCCGTGCTGGTTGGCAGCGCGCTGGCGCTGTGCGCCGGTACCGCGCATGCGCAGAACGCCGCTCCGGCTCCGGCCAAGGATGACAGCCTGACCTGGCACGGCATTACGCTGTCGGGCACCGTTGATATCGGCCTGCAGTATGACAGCCATGGCGCGCCGGAAAGCGACTATTTCCAGGCCGGGACCAACTCGCTCGTCGCCAAGCAGAACAACGGCTCGATCACCGCGTTGGTGCCGAGCGGGCTGGGCCAGTCAAAGCTGACGCTGGCCGGCAAGGAACCGATCAACGACGAACTGTCGGGCGTGTTCAAGCTGGAAACCGCGTTCAACCCGAATTCGGGCCACATCGCCGACGCGCTCAAGTCGCTGACCATCAACAACGGCGTGCCGCTCGCTTCGCAGACGCAGGGCAACGATTCGAGCTTTGCCGGCCAGTTGTTCAACAGCGCCGCCTATGCCGGGATCAGCTCGAAGCATTACGGGACGATCACTTTCGGTCGCCAGACCAACCTGATCGCCGATGGCGTGTCGGCCTATGATCCGATGGCATCGTCGCTGGCGTTCTCGGTCGTTGGTTTTTCGGGCACTTATGCCGGCGGTGGCGCCACCGAAGACCGTCGCTTTGACAGCGCGGTCAAGTACATGATCACGGTCGATCACATCCGTGCCGGGGCGCTGTACAAGTTCAGCCAGTCGGGCGGCGAAGCCAACAGCGCCTATGGGTTCCAGGTCGGCGGCAGCTACGGCGGCGGCTCGATCGACTTCTTCTATCAAAAGGTCAACTCGGCGGTTGCCGCCTCGTCGCTCAGCGCGTCGCAGGTGGCGGGTCTTGCCGTCTCGTGCCCGGGCTGCGCGGTGGACAAGTCGCTGGCCGCGACCATTTCGGACAACGAAGCCTTCGCGGTGATGGGTTCGTACAGCTTCAAGCCGGTCAAGCTGTTCGGCGCCTATGAACACATCAAGTTCCAGAACCCGAACACCCCGCTGACCGGGGCGACCGGTACCGCCTATACCACCATCGGCGGCTACACGATCCCCTATGCGATCATGAACCAGACCGCCTATACCACGCCCAAGGAACTCGACGTGTTCTGGACCGGCGCGCAGTGGGCGGTGACCAAGCAGGTTTCGGTGTGGGTGGCTTATTACAACATCCACCAGAACAGCTATGCCACCGGTGCCAACGCCGGTTGCAGCAGCAATGTTGCCGGCCAGTGCAGCGGTGACCTGCAGGCGTTCTCGGCGCTGGGCATCTACAGCCTGAACAAGCACGTTGATCTTTATGCCGGCTTCATGGCCAGCAACGTGACCAACGGCCTGTCGGCCGGTTACCTGTTCACCAACGAATTTGCCCCGACCACGGGCGTTCGTCTGCGCTTCTGATCGCCGACCGGCAGCGCCATCCCGGCGCCGCCCCGGTTCGCACAAAAAAAGCCCCGCATGGTTCGTCCATGCGGGGCCTTTTTGTGCACGCAGCAGCAGCGCGGGCGGGTTCAGCAGCAGCGCCCGCCGCCGCGTCCACTATAGCGCGCTTCCTGGCGGCTGCGGAAAAAGGCGCGTTCGTCCATCACCGCCGCATCGGGATGATGGTGCGCCATATGTTCGCAATAGGCGCGATAATCGCCGTGCCCGACCATCAGCCGGGCACTGCGCGTCAGAATGTCCCAGGCGTTGCGCAGCATGGCCTCAAGCCTGCGCCAGCGTGCCGGGGATTTCGTGCACGCTCGGCCGGGTCAGCCGCAGCGCGCCAAGGCACGCGCGCAGCCCGAGCAGCGCCATCGCGATGACCAGCAGCAGGAACAGCGCGGTCAGCGCGGCATCGATCCGGTCATTGAACAGGATCGCCTGCATTTCGGCCATCGATTTGGCCGGTGCCACCACGGTGCCTTTGGCGATCGCCGCCTGCATCTTGGCAGCGTGGGCCAGAAAGCTGACTTTGGGATCGCTGCTGAACAGTTTCAGCGCGCCGGCGCTGATTGTGCAGATCAGCAGCCACGCGGTGGGCAGCAGCGTGACCCAGGCATAGCGCTGCTGCTTCATGCGGAACAGCACCACCGTGGCCAGGATCAGCGCGATCGCTGCCAGCATCTGGTTCGATATCCCGAACAGCGGCCACAGCGTGTTGACCCCGCCGAGCGGGTCGGTCACCCCCTGATAGAGCATCAGCCCCCAGCCGGCGACCGACAGCCCGGTGCCGACCAGTGCCGGCACCGGGCCAGTGGCATTGCGGAACGACGGCGCTGCCAGCCCGATCAGATCCTGCACCATGAACCGGCACGCGCGGGTGCCGGCATCGACCGCGGTCAGGATGAACAAGGCTTCGAACAGGATGGCAAAATGGTACCAGAACGCCATCAGCGCGCGGCCGCCGAGCACCTGGCTGAAAATCTGCGCCATGCCCACCGCCAGCGTCGGTGCGCCGCCGGCGCGCGAAATCACCGTCTTTTCGCCAACCGCCGTGGCCACGCCGTCGATCGTCGCCGGACTGACCGCAAAGCCCAACGCGGTGACCGCCTTCGACGCGCTGGCAGCATCCTTGCCGACCACGGCAGCGGGGCTGTTCATCGCGAAATAGACACCCGGATCGATCACCGAGGCGCTGATCAGCGCCATGATCGCCACCATGCTTTCAGCGAGCATCGCGCCATAGCCGATCAGCAGCGCATGGCCTTCTTCAAATTCCTGGTCAAATCGGTGGCCGAACAGCACGGCATGCGCGCCACGTTCATGCCCAAACCGTTTATCAATCTGACCGGCAACGGCTGCCACATCCATCTGTCGTTGTGGAAAGACGGGCACAACGCGTTTGCCGGCAACGACGATATTACCGATACCGCGCGGCACTTCATCGGCGGTCTGCTGCACAGCGCGCCGGCGATGGCGGCGATCACCAACCCCACCGTCAACAGCTACAAACGGATCAACGCCCCGCGCACCACCTCGGGCGCGACGTGGTCGCCCAATTCGGTGACCTGGACCGGCAACAACCGCACCCACATGATCCGCGTGCCCGAACCCAACCGGCTCGAACTGCGCCTCGCCGATGGCGCGGTGAACCCCTATCTGCTGCCGGCGGTGGCGCTCGCTGCCGGGATGGACGGGGTCATCCACGCACGCGATCCCGGCCCGCGCATGGATTTCAACATGTATACCGAGGGCGCCCACCTGACCGACGTGCCCAAACTGCCGCTCAACCTGCTCGACGCGATCCGCGCGCTCGAGGCAAGCCCGGTGCTGCACGACGCGATGGGCGAGCTGGTGGCATCCTACGTCAAGCTAAAGCATTCGGAATGGAACGACTACGCCCGCCACCTGACCGAATGGGAACGCGCGACCACGCTCGATTGCTGACGGCGCTGCTGGGAAGGCCGGCCCCGGAAAGGCCGGAAGTCTCAAGCTACCAATCAAGTGTTTGATTCAAAACAACCCCGCTCATCCTGAGCCTGTCGAAGGATGCGCGCGACAGTCGGAACCGGGCGCTTTTGATCAGCGCGTGGGGCCAGCGTCAGCGCGCATCCTTCGACGGGCTCAGGATGAGCGGGGGTGGGGGGTCTTGGAGTGTCCCCGAACCATCTGGGTGCTGCTGTAGCCCCTTCAGAGGAGAGGCTACAGCATCCATCACTTCAGCTTGTAGTGGAAATCATACGCGGTGGCTTTCGGGTCGCGGGCGTGGATCACCATTTCGCCGCGCGCGCCGTTGTAGGCGCCGGTGCCGCCGGTTATCGCCAGCACGGTGTCGGCGGGGTTGTCGCCATCGACCACCGGGCCGTCGACCATGATCTGGCCTTTGGCCAACGTCAGGGTCCAGTGGCATTCCATCGTCTTGGCCGCCATCAGCCGCACGCAATAGCCCTGATCGGTGCCGACTTTGACGGTATTGGCGGCGTTGTAGATCGGGTTGGTAAACGTCAGCACATCGCCGGTGTTTTCCGCCGCGCTGCCGCCCTTGACGGTAAAGGCATCGGTTTCGGCGCGTTCGACCACATCGACATGGCGGATATGGGCCGGGGCGGCCTGCGCGGTGGTGGTCAGCGCCAGCAGCGCGGCGGCGGTCAGCAGGGGTTTCATCGGCGTGCTCTCCTCGTTTGGGATCAGTGCGGGCGGCGCAGCCAGGCGTCGCCGGCGGGGGCGTCGCTGCGGTCGAACGGGCGGCCCAGCGCCATGTAGATCAGCCCGGATACGATCACCCCGGCAAAAGTCAGCGCCATGCCCCAGGCGGTGTACCATGCCAGATTGCCGTCGGTCGGGCGCAGCATGATCACGATCGCCGATACCCCCCAGACGATGCCGGCAAGGTTGACCGCCAGTCCCCAGCGGCCCAGCCGATAGCGGCCATGCGGCACCCAGCCGCGCAACCGCGCAAAGGTCGCGCCGATCACCACCATCTGGAACCCGGCATAGATGCCGACCACTGCAAAGCTGACGATGGTGGCCACCGCGTCGGCAAAGAACATCCCCAGCACGAGGATCGCCGAGCCGATCAGGCCCGAAATCACCAGCGCGTTCATCGGCACGTGGTGGGTGGACGATACTTTGGACAGCCAGCCGCTGGCCACCACCATGTCATCGCGGGCATAGGCATAGAGCAGGCGGCTGGCGGCGGCCTGCATCGACAGCGCGCACGACAGGAACGACACCAGCACCACCACCACCACCGCCTTGGCCCCGATCGGGCCGAACGCGACATTGAGCGCATCTTCGATCGGATTGGCAGTGCGCCCGCTGATCACCGCCATGACATCGGGCAGCGACAGGATCAGCGCCAGCGCGACAAAGATCGACGCGGCCATGCCGACATAGATGGTCGATTTCATCGCCTTGGGGATCGCCACCCCGGGGTTGGGGGTTTCTTCGGCGACATCGCCGCAGGCTTCAAACCCGTAGCAGGTAAACAGCCCGACCACCGCCGCGCCGAGGAACGCCGGGGCATAGCTGCCGCTTTTGGCGATGCCGAAGGTGTTGAAAATCACCCCGATCGGCTGATGCCGGTGAAACAGCAGCAGAAACGCGCCGACCACGATCGCGCCGAGGATTTCGCAAATGAACCCGAACATCGCCACCCGCGCCAGCGTCTTGGTCCCGGCGAGATTGGTCAGGGTGGAGACCACGACCAGCCCGATCGCGATCAGCCCGGCGCTGACCGGGGTGACGGTAATGCCCAGCAAGGCCCCGAGATAGGGCGCCGCGCCCGCCGATACCGCCGCGATCGAGGTGAACAGCGCCCAGCCATAGATCCACCCGGCCATCCACGCCCATTTCTTGCCGACCAGTCGGCGGCACCACGGATAGAGCCCGCCCGAAATCGGAAATTGCGAGACCACTTCGCAAAAGGTCAGGCAGACGATCATCTGCCCCACCGCAGCGATCAGATACCACCACAGCATCGGCGGGCCGGCGGCGGCCATGCCGATGCTGAACACCGAATAGACCCCGACCACCGGCGACAGATAGGTAAACCCGAGCGCGAAATTTTCCCACAGCGACATCGACCGGTCAAATTGCGCGGCATAGCCGAGCGCTTTCAGCTCGTCGTCGTCGCTGGCCGTGAATTGGTTGTCCGCCACCAAATGTCCCCCGCAATTCAAAGCTTGATCATGATATGGCGGGGGACGGTATAGTCCTCCAGCGCATAGCTGCTGAGATCCTTGCCATAGCCCGATTGGCGGAAACCGCCGTGGGGCATTTCGCTGGTCAGCATAAAGTGGGTATTGACCCAGGTGCAGCCAAACCGCAGCGCTGCCGCCACCTGCATCGCCGCGCCGACATTGCTTGACCACACCGACGAGGCGAGCCCGTAATCGCTGGCATTGGCCCAGCCGATCACCTGCTCCAGATCATCGAACCGGGTCACCGAAACCACCGGGCCGAACACTTCGCGCTGAACGATCTCGTCATCCTGGCGCGCGTGGGCGATCAGCGTCGGCTGGTAATAGAACCCGTTGGTGCCGCGTGCGCCGCCGGTCAGCACCTCGATATGCGGCGCGGCGCGGGCGCGATCGACAAACCCCGCGACGCGCTCCTGCTGGCGCGCCGAAATCAGCGGGCCAAGCTCGTTGTCGGCATCGTCGGCCTGATCATAGCGCAGCGTGGCGACCGCAGCGGCGAGTTCGGCCACCAGCTTGTCATAGACCGGCGCGGCGCAATAGATGCGGCAGGCGGCGGTGCAATCCTGCCCGGCGTTGTAATAGCCGAAGGTGCGCACGCCTTCGACCACGGCGGCAATGTCGGCATCGGCCAGCACGATCACCGGCGCCTTGCCGCCCAGTTCAAGGTGCGTGCGCTTGATCGTGCCGCTGGCCGCTGCGAGCACTTTGCGCCCGGTGCCGATATCGCCGGTCACCGATACCATCGCCACCCCGGGATGATTGATCAGGTGATTGCCGATGGTCGCGCCTTCGCCATGGACCACGTTGAGCACCCCGGCGGGCAGCACTGCGGCAGCATCGGCGGCCAGCCGCAGCGTGGTCAGCGGGGTCAGTTCCGAGGGTTTGAGCACCACGGTATTGCCCACCGCGACCGGTGCGGCGACTTTCCAGATCGCCATCATCAGCGGATAGTTCCACGGCGCGATCGATCCGATCACGCCGACCGGATCGCGCCGCACCATCGAGGTATGGCCGGGCAGATATTCGCCCGCCAGCGGCCCGTTCAGCGTGCGCGCCGCGCCGGCGAAAAACCGCACGCAATCGACCACCGCCGGCAATTCGTCATTGAGCACCAGCGGCAGCGGCTTGCCGCAATTGAGCGCTTCATCCTGCGCATAGGCAAGGGCATTGGCCTCGATCCGGTCGGCCAGCTTGAGCAGCGCGGCGCTGCGTTCGCCCGGCGACGTGCGCGACCACGTGGCAAAGGCATCGGTCGCGGCGGCGACGGCGGCATCGACCTGATCGGTGCCGGCTTCGGCCATGGTGGTAATCGTGCTGCCGGTGCGCGGATTGATCAGCGGCAGCGCCGGCCCGGTGCCGGCCACTTGGCTGCCGCCGATGAACATCTGGTGCATCGCTGGTGTTCTCCCCTTGCGGTCTGCGGCAAATTGCTGGGGCGTGCCGCCCGCGTCAACCGGGGGGCACGCCTTCTTTGTTGCGCGGCGCCCGGTTCAGCCGACCGCGGTGCGCTTGGTCTTTTTGGGATCGTCAAACGGCAGCGGCTGCGCCACTGCAGCGACCGTGCCCTGTTCGCCGACCAGCGTCAGCGCGGTATCGGGCTGCGCGGCGGCGACCGCCAGCCGGGCAATCCCCAGCGCCCGCCCGGTCAGATCCGACCGCATGCCGAGCGTGACCACGCCGACATCGGTGCCATCGTGCAGCAGCCGGTCGCCGGTCGCCGGGGCCGCGCCGCCGGGCACTTCGACGCCATAGATGCGAAAGCGTTCCTTGCCCTTGAGCCGGTAATGCGCATCGGCGCCGCGAAACCCGGTCTTGCCCGGGCTGACCGTGAAATCGAGCCCCAGTTCCCACAGGCTGTCGCCCACCGACCCATCGGCAAACGGGAAATATTCCGACATGTCATAGGGGTAGAACAGCAGGTAGCTTTCCACCCGGCAAAGATCGAGCGCGGTGAACGCCGCCGGGCCGATCCCCATCGCCGCGCCTTTGTCGAGAATGGTGTCCCAGATCATCGGCGCATCGGCGCTGCGGCAAAAGATTTCATAGCCGCGTTCGCCGGTATAGCCGGTGCGCGAAATCAGCACCGGCGCGCCGAACAGGCGCGCGCCCATGTGACTGAAATAGGCAAGATTGCGAATCCCCGGCACATGGTCGGCCAGGAAATCGACCGCCAGCGGCCCCTGCAACGACAGATCGTGCAGATCATCGTCGAACAGCATCGCCACATTGCGGCCCTGGCTCGCCGCAACCAGCGCCTCGTGCCCGGCGCCGCTGCCGTGGACCACCATCCAGCTGTCGGGGCCCATCCGGTAGAGGATGCAATCGTCGATGAAATAGCCCTGGTCATTGAGCATCGTCGCATAGGCCGATCGCCCGGGGGTGATCTTGCTGACCGTGCGGGTGGTGATCTGGTCGAGCACGCCATTGGCATGCGGGCCGACGAGGTGAACCTTTTTCAGGCCCGACACATCCATCAGCCCGGCGCGGGTGCGGATCATGGTATGATCGTCCTGCACCGAATGGGCATAGCTCCACGCGGTGCCCATGCCGTTCCAGTCTTCGAGCGCGGAACCGAGCGCGCGGTGGCGGCTGGCCAGCGCGGATGTGCGCCATGATTCGGGCATTGTCGGGCATCCTTTCGCAACAGGGCAATTCAGGCGTGTTCGGGGCGGGACATCGGCCGCAAACCGCCACTGCAAAGGGTTTCGCCTGCTGCGTCCAGCCGTGCCAAGGTCTAGCCACGCCGCCCGGGGCTGTCGAGGTGATTTTGCCTCATTGACAAATTTCTTTCCTCTTGAGAAAGTTTTGCATGACCGCCGCGACCCCCTCGAACCGTCCGCATTACCACCCGCTCCGCCCCGATTCCGCCGCCCGCGCGCACTTGCTGGTGACCGATCGCGCCGCGCTTGACCCTTCGGCGCTGGCCGACGGGGTCAGCGCCGAGCAGTTTGGCGAAGTCTGGGTGGTGGCGGGCCATGTGCACACGCTGCCGCGCCCGTTTGGCGAATCCGGGGTGCAGGCGTTCCGGTCGGTCAGCCACCTCTTGACGATGCTCGGCCATCGGCTGGCGGCCGAAACGATGGGACTGCGGCTCTATGCGGCGGGAATCGAACCGTTCGTGTGGGATGTCGCCGGGGTGGCGCGCGCCGCCGGGATGGGGCGCGAGGAAATCCACTTGTTCGCGCATGGTCCGGCGCTGCGGCGGGTCTCGTGCGTGCATTGCCGCACGATCCTGCCGGCGGTGACCACCAGCGTGGTCGCCTGCACCGGTTGCGGCGCGATGCTGGGGGTGCGCGATCATTTTTCGCGCGTCCACAATGCCTGGATGGGGGTCCAGGTCGATGCCGAAGAGCCCGGCGATGTGCCGGCGGCGGAGGAACTGGCATGATCATCGACAGCCAGGCGCTGACCTTGCGCGTCGCCGCGATCGACCGACTTTCGCCCGATCTGGCTGCGGTGCATCTGGTTGCGGCCGATGGTGCGCGGCTGCCGCCGGCAGCACCCGGCGCGCATATCACGCTGTCCTTGCCGCTGCCCGTTGCGGCGCGGCCGCTGCGCAATTCCTACACGCTGGTCGCCGCCGATCCCGAAACGGGCTATCGGCTGGTGATCCGCCGCGCCGCCCGCTCGCGCGGCGGATCGCAGTTCATTCACGATCGGCTGGCGCCGGGTGACCTGATCAGCGCGACAATGCCGCACAACCTGTTTGCGCTGCACAGCCAGGCGAAGAAGCACCTGCTGATCGGCGGCGGCATCGGGGTGACCCCGCTGATCGCGTTTCTCGCCCGGTTGCGCGCCACCGGCGCGCGGTTCGAACTGCACCAGATTGCCGCGCCCGCCGATCTGCCGGTGTTTGCGCAGTTGATCGATCCGCGCGCGGGCGAACCGGTGCATATCCATCCCGGCCGCGCCGGGTTTGCGCTCGAAGCGCTGTTGCGCGCGCAGCCGCTCGGCACCCATGTCTATTGCTGCGGCCCGGCGGGCTTGATGGACGCGGTCGAGGCCACCGCGGCGCGGCTCGGCTGGCCGGCCAGCCATGTCCATCGCGAAGATTTCGGTGCGGCCGGGGGCGAACCGTTTACGCTGCGGCTGGCCTCCGATGATCGCACGATTGCGGTGGCCGCCGATCAGACCATGCTCGAAGCGCTCGAGGCGGCGGGAATCGACGCACCGTCGCTGTGCCGTGGCGGCGCCTGCGGGGTGTGCCTGATGCCGGTGCGCGAAGGCCAACCCGAACACCGCGATCACTATCTGGGCGAGGATGAACGCCGCGAGGGCCGCTGCGTGATGCCCTGCGTGTCGCGCAGCCGCAGCCCGGTGCTCGTGCTCGACATCTGATCTGCGTCGCCGTTTCCCCGTTCCGCCTGCCAGGATCACCCTGCCGATGACCACGCTGTTCAAACCCGACGAAACCTTTCGCGACGACTATCGCTATGCCAACAGCGAGGCGGCGATCCTGCGTTTTCCGTTTCCGTTTGGCGAAGACGGCTACATGTATGGCGTCAACATGGAACCGCACGCGCCCGACCGCTCGGACGGGGCGTTTGTCGCGGCGTTCGACGTCGACGAACACTATGTTGCCGAATGTGCCGAACGGGCCGAGGCGCTGGCGCTCGAACCGGGCCGCTGCATCGTGCTGCCGCATATGCGCGAAGCGCAATGGGATACGCTCGAACTGATCATGGAAAGCCTTGCGGCGGATTATCCCGACCATTTCGCGCTGACCCGCAGCGGGGATGACTGGCACTGGATCAACCGCCCGCTGGGGATCGATCAGCCATTCCGGTTTGGCGATGAAACCACTCTGCCGCACCCGCCGTTCGAATATATCGTGCGCCAGGCGCAGGGCGATTTCACCTTGCAGGATCAGCGCGACGGCACACTCTATATCGACGGCGGGATTGCCACCACGCCGGCCGACTGGAGCATCGCGTTCGACGTCGGCATGACCTTTCACGAATGGCACGGCCCGGTGCCGCTGGCGCATCAGGCCGGGGTGTTCGACCGCGCGCTGCAATATCTGATGCGGGTGCGCTATGGCCATCCGGTGCGGCGGCTCAACTGGACGATGACGATCAATCCCCGGCTCGACACCTCGCCCGAAAACTATCCGATCTGGGGTCCCGACCGCGCCAGCCTGACCCCGGCGACGATCGGGTCAAAGCTGTTCCTGCGCGTCGAATTGCAGACCTTTCACCGCTTGCCGCGCTCAAACGCGCTGCTCTTCGGCATCCGCACTTATCTCGCCAGCATCGATGATCTGACCCGCGTGCCGAAATGGGGCCGCCGGCTGCACCGCGTCATCCGCGATCTGCACCCCGACATTGCCGGGTACAAGGGGCTGACCCGCTACCGCGAAATGCTGATTGCGCATCTTGCCAAATTTGACGATGGCGCAATAACTTCGCCGGGGATTGGCCCCGATCTGACAACGCTTGGTACCTGACACGATGGACGCACCTGGCCTGACCGACACCTTTCCGACCGGATCAGGCGCCCCGCGCAATGATCCGCGCGCGCTGGAAAAGGCGCTGGGGCTCAAAGTGCGGCAATTGCGCCGCCAGCAGGATTTGTCGGTGGCCGATCTCAGCACCGCCGCCGGGCTGTCCACCGGGATGCTGTCAAAGATCGAGAATGGCCAGATCTCGCCCTCGCTGACCTCGGTCAACGCGCTGGCGCAGGCACTCAACGTGCCGATCTCGGCGCTGTTCGCACTGGCCGAAGACCGCCAGGACTGCTCGTTCGTCGCTGCCGGGCAGGGGGTCAAGATCGAACGGCGCGGGACCAAGGCCGGCCATATCTACCAGTTGCTCGGTCACCTGCTCAGCGGCGACCTGGCGATCGAACCCTATCTGATCACGCTGGCGGCCGACGCGCTGCCCTATACCAGCTTTGCCCATAGCGGCACCGAACTGATCTACATGCTCGAGGGCGAACTGACCTATCGCCACGGCGACCGCAGCTATGTCTTGCGCCCGGGCGACAGCCTGCTGTTCGACAGCCAGGCGCAGCATGGGCCCGAACGGATGGGCGAGGGGGTGATCCGCTATCTGTCGATCATCGTCTATCCGCGCACCGGGCCGGTCAGCGGGTAAACCGGCCCCCGGCATTTCCTTCCTAATAGGAAATTCTTTTTCCTGATAGTTGACCCAGCGCGGGCCGGCTAGTATCGCTTGGCACAGGACGTCGGCGGATCGGAACGGGTGCGTTACAGGCACCCGCGACCGGTCTCGTGGGGAGGTTTTGATGACCAAACGGATTGCAGTGATCGGCGCCGGGCCCAGCGGGCTGGCGGTTTTGCGCGCGTTTCAAAGCGCAAAGGCCAAAGGTGTCGAAGTTCCCGAAGTGGTCTGCTTTGAAAAGCAGGACGATTGGGGCGGCTTGTGGAAATATACCTGGCGCACCGGGCTCGATCAGTTCGGCGAGCCGGTGCACGGGTCGATGTACCGCTATCTGTGGTCAAACGGGCCCAAGGAATGCCTCGAATTCGCCGACTATTCGTTCGAGGAACATTTCGGCCGCGCCATCCCGTCCTATCCGCCGCGCGCGGTGCTGCACGACTATATCATGGGCCGGGTCGAAAAGGCCGGGGTGCGTGACATGGTGCGCTTCAACAGCCCGGTGCACTGGGTGGAATGGGATGCTGCCACCAAACTGTTCACGGTGCGGGTCAAGGATCACCTCGCCGATCGTACTTATGAAGAAACCTTTGATCACGTGGTGGTCGCCTCGGGCCATTTTTCCACCCCCAACGTGCCGCAGTTCGACGGGATCGAAAGCTTCCCCGGCCGGGTGATGCACGCGCACGATTTCCGTTCGGCCGACGAATTTGCCGGCAAGGACGTGCTGATGATCGGCAGCTCCTATTCGGCCGAAGATATCGGCACGCAATGCGTCAAATATGGCGCCAAGTCGGTCACCTTCAGCTATCGCACGCGGCCGCTGCCGTTTGCCTGGCCCGAACAGTTCGAACAGCGCCCCTTGCTGACCAAAGTCGAGGGCGAAACCGCCCATTTCAAGGACGGCACCTCGAAAGTGGTCGATGCCATCGTGCTGTGCACCGGCTATCTCCACCACTTCCCGTTCCTGCCCGATGACTTGCGGCTGGTCACCCACAACCGGCTCTACCCCGGCAGCCTGTGGCAGGGCGTGGTGTGGCACGACAATCCGGCGCTGTTCTATGTCGGCATGCAGGACCAGTTCTTTACCTTCAACATGTTCGACGCGCAGGCGTGGTATGTGCGCGACATCATCCTGGGCAAGATCGCCGTGCCCGATGCCGAAACGCGCGTCGCCGGCATGACCGAGTGGCAGGCCCGCGAGGAAGCTGCCGCCGATCCGTCGATGCAGATCGATTTCCAGGCCGCCTATGTCGCGCAACTGATCGCGGCGACCGACTATCCGTTCCTCGATACCGAGGCGGTGGCCGCGCTGTTCAAGCAGTGGGAACACGACAAGGAACACGATATCATGGGCTATCGCGACCAGTCGTACCGCTCGATCCTGACCGGCACGATGAGCCCGCGCCACCATACCCGCTGGATGGAAGCGCTCGACGATTCGCTCACGGCGTTTCTGGCCACCGGCGAAACCGTGGTCTGACCGGACAGGGCGGGGCATTCGCGATGGCTACCATTGCCCCGCCGCAGGTAATCGCGCCCGGAACCACCGCGCGGTTCGATCTGGCGCCGGGTGATGCGCTGCGGCTGATCGATCCCGAAGGGCTGCAGCCGGCGATGCTGATGATCGATGACGGGCCGGCCCAGCCGCTGTTTGGCGCAGGCTCGCCTGCCGGTGCGGCGCATCGGATCGTGGCCGAAACCGCGATGCGGGTGGCGATCACCGTGCCCGGCGGGGTGATGCAGCCCGATGCGCAGGACACCGCGACCGATCTGCACGCGCAGCTGTCCCGTGCGGTGCCGGCCGACGACTTGCCGCCGCCGCTGGCCGAACCGATCGGAGAAGTGCGGGTGCCGGCGGCCAATGCCCGCGCCTATCGCGTCAAGGCGGGTGATTATATCCAGATCATCGATGTCGCCGGGCGGCAATGTTCGGACTTTGTCGCGTTCGATGCCGCCGCGCTTGAACAGGGGGACGAATTCGGGCTCGATGCCACGGTCACCCGCACGCTGATGGGGCGCAGCTTTGCCAGCCCGGGGCTGCACGCGCGCTATTTCGACGCGCGGATGCGCCCGCTGGTCGAAGTGGTGCGCGATACCGTCGGGCGGCACGATACGTTCCTGCTGGCGTGCACCGCCAAATATTACGAGGATCAGGGCTATCCCGGGCACCCGAGCTGTTCGGACAATTTCAACCGCGAATTGGCCCCGCTGGGGGTGGCGCCGCGCGCGGGCTGGCCGGCGATCAATTTCTTTTACAATACTTATGTCGGCCATGACGAAACGATCGGGATGGACGAACCGTGGTCGCGGCCGGGCGATTATGTGCTGCTGCGCGCGCTGACCGATCTGGTCTGCGCCTCGTCCGCCTGCCCCGATGACATCGATCCCGCCAATGGCTGGCAGCCCACCGATATCCATGTCCGCCTTTATGACAGGAGTGCCGGGCTGTCGCCCGGCAGCGCGCACCGCATGACCCCACAATCCCCCCCCGTGATGACCCGCGAAACCGGGTTCCACGCGCGCACCGCCGCGCTGACCCGCCAGTTGGTCGATTATCGCGGGTTCTGGCTGCCGAGTGCCTATACCAACCACGGCGCGATTGCCGAATACTGGGCCTGCCGCCAGCGCGCCGCGCTGATCGATCTGTCGGCGCTGCGCAAGTTCGAAGTGACCGGCCCCGATGCCGAGGCGCTGATGAATCTGGCGCTGACCCGCGATGTGACCAAGCTGGCGGTTGGCCAGGTGGTCTATGCCGCGATGTGCCACGAGACCGGCGGGATGATTGATGATGGCACGCTGTTCCGGCTGGGGCAGCACAATTTCCGCTGGGTCTGCGGCGATGACTGGTGCGGGGTGTGGCTGCGCGAGCTGGCCGCGCGCGAAGGGCTGAACGCGTGGGTGCGGTCATCGACCGATCAACTGCACAATGTCGCCTTGCAGGGGCCGCGCTCGCGCGACATCCTCGCGCCGCTGGTGACCACTGCACCGACCCGGCCGACCGTCGCCGAACTCGGCTGGTTCCGCTTTACCGTCGGGCGCTGCGGCGATGTTCCGCTGGTGATTTCGCGCACCGGCTACAGCGGCGAGCTCGGCTATGAACTGTGGTGCCACCCCAGCCGCGCGGTCGACTTGTGGGATCGGCTGATCGAGGCCGGCGCGCCGCACGGGCTGCTGCCGGCGGGGCTCGATGCGCTCGACATGCTGCGGATCGAGGCCGGGCTGGTGTTTGCGGGTTATGAATTCTGCGATCAGACCGATCCGTTCGAAGCGGGGATCGGCTTTGCCGTGCCGCGCGGCAAGACCGCGCGCTTTGTCGGTTCCGAAGCGCTGGCCCGCCGCCGCGCGCAGCCGCAGCGCGCGCTGGTCGGGCTCGACATCGCCGGTGCCGAAGCGGTTGGCCATGGTGATCCGGTGATGGCCGGGCGCGCGCAAGTCGGGGTGGTGACCAGCGCCACCCGCTCGCCGCTGCTCAACCGCACGATCGCGCTGGCGCGGATCGATGTCGCGGTCGCCGCGATCGGCACCGCGCTGACCATCGGCAAGCTTGATGGCCAGCAAAAACGCATCGAGGCCGAGGTGGTGCGCTTTCCCCATTACGATCCCGACAAGACGCGGGTGCGCGCATGACCCCGCCGCGCGCACCGGCCGAACTGACGATGGATACCCCTGCGATGGCCGAAGCGGCCAGCCTGCAACGCGGGATCGACTGGACCGGCGCGTTCTGGATCGCCAGCGGGGTGCCCGCGCTGGTGCTGTTTTCGATCGGCACGATCGCCGCCTCGGTCGGCATGGCGTCGTGGCCTGGGCGCGCTATTCCAAACTGTTTGCCCCGGTGTCGGTGTGGTGCAACTGGCTGGCGTGGTCGCCGGTGCTGACCATCGGATCGGGGCTGGCTGCCGGGTTTTCGCTGTCGATCCTGTTTGGCGCCGATGCCGCGATCAACACCTGGCAGTGGACTATTGCCGATCTGTCGTGGCTCAAGGCCGGGCTGACCCTGCGCCTCAATGCCACCGCGCTGATCGGCGCGGCGTTTCTGCTGATCGCCTTTGCCATCCAGCATCGCGGAATCAGCTCGACCGCGCGCACCCAGGTCGTGCTCGGGGTGATCGCGCTGGTGCCGCTGCTGCTGATCGGGCTGGTGCCGCTGCTGACCGGCGATCTGCCGCGCCACAATCTGTGGCCGATCGTCCCGTTGGCGCATGATCTTGCCGGCCATCCGGTCAACGGCACGTGGAATGCCGCCGGGATTTCAGTGTTCATGGGCGGGCTGTTCGTCGCCGCCTGGTCAACTTACGGGTTTGAGACGGCGGTGTGCTATACCCGCGAATTCCGCGATCCGGCGCGCGATACCTACAAGGCGATCCTCTCGTCGGGGCTGCTGTGCATCGTGGTGTTTTCGCTTGTCCCGATCAGCTTTCAGGGCGTGCTCGGGCTGGGCGGGATGCTGGCGCCCGACATTGCCACCAACATGGGCGTGGGCAAGGCGATGGCCGGGATGATCCACGCCGGGCCGGTGATCGGCAATCTGATCGTGGTGATGATGATCCTCGCGCTGCTGCTGGCGATCATCATGTCGATGGCCGGCTCGTCGCGCACGTTGTACCAGGCCTCGGCCGATGGCTGGCTGCCGCGCTACTTGTCGCGGGTCAATCATGCCGGGGCGCCGACCGCGGCGATGTGGACCGATCTCGGGTTCAATCTGATCCTGCTGTCGATGTCGGACTATGTCTTCGTGCTCGGCGTGTCGAACGTCTGCTATATTCTGTTCAATTTCCTCAATCTCAACGCGGCGTGGATTCACCGCATCGATCGCCCCGGCTGGGAACGCCCCTATCGCGCGCCAAGCCTGCTGCTGGGGGCGGGCACGGCGTTGTCGTTCGTCAATCTCGCGCTGATGGGGGTGGGGGCCGATCTGCTCGGCAAAGGCACGCTCTATACCGGGCTGGCCTGCGTCGCGCTGATCCTGCCGGTGTTTGCCTGGCGCCATTACGTGGTCGACAAAGGCCGCTTTCCCGAAGACATGGTCGAAGACCTGCACCTGCGCGCCGAGCCCGGGGTGACCACCGGCGCGGGCTATCTGCCGCTGATCACCGTGCTGGGCGGGATCGCGGTGGTCGCGGTGAGCCATTGGCTGGCGGTGCTGCCCTGAGCGGGGTGGGCTTGCGGGTTCGCACATGCAGTTCGGAAACTACCAAAAAACCCAAGCCCGCTCATCCTGAGCTTGTCGAAGGATGCGCGCAAACGGTTGAGTATGCGCGCTTTTTTCCGCGCCTGGGGCCTGTGTCAGCGCGCATCATTAGCTAACGCTGGCCTTCGGCTCGACAGGCTCAGGATGAGCGGAGCTCTTTTAAAACAGATAATTGGCTGATCGTGTGACTGCCGTAGCCGGCGCGGCGCAACAGGCTTGAACCCCCTCATAGACCAAACCTATGCCCATCATCGAAAAATGCCGTCTACCGTGATGGGGGGCTGATCGCTCATTCTTGCACTGCACAATCGGCAGGAAAATGAGGGAATCAGGTCCAATGGTCATTCGCCGGCTCGCGCCGTTTGCCGCGACATCGATTCTGGCGCTGCTGGCCGGGGCCGGCCCGGCGCTGGCCCAGGCGGCCCCGCAGGCCGGCGCCCCGGCGCAGGCGCCCGATGGCGGCGCGCCCGGCGGCGAAATCATCGTTACCGCGCAAAAGCGCAGCGAAGATATCCGCACCGTGCCGATCAGCGTGTCGGTGTTTTCGGGCGCGGCGTTGAAGGATCAGCGGATCGAGGATTACGACGATCTGGCGCGCGCGGTGCCGGGGGTGGCGTTCAACGCGGTGGCCGGTGAAGAAGGCCGCACCAATATCGTCATTCGCGGCGTCAGCTCGGTATCGGGCGCCTCGACCGTGGGCTTGTACCTTGATGACGTGTCGGTGACGGTGCCCAATCTCTATCGCGATGGCGCGATCGAAATCCGCCTGCCCGATATCGAACGCGTCGAAGTGCTGCGCGGGCCGCAGGGCACGCTCTATGGCGACAGTTCCGAAGGCGGCACGATCCGCTATCTCACCACCCCGGCCAATCCCGATGCGGTCAGCTTTGCGATCACCAGCGATGCCTCGGGCACGCAGCACGGCGGTGCCAATTTTGCCGACAGCGCGATGATCAATCTGCCGCTGGTGCCCGATCATCTGTCGCTGCATGCGGCAATAAGCTACGAAAACGACAGCGGCTGGGTCGATCATTACAATCTCGACGGCACGCTCGCCAAAAAGGGCGTCAACAGCGCCAACAGCGTGTCGGCGCATGTCAGCGCGACCTGGACCCCCGATAGCACGCTGACGATCACCCCGGCGTTTTTCTACCAGCGCGCCAACAATGCCGACAATGCCGCGTTCTACCCCGGCATGGGGCTGTGGCAGCAGGACAAGGAAGTCGCCGAGCCGAGCACCGACACCGTCGCGCTGGGCAGCCTGACGATCAAGAAGGCCTTGTCGTTCGCCGACCTGACTTCGGTCACCGGCCTGTTCGACCGCGTCGCCGCGCGGCACGAAGACGGCACCTTTTTCAACAGCACCGCCTTTGCCGAATTCTTCCTCGATCCGATCTATCCGCAGTATCAGCCGCAGAATGACGGGGTGATCGCGATCCTGCCGTCGACCGTGCAGATCCGCACGCATTACCGCAATTTCAGCCAGGAAGTGCGGCTGTCGTCAAACGACGCCAGCGCCGGTGCGTCGTGGCTGAAATGGGTCGCCGGGGCCTATTATTCGACGCAAAGCGTGCACAACACCGATTATCAGACGATCGGCGGGATCAATTCGACGTTCCAGTCGATTTACGGCATCGCGATGGAACAGTCGCTGGTCGAAACCAATTACGGCAATCCCACTTATGGCCAGCCCGGCGGCGGCCCGGCGATCCCGCTGTTTCCCACCGATATCGATGAAAGCGACAACCGTACCTATCGCCAGCAGCAATTTGCCGTGTTCGGCCAGGCCAGCCTGACATTTGCCGAAGGGTGGAAGCTCGATCTGGGCGGCCGGTTTGCCGCCGCGCACGAAGATTACGTGTCGGTCGAAACCGGCTTTTTCCAGATCGGCAATCTCGGCTACCAGACCGCCGGCCAACCGCCGGCCGCGCCTTATACCCAGGACGGCACCAGCACCGCGTTCCTGCCCAAGGCGACGCTCTATCACGATCTGTCCGGCACCAGTTCGGTCTATGGCTCGGTGGCCAAGGGGTTCCGCCTGCCGGGGCCGACCGGGCCGATCGTGTTTGGCCCGACATCGGTGTGCAACAGCGATTTCCAGGCGATCGGGCAGACCAGCCAGCCGACCAAGTTCGGCTCGGACAGCCTGTGGACGTATGAAGTCGGCACCAAGAACGAATTTGCCGGCCGCACCATCCGCTTCAACGCCTCGGGCTATCTGACCAACTGGAACAACATCCAGCAGCAGATCTATCTGCCGACCTGCGGGTACTATTTCACCAGCAATATCGGCAATGCGCGGATCTGGGGCGCCGAAGGCGATGTTTCGTTCCGGCTCACCCCGCATCTTTCGGTGAATGCCAATGCCAGCCTGAACAATGCCAAAGTGATCCAGTCGAACAATCCGATCGACGTTGCGGTGGGCCAGCATCTGATCGACGTGCCCGGGTTTACCGCCAGCGCCGGGGCCAATTACCAGAAGCCGGTCGGGCCGGCGCAGGAAGTGGTCGCGCTGATCAACTATGCCTATACCGGGCACAGCTATGGCAGCTATCTGACCACCGACACCAATTACTACAACCCGGCGTACAGCGTGGTGAATGCCAGCGTGGGCTATCGCTTTGGCGGCAACCAGCTTACGCTTTACGTCAAGAACCTGCTTGCCGACAAAACGATCATCCAGCGCCCGGAAATCAACACCGTGACCGAAGGCTATACCGTGCACCCGCGCACGATCGGCCTGACGCTCAAACTGGTGAACTGAAACGCGCAGCGCGAAGCGAGAGGAAGGCCATGACCAGCACCACCGCCGATCCCGCCGGCGCCCGCGCGCATGCCCGCGCGATGGCCGGCACCCGGGTCGAGGCGATGCCGACGATCCCGGCGCAAGAGGCCACCGATCTGCCGCCCGGGGTGGCGGCCAAAGATGTGGTGTGGGACGAAACGATCGCCGCCGGCGGCTATGCCGCGCGGGTGATCCGGCGCGGCAGTCGGCTGCGGCTGACCGATCTGCACGGCGATGGCGCGGTGGCGATGCTGGTGTTCAATGCCGAACGCCCGGTCGAGCGGCTGAACGTCGCCGATACGGTCAAAGTGCAGTGGAATGCCTATCTCGGGGCAGGGCGGCTGTTGCTGTCGGACATGGGGCGGGTGCTGATGGCGGTGGTCGATGACGACTGCGCCGGGCACGATGCCTTTTGCGGGGCCTCGAACCGCGCCTCGAACGCGCGCAAATATGGCGATGGCTGCAACCACGGCGTGCACCCCAACGCGCGCGACCGGTTTGTCATCGCGCTGTCCAAATTCGGCATGAACCGCCGCGATATCCACCCCTGCATCACCTGGTTCAAGCCGGTGTCGATCGCCGCCGATGGCGCGGTCGAACTGGATATCGGGCCGCACCGCCCTGGCCAGGCGCTGACCTTGCGCGCCGAAATGGACGTGATCGTGGTGCTCGCCAATTGCCCGCATGTGCGCGACCCGCGCGCCGACTATCGGGTGACCCCGGTGCGCGCGACCGCGTGGCGCGGACCGATCACGCCCGCGGATGATCCGGTGCGGCTGGCCACGCCCGAGGGTCTGCGCGCCTATCAGAACGTCGAAGACTATTACGCAAGGTGATCCGGCGATGATTTCCAACAGCCCCGTTCCCGATCTGCCCGGCACCATCGTCCACGATGAAGTGGTGCCCGCGCGCGCGCCGTGGCACCATCTGGTCCGCGCCGGCGAAACGCTGCGGATTGTCGATATGGAAGGCAACCAGGCGGTCGATTTCCTGATCTATGCCGCCAGCGATGATGCCGAACGCTACAGCGCGCAGGATACCATCGCCGCGCAGGGCAATGTCTATCTGACCACCGGCACGCCGCTCTTGTCGAACGAGGGCAACACGATGATGACGATCGGATCGACCTCGGTCGTCCGGCACGATACCATCGGCGGGGCTTGCTCGTGCGAATCCAATACCTTGCGCTATGGTCATCATACCAAGGCGCAACATGCCTGCGTCGACAATTTCCTGCTCGCCAATGCCGATTATGGCCGCACCAAGCGCGACATGGTGTCGAACATCAATTTCTTCATGAACGTGCCGGTCGAAGCCGACGGCTCGCTGGGCATCGTTGACGGGATTTCCGCGCCCGGGCTGCATGTCGATCTGGTCGCGGCGATGGACGTGGTGGTGGTGGTGTCGAACTGCCCGCAGATCAACAATCCCTGCAACGGGTTCAACCCGACGCCAGTGCGGATGATCATCGCCCGCCCGGATTGACCGGAAGGGCAGCGGCTGATTTCCGCGTGGACTCGCGGCACTGATATCAGCCATAGCGATTTTCCACCAGACGGCAACCAAGACAAGCGCCACCCCCTTGGCGTACCTGCCTCATCGTATAGAGGTGTTGCTGACTGTCTGGTCGCCAAGCCCCGGCACAGGGGCGCTGATGGAGAGATCAATGAGCCTTGATAGCGGGTCCGCAGGCCCATCTTCCGGAATTTTTGACCGCGCGCGCTCGATCGCGCCGGCCGGCTTCAACCGCTGGCTGGTGCCGCCTTGCGCGCTGGCGATGCACCTGTCGATCGGCATGGCCTATGGCTTTTCGGTGTTCTGGCTGCCGCTGTCGCGCGCGATCGGCGTGGCCAAGCCGGTAACCTGCACCGGCATGACGCTGGCGCAGGCGATGACCACCACCACCTGCGATTGGCGGGTGAGCGATCTGGTGTGGACCTATTCGATCTTTTTCGTGGTGCTCGGCGCCGCGGCGGCGATGTGGGGCGGCTGGCTTGAACGCGTCGGCCCGCGCAAGGCCGGCGCGGTGGCGGCGTTCTGCTGGGCCGGCGGCATCGCGATCGGCGCGCTCGGCGTGTCGTGGCACCAGTTGTGGCTGCTGTGGCTGGGCACCGGGCTGATCGGCGGGATCGGGCTGGGGCTGGGCTATATCTCGCCGGTCTCGACGCTGATCAAATGGTTTCCCGACCGGCGCGGGCTTGCCACCGGCATGGCGATCATGGGCTTTGGCGGCGGCGCGATGATCGGCAGCCCGCTCGCCGACCAGCTGATGAAGCATTTCGCCAATGCCCAGGGGGTCGGCGTGTGGCAGACCTTCCTGGTGCTCGCCGCGCTCTACTTCGTGGCGATGATGGCCGGCGCGCTGGGCTATCGCATCCCGCGCGAAGGCTGGCGCCCCGCCGGGTGGACCCCGCCGGTGCCTTCGGCCGATGCGCCCGGCGCGCACCTACATGGCTATGTCCATCTCGATGATGCGCACAAGACGGTGCAGTTCTGGCTGATCTGGGCGGTGCTGCTGCTCAATGTTTCGGCCTCGATCGGGATCATCGGGGTGGCTTCGCCGATGTTGCAGGAAGTGTTTGGCGGACGGCTGATCGGCCGCCCCGAACTCGCCTTCGGCGCGCTCGATACCACGCAAAAGGCGGCGATCGCGGCGATCGGCGCGGGCTTTGTCGGGGTGATCAGCCTGTTCAACATCGCCGGCCGGTTCGTCTGGGCGACCTCGTCGGACATGCTCGGCCGCAAATCGACGTATGCGATCATGACCGCGCTCGGCGCGCTGCTCTACGGGCTGGCGGCGCCGGCGCTGATCGGCGGGTCGGTCGGCCTGTTCATCCTGACCTTCTGCATCTGCGCCTCGATGTACGGCGGCGGCTTTGCCACCGTGCCGGCCTATCTGGCTGACGTGTTCGGCACGCGCTATGTCGGCGCGATCCACGGCCGCCTGCTCACCGCGTGGTCAACCGCCGGCGTGCTCGGGCCGCTGATCGTCACCAGCCTGCGCGACAAGGCGCTGGCGGCCAAGACCCCGGCGGCGGCGGTCTATCCGACGATCTATTGGTCGCTGGCGGCACTGCTGGTGCTGGGCTTTGTGCTCAACCTGCTGATCCGCCCGGTCAATCCCGCGCTGCTGCGGCATGACGAAGCGGCGGCCAGCGCTGCCGCCGGTGATGCCGCTGCGGCCGAGGAGACCGCACCGGGCCTCAGCGCCGCGGTGCTGATCGCCTGGGCGCTGGCGCTGGTGCCGATCGCCTGGGGGATCGTGCAGACCGCGTCAAAGGCGGCGGTGCTGTTGAAGTGATGCCATGCATCCCCGCTGTTTTCGGACAGCGGGGAAGCACTGTAATGGTGCAGTGTTGCAGTGCTGACGTCAGTCAAACATTCACACAACAAGAGCAGCACAAAATCCACAAACACTGGTTCGTCCTGAGCCTGTCGAGGGACGCGCGCTAACACCGGCCCCGCACGCGCAAAATTAGCGCTAATCCAACCGTTGCGCGCGTCATTAGCTAACGCTGGCCTTCGGCTCGACAAGCTCAGGACGAACCGGGGTGGTTTGGTTACTGAATCTCGGTAATTTCAATAGAGACGTTATCCTGCATGGGCTCGCAGTAATTGGCGAACGCCCTGCTATCTTCTGCCCATAACTCCCCGCACCACCACCCACCGTCCGGGGCCATACCCCCCGGGCGGGTCGATCGCTCCTCCCCCAAATCTTCCCCCGCGCCGGATCGGCGCGGTGGTCACACCGGTGCAGCGTGTCGGGACGACCGGACCGGCCCTGCCGCGGGGCAGGGCGCCTGTCCTTCTGGGTCGGCGGGTCGCGCCCCTGGTGGCCCGGGGGTGCGACGGATAGCAGATGCACCGACCACCCGAGCCCAGTGCACCCCTCCGGAGCTATGGCCAATCCGCCTGTCGTAACGATGCCGCTGCACCAGCGCGGAACCGGAGCCAATTCCGGTGCCGCGCTGGTGACGCATGCGCAATCAAACAGGGACTTTGCCTTAGGGCATCTCCAGACCACTGGAGATCGGAGCGGTATATGCGGTCAAACCTTACGCGCCGGTGCGTAGGGTTTTGCGCAAGATACCGAAATCGAACGGAAAAACGCCTTGGTGCGACATTGCGCCAAACCGGATGCAGTTTGGCGACAATGGGCTCAAGCCGGTTCGAGCACCGGCGCCGGAGCAGCGCTGTGCAAGCCATGGGGGCCGGCGTTGTAGCGGTCTTCGGCGGCCTGGATGTAATCGCGGGTGATCGGCACCGCATCGCGGTCGCGCACCAGTTGCAGCTGGAAATTGACCAGGCTGGCATGTTCGAACCCGGTCGCCGCGCCGACCAGATAATACAGCCACATGCGATAGAACCGTTCGTCGAACAGTTCGACGATGCGATCGTGGTGCGCCACGCAGCGATCATACCACGCGCGCAGCGTCGGCGCGTAATGGCGGCGCAGCACTTCGCAATCGGCCAGCATCAGCTTGCATGGTTCGATCGCCGCGACGGTTTCCGACAGGCTGGGGATATAGCCGCCGGGAAAGATATATTTGCGGGTGAAATCGTCGGTCACCGCCGGCGGCGCGGCGCGGCCGATGGTGTGCAGCAGCATCACCCCGTCGGGGCTCATGCGGTTGTGCACCTGGCGGAAAAACGCCGGGAAATTGCGCGTGCCGACATGTTCAAACATGCCCACCGAGACAATCCGGTCAAACTGCCCGGCAACATCGCGAAAATCGATCAGTTCAAAGGTCACCGCATTGGCCACCCCCTCGCGCGCGGCCCAGGCCTTGGCATAGCCGATCTGTTCCTTGCTCAAAGAGATGCCGTGAACGCGCGCGCCCGACACTTTGTGCAGGTGGATCGCCAGCCCGCCCCAGCCGCAGCCGATATCGAGCACTTGCTGCCCCGGCGCCAGCGCCAGCTTGGCGGCGATGTGGTTCATCTTGGCGATCTGCGCCTGTTCGAGCGTGGTGATCCCGTCGGCCCAATAGGCGCAGGAATATTGCCGGTTGGGATCGAGGAACAAGTCATAGAGCCGGTCGTCGATATCGTAATGGTGCGCGACATTGCGCCGGCTGGCGGCGCGCGCGTTGATGCGGTCGATCCGCCCGACCAGCGCCAGCCGGGCACGCATCAGCAGCCCGGGATTGTCAATATTGCCGCCGCTGTTCCACGGGTTGTTGCGACGGACAAAGCCGATGAAATCCATCAGATCGCCGCCGGTCACATCCAGCCGGCAATCCATATAGGCCTCGGCAAAGCCCAGGCTGGGGTTGCGCGCGATCGTGCCGGGCACCCGCGCATCGTGCAGCACCAGCCCGACATCGGGCCAGCCGGGGGTGGGCGTGCCATAGACATGGACGCGGCCATTGGCTTCGGTCACAGTCAAGGTTCCGTGTTTGATCAGGCGTTTGAGTGCAATATCCAGCAACAGCATCGACATGGGGCAACAATCCCGAAATAGTCCCGACCGGTGCGATATGGTTGCGTCAAGCAGCCGCGCTTGGCAAGCCAAGTGTCAAAAGGAAGGTGATCCATGCAACTTGATCTGGTCGATGTCTTTGCCAGCGGCGCGCTGTCGGGCAATCCGCTGGCGGTGGTGCGCGGCGGCGAGGCGCTCGATGGCGCGGCGATGCTGGCGCTGACCCGCTGGCTGGGTTTTTCGGAAACCACCTTTCTGCTGCCGCCGACCGATCCGGCGGCGGATTATCGCGTGCGGATTTTCTATCCGGCGGGCGAATTGCCGTTTGCCGGGCATCCCACGTTGGGCAGCGCGGCGGCTTGGCTGGCCAGCGGCGGGCAGCCGGCGGCGGCGGACCGGGTGGTGCAGCAATGCGGCATCGGGCTGGTCGAGGTGCGCCGTGAAGGCGCGCGACTGGCGTTTCGCGCGCCGCCGCTGATCAAGGGCGGGCCGCTGACCGAGGCGGAACGCGCCAATGCGATCCGGCTCGCCGGGGTCGATCCGGCGCAAGTGATCGGCGCGGTCCATGCCAACAATGGTCCCGGCTGGCAATTGCTGCATCTGGCCAGTGCCGAGGCGGTGCTGGCGGCGCGGCCGCCGGCGACGGCGCCGGTGCCGACCGATATCGGGCTGGTCGGGGCCTGGCCGGCGGGGCATCCGCGCCAGTTTGAACTGCGCGCGTTTTTCGCTGATGCCAATGGCCGGACGACCGAAGACCCGGTGACCGGCAGTCTGAATGCCTCGGTCGCGCAATATCTGGTCGATGCCGGCCATGCCGCCGCGCCCGGCTATCGCGCCGGGCAGGGGCAGGCGATCGGCGCCGATGGTGATATTGCGGTTACCATCGCGGTGGACGGGATCTGGATCGGCGGCGTGGCGCGGATGGTCGCGCAGGGCGCCGCGCTCGATGTTCAGCCCAGCGCCTGATCGACCAATGCGCGGGTCGGCGCGATCGCGCTGATCCGCCGCTGGCCGCCGTTGCGGTCCAATTGCACCACCAGGTCGATCACGCTGGCGGCATAGGCCAGCGTTTCGCGGCGGGTCAGCCCCAGCCCGGCCTGCATCACCATGAGCGCGATCTGTTCGAGCGCGCCGCCGGGTGAATTGGCATGGACGGTGGAAAACGATCCGGGGTGGCCGGTGTTGATCGCGCGCAGAAAACTGACCGCCTCGCGCCCGCGCAATTCGCCGACGACGATGCGATCGGGGCGCAGCCGCAGCGCCGCCTGGACCAGATCATCGGTGGTCACCCTCGCTTCGCCCTGATCGCCCTTGACCGCGATCAGCCCGACCCCGTTGGCAGGGTGCCCGGCGTGGTCGGGCAGCGCCAGTTCGGGGGTGTCTTCAACCAGCACGACGCGTTCACCGGCGGGAATTTCGCGCAGCATGGCGTTCAGAAAGGTGGTCTTGCCGGTCGAGGTGCCGCCCGCAATCAGGATGGTCTGCCGCGCCGCGATCGCCGCGCGCAAGGCAGCGACCGGATCGGCCATGGCATCGGGCAGCGGTGCCGGGGCGATCGGCGCCAGCGGCCCGTGGTCATAATCATCGAGCGTCAGATCGAGCAGCCGCTGGCGGCGGATCGCCATCGCCCAGTGCGCGCGCGTCGCCGGCGGGCCGCACAACTGGATGCGCGCGCCACCCGGCACCAGCGCCGGCGGCAGCGTCGCGGCGAGCAGCGGATTTTCGCGGTTGATCGCCTGATGCGTCACCCGCGCGACTTGTTCGGCCAGCCGCGCCATCGTCGCATCGGTCACCTCGGGCGCGTCGAACCGCCGCATCGCCGGCCATTCGGCGGCTTCGACCCAGATCTCGCCGGGGCGGTTGACGAGGATTTCGGTCACCCCCGGCATCGCCAGCCATTGGCGAAACGGCGCCAGATAGGCATCGAGATAGACGCTGCGCGCTTCGCCGGGGGGCAACGGCAGAGGCGTCGGGTCGGCCACGCGTCAGTGCGCCTCGACCGCCGCGAAATCGAGATCGCGCGCGGTGAACACGCGGATCGGTTCGCCGGGGTGGACGCGCACCGTCGGGCCGATCTGCCCGGTCTGGCCCACCGCCGCCGCCGCTGCCGACTGGCCGCTGCCGGCGATCACCACGCTGGTGCCGCTGGTCCCCAGCGTGGAGAGCCCGCCCATCACCGTCAGCAGCATCGCCGATCCGAACCTTTCAAAGAAATGCGTATCGACTTTGCCGCCCAGCCCGGATTCGCCGTTGTAGCTGGTGCCGGGCGATCCGAGCGCGACCGCGACCCCGTCGGGGCGGATCAACCGGGTCCAGATCACATAGACACGGCGTTGCCCCGCCTGCAGCCCGCTCTTGTACTGGCCGATCAGCCGCGAACTGCGCGGCACCAGCACGCGGGTGCCATCAAAGCTGAGCACATCGGCCGATACGATCGCGCGGGCATAGCCGGGCACATCGGTATCGATCGCGGTTTCCAGCACCGCGGGGATCAGCGTGCCCTGGGCAATCGCGGTATGCGGGTTGAGCGCCTGGGTCGCGCTGGCGCCGCCGCTGCCGGTGGCGCCAAGCCGCGCGGCAAATTCATCACCGCCATTGGCGCCGGGGGCGGTGCCGGCGGCTTTGGCCGGGGCTGCCTCGACCGGTGTGGGGGCGACCGGCGCGGCAGCCACCCCGCCGTTGTAGACCACCGCCGGGCTGGCATAGGGATTGCCGCCGGGGGCAGGGAGGGCGCGGCCGGTGTCGAGCGCCGAAGCCGGCAGCGGCGGCGTCGCGCCGATCGGGGTGATCGCGGCCGGCGGGATCACCGGCATCGCGGCCACCGGTGCTGCCGGGCGCGCCACCGCACCGGGCAGCGCCGGGGTGGCGCGCGCAACCGGTTCGGGCCGATCACTGCGCGCATGGTTGAGCGAGACAAATGTCACCAGCCCGAGCAGGCCGATCACCGCCACCCCGCCCAGCAGCACCGCCGTGTCGGAGCCGCCGCCGCGCCGTGCCACCACCGGCAGCACTTGGCGCAGCGCCAGATCGTGTTCGGGCAGGGTCAGCCGGGGATCATCATCGGCCGGGGCCGGGCGCGGCGGGGCGGGGCGAAGCGGGCTGTCGATCATGGCGTGGCGGTCGGTTGGGCAGGGTGAACATGGTCGATCGTCGCGACGGTCTTGCCGCTGCGCAACACGATCAGATCGGGAATGCCGGCGATCACGATCATGTCATCGCGCATGGCATAATTGATCGGCCCTTCGACCCCGTGGGCATCGCGGCCGAGCACGGCGGGCAGGGCGGCGCCCTTTGGCCAGGCCAGATAGGTATCGTGCCCATCGGCAAACACCCGCGCCGGGGTCAGTTCGCGCGCGCCGTGGACGACAAACCCGGTGTCGAGGCTGGCCGAATCGACCGGCGGCGGGCTCGCCGTTCCATGCAGCAGCGCGGCCTCGTCGCCGGTCAGCGGCGGCGGCACGGCGGGTGCGGCCGGCTTGGGCGGCGGATCGGGATAAGTCATGCGCAAGGCATAGACCGGCCGCGCCAGCGGCGAGGCGACCAGATCGAAGAAATAGGTCCGCCGGTCGGTGACCACGGTCAGGTTGGTATGGGCATGCGCCGCCAGCGGTTTGACAAACAGCATGTCGGCGCGGCGGTTGGGGGTAACCTGCCAGGCATTGGCATCGCCGATGGCGACGTTTTCGATATGCTCGTCAGCCTCCAGCGTGATGGTCGCCTCGATCCCGGCGCGGCCGATCAGCCGCACCACCTGGTTGTCGCGCCAGCGCACGCTGACCAGGCGGGGGTCACCCGTGGCCAGTGCGGCGCCTGACTGATCGAGCAGCAGCGCGAGGGCGAGCGGCAGGCTCATCGCAGCACCTGCCGCGCCGGGGCGGCGCGAAACCGGCTGCCGATGCCGGCGGCGCGGCGGCTGCCGGTGGCGGCTGTGGCGGGCGCCGGGCCCATGCCGGTGTTGGTGGTCGTGCGGGTGTCGCGGCTGGTCTTGGTGGTCATCACGGTGCTGCGCGAAGCGGTTGCTATGTCGCCCGGCGTGCTGCGCAGGCTGACAGGCGCACGCGACAGGTTGGTGATCAGCGGGTTGGCGGCTGCCGCGCCGGTCCCGGCGAGCGCGGGCGCGGCGCTGCCAAAGCGGTCGGCCGCGCGCGATCCGAACGGGGTCCAGCCGCCGACCAGCGTCGATACCGCGCGCAAGGCCAGCACCATCAGCGCGGCATGGACCGTGGCGATCAGGAAAAAGCCGGTCGCCGCGCCGGCATCGATCCCGTCGGGGCCAAGCAATCGCGCCACTTGCGGCACCGCGAGTTCGAGCGTGAAAGCCCCGCCCAGCACCACCAGCAGCGGCGCCAGCGCGGCCAGCGCCACGGTGCGGCACCACCCGGCAAACAGCCCGCGCGTCACTCCGAACAGCGCCATCACCACAAACACCGGGCCGCACAGCAAGAGCGCCGCCAGCACCACGCGCGCAGTCACCAGCACGCCGGCGGTGGTCAGCAGCAGGATCATCGCCCCGGTGGCGGCAACGCTGGCCGGGGCAAACCCGCCGGTCTGCGCGGTGTTGGCATGCGGCGGCGGCGGGGCCGGGGTGGCGCCGGCGGCATTGGTCTGCGCGGCGGCCTGCGCCAACCGGGCGGCTTCGGCCTCGGCGGCTTCGCGGGTGGCGTCGGTCACGGCGGCGTAGACGGTGTCGATCCGCTGCGCAAACGTCACGCTGGCCGAACCCGGCGCGCCAAGGATCGCGCCGGCCACCTGGTCGGGCGCGCGCAGCGCCAGCGTGGTCACCAGCGGGCCATAGACCGCCCAACTCGTCGAAAACGCCAGCACCAGCCCCAGCGCCAGCACCCGCCCCGATAGCCCGCCGAGCCCCAGCCGCACCCGCCCGGTCAACAGTGCCAGCCCGTAGCCGCCGACAAACAGCGTCAATGCCACCGTCAGCACCGGCGCCAAGACCCCACCCGGCCCGAACAGATGGCCAAAACTGCCCGCACCGGCCTGCGCCGCCATGCAATCGACCGCCTGAAGGGTCGGCGCCGCGCCGGTGCCGGCGCGCGCCACCAGATCGGCGCAGAGCGCTGCCGGCGCGGTCATGCCGCCGCCTCGGCCATCGCCGCCGCGCCGCCCGGCCAGGGCGCCCCGGTCAGCGCCGGATACCACGCCGCCGGATCATCGCCCACTTCATCGCGCAGCGCATCGAGCCGGCGCACGGTGGTTTCGCGCCCCGACAGCACGGTCAACAGATCGTCCATCCCGCCCAGATCGAGCCGCACCACCGCCGAGCGGTCGCCCTGGCGCAACAGGAAGGCGCGGCTCGCCTGCGGCAAAGTGCGCACGATTTCGAGTTCGTGTTCGGTCAGCCCGAACCCGGTGCAATAGTCTTCGGCGCGCGCGCGGGGATTGGGGGTAAACATCATCGTCGCGGTCTGTTCGACCAATGCGGCGGCGATCGAGCTGTCGAGCGCATCGCGCGCCGACTGCGTGGCAAACCCGACCAGCGCATTGCGTTTGCGCAGCGTTTTCAGCCAGTCGCGGAGGCGGTTGGCAAACACCGCATCATCGAGCGCCTTCCACCCTTCGTCGATCAGGATCATCGTCGGGGTGCCGTCGAGCCGTTCCTCGATGCGGTGGAACAGGTACATCATCGTCGCGGTGCGCAGCCGGGGGCTGTCGAGCAGCGCGGTCATGTCAAACCCCAGCAGCCGCTGCGACAGATCGAGCCGATCGGCCGGATTGTCGAACAGCCAGGCATGCGGGCCGCCCATGACCCACGGATCAAGCCGGCTGGCCAGATCGCCCGGCGCCGGCCGCCGGCTGCCCGCCAGCAATTCGCGAAAATGCACCAGCCGCCGCAGCGCCGGATCGTGGGCAAATGCGGCATCGACCGCACCGGCAATGATCGCCGCCTCGTCCGGCCCGCGCGCTTCGAGCAGCACGCCCAGCCATTCGCGCAGGAAGGCGCGGGCGCCGGCGCTGTCGGGCAGGGCGAGCGGGTTGAACCCGGTGGCGCTGCCGGGCACCAGCCGTTCATAGCGGCCGCCGCTGGCGCGCATGAACACTTCGGCGCCGCGATCCTTGTCAAACAGGATCGTGCGCGGTGCAAACCGCTGCGCCTGCGCGGCAAGGAAATTGAGCACCACCGTCTTGCCGCTGCCCGACGGGCCGATCAGCGTGAAATTGCCCAGATCACCCTGATGCAGGCTGACAAACACCGGGGTCTGCGCCGCGCTTGCCAGCACGGTGACCGCCGCGCCCCAGTGATGCCCGTGGGCGCGGCCCATGGCATGGCCGTGGCAGGCGGTAAAACAGGCGAGGTTGGCGCTCGACAGCAGCGCGCGGCGCACGATGAACTGTTCGTTGCCGGGAAACTGCGCCCAGAACCCGGGCTCAAGATTGACATCCTCGCGCACCGCGATCGCGCCGGCTTCGGCCAGCGCGCCGGCCACGCCGGTAACTGCGGCATCGAGCGCGGGCAGGCTGTCGGCGCGCACCATGACTTGCAGGTGGTGGTCGCCATAGCTGGCCGCACCCATCCCCAGCGCATCGCGCGCGGCGTGCAGATCGGCGCGTTCGGCCTGGGCATCCTCGTCGGCGGCGCGCAGCCGGCGCAGCGCCAGATCGATCCGCTCGCGCGCGATCTGGCGGTCGGTCGGCGCCCAGGTTTCGGTCAGCACCAGTTCGCAATCGGCTGCCAGCAGCGGGTCGATCAGCCCGGGCGGGGTCGCCTCGGGATAGTCCTTGATGCTGACCAGCGCGCCGAACGCGGCGCCGGCCGGGCCGCGCCATTCCATCGCGTCGAGCCCGAAACTGGTGCGGACATAGCCGATCATGTGGCCGATGTCGGTGCCTTCGGCGGGGCGGCGCACCGCGCGCATTTCGCCGTTGTAAAGGCACGACAGCAATTCGAGCGGCTCGCTGCACAGCCCGCCGGCGCCCTGATAATCACCCAGGATGCGCGCGCCCGCCGGGGCCAGCGCATGCGCCAGCCCGGCCGCCGCCGCCATCAGCGCGCGCGCTTCGGCCGGATCAATGCCGGCTTCGGCGCCGCGCAGGCGGCGGCGCGCCAGATCGAGCCAGCCGGTCTTGCCGCGCGCCGGGCGGCGCAGCAGCGTGATGAACTGGTCGTTGACGTACAATTGCCCTTGGCCGACGCGGGCCTGCCAGCGCGCATCGATATGGCGCGACAGCGGATCATCGAAACTGCCGGCAAAATCGAGCGCGACGCGGCGGCGGATGACATGGTGGCCAAATACAAAGCGCGCATCGAGCCCGGCGCGCAGCCAGACTTCGCGCTGTGCGGCCAGCGCGTTGATTTCGGTGGTTTCGGCGGTTTCGGCGGGCCAGCCGGGCACATGCAGCGCGACCAGCAGCGAACCATCGCGCAGCACCACCAGATGGCTGCCCTCGAGCCGGGCATAGGGCAGCCGATCGCCGGCGCGCACCTCGCGCCGCCGCCAGCGCGCCAGCGGGCTGCGATCACGGGCCATAGGAATTGCAGCCCCAGTGCCGCCAGCCGGGCACGCGCGGACAGCGCCGCACCCGGGTCAGCCACAGATCAAACACGCGCGGTTCGCGCAAACACGCCAGATATCCCGCGCCATGGACCACCAGCGCCACCGCCAGCGCCCAGAAAGACCGTGTAATCAGAAACGCTTCGGTGGTGATCATCAGGTTGATGATGAAAAAGCTGTAGGTCACCCCGGCAAACATCTGCGGCCGCGTCAGCGGCTTGCAGATGCGCGGGCGAACCAGCTCCATCTCAGCCCGCCGCCTGGCGGATGCCGGCGACGATCGCCGAGGCGCCAAACAGGATGAAGCAGCCGACGATCACCGTGACCCCCATCCGCCAGTTGAGCCGCCCGGTCAGCATCATCAGCCCGCAGGCGGCCACCGCCATTACCGCCACCGCGGTGGCGACATTGCCCATCAGCGTGCCCTGCAGCCACAGCATCGCCGCCAGAATCGGCCCCGACCCCTGCGGATCGGCCGCCGCCTGCGCCCAGGCCCGGCCCGGCGCCAGCAGCATGACCGCAAGGGGCAGGGTGCGGGTGGCAGGGGGGAAACGCAGCATCACTTGGCTCTCCTTGGCGTGGCCCCGGCGCTCAGCCGGTCCATGATCGCCGCAACATAGCGGCGGGTTTCGGCAATCGCGGGCACCCGCCCGGCGCGGTCAACCCGGCCCGGCCCGGCGTTGTAGGCCGCCAGCGCCAGTTCCAGATTGCCGCCGAAATGGGCAATCAACAAGTGCAGATAACGCGCCCCTGCGGCGACATTGGCGACCGGATCGGCCGGATCGGCGCCCAGCGCGCGCGCCGTGCCCGGCATCAGTTGTGCCAGCCCGCGCGCCCCGCGCGGCGATACGGCATCGGCGTGCCAGCGGCTTTCCTGCCAGATCACCGCCTCGATCATCGCCGGTGACAGGTCATAGCGTTCCGACAACGCGAGGATCGTCGCGCGCCAGCGGGGCGGGATGGTTCCGGCGAGGACCGGTGTGGCCCGGTGCGGCGCAGCGGCCACGGTCGGGCCACCGGCAATCCAGCGCGGCCCGTCCTGGCCGATTTCCAGCACATCGGCGCGCGCCGGCCCAGGCACGGCCAGCACGGCAGCGGCAATCAGCACAAGGGGACGACAGCGGCGCATCCCCCCGGTCATGCCACAGCAACCGACCGATCGCGCAATACAATTTCGATGGCCCGCGCGTTTTTTGCGTGGACAACCGCATGGCGGCAGGTGCCGCGGTTTATTGCGAATGATTTGCAATTGGCTTGCATTCGGCGGGGCGCTGTGGCAGCGCGGATCACGTGACACTCGATCAAATCCCGCTCGGCAGCCTGGCCCGCATTGTCGCGGTCGATTGGCCTGCGCTCGTGCCCGAAGAGGCGCAGCGGCTGCGCGCGCTCGGGCTGGAAGAAGGCGCCGATGTGCGGCTGGCCCGGCGCGGCGTGCTGTGGACGCGCGATCCGCTGGCGATCGAAGTGGGGCGGATGACCGTCGCGGTGCGCCGCGTCCATGCCCGCGCGATGCAGGTCGAACCGGCATGACCCGCCCGCAGCAGGTCGTCGCGCTGGTCGGCAATCCCAATGCCGGCAAAAGCGCGCTGTTCAACGCGCTGACCGGCGCGCGCCAGAAAATCGCCAATTACCCGGGCGTGACCGTCGAGCGCAAGGCGGGCCGGCTGATCCTGCCTTCGGGCGAACCGTGCGAACTGGTCGATCTGCCGGGCACTTATGGGCTCGATACCACCAGCCCCGATGAAGAAGTGACCCGGCGGGTGATCGCCGGCGAACAGCCGGGGCAGGCGCGGCCCGATGTGCTGGTCTGCGTGCTCGATGCCTCGAACCTCGAACAGCATCTCGTGCTGGCGCAGGAAGTGATCGAACTGGGCCGCCCGACCGTGGTCGCGCTCAACATGGTCGATCTGGCCGAACGCGACGGCCTCACACTCGATCCGGCGGCGCTGGCGGCGGAACTGGGCGTGCCGGTGGTGCCGACCGTGGCGGTGCGGCGGCGCGGCCTTGCTGAACTGGCCGATGCGGTGGCGGCGGCGCGCGAGGTTCCGGCGCACCCGCGCGCGCAGCAGACCGCGACCGAGCGCCGCATGCAGGCGCGCACGATGGCGCGCGGGGCTATCCTGTCGGAAACCGCGGTGCACCGGCTGCATGCGCGGCTCGATGCGGTGCTGCTTGATCGCTGGATCGGCCCTGTGGTGCTGTTTGCGCTGCTGTTCGTGGTGTTCCAGGCGGTGTTCAGCTGGGCCAAGCCGGTGCAGGATGCGCTCGATGCGCTGTTTACCGCCGGGGCCAATCTGGTGCGCGCCGACATGGCGCCTTCGCTGCTGCGCGATTTCCTCACCGACGGGGCGATTGCCGGGGTCGGCTCGGTGGTGGTGTTTCTGCCGCAGATTCTGGTGCTGTTTTTCTTCATCCTGGTGATGGAAGCGAGCGGCTACATGGCGCGCGCGGCCTTCCTGATGGACCGGATGATGGCCGGGGTCGGGCTGTCGGGGCGCAGCTTCATCCCGCTCTTGTCCAGCTTTGCCTGCGCGGTGCCGGGGATCATGGCGACCCGCTCGATCACCGATCCGCGCGACCGGCTGACGACGATCCTGATCGCGCCGATGATGACCTGTTCGGCGCGGCTGCCGGTCTATGCGGTGATCATCGCCGCGTTCATCCCGGCGCGGCAGGTGCTCCCCGGGGTGGGGTTGCAGGGGCTGGTGCTGTTTGTGCTCTATGTCGCCGGGATTGTCGGCGCGATGGCGGTGGCGCTGGTGCTGCGGCGCTCGATCACGCGCGGCACTGCCTCCGGGTTCATCATGGAGCTGCCCAAATACCAGCTGCCCAATGCCAAGGATCTGGCGATCGGGCTGTACCAGCGCGCGCAGATTTTCCTGCGCCGCGCCGGCACGATGATCTTCGGCGTGGCGGTGGTGCTGTGGGTGCTGCTCAACGTGCCGCGCGCCGAACCGGGGCAGGATCAGGTCAATGCCTCGATCGCCGGGCACATCGCCAATGGTCTGGCGGTGGTGGTGCAGCCGATCGGGTTCAACCGCGATATCGCGCTCAGCCTGATCCCGACGATGGCCGCGCGCGAAGTCGCGATCAGCTCGCTCGCCACGACCTATGCCGTGGGCGCGACCGACGAGGACGAGCGCGCCAAGGGCCTGTCCGCCCAATTGAAATCGCGCTGGAGCCTGGCCACCGCGCTGGCGTTTCTGGCGTGGTTCGTGTTCGCCCCGCAATGCATGTCGACCATCGCGGTAACCCGGCGCGAAACCAATGGCTGGCGCTGGCCGGCGTTCATGCTGGCCTATCTGTTCGGGCTTGCCTATCTGTTTGCCGGTGCGGTCTACTGGATCGCGGTTGCTGCCGGATTGGGGCAGATTTGACGGGGAAAAACCCGCGCCGACGGGTGCGCCAGGCCGCGCAGTGCGCTAGCGCAGCAGGGTAATCCAACAGGGAACTGATTCGATGGCAGGCAGCGTCAACAAAGTCATTCTGGTCGGCAATCTGGGCGCAGACCCCGAAGTCCGCTCGTTCCAGAACGGGGGCAAAGTCTGCAACATCCGCATCGCCACCTCGGAAAGCTGGAAAGACCGCAACACCGGTGAACGCCAGGAACGTACCGAATGGCACACCGTGGCGATCTTTGGCGAAGGGCTGGCCGGCGTTGCCGAACGCTTTTTGCGCAAGGGCAGCAAAGTCTATGTCGAAGGCCAGTTGCGCACGCGCAAGTGGCAGGACCAGAACGGCCAGGACCGCTACAGCACCGAAGTCGTGCTGCAAGGCCCCGGCGCCGTGCTGACCATGCTCGATGGCGCGCCCGGTGGCGGCGGCGCTGGCGGTGGTGATCGCGGCGGCTATGGCGGCGGTGGCCAGCGTTCGGGCGGCGGCTTTGGCGGCGGCGCACCCGCTGGTGGCGGCGCTGCGGGCGGCTTTGGCGGTGGTGGCCACGGCGGCAGCTTTGGCGACGATCTCGACGACGATATCCCGTTCTGATCGGGCCACTCGCCGATAGGGGAAACCTACAGGACCACCCCGGTTTATAGGACCGCTCCACCCCTCCGGTTTACAAAAACCACTCAACCCCACCGGTTCGTCCTGAGCTTGTCGAAGGACGCGCGATACCTTTGAGTTTACGCGCTTTTTGCCGCGTGGGACGGGTGTCAGCGCTCATCCTTCGACAAGCTCAGGACGAACCGGGGTTGGGGAAGGGGTGAGGCAAGTGCAGGGCGCTTTGTCGCTATCCACCGGCCTTTATTACCGGTGCCGGGTGCATGTGCCGCCCGCTCAAGTCCCGCGCGTATCACCGTAAAGATGAATATGCAGCCGGTCGGTAAAGCGCCAGCCGGCATCCATCGCGGCTTGCGCCAGCCAGCGTGAACGGTCGCGCAAGCTCTGGCTGTCGGTGCCTTCGGGCATCACGAACAGACGTTCGGGATTGATCGCAAAAGTCCGGGCCAGTGCGCTGATTTCGTTCAGGTCTTCAGGCGTAGCGGCGACAAATTTGAACAGCGCGCGCGGGTCGGCAGCCCAGGCGGTCAGGCGTTCGGGGATCAGCGCCAGATCGGCCGGATTGCCCGAATGCGCCAGTTTCGGGCTGACATTGTATTGCTGGATCAGCGGGTCGAGCGCGGGGTGCGGCGCAACGGTGCCGTTGGTTTCCACCTCGATGTGGAACCCTTCGCCCAGCGCGGCGATCATCCGCGCCAGCGCCGACCCCTGCAACAGCGGTTCGCCGCCGGTGATCACCAGCCGGGGCACACCGAACGCGGCGATCCGCGCGGCGACCTCGGCTTCGTCGAGCGTGACCTGGTTGTGCGCGCGATCGAACGCGATGCCGTCGCGGTGCGGCCGGTTGTCGCCGGCAAACCGCCACGTATAGGCGGTATCGCACCACTGGCACGCCAGATTGCAGCGCGACAGCCGCACAAACACCGAAGGGCGCCCGATCGAGGCGCCTTCGCCCTGCAGCGAGGCGAAAATTTCCGCCTCGCCGGGGGTGGTGGTGGCCAGCGTCAGCGCCAAGGCGGGTGCCCTAGCCCAGCCGGGCCAGCGCGGCGGCGAGGCGGCTGGCTTCGGCGGTGTGGTGGGCGTGATCGGCGCGCGCTTTTTCGACCGCTTCGGGCTTGGCGCGTTCGACAAAGCTGGGGTTGTTGAGCCGGCCGGCCAGCGCGCCGGCTTCCTTTTGCGCCAGCGCCAGCGCCTTTTCCAGCCGCGCGCGTTCGGCGGCAATGTCGATCAGCCCTTCGAGCGGGATGATCAGCGTGGCATCGCCGGCGCCCACCTGCATCGCCGCGCCGGCGGGCGGCGGGGCGAAATGGATCGCCGAGAGCCGCGCCAGCCGGTCGATCGCCGCGCCATTGGCGGCGATGATCGCCCGCGTCGCCGCGCTCGGTTCGGGCAGCCAGGCTTCGAGCCGCGCGCCCGGCGCCAGCCCCAGTTCGTTGCGCGCGGTGCGCAGCGCCGAAATCAGCGCGATCATCCATTCGATTTCCGCCCGCGCCGCGCGGTCAACCATGGCGCCCGGCTGCGGCCAGCGCGCCACGATCAGATCGCTGTCACGCGGGGAGCCGGCCGGGGCCAGCGCGTGCCACAATTCCTCGGTCACAAACGGCATGAACGGGTGGAGCATGACGAGGATCTGATCGAGCACCCAGCCGGCGACCGCGCGGGTTTCGTCATCGAAGCTGCCCTTGATGAATTCGATGTACCAGTCGCAGAACGTGTCCCAGGCAAAGTGATAGATCGCATTGGCCGCGGCATCGAAGCGCAAGTCGGCCATCGCCGCATCGAGCGTGGTCAACGTTTCGACCACTTCGCCGATGATCCAGCGGTTGACCGCCAGTTCGGCGCGCGGCGCGGCGAGATCGCGGCTGGCGCTGATCCCGTTGGCGAGGCAGAACCGCGCCGCGTTCCACAGCTTGGTGGCGAAATTGCGATAGCCTTCGACCCGGCGTTCGTCCATTTTGACATCGCGGCCCTGGCTTTCCATCGCGCACATGAAAAAGCGCAAGGCATCGGCGCCATAGCGGTCGATCAGCCCGAGCGGATCGACCACATTGCCCTTGGACTTCGACATTTTCTGCCCGTCGGCGGCGCGCACCAGCCCGTGCAGATAGAGCCGCCGCCACGGCACTTCGCCCATGAAGTGCAGGCCCTGCATGGCCATCCGCGCATCCCAGAAAAACAGGATGTCAAACCCCGAAATCAGCAGGTCATTGGGATAGTGGCGCTCGACCAGCGCCGACTGATCCGGCCAGCCGAGCGTGGCAAACGGCCACAAGGCCGAGGAAAACCAGGTGTCGAGCACGTCTTCATCGCGCACCAGCACCGCATCGGGCCCGGCCAGCGCCTGCGCCGCAGCTTCGTCTTCGGCCACATGGACCTGGCCGATCTGATCGTACCACGCCGGAATGCGGTGGCCCCACCACAACTGGCGCGACACGCACCACGGCTGGATGTTTTCCATCCAGTTGAAAAAGGTCTTTTCCCACGATTTGGGCACGATCTCGATCGCGCCCGAGCGCACCGCCGCCAGCGGCGCCTGCGCCAATTTGGCCGCATCGACATACCACTGGTCGGTCAGCCAGGGTTCGATCACCTCCCCGCCGCGATCGCCGAACGGGGTCTGGATCACGCGCGGTTCGGCATCGTGTTCGGCGCCGTCCTTGTCGATATGCGGGACAAGGTATCCGGCTTCCTTCATCGCCGCCACCACCGCGGCGCGCGCGTCAAACCGGTCCAGCCCGACAAAGGCGGCCGGTACCAGCCCGTCGGCGGTCTGCACCACGCGCGCTTCGGCATCGAGCATGTTGAGCATCTCGGCCGGGCGGATGCCGGCGCGCTTGCCCACTTCAAAGTCGTTGAAATCGTGGCCCGGGGTGATCTTCACCGCGCCCGAACCGAGCGCGGGATCGGCATGTTCGTCGGCCACCACGCGCAGCCGCCGCCCGGTCAGCGGCTGGGTCAGGAACGCGCCGACCACGCTGCGATAGCGTTCATCATCGGGATGCACCGCCACCACCATGTCGGCCAGCATCGTTTCGGGCCGGGTGGTGGCGACCTCGATATAGTCGAGCCCGTCGCTGCGGCGCACATCATCGGCGAGCGGATAGCGGAACCGCCAGAACCCGCCCTTGATCTCGCGCGTTTCGACCTCAAGATCGGAAATCGCGGTTTTCAGCCGGGGGTCCCAGTTGACCAGCCGCTTGTCGCGATAGATCAGTCCCTGCCGGTAGAGATCGACAAACACTTTGACCACCGCGCGGGTAAAATGCGGGTCCATGGTGAACTGTTCGCGGCTCCAGTCCATCGAACAGCCCAGCCGGCGCAACTGGCCGGTGATCGTGCCGCCGCTGTGCGCCTTCCATTCCCACACTTTGTCGATGAACGCTTCGCGGGTGTAATTGGTGCGCTTGTCCTGGCTCGCTTCCAACTGGCGTTCGACCACCATCTGCGTGGCGATCCCGGCGTGATCGGTGCCCACCACCCACAGCGCATCCTTGCCGCGCAGGCGTTCGTGGCGGATCACCACGTCCTGCAAGGTATTGTCGAGCGCATGGCCGATATGCAGGCTGCCGGTCACATTGGGCGGCGGATTGACGATGGTGAACGGCGTCGCCTCGGGGCGGTGCGGGCGGAATGCGCCGCTGGTTTCCCAATGCGCGTACCAGCGCGCCTCGATCGCGGCGGGTTCAAATGTCTTGGCCAGGGCTTCGCCGGGTGCGGCGGGGGTCTCGGTTTCGGTCATGGCCAGCGCCTTGCCATCGCCGCGCGCCGGCTGCAAGGCATCGCCGCGCCGGGTGCTTGCCGATCGGGCCGATTTCGCCCATGACTGCGGCGTGGACCCCGTTTTGCCCGATTTTACCCTGGCTCCCGGCGAATCGGGTGATGTGCTGGTGCTGACCGGCGCGCTGGTGGTTTCGACCGCCGGGCCGATCGATACCCGGTTGCGCGCGATCACCACGCCGATAACCGCGATCGATCTGGGCGGGGTTACCGCGATCGACACGGTCGGCGCGTGGCTGTGCTGGCGGCTGTCGCGCGATGCCGGCGCGCCGATCCGCCATGCCGATCCGCAGGCTGCGCGCTTGATTGCGGCCCTGCGCGATGTCGACGATGGGCGTCAGGCCGAAACCGTGCGCAAAGTGCGGCCGTGGATGCGGGTGGCCGGCAATGTCGGCGCGACGGTGATCGGGCTGGTGTTCGGTGCGGTCGGGGTGCTGGGGTTTGTCGGGCAGATGATCCTCGCCACCGGCACGCTGCTGCGGCGTCCGCGCCGGATTCGCTGGCGCGCGCTGACGCATCAGATGGAACTGGTCGGGATCAACGCGCTGGGCATCATCGGATTGATGAGCTTTCTGGTCGGGGTGGTGATCGCGCAGCAGGGCGCGGTCGAATTGCGCCAGTTCGGTGCCGAAATCTACACGATCAATCTGGTCGGGCGGCTGACCTTGCGCGAACTGGGCATTCTGATGACCGCGATCATGGTCGCCGGCCGCTCGGGATCGGCCTTTGCCGCTGAACTGGGCACGATGAAGCTGACCGAGGAAGTCGATGCCATGCGCACGATCGGCGTCGCGCCGATGGAGGCGCTGGTGCTGCCCCGGGTGGTGGCCACAGTGGTGATGATGCCGCTGCTGGGGGTCTATTCGGCGGTGATGGGGATCATCGGGGGGGCGGCGCTGGCGCAGGCCTCGCTGGGGATCCCGTTCTTCACCTTCCTGGTGCGGGTGCGGCTGGTGGTGCCGACCTATGACGTGTGGGTCGGGCTGATCAAGGGGCCGGTGTTCGGGCTGATCGTCGCGCTGGCCGGGTGCTATCAGGGTATGCAGGTCAAGACCGATGCCGAAGAAGTCGGCACCCGCACCACCGCAGCAGTGGTCATGGCGATCTTTACGGTGATCGTGCTCGATGCCTTTTTCGCAGTGTTTTTCACCGAGGTCGGCTGGGGATGAGCGCCAGCGATCCCGCCGACACCCGCTGGCCGATCCGCGTGCGCGGGTTGTGCAACCGGTTTGGCGATCACCTGGTTCATCAGGACCTCGATCTCGACGTGCGGCGCGGCGAAATCATCGGCGTGGTCGGCGGCTCGGGCACCGGAAAATCGGTGCTGATGCGCTCGATCATCGGCTTGCAGGTGCCCACCTCGGGCTCGATCGAAGTGCTCGGCGAATCGATCACCGCCGCGCGCGATGATGCCGACATCGGTATTCGCTGCCGCTGGGGTGTGCTGTTTCAGGGCGGGGCGCTGTTTTCGACGCTGACCGTGGCGGAAAATGTCGAAGTGCCCTTGCGCGAATTCTACCCGGCGATGAGCGAGGAACTGCTGGCGGAAGTGGCGCATTACAAAGTGCTGCTCACCGGTCTGCCCGGCGATGCCGGGGTCAAGTACCCGGCCGAACTGTCGGGCGGCATGAAAAAACGCGCCGGGCTGGCGCGCGCGCTGGCGCTCGATCCCGAACTGCTGTTTCTCGACGAACCGACCGCCGGGCTCGATCCGATCGGGGCGGCGGCGTTTGACCAGTTGATCAAGGGGTTGCAGCAGACGCTTGGCCTCACGGTGTTTTTGATCACGCATGATCTCGACACCTTGCACGAAATCTGCGACCGCGTGGCGGTACTGGCCGATCGCAAGGTGATTGCGGTGGGTACGATCCCGGAATTGCTGGCGCTCGATCATCCGTGGATCCAGCTTTATTTCAACGGGCCGCGCGGGCGTGCGGCGGCGGCGGCGCGGTCGGGCGCGGCATAACAGGGCGGCACGGGGCATATGGAAACGCGCGCAAACCATGTCTGGGTCGGGGCGGTCACGCTGGCGCTGCTCGTCGGGGTGGTGCTGCTGGTGGTGTGGATCGCCCGCATCAATCACCCGGCGCAGAATTTCTACGACATCTTTTTCAAACAGTCGGTCGATGGCGTCGCGCGCGGGTCGGCGGTGTCCTATTCGGGGGTGCCGGTGGGGCAGGTCGCCGAAATCGCGCTGTGGGACAAAGACCCGCAATATGTGCGCGTGCGCATCCGGGTAAACGCCAATGTGCCGATCGTCGAGGGCACCAGCGCCAGCCTGCAGGGCAGCTTTACCGGGGTAACCACGATCCAGTTGTCGGGCGCGGCCAAAGGCGCCGCGCCGCTGACCAGGCCCGGCCCGCTGGGCGTGCCCGAAATCCCGACCAAGGCGAGCGGGCTGGGTGAACTGTTGTCGAGCGCGCCGGTGCTGCTCAACCGCCTGACTGAACTGACCGACCGGCTGAGCAACGTGCTGTCGGACAAGAACCAGCGCGCGCTGAGCGAAATCCTCGCCAATACCGACCGGCTGAGCAGCAGCCTCGCCGCCGCCGGCCCCGATGTAAAGGCCACGCTCGACGATTTGCAGGCGACGATTCGCCAGGCCAATTACACGCTGGCCAGCTTCGAAAAGCTGTCCGACGCGACCAACCAGGAATTGAACGATCAGCAGCACGGGCTGGTGCGGCAATTGCGCGAAACCTTGAAAACCGCCTCCGGCGCTGCGGATTCGCTCAAGGCGCTCGCCGATGACGCCCGCCCGGGGGTGCAGCAGATCAACCAGCGCACGCTGCCGGCGGCCGAAGCGGCGATCCACGATCTGGCCGCGACCACCAAGGCCTTGCGCGAATTGACCGACCAGATGAAAGATCGCGGCGTCGGCACGCTGGTCGGCGGCCCACAATTGCCGAATTACAAGCCGTGAAGGGGCATGATGCGATGACAAGCTGGACCCGGGCGCTGCGCGCTGCCCCGCTGCTGCTGCTGCCGGCGCTGGCCGGGTGCATCAACCTCGGGCTGGGCAATGCCAAAGTGCCGGGATCGCTGCTGACGCTGACCCCGGCGGCCACGCTCGCCCCCGGCACCACCGTCAGCGGCAAGGCGCAGACCGCGCTGAGCGTGATCGAACCCGATGCCGATGCCAAACTGGCGGTGGTGCGCGTTGCCGTCACGGTCGATGCTGCGCGCGTCGCCTATCTCAAAAAGGCGCAATGGGTTGAACGCCCCTCGCGGCTGTTCCAGCACCTGATCGCCGCCACGCTGCGCGCGCGCGGCACGCACCTGGTGACCGAGGGTGATTTGCTGACGCGGGGCACGATCCTGAGCGGCCGGCTGGTCGATTTCGGCTATGATGCACCCAGCGGCGCGGTCTTGGTGCGGTTTGACGCGGTGCGCCAGAATGGCGATGGCACGGTCGATACCCGCCGCTTTGAAGCCAGCGTGCCGCATGTCGCGCCCGATGCCGATGCGGTCGGCCCGGCGTTGAACGATGCCGCCAATCAGGTCGCCGCTGCGGTGGCGGACTGGGTGGGGTGATCACCAGTTCCGCGCCCACCTTCCCGGCTGGAAGATTCACGCAAACAACCAAGTATGTGTTTCAAAAGAGTTCCGCTCATCCTGAGCCTGTCGAAGGATGCGCGCTGACGCCTGCCCCACGCGGGGAAAAAGTGCGCATACTCAAGCGTTTGCGCGCATCCTTCGACAGGCTCAGGATGAGCGAATTTCGGTTTTTTTTGGGGTATTCCTCGGTCACTTGCCTGAATGCCGTAGCCTGAAGGGGAGGGGCTTTGTCCCCTTTTATCTCAACCCTGACGCACCAGTTCCGCAAACCGCGCGGCCATCGCGAATTCGCCGGCGCGGCGGTCGCGGCGGGCGGCGGCTTCGGGGTCGTGGCCCCACAGATCGGCCTGCCACAGTTCCTCGAGATTGGCGGCCTGCCACAGCGTGTCGATCGGCGCGGTCGCGTCGAGCGCGGCGAGGCCGATGATCAGCGAAGCGGTCAGCGTGGTCAGCGTGTTGAGCGCCGCCAGCGCAAACGGATCGAGCGTGGCCAAGTGCGCGTGCAGCCGCGCGATCGTTTCGGGCGGCTGCGCGCGGTGGATCACCCCGGCGGTGCGGGTGAAAGTCACCCCGAACCGCGCTTCGGCGGCGGCCACCAGCGGGTCCCAGCGTTCGGCCTGATGCGGGGCCAGCGGCTCGTCGGGATAGGCGCGGTAGCACAGCGTATCGGTTTCGGCGAAGCCGGCGAGCGTGCGGCACAGCGCGGCCGGATCGGGCGCGATCACATCGAGCGCAAAATCGGCGAGATCGCGCAGGACAAACCCGCGCGGATCGATCGTTTCGCCCTGGCCGGCCCATTCGGCCGCCATGGCTTCGGCCAGCGCGTGCGAGGGCACCACTTGCGCGCGGCCGCCCTGGGTGCGGATCGGCCGGGTGTCGAGCGTGATGCGCCAGCCGGCGGCATCCTCCACCAGCGATACCTCGCGATAAAACCGTTTCATCCGCGCGATTTCCACCGCCGCGCCAGCATCAGCGGCGCGACAAAGAACAGCCCGACCCCGGCCACCACCAGCACATTGCCAAGGCCATCGCTCCACGCGCCGGGCAGCGGCACATGGTGGCTGACCACCAGCACCCCGCCCAAGGCCACCAGTGCACCGCCGCCACGCGCCAATTGGATCGCGGCAAACCGCGCGCGGGCCGGATCGGCGCTCATGCCACAATCTCGCCGATCAATCGGCGCAAGTCGGCGATCGAGCCGGCAACGGCTTCTGCGCCCGCCTCGATCAGTTCGTCGGGGTGGTGGTATCCCCAATCGACCCCGATCGCATGGACCCCGGCATTGACCGCCATCGCCATGTCGAACGCGGTGTCGCCGATCATCACGGTCGCCGCGCGCGCCGCGCCGGTGGCATCGAGGCACGCCTCGATCATCGCCGGATCGGGCTTTGACGGGTGGCGGTCGGCGGTTTGCAGCGTGATGAAATGCCCGGCCAGCCCGTGCCGGTCGAGACAATGCGCCAGCCCGCGATCGCTTTTGCCGGTGGCGATCCCCAGCAGCCAGCCGGCGCCATCGAGTTCGGCGATCAGCGCGGCGATCCCGTCATAGAGCGGTTCTTCGACCACCCCGGCGGCGCGGCGGGCGCGGAACGCATCCTTGTAGCTCTGCACCAGCAGCGCGGTTTCGGCATCGCCCAGATCGGGCTGCAGGCGGCGGATCGCCTCGGTCAGCGACAGCCCGACGATCCGGCGGATCGCCGCGCGCGATGGCGCGGGCAGCGCATGTGCGGCAAACGCCGCCTCCATCGCCAGCGCGATATCGGCCTGGCTGTCGACCAGCGTGCCGTCGCAGTCAAAGATGGCGAGCCGCACGGTCATCAGCGCGGGTCTGCCGGTGCAAAAGCGCGCATCAACGCCGCCATCGCGCCCGATCCACCGGCTTCCAGCCCGGCGATCAGCCGTTCGCGTTCTGCCGCCGGCTTGTTCTGCGACAGCTTGAAGGTCGGGCGCCAGGCTTCAACCGTCATTTCAAACCCGACAATGGCATCCATCAGCCGCGATCGGGTGGCGGCCGGGGTCTTGTCCATCGTCCACGGTTCACCGGCGATGCGCGCCTCGTTGTGCGCCGAAATCCGCGCAAGCAGGGCGTCCAGACCGTCGCGATCGAGGCGCCGCACGGGTCCTTCGGCCTCGAGCGCGAGATAGTTCCAGGTCGGCACCTGGTGCGAATCGGCATACCAGCGCGCCGAAACATAACCATCGGGACCGTTGACAACGATCAGCGCCCGCGCGCCCTCGATATGGCGCACCAGCGCATTGCCGCGCGCGAGGTGAAACCCGATTGTCGCGTTATCGCCCATGATCAGCGGAGTATGCGCCACGCGCGGCCCATCGGGCGTGGTCAGGAACACCATGCCAAAGCCGACGTCGCCGACGATCCGGGCAAACAGATCGGGATCATCCTGACGAAAGGCGGGATTGGGGTGCACCGCGCCGGGCCTTATGCCTTGCCGCGCGGCGGCCGTGCCGGAGCGCGGCGCACCGGTTTGCCGGCGGGCTTTGCCACGGGCTTGCCGGCGGGTTTCGGGGCCGGTTTGGCAGACGGGCCGGCGCGCTTGGCCGCCGGCTTGGCGGGCCGTGCCGGCTTGCGCGCGGGGGCATCGGCGCTGTCGCCGCGTTTGCGCCGTTCGCCCTTGCGTTCGCGGCGCAGATCGCGCGAATGCGCGCGGGCGGCACGTTTTTCGGCGGCGACCGGGTCGGCGACCGGGACGCTGACCATCAGCGCATCGCCATCGCTTTCGGTAAAGCCGAGGTTGGTCAGCCCATTGGCGAAATGTTCGGGCAGCGGCGCGGTAACATCGAGCATATCGCCTTCGGGATGGGGGATCACCAGCCGCCGCGCGTGGAGGTGCAGCTTGCGGCTGATCGTGCCCGACAGGAATGCGGCCTGTCCGCCATATTTGCCGTCGCCGACGATCGGGTGGCCGATCGCCGCCATGTGCACGCGCAACTGGTGCGTGCGCCCGGTCAGCGGTTGCAGTTCGACCCAGGCGGCGCGGTTGCCGGCGCGGTCGATCACGCGATAGCGGGTGCGCGCGGCCTGGCCCTGGCCGCTTTCATCGACCATCATCTTTTCGCCGCCGGTGCCCGGCTGTTTGGCCAGCGGCAGGTCGATCTGCCCTTCGTTGATCGACGGCACCCCGACGACCAGTGCCCAATAGATCTTTTTGGCCGAACGCCCGGCGAAATGGCGCGAGAAATAGGCGGCGCTGCCCGGGGTGCGCGCGATCAGCAGCACGCCCGAGGTATCCTTGTCGAGCCTGTGCACCAGCCGCGGGCGCGGCCCGGCGTCTGCGGCATAGGCATCGAGCAGGCCATCGACATGAACGTGGGTGCCGCTGCCGCCCTGGGTGGCAAGGCCGGGCGGCTTGTTGAGCACGATCGCGGCGCGGTCCTGGGTCAGCACCATCGCTTCGGCGGTGGCGATCTGTTCCTCGCTCAGCGGCGCGCGGGCGCGCACGCCGCCGCTCGGCGTGATCGCGCTGCCTGGCGGCACGCGCAGCGTCTGGCCCGCGACCAGCCGGGTATCGACCTCGGCGCGGCGCCCGTCGATGCGGATCTGCCCGGTGCGCGCCCAGCGCGACACGGTGGCAAAGCCGATCGCCGGCAGGTGGCGACGGAACCAGCGATCGAGCCGCACGCCATCATCATCGCGGCCGACCACAAACTGGCGCACCGCATCGGCATCGGTGGGGCGGGGCGCGGTCATGCCGCCACCCGCATCAGCGCCAGCCCGGCAAACAGCGCGCCAAACCCGGCGAGCAGCGATACCGCGACATAGAGCGCCGCCATGCCCAATGCGCCGCGTTCGACAAACAGGCCGAATTCAAGCGCGAACGAGGAAAACGTGGTGAACCCGCCCAGCACGCCGACCCCCAGCAACAGCCGCCAGCTTTCGCCGCCGCCCGAATGGCGCGCCATCCAGCCGACAAGCACGCCCATCAGCAACGAGCCGACGATATTGACGGTCAGCGTGCCATAGGGGAAAGCGCTCGCCGCGATCGGGCCGATCGCCATGGTCCACAATCGGCCGGTAACCAGGCGCAACCACGAACCGGTCGCGCCGCCGCCGGCCACGAGCAACGAGGCCATGGCAAAGGAAGGGGGTGTCTGCATGGGCGCCGCCATAGAACGGGATCGCCCTGCTGATAAGCGGTTTTATCGCCCGGCCAGCTGACGCTTGCACTGGATGGGGCAAAGTGATAGGGGCTGCGCCGTGACGGCCGGGCCCTGTCGGGACTCGGCCATTCGTGTTTTGCATGTTCGGGCGTTCCCCCGTTGCCGCCGGTTGCCGCTGTGCACCGATTCCGGCGCGGGGTTCTGGCCCGCAGCTTTCGATGAGGTGTGGTTTTTTATGCAGATTCTCGTTCGCGAAAACAATGTCGACCAAGCCCTGCGCGCGCTCAAGAAGAAGCTGCAGCGCGAAGGCGTCTATCGCGAAATGAAGCTGCGCCGCCACTATGAAAAGCCGTCGGAAAAGCGCGCCCGCGAAAAGGCCGCTGCCGTGCGCCGCGCCCGCAAGATGGAGCGCAAGCGCGTGGAACGCGACGGCGGCAAGTAAGCCGGGGGCGGTGATGCGGGCGCCCGATCGGCGCCTTTCGCATCTACCCCCTTGATAGCCGGCCCGGGCTGGGCCAAGAGGGCGCCGTCAATGCGGCGCCCTTTGCTTTGCCCGGCGATGGCCGGATCAGCAGCGGGCGGCGCACGCTCCGCCCGATTTTGCCGCCCGATTTTGCCAAGAGGCCCGAAATGACCGAAGTGACCCGCGTTCCCTTGCAACCGATTGCCAAAGGCGCGCTCAACAAGCTGTGGATCGGGGTCGTGCTGGCGCTGGCGCTGGGCGGCGCGGTCGCGCTCGAAACGCGGCAAAAGGGGCTTGAGGTCGATACCGTGACCCCGGGCAAGGGCGCTTCGCCGACCAGCGGCGATGTCGCGCTGGTCAATTATTCGGGCAAGCTGACCAACGGCAAGGAATTTGATCGCGGCGATCATGTGCCGATCCCGCTGCAAGGGGTGATCGAAGGCTTTTCCAAGGCGCTGATGCAGATGCAGAAGGGCGGCAAGTACCACGTGGTGATCCCCGCGCGGATGGCCTATGGCGCGCGCGAACAGCGCAACCAGTCGACCGGCGAAGTGACCATTCCGGCCAACAGCGACCTGGTGTTCGACATCGAACTGATCGATTTCCGCAATGCTGCCGAGGTGATGCGCGAACGCATGATGATGCAGCAATTGCAGCAACAGATGCGCGGTGCCGCCCCCGGTGGTGCCGAAGGCGCCGCGCCGCCGCCGCAGTAACCCCTCGCGCCTCGTGCGCGTGATCTTTTGCCAAGTTCCCCAAGAAAGGCATGCCATCATGTCCGTCGCCCCCGCAGATGTGGCGAAAATCGCCAGCCTGGCGCGAATCCGCCTGTCCGATCAGGAAGTCGCCGCGATGGTGCCCGAATTGAACGGCATCCTCGCCTGGGTTGAACAGCTCGGCGAAGTCGATGTGACCGGCGTCGCGCCGATGACCGCGGTCATTCCCAACAGCCTGCGGCTGCGCGACGATGTGGTCGGCGCCGATCCGCTGACTGGCGGCAATGTCCGCGATGCCGTGCTGGCCAATGCGCCGGCAGCCGAACACGGCTTTTTCGGCGTGCCCAAGGTGATTGAATAAGATGACCGAGCTGACTGATCTTTCGCTCGCGGCGATCCGCGACGGCGTTGCGGCGGGCGATTTTACCGCCACCGAAGTGGCCGGCGCGTTCAACGCGGCGGTGGCCGAGGCCAACCCGGCGCTCAACGCGTTTATCGTCACCACCCCCGATCATGCGCTGGCCGCCGCCGCGCGGGTCGATGCCGCGCGTGCCGCCGGGCAACCGCTGGGGCCGCTGGCCGGCGTGCCGATCGGGATGAAGGACCTGTTCGCCACCAGGGGGGTGCAGACCACGGCGGCCAGCCACATTCTCGAAGGGTTTGTGCCGCCTTACGAATCGACCGTCAGTCAGCGTCTGTGGGATGCCGGCGCGGGGATGCTGGGCAAGCTGAACCTTGACCAGTTCGCGATGGGGTCTTCCAACGAAACCAGCGCGTTCGGCAATGTCATTTCGCCGTGGCGCGCCACTGGCGATACCGCGCAGCGTGCTCCGGGCGGATCGTCGGGCGGATCGTCGGCGGCGGTGGCGGCGCGGATCGTCGCGGCGGCCACCGGCACCGATACCGGCGGGTCGATCCGCCAGCCGGCGGCGTTTACCGGGATCACCGGGATCAAGCCGACCTATGGCCGGTGCAGCCGCTGGGGCATCGTCGCATTTGCCTCTTCGCTCGATCAGGCCGGGCCGATGGCGCGCGATGTCACCGATTGCGCGATCATGCTTGAGGCGATGGCTGGGTTCGATCCCAAGGATTCGACCAGCCTCGATCTGCCGGTGCCGGCGTGGAGCGCGGCGCTGTCGGACAATCTGGCGGGGGTGCGGGTGGGCATTCCGCGCGAATACCGGCTGGACGGGATGGACGCCGATGTCGCGGCAAGCTGGGAAGCGGGGATCGCCTGGCTGAAAGATGCCGGCGCCAGCGTGGTCGATATCAGCCTGCCGCATACCAAATATGCGCTGCCGACTTATTACATCATCGCCCCGGCCGAAGCCTCGTCGAACCTCGCGCGCTATGACGGGGTGCGCTATGGCCTGCGCGATCTGCCCGATGGCGCCAGCTTGCAGGACATGTATGCCGCCACCCGCGCCGCCGGGTTTGGCGCCGAGGTCAAGCGCCGCATCCTGATCGGCACTTACGTGCTCTCGGCCGGGTTCTACGACGCCTATTATACCCAGGCGCAAAAGGTGCGCACGCTGATCGCGCGCGATTTCGAACAAGCCTTTGCGCAAGTCGACGTGATCCTGACCCCGACCGCGCCCACTTCGGCGTTTGTGCTGGGCGAAAAGAGCGCCGATCCGTTGGAAATGTATCTGAACGACGTGTTTTCGGTGCCGGCCTCGCTCGCCGGGCTGCCGGCGATGTCGGTGCCGGCCGGGCTTGACCGCCACGGGTTGCCGCTGGGCCTGCACCTGATCGGGCGGCCGTTTGACGAACAGGGCGTGCTCAACGCCGGGCTGGCGATCGAACGCCGCGCCGGGTTTGCCGCGCGTCCGGACAAGTGGTGGTAACGGACATGAGCAGCTATCGCATTCAGGGCGCCACCGGCGAATGGGAAGTGGTGATCGGGCTGGAAGTCCATGCCCAGATCAGCACCCAGGCCAAGTTGTTTTCGGGCGCGGCGACCGCGTTCGGGGCCGAACCCAATACCCAGGTCAGTCTGGTTGACGCGGCGATGCCCGGCATGCTGCCGGTGCCCAACCGCGAATGCATCCGCCAGGCGGTGCGCACCGGGCTGGCGATCGACGCGGTGATCAACCCGTGGTCGCGGTTCGATCGCAAGAACTATTTCTATGCCGATCTGCCGCAGGGCTATCAGATCAGCCAGTTGTACCATCCGCTGGTCGGCGAAGGGTCGATCACCATCGTCCCCGACGAAAAACAGCCCGAAGCGACCCGCCGCATCGGCATCGAGCGCATCCACGTCGAACAGGATGCGGGCAAGCTGATGCACGACCAGCACCCGACGATGAGCTATGTCGATCTCAACCGTTCGGGCGTGGCCTTGATGGAAATCGTCAGCCGGCCCGACATGACCAGCCCGGCCGAAGCCGGGGCGTACCTGTCGAAACTGCGCACGATCCTGCGCTATGTCGGTTCGTGCGACGGCAACATGGATCAGGGTTCGATGCGCGCCGATGTCAACGTGTCGGTGCGCCGCCCCGGCGAACCGCTCGGCACGCGCACCGAAACCAAAAACGTCAATTCGGTGCGCTTTGTCATGGCCACGGTCGAATACGAGGCCAGCCGCCAGGTTGACGTGCTCGAAGCTGGCGGCAAGATCGTGCAGGAAACCCGCCTGTTCGACCCCGACAGCGGGACCACGCGGTCGATGCGCAGCAAGGAAGATGCGCACGATTACCGCTATTTCCCCGATCCCGACTTGCTGCCGCTGGTGCTCGATCAGGCGTTCATCGACGAATGCCGCGCCTCGTTGCCCGAACTGCCCGATGCCAAGCGCGCGCGCTATGCCGCCGAACTCGGCCTGTCGGCCTACAACGCCGCGGTGCTGACCGCCGATGCCGAAGTCGCGCGCTGGTTCGAAGCCCTGGTCGCGCAAAGCGCCGCGTTGCAGGGCAAGACCGAGGGCGACGTTGCCCGCGCCGCCGCCAACTGGCTGACCAGCGAACTGTTCGGCGCGCTCAACAAGCTGGGCAAGGGGCTGGCCGACAGCCCGGTCAGCCCGGCCGCCGGGGCCGAACTGCTCGCGCTGGTCGGCGACGGCACGATTTCGGGCTCGATCGCCAAGCAGGTGCTCGAAAAGATGCTCGAAACCGGCGATGCGCCCGGCGTGATCGTCGAACGCGAAGGGCTGAAGCAGACCAGCGACACCGGCGCGATCGAGGCCGCGGTCGATGCCGTGCTGGCCGCCAATGCCGACAAAGTCGATCAATACAAGGCGGGCAAGGAAGCGCTGTTCGGCTTTTTCGTCGGCCAGACGATGAAGGCGATGCAGGGCAAGGGCAACCCGCAACTGGTCAACCAGGTGCTGAAAGCCAAGCTGGGCTGAACCGGGGCGGGGTACCTGCCTAGCAGAAACCAACCCGGTTCGTCCTGAGCTTGTCGTGGGGCGCGCACTTACCCCAGTCCCACGCGCCAAAAAAGCGCGCAAACTCAACCGTTTCGCGCGTCCTTTGACAAGCTCAGGACGAACCGGATTGGGTAAGGGGGAGGCGCGCGGGGTTGGCGAGGGTGATCGAACTCACCCCGCCACCGCCAGCCTCACTTGATCGGGCAATCCGGCGCCAGCCGCATGTCGAGGTAGGTATCGACCGCGCGCATCAGATCATCCAGTTCGTTTTCAAAGAAGTGGTTGGCGCGCGGGACTTCGTCGTGGTGGATGGTGATGTGTTTCTGCGTGCGCAGCTTGTCGACCAGTTTCTGCACCGCGCTCGGGGTCACCACGGTGTCGGCAGTGCCCTGGATGATGATCCCGCTGGCCGGGCAGGGCGCCAGAAAGCTGAAATCGTACATGTTGGCGGGCGGGGCGACCGAAATGAACCCGCGCACTTCGGGGCGGCGCATCAGCAATTGCATGCCGATCAGCGCGCCGAACGAATAGCCGGCGATCCACGTGCTGGCCGCTTCGGGGTGGATCTGCTGCACCCAGTCGAGCGCGGCGGCGGCGTCGGACAATTCGCCGATGCCGTTGTCGAAGCTGCCCTGGCTGCGCCCGACCCCGCGAAAATTGAACCGCAGCGTGGCAAACCCGCGCGCGACAAAGGCGCGGTACAGCGCCTGGGTGATGCGGTCGTTCATCGTGCCCCCGGCTTGCGGATGGGGGTGCAGGATCATCGCGATCGGCGCGCGGCTGCGCGCGGCGGGCTGAAACCGGCCTTCCAGACGACCTTCGGGACCGGGAAAAATGACTGCGGGCATTGCAATTCCTGACGAAACGGTGATCCGGGCGCGCATGCGGCAATTGCATGCGGCCCGTCGCGCCCCCATAACCATGGGCAACGCTGACAAGCTGGGCGCACGCTATATAGAAACGGCCCTTGCGAAAGCAATCTTTCTGGCAGGACACGCTTGACCCCGACGCCCGTCTATCTCGATCACGCCGCCACCAGCCCGCTGCTGCCCGCTGCGGCGGCGGCGATGGCGCAGGGTTTTGCCCAATGGGCCAATCCGTCGAGCCCGCATCGCCCCGGCCGCGCGGCACGCGCGCTGCTCGAACAGGCCCGCGCGCGAATCGCCGCTGCGCTGGGTTGGCCGGGCGAAGTGATCCTGACCAGCGGCGCCAGCGAGGCGCTGGCGATTGCGCTGACCCGCGCCAAGGCGCCGCGCCGGGTGATCAGCGCGGTGGAACACGATGCGGTCTTGCGGGTGGTGCCCGAAGCGGCACTGTTGCCGATCAGCGCGGGCGGGCCCGATCCCGCTGCGCTGGCCGCCGCGCTGGCCGATCCCGCGCCGGCGCTGGTCGCGGTGCAGCACACCAATTCGGAAACCGGTACCCGCGTGCTGACCCGGGCGCTGATCGAGCAGGTCCATGGCGCGGGCGGGCTGGTGCTGTGCGATGCGGCGCAGATCGGCCCGGCGCGCGTCCTGCCCGATGGTGCCGACATGGTCGTGCTGTCGGGGCACAAGCTGGGCGGGCCGGTGGGGATCGGCGCGCTGCTGGTGCGCGATTATGCGCTGCTCCACCCCAGCGGCGGGCAGGAGCGCGGCTATCGCGGCGGCACCGAAAACCTGCCCGGCGCGCTGGCGCTGGCCGCCGCGCTCGAACAGGGCCCGGCGGCCTGGCAAACCACCGAGGCGCAGCGGCAGGCATTTCGTGCCGAGCTGGCGCCGCTGGCTGATTGCGTCGCGCCGGGCGAGCAGGCTTCGCATATTGTCGCCTTGGCCAGCCCGCGCCACAGCGCGCACAGCCTGCTGATCCGGCTCGACGGGCTGGGCATTGCGGTATCGGCCGGATCGGCCTGTTCGTCGGGGTCGCTCAAGCCCAGCCGGGTGCTGGCGGGGTTCGGGATCGATCCCGATCGGGCGAAGCGGACCATTCGCGTGTCGATCGGGTGGTCAACCACCCCCGATGATCTGGCGGCGTTTGTTGCGGCGTGGCAGGGCCTGCACGGATGATCTATTGCGACGAACAGGCGACCACCCCGCTCGCGCCCGAAGCGCGCGAGGCGATGCTGCCATGGCTCGGCGGGCCGGGCAGCGACGGCTTTGCCAATCCGCACAGCCCGCATCGCCCCGGCCGCGCGGCGGCGGCGGCGATCGAGCTGGCGGTAGAGGCGATCGCCGCGCTGTTTCCCCCCGGCGGGCGGGTGATCCTGACTTCGGGCGCGACCGAGGCGCTCAATCTGGCGCTGCGCGGCAGCGGCGCGCGGCGGCTGGCGGTATCGGCGATCGAACATGCCGCAGTGCTGGAGCCGGCGCGGGCGATTGATCCCGCCTGCGCCCTGCTGCCGGTCGATGATCAGGGGCTGGTCGATCCGGCGGTGGCGATCCCGGCGGGGACCGAACTGGTCGCGGTGATGCAGGTCAACAATGAAATCGGCACGATCCAGCCGGTCGAGGCGATCGCCGCGCGCGCAAAGGCCGCCGGCGCGCTGATGCTGTGCGATGCGGTGCAGGGCGCGGGCAAGCTGGCACCGCCGGCGGCATGCGACATGATCGCGATTTCGGCGCACAAGCTCTATGGGCCAAAGGGGATCGGCGCGCTGTGGCTGCGCGACGGGATCGCGCTGCACCCGCAGATCATCGGCGGCGGGCAGCAGCAGGGGCTGCGCGCCGGCACGCTCAGCCCCGCGCTGGCCGCCGGGTTTGGCGCCGCCGCGCGGCTGGCGCGCGAACGGCAGGCCGAGGATGCGGCGCATGTGGCCGCGCTGTGGGCGCGTGCGCGCGCGGCACTGGCGGGGTGGCAGGTGAACGGCAGCGCGACGCAGCGCTGGCACGGCAATCTGAATGTGCGGCTTGATCGGCTCGATGCGGCGCGGCTGTTGTCGGAATGTCGCAGCGTCGCGCTTTCTGCCGGATCGGCCTGCGCCAGCGGGTCAGGCCGGCCGAGCCATGTCTTGCGCGCGACCGGACTTTCCGACACTATGGCGCGAACCGCGCTCCGCATCGGTTTCGGGCGCTATACCGGGCAAGAGGATCTCGACAAGGCGATCGCGGCGATCAACGCTGCGGCACGGGCGCAAGGGCTGGACGTTTAAGCCACCCGGCGTTTGGGGAAGGGATCGCAGGCAATGATCAAAGTACATTTTGCAACCAGCGACGGTCAGCGGATCAGCGCCGAGGGCGAAGCGGGCCAGCGCCTGCTCGAACTGGGCCAGGCCGCCGGGCTGCCGCTCGAAGGGACGTGCGAGGGGCAGATGGCCTGTTCCACCTGCCACGTGATCGTCGATCCGGCGTGGTTTGACCGGCTGCCGGCGGCGGTCGACGACGAAGAAGACATGCTCGACCTCGCCACCGGGGTAACCCGCACCAGCCGGCTGTCGTGCCAGATCGTGCTCGATGCTGCGCTCGACGGGCTGGAAGTGCGCATCCCGGCCGAAGCGCGCGACATGCAGTCGCGCTGATCTGCGCTGCTGCCGGGCGCCGCGATGACCGAACCGATCCGCATCGATCGCAATTTTGCCGCGCGCGCGGATTGGAACCTGTTGCGCACATTTGTCGAAATCGTCCGCGCCGGGGGGATCGGCGCGGCGGCGCGCAAGCTCAATCGCCAGCAGCCGACGATCAGCGTCGCGCTGAAGCGGCTCGAAGACCATGTCGGCACGCAATTGCTGCGGCGGTCGGCCAGCGGGGTCGAATTGACCGTGGCCGGCCGCGCGCTGCTGCTGATCGCCGAAGACATGTTCGAGGCGGCGCGGCTGGTGCCGCACCATGTCGCCCAGGCGATGAAGCAAGTCGCCGGGCTGGTGCGGATCCAGATGATTTCGTCGATCGTCAGCCCCGAATTCGATGAAGCGATCGCCACTTTTCGCCGCCGCCACCCGGCGATCCAGATCGAACTGCGCGTATCGCCATGGCGCGATGTGCTCGATGCGCTCGAACACGGCGAAGTCGAAATCGGCGTCGGCTGCGACAGCGCGGTGCGCGCGGGGCTCGATTACGAACCGCTGTTTGTCGAAGTGCAGCAATTGTACTGCGACCGCCATCACCCGCTCTATGGCCGCCGCATCGGGCGCATGGCCGATCTGCGCGATCAGGCCTTTGTGCTGACCGGGCTGGATGAACTCGATACGATCACCCGCATGCGCCAGCGCCACGGGCTGGGCACGGTGGTGACGGGGCTGGCCGAAGATGTGCATGAGGCCAAGCGGCTGATCAGCCTGGGGGTCGGGATCGGCTTTCTGCCGGTGCTCGCCGCTGCCGATCTGGTCGCGCGCGATCGGCTGTGGCCCTTGCTGCCGCGCGAGTCTGAACCCAGCTACGACGTCTATCTGCTGTCGCGCCAGAAAGTCGCGCGCGACACCCCGACACAACTGTTCCTCGATGAAATCCGCCGCCGCCTGCGCGCGCGGCCGGAACCTCAGTAACGGATGATCAGCCGGGCAGCGGCGCCATGCCGGGCACATGCGCGCTGCTGATCCGCGCGCGGCAAAACGCGGCAAATGCCTGCGCCGCGCGGGTGCGGCGCCCGTCGCCCAGCGTCAACAGCCCCAGTTCCATCGGCGGCAAGGCATCGGCCAGCGCGACATAAGCGAGCGCATGGCCATTGGCGGCGACTTGGCTGGCCGGGCGCGCGGTCATCAGCGACCAGCCGAGGCCGCTGCCGACCATCGCGCGGATCGTTTCGGGCTGATCCGACCGTGCGGCGGGGGCCATCGCCAGCCCGGCCATGGCAAACAGCGCGCGGAAATGATCGCGGCTGATCGGCAGGTCGAGCAGGATGAAGCGTTCGCCCGCCAGTTCGGCCAGCGCCACCGCCGGCCGCGCCGCCAGCGCATGCCCGGCGGGCAGCACGGCATATGTCGGCAGCACGGCGAGCGCTTCGAACGCCAGCGCCGGATCGGCCTGGGCATAGCTGAGCGCGAGGTCGATTTCGCCGCGCCGCAGCCGGGTGGCGAGGCCCGCCTCGTCGTCTTCGACCATGGTCAGTTCGACCCCCGGGTGATCGGCGGCAAACCCGGCGACCAGATCGGGCAGCAGCAGCGCCGACAGCGTGCGAAAGGCCCCCAGCCGCAGCGGCCCGGTCACGCCGGTGGCCATGTCGCGCGCCAGATCGCCCAGCTCATCGGCCTGCGCCAGCAGCGCGCGCGCCGCCACCAGAATGCGCTCGCCCGCGCCGGTCAGCGACAGCCCCTGGGCATGGTGGCGCACAAACAGATCGACCGCGAATTCCTGTTCGAGCGCGGCGATCGCGGCCGAAATCGACGGTTGCGAGATCGCCAGCCGTTCGGCGGCGCGGGTCACGCTGCCGGTTTCGCCCGCCGCAACAAAATAGGCCAGCTGGCGCAGGCTGAACCGCCTCATGGATCGCCCGGCACGCCATAGCTGGGCGCGCCCGCCGGATTGAGCGCGCGGGTCACGTAATCGTGCATCTGCGGCTGCCACAGCGTCCACAACGCGCGCAGCTGCGCAATCGGTGCGGCATCGGCCCAATCGACGCGCAGATCGACCAGCGGCCAGGGCTGCGCATCGACCACCAGCAGCCCCGCCGAATGCACCGGCCCGGCCTCGCCACCGGCGGCCAGCCCCGCCTCGAGCGCGCGCAGCAGCCGTTCGCCGAGTTCGCCGGCGCCGGCAAACGCGGCCAGCATCGCCGGCAGCACGGTATCATTGGCCAGCATGTTGCCCGCGGCCACCGCATCGGCCGCCAGCACATGGCCATTGCGCCCCAGCGCCCGCGCGCCGCTGAACGCCGCGACGCTAGCGGCGCCGACCACTGCCACCTGCCGCCATGCGGCATGCTCGCCGGCAGCGGATTGCAACTCGGCCACCACCGCTTCGGCGCCCAGTCCGCCGCCAAGCAGGTCCAGCCCGCGCGGCCCCAGCCGGGGGTCGGTAACATTCTGGCTGGCCACCGCGCCGACCCGTGCGCGGGCATGCGCGCAACGCGCCGCCACCGCCGGGCTCGACGAGGCGATTGCCACCCCGAATTGGCCGGTTTCGGCGCAGCGCGCGGTGATCGAAAAGGTCACGGAATCACCGCCGTCGCCTCGATTTCGACCAGCCATTCGGGCCGCGCCAGCGCCGATACGACCAGCCCGGTCGAAACCGGAAACACACCTTTCAGCCAGGCACCCATTTCGCGATAGACCGCCTCGCGATAGCGGATATCGATCAGATAGACGACCACGCGGCAGATATGGCCCATCTCGCCGCCGGCTTCTTCGAGCAGCAGCTTGATGTTTTCCATCGCCTTGCGCGTCTGCAAGGTGGCATCGCCGATATGCACGCTTTCGCGCGTATCAAGGTCTTGCGCGATCTGCCCGCGCACAAACACCATGCGCCCGCTGGCGACCACCGCCTGGCACAAGTCATTGTCGAGCTTTTGTTCGGGATAGGTATCGCGGGTGTTGAACGGGCGGATCCGGGTATGGACGGGCATCGGCTATCCTCAGGCAGTGAGCGGCGCAGCGGCGCGCGCGGCGATGTGATCGGCAAGGTACTGGGCATCGTGCCACACGCCCCAGATAAACGCAGAGGCGCGGCGCGACAGCCCGGGCAGGCCGAGGAAATGCAGCCCCGGCACCGGGCTGACCCCGCGCTGATGGCGCGGCGAACCATCGGGGTGAAACGCATCGAGCGCGATCCAGTCGTAATCATGCGCATAGCCGGTCGCCCAGACCACCGCGGTGATCCCGGCGGCGGCGAGATCGAGCGCGCTGATCGGGTGGGTGACACAGGCCGGATCGGGCGGAATGACCCAGGCTGCGGGCTCTTCGGGCAGATCGAGGCCGTGGGCGGCGACATGGGCATCTGCCTCGCGCAGCGTTGCCAGATAGTCGGCATCACCCGCCGCGATCACCGCCGCCAGATCATCGGAAAAACTGACCTTGCCCCCGGCATAGCCGATCGCCCGCCCGGTCAGCGTGACGCCGCTGGCGGCCAGATCGCGAAAATCGACCGTATGCCCGCCATGCGCGCCGCTGACCGCGATCGTCACGTGCGGGCCGCCGGTCTGCGCCGGGGTTTCGTCCCATTTGCCCAGCACCCCCAGCCACCACACGAAATCGCGCCCGCGATAGCGGCGCGGCGGCCGGCTGTGCGGCCCCACCGCCAGCCAGGTGCGGCGCCCGGCGCGGTTGATCTCGTCAGCAATCTGCACCCCCGATGATCCCGCGCCGATCACCAGCACGCCGCCCGGCGGCAATTGACCGGGATTGCGGTAATCGGCCGAATGGATCTGCATCAGCCCTGCCTCGGCCGGGATCAGCGGCGGGATCACCGGCTGCTGGAACGCGCCGGTGGCGATGATCACATTGTCGGCGATCAGCATGTCGCCATCGGAAGTGGTGGCGACAAACCGCCCGGCCTGATCGTGCGCCAACCGGGCCACGGTTACCCCGGTGCGGATCGGCCCGGCCTGTTCGGCGGCATAACGGGCGAGGTAATCGGCGACTTCCTCCTTGGGCGCAAAGCCGTCGGGCGGGGTCTGGTCAAAGGTCTGATCGGGAAAGCGGTCGTGCCACGCCGGCCCGTTGGCGACCAGCGAATCCCACCGCCGCGTGCGCCAGTGTTCGGCGACGCGCGCGCGTTCGAGCACCAGATGCGGCCGCCCGGCGCGCCGCAGATGCGTGCTGGCGGCAATCCCCGCCTGGCCGCCGCCGATGATCAGCGTTTCCACCCGTTCGCCCGCCATCTGTGGTGATCCTGTTTGACTGGTTTCCTGCGGACCCGCCGTAGCGAAGCACGTGGTTCGGATAAATTATGATTTGCGTCAAGCTTGCATCAGGAAATCCGATCCAATCCCCGCTTCCAGCCGGTCGATCAGCCGTTCGAGCATCGCATCGCAGCGCGCCAACTGGTCGAGCGTGACAAATTCATCGGCCTTGTGCCCCTCGTCCATCGACCCCGGCCCGCAGATGATCGCCGGCACCTGCAGGCTCTGCGCAAACAGCCCGCCTTCGGTGCCGAACGCCAGCTTGATCGGCGCACCGTTGTAGCCCGATAGCGCGCGCGCCAGCGCCAGCGCGCCGGCATGGCGGGTGTCGAGCCCGGGATAGGCATTGGTCGGGGTGATCGTGATCGCCGCCTCGGGCACCGCATCGCGCCACGGTGCAACTATGGCCGCGCTGCGGCTGCGGATCGCCGCCTCGATCGCGGCGACATCGTCGGCGGGCAAGTCGCGGATTTCAAATTCCAGCGTGCACTGATCGGGCACGATATTGAGTGCGGTGCCGCCGCCGATCGTGCCGACATGCAGCGTGGTATGCGGCACGTCATAGGCCGGATCGGGGGTGGCGGCGGCGATCAGTTCGGCCTGCAGATCGCGCAGCATGGCGATGAAATCCGCCGCCAGATGGATCGCATTGAGCCCCAGATGCGGCAGCGCCGAATGGCTCGCCCGCCCGGTGCAATCGACCCGGTACGATGATTTGCCCTTGTGCCCGCTGGCCAGCGCCAGCCCGGTCGGCTCGCCAATCCACACCAGCAAGGGCCGCACCGGCAAGGCCGCGAGCACCGGCAGCAGGCTGCGCACGCCGATGCAGCCGATCTCTTCATCAAACGAGATCGCCAGCGCCAGCGGCGTTGCCAGCGGCCGTTGCGCCGCCAGCAGCAGGGCGCGGATCGCGGCGGCAACAAACCCCTTCATGTCGGCCGCGCCGCGCCCATAGATGCGCCCATCGGCGCGCTGCGCAACAAACGGATCGCGGCTCCACGGTTGCCCCGCCACCGGCACCACATCGCTGTGCCCCGACAGCACGATCCCCGGCCGATCGGCCGGCCCGGTGGCGATCAGCATATTGGCGCTGTCGCCATCATCGGTCAGCGTCACGCGCAGGCCCGCCGGCTCGACCAGCGCGCGCACATGATCAACCAGATCGCGATTGCCGCTGCGGCTGACGGTGGGAAAGCCGATCAGGTCGGCAAGGATCGTGGCGGTGTCGTGCATCGCCATGCTGTGCCCGCCAAGGCGGGGGTTGGGCAATCGCAAATTTGTGTCTTACCGGTGTCCGCCGGTCACCACCCCTGTCCCTTAAATCACTTGCCCCGATGCGGTTGCAGGCGTAACCGCACGCCGCAACCAGACAGGCAGGAAAGCACCCCGCAATGGCCGGCATGACCCGATTTGATTGGAGCGACCCGTTTTTCCTCGACGCGCAATTGAGCGAAGAGGAACGCATGATCCGCGATGCCGCCAAGGCCTATGCCGAGGACAAGCTGGCGCCGCGCGTGATCAAGGCGTGGAGCGAGGAAGCGACCGATCCGGCGATCTTTGCCGAAATGGGCGAACTCGGGCTGCTCGGGCCGACCGTGCCCGAAACTTATGGCGGGGTCGGGGCGAGCTATGTCGCCTATGGCCTGATCGCGCGCGAAATCGAACGGATCGATTCGGGCTATCGCAGCATGATGAGCGTGCAGTCGAGCCTGGTGATGTACCCGATCCTGACTTACGGCTCCGAAGCGCAGAAGCACAAATATCTGCCCGGCCTCGCGCGCGGCGAACTGATCGGCTGTTTCGGGCTGACCGAACCCGATGCCGGATCGGACCCCGGCGGGATGATCACCCGCGCCGAAAAGATCGACGGCGGCTATCGCCTGTCGGGCGCGAAGACGTGGATTTCCAACGCGCCGATCGCCGATGTCTTCGTGATCTGGGCCAAGTCCGATGCGCATGGCGGGGCGATCCGCGGCTTTGTGCTCGAAAAGGGGATGAAGGGGCTGGTCGCGCCCAAGATCGGCGGCAAGCTGTCGCTGCGCGCCTCGATCACCGGGATGATCCAGATGGACGGGGTCGAAGTCGGCGAAGACGCGCTGTTGCCGCATGTCGAAGGGTTGAAGGGGCCGTTCGGCTGTCTCAACCGCGCGCGCTACGGCATTTCGTGGGGCGCGCTCGGCGCGGCCGAATTCTGCCTGCACGCGGCGCGGCAATACGGGCTTGATCGCAAGCAGTTCGGCCGCCCGCTCGCGGCGACGCAGCTCTATCAAAAGAAACTGGCCGACATGATGGCCGATATCGCGCTGGGCCTGCAGGCCTCGCTGCGCGTCGGCCGGCTGATGGACGAAGGCCAGTTCGCCCCCGAAATGGTCTCGATCGTCAAGCGCAACAATGTCGGCAAGGCGCTCGATATCGCCCGCGCCGCGCGCGACATGCACGGCGGCAACGGCATTTCCGAGGAATACCAGGTGATGCGCCACCTCACCAATCTGGAAACCGTCAACACGTACGAAGGCACCCACGACGTCCACGCGCTGATCCTCGGCCGGGCGATCACCGGCATCGCGGCGTTCTGAGCGATGACCCCGCTGGCCGGGCTGAAAGTCGTCGAACTGGCGCGCGTGCTGGCGGGGCCGTGGGCGGGGCAGATCCTCGCCGATCTGGGCGCCGAGGTGATCAAGGTGGAAAGCGCCGCCGGCGATGATACCCGCACCTGGGGCCCGCCGTTTGTCGAATATGCCGATGGCAGCCGCGACGCCGCCTATTACCACGCCACCAATCGCGGCAAGCGCTCGGTGCTGGCCGATTTCGCCACGCCCGAAGGGCAGCAACTGGTGCGCGATCTGGTCGCCGATGCCGATGTGGTGATCGAAAATTTCAAGCTCGGCGGCCTTGCCAAATACGGGCTCGATTATGCCAGTCTGGCGGCGATCAACCCCCGGCTGGTCTATTGTTCGATCACCGGGTTTGGCCAGACCGGGCCTTATGCCCCGCGTGCGGGGTATGATTTCATCATCCAGGGCCTGTCGGGGATCATGGACCTGACCGGCGACCCGGCCGGATCACCGCAAAAGATCGGCGTCGCCTTTGCCGATATCATGACCGGGCTGTACAGCGTGATCGCGATCCAGGCGGCGCTCGCCGCACGCGAGCGGACCGGACGCGGCGATCATATCGACATGGCGCTGTTCGACGTGATGGTCGGCGTGCTGGGCAACCAGGCGCTCAATTATCTGGTCTCGGGGATCAGCCCGACGCGGATGGGCAATGCCCACCCCAATGTCGCGCCATATGCGGTCTATCCCACCAGCGACGGCTGGTTCATCCTCGCGGTGGGCAACGATGGCCAGTTCGCCCGGTTCTGCGCGGTGGCCGGCTGCCCCGCGCTGGCGAGCGACCCGCGCTTTGTCGGCAATGCCGCACGGCTGGCCAACCGCGACGCGCTCGAAGCGGAAATCCGCGCGGTGACCGCCCCGTTCACCCGCGACGACCTGCTGGCGCAACTGGCCGAGGCCGGAGTGCCGGCCGGGCCGATCAACACCGTCGCCGATGCTTTTGCCGACCCGCAGATCGTGGCCCGGGCGATGCGGCTGGACCTGCACGCCGACGACGGCACCCCGATCCCCGGCGTGCGCACACCGATCCGGTTCGGCTCGCTCGACCTCGCGACCGATCAGCCATCCCCGCGCAAGGGGCAGCACGGCTAGCTACCGCCAGATCACCGATCCTCCCCGAACCGGGGAGGGGGACCGCCTGAAAGGCGGTGGAGGGGCCACGCGGCCGGGTACAACGTCGAAAATGCGCGCAGTTCAGCGTGCAGCAGGGCGCATGCGTGTGAGCTTGCACCAGGCACCACCGCCCCTCCACCAGCTTCGCTGGTCCCCCTCCCCGGTTCGGGGAGGATTGTCCCTTTGACCAACTTCGGTCCTGCGCGACAAAAATGGGCGCACCCTTTGTCGGGGTGTGCTCAGAAATGTCTATACATATCGGGGTCGGCATGGCAGCTTCGTCTTATGGCGGACCGGCACGACATCACCGCAGGCAACCGCGTGATCCGCGCGGCCGATCTGGTGGCGCAGCCGTGGGCCAATCGTGGCGGGCTGACGCGGGTGATTGCCGAACGGCCCGATTTTCGGCTCAGCCTGGCCACGATCGCCGGCGACGGGCCGTTTTCGCATTTTCCCGGCATGGTCCGCCAACTGGCGGTGATCGCCGGGCGGCTGGTGCTGCACCCGTTTGCCGGGGTGCGCGACGCTGCTGCACCGGCGCTGGTGTTTGACGGGGCGGATGCGGTGGCGGCGCGGGTGCTCGATGGGCCGGTGCTGGCGTTGAACCTGATGGTGCCGGCAGGATCGCCCTTGCGGCTTGAGCGGGGCGAGGGGGGACAGGTGGCCGGGGCGCGGGCGGTGTTTGCCGCCACGGCGATGGTCATGGCCGGTCAGGCGCTCGCTGCGCATGACACGCTGATCCCGACCGGCGCGCTGGTGGTGCCGGCGGGCGCATGGGTGGTGCGATGAAGCGGCTGGTGCCCGCCTTGTTGCTGCTGGTCGCCGCGTGCCATGGCGCGGCGCCGGTGCGCGATCCGGGCGAGCTGGTGATCGGCACCGAGGGGGCCTATCCGCCGTGGAATTTTACCCGCCCCGATGGCACCCTCGCCGGGTTTGAACCCGAATACCTGCCGATCCTGTGCGCGCGGCTGCATCGCCATTGCCGGCTGGTGGCGATGGATTGGGATGGCATGATCGGCGCCTTGCAGACCGGCAAGATCGATCTGATCGCCGATGCGGTGCAGATTACCCCTGAACGCGCGCAAGTGCTGGCGTTTGGCCGGCCTTATGCGCTGACCACCGGGGTGATCGCGACTTTGCGCGGATCGTCGCTGGCCGCATTGGGCGATGGCGGGGTGCGGATGGATCTCGATGCGCGCGGGGCGGTGCCCGATGCGATGACTGCTCGGCTGCGCCGGGGGCTGGCGGGCAAAGTAATCGGGGTGCAATTGTCGGGCGCGTTTGACAGCTATCTGACCGGGGCGATCGGGCCGGGGGTGGCGATCCGCTATTACCGCACGATGGGCGAACGCGATCTCGATCTGCTCAATGGGCGGATCGACGGCACGCTGGAGGATGAATCGTATATCCGCCCGCTGCTGGCCACCCGCGATGGCGCCGCGCTGACCATGGCCGGGCCGCGCCTGATCGGCGGGGCGATTGGGCGGGGCGAGGCGCTCGCCTTTCGCCCTGGCGACACTGCGCTTCGCGCCGCGTTTGACCGCGCGATCGACGCCACGCTGGCCGATGGCACGGTGCGCCGGCTCGGGCTGAAATGGTTCCACATGGATGCCTCGCCGCCGGGGGCGCGCGGTGGACGATAATCTGCCGATCATCACGCTGCTCGGGTTCGGGCCGCAGGGCTGGGGGCTGGCGCTGCTGGCGGGGGCGGGGCTGACAGTGGCGGTGGCGCTGGCGGCGATGGTGCTGGGCATGGTGCTGGGCGCGGCGCTGGCCACGGTGCAGGGCTTGCGCGTGCCGGTGCTGGCGCGCGCGGCGGCGATCTATGGCGTGGTGCTGCGCGGGGTGCCCGAATTGCTGGTGGTCTTGCTGCTCTATTTCGGCACGCCGGGGCTGCTGGCGGCATTGGCCGGGCTGTTCGGCCTGCCGCCGCCGGAATCGCCACCGGCGTTTCTGACCGGCTGCGTGGCGATCGGGCTGGTTTCGGCCGCCTATCAGGCCGAAGTGTTTCGCGGCGGCTTGCTGGCGGTGCCGCGCGGCCAGATCGAGGCGGCGATGGCCGCCGGGATGACGCCGTGGACGCGGTTTCGCCGGGTGATCGCGCCGCAAGTGCTGCACCATGTGCTGCCGCCGCTGGGCAATATCTGGCAATTCAATCTGAAGGATTCGGCGCTGGTGTCGATCACCGGCCTCGCCGAACTGATGCGCGTCAGCCTCGTCGCTGCGGGATCGACGCGGCGGCCCTTCGTGTTCTTTGTCGCGGCGATGGCGCTCTATCTGCTGCTGACCACCGCCAGTTCGGCGCTGCTGCACCGTGCCGAGACGCGCTCGCGCCGCTGGGCGGGTGGACAATGAACGACGAAATCGCCTTTCTGGCGGCAACCGCGCTGGCGATCGCGCGCGCGCTGCCGGTTACGCTGCTGCTGGCGCTGGCCGGCGCGCTGGGTGCCAGCTTGCTCGCTGCGCTGCTGGTTGCGGCGCATCAGACGCGCGCGCTGCGGCCGCTGGCGCGGGCGTGGATCTTCGTGTTTCGCGGCACGCCGCTGCTGTTGCAGATGGCGATGGTCTATTACGGGCTGGGCGCGCTCGATGCGGTGCGTCACGGGCCGCTGTGGCCGCTGTTGCGTGAACCGCTGGTCTGCGCCTGGCTGGCGCTGGCGTGCTGCTGTTCGGCCTATATTGCCGAAGTGCTGCGCGCCGCGCTGGCGGCGGTGCCGCGCGGGCAGATCGAGGCGGCGCTGGCCTGCGGGATGAACCGCCGCACCCGGCTGATCCGGGTGATCGTGCCGCAACTGGTGCGACTGGCGCTGCCCGCCTATGGCAACGAACTGGTCATGCTGGTCAAATCGACCTCGCTCGCCAGCACGATCACCGTGGTCGATGTCACCGGGGTGGCGCAACTGGTGATCGCGCATTCCTATCGCACGATCGAAGTGTTCTGCCTGGCTGCCGCGGTCTATCTGGCGCTGACCGCCGCGCTGACCGCCGCGCTGCGCCTGATCGAGCGCCGCCTGGCCCAAGGAGCCCTGCCATGACCGAACCGTTGCGCGCGCGCGGCATCATCAAACGCTTTGGCCCGCGCGAGGTGCTGCGCGGGGTCGATCTGGATGCGCAAGCCGGCGATGTGATCACCATTCTGGGCGGCAGCGGATCGGGCAAGAGCACCTTTTTGCGCTGCTGCAACCTGCTCGAACTGCCCGATGCCGGCACGATCAGCATTGCCGGCACCCCGGCGCCGCTCAGCCATGCCGGGGGCGCGCCGCGCGTGACCGATCAGCGCGCGCTGGGTGCGCTGCGCGCGAGGACCGCGATGGTGTTCCAGAATTTCAACTTGTGGTCGCACATGCGGGTGATCGACAATGTGATCGCCGCGCCGGTCCATGTCCACGGCACGCCGCGCGCCGCCGCGATCGAACGCGCGCATGCGCTGCTGGCCAAAGTCGGCATGGCCGGGTTTGCCGACCACTGGCCGCGCCAGTTGTCGGGCGGGCAGCAGCAGCGCGTGGCGATCGCCCGCGCGCTGGCGACCGATCCCGCGCTGATGCTGTTTGACGAACCGACCTCGGCGCTCGATCCCGAACGCGTGCGCGAAGTGCTCGATCTGATGCGCGCGCTCGCCGAAGAAGGCCGCACGATGCTGGTGGTGACGCACGAAATGGCCTTTGCGCGCGAGGTTTCCACCCGCGTCGTCCATCTGCGCGACGGGGTGATCGAATCGAGCGGCCCGCCGGCACAGATGTTCGGCGCCGATGCCACGGCGGCGTTCCGCGCCTTTCTGGCGCATTGAGCGGGGCTAGGCGATCTTGTGAACACGTGGCGCAACATGCTCTGCCACGATCAGCGATCGGCAAACGAAGCCCGCCGCGCGGGGGAGGGTTGACGTAATCATACAAGCATTTGTTTTAAATGAGATTGGTTCGTCCTGAGCTTGTCGAAGGACGCGCGCTGACACCAGCCCCACGCGGCAATAAAGCGCGTATACGCTGGCGTTTGCGCGCGTCCTTCGACGAGCTCAGGACGAACCGACTTGGGGTATTTGGGGTGTTCCTGACCCAGTTGCGTGCATGCTCTAGCCGCTGAGGGACCGAGCTTTAAGCACCGCGCCGATTGGGCTTTTGCGGGGCTCAGATCGCGGCAAACCCCGCGCGCACGAGCGCAGCGCCGGCCTCCATCACCGCCTGCATCGGCACGCTGTCGGCATAAGCCGCAACGCTGCGCCGCACATGCGCGTAAAGCCGCGCGGTGCCGGGCGCGCGCGCATCGGCGCTCACACTGTGATCATGCGCCTGCGCGGCGGCGGCGAGTTCGATCCCGAGGATCGCCTCGACATTGGCGATCAGCTCGAGCGCCTTCACCGCGCTGGCGGTCTGGTGCGACAGGTAATCCTCTTGCAGCGCCGAAGTGATCCCGCCGTCGAGGCTGGCCGGCGCCGCCAGCCGGCGGTTTTCGGCGACCAACGCGGCGGCGCTGTATTGCGCGATCATGAACCCGGTCGATACGCCCGCCTCGCCGGCGAGAAACGGCGGCAACCCGCTGACCAGCGGATTGACCAGCCGGTCGAGCCGGCGCTCGCTGATCATGCCCAGATGCGCCACCGCGATGGCCAGGCCGTCGAGCGCCATTGCCAGCCCGGCCGCCACCGCATGCGCCTGCGATCCGGCGCGCGGGGCGTCGGGGGTGCCCAGGACCACCGGATTGTCGGTCACCGAGGCCAGTTCGGCATCGATCATCGCGCGGACATGATCCAGCGCATCGCGCACCCCGCCGTGGACTTGCGGGATCGCGCGCATGGACAGCGGGTCCTGCAAACGCGGCGCTCCGCCACAATGCGCGCTGCCGGCCAGCCATGCGTTCATCGCCTGCGCGGTCTGCGCCACGCCCGCCGATCGGCGCAGCGCGATCAGCGCGGGCTCAAACGCCGCCGGATTGCCACGCAAGGCTTCGAACGACAGCGCCGCCACCGCATCGGCGGCAGTGACTGCCTGTTCGGCGCGCGCCAGCGCCAGCGCGCCCAGTCCGGTGGCGCAAGACGCGCCGTTGATCAGGCTCAAACCCTCCTTGGCCTCCAGCACCAGCGGCGCCAGCCCGGCGCGCGCCAGTGCGGTGGCCCCGGGCAGGCGCTCGGCAGCCACCAGCGCTTCGCCTTCGCCGATCAGCACCAGCGCGATATGTGCCATATGCGTCAGATACCCGACCGACCCGCGCGCCGGCACCACCGGAACGATATCGTGTTCGAGCAGCACCAGCATTGCCTCGACCGTGGCCAGCCGCACCCCGGAACAGCCATGCGCGTGGTTGTTGGCCTGCGCGGCGATGATCGCGCGCACGGCGGGGCGCGGCAGCGGATCACCCACGCCGCAGGCATGGCTGAAAATCAGCTGGCGCGACAGGCGGCGCTGGCGTTCGGGTTCGACCGGGCGGTCAAACAGCGCGCCGACGCCGGTGTTGATGCCATAGGCCGGAATACCGCGCGCGACGATCGCCTTGACCAGATCGTGCGCCGCGCCGATCCGCTCCCGCGCCCGATCACCCAGCGTCAGCCGCGCGCCATGCGCCACCTCGGCCAGCGCGCGTGCGGTCAGCGGATCGTTCAGACTATGGCCGGTCTGTGTCACCCGAAAGTCCCTGTGCGGAAGGAAAGTACGCGAAGCCGCGCCGAATAATGTCTAGTCATATTGACTTTGGCCCCGCGATGGCAAGGATGTTGTGCAAACCGGCCAAATCGCGCAAGGGTTATGCATCGGGCAGGGCGCGGGGACGGGTCCGCCGCAATGGGGAGTTTCTAGGAATGAGGGTCAGCATGAACATGGCGCGCCGTACGGCTTTGTTGATGGCCGGTGCCGCGCTGGCGCCGATCGCGGCGCAGGCGCAATCGGCCGCGCCGGCCGATGCCGCCGCACCCGCCGCCGGCGGTGAAATCGTGGTCACCGCGCAAAAGCGGTCGGAAAGCATCCAGCACGTGCCGATCAGCCTGCAGGCGCTGACCCCGGCGGTGCTCGACCAGCACCAGGTCGCCTCGTTTGACGACTATGCCAAGCAATTGCCCAGCGTGTCGTTCCAGTCGTTCGGCCCCGGGCAAAGCCAGCTGTTCTTTCGCGGCATCACCTCGGGCGGCGACGGGCTGGCGTTTGGCGCGCTGCCGACCAGCGGCGTCTATCTCGACGAAATCCCGGTCACCACGATCGGCGCGATGCTCGATATCCACATTTACGACATGAGCCGGGTCGAGGCGCTGTCGGGCCCGCAGGGCACGCTGTTTGGCGCCAGCTCGCTGTCGGGCACGCTGCGGCTGATCACCAACAAGCCGGTGCAGGGCAAGACCGAGGGCAGCCTCGACGTCATGGTCGACAAATATGGCAAGGGCGATCCCGGCGCGACGATCGAAGGGATGATCAACCTGCCGGTGGCCAAAGGCGTCGCGGTCCGGCTGGTTGGCTATTACGACCACGAAGGCGGCTATATCGACAATACGCCGGGTTCGCGCACCTATCCCAACGATTATTACGATGTGAATGGCGTGCTGCAGACTGCGCCGCTGACCGTCACCAATGCCAAATACGTCAAGAACAATTTCAACGACGTGACCAGCTATGGCGGGCGTATCGCGCTGGGGATCGAGCTCGAAAACGGCTGGAAGATCACCCCGCAAGTGCTGGCGCAATATCAGCGTGCCAATGGCACGTTCCTGTTCGACCCGGCAGTGGGCGATTTGCAGGTCCACGATTTCACCCCCGATTACAACATCGACCAGTGGGTGCAGGCGGCGATGACGATCGAGGGCAAGATCGGCGATTGGGACGTGCTCTATTCGGGCGGGTATCTGACGCGCAACATCAAGAACGCCGCCGACTACAGCTATTACACCGTGGCCTATTCGGCGCACCCGACCAACCCGGGGCAATATGCCGGCTATACCCGGTTTACCGACAGCAACGGCAACCAGCTTGATCCGACGCAGCAATTCAGCGCGTCGCAGAAATTGACCAAGCATACCGAGGAACTGCGCTTCAACTCGCCTGCGGCATCGTCGCTGCGGGTCACCGCAGGTTTGTTCTATCAGGAACAGACCAACCACAACGTCAACAACTACACCGTGCCCGGGGTGAGCACGGCCAATTTCTATTACCCCTATGCCACCCCGGCGGCGGGTCTGGCGGCGGGTTACACCGCCTATCCCAACGGGGTGTACGATGCGAACGGCAACCTGCTCTATTCCGGTCCGGTCTATGGCGATGATCTGTTCCTGACCAACGCCTATATCACCGACCGCGACTTTGCCGCTTATGCGCAGGCCAATTACGACCTCACCTCGAACCTGACGCTCACCGCCGGTCTGCGCGGGTTCATCTATACCAACAATCTCGACGGCTTTTCGGGCTATCCGGGCTACTATGCGCCGGGCACCTGCACCTTCCCGCTGGCGACGCTGGATTCGTGCAACCCGTTGCACAAGCGCTCGCACGGCTCGGGCGAGACGCACAAGCTCAACCTGACCTGGCAGATCGACAACGATCACATGATCTATGCCACCTATTCGACCGGGTTCCGCCCCGGCGGCAACAACCGCGACCACTATCCCAACCTCGGTACGGTCTATTCGCCCGACACGCTCGACAATTATGAATTCGGCTGGAAAACCAGCTGGTTCGACCATGTTCTGCGGTGGAACGGCGCGGTCTACCACGAAAAGTGGAACGGCTTGCAGTACGCCGAACAGGCCGCCGGTGCCGGCATTACCAACATCACCAATGTCGGCGGGGCACGGGTCAACGGGATCGAAACCGATCTGCAACTGCGCCCGGCCAAAGGTCTGACGCTGACCGCATCGGGTGCCTACAACGACAGCGCGCTGACCTCGAACTTTGGCAACCTCGGCAAGGGCAACTATGCGCCGATCGGCACGCGCCTGCCGGTGCAGCCCAAGTTCAAGATGACCGCCACCGCGCGCTATGAATTCCCGCTCGGCGGGGTCGATGCCTTTGTCCAGGGTTCGTTCAACACCCAGACCAATTCGACCAGCCTGCTCGGGGTGGGCGACAATGCGGTGTTCGGCAACAGCCCGGGCTTCAGCACCGCCGATTTCTCGGTCGGCGGCAAAACCGGGCGCTACACCTTCCAGCTGTTCATCCAGAATGCCTTTGATGAACGCGGGTCGCTGTCGCACAATGCCGAAATCGGGCCGGCCGACTTTGAAAACACTTTTGCCGCCGGCACCAGCCCGGCGCATTATTACCGCGTCTATCCGATCAAGCCGCAATACTTCGGCTTGAAAGTGGGCACCAAGTTCTGAGGACAAGCACCTGATCCGGTGTGCAATTTTTGAACTTGCACACCGGATCGGGTGCCTTGGCCGACCGATCTGAACAGACCATCAGCCGATGACCGACCTCGCCACGCTGCTCGACGAACGCGCGATTGCGCGGATGATCGTGGACTATGCCGCGCTCAATGATGCCGGCGAGTGGGATGCGCTGGCCGCGCTCTATCTGCCCCATGGGCGGATGAACCGGCCGACCCAGCCCGACAAGTGGGTCGAAGGCGCAGAAGCGATCCTCGCCGCATTCCGCGCCCGACCACCGCGCGCGTCGCGCCATATCGTCGGCAATATCCGCGTTGACGTGGTGGGCGATCGGGCCACCGCGACCAGCCAGATCCTGCTGTTCACCGCGCCCGACAGCGCACCGCTCGTCGGGACCTATCGCGATGTGCTGCAGCGCACGGCTGCCGGCTGGCGCTTTGCCGAACGCGCCGGCAGCCTCGATTTCAACTGATCTGGCCGATCACTGCCCGTCGTGGTGGTCGCCGCCCCAGCCGCCGCCGCCGTTCTGTTCGCGCATCGCGCGCATCTTTTCCATGAACGCCTTCATTTCGTCGCGGGTGATCTTGCCGTCGTGATCGGCGTCGATCATCGCAAAGCGGTCTTCGCGGCGGCCGGCGGCTTTCCATTCGTCGAGCGTGATCACTCCGTCGTGATTGGTGTCCATCGCGTCGAACCCGCGACCGCCACCGCCGCCGCCATGATGCTGCCAGCCCTGGCCCTCGGCGGGCGGGGGCGGGGGGGTCTGGTCGGCGGTTTGCGCCTGGGCGGTGGTGGCGGCCAGCGCCAGCGCGGCCGTGGCAAGCAAGCGTTTCATTGCTGGTATCTCCCGTGATGCAGCCGGACCTGCCGCCGGCGATGGTGGCAACATAAGTCAACTCGGCGCCCGCCAAAAGGGGCGCGCGACCAATTGCGACCACTTGCGAATCCCGGCGCGCGCGCAGTTGGCACGATGGGCAGTGGCGTGATAGCCATGGGCGATGCTCACCCCGATCGTCATCCTCAGCGCGATTGCCGCCTATCTGGCGCTGCTGATTGCGGTCGGCTGGCGCGCGGAACGGCGCGGCGCCTTGCCCCGGCCGCGCTGGCGCGGGTTGCGCTATGGCCTGTCGCTGGCCACGCTCTGTTCGGCCTGGACCTATTTCGGCGCGGTCGGCGATGCCAGCCAGGGCAGTTGGCTGTTTGTCGCCAATGCGCTGGGGCCGATCCTGGCGGTCACGCTGTTCTATCCGGTGTGGCGGCGCATCGCGGTGCTGTCGAAACAGGAAAACGTCGGTTCGCTCGCCGATTTCCTCGCCGCGCGCTATGGCAAGAGCCGCCCGCTGGGGATTGTCGCCACCTGCGTCGCCACCATCGGTGCCTTGCCCTATCTGGCGCTGCAATTGAAAGCGCTGACCAGCGCCTGGGGCTTTGCCACCGGGGCGGGCGATACCGCCGGCGCCGGCACCGCGCTGGTGATGGTGCTGGTGCTGATGGCGCTGGCAATCGTGTTTGGCGCGCGGCGGCCCAGCCTGACGCAGCACAGCCGTGGCTTTGTCGGGATCATCGCGGTCGAATCCTGCGTCAAGCTGGCCGGGCTGCTGGCGGTGGCGGGGCTGTGCCTGATGCTGTTTGCGCGTGAACAGCCGGTCGGGGCGGCGGCCATGGCGGCGATCCCGCCGCTGCCCGACCATGCGCTGCTGCCGTTTGCCACCCTGATCATCCTGTGCACAGTGACCGCATTCACCCTGCCGCGCCAGTTTCACCTCGGCTTTGTCACGTTGGAAGATGTAGCCGATCTGCGCAGCGCGGCCATGGTGGTGCCGGTCTATTTCGCGTTGTGGGTGGCCGCGACGCTGATCATCGCGGTGGGGGTGCGGGTCGGGCTCGGCGCGGGCGGGGTCGATGCCCACCTGCAGGTGCTGGCGGTGCCGATGCTGCACGGCGGGCCGATCATGGCGCTGATCGCGCTGATCGGCGGGCTGTCGGCGGGCGGGGCGATGGTGATCGTCGAAACCACCGCGATCGCGGCGATGGTGTCGAACGAAATCGTGCTGCCGCTGTGCGCCGGGTGGATGCGCGCGCGCGCACCGGGGGCCGATCTGGGGCGGGCGATCCTGACCATCCGCCGCGCCACCGGGCTGTGCATCGCGCTGGCGGCGTGGATCTATTTCCTGGGCATTCGCGACCGCGAAGGAACGATGCAACTGGGGCTGACCGCGCTGGCCGCGTTTGCCCAACTGGCCCCGGCGCTGTTTGCCGGGATCTGGTGGCGGCGCGGCCATGCGCGCGGGGCGATTGCCGGGATCATCGCCGGGGTCGCGGTGTGGGCGCTGGCGTTGGCCGGGCCCGATCTGGCGCTGGCGCACGGCGCCAGCCTCTACGGGCTGTGGCCGCAGACCCGGCTGATGCCCTATCTGGCGGTGCTGGCCAGCCTGGCGGTCAATGCCGGGCTGTTCGTGCTGGTGTCGCTGCGTTCTTCGCCCAGCCTGATCGACACGATCCAGGCCAACAGCTTTGTCGCGCGCGCGCCGGCGCTGGCCGGGGCGCCGTCGCACCAGATTGCCGCCAATGTTGGCCAGGTGCGGCACCTGTTGGCGCAGTTTCTTGGCCCCGCCGATGCGCAGCGCGCGCTCGATGATTTCCGCCGGGCCGGGCGCGGCGCCGATCTGCCCGACAGCGCGCCGGTAACGCCGGCGCTGGCACGCTCGGCCGAACGCGTATTGGCGGGGATCATCGGTGCCCCTTCGGCGCGTAACGTGGTGGCGATCGCGCTCGCCGCCGGCAGCCAGGAAGCCGCCGAAATCAGCCGCATTCTCGATGAAGCCGGCCATGCCGTCCATTTCAGCCGCGAACTGCTGCAAACCACGCTCGACAGCCTGAGCCAGGGCGTCTGCGTGATCGACGGCGCGCAGCAACTGGTGGCGTGGAACCGCCGCTGGCTGGCGCTGACCGGCGCCACTGCGGGCGATGTCTATGCCGGCAAACCGCTCGCCGCGCTGATCGAGGCGGCGGGGCCGGCGCACCGCCTGTGCCGGCATCTGGCGCAGCGCAGCGCGGCGCTGGCCGCAGGGCAGGCGCTGCACGATGAAATCGTCGGCGGCGATGATCGCGTGGTGCAAGTGATCGGCCGCGCGCTGGGCAATGGCGATTATCTGCTCACGCTGGCCGACATTACCGATATCAAACAGGCCGAACGCGTGCTGGCGCGCACCAATGAAGAGCTTGAGGCGCTGGTCGATGACCGTACCGCGCAATTGTCGGCGGCGCGCACGATTGCCGAACAGGCGACCGGCGCGCAACGCCGGTTCGTCGCGGCGGCCAGCCACGATCTGGTGCAGCCGCTGCACGCCGCGCGGCTGTTCATCGGCAATGCGATGATCGCCGCCGCCGACAACGCCGCGCAGGCCGATCTGTTGCAGCGCGCCGATCAGGCGGTCGACCAGGCGCACCGGCTGCTGCGCGCGCTGCTCAATCTGGCGCAGCTGGAAACCGGCGCGCGCCAGCCCCGGCTCGAACCGGTCGATGCCGGCGCGCTGCTTGCGGGGCTGGCCGACGAATTTGCCGCGCAGGCCGCCGCGCGCGGGCTGCAACTGGTGGTGCTGCCCACCGCGCATTGGGTGCGCAGCGACCGCGATCTGCTGCGCTCGATGCTGCAGAACCTGCTCGTCAATGCGCTGCGCTATACCCCCCGCGGGCGCGTGCTGGTGGCGCTGCGCCGCGCCGGGCCGATGCTGCGGTTTGAAGTGCGCGACAGCGGGGTGGGAATCGATCCGGCGCGGCTGCCCGCCGCTTTCGGCGAATTCACCCGCCTGGCCGAAGGGCAGCGCCTGTCCGAAGGGACCGGGCTGGGTCTGTCGATCGTCGCGCGGATTGCGCAAATGCTCGATCATCCGGTTACCGTGCGGTCGCGCCCCGGCGCGGGCAGCACGTTTGGCGTGGTGGTGCCCGCCGCCGCCGCCCCGCCGCGCCGGGCGCGGCGCGATCTGGCGCCGGTCAGCCTGAACGGGCTCATGGTGTGGTGCGTCGATGATGAACCCGATGTGCTGCTGGGCACCGCCGCGCTGGTCGAACGCTGGGGCGCGCGGGTGGTCGCCTGCGCCGATGCCGCCGCGCTGCCCGCCGGATCATGCGATGTCGCGCTGGTCGATTATCATCTCGATGGCGCCGACGGGCTGGCGCTGTTGCGGGGATTGGCGGGCCGCGCCCGGTTGCGGCTGCTGGTGACCGCCACCGCCGAGGAAGGCTGGGCCGATACGCTGGCGGGCGAAGGCATCGTGCTGCTGGGCAAACCGGTCGCGCCGCTCGAACTGCGCGCGATCCTGGCCAGCGCGGTGATCGCCGATCAGGCCGAACCCGACCGGTCGCGCGCCAGCGCCAGCAATTGAGCGCGCGTCTGCACCCCCAGTTTGCGGAACAGCCCGGTCAGATGGTATTTCACCGTCGCCTCGCTCAGTCCCAGTTCCCACGCGATCTGCTTGTTCATCAGCCCGCGATGCACCCCGTCAAGGATGCGCGCCTGGGTCGGGGTCAGCGTGTCGCGGGTTTCGCCAGGCGCCCCGGCAAACCAGCTTTCGCCCGCCAGCAGCGCGGCAATCGCCGCCGACAAGTCATCGATCCCGGCCGCCTTTGACACGAAACCGGCGGCGCCGCAGGCCTGCGCGGTCTGCACCGTTTCGCCATCGTCGGTCGCCGAAACGATCGCCACCGGCAGATCCGGGTAGCGCGCCTTGATCGCCAGCAGCCCGGCGATCCCGGTGCTGTCGGGCAGGTTGAGATCGAGCAGCACCAGCGTCGCGGCGGGATCGGCATCGAGCCGCGCGCGCAGATCGGCGATCGTTTCGCACTGTTCGATGCTGGCGGTATAGCCGACGCGTTCGACCGTGGCCGCCAGCGCCGCGCGAAACAGCGGATGATCATCGACCAGCAGCACCCGCATCAGTGTCCTCCCCGCCGCCGGCGATCGCGCCGGTCGTGTTGCCGTCTTGCATACCGCGTGGCGGCGCGACGGCAAAGCCCGTGCCCGGCTCGACGTACGTCTAGGCGCTTTTGCGGCGGCTGCGCGGTATCTGCAACCCCAGCCGGTTCAAGCCGGACAATCAACGGGATGGATGATGAAGGGGGAAATCATGACAGTTTCATTGCGTGCGCAGCGCGTTCGTTGGGCGGTTGCCGGGTCGGCGCTGGCCTTGGCGCTGGTCGCGCCGGGCATGGTGCGTGCACAGACCGCACCGGCGGCGGCCCAGCCGGCCACCACTGCGGATACCGGCGAAATCATCGTGACCGCGCTGAAGCGCGCGCAGTCGGCGATCAAGGTGCCGGCGGCGATTTCGGTGGTGGGCGGCGGTGACCTGAAAACGGTCGGCGTCAACACCGTCAACGACTTGCAGAACCTCGTGCCCGGGGTGGTGATCGGCACCGGCTCGTTCGGCACCAATGTCGCGATTCGCGGGGTCACCTCGACCGACCAGACCAGCAAGGGCGAGCTGGGCATTGCCTACAACGTCGATGGCGCCTTTGTCGGTCGCGGTCAGGAGCAGGGCCAGGCCTATTTCGATATCGACCGCGTCGAAGTGCTGCGCGGGCCGCAGGGCACGCTGTACGGGCGCAGCTCGACCGGCGGGGCGATCAACGTGATCACGCAAAAGCCGAAACTGGACACCACCGATGGCTATGCCCGGGTCGAATTCGGCAATTACAACGCGCGGCGGGCCGAAGCGGCGGTCAACCTGCCGCTGACCGATACGCTGGCGATCCGCGTGGCCGGCAATTTCAACAACCGCGACGGTTTCCTGAAACCGCAAAGCTTTACCATCACCGACACCCAGTCCGGCCCGCCGCCGTACAAGACCTATACCATTTCCGCCGATGGCGAAGCGGCCAAGAACGATCAGGTCGATGCCACGGGCCGCTTTTCGGTGCTGTTCAAACCGTCACCCGATGTGACCGTGACCGGCATCGCCACGATCGGGCATCAGGGCGGCGTCGGTGGCGGCGCGGCGCTGCTCAGCTCGCTCAACAGCGGCGGTTCGGCGGCGTTCAACGTCTATGCCGATCCGGTGCCGGCCTATGTCGATACCAATTTTGTCAATCTGGTCGGCACGATCAATGCGCGGCTGGGCGCGGCACAGCTCGATATCCTGGCCAGCCATCAGCATTTCAGCGACCACACCCAGTCAACTTCGAACAACAATCCGCTCAGCAGCCAGAATTCCGACGGTATCCCCGGCAATCCCTATTTCCCGGCCGCCTCGCAATTCCTGCTCGATGATTACCAGGGCGTGTTCAACACCACCCAGATCGAGGCACGGCTGTCCAACGCATCCGAAGCGACGCTCGATTACGTGATCGGCGCCAATTATTATCAGGAACATATCCGCGAAAGCGATCACAACTGGGACGCGCCGATCAACAGCTATACCGACACGTCGACCTGGCTGAACGCGATCGACCCGCTCAATTCGACCCAGCACAAATCCTATGGCGTGTTTGCCCAGGGCACCTATCACCTGTCGAGCGCGTTCAGCGTGGTCGCGGGCTTGCGCTATTCGCACGATGAAACCGTGCGGGTGGGCACTTTTGCAGTGCCGTTCTTCAACCCGGCGGCGGCCGGCGGACCGTTCGGGCCCAATCCGTTCTGGCCCGATCCTGCTGGCAATGCCTGCCATTATCCCAATGATTGCGTCGGTTCGGCCAACAACGGCACCGAAACCGACAGCAAGCTGACGTGGAAAGTCGGGCTGAATTACCAGATTTCCCCGCGCGATCTGCTCTATGCCTCGGTGGCGACCGGGTTCAAGGCCGGTGGCTTCAACGATTTCTCGCCGGCGACCGGCACCACCGCGCCGTATGGCCCGGAATCGCTGACCGCCTATGAACTGGGTTACAAGGGGCATCCGCTGGCGGGGCTGACGCTGACCAGTTCGCTGTATTATTACGATTATGCCGCCGATCAGATCAATTCGCTGGTGTTCTTCGGCCCCGGTGGCACCCCGCCGGGCGTGCTCTATACCGTGCTGGCGCCGGTCACGATCTATGGCTGGGAAAACGAACTGTCGTACCAGGTCGAACCCAACACCACGCTGGCGGGCAATTTCGCGCTCGAACATTCGCGGATCAAGAGCCTACTGGTCGGATCGAATTACAGCGCGCAGTTCGCCTATGTCGGCCAACCGCTTGACCGGGTGCCCGATTTTACCGCCAATGCGTCGATCACCCACAACATCGATCTGGGCGGCGGGGCCAGGCTGAAGCTGCGCGGGCTGATCAAGTACAGCTCGTCCTATCTGATTTCGAACTATGCCAGCGGGGTCAGCTATCACCAGTCGCCGTTTACCCGCAGCGACGCCAGCGTGACCTATGCGGCGGCAGGTGACCGCTTTACCATCCAACTGTTTGTCGAAAATATCGAAAACCACATGCAAAAGACCAGCGGCCCCAACCAGTATGCCGGGGCATCGGGATCAGTGGGCAATTATGTTCCCTCTGCCGAAGGGACCGGCGGCTTTCCGCTGGGGTCAACCTCGTTCGGGGTGACGCCGCCGCGCTTCTTTGGCGTGCGGTTGACAACCCGGTTCTGATCGAGTGCGCTGCCGGACCGATCGGTCCGGCAGCCGTCGCGACCAAGACAGGACAGACCCGGGGCATGACCACACTATCGCCAACCCTGACCGCCCCGTCCGATCCCCGCGCCAGCCCGATCTGGTCGGCGCAAGGGGTCGGCGTCATGCTGTTGTGCTTTGTGCTCAACATGTTTGACGGGGTGAACATTTTTACGCTGACCTATGTCGCGCCTGCCTTGCAGGACCATTTTCATGTCGGTGCCGCGGCCTTTGCCGTGGTGTTCAGCGCCGGCCTGGTCGGCATGGGGCTGGGCGGTATCGGCGTGGCGCCCTTGGCCGACCGGTTCGGGCGGCGGCCGGTGATCCTGCTGGCGCTGGTGGTGATGGCGGTGGCGATGATCGCCAGCGCGGCCGCGCCCGGGGTGTGGTCGCTGGCCGGGCTGCGCCTGCTGGTGGGCATCGGCATCGGCACCGTCCTGGCCAGCATTACCGCGCTGTCGGCGGGGTTTGCCCCCGAACGCTGGCGCCATGTCGCGGCCGGCGTGCCGCAGGCGGGCTATCCGGTCGGGGCAACGCTGGCGGGGTTTGCCACCGCCTGGGCGCTGCCGGTCTATGGCTGGTCAACCGTATTTGCCGCCGCCGGGGTGCTGACTTTTGCGCTGGTTCCGCTGTGCTGGGTGCTGATGCCCGAAGCGCCCGAAGCCGCCCGCGCCGCGCCGCTGACCCTTGGCCAAGCGATCGGCGGCGCGCGCCGGCGCAACACCGCGCTGTTGTGGGTGGCGACGATCGGCGGGTTCATGGCGCTCTATTTCATCGCCAGCTGGATCACCAGGCTGGCGATCGCCGCCGGACTGCCGCAGGGCCAGGCGATCATCGCCAGCACGATCTACAGCGCGGGTTCGTGCCTGGGCACGATCCTGATCAGCTTTGCCGCGATGCGGATCGATCTGCGCAAGCTGGTCATGGCCAATCTGGCGCTGGCAAGCGTGCTGTTCGTGGTGTTTGGCGGCGGTCATCTGACGCTGGCCCCGCTGCTGTGGGTGTGCTTCTTCATCGGCGTGACCTTGCAGGGCGGGGTCAACGGCAATTACCCGCTGGCGGCGGCGGTCTATCCAGCCGAAATGCGCGCCACCGGGCTGGGCTGGGCGATGGGGGTGGGGCGCGTCGGCGCCTTGTTGGGCCCGTTGATCGGCGGCTGGGCGATGGGCGCCGGGCTGCCGCTGGTGTGGGTGTTCGGGATTTTCTGCGTGCCGATGCTGGCCACCGGCGCGGCGGCCATGGCCATCCGGTTTGAACGAAAGGCGTGATGATGCTGCGCAAACTGCTCCGTTACGCCTTGCCGGTGCTGGCCCTGCTGCTGGTGGCGGGCGGGCTCTATCTGTGGACCGGGCAGGTGCGCGCGCCCGATCACGCCGATGTCGCCTATGGCAACGGATCACCCAGCCAGAAACTCGATGTCTGGCTGCCCGCCGGGCCGGGGGTGCACCCGGCGGTGATCTTTGCCCATGGCGGCGCCTTTGCCTTTGGCGACAAGCGCATGTTCGGGCGCGGTTTTCGCGACGATGTCAACGCGTTGAACGCCGCCGGCATCGCGCTGATCAGCATTGATTACCGGATGAGCGGCGAGGCACGCTTTCCCGCCGCGGTGCAGGACATGAAATCGGCGCTGCGCTATGTCCGCGCGCATGCCGCGCAATGGCAGATCGATCCGGCGCGGATCGCGCTGTGGGGCCAATCGGCCGGTGCCAATATCGCGCTGGTGACCGGATTGAGCACCGGGGCGCCGCTGTTTGACGATCCGGCCTCACCGCTGCGCGGGGTCGATGATCATGTCAGCGCGATCGTATCGATGTACGGCCCGACCGATTTCCTGGCGATGGATCACCAGCTTGCACTGGCCGGGTGCAGCAGCGGCGCGCAGAACCACAGCGCCGCCGACAGCCCCGAATCGCGCTATCTCGGCGCGCAGATCACCACGATCGCGCCGCGCGTGGCGCAGGCTAACCCGCTGACATATGTCACCCCGGCGTCACCCCCGCTGCTGCTGCAACATGGTACTGCCGATTGCACCGTGCCGCCGCTGCAAAGCCGCATCCTGGCTGACCGGATGGTTGCTGTGGCCGGACCGGGCCGGGCGGTGCTGCAATTCCGGCAGGGTGCGTCGCATGCCGACAGCGGGTTCGATACCGCCGAAAACATGGCCGTGGTGATTGCATTCCTGCGCCGCGCGTTCGCCGCGCCGGCGCATTCGTGATGGTGTTCAGCCCTGACTCTCTTGCCCGGGACAAAACCGATGAAGCTTGACCGTATCCTGTGGGTGCTGTGCGCGCTGTTTGCGCTCGCCGGCGGCAGGCCCGCCTTGGCGCAAAGCCAGGATAGCCCCGCCAATCTGGCCCCGGTCACGCCGGTGATGGCCTGTGCAGCGCTGGGCAATACCGACTTGTCGGGCGCGACCGGTGCAGCCACCACGCTGACCGTCAGCGAAGCGGGTGGGCCGCATCCGTTTTGCCGGGTGACCGGCACGATCGCACCGGCAATCCATTTCGAAGTGCGCCTGCCGCTGGCAGGCTGGACGCAGCGGCTGTTGCAAACCGGCTGCGGCGGGCTGTGCGGCAATCTGCGCATCGACGCGGGCAAATCCGAAGGCTGCGCCCCGGTCACCGACGGGTCGATCGTGCTCGCCGCCACCGACATGGGGCACCAGGGCAATGACATGGGCTGGGGCGAAGATGCGCAGAAACGCGTCGATTTCGCCTATCGCGGGGTCCACGTCACCACGCTGGCGGCAAAGGCGCTGATCGCCCGCTTTTATGGCCAGCCGCAACGCTATGCCTATTTTTCCGGCTGTTCCGACGGCGGGCGCGAGGCGCTGATGGAAGCGCAGCGCTATCCGCAGGATTTTGACGGGATTGCCGCCGGGGCGCCGGCGCTGAATTTTACCGTGCAGAACAGTTTTCACCATGGCTGGCTGGCGCATGTGAATACCGGCGCCGATGGCCGCGCGGTGCTGGTCGCCGCCGATGCGGACGTGCTGCACCGCGTGGCGCTGGCCGCCTGCGACGGGCTGGACGGGCTGATTGACGGGCAGATCACCGATCCGACCCGCTGCCATGTCGATCCGGCGGTGGCGCTGTGCGCGGGTGCCTATGAACCGGGCAAGTGCCTGACCGCGCAACAAGTGGCGGTGGCGCGCGAAATCTATCGCGGCGCGCACGATGCCAATGGCGTTGCGCTCGAAGTCGGGCCGTTGCAGCCGGGCAGCGAACTCGAATGGGTCGGCGTGTTCGTGCCGCGCAGCGCGGAGGGGCGCATCGGCAGCGCCAACATGGCGCTCGATACGGTCAACCACCTGCTGTTCACCCCCAATCGGACCTATACGATCGCCAATTTCCCGTTCACCGCGCAAATGTACGCCGATGAACAGGCGGCGCGCGCGCTGTACAGCGCCGACAATGCCGATCTGTCGGCATTTGCCGCGCATGGCGGCCGGCTGATCCTCTATCACGGCTGGTCCGATCCGCACATCAGCCCGCTCAACACGATCGACTATTACAGCCGGGTCGGGCGCGCGATGGGCACGGCACAGCGCGATGGCTTTGTCCGTATGTTTCTGTTTCCCGGGATGAGCCATTGCGGCGGCGGCGACGGGCCGAGCGAATTTCCCCTGCTCGCCAGCCTGATGGCCTGGGTCGAAGGCGGCAAGGCGCCCGCCGTGATGGTGGCGCACCGCGCGACCCCGACCGCATTCGGCCTGCCCGGTGATTTCAAGGGACCGCCTCCGGGCGCCAAGGGGCCGCCGCCTCCGGGCGCGATGGGTCCGCCCCCGGGCGCGGGCCCTGATGGCCGCCCGGCCGGTGGTCCGCCGCCCGAAATGATCGCCGAAATGAAGCGCAAGATGGACGAACTCGCCAAGCTGGGGCCGCGCAGCCGCCCGGTCTATGCCTGGCCGCAAGTCGCGCAATATACCGGGTCGGGCCCGGTTGATCAGGCCGCCAGCTTTGCCCCGGTCACCCCGCCGTCCACCGGCAGCGGGATCAGCACCTGGATCGGCGCGCAGCAATGACGCGCCGCCAGTGGCGTGCCGGGCTGGCCGGCGGGCTGATCGGCGGGGCGTGTATCTGGGTCTATGAAGCGGTGGTCTGGGCCGGCGTGCAGCATCTGCTGCCGCTGGCCGCGATCCCCGCCAACGCGGTCGGCCTGTCGCTGGGGCACGAGGTACAGGCAGCGCTGGGGCTGTGGGCTGGGGTGCTCGGCACCGTGCTGCACTTCGGCTTTGCCGCGCTGTGGGGCGCCGGGTTCGCCACAATCTGGCCCGCCGCGCGGCGGGCCGGGTTTGAGGCGACACTGCTGGCCTTGCCGTTTGCGGTCTTGGTGTGGGTTGTCATGCATTCGGCAATCGTCATCATGGGGCACCAGCATCCCGATTATGGCGATTCGGTGGTGATCATCGGCGGGATCATGTCCCACCTGTTTTATACGGTTCCGCTGGCACTGGTTGTGCGCGCCGCGGATAGAGCCTGAAGGGACGAATGCATGCGCAAATGGCATCGCTGGCTGGTGGTGTTTACCGGTGTTCTGCTGATCTGGGTGGCCGCCACCGGGCTGGTCGGGCAAGTCATTTCGCTGACCAAGGCAGAGGCACCGCCGCCGCCGCCACCTGCCGCCGCACAGACTGTGGCCGGCCCGGCCACCGCCAGTGCCGCCGCGATGCCGCCAGCGCCGGCCAAGCCGGCCAAGCGCAAGCGCGACTTGTATCATTTCATCATCGACCTGCATTCGGGGGCAATTCTTGGCCCGGTCGGCAAAGTGATTTCTGCAGTGCTGGGCGCGGCAATGCTGTTTTTTGCAGGATCGGGGATGTGGATGTACGTCGACATGTTCCGCAAACGGCGCCGCATCGGCCGCACCGGGCTGTTCTGGAAATAGCCGAACTGGGTCAGAACATCCGCGTCAGGCCCAGTTCCACCCGGCTGCGGCGAAAGCGATAGAGCCCGATGGTGCTGTCGTTGCGGGTATAAGTATAGACCACGCGCGGGGTCAGCCCGTGCCAGTCGATCCGCCGGTCGAGCAGGGTGACCTGGCCGCTCAGTTGATGATCGACCCGCGTCGTGCCAAAGGCGGCCAGCGGCGCGTCATAGGCGATGCGGGTCCAGCCCGGCGCCAGCCCCAGCGTGATGCCGGCGCCGAATTCGCGGGTATAGCTGACGCCCAACTGGTCGATGCGGTTGGCATAGGCGGCGATTTCGGCCCCCTGCCAGCCGACCGCCGCCGATGCGCGCATGATGGAGGTGGTGGTCGGGATATAGAACACATTGGCCGACAGCGTATGCCCGCCGCCGGTCTGCAACGGGTTCATCGCATAGCGCGTGGTGCTGATCGCCGCGGCGCCACCCAGCCCGAACCGGGTGGTGGCAAACCAGGTGGCATCCACGCTGCCGGCCAATGTGTCGGTATAGACCCGGTCGCCGTACCAGCGCCGGCTGAGCGTGCCCAACAGATTGAAATCCCATTTCTTCAGCGTGACATGCGGGCCGCTATAGGCCGAGGTGGTCATGTCGTCATAGGCGGTCTGGCGATATTGCGACCGGTGCACCACCAATCCCGATCGCCAGCGCACCGCCTTGCCCACGCGCGGCGCCCATTCGGCGTTGCCATCGATTGCCAGTCCGACCCCGGCATTGGCCTGGCTGGCCGGCGGCAACTGGAACGGCAGCCCGAACAGCGTGACACTGTCGGTCGCCGGCCCGGCATTCAGATTGCTGTCGCCGGCCACCGACAGCGTGAAGCCATAGGAAAACCGCCGCAGGAACCGGATCGCATCAAGATAGTGATCGACATTGGCGAGCACCGCCTTGGGCAAATGACCGGCGCGCGCATAGAGGAACTGCGCCCGCGCATTTTCGTAATCGTGCGCCATGAAATAGGCGCGGCCAAGTTCCAGCCGCACCCGTACTTGCCCGGGTTCGGTCACCAGCACGCGGTGAAACCGGGCAATCGCGGCGGCATAGTCGGCCTGCGCCAGATCGATCAGTCCGAGCAGAAACAAGACCTGGTTGTCGCGCGCGCGATTGCCGCTGGGGTGTGCGGCCAAGGGTTCGAGCAGTTCGCGCGCACGGTCGGGCTGATTGGCGGTGATCGCCTGTTCGGCGGCCAGCACTACGGCATCGCCATCGCTGAGCGCTGGCGCCGACGGCAGCGTGGCCGCCACGATCAGGCTGGCGATCAGCATTGCCCGCTCAGCGGCGCATGCTCCGCCACCGCGCCACCGCCGCTTCGCCTTCGGCCTGCATCGCTGCCATGTCGGCGGGGGCATAGCCGATGCGGGTGTAATCGACCCGCATCAGCCCGTCGCCATCGACGATCACCGCAGCGGCCAGCCGGCGATCGGCCAGCACATCCTGCGCCATCACCCCGACAAAGCGGTGCCGCCCGCCCAGATAGCGCCAGGTATAAAGCGGCAGTCCATTGGGCAGCACGCCAACCGGGGCGACATCGGTTTTCAGCCGGCGGTCCGACGGGGTCGGCTGTTTCATGCCGAATCCGCCGGTAAGGCCGATGCTGTTGGTGCCCCCGGTCAGGTTGAATATCCCTGCCGCCTCGGTCGCATTGGGGCCATAGAACGCGCCACGGATCTGTCCGTTGGCGCCCGAAATGTCATAGGCGGTGCCCGGCGCGGCCGACGCGGTGGTGGTGCCGGCAAACGACGATCCGGCAATCGTCGCGGTAAAGCTGATCGCGTTGATCGTGCCGATCAGCGAGGTTCCGCCAGCCTTGTAGGCGTTGATCGAACTGATTGACCCGCTGATCGCGCCACTGGCGAAATTGGCGCTCATCGTTGCCGCGCCATAGAACGATGCCGACGGGTTGGTGTTGCCCGGTTGGACCACCAGGCCGGTCGCCCCGCCCGAAAAAGTTGCCGTTCCGGTGGTCGGCATCGTCGCCGTGGCCGCGCCCCCCGGTTGCGCGCCGCCATAGACCGCAGCATAGACCGTGCTGCCGTTGACCGACACGTTCCATGTGCCGAAATCGGTATAGGCCAACCCGACCACGGTGCCATACGAGTTGAGCGTGGCCGATGGATTGGCCGCCAGTTGCACCGCGGGATCGGTGCTGGCGGTGACTGCACCGGGATACTGGATCACGGTTTTGCCATTGCGGGTCTGCGCCGCCAGATTGGTGGTGTTGAAATTGGCCGTCACCGTGCCGCCCTGGGTCTGCGCAGTGACCGTGTTCATGTTGTTCGACAGCGCCATCGACAGCGGCGTGCCGAACAGTTCCGCGCTGTAAGTGCCGCTGTTGTACGCAGCATTGGTCACCGCCGAATAGAGCGGCGCTGTTGGCGCCGGGGTGGGCGTTGGCGTCGGGGTGGGTGTCGGTGTTGGCGTCGGCGTGGGCGTCGGCGTCGGGGTGGGCGTCGGCGTCGGGGTGGGCGTCGGCGTCGGCGTGGGCGTCGGCGTCGGAGTGGGCGTTGGCGTCGGGGTTGGCGTCGGCGTCGGGGTTGGCGTCGGCGTCGGGGTTGGCGTCGGCGTCGGAGTGGGTGTCGGCGTCGAGGTGGGCGCCGGCGTCGGGGTGGGCGTTGGCGTCGGAGTGGGTGTCGGCGTCGGGGTGGGCGCCGGCGTCGGGGTTGGCGTCGGCGTCGGAGTGGGCGTCGGCGTCGGCGTCGGGGTCGGCGTCGGGGTCGGCGTCGGCGTCGGGGTGGGCGCCGGCGTCGGGGTGGGCGTTGGCGTCGGAGTGGGCGTCGGCGTCGGAGTGGGCGTCGGCGTCGGAGTGGGTGTCGGCGTCGGAGTGGGCGT
>Ga0164296_1000012_pt1 | contig 229675 bp, 281 predicted proteins | sample GEODES057metaG_FD_113533 | JGI IMG/M metagenome (GOLD analysis project Ga0164296, IMG submission 113533) | Dystrophic lake water microbial communities from Trout Bog Lake, Wisconsin, USA - GEODES057 metaG | ecosystem: Environmental > Aquatic > Freshwater > Lake | place: USA: Trout Bog Lake... | reverse complement strand
TAATGTGCCTGCTACTGTGGCAGTTGTACCTACGTATAAGTTAGCATTTACACTAGCACCACCTGTTACCTGTAGTGCACCAGAGCTTGCACCAGTGGCAATTGCTGAACCAGTTACATAAACGTTGCTGGTAGCTGTAACATTTGTGGTTGTAATACCACCGGAAGGGAAACTTAATGTTACTGAACCAGTACTGGCACTTGCTGATATTTGATTTGTTGTACCAGAGATGCTGGTAACACCTAGATTGGTTAATGTGACAGCACCTGTGGCTGCACTAACACCTAGTCCTGCACCGCTGGATGTTAAACTTGTAACACCAGTGTTGTTAACTGTGAATGAAACAGCAGTACCGTTAGTTGAAGTCGAAACAGTAATACCATTAGTACCAGTGGTGATTGCCACGCTGGTAACAACTCTATTACCAGTATCATATAATGCACCTGCGTAAACTGCTTGAGCACCAATACCACCACTTACTAATAATGCCTGACTTGAGTTAGTGCTGGCACTGATTGTTGTGTTGGTGATGCTTAATGCATTATTGGTTGTAGCACCGCGGTTAGTAATTGTTTGTAATGTACTGTTATTCCAAACAGTCACAGCACCAATACTTGTTGATACTGAAGTATCTGTACCAGCTGCAATAGTTGAAACACCATAACTACCTAAACTTGCTGAAGTAATAACAGCACTACCGTTTGAGTAGATAGGGCCAGCATATACACTACCACCGATGCCCACCCCGCCTGCAATCTGCAATGCACCAGTTGAGGTGCTTGTGGCACTGGTTGTAGATCTAATACCAACTACCCCGTTGGCAACTAATAATGCGTAGGGATTGGTTAATGTTACGTTTGTGCCATTTGTTGGAGCATTGGCAATATATAAAGTAGCCGCATCAGTATAGGTACTGGTGTTGGTTGCTGCCAGGGTAGGTTGACCTAACCATGTTGCTGCATTTGGACCTTGTACTGTACCTGCTGTGGTTGTATCTGTGTAGGTTGCGGCTGCTAGGTTTAATGCCACACCAGTTGCACCTTGCCAACTTGCTTGACTTACAGCACCGGTGCGTGAAATTGTTCCGCCTACTGCTAGGTTTTTGGCAACACCTGCACCACCAGTGGTCTGTATAGAGCCACTTGAACCTGCACTGGTTAGAGCTGCATCTGTGGTATTTTGATGTACTGCTAGTCCACCGACATATAAATTAGCACCAATACCAACCCCGCCAGTGACTAATAATGCTTGACCTGAACTTGTGCTGGTACCGTTGGTATTTGATGCTACTAGTACTGCGCCACCAAAGTAACCTGCACCGTTGACACCTAGGCCACCTGTGGTTACCTGTAATGCGTTACCAGCAACACCTGACGAACTTGATCCTGCACCTGCTACTGTGGCTGTGGTACCCACGTAAACAGCTTTGGAAATGCCTAGACCACCTAAGGTGATCAATCCACCTGTGCCTGCACCTGTGGTGTCTGTGGTACTGTTAAATGTACCTACACCACCAAACCAACCATCTAAGGCAACACCTAAACCACCATTACGTAATTGTAGTGCACCTGTGCTGGCGCTGGTAGCATTTGTGGCTGTGACCAAATACATGTAACCAGTTTTAATACCACCGTATGCTGCGCCTGCAAATGTACCTGTGCTTGATTCAGCACCTGAACCGTACCATTCCAACATTTTAGTATCATCAGCTAATACTAGAGCAGCATTTGTGTCTGTACTGTTAGCATAGTAGTGGAAACGGAATCCGATATCTTTACCGTCGTCATACTCCCAATTACTATAAACACCACCCGGTGGGGTATGTATTTCAATAATATTATCTGTGTAGTAGGTATTTGTTGAATAAACGTAGGTTGCAGTACCATTGAATGTTACAGTATCTTGGAATATTGTTGGACCGCCAACAATCAAGTTTTTACCAATGTTAGCACCACCAGTTACAACTAATGCGTTGGTTGCTGTGGTACTGGTACTTGAACCTGACCCGTTAACAACCAAGTTGTTGGCAATGTAAACACCACCACTTACCTGTACTGCGCCAGCGCCTGCTTGTGTGGCTGCGGTAGAATTTAAAGTAACAATGTTACCGCTTGAGTAAACATTACCACCTACACCAACCCCACCACTTACTAATAATGCCTGTCCTGTGCTGGTACTTGTACCGTTTGTGGTATTGGTGATTGCCACTTGACCACTAAAGTTTGCAGCCGCAGCGTTTAATGTACTAGACAATGTTAGTGTGGTAGCTGTTACACCCTGTAGATTAGTGTTGCCACCAACAAACAAGTTACCCCAAATGCCCGAGCCGCCTTGTACAATCAATGCACCAGTGTTGGTATTGCTGGCGTTAGTACCTTGTTTAATTGTTAGGCCTTGACCATTTGCCCAACGACCTACTTCATTAGCAGCTAAGGTGTCGCCTTGGAAGAATATGATATCTTTACCTGATGCTGCTGCACCAATACCAAAGTTACCACCTTGTGAATATAAGTAACCATCGCCTGCACCAACAATGGTAAATGATGCATCAGAAAATGAACTATTGTTAATACCTAGGTCGATATAGCCAGTTGTGTCATTACCGTTATTGGCTGTTGCAATAAAGTCAACTGATGAACTGGTGCCGCCGCCAATGTTCTGTAGATTAACCTGAGCAAATGTTGAGGTGTTTGCACCAAAGTATGCAATTGTGTTTGTTAGGGTGTTATAACCGTAGTTTAAACCAACAGTTAATTGTGAAGCGATATTTGCCACACCACCTACACCCAATCCACCTGTTATCTGTAATGCACCAGTAGTTGAACCAGTACTTACACTAGCATTTGTAATGATGATAGCATTATTAGTTGTAGCACCACGACTAGTTACACTTTGTAAAGTACTAGTATCCCAAATAGTTACTGGACCGGAAGATGCGCTGACCGCAGTATCTGTTCCTGCTGTTAGTACGCTAACACCAAAGCTGCCAATAGTAGCAGTAGTAAGTACACGAGCACCACTGTCATATAATGCAGTACCATATAAGCTACCGCCAACACCCATACCGCCTGTGACAACTACAGCACCAGAATATGTATTAGTGGCTACGTTAGTACCAGTTACATAAACATTGACAAATGTACCAGTTGTACTGCTTACAGAATCAAGGCCTGCGCCCTGCATGTAGATTGTGCCACCAACCCACAAATCGCCAGCAATGCCTGCACCACCTTGTACACGTAAGGCACCAGTATTAGTACTGGTGGAATTAGTTGAGCTTTCAATCTGGAGACCAGCTTTGACTATGAAATCTTTTATTGTTGCCATTTGTTATTTTCCCTTAAGCAGCTATTGCTGTTTTTACCACTTTAATTGTTTTACTACTTGGCGCACTTGCTGTGTAGTATAATCTTACTATTCCATCGCCTTGTAAATCTGCTGTGAATGTACCTAGCTCGCCGCTTGTGGCAATAATACCATATTCACTCTTATAAACCTGTCCGAGATCATCGTGTAACAACACTATCTCAGTTAATTCAAAATTTGACCCGTCTTGTATCTGTATAAAGCTCTTGCAGCTTCTATAATTTGCTGCCACAAAGCTATCTACCACGGTTGCTGTAGTTGTATTTACCAAAGTTACCGTAGTTTGCAGTAGTGAGGTTTCAATAGTAACCGGTCCAGAGAATGTAGCAGTTGTGGCATTAATTGACCCATTAACCACTAGCATATCGCCGGTACTAGTAGTAGTGCCTACTAACATATTACCTGCTTTGGTTATAACCATTCTGTAGGCAGATGCTACATTGTCATAGATGGTTAAGTTACCTTCATTGATGCTGGTACCGCCAGTTAGGGCACGATTGTTACCACCAACATCGATGGTATAACTACGGCCACTTGTTCCTGTATTTTGAATAGTAAAGGCACTATATCCCACAGGAGCAGTGCTGGTTAATACAATCGTAGCAGAATTTAATGTATCTAAAGGATTACTTGTAACCAGTAACTGTGGACTAATATTAGTTAGACTTAGATTGCTTGTACCTGCTGCATTTAATGTAGCACCAACGTAAATATCGCCGCCTATGCCTGCGCCACCTGTGACAATTAATGCTCCGGTGGTAGTATCTGTACTTGCAGTTGCATTTGTGGTAATTATTGGTTGATCGGTTGTTCCAGAGAACGAACCGACTGATCCGACATATCCGATATCACCCTGTGATCCAACATATCCAGTAGTTCCTTGTGATCCAGCATATCCAATTGATCCAACATATCCTATAGATCCAGTGTACCCGTATCCTACATTAATACCATTAATGTATATGTGGCTACCGACATTTAAGTTTTCACTGATCCCAACTCCACCACTGACAACTAATGCGCCAGTGTTTGTTGAGGTTGAACTAGCAGTGTTTAATATACTAATATTGTCAGTTGTAGAATTTCCGCGATCAGTTACTGTTTGTAATGTACTGATATCCCATACTGTTACTGCACCAGTGGAGGTACTTACTGAGGTATCAGTACCTGCGTATAATTTAGTTACTCCTGCACCTGGTTTAAATTGAGTATAAAATGACATTACATTACTGCTCCTAGTTTCCAACCTTCATCTATTCCGGCATATATTAAGGTATTAGCCGCATACGGAAAATCTATGATCATATCTTCAGGAATTTCCATGATTAATTCACTATTTCTGGCAATAGTTGCCGTGTTTACGCCAAAACTACCACCATAATCTACGAACTGTATCCAGTCTCCAAATGTTGGTGCTAACGGTAATGTAACTGTTACGGCTGTGATTGTTGTGCTGATCATTAGTCTATCTTTAGTTGTAGCGGTATAATTAGTTTGAATGATTTGCCACGGATTTCCAAGATTAGCTGTTGATGTTGTAGAAACATTACCGTAAATTGTACCGCCAACCCACAAATCTCCAGCAATGCCTGCGCCACCTGCAACAGTCAATGCACCCGATCCTGTATTAATACTTGGAGTAGTGTCTTCAACTACTAGGTCTGTGAAATATCCAATCTTCGGAGTGTTGCCACCAATAATCATATTATCAATATAACCATAGGCACTTGGTGCTATTATCAGTGTTCCGCCACTAGTTGGTTCTATGAAAACGTCGGCGCCTGTTGGACTTAATGTAACTTCACCGTCTACCTTTAATGTGCCAAGTAATTCCGTTGATCCGCCAACATTAAGATTCTCAGTGATGCCCACTCCACCGTAGACTACAAGTGTACCATCAGTTGTAGAAGTTGAATTGTAATTGCCCGCTAGAGTTAATCTATCTATTAGATTATTGAAATCTCTACGCCAACTATTTGTTATAGCCGAGTAGGTATAGACAATGTTATTCCTTGTGGCTTTTTGTCCATCTACTGGATTTAATGGGAATGACATATCTTAATTCTTTCCTTTTAATTGATCAACTTCTGCTTTCAATTCTTTAATTGCTTCTATCAACAATGGCACTAATCTTTCATAATACACAGTTAGGTATTGACTATCAATCGGTGCCGGCGTTACTACTTCTGGCAATACTTTTTGCACCTGTTGTGCTGATATACCTACTTCTCGTTTAACTGCATAGCCTAATGTCTGTGCTAGTTGATTGGCTTCATAGTAGAACCCATCTAATGTTAATAACTTGTCTAGTGCATTAGGTATGTTACCGAGGTTAGTCTTCAATCTTTCATCTGAGTAGTAAGAAGTAATGGCATTGGTAGCACGTATTTCGCCAGTTGTTCCCGATGCTACTACTCCAACACCTAGGCTATTAACCTGCATATTAGTAGAAGTTGATACTCCCGGACCTGTGCTACCTACATATCCAATACTGCCCACGTATCCAATACCTTGTGATCCAGTATATCCTTGATAGGATGCAGCACCACTACTACCAGTGTAACCAATTATGCTACTAGCACTGCCTACATATCCAATGCTACCTGCGTAGCCGATACTACCAGTATATCCAAGTGGTCCTTGTACGGTACTCGCACTGCCGGTATATCCGGTCCCGATACTACCAGCATAGCCTATACCTTGTGATCCTACGTAACCAGTACTACCGGTATATCCATTTGTTCCTGCAGAGCCTGCTGATCCAATATAACCAACACTACCTGTGTATCCGCCGCCTGCTGTAAATATTGTTCCGTTAATATATAATCCGCTGTTATCAACACGAATACGTTCACATGTACCTGCGCCGATTAATACAGTATATTGGCAAGTACAGCCTCCTACTAGATTACCAATAACAGTATTATTCCCACCGTTATTAATACCATACCCTGCACATACACCAATACCAATATTATTACCAAACCCACCAGTTAAGCAACCAAATGCATAGCACCCGATTGCAATGTTGCAAGATCCAGCGCCGCCAAACGGATTAGCTAAGGTACACGCACCAATACCGATATTGTTTGTGCTTGTGAAGCAAATACCACCAAGTGCATTAGCTCCGAGTGCGATATTACACGAGCCACCACCGTTACTGTTTGCGTTATAGCCGATTGCAATGTTATCGCAGCCGGATAAATTTGATTTTAAACTATCCCACCCTGCTGCAAAGTTGTTAGTGCCTGTAGAGTTACAGAACAATGCCCCAGCTCCCATTGCAATGTTATTATTGCCGTAGGTATTATAATAAAGGCTACACCCCAAAGCAATATTACATTGTCCTGTAGAGTTACAGGACAATGACCCATGTCCTATTGCTATGTTAGCATAACTGCTAGTAGTTGCAGATAATGTGTGAGACCCGATAGCAATATTATTGCTACCTATGTTAAGACTGCAAAGTGTACCACTACCACCGATGGCAATATTGTTACCGCCGGTTGTGACATTTCTAAGTGAAGCACCTCCTAGGGCAATATTGCCGCCGCCAGTTACTGTATTATTACCGGCACAATAACCGACAAATACATTACCGTAAGTACTTGGAGTATAAGCGTAAACAGTACCTAATACTGTTGGAGTAGCTGCTACTACAGCCGATGCTGTACTTACAGTGTATAATCCATTGATGGTCATACCGCTGTCATTTACAAGTATACGTTCACAGGTACCTGCACCAATTAATACTGTACATACACAACCAGCAGCGGCTGGTAATGAACCAATAACAGTATTATTAATACCAGTTGTAATATTAATACCAGCAGCAGCACCTATACCAATGTTAGTTCCAGTATTATTTGCATTAACTAATGCTGTACATCCAATTGCAATATTATTGCAACCAGTTTGATTAGCATATAAAGCCTGCCATCCTAGGGCAATATTACATCCACCGTAGCAGTTGTCGTGCATTGCACTGTATCCTAATGCGACATTGGCACATCCAGCGGTATTAAATGTTAATGCAAAACAGCCCATTGCTATATTATTGGAACCATAGGTGTTTACACCCAAAGCTCCGTATCCAATAGCAACATTACTACGACCGACCATTGTTGTATTGCCGGCACAGTAGCCTAATGCGGTATTGTTTCGGGTTGAGGTTGTATAGGCATAAACACTACCAATTGAGGTCGGTGTTGCTGACACCGAGGCGCTTCCGCTGCCTGTATATCCCGTTGGTCCCTGTACAGTACTTGCACTACCAGTATAGCCGATACTACCCGAATATCCAATAGAGCCTTGACTACCATTAAATCCAGTTACTCCGCGACTACCTGCATATCCTATATTGCCAATATTACCTTGACTACCGAGATATCCCGTAGCACCTTGACTACCGGTATAGCCGATACTACCTAGGTATCCGCCCGCACCTGCGGCTCCGGTACTACCTGTGTAACCAGTAATGCCTTGACTGCCAACATAACCAGTACTACCTGTAAATCCAATTGCACCAAACGATCCTGTGCTACCTACATAACCAATACTTCCGACGTAACCAATTATACCTTGACTACCGAATGATCCAACATAACCAGTAATACCCTGACTTCCGGTATATCCTATTGAACCAACATAGCCTAGACTACCTGTGTACCCAATACCTACACTACCAGCATAACCAAGTCCTTGACTACCTACATATCCGATGCTGCCTACATATCCAATATTACCTTGACTTCCAGTAAATCCAATAGCACCAAATGCTCCTGAACTACCTACGTAGCCAATGCTGCCTACATAGCCAATGCTGCCAGTATACCCACGACTGCCTGTATATCCGACACTACCTGTATACCCATAGCTACCAAAATAACCAAGTGTGCCTTGACTACCAGTGTACCCGATACTACCTGTATATCCAATGCCACCAATACTACCAGTATACCCAATAATTCCTTGACTACCAACAAAACCTATGCTACCAGTATACGCTTGGCTTCCTGTATATCCAAGCCCTTGGCTACCGACATATCCGACACTGCCCGCATATCCTAAGCTACCTACATATCCGATGTCACCTTGCGAGCCAACATATCCTACTACCCCTTGTGATCCAGTATATCCAATACTACCAGCATAGCCGAGGTCACCTTGCGAGCCAACATATCCTACTACCCCTTGTGATCCAGTATATCCAATACTACCAGCATATCCGATGCCACCAAGTGATCCATTATATCCAACAGTGCCTTGACTACCGACAAAGCCTATACTACCAGTATACGCTTGACTACCAGTGTATCCAAGGTCGCCACGGCTACCGTTAAATCCAACCACTCCTTGTGATCCAAAGAATCCCTGTGATCCGGTGTAGCCCTGTGATCCGGTATAGCCGATAACCCCTTGACTACCATCAAATCCTGTAACTCCTCGACTACCAAAATACCCTTGACTACCAAAATAGCCCTGTGATCCAGTAAACCCTACAATACCTTGCGATCCGTAGTATCCAGTAATGCCTCGACTACCTGTGTAACCAAAGCTACCATTAAATCCCGTGTTACCTTGAATACCTTGAATACCTTGCGATCCAGTGTAGCCTTGGCTTCCGAAATATCCTTGGCTTCCGAAATATCCTTGAAGGCCTTGTGAACCAATATATCCTGTAATGCCTTGGCTTCCGGTGTATCCTTGACTACCGAAATATCCCAGACTACCAGTATATCCCATAGCACCTTGACTACCGGTATACCCTGTGTCACCTCGACTACCTGTGTAACCGCGGCTACCTACATATCCCAAACTGCCTGTGTATCCAGTAATGCCCTGTGATCCGACATAACCTGTGCTGCCGGTAAAGCCGCGACTGCCAGTATAACCTAATGTTCCTTGGCTACCGTAGTATCCTGATATACCTTGTGATCCAACATAACCAGTACTACCAGTATATGCTCGGCTACCTGTGTATCCTTGATTTCCAAAACTACCCGTATATCCAGTAGTACCTTGACTACCTTGGTAACCTGTACCGATACTACCTATGTAACCTCGACTTCCATAATATCCTTGACTACCTCGTGAGCCAGTATATCCACCACTTGGACCTACATCACCTTTAGATCCGGTATATCCATTGCCGCTGCCTCCGCCACCACTGCCTATAAATCCGTTTGATACTGATGTACTAAAGAACGGACCTGTAATATCTACCCACGACGGGCCGCTGTCGTCTAAGGTGTATTCATATAAGACATCATTAACCTGATCATACCATTGGTCGCCTGCCCAGAACTGTGTGTTATCTGGTGGAGTGATGCCTTCGTAGTAATTTGGAATACGATAACTAGGGCGACCGCCTAGATCTATATACCCTGATACATTGGTAAATGTCATTGCAACATCAACACTTACTAGACTAGACGATAATTGTATAATGCCTGTGCCGGTTGTAACTAATGTTATATTTTCATTAGGTAAGTTTGTACTAATAGTACCTGTTGAGAATATTAAATTTCCTAAACTATTTGTGTAGGCTACCGAGCCGTTTGGTCCAGCAACTAGAGTATATCCTGTGCTAGTTGAAGGAGTAGGGCCAAGCGCAGGTTGTGCTTGGGCTAGATTTAGGAATTGATAGCGGCTATCTTGTAGATTCGGCGCGCTGGTAACAAGTGTGCGGCCGCTAATTAAACTAGGCATTAGCTGTCTCCAAGATACTCATAGTTAATTTCATTACACCATCTGCATCTGCATAACAAATTACACTGTCAAGACTTTCAATAATCATTTTACCAGTGGTTAGACTAGCCGCATCATTAGTCGGAATAGCAAATTGTTGTATCAATTCAGTAACTACACCTGCTGGTTGAGCTCCATTACCTTGTGCATCGGCAAATATTGGAAAATTTCTTGAATGAGCAAATGTAACTGTATGAGTCTGTGTGCTAACATTAGCTACCTGTGTCATTAATATAATTGATGTAACGCCAATTGGTGCTGTATATACCGTGGCGGTTGTTCCGTAGGTCCAATCACCTTGTAATATCGCTGTTTTTGTTTTAAACGTGTTTAATGGTATTAATGCCATAATCTTTCCTCTTAGCCTCCGCCTTCAATTGCCAATATGAATGGCGTTAAGTTTGCAAATAATGATTTAGTAAATGTGCGTCCTGATAATACACCAGTTGCTTGACTTACTACTAATCCTGGACCAATTCTAAAGTCACCGTTTTGGTCTGTTGACGTAAAGAACACCTTACCATTATTTAACTGTATTACTTCTTTGGTTTGTACAGGATCAGCCACTCCGCGTTGAGGTAGTGCTCCATAGTTAGTTCCAGCACCAACATACTCAAACAAGTATCCTGATGCACTGATGTAACTACGTTGATAGAAGTTTACAATAGCGCCATCTGGGAATAGTGCAGTATTATTAACTGCTTCCCCAAGATCAACGATGTGATGTGTGCCTGTACGAATCCAATAACTTAATCCAGCATAGGCTGAATAGTAGTTGCCACCTGTTTCTAGATCGTATACTAGTTGTCTTAGGACTAATCTAATATCTCTAGCACATTTATTTGTTAGATAGGTGGTTAAATCAGTTGGTGCTCCTAGTCCTGTAGGTAAACTAATATCAGGGAATGTGGTCACAACGTGGGCAATCGTAGCAGTTACTATTGCTTCAATGTTATTATTAATAGTTGTAATCGCTAGACTTGCGCCACTCGGTGGTGTTCCTACTTTAGATGGCGCTGGAACAACCGCACGTGCCGCAGTTAGGTCACTTGCCCCTACAATACTGATAATTGTGTTAATACTATTGTCAATAAACGTTATTGAGCTAGGATCAACACTAGCACCTACTAATACATTTCCTAGACTAGAATCTCTTAAGAAGGCTAATGCATCTAATTCTGGGCCTATTTGATCCGAAGGAATAACAGTAGCATTAGTTCCTGTATTATATGCTTCAGATAGTTGACTAGACAGTACAGTATAGTAAGCATTGCCAGAGAAATATAAGTTAAAGTAATTACTATTAGTTGGATCACCGCCGCCACTGATCAATCCTTTGTTCAATGTGATGCTTTGGTAATTAACATCAACTACTGTTGTGCCATCGGCAACATAATAGGTGTTGCCGTATTGATCACGGATGTCTACTCTATTACCCACAGCAATACCTGTTGTGTCAATACCATCAATTGTGATAGTTCCTGTAGTTAATGTTGCCAACGATGGTGCAGCATTTAAGAATCCTGGATAACCTTGTTCGTTAATATGACCTAATGGCGGTTCAATTTCCATTACCAAACCAATATGCGGACGATTAGCAGTATCTGGCAAGAAGATTTCCGCTACACCATTCTTAGGATAGTAACCATTCGGATAATATTGACCGTTTGGCTGGTAACTTGGATAAGGAGGATTGAACACTGTACCACTAAATTCTAATTTGCCATATCCTTTAGCCACCAAACATTGATCACCGAAGTTACTGTTAGAGTTAGTAATAGAACAAATGCCACCGTTGTCAACCTGTACCGCAGTTGAACAGAAAATTGTAAACACAGATACTAACTGTGCGTAGCCGTTATTTGTAACATATACCCCACGTCCGCCTTGGTTAACCTGAGTATATGCGTCAAATACGAATGACTGAATCGGTGAACGAGCACTTACTACAGCACCATCTACCAGTGCACCGCCCATAGAACCTAATACATCAACGCGACGTTGTGCCCATTCGTCGGGTACATCTGCATCTTGTGCTGGATAAACCTCAGTTTTACCAAAATACAATGTACCGTTTTGCGAATCACCTACAGTTGACCCCGACAATGTTACCAAATATGTGCCAGTTGTCACTGTAGATAGGGCAATAACTGTTGGACTTTGTCGTACATCGTCTGAACTAACACCTGTGGTAGCAAATAATCCACTGCCAGCAAACGGTACTGGTGCTACATTTGGTCCATTTTGAATAATATCGGCAATGGTATTGTAATTTCTAGTTATACCCGGACCTGCATAAGCACCGCCTTCAAAATTAGGGTACATAGTCTGTGCAGTTGATGAACGTACCACAGGTACAGAAGTATTACTAATTACATTTAAACTTAAATCGTTTAGATAGTGAATAGCATCAACTGTAATATTTTGTTCGCCAGGAATAACAGTGGCCATTCCCATATATGCTGGAATAATTACCTGAGGATAAACTACTTGATAACTGCGTGTTATTGGATTGTTTAATAACACCTGTTTCATTAGATATTTCAAATAGGTGTAGGCCGCAGTAGATTGTGGGATTTCAGGATTGCCACTGACTGTATCAACTAGGTTAGATGTTCCGTTAAAGCTGAAATAATAAACTCCTGCTTGAATACTTTGTCTATTTCCAGTGTGTAATAGGTCAAATGCCACACAATCTATAATGTAGCCAACATCTCTATAGCAGGTTGATGTATTATAAACGAAACCTGGGTTAGTAGCATTTACATAATCAACTGTTTGTTGTTGTATCACGCTCTTATTTGCTATAATTGCGGCATAAGCATTATTTACTGAGACAACCGGTGATGGTAAACCATTAGGAACTATTAAATCAGTAGTGCCTGTGGTCACTTGTGTAATAACATTTACAATAGTATCGAATAAATGTCCAACTTGATCACTTTCATCTGGAGTAACAATGTATGATTGTACTAGACCTTTAGCATAGATTATAGCATTAGTTGTAGTTGTTAATTCACTAGCAATCGCTCCGGTGTATCCAGATTGGTTCCAATATTGTAATGCAGCAAATGAACTTTGTGAACTACCTTCGTATAATATGTCAAGTGCAATAGAATCAACAATTAGTTTAGTATCACGTGCGCATTTTTCTTTATTATACACAAATGGTTGAACGAAATAATAATTGATGTAGGCAATTAATTCATTTTGTATGAATTCTCTGTTGGCTAATAGTAGATCGTAGGTAGCAACTATATTAGCATCAACACTTGCGGTTAAACTAATAGGTGTCTTAGGATAGAAATCAATATCACCTGTGTTAATAATATCAGTGATAATATCAATGTCGCTGGCAATGTATTCAGCTTCAGCAATAGTAGCAGTAGATCCTAATGTGACCTGTGAATATGTATTTCCAGAGGTCGGAGTTATTGGAATATTTTGTACAATATTGTTAGCAATTGTTTTGATATGATTGTACGCAGCCGTTATCTGTGCTATTTCGTAGGTTAATACACTAGATGATGTGTTAAATCCATAATAATATACACCTGCTTGAATACTTTGTCTATTACCGCCGTTTAATAAATCAAAACATACACAATCTAAAATATAACCAACATCTCTACGACATTTGGTTCTATCGTAGGTAAATCCTGTAGGATATAGATAGTTAATATACGCAATTACTTCCGCTTGAATAAACGCCATGTTGGCATCTAACAACATTGCTGCATTAATATCGTGTATATCACCCGATGTAGTTAATGATATCGGACTCGGAGTTCCTGCTAGTGTAGGTCCACCATTTACAATGCTAACAATAGTATCAATGTTAGTGTTAATTAAAGATGCTTGATATCCTGTGCCTGTAGTTGCAGAAATAATCTGCGGAACAATACTTTGATATTGTGTAGGAACACGCTGTCCAGTAACAATATATGAAGCTAGAGTCTTAATATAATCGTAGGCAGCACTTACCTGTGCCTGTTCATTTGGCACTTGCGTAGCAGTATTGGAGAAGCCGTAATAATAAACACCGCTTTGAATAGCCTGTCTATTTCCACCGTATAATAAGTCGAATGAAATGCTATCAACCATGTAACCTATATCGCGACTGCATTTACCTGGATCATAAACAAAGCCAAATGCCTTGCTGGCTTCAACAAAAGCAATGGCTTCTGCTTGTAAATATGCTTTATTCTCTTCTAATAAGGCATAAGCATTTAATACATTAGCATTAGTGCTGGTAGTTAGGCTATTAGAAACAATTCTATCAGTTACATTAGCTGTTCCGTTGGTAATAATGTCAAGGATTAGATTAAAGTCGTCATAAACTGATTGTGTTTCAGCTATAGTAGCGGCTGTGCCTGTGGTCCATTGACCTACGGCTGTTTGATAGCGTGTTCCGCTAGTATCTAATGTTATTACTTTAATTGCTAGATCTCTAATATAGGTAATTGCATTGGTTGTAGTGGTTAATTCATTTGAAATAGCGCCAACGTAACCATTTTGATTCCAATATTGTAATCCTGCAAATGTACTTTGACTGTTCCCACTAAACATTAAATCTTGTGCTAGTGCTTTAACAATTAAGCCAGTATCTCTAGAACATTTAACTTGATCGTAGACAAATGACGGATTAAGACTATCAACATAGGCTATTACTTCGTCTTCAATAAACTGTTTATTTGCCTGTACAAGAGTAAATGCATTAATAATTCCAAGGTCGCTAGAAGCTGTACTATTTGAAATTATTTGATTAGTAATTCCCACAGTGCCATTAGTTAATATATTAGTAACAGTGTTGAATAATTGTTCAATCGTTGCTGTTGAAATATCTGATCCCGGATTAGATAGATCAAATGTCTGTGTAGATACTGCTTGTAAATTAGTCACAGTCGAATTAACCGCTACTAATTCTGCTAACATCTTAGCATACTTAATAGCATTAGTGGTTGTGGTTAGTTCGCGACCAATTTGACCAGTGTAGGTACTTTGGTTATAATACTGTGAACCTGCAAATATAGCCTGTGTGTTACCTTGGTATAATAGGTCAAATGCTAGACTGTCTACAATAAGTCCCGTATCTCTAAAACATGTTCCTGTATTGTAGTTAAAGCCGCCGCCAAATACACTGTCAATATATCCAGTTACTTCTGCTGATAAGAAATCTTTATTTTCTGTTAGTATTCTAAATGCGTTATATGCTGTGGTAGCAGTTGACATTGATAGACTAATTGGCACATCAGTTGGAGCAGCACTTGGGCCAACTGTGATAATATCTGTTATTAAATCTATATTAGCTGCGGCACTATTGTATTCTGCTAATGATGCCACAGGTAATGATATTACTTGAGAAATTAATTTTTGATATAGATTAGTATTTTGTGTATTCTTAACAATATTTGCACACAAGGTAACCATGTAATCCAACGCCTGTGCTAATGGAGTAATTTCATTGCTAGGTAAGATGTTAGTCATACCGCTGAAATATTGTAAGGCAGCATAGATGCTGTTTACATTGCCGCCTGCTCCTGTGTCAGCAGATAGAGCATCAACAATTAGCCCAAGGTCTCTATAACATAATGCTTCTTGTTGTGGAGTTAAGGTAATAATAGTGCGTACATACGCACTGATTTCAGATTGTAGGAATAATTTATTCTTAGTTAGTAGGTCAGCGGCATTGCTAAATCCGGTGCCTTGGTTTGGTCCTGATATAGGAGTAGGTGCTGTAGCAGAACCGTTTACGATAATATTTTTGATTAATTCAATGTTGCTAGTAATTGCCTGCTCAGCTACGCTGCTATCTCCTTTGCTGCCTGTGAAGTAACTTAATGCGGCTTCGATTGATTTTGTGTTGCCACCTACAATTATGTCTTGGCTAACCGCATCTACGATCAAGCCAACATCTCGGTAGCAATAGTCTTTTTTGTATTCAAAGGTTGGATACTGTGCGTCTACATACGCAGTTACTTCTTCTTGTAAGAATGTTCTATTTGCTTGTAATAATATTTCTGCGCTAACGCTTGGATTTTCTGGGCCGCAACTATTAAACACAGCCGGAGCAACACCAGGACCGTTGTTGATAATATTTGTAATAATGCTGATACCAGCATTGATCTCGTCTGAGGCAATTACGCCATTTACTAATGCTGTATTAATTACCTGTGTTGTAGCAGTACTTACAGGAGTAACCGCTATATTTTGTATGATAGCTTGGCTTAAGGTGTTAACGTAATTAATTGCTGTGGTAAATTGTGTCTGTTGACCTTCGATTAGGTTGACAACACCGTTGTAGTAGGCTAAGCCAGATTCGACACTCTTTTGGTTACCACCAAATGTAGCATCGTAAGCAATGTTTTGAATGATAAGTCCTAAATCTCGTGACCATTTAGATTGCTCATATTTAAAATTATAGAATGGATTTCCGATATCATTAGTATTAGTTGCAGTCAGCACTAGGTCATTAATGTATGTTATAGCTTGATCTTCTATAAATGGTATGTTTGCCAACAACAATGTTCTTGCGTTAAAGAAGCCAGGATCTTGCGGACCGCTGATAACGTTGTCGCCTAATTTAATTACACCTTCTGACACTGTTACAGTAATTGTGTTAGTGTTGGCTTCAAATTGTGTCATTCCTACTCCTGTAGGAACTTGTATAGTTTGGTTAGGAACAAACACAGTACCATCAATTAACCAAGGACCGCTTTGGTTAGTACAGTTTTGTATATATGGTGATTGATATACATCTAACTTTTTGCCGTTTACGCTTGGAGGAAATGCCACAGCAAATGCGCCGCGGTTAGTTCCAGGAACATAAGGACCAGGTAATAATCCACTGCGGCCATTTAAGAACTGCATCTGTGCTAGATAGCAACCAGATTGTACGTGAAATAAATCTTGTGTTTTGTTAATCGGCTCAATACTAGTTGTACGTAAGTCATCACCGATGATAGCAGTGTTAGGCTGCATTAAAATTGGATTGTTTTCGTAATAGTGTCCGCTAGATACACGAATTAATGTTCCCGGACGATAGTAAGGACTACGAACAGCGCCACTAATTGTCTTACATGCACGACTTGGATCTTGTGCTCGGCCATCGTTAGTATCGTTACCGTCCATTGTTACATACAATACGTTGGTAACCACCGGAGCAGTACCGATTGGATTCTTACCACTAACGCGAATGTCACTGTTGATTTCTAATAAACCGCCATGTGGGGTGATTTCAATATTGCCACGACTAGATAATGCGTTAGCAACCACTGTGTCGGCATAGGTAGTTGCCCAAGAATTATTCTCATTACCTAATGTGTATAGGCCGGTGGCCGCCGGAATAATGTTTGATTTAATTTCAGCATTGAATACAACATTATCAATATTTGCGTTATCACCAATGGTAATATCGCCATCTGATGTAATATTGCCAGTTGCGTGTAAGTTTCCTGTAACGGTTGTGTCACCGACTAGGTTAATCTTATCATTGCCGCTAGGTTGAATTGTTACTGGACCAACAGTAGTTGAAATTGTTCCTGAGTTAATTGTTAACTTACCAAGTGTTGCTGATCCTGTGCCGGGACCTGTGTAAGTTACTCGAAGATTGTTTGCGTTGATGGTTCCGTTGACGTCTAACTCGTAGGCTGGATTACTTTTTCGTATGCCGATGCGACCGTCTGTAACGTCGAGATATAATAAATCGGTTTCAAATGCTAGATCAACCCCGTCACGTAACAGGTTTTTCGATAGCAGCGGACCGGAAATGCGACCTATGGCCATTGGAGCTCCTCATCAACCACCGTGTTTCACGGCTAACCACCTTACATTGCGGGTTTACCACAGTATGATAACGCCACAATAATGGCATCAAGTGTATTTATTACGGGGAGATTAAACCGATCTGTTACGATTCAAAAGCAGTGCCGTTAGGCCCAGCAGGGAAATATCCATCAAAACCTAATAGGGCAAATACCGGTTTGGCAGGTACTGGTCCAGTAAACTGAATATATGTACCAGCACTATAGTTAACTGAAACTAGTGCCCCAGCCGACATAGGACCGTTTGTTGGCAAGCTGATACCAACTGGCCATCCGTGGATTGTATTGTTATATGTGGTGCTCACGCTGGTTACAGTAGTGCCAAGTTGAATACCAGATGAAGCACTAATTGTTCTCCATTTGCCTGGTTCGCCTGTGTCAATACTAGTCAGTGTGTTTAGATATAATGTTGTTACACCAGTGATAGTTGATATAGCCAATGTAGCTGTAGAACTAACAGGATTAGATGTTAATGTGTAATTGGTAGTAGGTGTTTGATAAACATTGTCCACAAACACTAATACGTTTTGTGGTTTAGAAATAGCAACATCATAACTTAACGGGCCAAATAGATAATCTACATAATTACCATAACCTAAATTTTGTGGAGTAATAGTTGCTTGACGTATTGTACGTAATATTTCCCAAGGTCTAACGCCTGGGTTTTGACTGTTGTAAACTTCAAACTCGCCTAGATCAGTGTTGTAACGAATTGTACCGTCTACTAAGGTAGTTGGTCGTTGTGCTTTAGTTCCTGTAGGAACTTCTAAACTGGTTACACTGTTAGTAACAATACGATTATCTGGTTCAACAGACAATCTGTCATCAGCAGGGTTTTTGGCATATAGGGCAAGTTTTTTGATATATCTCATAATTATGAAGTCTTAACTGAACTTATAGTTGCTACTACAATCTTATCTACTGTAGCTTCTGCGTAGATAGTATCACCATTGGCCAAGATAAGTTTCTCAGCATCAAACACAAATGTTTCTGTTCTAGGCAATGCTAATGATTTGATCACCTGCGAGCCTGTGCTTAATCCTGATCCACCTGGAACAAGATAAATGTCTATTGCTGTATCATTTGATGAATCTTGATTACAGAAAAACATAGTTGTAATTGCATGTTCCTCGTTTAGAGGTGCCATAAATATTTTTGTAGTTTGTGTTGATTCTACTCGTACGTTTGATATCGCCATTTTTTGTTAACCTTAAAATATAATACCGTAGATGATTGCTTTTCTACGACTTACTAATTCATCGCTCTGATTTGTATTTACATAATACAATCCTGTGCCGCCGCCGCCTGGATTTGCTGTGTAGTACAATGTGTCTACGTTTGCTTGGGCAGTAATTACAGTACTAGATGTTATCTCACCAATCTTTAATGCTTCATTGATCACAACACCGTAGCCTACTGGCGGTTGTAATACTAGATCAGTTGCAGTATTATTAGCACTGATGATAGAATTATCAATTGTTATGCCTTGAATTACCGCAGTATTGCCTTCTAAGCTGAATACTTCATTAGTTGATGTACCTAGGGCAGCAAATATTCTGTTTGGACCGTAGTTAGGTGGATCAGTAAATTGAACACTATTATCAGTAATCTTCATAAACGTATTACCAACTTGAATACGTTTAGCAAATATTGTACCTGCGTATAATGCGTTATCTACATATTGTTTATTAGGAATGTCATCCGGATCAACAACTCGGCTAGCATAATTGCTTTGACCTTTAACATTGATCATTGCTGAGCCGCCTTCTGCGCCTAAGATGTTTAGTGTGCTGGTAGTGTTAGTGTCAATTCTAATTGCATTAGTTTGAATAGCTGTACCTGCACCAGCTGATGAAAATTTAAACAATCCTGCATGAATATTGCCACCGTTGTCAGTCCATTGTCCTGAGCCGCCGGGTGTTTCGTCATATATGATAGTGGCTGCTTGACTGGGATCATTATTATTACCACGTGAAATTAATATCCCCGCAGTGTTTAATGTAATTCCATAGTTAGCAGTTTCGCCACTGTTAAGGATTAGTATATTATCCTGTATTTCGGAATTAATCGTTTGAAGATTAGTATTCACTCCAACTACATCTAAATTACCAATGATGGTCACTGTGCCGGTTGTAGAGGCATTTGTAACATCAATAGTTACATTACCATTGCTGGCATCTAGTAGGTAATCACCTGATAATTTAAGAACATCTGTCGGCATTGCTGTTTCCTTTAGTGTATTTATTGTATTACCAAACTCTTAACATAATGTAGTTAAGCATCGGGTGTTCTTTATGTGGCCAAAATGGGTGGCTCTGGTATCTTATTCCTAGCCCAAAGCTAGGATCTGTTATAATATCTGTAGATATACTGTCTAATTCCCATAAATCAGTCGGGCCGCCATATAATGTATTATTATCTAATGGATATGAAGCACGATTTACTCCAATAAATTCATTGTTATAACGTAGTTGTATTGTTTCGTCTGTGATACGGCCACCACGTTTCATATCAATTTGTACTTCAACTCCTGATACTACATCAGGCAAGCCTGTGATATTAAAGTTGGTAAGATAAAGATAATAGGTCTTCATCTTAAGATCGTTTACAGAAGGATTTGCAATGTGTAATAATTCACTTTTAGTAGATAGGTAAGCATCTACAGTACGTAGATAAGCGTAATTATTTTCTTCACCTTGCCAAGCTATATGCTGAGGTATTTCGGCAAATTGTGTTACGGTATTAGGTAGGAACCAGGCTGTTGTCATATGATTATTTACCCAAAAAAATAGAGCCCGGAGGCTCTATTTTCATACACTTAATGATTAAGCGTTCTGAACAACTACAGATTGGTTAGCTACTGCACCGCTTAATACCCATCCTGCTGATACTGGTTGTGTACCACCTTCGCCGTTGTCTACTAGTGGGAATTGTGGAGTACCGTCACCACGTGGAGTTAACACAGCTCTGCGTGCTGTTAGTTTAGTTACCCAATAGGTTGCACCACCTGAATCAGTTGCAATAATATATGCTTGACCAATTGCTGGAGTATTTGAAGCAACTAATTGTACACGAGCAACGCCGTCTGCTGTTTTAACTCGATAACGATGTGAACCAACTTGTTTTTGTATGTCGCCAATCTTAGCACCTGCGCCAGTTGTGTTAGCGTAGATAATGATTGCATTAGCATTTTCGCCTGCTGGGTTTTGACTTGGGTTTTGGATTCCGCTGTCTGTTGTTAAGTTGATAGCACTTGTTACTGGCACCTGGCCTGTTGCGCCGTTTGCCAGAGTAACTGTGATTGTTTCTACGCCAGTGTATCCAGAACCGCTTTCAACAATGTTTGAACTTACAATCTTTTGATTAACATCAACTAAGAATGTACCAACTCCTGCACCTGATACTTTAGTAAGGTTAACACCTTGTGTGTCTGTGATTAGTGTGCCTGTACTACCTGATGCAAGTACAGTAAATGTAGCATTTGAACTTGATGTTGATGCAACTTGAACACTTGAGCCAGGAATATCAGGATATGTGTAAAGATCGCCTGTGTATAATCCTGCTCGGCCAGCGCCTGTTGATACAACGTCTACACCGTAAACTAATGTCCAAGTTGCTTGTACGCCACCTGGTAGTGTTGGTGCTGGCAATTGTATACCTGATAGTGGAGTACCGCTACCGCTAGTAGCTAACACGCTACCTAAATTGCTCCAACTTACACTGGCAATACCTTCGCCGCCAATGCCGTTGTCTGTTGTTGTACTTACGGAACCGATGTTACGGTTACCAAAAAATCTGTCGTTTAAAGGACGTCCCATTTTATTTCTCCTTGTGAATATAGCGTTCTAGCGCCTACGCGGTTGGATTTCCGCATAAACTCTCTTTAAGAGTGAACAAGTATATTTATTGTCTTTTAAGGAAACCTTTTCATAAATTTAATATTATCATTATATAATTGGTCAATCTCTTCCATTGTATCTTTTCCATCTTTAGTGTTTGCCCAAGTATGCCATTGGCTGAGCTCTGCTATCTCGTATAACTTAGAATTGACCTGTACCAAAAAACTTTTCATTGAGAGTATAGTAGCGTGATTAGGAGAGGCCTCAACCTTCTCTTTTACTTTTTTAGAATTCGTTTGTAATAACTGTAAATCATATCCCATTAATTTTAACATTAAATGTATATCAGCAGGCGATTCTAATAAGTCTTTAATTCTCATTGTCACACCATTTATTAATTTCTTCACTTAGTTTATCAATTTCTTGGCGAATCTCTTCTACAGTTTTAGACGGTGGTGCGCTTTCCTTTATCGTGCCAGATAGATTAAACTCAAGGTGTTCTGGCATTGCATTGATTATTTTGTTAAGTTCTTTGTTGGTCATTGCTCCGTTCCTTTACTGTATTTACAGTTGTCGCCGTGCTAGCGGGTCTAAGATTCGCAAAACCAATCAGTACCGTCTGTAGTAAGTCCGCAATCTAACGAAAAGAAATTAACCTTTGCATCTAAGTTAAGGAATTTGCTAACCTGCTTACCGTCTTTGGTAAAACAAAATTGTTCAGAAGGATATTGTTCTCTCCATTTAGCATATTCTTTGCTGTTTTTAATAGTACCTCTAGGTGGCGCTGGAGTCCACATATCTTCAACTAATGTCATTTGCAAACAATTGTACACCAAAGTTGTATCTATGTATGGCGGGTTAAATATTCCTTGTTTTGGCATATCCTCCCAATCTTCTTGTGCAAAGTACTCGTTAGTTTTTTGTGTTAGATAATCAGATTTAAAATATACATACATCATTTCGTCTTTTTTATTTTTGAAATAGACTCGAAAAACATCAGTATCATGCTCGCTACCAGATTCAGGGGTATACCACTCTTTTATATACGGATGTACCCATTTATTTCCTTTACTGTATTCAATAATTAGTGGTTCTATATCTGCAAATTCGTATTGTTTCATTATTTAGGTCCTTTAAGTTTACAATTGTCGCCGTGCCATCTTGCATATCCATTTACTGCTACATCTTTATTACAGTGCGGGCAGAGAAGTTTTTCTCTTTTACTACCTCTAATCTTTGCAGCACGTTTTTCAACTACATCTGCACTATATTTTCTGCCTTTGGCTTTTTCGCTTTGTTTCTTTCTAGTTTCTTCTGAGTGATTTTTTCCATACATACCATTTAATTCACCTTGCCTTGCCGCTTTTATATTTGCTATCCACTCATCACTAAATGGCGAACGCTTTCTGCCTAACTTGCTGTCACTTATCTTTTTACGCTGTTCTTCATTTATTTGATTACCTAGGTTTGCTTGCCGTATTTTATCTTTTGTTTCTTCGGTGTGTGTTTTACCCCACATAGGATTATTTTCTCCAGAAACAGCGGTACTAGCAATTTTAGAATATTCTTCTTTTATATTAGAATATACTCTTGCAGTTATTTTTGTATAGTATTCTCCTGCTCTCATCATCCGTAATGCATATATCATCTTGGCTTTAGCTTCTCCGCTATAAATCTTAGTCAATAGCCAGTGGCATATAAAGTGTTCCCTTCCTGTAAGAAATGTGAGGTTAGATGGATCATCAGGATTACCATCTAACCACCCAGGGGGGCCTTTACGTGTTCTATTCTTGAAAAAACTCTCAGGAATGATGTGGTGCCGGGCAGTGCGCATATTAGGGCGATCTATTAAGCCCATTGCTACTATATTATTATACCATTTTTCGTATTTGTTCATATTGATATTTATGTAGAGTTAACTAACATAGTACACTCTTTAGAAAATAAAGTCAACAAAAAAGCACCCGAAGGTGCTTTTTCATTTAGTTTAATAACAAATAACGAATTATTTGAATGAAACTGTTTGGTTGTTGATTGCCACTTTACCTAAGTAGTCAGCTGCATTGCCCAATGAACTCGCAGTATTTGAAAGCTCGACGTAGCCGTATCTTGTAAGGAAACCAACTACTGGTTCGAATGTATTAGGATCTAATACAACACCGCTTGACATCAAAGGAATGTATGGGCAGTAGAACGCAGGAGCATCAGCTTCTGAAGCACCTTTATAACCGATCAATACTTGGTTAGTTGTATCTGTATCAGCTTTGTAGCTGTCAACGTAGATACGCATAGCACCGTTTAAAGTACCAACGAATTTAGTATTTGTTGGAGCTTCGAATGTACCTTCTGTTGTACGAGCAAAAGCTGAAGTAGTAGCAGATTGTAAAATCGTTAATGCTTGGTTAGAAACAACTGCCCAGTTACCTGCGCCACGACGTGTACGTTGAGCGATCAAGTTTGATACACGGTTGATTTGAATTGCTAAAGCAGCATGTTCATCACCAACGAATGTAGCAGTACCTGAAACTAACGCTTGGTCATATGTTTCTTCTACTGAAGCTAAACCACGTAGAGATGCTAAGATCTCTTGGTCAATTTCAGCAGTAATTTCTTGTGCTAGTGCAGCCATGATTTCTGCTTCGATGTCAATGCCTTGTTGGCTTTGTGCATCTTGAGCAGCCTCAAAAGTCCAACGTGCGCTTAGTTTACGAGACTTAGCTTCAACTGGAGCTTTCAAGATTTGGATTGACATGCGTTTACCTGGTTGACCTTCCAATTGTGCTGTTGAAGCAGCTTTTGGATTTGAGTCAGTGTTGTTACCAGAGTAAGCAGCAGCAATCTTGAATGGTGATAATGCTTCTTCACCAGCTACAATACCATCACCACTGTCTGCGTAACGTACACGCAATGTGTGGATTTGTCCAACTGGACCTGTCATTGGTTGAACGCCGATAATTTCATTAGCGATAACTGTTGGCATTACACGACGAATTACTGGAAGAATTACACGGTTAAGTGTAGCTACGTTACCAGAACTTGTTGCACCTGCTGTTGCTGCTTCGCCTAGGTACTTACGTGTGTTCTCTAAAACTACGTTCATAGATGCTTTACGGTTACCTTGTAGGCCTTCAAGCAGCGCGTCTTTGGTCTCTGACCATCTTTCGTTTAATAATTGTGACATTTAATGTCTCCTTGAATTAAATTATTTTAAACCCGCTAGTTTGCGGATATCTAAAATATTATCTAAGCCTACCTGTGATTGACTCGAAACTTTACGGTCGCCTGTTACAGCAGTACTTTCAGTTAAAGTAGCTTTCGCTGCTTTTTTGCTCTCGCCTTCCATTACTGCGGGTAGGTATTTGTCAAATGCAGTCGCTAATCGTTGTGTTTGCACACTTTCTAATAGGTCACGCATAAGTTCTCTTTTATCAGCGCCTAACGGTGCTAATAGTTCACTCATCACAGCCTTACGCTCTGCTAGATCTTTAGCAACACGAATTTCGCGTTCTTTAGATTCAACAATAGTTTCTTTCTGTGACAATGCTTGTTTTGCTTCAGCTAACTCTAAATCTTTCTTCTCGATAACCTTTAACAATTTACTTGTTTCTGATTTATCGTTTAGTAATGATGTAGAATATTCTGTTGCAAATGCTTCAAATAAACGACGTCCAAAATCGCTTTGACGAGCACTATCAATATCTTCTTTCAATTGCTTGATTTCAGATGTTAATTTTTTAGTAACTACGTTTTCAACTACTTGTGTACTACGTTTAATAAATTGATGCTTGATATCTTCAAAACGTGCTTTAGCTTCCTTAACAAGTTTAACTTTAGCTTCTGCTAAGTCTTTCTTGTCTTGTGCAAATTCTGTTACTTCTCTAGCTAATGCATGTACAATGAAGTCTTCCATCTTTTGGAAGTTTTCCGCAACTTTCTTACGATCGTTTTGGAACTCTACCATTTCTTTTCCTAGCTGATTCATGATGAATGTTTCCATCACTTTGGCATCTGATGCCATCTTGTTGTGATAAGCAACTTTAGCTTCCGCTAATGCATTTTTATCTTCAGCAAGTTCAGCCATTTCTGCGGCTAATCGCTCACTTAACATCTTGTCGATTGCTTCAACCATAACAGTCTTATCGTGACTGTATTTTTGAGCAAATTCTTCTCGAAGTTCAGCGGTGACTAGGTCGCGATTCTCTTGAATCTTAGTATTGAAAGCTGATTCAATAACAGATTTAGTTTCTTCTGTCATCACGCCACTTTCTACTAATTGGTTGAATGCGTCCATTATCACGTTCTCCTATCCGGTTATTTCAAACCGTTAATTATATTCAGCATCGCCTCACGGAGATACTTTTGTGCTTTCGGATCTTGATTTACTTCTCGCGCCACCCCAATTGCTCGATTACCGCCTCTCATATTCATAAGATGCTCGTAAACTGGCGTAGGATAAGCTCCTGGCGCAGAAGGTTGTGCAACTATATCCACTGTAATAATCTCGAAATCAGCTACTTCGCCAGTTGCATCGTTAACGTTGCCGCTACCTCTGCTACTAACTCCTAGTTTTACACCGCTTTCAAGCATAGTACGGATTAAGTTACCCATCGGAGTAGGTAAGACTTTCATCTTACCATAACCGTTCGGACCGTCCATCCACATATCTGTAATCATGTGACTTACACGGTCCAAGTTCACTTTAAGGTCATCTGGATGATCAACTTCACCTAATACAGAATACCCATTTTGTATTTGATCATTTAATGTCTTAACAGCATTAGTAATTTCATTAACAGGATAAACCCGTTGATTAGCATTACGGATACCGCCTTGAATAGCAATTCCCTTTAGGTAAAGGTTTTTACCATCTTTGTCATCGCTCTCTAATACAACACGAGCTTGATCAAAACTTAGGTTTTCTCTTAGATATTGAATTTTGTTCATCTAATTTTCCTAATTATTGTTTCTTGTCAACGATTGGTTTAGTGTTAGTACCACCAACTTCACCGCTGCCTTTCTTTTCAGCGCCGTGACCAGCTGCTACTTTGTTTAAAGCACCGCCGTCTTTCATGCTAGTAGTTGATTTGCTAGAAATGTTCTTTTCAACACCTTTAGTAAATTCACCTTTAACACCGCCAGCTAAACTTTTAGGAATAGCACCTGCGTTTGTACGTTCGCCGTCCATTGCGCCTTCACCTTTACCACCTTGTGTGATATTGTGTGCAGTAGCATCTGATGATGGGCGACCTTTAGCTGAGCTAACTACGCTTGATTTGTTAGTAGAAGCTTCTTCGCTCTTACCAGCAACTTTACCACCAGCATATGGCTTACCAACTACTTCACGGTATTCACGCATGAATTGTTCGTCAGCTTCTTCGTCATCTTCTTCACTATCTTCTTCTGAATCTAATGAATCAAGAGCGCCACCATGGATATCTGGGTTTTCTTCTTCTTCATGTTTTTCACCAGCTAATAGAGCTTGGAATTCTGCTTTTAATTCTTCTAATGCATCAGCAATGTCAAGAACGTCATCTTTAGTAGCTGGCTCGTCACCACCTTCTTCGTCGTCTTGGCCCATTGCATCGTGATCTTCGATGTCGTGTACTAGGTCGTCACTTGCGTCACCACCTAATTCTTCTTCACCACCAATCTCGTACATGCTTTCTTCTGAATCGCCAAAACCTTCTTCAACTGATTCATCTTCTTCTTCATCTTCAGATGATTCTTCAACTGACTCGTCATCTTCTTCGTCACGAGCTTCGTCCATTTCTTCTTCATCTTCTTCTTTCGCTTCTTCAGCGATCATTGTATCATAAATTTCTCTAGACTTTTCTATAACGATTTCGTGAAATAGCTCGTTAGCTTTTTCGTGTTCTTCGTTTACTAGAAGGTCTAATAATTGCTCAAATTTGCTAGACATTACGGTCTCCTTAATTAAGTTCAACTGGCAAGGCTGTCGAGTATATTTACAGCCATTCTGATATACTTATATGAAATAGGCCAAAAACGGCTCGTTTTGGCTTAGAGGTGTGGGAATATTTGAAACTTTTTGCAATTTTAATAATTATTGCGGAGTTTCTTCTGTCGGTGTTGCGTACATGGTACGAACCAATGCTAACTCTTCTTTTTGTTCACGTTCGCGGGCATCACCTGCTTTGCGTAGATCGTTAAGCATTTTCAACGTCAATCGGCTTTTTCTCAAATCAGTTGATTTGATTACACCAGTGTCGTGCGATGAATCATAACGACCCGAATCGGTCATTTCTGCTTGATCAGCGTTAAAGTACATGAATTCGTTTAATAGCATATGATTATTTATCACATTCCACCTGCACCGCCACCTGCACCGCCACCAGCTGCTGGAGTTGCTGGAGTATTAGGCACACTGCTTGAAGGACCTTCTGGCATACCGTCCATTTGTAGATCTTCTGGACCTGTATCGCTAGAACCAAGTGTTTCTGCATCGTTGCTTAGGCCTGCGCTGGTAACCCCCATTGAACGCATTTCTGCTTGTGCGCTTAGGTTAGTTTCACTATCAACATTCTCTTCACGCCACATTTGTTCATTTTCTGCAATCTCTTCTTGTGATAATCCTAAGAAGCGTTTAAGTGCAAAGCGTTTGCTCATAAATGGCACTTCTGCTAGACCTGCGTAGTTTTGAATACGTGCTGTATCCATTTCCGCTTGGCGATAAGCAGCAAAGTTTTGTGGAGGATTGAATTTAAGATCAAACAGATTAGGATCAATATTCATACCTTTCTTAAATAGGTAATCTTTAAATTCTATATCAAATTGTTCATTAACTAGGCTTTGTAAGCGTTCGCAGTATTTGTTAAAGCGTAGCTCTTGAATGTATGCTGTACCAACACGGCCGTCGCTAAATTGTGCTGCGCTGTCATCTGTACCGGTAGGCAAGTAGCTACTTGGTATACGTAGGGCACGCATTAGTTTTTGTGTAAAGAATAGCAAATCGCTGATCTCACCTAGATTAGTACCGCCTGGTAGAATGTCAACTTTTGATCCACGGCCTTCTGCTGTTTGTGGAAAGAAGTAATCTTCGTTGATCGAAAGTGGATTATATCCTGCATCAATAACACTTTGGCCGCCGCCTGTTACGCTTGGAATACGTCTTTGATTTACTTCGTTCTTAACACGCTCAACAAAGCTCATGGCCAAGTGGCTGGGCATATTACCTACGTCAATATAGAACACACGACGTTCTGGCGCACGTTGTACACGGTAGATAATAATAGCATCTTCAAGCAATTCTTTTTGTTTATAAACTTTGAAAATCGTTTCCATTAGGCTGTTACCAAATGGGAAATTGTTATCTAGTCCTTCGCTTAATGATAGGTGAATAACGTGTTCTGCATCAATTGCCCATTGGTTTTGATTAATAGCAAAACGACTACCTGAGCTTTGTGGATAAGCACCCACCATACCTCGTTGGTGTACGCCGCCTGTTACATAAGCAGTACCACCTGGTGTAGCATTTTGATTACTTGGGTTGATCTGTGTGACCGTTAGATTTTGAAAGTTAATGTTTAGGTCACGAACAACATACTGTTCTGGTTTCTTACCTTCACTTTCATTAACAATAATTTTGTCAATCTTACTTGGATCAATATACATCCATGCTTGTGTTTCTGGATCACGGATAAAGAAACAGTCACCGTATTTGAATGTGTTACGTATGACTTTAAAGATTCTATTACCAAACTTGTTTAGTTTAGTCCACTGTTGTAAGTACTTCTTAATAATCTTAATTTCTGTAGGAGTTGCTTGTTCTTTAAAGAATACATGAAATGGAGTTTGATTTTCTTCATTTACCTGTGTACAGAATTCAGCAAGAATATCAAAAGCCGCATTTACTTCTGGATCCATGTCCATAGTATCGTATTGGCTGTAGCGTTCTAGTCTGTTCGGATGACCGCTGTAAACATCTGGCAAATAGCTTGAGTAATTAGAGCGAGTTGGGTTTGCTCGGTTAGCGCCGCTAATTGCGCTTTGTGATCCAGTGGCTACCGGAGTAAAATAACGTTTCCATGACATCTAATATATTCCTTTATTATGCCCAAACATTTCTATTAAGAGCTTTTGTTGCTTCAACATTTTTCTTCGCTTGATCTGCGGTGTCTTTTATATGTTTAAGCATTTCTACAGATATGCTATTTAACCGTTGTACCTGAGCGACTAAATTATTTTCATCAATTGTGCCTGCTGCTCCTGTTGCAGCAGTAGTAGCGGTAGCGGTAGCGGCTGCAGGCTCAATAGCTTTTGTTACTAACCCAGTCAACAGATTTGCGGCTCTATCACTGAAACTTTCTTGTGGTATACTATTTTTTAGCTGAGCCATTGCTGCGGCAACTTTGTAAATTTTACCTGTATCGGTGGCTAGTAGTTGTGCTAATCCTGTGTTAAATTTCATTATACCTATACCAGATTTTTCTAAACTTGGACCTAATGCAGCATATTCTTTAATCTTGTCAATAGGACTCTTAGCACCAAATAACTTACCAAGTCCAGATGTTAATCCTTCAATTACTCCGCCTGCACCGGCTAATGCACTGCCTGCACCGAATGCTCCTAATCCTAATCCAAGTGCTGCAATTCCTGCGCCTACTTTGATTAAATTAACTCCGTCAATATCTCCAAACGCTTTTAATCCTGAGGCTAGTGACGGTAATGCTTTGCCCATTAACCATGTTGCACCTGCAATGCCTGCGCCGATTAATGTTATAGCTGCTCCAACTGCGGCTGCACCGGCTGCAATTAACGGAGCCTCGGGACCAAGTGCTGCTAATGCCATACCCATGCTGCGTATAAATCCTGCTATACCTCCGCCACCACCTGCTGCGCCTTCAACTGCGGCTAACGGTCCTTTTGATATTGCTCCTTCTGCTACTCCTGCGGCACCTTTACCACCTCCAATAAATTCTGCTACTTTAGATCCGACTCCATATGCGGCTTTTGCTCCTTGAACTGCTTTAGCAGTAACATACGCTGCTAATAAAGATTCACCTATCAACTTTAATGTATTAGCATTCTTACTCATCCAACTTACTGCATCACTAAATCCTTGAATAAATTTGTTCATTTGAGGTAATGCTTGATTAATGATAGGGATTAAAGTTTCCATTATATGTTGAGATAGTTTTGCCATTTCCTCTTGTCGTTCATTAGCGGCTTTAACTTCTGTGGCTTTTTTTGCAATATCTTCTTGTTCTTTTTGTGCCGCAACCATTGCAGCGTTTATACCTTCTTGGGTATTAAGCCCTTTCAATCTAACATTTGATTCGGCTTTTAACCCAGCAGTCATCGCTTCTGTGTATTCATTATTCATTCTAGCGTTTACCGAAGCTGATGCTCCGAACGCAGTAGTTGTTTTTGCCATCGCAGCCTGTTGTTCTAACTGGCTTTTAACTGCTTGTTGACTATTTAATTTTCCTTCAAGAGCTAATTTAACAGATTCCCCTTGTAACCTAGTTTGTTCACTCTGAACCCCTGCCCATGCTCTTCCTGCAGCAGTCACTGGTTGAGTATTGGTTAACGTGCCGATGAGATTATCAAAAGCTCCGGCACCTTTTATTTTAGCTTGTTCACCTAAGAATTTAAGTTGATTTGCCTCGTTTATTTTTCCAGAGGCAACTAGTTTGCTTAATTCATTTTGGAAGACTGCATCATTTTTAAGTTGGGCTTGTGCATCTTGTTGTTCTTTTCTTGTTTCACCTGTTAATCGAGTCATCATATCTAATTCGTTTGTATAATTATGAAATGATTCTTCTAATGCTTTTTGATCTTTAATCTGAGTAGCACCTAACCCACCTTGCATTTGTATAAATCCTGCAAATCCGTTTGATATATCCTCAGCGGTTAATCCTAGATTTTTTAATTGTAATCCTATATCACCGTTAATCAATTCCTTATTCATTTTTAAGAATTGATTTTTTCCAGCTTCAACTGTTGGGCCCATTAATGCAAATGCTTTACCATTCTCTTTCATCACATTAGAGAATTGTTCCATGGTCATTCCATACTCTAAACTAGCTAGTTTCATTGCATTTAAGCTGCCACCAAAGTTTACTCCTGCTGATGACATCGATTGATATGCTTTTAATTGTTGTTCTTGATATTTTGCTAATATTTCAAATCCAGAGGCTACTAATCCTATACCGAGAGGTAAATTTTTCATAGCACCAAACACATCACTTGCTTGGTTTGTTCCTGATACTAATTTGCTTACAACGTCAACAGTTTTGTTAAACCCAACTTGTAGTTGTTGTCCAGCCGCAGTAAGCCCGCCAAAAGCTCCAGCAGTAGTTCTTATAACTCCTCCGGATTTACTTACCTCTTGATTAAATTCTTCAACTTTAGCAGGATCACCGATTACTTTAGTAGCAAGATCTTTAACCGCATCTTTTTGTGCTTTGGTAGTGGCTAGAGCTGCTTGTAATAGTAGTTTTAGCGTAGCTTCTGTGGCTGCGTTTTCTAATACTACCGATTCTTGTCCAATTTGTCCTGTTACATTAGCCATTGCTAAATCCTTGAGTTATGTATGTATATAAATAAAGATACGTTACAATAGTTATTTATCGGAGTATAATATATGCAAAACCCATCACAACAACCTAAAGTAAATCCATTGGCTAGTTTAATGAGACAACCTAAGATTTATGTTAAATTACCAAGCAACGGACAATATTGGCCTGAGGGGAGTTTAGAAATTTCTACTAACGGAGAATACCCGGTATATTCTATGACAGCTAAAGATGAACTAATATTAAAGACTCCCGATGCATTGCTTAATGGCCAGGCAGTTGTTAATGTATTGGAAAGTTGTATTCCTAATATTAAAGATGCTTGGAAAACTCCAAATTTAGATCTCGATGCACTATTAATAGCAATTCGAATGGCTACCTACGGAGAAGAAATGGAGACTACAGTAACAGTATTCGGGCAAGATGCTTCTTATTCAATTAATTTACAATTATTATTAGATAATTTATATAATACAATTACCTGGGAAGAACAAATCACAGTAGGAGATAACATAGTTGCTTATGTACGACCGTTAACTTATCAAGAAATATCTAAGGCCGGAGTAGAGACTTTTGAAACTCAACGCATTATGAATATTGTCAGTGATGATACTATTTCAGAAGCTGAAAAACTAAATTTATTTAAAGACAGTTTTAATAAATTAACTGAAGTAACGTTAGGAATTGTAACATCATCAGTGTACAGGATTGATACAGCTTCTGGGCAGGTCACTGATACTGATTTTATTAAAGAGTTTTTCGATCAGTGTGACCGAGAGATTTTTAATACCATTAAAGACAGATTAGATAATTTAAGAGAAAAAAACTCTATTAAACCGATAAAGGTCCGTGCAACAGATGATATGATTGCATCAGGTTCTCCGGAGGAAATAGAAATTCCTATTATATTTGATCAATCAAATTTTTTCGCATAAGGCTTTTGTTATTATCCCTTGACGAGATCAACCAGCTTGTCAAGGACATGGAAAACGAAACAAGAGCCGTTAAAGAAGATTTATTTAGAATATGCTGGTTTATGCGGGGAGGTGTGACTATAACCGAAGCCTACGAATTAGACCTACAAGATCGAGAAGCTATCAGTAAGATAATCGAAAGCAATCTCGAAACCACTAAAGAAAGTGGTTTACCGTTCTTCTAAGAAGTTTTTGTTCGCTGTTGTAATGCAGCATTAACAAATTTTTGTAGACTTTGTAAATCTCTTAATCTTAATTTAAGAATAATTTGATTAATCTGTTTAACAGTTAATTTAGGTCGATCGTTACCTGAAGTAATCTTCATTTGTTTATAAACATCTGCAACAACATTTTCAGGTACACCTGCATTGATTAACACCTGTTTAACCTGTTCACTATCGGTAGGCGATCCTGCTGCTTGCCATGCACTGTTTAGCTTGTCTGCTGTAACTTTGTTAGTTAAGTTTTGACCAACTTGCTGTGCTTTACTTGCTACTGCATCTGCTGCTTGGCCTACTTTAGATTTAACAGCATCCCACAATCCTTCGTTAATCATATTAACTGTAACTGCGGCAAACACTTCTGCAAGGGCATCTTTAGATAAATTGATGCTTTCGTTTGCTGAATTAGCATTTGCTAATTGTTGGCGAATATCAAACGCTTTTGTTCCTTCTTGCCAAGGACTACCGTATCCTTTAGGCACTGCTACCGTCATATCACCTCTTGGACTTAGATAATAATCGTTATGAGCAAAATCGAGCTTAGAATAGTTTGGATTACCTGCTGCACCTGCACTTGGTGGAGGAACTTGTTCGCCAGGTTTAACTCCTTTGATTAGATCACCTAACTTACTAGCTGCAAATGCCATACCGCCTGTGGCTAAACCTTTACCAACTGAGGTACTAAATTTCTCACCTTGTAATAATTTGTCGGTCATTTTTAGCAAGCCTAGTGCTGCTGCGCCACCTGCTCCTGCACCACTAATACCTGCGGCTGCTATTAATGCTGAATAGATTAAACTTTGTGCAATAGGGTGTGCTTTAGCAAAGTCTCTATACTTTTGTACATACTTCATCACACCTTGATCACCACCAGTAGCAGCTTTTAATTTTTCAGCAGCCAGATCGTATTTGGCATCAATGCCGTTAATTGGGCCACTATTTTGTACTTTGCTTACTAGATCGTCATAGGCTGATTTTACAGCGGTAGCAGCATCTTTACCTAGGCCAAGTAAGGTACGATTATCACCACCTGCACTTGCACCTTGTTCTGCTGCTGTGAATATTTTTTGAATAGTTGCTGCGTCTAAGTTTGCTTCTACAATCTTACGACCGGCATTTTCCCATAGACGCATAGTGTGAGTAGCACTGTTATCTAACCCTTCGTATAGATACGACTCGCTGATAATTTGCGACATTCTCATTTAAATATTCTTTCCTAGGAACTTGCTGTAGAATTCTGCGCTTTCTGCCATTGCTAACGGATTGCCTTGTGTTACATTCGCCGGTTGTCCAGAAAATTTACCCACATTAGATTGTTGTCCTGCAGGTGCATTTGCTACAGTATTAGCAGCGGTCACTGTTTGATTACCTTGATTAGGAGTTTGTTGTCCAGTAGGATTAGGAGTTTTATTCATTGCTTGCATACGTTGATCAATAGTTTTCTTAAGACTTTGTAGATCACGAGTACGTAATCCGGGAATAATCTTATTGATTTGACCTACTCCAACTTTAGCCTGTTGATCAGCTTGTGCTGTATTAGCAGGTGGTGCAGGTTCTTGACCAGCAGGCGCACTAGGCGCAGTTGCAGTGTTAGGTTGGGGAGTTGTTTGTGTTTGTCCTACAGTTTTAGTAGTACCAACTGTTTGGGTATCACCTTGTGAGGTTTGATTACCAGTAGTTACATTAGATCCTTGACCAGCAGGGGCATTAGGTTGCGTGGGAGTATTTGATCCTTGCCCTGATACAGCAGCTTTACCTGTTTGATATCCTTGTTTAGCAGCTTGCCATGCACCTGCAACTCCTCCTACAGCTTTACCTATACCACCAGCTACTTTGTTTACACCCTGAGCAATACCACTCTTAGGTAAAGGAGTTCCATCATCATTTGTGGGAGTACCATTCTTCCAACCTAACTCATCTAATTGTTGTTCAGCTAATAATTCTTCGATTCTCATATCCGATTCCTAATAGGTAATATGAATTTATTTATGTGTTATAATGAGCTTGCGCTCATTTGCTCTTTCGTTAACACTCAGAGCAATTTTTCTTTCGAAGAAAGACATAAGATATTATCTAGATTAAGTGGTCACTCTTTGCCCAGGGCGGGCAAAGATCATAAATTGCATTATCTGAGTATCGCAATCACTTCACGTTACAGCATTACAGAGGCGGTCGTCCGGTACCTCGAGCTGCGTCTTTATAACGACGGCGGCTTGTGTATATACGTAAACATACACACAAACGTAGGGTTTTTCTCCCTTCTTTTAGCCTTTAATTTATCCTGTTCAAACAACCAAATCAGTTAGTGTAGGCATATCTGATCTTCATCTTTCGGTAGTGGTTGAGTACTCTGTACAGCGCAAAGATTTCCGCCCCTGAGATCTTAGATCCAGGTTAAAGGCACCCGAAATTTACCGGTGCTAGTCTATACTGTATTTTACTGCGTTAGCTGGTGTTTTCTAGTAGGAGTGTGACTTGGTGTCTAAATTTTTAATGTGTGATTGATGTATCTTACAACTGATTATACCATTGTAATAATCAGAGGATTCTAAAACTTTTCTTTCAAACTGTTCGCGTGCTTCAAGATAGCTACATTCTGCTTTTGACTTACAGTAGTATAATATTTCTCGAGTGAACTGGTCAACCCCTAATGTTAAGACATCAGCAGATAACTCTACACTAGATCCAAAATATTCTTGCCAGTCGCTGTCAATCTTGCTGCGGATCTTTTTCTTTTTCTTAGTACCATTTTTTAATGTTACTGTTTTGTAAGAAGTCTTTGCAAACTTAGCCAGCTTCTTACCAATATACTTGCGCCCCGAAGGTATGCAGGTTATAAGATATACATAACCAACACAATCTTCAGGTAGCGTTTCGACTAATATGCCTTGATACGTCCAAGACATCTATTACTTGGCAGCTTTAGCTTCTTTACGAGCGTTTTTTTCTGCGGTAATTTCATTGCGACGAGCTTTAACTAACTTGCCTAACTCAGCTAACTCTTTACGAGCGCGAGTACCTGCTGCTGAATTACCTGCTGTGAACTTTGCGTCTTCTGCTACGAATGCTACTACTGCGTCTTGGATTGCTTGGGTTGAACTCATGTTTACTTCTCCTTTTTATGTTCTGCTATAACTTTCTTTCTAGCCTTTATCGCTATCTGCATTTCTTTGCGCATGGCGATATTATTTTTTCTAATTTCTTTAACTACCTTACTCATGCTTATCATAATACCAAGGAACTCTCGAGTATTCCAGAAGTTTGGTTTATTGATAAACACTACATGAGCATTATGATACTTGGCCAGCAGGTCCATAAACTTCTCATGTAATTCTACATACTTGTTTATCATTGTGTATCACCGCCGGTAGTAGATTGTGAGTTGTAATACGATATAAATTCTAACTCTTTGTTTCTAAATCTCCCATAAAATGCAGGAGAGATGCCCAATTCAGATAGAATAATTTTTCGTTTAATATTGAGATTTATTAATCTATATAATTCTATTAAAAGCTCTTTTTTATCAGAAAATACCTTTTGCTGCATTCCGTTTGTTTTTTTAATATGGTCTGCTATTAAAGTATAATCGGTATGGGTGTTTAATAACTCAATATATGTTAGATATTTTTTTTTAATTTTGTTATATAAATCTCGAGTTATTCCAGTTTCTCTTAAAATAGTAACACATCGATTTCTTTCTAAGATCATAGATAACACCTTGTAAATAACATCTTGATGGGTTTTAACATACTCTATTGTTCTATTTGTTCCCTGCTTTAAGCTATTATTTTTTATTTTTTCTTTTGTTAATGCCGACCGATGCTTTCCTTTTTGTGAAGGAGGGCATACTCCGCCCTTATTGATATTCCATCCTATGTGTGGGGTGGGGCGAATACGCTCTTCAAAAGCATAACATTCGGTGTTTGACCCCGTAAATACAATATCTTGAATAATCTGAGTTGAATATTTTTTAAAAGCACTAGCTAACACAGGATTAATAGGATTTAATTTGGTAGATTCGCTCTTGTGATCATTTAATCGAATTTCTGGATTAATTGAAACTCCAATGTATCCTTGTAGCAGCATATCTTGATGCGATTGCAGATGTATCCAATAGACAAAAGAAGTAACAGTGTTTGACATTATATATGTATTTATAAACAATCTATTAGTTCGTGACTATATTTGGTTCTATATATTCAGAATTTGTAGCATAATGAGTAAATCCATTTTCTTTTACAACGCGGAGTATGTTGTTAACCCGGCCAATTAATTCTTCCTTGTGAGAAATTAAATAAACGTTCTTATCTCTCTCTCTAGATAATTTTTTAAGAACTCCTAGCCCCGCTTCTACTCCTGCTAAATCAAGACCGGAATCCATGAGCTCGTCTACAAACAGTAAGTTAATACTTTGGTATAAGTTTTCCCAAACATCGCGGAATGCAAAACTCATAGACAATATTAATCGATTGCGTTCGCCGCGACTTAGATTATCAAAGTCTAAGTCCTGACCAAAGTGTGTAATCTCAACAGTTAGATCATTTAAGAATACTACACTATGCGGCAATCCTAGGGTTTCGATATAATAGCTCAATCGTTTGTTTAGATAATTTAAGTTTTGATCAATTATCTTTTTACGGATGAAACTATCTTTGTTGGTTAATAGTTTAAGCAAGAACTCTTGGTGATCTTTGACTCGAGTAAGTGCATTTACCGTATCCCAAGTGATTTCTTGTAGAGCTGTATTTTTTAGTTCTTCAACCTGCTCAGCATAAGGGTTAACTTCTTCTATTTTTGTAGTCAACGCCCTTTCTAGGTTATCGAGATTGTTTTTATGGCCAAGTGCTTCTGCATGTGTGTCGTAAAACGTCATAGGCTTAACAGGCAAATCGTTGATCGCAGCAATCTGTTCCTGTAATGCAGTTGAGTGTGCAGTCACTGACTGCTGATATGCCAATGCATCCTCTAGGTTTTTAGTAGCATCATCTATCAATAGCTCATGTTTGTGATCGTGCAGATCCTGTTCACATTGTGGACATTTCTTATCTGCTAAGGCTATGACATCACGTTCGTACTTTTTAACAGTTTTCTCAGCCTGACCTAGCGCAGTGTCATAACTTGACTTCTGTTTGATTAAATCTTTTAGTTTGCTGTTCTGCTCGTCCCATACTTTAAGAGCAGCATGTGATTCCAACTCGGCTTCGATATCAACATTCTCTAATCGCATCATGGCCTTAGCAAGGCTTTCGATATCTTGTTCCTTCTTGGTATTCCAAGCGGCACTCTTTAATGCCAAACTATCGATACTCTTCTGAACATTAATATTGGCATTCTTAATGCTGTCAATACGAAGTGTTTCAACCTGTACAGCATCTTTAGATTCTTTAACCAATGTCTTTAACACTTCTGCCTTTTCACTTAACAAAGTGATACCTAACAGTTGTTCAATTACTTCGCGCTGTTCGGCGGCTCGCATACTCAAGAATGGTTCAGTATATGTGTTCAATGCAACTAAATGGCGAAACATAGTATGGCTCATACCTAATGCATGATCAATAAATCTCTGTGTTTCGCGGCTATCACCTTGTGACTCATCTACTTCAGACTGATCTTGTTGCTCCTGATCGTTGATATAAACCTTAAGGATATTAGGTTTACGACCTCGTTCGATACGATATTTGGTACCATCTTTCTCAAACTCAACAGTGACCAACATATTTTTTTGATTGATCTTGTTGATTAAGTTCTCTTTCTTGATATTTGTCAAGGCCTGCCCATAGAGAGCATAACTTAGAGAATTCACAATAGTGGTCTTGCCGGTTCCATTGCGTGAGCCGCTGTCATCTCCACCTAAATCTAAGTTCTCACCTAGGACTAATGTGAGATGTTCCTTATCAAAGTCAACAGCCTGTGAAACATTTCCTACTGACATGAAATTTTTCACAATCAAATTTTTTATTTTAAACACTTAAAATTCCTCATTAAATTTTCTTTCCAAGGCAACATTCGTAAATTTTTAATATTAGATGCTTCTTCAATAGTTAACCCCTCTTTAAAACATTCTATTACTGGTTTGATATGATCTAGTTGCCACCCATCTTTAACTCCCATTCGAGTCCTAGTATAGTTGTTAGGATTAATAATTTTGATATTTTCTTCATATATTTTCTGGCTTAACCGATAAACAGCATTTTTATAATCTTTGTAATCTCCACCGTACTCGTATGCCGGATACCGTTGTAAATATAATTCTTCACCAAGATCGTTGCCGTATTGTTCAATATAATATTCTATACTGTTTGTATATCTTTGTCGATTACTATATTCTTTAAATTTTTCTTCGCCTGTAGTACTTCCAAATCTTTCTTTGAATCCTTCTAATGTATTCTGCTTACTTTTATTTTGAGAGTAGCGATTCCACAACATATTGCCTTGTTCTTCTCCATGCCTCTTTATAAAATTTTCCTTAGTTTGTAGACTTTTATCAGTTTTTTCTTTATAAATGTCTTTAGCATTGTTGTTATATATTAAGATGTAATGCTCTAAGGTGTTTCTTTTAACAGACTGTAATTTTATTAAATTACCTTTTAAATCTTTCACCCCGTTTACTATCATAGTGGGTATTGTATTTTCAATAATTTGTTGAGAAAAGATTGATTTATTCCTATTGAATACATTATCACCAAAGTGGTTCACCACTTCACTTAATGACATAATAATATCATCGTCAATTTTTGTAACTTGTTGGCGAACTGATTTTCGATTAATATACTTCTCTACTTGAATTAACATTGTTTGATTTCCTATATACTTGTTTGTTGCTAACACAACAAAAGTATTTACCATAGGTTCTCTTATAGGTTATTGTAAATGTCTAACAACATCTTTTGTTCAAATTGTTCGCTGTTAATCTTAATTAATTCTTCGGTAACTATCTGGTCGACGCTTTCAAATTTACTGTCAATTGTGTCATCGATAACGGTATCCATGCTAATCTTTTCTTGGATCATACTGATCTCGCGAATGTCATAGTCTTTCATAAATGTTTCTTTGATGTAGTTTGCTTCTTCGTAGCTAACATTAATATCCATATTAACTTTCAGATACATCTTGCTCTTCATAATTGAGTCTTTTTCGTCAATTAAGCGACTGAGTTTAAGTGTGCGGAATTTAGGACAGTCCGGCCAGTTGATATATTTGGGTTCACCGCCCCACTCTAATACCATCATACCGCGCTCATCGTCCCATGCATCTGCAAAATTATGTGGAAATGCATTACCAATATACACAATATTGTCTTTAGCCTGTCGTTTATGAAAGTGACCGCTGAACACGTAGTCTGGGCCTGCAAAATCTGTGCCCTGTAGTTCACCGTGATCTGGCATCTGTACCATAGCGTTCATGTAGAATAGTGGAAGTTCAAAGTGGCCAAACACATATTTGCTTTTGACCTTTTTCATGTCCTTCCACTCGTCACCTATTAACCAAGGCACAAGAGTAACATCGTCTAAGGTCTGCACACCATCTACGACAGTTACACCTGGAATATGTTTTCCAAATGCTGAACTGTGTACATCGCGTTTATCTTTATAGTACAGATCGTGATTACCGGGAAACCAGTAGAACTGTTCAAAGGCAGCACCTAATTTTTCTAGACAGCGAATACTGGTGTCTAAGGTAATCAAGTTGATACTATTGCGATTATGATGCCAGTCACCAAGAAAGATGCAGGTCTCGCAACCTGCAGCCTGGGCTTCTAGAATAAACCAATCTACAAAATCTTCGCAATCTTTCAAATGCGCTGCGCTATTTCCCTTTAATCCTACGTGTAAATCTGTAAAACATGCTACTTTCTTAAACAATGCCATTAATAGGTACTCTCCTACATTAAGTTTAACATCTTATTTGACCAAAGATCAAGCACTTTCCTCTGAATCATCTTCGGTAAAGTCGCCCGATTGACTCTTTGGCATGCGTAAGTTCTTGTAAATCTCAGCTTGACGGGCAATCTCGTCAGCAAATTCTGTTTGATTCTGACGTGTCATACTTGGAGTAAGTCCTGCTGTTTCTAATAGGTCGTCACGGATATTTTGGCTCTTCTTCTCTATGTTCAGCACACGAGTAAAGCTGTTAGTGACTGCTGCGGTGTAGTAGGCAAATGGATTTTCTGATTTCGACTCATCAAACTGTAGACCAATTTGACTTAATTGTAGAATAGCCTGTCCCTTCATTTCATCAATGTAGGTGTAGCCACGCCAGTTACTACGCTGTGCGTAACGCTCTGACAGTTTAATATACATCTTGCCTAGATTTTCTGTAATACGACCATGGTCTTTACTAAAGTATCCTGTATCTACAGGGCCTTTCCAATGGCTTTTTGCCACACAAATGAGTTCATCGTTCTCGTTAAACTTCCAATGTTGGAATGGAGGAAAATTAACTTTTTCGTGTGCGTCTGCTACTGTTTTGGTTGTTTTTTTTCTGCCCGGAGAGAGCGGAATATGATCGAATGTCATGATGCGGATAACAATATCTGTCTTAGGAATAGTGGTATAGTCTGGCGTACACTCTCCTAATTTGATTTTCTTATCACCTGCAATGCGGGCATTCATAAATGCTTCTAACCCCATGCGTTTAGCACGGGCTCGTTTGGCATCTGCGATAGTCCTGATATTGATTTTATCAAGATTTGTTAGAATAATGTCGTGTTGCTTGTATTCCGGAAGTGTAAAACTACTGTATGTACATTTACTTTTATGTATTTCTGCTAGTAAGTCTCTATTATTAAGATATTTTACTTTGCGGCCAGTTGGTGTTATTGTTATTGTCATGTGGCGCGAAACTCCTTTTGTTAAGTATAACAGTTTGATTAACAGAATGTCAACCAATTAAGTAGGTATATTATTTATTGCTAAATATGTCATAAGGATATAAACAAATATGGCTACAGATCCAAATTCACCAGCAGCTAACTACGTACCAGACTATTCTGTCGCAGGCGGATATGTTCCTGGTCAAGAAGAATCAATCGGCGGCGGATATGTTCCCGGTGCAGATGCTTCAGCCGCTGACACAGCCGCAAAATATGCTGACCCTACAAATATCGGGCCTGATTATACTACGCAACCAGCGGGCGGTTATGATCCTAATAATCCATCGGATTACTATACAGGTGGCGGCGCTACTCCTTCTGCAGGACCAACAACTCTTAGTTCGATGCCTAGCACTGCAACACCAGCAGTTCCGGTAATAAATGGATCACCCGATACCCGAACTAAATTGCTTATTCCTCAAACTTATTTGATAGGACATGCAACAGGACCTAAGAACGAACTGGTCAAAGCTGGCGGAATAATTTTTCCATATACACCTACGATAAATCTTGAACATAAAGCAAACTATAATGGATTAAATGTACCTCATTCTAATTATACACAGTACTTTTATAAGAATAGTCAGGTAGGTGAAATCACTATAAGTGGTAAATTTACTGTACAGAATGAAAACGAAGCCGGAATATTCCTTAGTGTAATACATCTATTGCGTGCTTTGACAAAAATGCGATTTGGTGATGACACAAATGCCGGTAGTCCACCTCCAGTATGCCGATTATTAGCCTACGGTGACTTTATGCTCAACAACACACCAGTTGCAGTTTCGGGATTTAGATTAGATTTACCAGATAACGTAGATTATTTCAATACAGGTAAGACAATATCTGCATACGGAAATAGTTCAGTTCCAACAATCAGTACAGTACAGTTAACATTACTTCCAATCTACAGTAGAGGCGAAATGTTAAAAGGAACAGTAGATGGTTGGTTATCATCTACCCAACGAGTACAAGGATATCTATAATGCCATCAAATTATCCTAAATTAAGTCCATATTATACCACTCCGTTGAATGGATCTTACCTTGATGTACTTACATCACGCGATTTTCCTTTTGAAGCAGACGATGTTCAATATACAATAACAAGCCAATATGAAAATCGTCCTGACTTATTAGCATATACTTTATACGGAAACGTTGATTTATGGTGGGTATTTGCCACAAGAAATCCATCAATAATTCAAGATCCAATATATGATTTATATTCCGGACAAACAATATATCTTCCTAAGATAACAACATTAAAGAAAGCGTTGGGATTCTAATATGGCTGATGTAGCAACCTTAAATGCTAAAACGACCAAAGCTAAGAATCCGTTAAATTCTTTTCGGTCATACAATTATATATTCACCCTTGCATCATTAAAGAAAACAGCGTTAACTGATCCTGAATCTTATCGCATCAATCAAGATTATTTCGTAATAGCTAGATCTGGAGGTAAAGGATCTACTGGTATTATTCCTCCAACAGATGCCAATACTTCAGATATTACCACGATAGACGGATCAGTATCGGATCTAGTAACATCATTTAACAAAAATAGTCCAGGCAGATTTGATTTCTACATCAACAATGTTAGTATTGACACAGTAATGGGTCAAAACGAAAAGACCAGCCTAAGTGTGGCAACTAATATAGAATTTGATTTAATAGAACCCTACAGTATGACAGGATTCATAGAAGCATTACAAGTTTCTGCGGTTGCTGCTGGCCACGATCAGTATACTAATTGTCCATACCTATTAAAGATGGAGTTCGTAGGATATCCAGATGATCAATATCTGCCAGATACTGCTATTCCGGTGCCTAATTCAACAAGATATTTTGTGTTAGGGTTTACTTCACTAGATATAGAGGTCACCGAAAGTGGCGCAAAATATCATTGTAAGTGTGTGCCGTTTAATGAAAAAGGCTTTGGAGAACCTGCGGTATTAAAATCTAATATACAATTAGTAGGTAATACTGTTGGGGAGATCTTATCAAATTTTTCAAATGAATTGAATAAAATGATACAGTCCGATGCCAAGAATACCAAAGGCGATACTAGCGCAAATAAATGTGATCAATATGAAATAGTATTACCTAAGGTTGACGAGACTGGCATAGTTGCCGGGTCAACTGACGGATCATGGGATACCTGTCAAGGAATCAACCTATTAAAAGATCCAGCAGTTTATAAATTTGAAGATCCGGGCGTAATGGCCAATACTGCTACAAACACTGTGCATTATGATCCAAAGGCACCGGCAATATTCTTTGCTGAAAATGCAAATATACATGAATGTATTGTGTCAATTATCCGTGACAGTGATTATACTAAAAAACTATTAAAAGATTTTCCTAATAATGTTGATCCTGACACAGGATTCGTAAATTACTTCATGGTTCATCTTGAAATGGAAGACCTAGGCACAGTAGATAGCACAACAAATAAACCGTTCTACAAATATAGATATGTGGTAATTCCGTATAAGATGCATTATACTAGAATTCCTAATTCTGTAGTATCCGGTACTGTTGATACTAGCAAATTATCTACAATGGTTAATCGCGAATATGATTATATCTATACTGGTGCAAACGTTGATATATTAAAATTTAATTTGAAATTTAATACATTATTCTTCCAAGCAATTCCTGCGGCAATGGGTAATAAAAAAGGTATGCCATCGGCAACCAGCGGAATTCAAACAGAAGGTAATACATTTCCTACATTGTTGGGTAAACCACCGGGCGAATCTCAAGAATCGTCACTTGGTGTACAGCCAGTAAGAGCCTACCCTGACTTTACACAGGTAAACCCTAAAGGAATAGCAAATTCTGGGCAGCCGCAGAGTGATCCATTTGCAGCCTTGGCAAAAAACCTACATCAAGCTATTCTTAACAACGTTGACCAATGTACAGCGGATATAGAAATTATTGGAGATCCGTTCTATCTTGTAACAGGTAGCATGGGAAATTATAAACCAAAAATTAATCCAGACACAAAAGAAGCAGGAGAAGGTGAAGCACCTTACACCACGCAGGATGTTATGGTAATCGTAACATTCCGTAACCCCAGTGATATTGATCTTACCACAGGTGAGGCAATTTTTGATCAAGCAACTGCTCCATATAGTGGAGTATTTAGAGTTATTCAAGTTAGTAGCAAGTTTACTGATGGCGAATTTAAACAAACGCTATCGTTAGTACGTTTACCAGCACAACTAATAGATACTAATGTGCCTATTAAACCTAGAACCCCACTAGTAAATACTGCCCCTAACGCTGCTGATGCTCCGACTCCAGTTCCTCCTGCTCCAGTTTCTACATTGAGAGCAGATCCAAATAGTTTATTATCTTCAATAACCGCAGGGTTACCAGTGGCAGGATTACCAGGTAGTTTATCACAGTTGGTTCCTAGTTCAATTAGTAGTCTAGCAGGTAATCTATCGTTAGGCAATGTAACTAATTTAGTTACCAACGCCGTAGCTGGAACATCGGGCGCAGTTTCTTCGGCTGCTGCAGGTATAGTACAATGGGGCAAAACTGCTGCATCTGCAGGTGTACCGAATGTTACCTCAGATGCATTAGCCAGCACTGCATTAGCATCAGGATTAGGATCAGCATCAACAATTGGCACTAGTGCTATGTCGGCTGCTACTAGTTTAGGCAGTAGTGCCGCTGGATTAATATCAGGGGTTGGCGCCAAAATTAGTGGAATAACTGGAGGCAATGCAAATATTGCAGGAGATCTAGGAGTAGACCTTAGCAGTCTATCAGGATTAAGTCCTAACCTACAATCTAAAGTTGCCGGAGCACTTACTGATGCTATTAAAACTATACCAGACGGTGTAGATGTAAATCAAGCAGTAAAATCTGGATTGATATTAAACAATATTCCTAAATCAGCACTGGCAAATATTCCTAGTACACAACCTATAGCAATAGCACCGTTGCCGTCTTATAATCTTACTGATATCAAAGCAGTGTTAGATAGAGGCGGAAGTTTAGCAAATATTCCAGGAGCAAGTTCTATACCGGGCGTAGACAAATTGTTAGCATCAAGCGGTATTAATTTACCTAGCGGATTGGGATTAGATGCTTCGAGTATTGCTGGAAAACTTTCAACAGCTCAAGCAGGCCTGGGCAGCATTACTGGACAATCATTAAGTGTAGAAGCATCAATTGGCAATATTAGTTCAATGGTGCCAAGTGGATTGCCAGATGTATCAAGTATTAGTTCGTCGGTAGTTAGTAAATTCGGAAGTGTTAGCGCCAATGCCTCAAGTCCGCTAACTACATTAATGAAGAGTGTTAGTTAACCATGCCAATTGATCAACGAGTTAGAGGAAAATTACCAGGACCTGGCCCATACATAGCTAGGATAACCAATCTGTTAGATCCAACATATATGGGATCGATAGAAGTGGTAATTGAAAAAGGATTTGTCGGCGATGCAAATATACAAAGCCAAACCTATATTGTAAAATATTTAAGTCCTTTCTACGGTGTTACCAATGTGAAATATGAAGGAACAGATCCTCGTGATTTCAATTCTGTACAAAAATCCTACGGTATGTGGATGGTACCTCCAGATATTGGTACCACTGTTCTAGTTATTTTTGTTGACGGAGATCCCAACCAAGGATATTGGATGGGCTGTATTGCAGATCAATTCCAAGACCAAATGATTCCGGGACTTGCTGCCAGTCAAAATGTTTACATTACTCCTGAACAAGAATTAAAATACGGAACAAAAAATCTCCCAGTGGCAGAATTTCATAAACGTTCATTGAAAGATAATGTAAATCCTAATGCACAACTTAAACCTATACATCCATTTGCTGATAGATTACTAGCACAAGGATTGTTATTAGATAACATTCGAGGAGTTACCTCTAGTTCGGCTCGTCGTGAAGTACCTAGTATGGTATTTGGTATTAGCACACCTGGTCCATTGGATAAATCGGCAGGCTCACAACAGGGCATAGTGGGATATGAAACAAAAGCAAATGTTCCTATCAGTCGACTTGGCGGAACACAGTTCGTAATGGATGATGGTGACCAGAATGGTCAAAATGAATTAGTGCGTATACGTACTAGAACCGGCCATCAAATTTTGTTACACAATAGTTCAGATTTGGTTTATATTGCCAACAGCAAAGGAACTGCCTGGATAGAGCTTACCTCAAACGGTAAAATTGATATCTATGCAGCAGACAGTGTCAGCATCCATACCGAAGGAGATTTTAATCTAAGAGCCGATCGAGATTTTAATATCGAAGCAGGAAGAAATTTTAATGTTGCCACAGTAACAGGTGACATGAATATTAATGTTAAATCAAATTATAATACAATATGTGACACAATGAGTACATTAATTAGTGGAACAAGTGATGTTACGATTGGCGAAACATCTAAGACGCTGGTATCGGGGGATATTCATGTAAATTCGAATGGTACCATCTATACAACCGCAGCAAAGGACATTGATGTAAAATCTGTAAACTACCTAGAAACAGTATCGGCAAAACAATTTACAGTAGGAACCTACAACGAAACTGTAACAGGCTCATCAAGTTATAGATGGCAAGGTACTAAATTTACATGGACTGGGGCTGATACCCATAATACGTGGGCTAGTGCAACTGATCATTATTCAACTATTTCACGTAGTAGCGATAATAATCCAAGTGGTGCTCCTTCTGCAACTGCTGCTATTGCCGCAATGAGTGCAGCATCTCCGATACCATTAAATTTATATTCTGTTCCTCGTCGAGACCCAGCACAAGGATGGTCAAATGGTCATTTCTATAAAGCCGGTGATTTATTAACAATTATGCAACGTGTTCCGATGCACGAACCTTGGGACCAACATGAAAACATTAATCCTAATCAATTTACATTAGACAAAACAAACAGTGGAATTCAAGCAACACAAACTACTAAAAATGGTGTGGTTGTTCCGGCAGATCCGAGCGCAAATACTCCGTATCCTGCTAAGAACGGTCCAGCAAGTGACCGTGGTACATTTCAAGGCCAACCATTTCCGTGGAGTACTGATCAACCATTCTTAGACAAAGTTAAATCAGTAGCCGGCGCATTGGGATTCCCTGTTATTGATTTATTAGCATGTATGAACTTAGAAAGTGCAAGGACGTTTGATCCTGCGATAACAAATAATTTAGGATTTACTGGATTAATACAATTCGGTAAAGATGCTGCTAAGGGACTCGGGACTACCACTGATGCCTTGCGTCAAATGTCTCGTGTTGGACAAATGGATTATGTGCAAGCATATTTTAATAAATTATGGGGCTGGCCAAATGCAAAATGTCCTAATCCTACCCTAGGTAATATATATCTAACAATCTTGCTACCGGCATTTAGATTTGCCGCAGCTGATCAACAAATTGCAGTTGCTGGAGATCCTAAATCGGGGTCTTGGTATAGTGCTAATAAAGGATTTGATCCTCAAAGATTAGGATACTTTACTCCTGCTATGGTAGAAGCTACGGTATCTGTGCATAAACGCGAAGTAGAACAAGTATTATCTAAAGCAGGAGTGACGGTCTAGTCAATAAATAATACACTATGGCATACAAAAATATTGAACTTAATCCGTCACAAAATAGTCTACAACAAACGACCAAGCAGAGTCAGTTCTATGTAGGTTATAGTTCTATTAACGCAGACACCCTTGGCACAACTAAGTTATATGATTTTGATCTTATCAAACAAGATATTGTAAATCAATTTAACACTCGTCGGGGTGAACGAGTTATGAATCCAACATTTGGCACTATTGTTTGGGATACACTATTTGATCCATTTACACAGTCTACCAAACAGGCAATCAGTGACGATGTAAGTCGTATATGTAATTCAGATCCTAGAGTTGTTCCAATACAGATCAATATCAACGAACAAGAGTATGGCATGCTGTTAGAAGTAACATTATTATATGTTGGTACTGACCAAACCTCCAATATGCAGCTGGCATTTGATAAAGAGCTCGGTTTAATCGCACAATAATATACCTACTTTATATTTTCCATAAATACGGTATCAATGAGAAAACACTATGATACCATCAACAACTAATCAATTACTGGTCGCAGAAGACTGGACCAAGATATATCAGAGTTTCAAAAACGCTGAATTCCAAAGTTACGATTTTGAAACATTACGCCGTACTATGATCACATATCTTCGTGAGAATTATCCGGAAGATTTCAATGATTATATAGACAGTAGCGAATATGTTGCCCTTATCGATTTAATTGCATTCTTAGGTCAGAACCTAAGTTTCCGCATCGACCTAAATGCTCGTGAAAATTTCTTAGAAACAGCGCAACGTCGTGACAGCATCCTGCGTCTTGCTCGTCTAATTAACTATAATGCTAAACGCAATACACCAGCTAACGGCCTATTAAAAATTACATCTATTGCCACTACAGAAAGTGTAATAGATAATAACGGAATTAATCTTGCTAATTCAATTATAGGATGGAATGATCCTACAAACAGCAATTGGTATCAACAGTTTATTTCTATCATTAATGCTGCGATGACCAATCCTACAGTATTTGGTAAGCCTTTTGCTGCGGCAACTATCAACGGCATCGCAACAGAACAATATAAAATCAATACCAGTACTACTGATGTGCCTATCTATTCTTTCAATAAGAACATAGCTGGTACACAAATGAGTTTTGAATTGGTGCCATCTACCTTTAGCGGACAAACTTATATCTATGAAGATACTCCGTTGCCTGGAAATAACTTTGGTATTATATTTCAAAATGATAATAAAGGTAGTTCGAGTGCCAATACGGGATTCTTTATACAATTCCGTCAAGGATCATTAACAGCACAAAATTTCAACGTTGCAAATCCGGTACCTAATGAATTAATAGGTGTTAATGTTTCTAATATTAATGATACAGATGTGTGGTTATGGCAAATGTCAGCAGATGGCAAAACCCATCAAGATCTGTGGACAAAAGTGGCCGCAACCACCGGAAATAACGTAATTTATAACAGTTTAAACCAAAATATTCGCAATATCTATAGCGTATTATCAAGAGACACTGATCAGATTGATTTGTCATTCGCAGATGGTAGTTTTGGCAATTTACCAAACGGCCCATTCAGACTGTACTATCGTCAAAGTAACGGCCTATCATATACCGTTAAGCCTGAACAGTTAAGTAATGTAAGTGTACAGATTCCTTATTATAGCAGTAACGGTCAGTCAAATATATTAACAATTGTATTAAGTCTACAATACAGCGTTACAAATTCTGCCGCAAGTGAATCTAATGCAGATATACAATTAAAAGCACCACAGGCATATTATACACAAAATCGTATGATCACTGCGGAAGATTATAACATTGCTCCAATTACTGTTGATTCGGATATTCTTAAAGTTAAGAGTGTTAATCGTGTTGCTAGTGGTATTAGCAAATATTATGAATTAAGTGATGTGAGTGGAAAATATAGTAGTACTAATATCTTTGCCAATGATGGTATTCTATACAAAAAAGATAAAGAATACAATTTTGAATTTACGTTTACTAGTAGAAACGAAATCCTAAGTGTGATTAAAACTCAAGTTGAACCAGTTATTGATTCTCCTAGTTTCAAATCATTCTATCTATCAAAATATCCGCAATTGGTATTAGATTCTGCTAGCTATCCACTATCATGGAATCAATCAAATAAGACCACAAATCAAACACGTGGTTATTTCAAAAATTTAACCACAGGTCCGGCAACGCTTGGATCTTATGCTAGTGATAACTTGTCGTTTTTTGTGCCAGGTGCTTTGGTTAAAATGATACCACCTACAGGACAATACTTTCTACCAAGTGGTAAATTAACATCTATATCAGATGATACTACTAGATCTTATATATGGACACAGATTGTAAATGTAGTAGGTGATGGGGCTAATAGTGGCGCAGGAAATCTTTCAGACGGAACAGGTCCAGTTATCTTAACAGGTACAATTCCAGGTACAGGTATTCCGGCATCGAGTGCCAGCCCTGCGGCAGTTATCCCGGTATTTGATAATATAATTTCATCCTCATTAGAAACTGAAATTACAAATCTATGTTTATCTAAACGCAATTTTGGATTGAGTTTTGATTCAACAACTAGAGCATGGTATGTAGTCACTGATGCTAACATTGATTTGAAGAGTCCATTTAGTTTACTATTCCAACAAGATGTATCTAATACAAATAAAGATGCTAGTTGGATGATGGCATTTGAATGGACAGGTAAGAAATATGTAGTTAGATATCGTACTACAGAATACATATTTGAAAGTGCGCAAGAAACTGCGTTTTTCATAGATAGTTCTAAGAAGAATTATGACTTTGTTACTGATACTGTTATTAAAGACCATGTAGATGTATTATCAATTAATAAACTTCCAACTAGTCAAGGATATTTAGGTATAGATTATTCATGGCAAGTTGATAGTGCTGTAATAGAACCAGATGGCTATATTGAACCTAAGAAAGTATCAGTTAGTTTCTTTGATCATAATGATGATGGTCAAATTGATGACCCGGATGCGTTTGAAAATATTGTTCAGTCTGCCAGCACTAGTACACAAACTGGATATCTTAACAAATTTGTTTATTTCCAAACCTCGGCTGACGGATTACGATATTCTTTATACACAGGTGATATATTACCATACCCTACAGAAGATCTAGTATTACCGGAAGATCGAATAGACGGTCAATTATATTATTTCTATGATCCAACAGTAAATGTGGTTAAGAGCTATTCTTCTACATTAGGCGGATTTGTGTTAGAACCTACATATTATGCACAGTCGGGACGTAGTGGATTAAAATTCCATTATGTACATAACAGTGGCAATGAACGTAGAATTGATCCTAGCAAATCGAACATTATAGATATCTATCTATTAACCAAAGCATATGATTCGGATTACAGAAATTGGCTAGCAAGTGGCACAGGAACAGCACCGTTACCTCCTACAACACAAAGTTTAGAAGAAAACTACGCTGCTACATTAGAGCCAATTAAGGCAATTAGTGATGAGCTAATTTATCATCCAGTAAATTACAAAGTATTGTTTGGTGGTCAAGCAGTTGGTCCATTACAGGGTACATTTAAAGCTGTGGTAAATCCTGCAAGAACCGTAAGTACTACAGATTTACAAACAAGAATTTTGGCAGCAATTGAAGATTTCTTTGCTATTCAAAATTGGGATTTTGGTCAAACATTTAACTTCAGTGAATTATCGACTTATGTAATGAACATAATGACTCCTGATATAACCAATTTTGTGTTAGTACCTAAACAGGATAATGGGTTTGGTAGTTTATATCAAATTACCTGTTTAAGTAATGAGATTTTCATCAATGGTGCAACAATAAATGATATACAAATCATCACAAGTTTAACAGCATCTGAATTAAAAGCAGCATCTACAATAGTAACTACTAGCTAAGGATAATTAGTAATAATGGCTAACAACACATCAAAGAATATTAGAAAATCAGCAAATTTATTACCTGCTTTTTTCAGAACAGATAAGAATAATAAATTCTTATCAAGCACACTTGACCAACTAATTAAAGTTCCTTCGCTGGAACGAATAGATGGATTTGTGGGCAGTAAATTAAGTCCTAATTATAATCCATCAACTGATGTTTATATTCCGGAATCATTACCGGTGCGTGAAAACTATCAACTAGAGCCTGCGGTAATATTAAAGAATATTGATCAAAGTATTAAAGCAGCCTACGGATTTGACGACTTAGTTAATCAGATAAGTTACTATGGTGGTAATGTGGATAATCTTGATAGATTGTTCCGTCCTAAATTTAATTCATATGACCCACATATTGATTGGGATAAATTTATTAACTTCCGTGACTACTATTGGTTACCAAACGGGCCTGACGCAATTTCTATTGCCGGTCTACAAAAAAATGCAGTTAGCACATACACTATAACTGATTCAGCAGATGATAATTTCTTTGTGTTTACTCCGGACGGACTAACACCTGATCCTATGTTAACATTCTATAGAGGTATCACCTATGTGTTTAATATTAATTCTAACCATAAATTATATATTAAGACAGAGCCTACTGATGGGGCAGGATCACAATATACTCACGGTGTAACAGGCAACGGCACCAGCAAAGGACAGATTATTATCACTATAGATGAACAAACACCTAGCGTGTTGTTCTATGCAGCCGGCGACAATCAATTGGCCAGCGGACGTATTCTAGTGAAATCTATCGTAGAAAATTCTTCACTTGATGTTGATGCTGATATTATTGGAAAATTACAATACAAATCAGGAAACGGTGTTGAATTTATCAATGGGATGAAAGTGAAATTTGTTGGCAATGTAACTCCGTCAACTTATGCTAATAACGAATATATTGTAGAAGGCATTGGCTCGGGAATTCGTCTAGTTGATTTTACTAAATTAACAACTCCGTTAAATCTTAATACAACCTATGATACAAATTTTGACGGAACACCTTTTGATGATTTTCCGTTTGACAACTTTAAGAATATTCCAGAGACACCTGATTATATCACAATCAACAAAGCAAGCAAAGACTTAAATCCTTGGTCAAGATATAATCGTTGGGTACATACTGATGTAATAACAGCCTCAGCAGCAGCTAATGGGACTACCGCAAACTATCCTGCAGATAAACGCGGTGCCCGTCCTATTATTGAATTCAAACCAGATATCCAGCTTTGGAATTTTGGTTCAACAGCTATTGATACAGTTGATTTCATTGACGAAGTAACCACTGATGCATTTTCTATCATAGAAGGTACATACGGATATTATATCGATGGTGTATTATTAGAAGATGGCAACAAGGTTATTTTCAATGCTGATCCTGATCCAATGGTGCAGGGAAAGATTTTCCAAGTTAACATTGCAACATTTAATGGAAAACAAAAAACAAGATTAACTGAGATATTATCTCCTTCTAAGAGTGATGCGGTTGTTGTTAAATCAGGCACAGTAAATGAAGGAACATCTTGGTATTACAATGGCACTATCTGGATTAAAGGTCAACAACGTACTGCAATAAATCAAGCACCGTTATTTGATCTGTTTGATGAAAACGGCCATAGTTATAGCGATCCAACATATTACAATTCTGACTTTTATGGTAATCAAATATTTGGATATGCGGTAGGCTCAGGCACAGCGGATTCTATTCTAGGCTTTCCATTACAATACACATCCGAAAGTATTAGTACAGTTGGTACCTACTTATTTGACAATTATCTAAATAATGACACAATTACACTAGTAGGAACTACCACTACTATTCCTACTGTAGAAACATACATTCGCATTAACAATAGCACACCTGTTTATGAAAATGCGTGGACTGCTGGTGCAGAATATCTTATCCCTGTGGAACAGTTCCAAGTTATTACCACCGTACAATCTAGTATTGAAGTTACTGTATTTGATAATCCAACTAGTATATCTGATCTAGCGGTATCTGTATTTGTTAATAATACCAAACAACAAGCAGGAACCGATTATACACTTACTACTAGTGGTAAGAAATTATTCGTAACATTTACCACTGCATTAGATGGAACCTCTACACCAGTGCGTGTATTGTTTAAATGTTATTCTGCATCTAGTCCTAATAGCACTGGGGTGTATGAAACACCAATTAATTTAACCAATAATCCTTTGAACGGATTTATATCAAGTTTCACACTTACAGAATTAACAGATCACGTTACATCAATGACTGATGCTGATCCGGAATATAATGGTAGCAATCTAAAGAGTTTACCTAATATTACAAAATATGGATCTAGATTAATTAGTAATCAAAATCCACTAACATTTGCTCAATGCTTTATAACCGATGCTGAACATAATTTAATTAATGCTACAAGAAAAGCATCTGACGATTACTATCAATTTAGATTAAATCTAATTAATTTTATTACCAAAGCACCTGGCAATACAATGCCAGTTCAAGTGTTAGATCAAGCGTTAACTGAAATGAATTCAAATAAGAATTCGTCATTCCCTTATGCTCATAGCGATATGTTAGGCTACGGCAATAATAATATTACCAGCACTTATACAGTAACTGATTCTCGCAACACACATTATTCGATTACTTCTGCGTTTTCAGCGACTGCACTGAGTGATCGATCTGTATTAGTATATCTTACTTCTAACGGTGTAACCAAACAATTAGTATATGGTAAAGATTATAATTTTCCAGCATACGAATCTGGAGTGAATATCATCACAGCATTAAACAAAGGTGATGTAATCACAATTAAAGATTATGTATCTACAGTAGGATCATACATTCCGCCTACACCGACTAAATTAGGTCTATTCCCAAAATATGAACCACAAATTTATATTGATAACACCTATGCCAATGGTCCGCAAAAAGTTATCCAAGGCCACGATGGAAGTTTAACAGTGGCATTTTCTGCTTACAACGAAGCAGATGATTATCGCGATCTAGCATTATTAGAATATGAAACAAGAATCTACAATAATTTAAAGGTAACTTACGATTCAAATCTTTTAGATATTCACGATCTATTGCCAAACGTATTTAGAAATTCGGAATATAACTATGCTGAAATTTATAATCTTGTACAGGGCGATTTCTTGAAGTGGGCAAGTATCTACGGAATAGACTTTGCTACAAATAGTACGTATGATGTAAACAATCATAAGACATACAATTACAAATCTGTCAGTGATCTGGTATTAGGTAATGCATTACCTGGTAACTGGCGTGCAATTTACAAATTGTATTTTGATACAGATCGTCCAGACACCTGCCCTTGGGAAATGCTTGGGTTTACAATTAAACCAACATGGTGGGATGCAGAATATGGTGCCGCACCGTATACTGCTGGTAACTTAAACCTATGGCAAGATCTTGAAGCAGGTATTAAACGTTTTCCATCTGGAATCGTTGTAGATCCAACCTATGCTCGTCCTGGATTGAGTCAGGCCATTCCAGTTGATGATAGCGGAAATATTATTGATATACGTAACTGGGCAGGTATTGCTCTAAATGATTCTATAATGAATACTGAACAAGACTGGGCATTTGGCGATCACGGTCCTGCTGAAACAGCATGGAGACGTTCTAGTGCTTGGCCATTTGCCATGCAGATTATCATGGCATTAACCAAGCCAGCTGACTATGCCGCAATGATGTTTGATACCAGCAGAATGGAATTGGATATTACCGGACAATATAACTACGGTGCAAATGAAACATTCTTAAACCCATCAGAAATGTTGTTATACACTGATACAGATTCTAACGGTAATATTATTCTAGCATCGGGATACAGTGTTTGGCTAATTGAAAATGGTCGTCAACGTAATTCAAATTATCTAACCACTCTTAAGAATGATCTAGCATCAGTTAATCTTAATTTATTTTACAAAGCAGGCGGATTCTTAAGTAAAGATAAATTAGAAATCACAATTGATTCTATCAGTCCTAACACAGCAAATCCTGGAGTATTACTACCTAACGAAGATTACACCTTGCATTTCAATGTAAGTACCCCTGTTAAATCTGCTGCAATATCTGGAATTATTGTAGAGAAAAAGAACGGTTATTTTGCAGTTAAGGGATATGATAAACGCTATCCGTATTTTACTATTAATCAACCTTTGCATCAGGCAAATGGTAGTGCGATCACAGTTGGTGGCAAATCAGAAACATTCTTAGTTTGGACTGCTAATTCATTCTATCAAGCAGGACAGGTTGTATTCTATAGCAATGTTTATTATAGAGTAATCAGCAGTCATAATTCTGGAGCAACATTTACTTCAACATATTATGCCGCAATTAAACAACTGTCTACAGTAGGCGGAGCATCGGTTCTAGTTACTAAACAGTACGATCCGGCAGAAACAATAGTACCATACGGCACACAATATAGTACTATTCAACAGGTATATGATTTAATAATGGGATATGGTCAGTGGCTAATGTCACAGGGATTTATATTTGATGAATACAATGCTGATCTAAATCAAGTCATTGATTGGAATTTCACTGGAAAAGAATTTCTATATTGGTCTACACAAAACTGGGCAGACGGTTCAGTAATCACTTTAAGTCCTTTTGCAGATGTTATTAAGTATCAATTTACAGATGCTGTAGTTGACAATGTTCTTAACAGTTTCTATGAATATAGTTTAATCAAAGCCACTGGACAGGTATTTCCAGCAGCTAATTTTTCATTAAGCCGCGAAGGTGGTATATGTACTATTAAGACTAAGAATACAACAGATGGAATATTCTTTGCTAGATTAAATCTTGTACAAAAAGAACATGCAATTGTAATGAATAATAAAAGTATGTTTAATGATATTATATATGACATTGAAACAGGATACCGTCAAAGTCGTATTAAATTGACAGGATTTAGAACTGCTGATTGGAACGGAGAATTCCTAAGTCCGGGCTTTGTTTACGATGATGCACAGATTTCAGATTGGGCACAGTATACTGACTATCAAGTTGCTGATATTGTTAAGTATGTAGGTAATTACTATTCAGCTAATGTTAATATTGCTGGTGCACCATCTTTTGATTTCAACAGCTGGAATTTACTAGGATCTAAACCAGTAGCACAATTACTACCAAACTTTGATTATAAAATTAATCAGTTTGAAGATTTCTATAGTTTAGATATTGATAACTTTGATGTTGCTCAGCAACGTATGGCACAACATTTGATTGGCTATACACCACGTACTTATCTAGATAATATCTTTGTTAATCCGATTGCACAATATAAATTCTATCAAGGATTTATTCGAGAAAAAGGCACACAAAATGCTATTACTAAATTAGCTAAAGCAAGTATTCATAACCTACAAGGGCAAATTGAATATAAAGAAGAGTGGGCATTCCGTGTTGGTAATTATGGTAATTTTGTTTCTTATAATGAATTAGAGTTTCCTCTACGTGAAGCAGACTTCCGCGAAAATTCACAGATTATTAAATTTGTGGATACAGCGCCAGTATTACCAAATGATGTAATATCATATATTGTTCCTACTGATTTAACCATGGAAAGTGATACATACACTTCGGACACTGCGTTTTCTACAACACCATCTACCTATGCCGACAACAACATTATAATGCCTGTGGCAGGATATGTTCGTACTGATGATGTAACTGCTACTGCTTATAATACAAACAGTTTACTTGATATTGCTAACAATGGAAACATCCAAGATGGCAATACAATTTGGTTAGGATTCCGCAATGACGGTGAATGGGATGTGTATCGCTATACTATTCAAAAACCAAAAGTAGTCGATTCTGCTGTAACAATTCCATCGTCAGAATTAACATTTACAACTGATATATTCCATAATTTATCAGTGGGTGATGTGGTATCTATTCACGGATTAGACAACGGGTCAGACGGAGTTTATGTAATTAAAACTATTCCGTCATTGACAACATTTACAATATCAACTACATTAGCCTCAGTGAATCCTTCAACTGTGCAGGCATTGATGTTTAAATTTGTTAGCGTGCGTGCTGCACAATTTGATAATATTGCTGAACTAGAAAAAACAATATCATTTAACAACGGTGATTTAGTTTGGGTTGACAGTGATAATTCTGGCAAATGGGCAGTATATGAAAAAGCTAGCAATTATAGCACATCTACCGAAACACTTCCTAGTCTATCAATAACTGGTCAAGGATTTGGATCTCGTGTTGCTACTCAAGACACTGCAAATATTGTGGCAATTTCTGCTCCGACAGGATATTACGGTGCATCGTACGGATATGGTCGCATATTTGTGTACGGATATTCAGATAACATATTAACTCCTATTACAAATTATGGTATTGATGATACTATCGTTAATAATACAGTCAGCAAATCTGTAGCAACAAACTTTGGCGCAACATTAATATATGACATCGAAACAGATTCTATATTTGCCGGCGCCCCTGCTGTTGATTTAATAAAGATTTCTGGAATTAACAGAACTACAAAAAGTGAAATCCACCGCACTGGTGCAGTGATAACAAATCCAAACGTTCACCCTGGCGAATACGGTGCCGGATTATATGTAAGCAAAACTACTTCAACTAATAAATTATTAGTAGTTGGCGCACCTGGTCAAAATACCTCAACTGGTGCGATATATGCTTATAATGTGTCGATTGTGTCAACTGATACAACGATAGTACAATCTTCCCCAATTACAATAACTCCATCAAATACACAAGGTGATAGAGTAGGTGCTTCAATTTGCGGTAGCGCAGACGGTACAATGGTAGCAATTTCTGCTCCAGGAACAAACGGTAATATCGGCGGTGTTTATGTTTACTCAACTGCTACCAGCGGAACTACTAATCTTGTACAAGCACAATTTATATCAGCACCTAGCGTGTGTAAAACTGGTGACAGATTTGGATCGACAGTATTAATGTCAGATGATGGCACTTACCTATTTGTGGCATCTACTAGTGTTAATGATGGCAAAACTAATGTAGGCAAGGTTTTCATCTATAAACAAAATACTGCTACACAATATGTATTAAATCAAACATTAGATAATCCATCTACTGATGTTAATCTTAATTTTGGTCAAGCATTGGCAATCGATGATCTAGGACAATTATTAACGGTAACTGGTCACGGTGATAATAAATTTATTGATATAACATTTGATAAAGGTGCAACTACTTTAGATAATGGAACTTGCCATTTTGGTGATACCGCTAAAGGATCAGGTGCTGTCTATGTATTCAATAGATACAATGATAAATTTATCTATGCTGAAGAATTATTTGATGACAATGTTCTTAACATAGATCCTGCAACAGGCTCCCCTGTGGCCAACAGTCAATACGGTAATAGTGTTGCAGTTAACAACGGCACAGTATTAGTAGGAACTCCTGGCAAATTTGTTTCAAATAGCACAATCGGTAGTGCGTATGTATTTGCTAAAAAAGACGTAACTATTAACAGTTGGAATGTTTATAGATCACAAGATGACCTTGTTGATCTATCTAAAGTTAAACGTGCTATCACTATTGACACATTAAGTCAGCAGGTTCTTGATTATCTAGATATAGTTGATCCAGCAAAAGGTCGTATTGTAGGTATTGCTGATCAAGAAGTACGATACAAAACAGCCTTTGACCCTGCGGTATACAGTATTGGGGTTCAAGGGGTAGTAGTAGATACAAATACCAGCTGGATTGAAGATCACCTAGGAGAACTATGGTGGGATCTAAGCACTGTAAAATACACCTGGTACGAGCAAAGTGATCTTGAATATAGAAAAAACTCTTGGGGTACTTTATTCCCAGGAGCAAGTATTGATGTTTACGAATGGGTAAGCAGCGAGTACTTACCGAGTCAGTGGAGCTCACTAGCTGATACTGTAGACGGCCTTGCTAAAGGAATTAGCGGTCAACCTAAATACGCAGACAATTCAGTAATCAGCGTTAAACAATATTATAATGCCACAACAGGTGGTACTACTAATGTTTACTTCTATTGGGTAAAAAATAAAGTAACAATTCCTGCAGCAGATTTCCGTAAGATTTCGGCAAATGATGTTGCTAATTTAATTTACAATCCTTCAGCATACGGAATGAAATACATTTCTGTATTAGCTGCTGATAGTATTGCGGTTACTAATGTTACTTCAACATTATCACAAAATAATATCTATCTTAACATAGCCGAAGATGATATCGATAATGATATTAATCAACACACCGAATGGATGTTATTAGCAGACGGCGATGTTAACAGTATGCCTAACGCATTGCTTGAAAAGAAATTAATGGATAGTTTATTAGGGCGTGATAGTCTTGGCAATCCTGTACCTGATCCTAGTTTATCAGATCGCATCAAATATGGTGTAAGCATTCGTCCTCGCCAAGGATTATTTAAAGATAGAATTGGTGCGCTACGTAACGCAATTGATTACACCAACACAGTATTATCTCAAAATATTGTAACTGATGTTATTAACTTTACAAATCTAAATTCTAAAGATCCTATACCTGATGTAGAAACTGGATTATATGATCAACAAGTTGATAATGAACAGGCATTGTACGAAATTACAACTATCTACTTTAAACAAGCAGCAGTATCTTGTCAAATTACTGATGGTAGAGTAACAGGTGTAAGCATAGAAGATCCTGGATATGGATACCTAATTGCGCCAACTATCGCTGTGTTGAATGACACCAGCGGTATTGTTATTTCTACTGAGATTGATTCTGTAGGTAGAGTAGTTAGCACTACAATAGTTAATTCTGGATACGGCTACACAGAAACACCAATACTGGTGGTAAGACCGTATACTGTAATAGTAACAGTTGATGCGACCAGCGGAAATAGATGGGCAGAATATCAATGGTATAATAACCAATGGAATAGATCACATACCCAAGATTACGATACTACATTATTTTGGGATTATGTTGACTGGCAAGCTACCTCGTTTGATCCATTGAAACCTTTGGTAACAACTGTTGACCAACCTTACCTATTAGCTACAATATCTCCATCTACTGGTGATTATGTTAAAGTTAATAATCAGGGCAATGGTAGATATATTATTCTAGCCAAGGTTGATTCAAATGGAACATTTGATGATGCTTATGATTTAGTCTACAGCGAAAAAGGTACAATACAATTTAAAGAATCTTTATGGAATACTACAGATTCAACATACAACTTTGACTACCTATATACATTTGATCAAACATTATATGACCAAAGTGCAGAATCAGAATTAGAAAACGTATTACTGGCAATCAAAGAAGATATCTTCGTTGGACCATTAAAAGTCTATTGGAATAAATTCTTCTTTAAAGCAGTACGCTATGCTATGAGCGAACAAATATTCTTAGACTGGGCATTCAAAACTGCGTTTATAAATGTAAGTAATCTAGCAGGTCCGCTGGATCAACGTTCGGTATTTAAATTCCAAAATAGTGAATACTATGAAGATTATCTAAATGAAGTTAAACCTTACCATACTAAAATACGTAACTTCCAAGTAGTATATGATGTTGTAGAACCAACACAAAGTTATACAACTGACTTCGACCTACCTGCAATATACGATAATATTACAGATACATTTGTTCCTATTGAATTAGGTGATGCTTCTCTTAATGTATATCCACGTAAGGGATGGGCCGATAACTACAAGTACACAGTTGGTAGCATCATTGTAGCCGACGGTGGCGGAACATATACATCAGTACCTAATGTACAGATTATTCCAGCAGCAGGAGATACAATCACAGACCCTGCTACTGCAATTGCTTATATATCATTAGGCAAGGTAATTGAAATTGAGGTAACCAATCCCGGCAGTGGATATACACAAACCCCTACTGTGGTATTAACTGGCGGCGGGTCGACTGGTGTTGTACAAGCTCGTGCCTATGCTCAATTAGCCAACGGAAAAGTGCGTACTAATAAAATTGATATACGATTTGACCGTGTTACTGGTCTTAGAGAGATTGGTAATAAGCAGGCCGCAGATCAGTTCTTCTGTGATGGCAGCACTTATCAATTCCCTCTATCTTGGGCAGCTGAAAACAAAAAATCAGAAATTGAAATCACATTAGATGGTATTAAGATTTTTGCTTTAGATTATGATATAGTAACTTATACACAAGTATCTAACGGATATCATAAATTATATTCTACATTGGTACTAACATCTGTTCCTAATAAAGGACAGATATTAGATATTACCTACAACAAAAATATTAATTTATACCATGCTGCTGATCGTATTCAAGATTACTATGCACCGACGGATGGTATGCCAGGAGCAGATCCTGCTCAAGTAATGACAGGAGTAGATTATCCAGGTACACAAATTCAAACATTGCCATTTGCCTACACTTCAAACTGGGACATGTTACCATTTACTGAAGCAGCATGGGACGATGGTGGCAATGGTGAAGCATCACTTGATACTATTATCGACGGTGGTGATCTAGCCTATACAATGGCAACTGGTTTAAATCCAGAAGATCTAATTGTTGATGGAGATCAATTCTTATCGCCAAATGTAAGCCACGGTCCTGAAGAATTAGTACCAGGCGAAGTAGTTGAAAGTGTTGGTATTAGTGTTTACACCCGAGTGCCGAGTGGATCACCTATGATCTCACAGAATACATTCTTAGTAAGCACAACAACAACTTCTACTACTGTTTCGTTGTCTATGTTACCAGCAAATACATCATCATTAATGGTATCATATAATCGCGGTATATTAAACTACGGTACCGATTATACTATTGACTTCAATAATAATACTATTACAATATCTACACAAACTTCAACAGGAGTAGTTGCTGTGACTAACGTAGGAATTGGAGGTGCAGCGTACTCGTCTTACGATTATGCTACATCAACTAAATCTTCAATTACAGTCCCAGTAGGAGTACCATTGGCAGATATTGGAAGTCTATATGTAACATTAAATGGTAATCCAATAACATCAGACCAATATAAATTAAATGGTAAAGGTGTTACTGTTTCGGGATTAACAGGTACAAATACATTACAGGTGTGGGTATTCGAAGCAGCATACAAAGGCTACAGTGAAGTAAAAGACCAAATATTTGTTACATCATCTGCTACTACTGCGTATACTCTTACCCAGTATCCTGGCGTGATTGGACCAATTAATGCTCAAGCAATTGTTGAATTGAATAAACTTAGATTAATACCACCAAACACTGCATATTATTCTGCGGCAGCTAATCAAACGGTATTTGAAATTGATCCAAACAGCAATTATCCAGCAGGCGTATTTTCATTAGGCGCATTGCAGGTATTTGTCAACGGAATACAAATTCAAAATGGTGCTGATTTTATTTTAGATCAACCTAATAAATTAATTGTATTCCGTCCAGGCATCTTGAAAACAGGTGATGCGGTTGCAATTACTAATACTGTTTATAGTCAGTACTATTTTGATAATGGTCAAATTATATTGAATACCAACAGACTTGCAATTCCAGAAGGCGGAATACTTAAAGTCACAACGTACACAAATCAAGATAGTGATATGATTAGAACAGAAGTATTCACATCAGGAACATTAAGAAGATACACAATGAATCGTGCGGTACTTAATGACAATTATGTATGGGTAACAATTAACGGAACACCGTTAACTAACGGTCTTGATTATTATATCGATACTGATAATAAAACAGTAGTTGTTGATGATAATTATCCAATTCAATCTACTGATACAATAGTTGTAATGAGTATGACTGATGTGTCAGATAACACAGTGATAGCATATCGTCAATTTAAAGATATATTAAATCGTACAACATTCAAACGCATAAGCGAAACAAATAGTACAAATCTAGCTGAGCCGTTATATACTACTTCTACTACAATTGTGGTAGATGAGGCAAGCGATTTATCAGTGCCTAATCCAGCAAAAAATGCTCCAGGCGTTATATTAATTGCTGGCGAACGTATTGAATATATGGCAATGAGTGGCAATACATTATCAAGACTTAAACGTGCTACATTAGGAACCGGAGCAAGAGATGGTTATCCAGTAGGTACTGAGGTATTAGATCAGGGTGTGCGTCAAATAATGCCATATACTGAAACTGTGAATGTTAGTACTGCTGTAGTTCCAAGCCCATTAGATATTGCCTATGTAATTGAGAATATGACCAACACCAAAGGTAATGGCATAGTATTCAATACGTCAACTGCATCTGTACACCAAGTTCGCGTATATCAAGGTGGTATACCACTACGTAAAGATGGAATGTATGTTCACGATATGTCGGTATTATACGACAATGTAACTGCTACTATTGTAGGAACAATTTCTACTTCAACTGCGCTACCTAATACAACTGTGATAGGTAATGCTTATTTGGTTACATCAACAAACCAAGTATGGGTATATACTAACTCGCTAGATTTATCTGCGGTAAACGGATTTGTGTATCAGGGATTAAATTATCTACCACCTGAATTTACTATCACATCGTCCGGCACAAATAATGTTCTGACATTAAATGTGCCTGCAGGCAGATTAAACACAGGTACTGCAATCACCCTTGTACAACAAACCGCTAAAGATTGGTACGCAAGTACCGCAACATCTCTATTGAACGATACTGGCGCAGTAGCTACGTTCTTGCGAGATAGACAGGCTGCCCTTCCGGATAAATATCACTATGGACAAGTCTAAAACTGAAAAGATGAAAGAAACTATGGAAAATAATACAAAAAAACCTAACGAAATGGGAACAGTACGTATCCAAGGACACATCAAAATACATGATCCTGAGACTAAGGAAGTATTCGTAGACAAGCGTAATGCTATTCACTATGAAAACTTTTCAATAGCATTGGCTAACAGCATCTCAAACAACGGTGGATTTATTTCTGAAATGGCATTTGGCAACGGTGGTAGTAGAGTTGATCCAACTGGCATTATTACATATTTGACACCAAACACTGTTGGATCTAATGCAGCCTTATACAACCAACAATATTACAAAATAGTAGATGGTCAAAGTCCGTATGATGTTGACCCATCTAGGAACTTTATGGAAGTTCGTCATGTACCTGGTACACCTTATTCGGATGTATTAGTTACTTGCTTATTGGACTTTGGCGAACCAAGTGGTCAAGCAGCGTTTGACACCAGCGTAAACCAAGACGGTACATTTGTGTTTGATGAGTTAGGATTGCGAGGATACAGTTCAGCTGGTGCTAATACAGGCCCATTGCTAACTCATGTTATTTTCCATCCTGTACAAAAAGCATTGAACAGAATGATACAGATAGATTACACAGTTAGAATTCAAAGTCTAACTAACGGAAGTTAATTAAATGTCAGCATATACAATAAATCATTCAGATCTTTCTAAAACACCTATTACCATCAATACAGGTACTATTGATTATAGTACCAGTATAGGCCTAGTTGGCCGCAATGCTTCTGGATTTGGACCAGTGATCGCTAGTGATTTATTACATTTATTAGAAAATTTTGCAGCACCTACACCTCCAACTAACACCACTGAAGGACAACTTTGGTATGATACATCAGACAGTGTAAACAAAAGATTACGTATCAATGACGGGTCTGGTTTAAACAGCAATTCGCCAGAACTAGGCGGAGTATTTAGAACACTAACAGCACCTACTAATGCTAGATTGGGTGATATTTGGGTTGACACAACATATAATCAATTAAACATTTGGAATGGTAGTAGTTTTACCTTAGTTGGACCAAGTTTTAGTTCAACATATCAAACTGGTAATTATCCAGATTCGATTCTAGGAACCGACGGAGCATATCATTACGTAATCAAAAATTATCTTAATGGCAATGTGCTTACTATTATTGCTCAAGATTCATTTAGACCATCTGCGGTTATTGAAGGATTTAATTTATTAACTCCGGGGGTGAATCTAAGCACACAATTATACAACGGAATAGCACCAACATTTAATGGTGTTGCTACTCAGGCAGCAGCATTGGCGGTAACGGTGCCTGCTACACAGGTAATTTCAGCTAATAGTTTCTTTAGAAAAGATATACCACAATCATTAACTGAAGTACTAACAATAAACAATAATGGCGGCCTAAGCATTGGATTAACTTCGTCTACTTTCCTGTTAACCAAAACAGGGCAAGATGCAGTTATAACAAATATTGCTGATTCTGCTAATATTATCTTTAAGATTGATAGTAATGGTATACGTAACAGTATATTAACGATATCTGGACAAAATCAACGTGTTGGTATTAACAGCGTTAATTCTAATCCAAATGCTACATTAGATGTTAATGGAACTGTATTAATTTCTGGAATTACTACAATTACAAATGCATTAAAGGTTACTGGCTCAGTAACAGTTGGCAGTGATGTACAACTTAATCGTAACCTAACGGTTACTGCTAATTCAACGTTTGTTGACACAATATCAGTATCATCAACCAATACCAGCGCAGCAATAATTCCTTCTACACCGTCAACCTATGATCTAGGAACAATTGATAATCACTTCCGTAGAGTGTGGGTTGATTACATCGGAACAGGCACAACAAGATTAGAAGGATCGGCATACACTGCTGACCAATTAACCAACCCGAGAGCATTTTCAATATCTGGACAGGTTACTGCTGATCAACAGGCGTTTAACGGAACACAAGCGATTAATTTAGTTGCTACCTTAAATAATTCTTCGATTTCTGCGCAGACAACGGCAACTTCCGCTGCGGGAACTTGGACAATGCTTATATCAGATCCAAGTCAATCACCTACTGCTACACCGTATAAGATTAATAAACAAAATTTCTTATCTGATGTATATACTAATATAGTGTATCCTGGATTTATAATGTTATCTCCTACTATTGGTACAACTCCTCCTTCCGGATGGTTATGGTGTGATGGTGCCTCTTATAGTTCAAGTGGAATTTACAGTGCGCTATATACAGCATTAGGAGGTACAACTCTGCCATACGGACAGACAGGACCTGCGTCATTTAATGTTCCAAACTTAAACAATATTGTTCCATCGAACTCGGTGAACACTTCGACCTATGTGGTTAGATACATGATTAAATATTAAGAATAGAAGACTATGTCATATACAATTACACGAACAGATGGAACAATCTTATTAACCTTGAGTGATACTAAGGTTGATCAACTTACTACCAGTTTAGCATTAATAGGAAAGAACGTAGATTCATACGGTCAGTATCTTAATAATGATCTTGTAGGATTGTTAGAAAACTTTGCCGGATTAAATCAACCGCGCAGTCCGATCGTTGGGCAATTATGGTACAACAAAGTTGACGGCCGTATGTATGTATATGGTATGGATAAAGTATTCAAACCAGTAGCAGGTGCGCAGGTTACACCAACACAACCTACTATTGCTAATCAAGGCGATTTGTGGATCGATTCTGGAAATAATCAATTATACTTTACCCCAGATGGTACAAACTTCACATTAGTAGGACCGCAGTATTCAGCAGTCAGCGGAAAATCTGGATGGTTAGTAGAAACTATAACAGACACTGCTAAAAATTCTCAAGTGGTTGCTTCATTATACAGTAATAACGCATTGCTGGGAATTGCCTCAGCAATACCATTTACCTTTGAAGTTGCACATAATGGAATGAATTCAGTACAACCTGGATTTAATCTAAATCAATCTATTCCGGGAATACGATTCGTAGGTACAGCAACCAGCGCAGATTCAGTGCAGGGATTTAGTCCAAATTCATATCTAGCAAACACAGGAGATCAAACCTTAGTTGGCGGATTAAGTATTAGAAGTGATAATCCTGGATTGTATGTTGGCAATAATCAAAACTTACAAATTTATGTTGATAGTACCAGTACTAACATAGTGCATGATACTACTGATTCTCTATTACGTATTCGCGGAGTTAGCAGTAAAAACAGCACTGTGGCATATTTCACAGCATTGGCTGTAGACTCATTAAATGAACGAGTTGGCCTATTTACAGAAATTCCTCAGTATCCTGTAGATATTAATGGCGATACTCGCATACAAGGCAATTTAGTTGTACAAGGTAATGTTACTAATGTACAATCTACAAATTTACAGATTAATGATAAGAATATAGAATTAGCCTACGGACAAAGTAGTCCAAGTGATAGCGTAGCCACAGGCGGCGGTATTACCTTACACGGCACAACTGATCATACCATTACCTGGGTTAATAACGGGTCAGGGTGGAACTTTAATGATAATACTAACATTACCTCAACTGCTAGTTCGTACTTAATTGGCGGTAACGCAGTAGTTAATGCAACATCGCTGGGCAATGTTATCAAGTCTGCACCAGGATTAACGAGTTTAGGTATACTGTCTGTTCTAACAGTTACTAATGTAACGATACATGACAGTACCGTTCAAGCAACTGGAACTAATAAAACATTATATCTATCAGGAACAGGCACGGGCACAGTAGATGCTACCGGTAATAGAATTACTAGCGTAGCAATCCCAACAGGCCCATATGATGCTACAAATAAAACCTATGTTGATGCTGGACTACAATTGGTAGGATCAAAAGGATTTACATTCTCAATTGATACAACAGGCATGGCTGATCCGGCAATAGATATTCTACCATATCTAAATCTAGCTCTTCCAATTTATAACCCATCACCGTACGAATACCTTAATTTAGGTGAAGGCACACGAGTACGAGTAATATGTACAAATTTATCAATTGCTGTACCTGCTAGTCCTCAACAATTGATTACATTAAATTCAAGCGGTGTTCAGGTAAAAGATATTAACAATAATACACAGACAGTGATAATACAATCCGGCCTAGCTGGTATTATTCCGGCTTCGACAATAATTGTTCCAACAGTTACTAGAGTAGTTAGAGAATACCTTGTGATTAATCAGTCTGGAACATTAGTATGGCAAGGCGGCAGCATTGTCTCATAAGGAATAAAGAATGGCATACCAAATTACAAAATCAGACGGCACGATACTATTAGAATTAGCAGACGGATTTACTGACAGTGTTTCGTCTAGTATCACGTTTGTTGGTAAAAATGTTTCAAAGTTTGGTGAGATACAGAACAATGATTTCTTACATTTATTAGAAAATTTTGCGGCTGCTACAGAACCAGCAAATAAACTAACAGGCCAATTATGGTTTGATAAAACTAACAATGTATTGAAAGTTTATAACGAAACACAATGGCAAACTTTGGCAGTGATGTCATATAGTACATCTACCTCCGGAGCATCGTCGGCAAGTAATTTGTGGTATGATAGCGTTAACAATCAATTATTCATTAACACTGGTACAGGATTTACTTTAATTGGACCAGAGAAAGCTCCGGGATTTAATCCTACAAGACTTATATCTGTATCATTATTAGACACTGCTGATGTAGCACATCCTGTTATTGAAGCATTAGTAAATGATCAAGTAATTTATGTAATAAGTGGCGATGACTTTGTTACGTCATCTACTAATTTAATCTCTGGCATATCTCATATACATAAAGGTATAACACTTAAAAATGGTAACATTGCGGGCAATACAGATGCTACATTAACTGGCACTAGTCTATATGCTACTAATGCTAACGCATTGTTAAATGATGGTGCTACATCTTATGTTCTAGCATCGACATCAACTCAGGCTAATACCATTGTACAAAGAGACGGAAGCGGAAATATTCAAGCAGGTTCTGTAACTGCTAACAAATTAATATCACCTACTAATTCAAGCCAATTAGCTGGAACATGGAATGTATTAAATGGACTGAGTCCAGTAGCAAACAATGGTGCAAATTTAGGCAGTTCGGGATTACGATGGAACACTATCTGGACCTACGCAATTGATGCACCTACAGTAAATGCCAATAGCGTTAGTTTCACAGCATTAACAGATCCTACGCTGTTGAGTATAGCACGCTGGGACACTGATCCTACATTTGCTCATAATGGCGATGATAGGATCCCAACGCAAAAAGCTATTAAATTATACATCGATAATGCAATTAGCAATACACAAAATCAAATAAACAATTTACCTAACGCATCGGTACCTCCAGTGGCAGATAAAATTGTTCAACGCACCGGCGCAGGAGTAGTTTGGAGTGATACCAGTGGTACACACACAGGCAGTGTTATTGGCAATGTGACGGGTAATGTAACGGGTAATGTAACAGGCAATGTGACAGGCAATGTATCAGGTAACGCCGGTACAGTTACTTACGGTGTTTATACTAACGGCTCGTATAATAATCCAAGTTGGATTACAGGATTAGCAGGAACAAAAGTTACTGGTATACCTAACACATCCTTAAACAATTCAAGTATTACAATGAATGGAATTCCAGTACCTCTAGGTGGATCTTATTCATATTCTGGATTTGGAGTAGGACAATCTTATCAGAATGTAACCGGAGCTAGGACATTTGGAACACCCTACACTAATGGAACTGGTAACGTAATTTGGGTAAATGCTACTGTAAGTTCAGCTGATATTACTTCTGATACTGAAGATGCTGCTATTTGGTCCATTGCTTACGTAAATGGAGTAGAAGTCACGAGAGAGGCCGTAAATCAAACAGGGAGACCGACTTATTTAGGATGGATGACATTACAGTTTTTTGTTCCTCCCGGAGCATCGTACTATATTAATATCTATTGCCCGGATGAACCAGTAAACAACCTCTCAGATGGTCAAACAATTATTAATTGGGTAGAATTTAGATAAAATAGGTTAAAACAATGCCATACATACTGAATAAAACAAATGGATCTACACTAGCAACTGTTCAAGACGGTTCGATAAATCAATCAACTGACCTGACATTTGTTGGTAAGAATTATGCTGGATACGGCGGATTCATTGATACAAATTTCTTACATTTATTAGAAAACTTTGCTAATAAAGCGCAACCACCTAAGGCTATTACAGGCCAATTATGGTATGATTCTACTAACAAAAAATTAAAAGTATTTGACGGTACAAATTTTGTGTCACTAGCATATACTTCATATTCAAGTAACGGCAGCTCTCCTACTAATTTAACCACAGGGGATCTATGGTTTGATCAAAGCCAAAGCGTGTTAAATGTCTACACTGGCAAAAAATGGCTAGCAGTAGGTCCGTCTACATCGGGCGGAAGCGGCGGAAGTGGCGGAAGTCAAGGATTAACCACTATACAAGATTCCTTGGGTAATAATCATTATGTAGAACAACATATTGTTCCAATCGGATCTTCTAATGTTGTAGTAGCAGTGCTGGCATCAGAAGATATCAGCGTAAATACTGCCACATCGTTCTACGGAGATTTTCCTACCCTTAGAAAAGGAATCACATTAGCGGATACTGATGCTTCTGGTATATCAGCTAACAGCACCATGAACGGATCTGGATATTATTTGTGGGGTACTGCATCTTCTGCATTAGGACTAGTAGATAATACTAGAAGTTATGCTCCGGGTGATTTCTTGTTAAAATCAACTTACCAAAATGATTTTTCAATCGGATTAAATGTACCGACTGATGATGGTATTTTGGTTGGAGTAGGCGGGGTATTTAGATTCCACGCAGATCACGGTAACTCTGAAGGTAAGATGACCGGAGTAAATGCTACTAAAATATCTTTCAATTTACAATACAATAATACCACAACTAACATCTTAATGATTGATGGTAATTCATTATTGCCTGGCTCAGGATCAAATGTTCCGCCGGTATATATTGGTAATCCTAACAATAAATTTGCAGGGATTTATGCAACTACAATGACCGCAGTTACGGTAACTGCTACTAATATTACAGCCAATGCTGGGACATTTAATACCGTAGCAGCAACCTTTGCCGGAAACCTAACAGGTAATGTAACAGGCAATGTTACAGGTAATGTTGCAGGCAATGTTGCAGGCAATGTTACTAGTCAATTTATCACAAGCGGATCGCCAACAACTGCCGGAACAATAACAGGGAATTGGTCAGTTAATGCTGGAAGCACTTTAAATATTATTTCACAAAATATTACCACAGGTAGTCCAACAACGGCTGGCACACTTACTGGAAATTGGACAGTTGGCTCAGGCAGCACATTAAATGTTAATTCGTTAATTGCCTCAACTGCTGCAATTAATGGAGGTACTATTAGCAATGTTACTGTATCTAGCCTAGCATCTGCATTAACTGTGGCAAATGGTGGTATAGGAACTAACTCGTTAACTGCTAATTCAGTATTATTAGGTAACGGTACATCTGCATTACAGACAGTAGCACCCGGTGCAAGTGGGCGTGTATTAACATCTAATGGTACTACTTGGGTAAGCGCACCTAATTCTGGATTAGGAGTAGGACAAACTTGGTCAAACCCAAGCAGATCTTGTGGAGTAACGTATACAAATTCAACTGGAAAACCTATAATGGTTATGTTAGGATACGGTAGAAGTGGGAATTATCAAATTTATGTAAATGGCACATATTTCTTTAACGTGTCTCATGATAATAACAATAATAATGGTAATGCAGTATCTTTCATTGTACCAGTTGACGCAACATATTATGTTGGCGGTGGGCAAGGTGAAGCAGATTGTACCTTCTGGGCAGAATTAAGTTAAGGATAAATTATGAGATATTTCAAAAACCCAAACGGCGATGTATATGCATACGATGAGACAATATCACATCAACTGCCTTACATGCAAACAGCAATTAACAATGGATGGGAGGATATAACCAGCACATGGACACCTCCACCTCCGCCACCTCCTCCTGCACCACCGACAATTTCTGATCTACAGGCACAGTTAGCAACAATACAGGCTCAACTAACTGCGCTGGCTAACCCTGGATAAAGACTAAACAGCCATCGGCGCTTTGATAGCGTCGTGGCTTTCGTACCCTTCTAATGTAATATCATCCATTTCAAAATCCATGATAACATCAATCTCTGGATTTAATTTCAATGTAGGAGCAGCTAAAGGTTTACGAGTTAATTGCTCTTTAACCTGCTCGATATGATTTTCATAGATATGAGCATCACCGATTACAATAACTAACTCGCCGACTTCAAGATGGCAAACTTGAGCAATCATGTGAGTGAATAATGCGTAACTGGCAATATTAAATGGTAATCCCAAAAACATATCAGCACTACGTTGATACATTTGGCAACTTAATCGACCATTGTTTACATAGAATTGACACATGACATGACATGGCGGTAATGCCATTAGATCAAGTTCTCCGGGATTCCAGGCTGATAAGATGTGTCTGCGACTGTAGGGATCTTCCTTTATACCAGCGATTAATTCTATCAATTGATCGTGATTCTGTAAGATAACCTTATTAATGCGTACTATAGGTTTACGCCACTTGCGCCATTGTACTCCGTAGATACGACCTAGATCACTTGGACTGCGTTTCATGCGTTTCTCAACCCAATAATCTGAATTAGCATTGTCTGTCCATATGGTTTTCTTTTCTACCATACGATCACCGTATAGGATCTCAGCTAGTCTGCGCTCATCGCCGCTACCTTCAATAAACCAAAGTAGTTCGCTAACTACACTTTTCCAAGCAAGTTTTTTTGTTGTAACTGCTGGAAAACCTTTTTCAAGATCAAAACGTAGTTGTACTCCAAATTTACTAATAGTGCCAACGCCTGTTCGATCAGGACGATGATCACCATTTTCTAAAACATCTTTAAGTGCTGCTAGGTATTGTTTCATTTTCTGTACTCTTTAATAGTATATGCTGGGGTTGTGTCAGTGGCTTCAAAATGTTCAATTTCCTCAACTAACGGATAGTGATCTTCTACATAGGTTAGATTAAAGAATTTATCGCAGGTATAGGCTGCGTCAATTTCGGTTACATAATACACGCTGATTAGATCTTTAACGCTATCATATAACTGTTGACCACCAATGATGAAGATATCTTTATTTGCATACCGTTCTTGTAATTCTGTGATAGCTTCTACTGGATCTGTAAAAGTAAGATGAGCACCTGGATGCAGTTCTGAACTAATAACAACATTGATACGATTTGGCAATTGCTTACCTAATCCCTTCCATGTAGTTGAGCCCATTACTACAATCTTATCTGTTGTTAATCTAACAAATGATTTCATATCACCTTTAAGGTGCGGCCAGGGCATCTGACCTTCAAATCCAATGCCCTGGTTACGTTCTACTGCTACGACGCCCGCTATCAATTAAACCTCTACAGCAGCAACTTTTTTCTTGCTTTTTGGAGGATCCATTGTGTCTGCGTCTTTACGTAATTTAGCAGCTTCTTTATATAAAGCATCTGCACGACTACGCATTTCTGCTGGAGTCATTTCGAATGACTCTTTCTTACCTTGGGCAGTATCTGTAGTATCTACTTCAACTGTTTTGGTAGATTTTGGAGCAGGAGCTGATCCATCGTTTACTGCCAATTGATCAACTGTAATACCTTTTTGGTCAGCAATGATTCGATTTAATTCATCTAACTGGATCTGTGTTTGACTATCTGGAGTCATAAGAACCATATTAGTAGGAACTTTCTTCAAATGCCCGTATGAATGTAGATAACCTAACATTACGCTACCATCTGGGAATTTGCGTACTGCTAATGCATCTGCTAGTTCGTTTGCTTGTTGTGCCGCATCGCTTTCTAACAATGACATTAGTGAATCGTGATAACTATCACCTAATCCTTGTGTGCCAACAACTAAACAGTTATTTGGCTCGCCCGGTATTGTACGATACACAATGGCTAATCTAGCCGAATTGTTTTTCATCTTACCAATATGTTTCATTTTATTTCTCCTTAAGCTGCTGGTTGATCAGCAGGTGCGTCAGCTGGTGCTTGTGGTGCTGCTACTGCTAAGAAAGCATCTAGCTTATTAAATACACCACCTACTGCTGCCATTTCAGCTGCGCCAAATGCACCACGACGTGATGCTACATCAATAATTGAACGTAAATTCTGTAAATCAACAATAGTTAATTCTGGTGCTGGTGCTGCTTGTTCTGGTGCTACTTCTGGTGTATCTACTACTTGATCTTCTTGTGCCATTTTTCTGGTTCTCCTAATTATTTTTTGTGCAAGAGTGGACATGCTAAACTGAACATAGTTAATTCTTTATGATCTTCTATTCCGATCTCAATCACGTCTACTATTCTTCTTTGTGCATCGAGCCCTTGCTTAACCCGAACACAATATCTACTATCTAGGTTATGATAAATCCATTGATCGATCTCTGCAAAAATACGAGTATTACTAATACACATTGTACTAAAGTGAGATGGTATATAGTTCAACCTGCGTTGCCCTAATACGTTCAATGGATTTATTATTTCCTTGGCTAGAGACATTAAATACCTACTTTATTTATATATTAGTAATTAGTGTAATACATATTTTGATAATTGTCAACCATTTATGAAGTGATGAATTAATTAGTTGATACTATATTTTGTTTACTGACGGCTACTTTATATAAATACATTTATGAAAATACTATGCGAAAATAACTGCGGCCAAGAAGCTACTTATATTACCTGGAATGGAAAACATAAATGCTCTAAAATTCCTGCACGATGCCCGGCGGTTCAGGCTAAGATGCAAGCAACTTCTATTAAACGATATGGGGTACCTAATGCTAGTTCTAGTCCTACTATTAAAGAAAAACGTCAACAAGTTATGGAAGAACGTTACGGAGTATCTAATGCTGCTCATATACCCGAAGCCCGTGCTAAAATCAAAGCTAACAAAAAAGAATACTGGAATGAATATCATAACCACAAAGATTATTCTGTTGAGGGATTAACTCTAAAACAGTATATAGATCGGTGTCATCAATATGCCGATACAATGTACAATCGACATAAAGGTATGTTAGATCCGCAAGGATTACGAGGTAGAGAATGGCATATTGATCATATCTATAGTGTAGCAGACGGATTTCGAAACTCTATACCTGCTAATATTGTCTCGGATATTACTAACCTTCGTCTTGTACATTGTACAGAAAACTATGCTAAAAGCAAAACTTCTCACAAGTCCAAAGAACAATTGTATGAAGATTTCAGTTTAGGAATCACTTATAATACGCAACCTGCCCAAACGGTGGAATAATTGAATCATTACCGTGAATAACAAATAGTGATTCGCAATAGTTTTCGTCCCCCCAAGATCCGGCCGGATATCCATCAGTAAACATAATAAAGCGTTTTGGCTCAATTTCGTTTTCTTTCATAAACTCGTAGTTTGCATCGAAGTCTGTACCACCACCACCTTTAACTTCGTATGACATAATTTCGTCAGCAGTATCGCCTGAGAATTTAGCATAGTTGTAAACTTGTGTATCAAAACACCATAAGTCTAATTTAAAGTCAACGTATTCATCCATGATGCCTTTAACTTCGCTTAAGAAGTCTTTAGCCATCTTATCGCTGATACTACCTGACATATCAATTGCTACGCTTACATCAATAGTTTCTTCGTTAGTCATGCCTGGTAATACAGCACCTGAATGTTGGCTCTTACGATTTGGACGACTAAAACTAAAGTTACTTTTCATAATGCTTTGGATATTCATACGTAACAATTCACGCCAGTCCATTTGCGGTTCTGTAAAGTCTGTAATTAATCTGCGGATACCTGCTGGCAATTTACCAGCACCTGCACTTTGAGCAGCCGCTACCATAGCTTCTTTGATTTCATCGCGGATAGCTTTCTTTTCTTCTGCTGTTAGTTTAGGACGACCGCTCTTACCTTCTTGGTCGCCGCCGTTGCCTTGACCGTCTTCACCTTCGCCGTCATCTAAATGCTCGTCTAACATCTCGCCTAACGAACTAATGTCGATCTTTTCGGCATTTTGATACAAGTCGTCATAAATTTGTTCGTAGCTCATACCACGATACTTATTGTCTTGGAAAATTTTGATCCAGTTAGGAACTTCACCGATGCGTTCATCTTTAAGAATTTGATTTACAGCATAGTCTGCGGCAATGTTTGACAATTGATGATCACGGTCACCTTTACGACCCATATGGTCAAACACGTTATGTAATACTTCGTGTGCAAATCCGAACTCTGCTTCTTTAGGCTTTAATTTGCTGACAAAGTCGTTGTTATAATAGAAGTTGCGACCATCTGTAGCAAGTGTACTACACCAATCACTTGCATCAATTAATTGCATACGTGTAGCCATATTGCCAAAGAAAGGATGTCGTAATAGCAACCCAACCCGAGCAGTTACAAGTTTTTCAATAATCTTGTTCTTTTCAGCAGGTGAATACTCACGTGTCTTTGTTGGCTTCTTAACTTTTTCTGCTTTCATTACTGACATAATATACCTTTCTGTTTAATATGTATATATTATACACTCTTCTTTACCATAACACAAGTGAAAAAAGGCCCCGTAGGGCCTTTTATTTGCTTTATTACCCTTCCATTGCTTGGATAATGTACTTACCAAACTTATCGTGGAATTCGTCGAAGTTTTTCAACTTGCTTGCATCAAACGGTAAGTTATAGTTAGTAAGTGCAATCTTAGCACCCATAACAGTTAACTCTGTTGGGAAGTTATCCATCATAAAGCGGAAGAAATTATCTGCCATTTCGTTCCAGTTGGCAGCACGTTTCTTATCAGCTTCTTGTAATTCATAACACATTGAAATGCTCAATGAGTACATAGCTGATACTTCTTTGATAGAAGTCTTACCTACTTTACCCATTAGAATGTCTGTTGGGTTTGGCATTTGTTTAGCTACCTTGCGGTGTGCCATAAACTTAACTGCTAGACCTTCACCGACTGCACCTGCTACTAAGTCTGTTAATGTACCGTCATCTAAGTCGTCATCTTTTAACAACTCACTTACAAATGACCATGAACGTGGTGTAGCAAAAGCACGACTTGAACTGCGTGGATCAAAGTCGTATAAGTCTTGTTTTGCAAAGCCCAAATAACCAACAACTTGTTCATGCACTTTATTGTCAAGTGCCCAACCTAACCAATCTTCGTAGTCTGTACGTAGTTCTAAGTGCAAGAAACGATTAGCCAACGGTGCTGGCATGCGATATGTAACACCTTTATCTGTTTCACGGTTACCTGCCGCTACAATTGAAACACCATCTGGTAACTTATAAGTACCAACACGACGGTTAAGAATCAATTGGTAAGCCGCAGCCTGTGTTGCAGGTGCTGCTGAATTTAATTCATCTAAGAACAAGATAGCTGTGCTATCTGCATCAGTAGGTAATTCGCTTGGAGGAGCCCAAGTCATTGTACCCATGTCGCTGTTGTAATACGGAATACCTTTGATGTCAGTTGGTTCCCAAAGTGATAAACGAACGTCAACTACTTCGCGATTTTGTTCATCGCCGATTTGTTTAACGATATCTGATTTACCAATACCTGGAGCACCCCACAAGAATACTGGACGTTTAACCTTAACGCATTTGCGAATGCTCTTCTTTGCTTCATTGGGGCTAACTGTACGATTTGCTGAAATCTTCTCTGCCATTTTCTAACCTTTCTGCATAATTAAGTGTGTATGTGTAACCTACAAACATATTATATGACAAAACGGGGTCTATGTCAAGCTGATTCTGCGCTTTTTCGAGATATTTCTTTAGATTTTCCAAACTTATATAAGTCGCCGCTGAATAAGATCAGTTGTACAGCAACCTTTTCTCGGCTTACATAAATGGATTTTTTGTCTAGATAATACGGACAATCGATGTATTTGTCCATCCAAATAGTTATTTGATTAGTGATACTGGTGTTATCTGGGATATCTATTTTATAGAATTTGAGCTTAATGCTTTCTGATAATAATTCAAACCCTATAGGTGTTAATCCAAAACTTCTTTCACCTAATCTTGGATTACGCCACCAGGTATGTAACGCTTTTTCTACATCAATTGGTTCGCCTGGCCAGCCTAATTCTTTAAGGAATTGTTTAGTTAGAAGAGTTTTGGTATCCATTTAGGATAATTGTTCACCGGTAGTTAGTTTATACACAGCAAAATCATTACAGTTATACAATTTGTTTAATTTTTCTGCAAGATTAAGTGCATGCCCGCTGTTGCTAAATGATACTTTCTTATATTTAGGACCTAGTTGCTGTGCTACAATTGAACTAGTTTTCAAATTAACTGGTTTACCTTTATAGAAAACAGCCCAAATGGCATCAGCTTCTAAAACCTGTTCAGTTTTATAAGTCTTTTTGTTTGTTATTTCTAACAATATATTGGGTTTTGGCCTGCTCACAAACGACTCCGTAGCACTTAACGATAGTGCTCGTGTATTTAGCAGCATATAACTCAAAATCCCCCACCGTCTACATTGACAGAAATTGTGTCAGGTAATGTGCTAGCGGCCTGTAGCTGAGCATCAAGTTGACCAGCAATGCGGGTCATTGCTACAGCAAGACTGTCATTTAATGCTTGTACTTCTTTGATATCCAGAGTAAGGTGCTTTTGATTGCTCTTAATGGCAATCTTAGCTTTGTCTAGGAATTGTTCGATGGGCAATGTGTTTAATTGTTTCATAGTTTGTTCACCTGGTTAAGTACGGTCTTCATTTCTTGTTCAGTTTTGAAAGGACCTTGGTATGGATAGCGTTCTAATGTGATCAATTTTGGGCAGAATGATTTAACCCATCCTTTACGAAACTGAATAACATAATATCCCGCACAGTACAAGCTCTTGCTTTTGCTACTTTTGGCATAGATAGGTAATCTATTCTTTACATTGTATACAGGATTAAATGGTTTGCTACTACACGGAAAATCGTATATTGATTTTGGATCAGCGGGTTTGCTAGGTTTAAGACTATTGATGCTGTCTTTAAATAACTCTTCGCCAAATCGAGCTTTAACCTCATTTATATCAGTTAATTCTACTTTCATACCCTGTCTAAAGAAAGCATAACCTTTCTTTTCTTTGTTCAAAGTACCTAGCTTAACACCACGATTTTCTAATATCCAAACTTTATTTGGAACTAGCACTTTTGCTGTTGTATTCATTGTGTATATCTCGCATTTAATGGGGCTGCATAGCTTTGCGCTTGTTCTGATACTTTAACAAGATCATAACTTGCGCAGAACTTTAATAATCTAATACCTACTTGGCTGACATTTTTGTCAGCAGTTATGCCAGTTTCGATTGTTTCTTTGATTAATTTTCTAATCTCTTTGGGCTGTGCTGTTAGATCACATAATAGTTGATTACGTTGATAATCGTCTAACACTCGATGTTCTACACCTTCGTGATCAACCCAACGTTGTAACATTAAATTGTTCCACGCCCAACCTTTACTATCTCGGTCTGCAAATGCTTCTATTAACCCTACTTTGTTCTTAGTACCTTTTGTGCGCACACCTGGATATGCACTAAAGATATTATCGCTAGTATCACCACGCATGCATTTTTCAAATAACAACCATTCTGGATTTGGAATCTCTTTGGCTAGTTTAGTTTTCTTATCAATTACTGGTTTGCCTTTGTCGTCAAAGTACCCTTCGTGAGTGATAGTAACACCAGCAACACCGTTATATTGACGAACATTAGGTGCAATCAATTGAGCAAAGTCACCGTCTGTACTAATAATAACATGATTGTCATTAGGGTGGCTTTGAATCCACCCTGCAATTAAATCATCTGCTTCAAGCTGTTCATGCTGTAATACTGTACAGTTAGTTTTTTCTGTAACAAATGCTTTAAATTCATCAAACGTTTCCCAAAAGATACGATCTTCTTCTTGTTCACTTGGACTTTGAGCTGCGCGAGCTTCTGTACGTTGTCTTTTGTAGGGAGGATAATGATCCTTGCGCCAACTGCGGCCTTCTAGGAAGAAAATAACATGAGTGCCGTTAAAGTCTTTCCATGCTTTGCGTACTGAGTTTAAAATAATCTGTAAACTCATTCCTACCTTTTCGCTATTGTCTCCACGTACTACATGTCTTGCTCGAAAGAATGTATTTGCTGTGTCTACTAAAATGAATGTCATATTGTATTAAATCCTTACCTGACGGGTTGGAGTTAAGATCCTTTCTTTGGTTTCTCTTTTCATAAACATAATATCAACTTGTAATAGTATATTCTCGTTTTGATGCGTTTCAAGTAAATCAACTGGCACAAACTCTTTGTTCTTAAAGTAATCTAAATAATCTTGTATGCTAGGTGCTCCAATATTATAGTTTATAATTGGACATTCTACATACATTAAATCTACTTTATCTACAATAGATTCAGCCCCTGCTAAAATATCTAATTCAGAACCTTGTGTATCAAGTTTAATAAGATTAGGAATTGGCAGGTTGTATTCATTTATTATAGCATCAAGTGTGGAGCAGAGCAATCTAACAGTTGTTTGATTGTCGTATGTTGTGGTATTTTCTTTATAGTAACTATCGCCGGTGTTTGTTCCATTGTAGAATTCGACAAACTCTCTACCGGGATTGCTTAGGACTGTATTGAAATAGCGGAATTTGCTATTAGATAAAATTTCATTATATGCAGGGTTAGCTTCAAACAGGATAAAGTCTGCATTGGGGCAAACTTTATCTTGTATCTCGCGGCTCCAGTTGCCTACGCAGGCACCAATATCATATACTGTATCAATTTGTAAACCTAGTTGTTGAATACCGTAGAGCCACTCTGTTAATCTTGACATTAACTAATCTCTGACTTACCATTACCTAAATCATTTACATTAATGTATCCTGCACCTCTACGATCCATATCTACACCTGATTCTGCACCAATATTGCGACACAAATCTTGGAACCAACGATCTGCTAGTTCTTCATCTGTTTCACCATAATAGCCTGCTTCTTTCAATTGCATGATAAAATATTCATTCCAATCAAGCTCAAAAAATCCATTACGAGGATTCTCTGGATTTACTTTGGTATCTAATACTGCAATGTAAGGCTCTTTCTTTTCTGTAGCAAGTTCTTTTGGCGTTAATTTAGCAATACGCTCTGCTTCTTTTGCTGCGACTTCTTCTGCCTTTGCTTCTTCTGCTGCTAATGAAGATGCTTTTGCCTCAGCTTGTGCTTCTAGGGCTAATTGAATAGCCGCTTCTGCTTCTGCAGCCGCTTTAGCACGTATCTTATCAATGCCCGTAACTTTTTCAAATAATGTTTGAATAATATTCATATTACACCTTAAATAAATCTACAGCTTCCCAAGGCAAAAAATCTTTGCCAAAGTGTCCGTAGTTAGTAGTTTGACTATAGATAGGACGAAACATATTAAATCTATCTATAATACCCTTTGGAGTTAGATCAACATGTTTAATTATCCAATCTCTAATGCCTTCGCAATTTCCATCGCAGTCAATGTACACACTCATTGGATCAGCAACACCAATAGCATAGCTTAATTGAACAGTTGCTACATTTGCGCGACCGCTGGCTACAATGTTCTTAGCCAAGTACCTAGCCATATAAGCGGCACTACGATCAACTTTTGTAGGATCTTTGCCGCTAAAAGCACCGCCACCATGAGGACAACTGCCACCGTAGGTATCCACGATAATTTTTCGTCCGGTGAGGCCAGTATCACCGTCGGGCCCACCAATGACAAAACGACCAGTAGGATTGATAAGAAATTCGGTAGCATCTGTGATAATCTCCGGAACACACTCTCTAATATAAGTTTCAATTACAGGACGTAGCTCTTCAACTTCTACACCTTGACTATGCTGAGTTGAACATACAATCTTAGTAGCATAACGAGCTTTATTACCAATGTAATTTAATGTTACCTGTGCTTTAGCATCTGGACCTAACCAAGTTTGCCCACCTTTACGCATTGTTGTCAAATATTCCATAATCTTATGGCTGTAATAAATCGCCGCAGGCATATAGTTCGGAGTTTCTTTAGTAGCGTGCCCAAACATCAGTCCTTGATCGCCTGCTCCGAAGTTATCAGTACCGAGTGCAATGTCTGCGCTTTGTGCATGTAATAAGTTAGTGATCTCAACTGTACGCCAATCAAATCCTTCTTGTTCGTAGCCAATATTTTTGATAACTTTTCTTACAGCACTATCGATCTGCGCATTGTGTAGGGCAACATTTTTATACTCTCCTGCAAGTACAACACGATTAGTAGTAACTAAAGTTTCGCAAGCAACCCGCATACTTGGATCTTCGTGTACCATAACTAGGTCTAAAATAGCATCACTAATAGCATCTGCTACTTTATCCGGATGTCCTTCACTAACAGATTCTGATGTAAATAGATAACTCAATTATGTACCCCATTCATTTTTAAATAACGGAACTTGCAGCCTATCACTATATCGCAAGCCGTGTTTCATTGCTAATTCTGCTACACGACGGTTGTTTAATGCATAAACGCTTTCAACCCCGCCGACTGGCATTAGATAAATTGGACCAGTAAACCCATTTTGTTGATAGATATCTGCGGCTTCTAATGCTTCTTCTGCATCTTCTTCTGTTGCAATAACAAACTTAAGATATGTATAACCTGCTTCTTCATACGAACACACAATCTCAGGTTTAATTGCTTCGTCTGGATGTTCACCACTTGCACTTAATTTAGCACTTACACTAAAAGTTACTTCTCTATCAAAGTTTTCACTTTGCCAATTGAGTAGATATGTTCTAAGTTCTGGTGATAATTCTTGAGTACCATTTGTTTCAAATGTGATCTCTTTTAGATTCTTCATTTTGGGATGATCTAATAGATCTGGATAAGCACGTTGCCATCCTAGCAAAGGCTCGCCGCCTGTGATAACTAAATGTTCGTCATTCCAATCTTTATAAGGCAACATATCTGCAATTGCTTCTGCAATAGCATCTGACTCTAACATTGGACTTAAATGCTTAAAGCGTGGATCCCAACTAGCATAACTATCGCACCCTGTACTAACTAGTGGAAGTTCATCATATTTTGTGTATAGTTCTGGATTAACAGTTAAGTATTCTTCACTCAATTGCCCTTTACCCATACCGAAGCCCCTACAAGAAAAATTGCAGCCAAAAGTTCTAAGGAACACGCTAGGTACTCCCATATAGCGACCTTCGCCCTGTATGCTGTAAAACAGCTCTGCTACTTTAATTTTACTCATATAATTTTGACCATATTTTAAGTTTTTCAATTTTGTTTAATTTAGCAGTGTTTAAATTATTTAGGTCTAGAACACCTTGCTCAACTAAAATATCTACCAGGGACAGCATATCGCCAATTTCCATTTCTAAATTAGCTCGTTGGGTAAGGCCTGATTTGTGAGAATTATCTAGCCCAAATCGATATATTTTACTAGCTGCCTGTATTACTTCAGCACATTCTTCCTGCAGAATAATCAATGCTTCTTGTGTTTTGTTAGTTATCACTTTTAAATACCCAATCTTCTGCAATATCATCAGCTGATGTTTCACTTAATGCTATTTCTGAACGTATGTAATGCCCATCTTCATAACACATTATAACATACTCTCCGCTCTGTTTGCAAACATTTGCTGTTCTATTTTCGTGGGCATAGTTGCTAAGGATCATTCTTCGTTGTCATCCTCTTCATCTTCATCCTCATCTTCTTCATCGCCGCGAGTTTCACCTTCGTAGACTTCTTCGTCTCCAACAATGATCCACTTAGATTCAGCCCATTTACCTGTAGTGTCTAGATTGTAGTTGTCAATGTCTTCGCCATCATACAACACACTGATAACCATTTCCCAACCATCGAAGTCACCATAGTTAATTGTAAGTTTCTTAGGATCAAATGGTGAGGTTAATGGAAAGTCATTGCCAAATAGAAGACCTTTTTCACCTTGAGCACCATAGAATACCACAGTGCCTTCTGGCTGTTCACTGATGTAGGTTTCTTCATCACATACCACAGTAACCCCTTCGGCTTCAAGTGCTTCGGTAGTTAATACACACTCCCAAACTTTGTCACCATTTTCATCATAGACTTCAACAGTGTTACCTTCATCAAATGTTGCGCCACTGTTATGTGCTAGATTGGAACAATCGTAAGCATTGCCTGGTTCAAATGGACGCATGTCTTCTGGGATATCGGCCCATTTCTCATCATCCCAATCACTTGCATATTCTTCAATGTCAATTTTCTTTTCTTTAAAGAAATCATAAATCTTGCGATCTACAGTACCAAAATAAACTTCGCCACCATATGCGCCAATTTCAATTTTATATTCACGTGGAGTGAATTTAAGTGTTTCCATTAACTCTTCTTTTTGTTTCTTTGTAGCCATAATAGTTCCTTTAGTTATTCCCACCAAGATTCATAAGGAAAATCAATCCAAACATCTTCCTCTGCTTTATTAATTTCAAAACCAACATAGTCCATCTTAACCTTGCAATCACTATCTAAGTTATCTACAATTGTAGCAAACTTTACATTTTGATTCCAAACATGATTCCATCGAGCATCGCTGGGTAAGCAACTAGTTTGCCAATCTTTCATAATCCAGTTTAGTGTTTCGCCAGTGTCGTTAATATCATCTACAATCAAAATGTTTTTAGCAACTTGATCACCTACCTCGCCGTTGTATCCGTATGCATCCTCTGCCATCCAAAGATTGCTTTCTGTGTCTGCGTGATCACGTAAGGCTACTTTTAATGTATGCATTGGGATCTTAAAGTAATGACTGATCATTGTAGCAGCCAGTAATCCGCCGCGAGTAACACCTACTACATAATCAGGCATCCAATCGCTAATAGTGATATCTCGGCAGATAGCGCCAACATATCCTCGATATTCTTCAAAACTGATTCGTCTCTTATCCATTCTCTTCTTCCGATTTACATAGATTATACAACATTTTAAACTGACTCCAACTCTTAGCTAGTGCTGGAAATTTTTCACACATCAGGCCCATTTTAATAGGATCGAGTTTATATTCTAACATCCACTCGTGCTGTTGATCGGTATAAGACCATCCAAAAGTTCCTGTCGGTCCTACTGTACCAGCTGTACCAGCACCGCTAAATGTAGTGTTGCTTCCAGCCCCATATCCTGTACCACCATTTGCTATGGTAATATTGTTAATAGCGCCACCAATCACGGTATTATTACCAGACTTGTTAGCAGATGCACCAGCGGGGAGAAATATTTGACTCATTGTTTTAATGATTCGATTGTGATGATCTTAGCAATCTCTTGACCCATATCTTGTTCTTCTGTAATAACATATAAGCCACGACGATTGCGATCCTTACTATCATCGTAGAACCGTGTTTCGATTACCATACCACCATTAGCTTTATACACACTAAAGTTAATACCTTTATCGCTATTGATGCTCGGATCAGACATTTCGATTGTAGTTAGTTTATTGCTTTCATTACGATAGATAGCATCTGCCCATTTGATAATTAAGTTCTTTAACATGCCTCTACCTGTTGGGGTTTCTCTACGATTTGAACGATTTGATTCTTTATAACCTACACTTATTCCTGTACTCATTTACTAACCTCCTTGGTTGCTAACATTGTGATTATCGTCAATATCGTCATCGTCTAATTCGTCTTTAAGTTCTTTTTCTTCACGAATTAATTGATCTAGTTTATTCTGCCACATTTCTTCACTCAAAGCATGACTGCCATCGCAATCACCACTTAAACTGCGTCCACAACCGCAGGTTCCTTGTTTCATATTTTCTACGCTAGGTGTCATTTCTTTTCCTTTATATCTCTTAATGTATTAGCGCGATGACGCCAAAATTTAACATCTTCTAACAAACTTTCGCTCATGTTCTTATAGCGAATAAGATCTTTACGTACCTGCTCATCTATTTGTTCGTAGGCCTTTTGTTTATCACTAGCCTTGCGATCATTGTAAAGGTTAAGGCCAAAGAATATTCCAAAGACTAATCCTACACCAAACCATACTACGTCAGCGCCTATCATCTTGGAGCAAATTCCTGTTGAAGTTTAATATTGTCAAAGAACTCTTTCTTAGTATCTGGATCAGATTTAAATGCACCCTTAAGAACAGTTGTGTTCATTCTTCAACTCCGAAATGTTCTTCTAACTGTTCTGCCGCAAAATGATCGTCCAATGTATCTTTCAAGAAATTACTACATTCCTTAACAATCAACTCGGCAAACTTTTCATCTCGCACATCATGCCAATCTGGGTGATATTCTCCAGGCATCCGAATTTTATCATCAGCAAAATTATCAGCCTGTTCAGCAAGTTGTTTAATCTTCTCGTTCATTTAATACCTCTATTTTCGCAACAACCAGATAAATAATAATATAGAATTTATGAGGCGTATTATGATTACTAACAAATATAGTATAACATATTATAGAATAATTACAAGAGCATTAAATGAAAATAGAACAAAATCTTCTAAATTTAATCAATGCCATCATATCATTCCTAAATCGTTAGGTGGAACAAACGATCCTACTAATTTAGTAGATTTAACCTATAAAGAACATCGAGTGTGTCATTGCCTTCTAATCAAAATGCAGGATAATTTCCAAGATGAAATTAAAATGCGTCACGCTTATGGCTTCTTCAATAAATCAAGTGCGTTTAATGGCCCTAGATATCGACGAGGAAAAGAAAACATTTTTTCTACCCCCAAACTTATTGAGCAAGTTCGTCTGCGTATGCTCATTAATAATCCTATGAAAAATCCTACAATACAGGAAAAACGATTAAACTCTTGGAAAGCAAATAGAGCTGCCAAAGACTTCATCCCGCCTCGTGTTTTGAAAGACAAATTCATTACTCCAGTCGGCATATTCAAAACTAAGAAAGAAATACACAAAGTTCTAAATATCCCCGAATGGACATTAAACACTATCTATAATAATTTAGATGCTTACCCTGTGACCAATGGTAGGGCAAGCAAGAAAATTGATCACCTAAATATCGATTCCTCTAAAACTTGGAGAGAGAATGGATTTAGTTTACTTGCCGTTTCTTGCTTGTAGTTTGATATTATCAAAGAACTCTTTTTTGGTACTTGAGTCATTCTTAAACGCACCATGTAATACAGTTGTTTGGGTTAAGCTCGAATGTGCCATTATGCCTCTATTAACGCAACATCCGTGTTCGGCTTCTATATAAACTGCTACATCCTCACTACCTGTTGCTTTCATAATCTCTCTAGCAATGTCATTACATAGTTCTTCTTGTAGAGTACCACGACGAGAACACCACTGAGCAATACGAGTGTACTTAGACAAACCAATGAGCTTTTGAGCGGCAATAATCCCAATATACGCAACCCCCGCCACCGGTTGGTGATGATGACTACACATACTGCGTAGTTCACTGCGAACTACTAGCATACCTTCATAACGATCTTCGCTGTCATTTGGAAATGCTGTAGCATCTGGATTAGGTTCATAACGTCCGGCCATGATCTCATTAAAGTACATTTTGGCTAAACGTCTAGCTGTACCATGACTGTTAGGATCGTTTTCACGATCAATTAACAATGTATCAAGCACACCTTCAAATGCTAGAGTTGCTTCGTCAATTAATAGGGCTTTGTTTTCTTCTGTGATGTATTCTGAGATGTTATCTCCAGCCCAGAAACGTTTGTTGTCTTTCTTTAAGTTGTTGCGAATAGTTTCGCTAACTGGTGTGTATTTTGCTACCATTTTATCTCCGATGATAAGGCAGATGGATTGCCATGTTTAATAATATTATATAGGGTTATTTAGGCTCTGTCAACTAACGAATGATTTTATTTTTCGCCACAGCACTTGCTAATACACTTAACTCAACTCCTAATCCTTCAGCGTATTTTAATAATGCCGAAGTATCTTTTGGAAAGCAAGCACCACCGAATCCAAACTTACCATCTGGACCAGGTACATCAAAATGACTATTACCCTGACGTGAATCAAACTGAATAGTATCTTTAACTACATTGTAATCAATTCCAGCAGCGTCAGCAAGTGCCTTTAGCTCATTCATAAAGATAACTTTTGTAGATAAGAATGTATTGATAGCATATTTTGTTAATGCTGCCTCGCCTATTCCGATCTTAGTAATGTTAGTTACTCGGCGTTGCGCTGCCAAGATAGCCGCTTCTGCCTGAGTAGCATAAGGTTCATATCCACCGATAATGGCATAAGTACCGTTGATGTAATCTTCGTTAGCAGTTGCCGCAACTAAGAATTCTGGAGCATGAATAAGATTCTTATGACTTTCTTGTAAGCGAACATATACGCTAGGTGGCGCAGTGACCTTACTAATGATAGGGCCAGTGTAATCTGTTAGCTGTTCCATAACGTTTTCTAAGATGCTGGTATCGCAAGCACCATCTGATCCAATAGGGCTAGGCACGCAGATGTAGATAGCATCACACGCTTTAGCATCAGCTAATGTTGCTGGCAATCCCTTATGAGGATCTACATCAACTGTTTCAATACCTACTAAATCGTGCGCTGCCTTAACAGCACCACCTACGAATCCTAATCCGATAATTCCAATCTTCATTTTAATCTCTCTAATAATTGTCCAGCATTGAAAAACTCTTTGGTTAAACTATATGCCTGTTGCTTAATAAATTTAACATACTCGTTATAATTTTCCATATAATCAACGATCAGCTCACATAGTTCTTTTCTATGGGTAAGATAGCTGTCCCATGATTCTGTCCACTCACTTGGGTATTTCCAAACATTAGCAAACATTTCACTGTAGCTCAATCTGTCTGGAACCATTGGGATAGCATCTAGTAATGCACCTTCGTACATACTAATGCCCAATGTTTCTTGTAGGTTAGCACTAAACACCATCTTAGCTTCACCTAATAGATTGTGATATTCGTTCTTTGTTAATTGTTGTTCTTGACAAATAACCCATTCGAACTGCGGTAATGCCTGTGCTAGATCTCTAAATATCTCAACCTGTTTCTCAGGAGCGATACGATGAGGAAATAAGATAAGATCGCGCTTGGGCATACCTTTATAGATATCTAAGGTATGTTCCATATATTCCATAGGCCAACCACTACGTACAATCTTATAGTTCATAAGCAAACTTGCTTTATCTTCATCAGCCCACGGATTCTCACGCGGTACTCCATTTTCTAGTAGATTGTCAACAAACATATCTATATGGAATCTAGTTGCAAAGTAGTTGTGATCGATGGCTGCAAAGAAGCTCTTCTCAGCATTTCTAACCCAAGCCGCAGGACCAATTAATCTACCCAAGAAGTCCTGAGGATCATATGACCCCGCGTGGAACATACCGTGTAAGGTCCAGTTAAAGCCTAACAGATCCTTCATATATTTGAGTTGGATAACCGTAGGATTCCAAGCGTCGGTAAAAAGGATGTGATCGTCGGTGGAAGTTTCTCCTCTATTATGATGCTCTAAAAAATTACATAATTGCGAACTTTTCCAATAGTTAGTATCTGAAAAGTTTAAGAAAGCACCCGGAGTAAGTTGGCTGTCTTTCTGGATACCATCAACCTGAACTATATTAAACTTATCTCCTAAGTTGTTCTTGAGTAGTTTTGGAATATGTTTATGCCATTGTGCTGTATATCTGGTTTCAATTGGCTCAAGCGAGAAAATCCAAATTGTAGGTTTCATTAAGTAAGCCTCCGTGCCATAATGTATAAATAAGTATATACTACTTATTATTGAGAGTCAAGTATTATGACTAAAAATGAAATAAAAAAGTTAATAGAAACTTATCCAAATAAAATAACAGATTTACGACCTATAATCAAGAACTATATTGGAACTTGTTTAACAGAATATCCTTCAGAATGGCCGTTGTTTCAAAAAGCATTTCACGAATTATATTTAGAAGGATCTGTCATTCCGATATTATGTCCAGTATGCCGTGTTAACCCTTTAAGATTTACCGGACTCCGGAGCGGGTATACCCAAAACTGCTCTTCTTCTTGCAGGAATCGTAATCCAGCATTCTTGAAAAAATACAAAGCCGCTTGTTTGGCAAAATACGGAACAGAGTTTGCCTCTCAATCTACTGAATTTAGGAATACAGTAAAAAATACCTGTATAGAAAAATATGGAGTAGACAACCCATTCAAATCTGAACAGGTAAAAAACAAACACAAGGAAACCTGTATAGAAAAATACGGAGTAGATAATCCTTCTAAATCAAAAGATGTAACTGCTAAAATTAGAAAATCTCGTATTTCTACAGGTGATTGGGTAAGTGACGAGCATCGTAGCGAATTAGAACTTTATAGACTTGCTGTAAAGAAGATTACTGCTAAATCTTACCATACCCATTATTATAAAATCAACCCTAGTAACTTACCACGAGCAAGATACAAATACCATTTAGATCATATATTTTCTGTAGAGGAAGGATTCAAACAAGGAATCTCTCCTGAGGTTATAGGGCATTGGACAAATCTGCGTATGTTGTGGCATTTAGATAATTCTATCAAAAATACTAAATGCCATATTACCCTATCTCAACTAATGGAACAATATACTCACAGTTCCTAGCGTGGATTCTTACCTTGATAACCATTGCTGGTCTGACCATTACGTTGTTGCCATTGCTGACGACGACGGCGTTTTTCTAGCCATTCTTTACAAGCTGGTGACTTGTATAGATCCGCTGGATCAAACTTGGTTAAGTTAAACCTGCAATAGTTTAACCACGCATCAAGATCATCATAGATCTTATGTACTTCTGGCTTTATTGTTAGATATTTGTTTAGCCATTTTGGATTAGCCACGGTAAATCTCCTTAGATTGTGACAGTTTACGAACGAGTACTAATGTACTCATGATAACACCCATTCTCGCCATCTTCGGATACTTCTATCCAAACATCACGATTAGGATACTTTTGAGCGATCTCTTTGTAAAGATCATCTGCGATCATCTCACAGCTCTTATAATTTAGTTCTAAAGTGGCACCGCTACCCACATACATGGTTTCAAGCCACCGTTTGAACTGGATGAATTCGATGTCCCTGTCGTTATGGAACACACTGATTGACACCCTGAAATGAAAAATGTGGCGGTGAGGACTAGCAAGAAACGATACATCATATGCATCTCCAGTATTAAGGTTAGGGTCAGTTGCTGCCGCAGGATAGCAATGAATGCCTTCTTTTTGAAAGGTTACCCAAATTCGTTTATTAATCACGTTTAATTATCTCGTCTTTACCGTATTCATCCCAACTTGTGAATGAATCTCTAGTAGTTAATGAATGTAATGTATGACACCAGACGCCGGGATTACTTGCCTCAAATCCTTTGTCGTCTAATTTAATTGTAGCATTATATCCCAACTGTGTCAAGTATGGAATCTTTACACTTAACTGTGGAATAAATCTACGATTTTCTACCAATGGACCTTCTACTAATCCTTCAGCACAGCGTACATCTAAATCTAGAGTACACCAATAACCTGCTTCTAGACAGGCGATAATCATATCTTCCCATTCTTTCCAAACAATCGCATTGTTTATGTCCGGATTAGGAAAGCTCTGATTAGCCCCAAAATAGATATGTTGAATGTTGCTGTGGGCAAGTTTTGTGTTTAATAATTTTAGAATGTCATTGGACTCGTGAACACCTACAACAAATAATGTTCGTAATCCGTATGCAGGAGTTTGTTCAATCTCGTCACCGATAAAGAATATTACTGAATCTGCTACACCTGTATTATAATCACGCTGCATTTTTGATATCTTCTATTAAACGAGTAACAATCATTAATTCTTGTTCAGCTTTGCCGCAGTTAGCATCATCTAAGTACTTACTCTTACCTGTACGAATTTGTTCTTCTAACTCAGTTTGTCTTTGAATTAATTCATTTAATCTATTCATCATTTAGTCCTTGTTCTAATGCACGTAGTTCGTCATCGTCTGGATTTTCTAAGTCTACTTCTTCTGCTGTAGTTATTTCTTCAACATCAAATAAATTAGTAAATGTATTTTGAGCAGGTCCACCTTGTAGCCTTGCACCTTCTAAACTTGTTAAGAATGGACGAGCCTGTTGAATCATCTCAAACGCTTCTTCTTTAGTCTGGGTGTTAAACAATTCTTTAATGAATTGATTGAAGTACAATATATTACGAGGAACCCAATCACTAAACTGATCACCACCTGAATCTTTTGCGTTTAATTTCTTCCAATGACGCCAATCTGGTTTAAATCTCGTTGATTCGATGTCAGCTAATTGATTAGCACGTTGTACAGCAACAATATGACAGTAAACATTATGTCCCATCATTAATGCATAGGCAAAACTATCCCAACTTGTTTTGTTAGGAATCTTACCTAACTTATTAAGTTTTGGAACTACTGTATAATGTTCAGGATTTAAGTGATTAAATTTAACATCCTTGCCTAATTCTTCCTGTGTTTTTGGCACACCTAGGTCATAGTAGGCAATATCTTTCATGGTTAACCGTCTTCCAAACTCGCTTTCGAACGGAAAAGGGATATCGCTACCTGAAAGTGCTTTATTATCAGGCGCCTTGTCCATAATGACACTCCAACGTTTTGGGGTATGTTGTGCATTAGTGTAGACAAGCCCGTGCGCAGTTGCAATGAATGGTGATGCGCAATCAAACGATATTGTAAGTTCTTCATTGATATGTTTCCTTATTTGTCTTTGGATGCTGGTTAAGTAACAGGCCCAATCTAATTGTGCTGTACCCAAGAAGTGAATCCAATTCTTACCTTTTAGTAGACCATCTTCACGCATAGTCATTAGACGTTTAAGTGTGATGTCCATCTTACACATATTAGCACCACCAAATGCCCAACCTTCTGCTTCACTGCCCGCATAAGGACCATTTGGATCACTATATTCTTTAACACCGTTGTACCATTTCTCCGCAGTATCCCAATCACCACCTTGTAATACATTCAACCATTTGGTATGACCTAAACGATTTTTTAAGAAATAGTCATTATTAAATCTAGTTTTTTCTAAACAGTCTTCAAAAGATTTCAATCCTGTCTTTGGACTATGGATACGATCACATGCCCATGTCGGAACGTCTAACATCATTGACCAATCAGCAGTCATTTCTAACCACTCTAAGATGCTTTGTCGTGTTTTGTTAGCAGCCGGACCATCAAAATTTAACCAATCAAACTTAAGAACGCCCTTACCAATTTGGTAACCACCTGAGTCACCTAAGATCATTGTGTTGGCACGATCACGTTGTTGAATCATTGACTCTTGTGTAATTGATTTTTGCAAATCTAACTGTGCGTGACCTGCTGAATATAGACCGTACTTGTAGGTAAAGTATCCTTCTTCTGGATTTAAGAAATTCATACCTTCAATACCGCGATCAAACCCTGCTGGAATACGGTCATCTGAAATAAATTTCTCTAATCGTTGTTTGGCGATATAGGTACTATAGAATGAACTAATCGCTGGTAGATATACTGCGTAGTCTTTCTGTAATGGGGTTAGGTTAACTTGTTGTTTCATCTGTATCCTTCGATAAGTGTGCTACTATCTTTAATTGTTCTTGTGCTTTATTTAGGTTTTCTAATGCAGCAGCCACAGCTTTATGTTTCTCTGCTAGTTCTTTAATCTCTGCTTCTTCGCGTTTTTTGTTAATGGCCCAGCGCATTGCTTCTTCTGCTTCGTAGCTCAATCCAACTGATGCTTGTTGACTAATACTAATCCAATTATTTCCGTCATATACTTCAACAGATTGTGAATTGGTATTATATCGCATCTGCCCACTCATATTGCCTGATCCATATACCTGAGGCATATAACTACTGACAGTTACGAATGAGCTTGCTTGTACGATATTCTTAATCATTATGCTTGTGCTGGAATAATGTATTTGTAAGTAGCAATACCACTATCCATTGTGATCTGTAATGCTCCGGCGTCACTGATACTTAATGTACAGTTGTTTACGTCTGCAATTTTCAAAATACTTAAGATAGCATTAACTGGCCAAGTAAAGCCTTTGGTTAATTTGCCTTTTACACCTGTTGCAAAAACAAATTCACCACCGTGAGTTGATTGGTCACCGAAGATAAACTTTAAATTACCTTGATCATCTGTTTTAGCAAGGAATGTTGTATGCTCGTTATTAGCACCTGCTTGGAAACTAAACCGTTGTATAGCCTGTAGGCTAGGATTAACTTCGACATCCCAATTAGCACCACGGAATTTAACAGTCTTGAGTTTTTCGTTAATAATTTCTGTGTTCATAAAGCGATAATCATTCTTAAAGCTACCATCTGTGTTTTCAAAATGTAGTCCTGTTGGAACAGTTTCGCCATTACGATCTGCTGTAACCACTTCAATTTTTGCATTTTCTTTGTATTCAGCACCATCTAATAGGTATTTCAATTTGCCTAATTGTGGCATACCAAATACACCTACCATATCTGCGTAGGGTGTGGCAGTTTCTGCGTACATAATAACTGTACGGTCATCTGCCATCGAGTCAATTTTAGTCGAATCAGCTTCGCCTGTAATCTTTACAGTACTCAAAAAGCCTAGGTTGTGTGTATGTGATACGATGTCTTGTAAGATTTCTTTCATTATAATGATTCCTTTGTTATATTAAGTATATTTAGAAAATGTGTCAATGTCAAGTATTTTTTACTCAAAATCTCTTTTTTCTTTGTTTTGCTGCTTCACTAAGTTTTTTCTTATGGTCTTCAGTGAACGTTTTTCCTTTTTTAGATTCTGACATTTTTTGTTTAGTCTCTTCTGATTTAGGTTTTCCTTTATTTGATTCACTTATTTTTGTTTTATGTTCCTCTGATAATAGTTTTCCTATATGGGATTCTGATATTCGTTTTTTTGCCTCCTCGGTTCTAACCTTTCCTTTGTTAGATGTTGATATTTTTTCTTTCGTTTCTTCGGATAACAGCTTACCAGTATTTCCTTTGCTAATATTTTCTTTGTGGGAATCGGTGAGTATTTTTCCTTTATTAGCATTACTGATATCTTCTCTCATTTTTTTAGAAACTTTTTTACCGTATATTTCTTCCCAGGTTTTTCCTTTACGTGATTCTGACATATATTTTCTAATACCTATAGATCTTTTTTCTACTAACTCGTTTGGTTGTTTCTTTCCTGTAAGTGCGGCAGATATTTTTTGTCTGCTTTCGATACTTACGGGATGCCCTAAATTAATATTTTTTAAGTGTTCTCTTACTTTAGGGTCTGCCATTCTTTTGGTTTGTGTTTCACTAAAGGCTATTCTTAATTTTTCATATATACGAGAGTTAATTTTAATATATTCATCTCCAATTTTCCTATGTGACATTTGCCACGCCGCATTAGTCATTGCATTAGATTGATGAATTTTCCATAACAATAAATGCGCAATTAAATGTTCTCTCGGAAACAACGCTATTAGATTTTCGTTCATATCGGTGCCACCCATTGATCTTGGTAAAATATGATGAGATTCCACTTTAATCAGCGGATCGAGTATACGATTCTTTGCTTTTTTAATCAATAATTCATAATGTAGTTTGTAGTTCATATAATACTCCTATCAACTATTTAGTCTTTTTGTTGATAGAAATATAATTATTCAAAATCAAATAACGAAGAAAATGTATTGTTGTTTTGGGTTGACACAAGGTCAATCTCCAATACTCCAATAAGATTATCTAGTTTGTTGTTAATAATAGTAGCTTCCATCTCTGCGTGATCAAATGGTAATTCTTGGAACCATTTAGGTAAACGCAGTTCATCTACTGGATATGCGATTGAGGTATATCCGAGTGGATTGTCTTTCATCTTGCAAACGATAACCTTCATACCATCTACAATGTTCATAGAATATTTGTCACCATTCATGCGCTTCAAAGTATTCCAATTGATACTAGCTCGAACGTGTCCGGGCATATTACTCTTACCTGCCTTTTCTTCTTTGGCTTGATAGGCAGCAATGTTGTTAGCACGTTTTGGGCTACCTTTTTCCCAGCCTGGACGCACTTTAAACTTGGTACGGAACTCTGATATCATCTCAAGAATTTCTGATTCTTCAGCACCATTTAACACCTTGGTTAATACATCGCTCAAAAAGTTCTGCATAAACTCCGGAGTATCACTGCGCTTCAAATCTAAACCCATAGCTTTGATCTTGCCAACCTTGCCGTCTACGTCATAACGATTACCGTCTTTGTCGTAATACAATACAGCATAACGCTTCTTGGTAATAAACAATCCTTTGATGGCAACAATTTCACGCCCTGCTTTAATTACTTCGCCTCTGGATTTAGGACAATGGAAATCATCTAGCATCAATTGAGGAAATGTACCATTTACTTCGTCTGCTACTGTATTATATAGATCAATAACAGTATCTTTATTCCAAGTAAGTTGACCTTTATTGATTTCATTCTTTAAAGTTAAGTATGCGCTAAAGTACGCACTATCAGTATCACCGTAGATAATGCTTTTACCTACATGGTCGTAATCGCCTGTGATAATCTCATTTATCTTAGCGGCCATATGCCTAGCGATTCGTCGCCCAGTAAGGGTGGTGGATTGTCCAATACGGTTATCAAAGAAGCGGCAACCAGCGTTAAGAATAGCCCCATACAGACTATTAAGATTAATTTTCTTAACAAGTTGTCGTTTATCCCAATACTCTTCTTCAATTTTGTTACCAACATCGATAGCTTCCTTTAGTTTTTTCTGCATGTCTTTACGTTCAGCATACCAGCGTTTTAATAATCCCGGAATAATACCTTCTTTCTCGTAGGTAAAGATAGTTCCGTTTGCTGATAGCATCCAAGGTTGATTACTTTCAAATACTAGCTCATAGATCTGAGCACCACTCATTACATCAGTGTGCCCATCTTCCCAATCAATAATGATTTCGTTAGTTTTATCTTTGGCCATAACAAACTCATATTCATTTGCGCCAAACTTACCTTCCCACGCCATAGCGAACTTGCCGCCATTTTTAGCCATCTTGGCTTCGATTTCTGCTTTGGTATAGTCTTGACGTAATTGACCAATAATAGTTTCTGGACCCATGTTTAGGGCACGAATTGCACTTGGATATAAGCTGTTAATATCCATTGAACCAATCCAATCGTGAATACCTTTTTTTGGATATGCTACATAAGCACCTGCGGCCTGCGTGTCAACTGAATCATCTCTTCGAGGACGACTTGGAACAATCATTCCTAAATGATGTGCCTCGTTAATAATAGCCTGTTCTGTAACAGCCACAGCACCCATAGTTGTTTGTAGCAATACTGTACAATCATGTGCTAGTGTGTTAGCAAGGTCTAAGAATTTTAATTTCTTATCTAAGCGATCTAACAAGGCAGTATCTTGACGGTTATATTCAATAAACTTTTTAAAGTCATTGTTGTATAGTTGATCAAGTGTGCCTTCGTATTGTGTTTTGCGTTCGCCTAGTTCATATTCAGCAATAGCATCCAACGAATAACTGTGACGTTCTTCGTAAGTGTACTTGCGATATAATTCTAAACTATCTAAATGAACACGGCCAACTAGATCATAAGTAACGGCCTGTTTCCCATATTTTTCGTATTCACGTTTTTTTGGCAGTTGATCGAATAGACATAATCTACGAGTATCTTCTTTGCTCAGAGTTTTAATAATGCGATTAACTGTGTAGGGCATATCAAAGCCTTCACTGTTCCATCCACTTAACACATCTGCATCTTCAATTAAATTTAAGAAGGTATCCAACATTTCGTATTCTGTTTCGAATAGGATAGTATTTGGAAAATCTTTAACCTGTTCCTGAGCTTCTGCCATAGTTAATGTTTTAGGAGGTACAGCTAAACACACTAGAGTGTCTAACCATTGTAGGTGTACTGCAATAGCAGTAATTGGCATAAACGCATCGTCTGGACTAGCATAGCCACGTTCTGGATCAAAGTCCACCTCAATATCCCAAAATGCTACATTTAGTTTTGGAGCATCTTTACCTAGATAATTTTCTTCTAAACAACGGAATACAGGATTGATATCGCTCTCGTACAGTTTGTGACTTGAATGAATCTTTTGTTCTTTAACATTTTCTTTCCAACTCTTACTAACAACCTTGGTCAATGGTTCCCCAAAGATTGATGTGTATTTTCCTCGACCGTCTGGATAATAGAACACATAGCGTGCTGGAAATTGTTGGAATATACGACCCTTGATTGGATCTCGTTCGACGACCTTGACAATATCATTGTCACGATCCCAGATGGAATCTACATACGACATTTACTTCTCCTAATACCACTTATGGCTGGCTGACCTTCAAAATGCGACTTATGGCTCGCGGAACCTTTCTCGTTTTTATTTATTGTTATTCGGAATCGGTTAGACGATTTGCGTGTCCACTGATATCTACGATTGTTTCTAAATCATCAAACTCACGGAATACTTGATCCCATTGATCTTTTTGTGCAATTTTAATTGCTTTCTTAATAACACTCGGTTTTACATCTAATTCTTCTGCAATTGCTTTAATGGTTTCATTTAGTCCTTCTGTTAGGTCAGCAATCTCTTGCATTACAGTCATACCTTCTGAGACAATTTGTTTAATCTTAATTTTTTCTGGATCGCCAAACGCTTTACTCATAATATCTCCTTGTTAGTCATACTAGTATATAGGGTTGAAAAGGAAAGGTCAAATAATTTTTTAGGTTATCTGACCTTTTTGGGGGTTATCGTTTAATTGCTGGACCACCGAATATGCTAGTACCTTTCATATTCAATGCATTATCTGTTGGTTTTTGTGCTTTCGGTTTAGGTTGCGGTGGTGCTTTAGTACCACTTTGACCTGGACTGCCTGTGTAAGATTTCTTACCGCGTGCTTTACCTGGACTAAGTTGCGGATTTACCACAGTTGCAATAGAGCCGCTTGATGTAGCACCTGCTGTTGCTGATTCTTCTACCCCTGAAGTTTTCTTTACGATCTTGTAAGGATGATATTCACGCTCACCACCGTCATCTGGTTGAATGTGTACACCAGTTTGTCCAACACGGGTTACTTTGCCCGTGCGTGATTTATGACCACCTGGATATTGTTCTTTGCTTGTGTCTGCTGTAACATGATCGCCTACACGTAGATCAGTTTTAGGCAATGGACGTTCTTGTGCTTCTAAGATTTCGTTTATTTTCATTTCTTTAATTTCTTCCTATCTGGAACTGGGCTAGCAGAGTTAGTGCCTGGTGATTCAGTACTACCATTTGGAGTTAAGCGAACACGCGGAGTTCCGATTAAATCTGCTGCTGCTTGCAGGATTTCTTCATCTGCTGGTGTGTATCCGATAGATACTAGTTTCAATCCAGTTGGGCCAGCGACATCCATCTTTTGATCAGGCATACCAGCTAAGGCTATTCCAAATCTATAGGCCATATATCCTGAACTATTGTCTAATTCTGGATAAACATGCGAGTTTGGAATAGCGCCAGATTGATCTGATTTCATTCCTTTTCCGCCCTTAAAGTCGCGGGCTTCTCTCATAAATTCGTATGCTCTCATTCTATTTTCCTTGTCTGCCAAACCATAGCTCAAACCAGGCAGGCGTGCCGGGCTTGATGTTGTTATCTTTCATATATTTGGCTTTGTCGATACTGCCAGTATTTACCTTATTTGTCTCGGCTACCTTTGCTTTATATTCGTCGAGCCTTGCCTGTGCACCAAGACCACCCATCATAGCAGCAATCTTTAATTCTTGGATAGGATCCTCAGGAGCAAGATAGCAATCATCTGGATGATTTTGTGTTATATTTTCTTTGGTAATGTAGAACTGTTTCATTTTGATTCTAATAGTTTAATAAGTTTAGCTATAGTAGTTTCTACGCTTTCGTCTACCGGCACACAGTTGTTTACACGAGTGTTGCCTTTCATCTTAGTGCCTTGTTTCTTATAACCTTTCCAGCACTTTGGATCTAAACGTTGTTTAGCTTCTTCCATCTCTGTTTCTTCGTTTTTCTTTTTACCTGCGCAATGTGCCTTTTGACTAAAGCCTTTAGGATTAGAACAGTTGATACTGTCTTTGTATTTCTTAGTCCACTTTTCTTCGACCTTGGCTTCGGCTAAGAAACGTTCTGCGTTCTCAATCATCTGTGCCATTTCTTCAATGCTTTCGCAGTGCCATTTACGCAGTGATTTATTGATACGTGAATCTGGATCGTGTGCTGTTTTAGAGCTAGTGTTATGTTTCTTCATACCTTTCATACGAGCGCAAAAACTCTTGCGACGTTTAGCATCTTTACTACCTGCTTTTAATTCACTAGGCTTTTTGGTCACTGCTGTCTTTAGTTTGCTACCAGGATGTTCTCTGCGATAACTGGCAACTCCTTTTTTATTAAGGCCACCGTTCTTATTCTTACCTGACGATTTTTGCCACGCTGCTGCTTCGTCTGTTTCTACACTTTCACCGGCATGTTTAAAGTATTGTACTTCTCGTTCGTGTTTTTCTGCGGCAGCACGAGTCGGAAAGTCACCTAAGTTCTTACCTGTCTTTTTACTAACCAATCTATAACCACTACCGTGTTTAACGATGTGTTCGTTAGTTGTGCTTTTGTCTACAATATAGTTGCCCATACCTACACCTGCCATACCATCTTGGCCTTCTTTGGCTAACTTAGTTGCAAGTTGATGTACTTGAATACCATAATCCTTGCCGTTCTTTTTAATTAAGAATTTAATAAAGTCAAAATACTTTTGACGTTCATTGCGATTGGACATAGCACGACCGATCAATTCTCTAGCCTGTGCTGCATCTGACATTTCATTGCCTTCTGCCACTGGAGTAATTTCTTTTGCTTTCATATTAGTCTTTGGTTGTTTAACCAATCCTTGTTGTATATCTTTCATCAACTGTTCGGCATCCTTAGTACCGATAGTTTTTGGGAGGCCACTCATAAACAGTTTTAGATCACCTGCTACTGCGGCTTCGCGCATTTTAGTTGCACTCATACCTGCTGCACTATCTGAATCTGGATCACGCTCACCTGCTGACACTACTTTGATTGTATCGTAATTGTATTCGGTGCCATTGTATTTGTTTAGTGTTTCTTCAAATGCTTGTACACGATCTGAACCAGCTACCATAATAAGATTCTTATATCGGTTATTAAGGATCTTTGCTGCCTCTATAAATGTACGTACTTCGGCATTAGCGGCAGCAAAGTTAGTACCTGGAAATGCCAGGTTTAAATAGTGCATTTTTTGATTAATTGACAATGGATTTGTCTTAGAATCTTGTGTTTTTGAAGCATAAATGACGTAATCTGCGCTCTTTCCTGCCGCGGTGTTCTTTACTGTATTAATGAGCAACTCGTGACCAATTGTAGGCGGTTGAAAACGACCAAATGCAAAAACCACTGTGTTTGCCTGTGGTTTGATCATCTCTCTCAGCAAGCGGCTTTCTTTTATTTTTGAGCTGTAGTCCTTGTGATTTTCATTAACCGGAGGAAGTGATGTATTGAATTTCATCATAATTTCTGACCTAAATTTATCATATGAAGGAACAGTATCGAATAGAAATGTTTTTGCTATTAATTTAGTTTGAGTTGATTCGGACGGAAATTTTGCTATCTGACCGTTATCATATTGAATATAGAATATATCGTTTTGTTTTTTTATAAAAGTGCCAAATTCTATTGGTTGCATTTTTATAATTCTATTACCTACTAATCCTAATAGTACTGTAATATATTTTTTATTTTTTTCTGGATTATTAGCATCTGATCGTAAACTTAAGAAATAATTAGTAGCATGGGACTCATTGGATTCAAATAAATTATCATTAGTTGTAAAATACGTTTCGGCAAGATGTAGTCTATCATCCATGTTGTCTATATTTTCATAATCAGTCCATTTGAATACATCTTCGCGGAATGTTTGTTGTATTTTGCCCAATGCAGCCTCTTTGCCGGCACCTTTGGCAGTGCCAACCTCGCCTGATTTAACTGTAATCATACTACTAAACACACCCTGCATACGAGCATTGCTACGTGGATTTTTGATTACCTGTTTGCTACGTGCTAACAGTGTATCAAAGTCTGCATCTAGGTTGTATTGATATAATACTTTCTTTAGATCGTCAAAATTGCGACTAGTCCAAATAACTTCGCGACCAATTTGTTCGTAGGTACCTGGTTTGTAAGTAACCTTGCGTAATTGTAGTTCAACTGAGCTTAGATTAAACTCGTATTCTTCATTTGGTTGTGTAAGCACCGGTGCAGTAATGCCCAGGCTTTTGAATAACCTCTGAGGATCTGTTTCAATTGTAGCAATCTTAACTAGGCCTAGAATTAGTCCTTGCTTTTCAGCAGGCAAATCTAAGAACTGTTGCTTGAATGATGCTTCAGATTCGTCTAGGGCAACAATATTATCAATCTGTGCCGAATACCCTAATTGATCATCATGATATCGAACTGATACTAGCTCACCTGCATTGTATGAACGTTTGCCGGCATGCTTCTCTGATGTAAACGGAACAATAACTGTATCTGGTTGTGCTTGTAAGAACGCTTGTAGTTCTTTCTTTACAGTAGGTTTATCTTTATCTGACTTAATGTGTACAATAAGATCAATATCACCAAAATCATTTTTACTTGGATCGCTGTTATAACTTCCGCTGGTGTTCATTGACACAAAGCCAGGAAACTTTGCAATCAGTTTTTGATAGGAAGCAAGAAATTGCTTGAAATCGTTACGACTCTTTATGCGATCTGCCCCGGCCACTCCGCTCATTGTCTCACCTTTAATGCTGAATTATCAGGTAGGAACTTACCTGTTAGGCCCAATGCCGATTGACGTTTGCGCCATTCGTCTTGTAAATCGTCAGGAATATCTGCGCGAGTACTGTCTAATATCTTAAAGTAGATGTTTAGCAATGCACTATATTCTTCTGGGCGCATTTTTGCTTTGAATAGATTATGTAGTTTATAATAATCTTCTGCATCTGCTTGTGTTATCTTAAATCCTAGACGTTGTCCTAGTATGGTCAATGCTTGATCTGGATCCCGAGCAATAATCTCTCCAGTTGCTTTATCTTTAACACCATCAACGTGATTAAATGATAGTCCTGCCACTTGGAACGCTGATAACATTAATTGCGTACGGTGTAGACCTTTAACATTAGACCCTTCTGGATATGCTGCTGAATGATAGCTGAAACGTAGCCAATTTAGATCTCCAATCATCCAATCAATTTGCACACCACTGCCCACGTGATTGCCTTGTTCGTCTATCTGCGGAAATAATCCAAATAGATTACCGTTGGTTACTTTTGTTTCATCGCAGTGTAATGTCGGGGCATGTGCATTAATATAACGTACTAGGCATTTATTAAATGCTTTCATGCGTGATTGTTCTGGAGTAGAACTTCTAGCACGTTTTTGCAAGGCTTCTGCTTCTGCTGCAACATCTTTGGGATCAATACCCCATTCGGCTATACTGGCATCGCTCATTTCTTTATCAACAAGTTCACTGGCACTAACACCAAGATCAATGTCACCTGATACTGCTTTCTTACCAACTGAACCGAGCGGAACAAAATGTTGTTCGTTAAATATGCCTGCTTTCTTTGGGAACAGATGTTTTAATTCTGCAAAGTACGCATCTAAAGTTGGTTTAATGTGTTCGAGCTTAATAGAGGTGGTCTTGCCTGCAAATACGTTGCCGCCTTCTATTAGTTTCTTTTTATGGTGGAATAATTCGGATAATAGCATTATGTCTTGTATGCACCTTGTTCTATATCAGTATGATGTTGTTCTGCTATTCTATGACATAATGCTTTACGCATATCTAAAGGAAAAATGTCTCTTGGATCACGATCCATTTTAGCTTCTTTATAGAACTCCATGCAACCTTTATTAATCATCGGCATCCACTTCTTAATGTAACCACCGTGATCAAACTCTTTTGCTTTTTGTTTGTCTGATATTTCTTTCGCTAATGGAACGAAATAGTCTTTGTGTAATTGATCGTGATCTAAGATATACCAATATACTTCGTCGGCAAGTTTATCTTTATCTGCTTGTGTTTGTCCATTTACGTCATCCCGACTATCTTTGTCTGGATCTGATTCGTAAGTTGGTACACCAAAAAATTCGTATAATTTCATATTAATACTCCGATGGAGTATTTATACTGTTTTATTCGAAGAAACAATTAGTGGTTATAGTTGATAAACTCTAAGGTGCCGTTTGGTTGGTCAACTGTGCGGAATACCTGCGCACGCACCCAAACAAAGTTACCTGTAAAGTTACAGTAGTTGGTTGTAGTTGTTGCCGGCACAATAGGCCAAACATATTCTACTGAAGTGTTAGCCACATTAAACCAATCTGATTCGACTGGAGTAACTGCTAATGTTGCCTGCATAGTCAGTGTACCAGCAAAATTCGGAGTCACTGTGTAGGTTACTGTGTGTAAACCGTCTGCGGCTCCGAAATAGCCATCGCCTTTTTCTGGTATTGAGTTAAACAGTGTACTTCCATCTGGTGCATAAGCCGCTGATGGTATAACGACTGAGGTAGCAGTGAAAGTACCTGAGTTAATAATGAAAGTAAATGGTGAGCTTAATGCTGGCATAGTATATTATCCTGATGCAGTATTTATGCTACCTTTATTGACTTTCTTCAACTGCTTTTGGCTTATCCAACAATGGCAGCACATCAACATAGTTTAAAGTAAGTTCAGTATCAGTAGCACCAATCTCAACAATGCCGCCGTTTACTAGTCGACCAAATAAGATCTCTTTACTCAACGGTTTCTTAATAAACTCATCAATAGTACGTTGCAATGGACGAGCACCCATCTTGCTGTCAAATCCTTTCTTAATTAAGAATTCAACTGCTTCAACTGTAGGTTTAACATGTACATTACGTTCTTTAACCAATACATTAAGATCGTCCATGAATTTCTTAACAACTTTAACCATTGTTTCGTGATCAAGTTTGCCAAAGCGGATCATACCATCTAAACGATTGCGGAATTCCGGAGCAAAGAACTTGTTAATAGCATCCTTAGGGTCACCATCACGCTCTAAACTACCAAAACCGACACTGTTCTTCTCAGCATCGCTGGCACCTAAGTTACTGGTCATAATAATAATCGAGTTACGACCGTCTGCTTTCTTACCATTACTACCGGTAACAAACCCATTGTCCATTAGGCCTAACAAGATAGTTAACACACTTGGGTGTGCTTTTTCTACTTCATCAAACAACAAGATAGCATTTGGATGTTCTTGTAGTTTAGTAACTAACTGACCGGCATTATCTTCAAATCCTACATAACCTGGAGGGCTACCAATAAACTTAGCCACTGAGTGTTGTTCTTGGTATTCACTCATGTCAAAACGTACAAGTTCAACATTCATATTAGCCGCTAGTTGTTTAGCTGCCTCTGTCTTACCAACACCTGTTGGCCCTGTAAATAAGAAACTACCAATTGGCTTGTTCAATGATTTCAATCCTGCTTGTGCAATAAAGATCTTATCTAACAATACTTCAATTGCTTTTTCTTGGCCAAACACTTTGTTTTTCATATTCTTTTCAAGATCGCGTAGGTTTTTGTTTTCTTTAGCAGCAATTTGATCTAACGGAAGACCTGTAATACGGCTAACTTCAAACAAGATTTCATCGTGATCAACAATGCCACCTTCTTCATCACGCATTTTAAATCGAGCGCCTGCACAGTCAATCAAGTCAAATGCTTTATCTGGAAGCTTCTTATCGCTCATATATTTTGTACTGTACTTAACTGAATCAATAATAGCTTGATTAGTAATCTTAACATTATGATGTTTTTCGTAATACTTGCGTAGGCCCTTGACAATCTTAATGCAGGTTGCTTCATCTGGCTCATTAACCATAACCTTTTGGAAGCGGCGCATTAGAGCGCGATCTTTTTCAAAGTGTTTACGGAACTCTTCCCAAGTGGTACTAGCAATAACTTTAATAGTACCTTTACCTAGTGCAGGTTTAAGCATGTTACTCATATCATTTGCTCCGCCACTAACTGCGCCGGCACCTGACATCATGTGTGCTTCGTCGATGAATAAGATACAATTCTTTTTCTTTTCAAGTGCTGAGATAACATTCTTTAGACGTTCTTCAAAATCACCGCGATATTTACTACCAGCTAACATTGCACCAATATCTAATGAATATACAGAATGGTCTTTGATAAAGTTAGGAACATTACCTTCGATAATCTTACGTGCTACTCCTTCTGCAATAGCAGTCTTACCTACACCTGGATCACCAATTAACATAACGTTTGATTTATGTCGACGAGCTAGGATTAATGTAAGTTCTTCAATTTCTTTTTCACGGCCAATGACTGGATCAATTTGTTTTGATTTAGCTTTGGCTGTAAGATTAGCACAATATTGAATTAAGAATTTTTCAAGTTGACGATCTGATACTTCACTTGCGCCTTCTTTTTCTTCAACGATATCTGTTTCTTTAGTTACGAATTCTAAGAACGTATCTTTTTCAATATTGGCCTTGCGCATAAAGTAATTTGCGTGACTTTGTTTTTCTGAGAACAAACTGATCATACAATCGACTGGTTCAATAAGTTGACGACCGCTGAATAACACCTGTGTAAATGCACGATTTAACATACGTTCGATAGTGTTGGTTTTCTTAGGACGAGCACCTTCTGGTAAGTTTGCAATGTCTCTTAGGTTTTCATCGATGAAAGTAGTTAGGTCGCTGCGTAGTTCACCTACGTCGGCACCGTATTCATCTAATAAGGCAGCAAATTTCTTATCCATTACTAGACCATATAGGAAGTGTTCAAGGGTAAGATATTCGTGATTTCTAACGCTAGCTTCAGTAATTGCGTTTTCAAAGATGCGTGCTAAATCTTTATTTGGTTCTAACATTAATGTTTCCTTTTAGTGAATAATAATATTTAAGCTCTTGCTTGTCTAATGAACTCTTTTTGTTCATCAGTTAAGTTAGTTGGGATTGTAACATTTATTCGTAGTAATAATCTACCTCTAAATCTACTATCGTGCATATTAGGCATACCTTGCCCGTGTAATGCTAATGTGGTATTTGGCTGCGTACCTGCTGGGATTGTTACATTTAACGACTTATGATCTATCGTAGATATTATCTTATCTATACCTAGTATAGCATCTAATGCAGAAATGTCAACTGATTTAACTAGGTCATCACCTTGTCTCTCAAACAAAGCAGAACTACGTACCATAACTGTTAGGTGAATATCGCCTTTTGGCACACCTGATATGCGATCATCACCAATTTCTCTTAGTCGCAACACAGTACCATCTGTTACACCTGCTGGTATTTTTACGTTAATAATCTGCTCTTTACCGCTGGGCAATTGTACGGTAGCTACTAATTCTTTACCTGTAAATGCTTCTTCTAAACTAACCGATGTGTGTAAATTTAGTGTACTATTGCGCTGAGGACGAGCTTGTGCTCGGTGCCCAAAAATATCACCAAACCCAAAAGCGCCGAACATGTCTTCAAACCCTGGAGGCATATTACCTGTATGGAAATGAAAATTATTTGCTTGGCGTGGATTATCGTGTTCTGCTCGTTTTTGAGGATCGCTTAATGTATCGTAAGCACTTTGTATTTCTTGGAATTTAGCAGTATCACCGCCCTTGTCGGGGTGATGTTGGCTGGCCAATTTGCGATAGGCTTTTTTGATTTCATCGTCTGAAGCGTCTCGAGCAACGCCTAATGTAGTATATGCATCCATAGTTACATTATAGATGAAAAAGGGGTAAGTGTCAACCTACCCCCTTTAAGTGATTACTTACTTGGAACCACTGTGCCTTCTAACTTCTTATGTACTTTGATCATCTTGCAATCTTGTACAACCTTACCTTTCTTTACTACAGGCTTGCCTGCCTTATCTAACTTGTCATGACACACTTTGGTTGCTACACCTTCTGCGTATGACGGTACCGCTACTACTAATGCTAGTCCTACTAATAATGTTGATATCATTTTCATTTCTCTTTTCCTTATTGTTCAGGTTGTGGTTCAGGAGCTGGTGCTGGTTTGCCGCCAAATCCTGTTGTTGCTACTGGAGCAGGTGCTGGTGTAACATCTACAGTTACCGTTACTGGTGCCGCAGGAGCCGGGGCTACTGGAGCAGGTGCAGGCGGAGGGGTTACTACTACTGGAGCCGGTACCGGAGGTTGATATGTTGTACCTGAACCTGCTGCGAATCCTGCTAAGTTACTAGGATCTAATGCTGCCGGAGTTGCCCCGCCATTATTAGCACCATTTAACTTTTCTTGTGTACGACCATACGCACTAATACCAATAACTGCACCCATTGCAATGTGGAATAATCCAGCACCTTGCAAGGTCAGTGGTTGCCATTGACTAGTTACTGTACCGCCGTGTAATGCTTGTAATAAACTCCATAAGATTGGAAATCCTACGAAATCCATCATACAGACTAGCATATACATCCAACCCATCATCGGACGCCATTTACTGTTCATCCAATCTTCTTTCTTTTGTTCGCTTACGCTTGTTTGATCATCTGCCATTTTCTTACTCCTAATAGTGTGTGGTTAAACTGGTAACCAAAGCCAAATACCTTGGCTCATTAATAAAACTCCCAATCCTGCTACTACGAAACTGCTCCAAAACAACATCATACTAACTGCTAAGATACTTGCTGATAGTAATACAATGCTCAACTGATATGCTGTACCTGCATAACCAATCCATGGACTTTTCTTCTTAGCATGATCGCGCTCTGCTTCTAATTTCTTAGCCTTTTCAAACAATGCTGCTTTGCCTTCTTCACCCTGGTCGTAGCTGGCAGCTTTTTCACTAAATTTCTTAGCCTTCACTGGATCGCTAGTAGTTTGAGCTGCTAATTCGTAATCGGTTTGTTTGATACTCTTTGCTTGATAGAAGTTCCAAATATCATTGGCTTTGATGGTATTGTTCATTACTGTGGAACTTAATCCGCCGCCATACCATACATTAAATGCTAATAAGGCTGCAAATATATTGATCACTAGCCCTGCTTTGCCTTTAATAGCAGCTTCGCGTTCAGAACGTGAACCTGCAGGTGCCGGTTTACTATCTTTAGGTTGTTTGGTTATCATGTTTAATACTGAATCTAATAATGCCATCTTATGCTCCTAATACTTGTAATGCTTTGTTATAACGTGCAGTACGGTCATCTAACCCAATAGTACCACCGTTGATCTTTTTAGTAAGTGCTAGAATATCACCTTGGTCTGCTAATGCGTTAAGATTATTTGCTTCCCAAAACCAGCAAGCTGATTGTACAGCGCCTTCAAATGTGGCTAGATAATCTGGAGCATCACTTACATTCATTTGTAGACTATCAGCAAATGCTTGATAGTTACTCTTACCTGTGATTTGAATCAAACCACGGCCGCAGTATCTGAAACCATCGCCACTTGCTTCGTCACCGTTGCCCATGCGGTTAGCATAAACACGATTAGCAATAGCTGATTGATTATTTGCATATTGCTGAGCTTCGTCAATAGAGTGGAAATACTTTGGAAATACTCTAACTAACGATTCTGCTTTGTAGTTTAAGTTTTCTTTGATAGCTCTAAAGCCACCTGATTCGTGTGCGCACTGTGCTAAGAAAGCAGCGATGCGTTTTGGGGTTGTAATATCGTAATCTGGTAATGCTTGCGATAATGCATCATACCAGTGATCTAGGTACGGATTACCTGGAATTAATTGACCTAGTTGGGCCTTGGTTAAACCATCCATTTAATACTCCTTATGTTATAGCAGTATTTAACGGATGGGGTTTTGGGATTATATTAGCAGTTTATACAGCTTGTGCGATTGTTACTAGTGCGTTAATTGCTACATTTAGCATTTCTAATGAATGTAGGTCGTTCATTGTTTGGTCAATTGCTGCTGTACGTTGAATGTCTTGTAATAGTTCAATTAGTTCAGCACCGCTGATTTGACCAGCTTTACACATTGCAGTGTATTGATTAGCCTTTACTGCTGCTACATTTACTTCTGGATCTGGACTGCTGATGCTACTTAATATTGCTTGATTTTCTTCTATGCTCATCTTGGTTTAGCTCCTATAGTTGTTTGCATTGTTTCTGCTGACTTTTCAATCGATTCAAGTTTAATTTTACAGAACATCGGGCTTACTGAATCATTCTTGTATTTTTCATTTAGGCCTTGCGCAATTTCATTTAATTTAATTGCAGCATTGGCAGCAGGCTCGTCGTGTGGTAAATGTTGTGTGTAGTTTTTGAAGTTTAATGTTTTATTAGCAATATTATCAGCATACCCTACCACTGCCAGCGGATCATCACATTTATCTTTAGCAATGCTGGCTAGTGTTCTAATCTCTGTTATGTGATTATATTCCATAACATCGTATTTCATTAGATACGCATCAACTAACGCACATCCGTTTAAGGATAACAATGCTACTAATAATAGTTTTTTCATTTAACATCCTCGTAGATTTTTTGTTGTTTCTTATACCATTCCATCCAAAAGTCTACTTTGTCTTGGCATTCGTGATATTGACTATAATTGTCTACTACTGTATCTATTACTTGACTTAATTTTGCTGTACTAGGATCAATTTGCTTTAAATCTGGGCAAGCGGCTTTAAGATCAGCAGGAATATCCGGCCATACTGGTTTAACAGGGACATCTTGATCACAGCCTAATAATAATACGAAAGGAATTAGCACTAATAATCTTTTCATTTTGCATCATCCTTAGGTAATGATAAATCTAATTGTGGGCGAGTAGCTGCCTTGTTTAATACTACAATAACATCTGGAACGCTACAGTTATCAATTGCTACTGTTTTTTCTTTAAGAATTTGTTTAGTAATTATTTTAGTATCATGGATCAGTTTTGTTCTAGTTACAATTTTAGTTTGAATTTCGACATTGGTTTCTTTACTTTTTTCTTCAGCAACTGCAACTTTGGCTTTCATTTCGTCAACTCTGGCCTGCCATTGCGCTTCTACAACAAATCCACCTTTGAAATATGCACCTACTACTAATAACACCAAACTAACTGGTTTGATAATATAACGCCATTTATTCACAAACGGAATGACCTTAATGAATATGCTAACAATAATGCCAGCAATTCCAGCTAACAGCATTAGATCTATTAACCAATGCCAGAAGCTCAATGGAATTAAATTGAAAATCCAAGTAAGTTGAACCATTACCAATCTCCTTTACTGATGATTACGGCTTTGTCTTTATTTCTAATTAGGAATTTGTTATTAATCTTGTTAATATCATAATTGCCTAGGTATTTTTCTAAGTATAATGTTTGTCCACGACTTGCTTCATCTAATTGAATACCACCTTGTAGTGATTCTTTTAGATCTTCGTAAGTACCGATAGCTTCTAACTGTACAGTTAGGTCGCCCGAATATACTTTGTTAAATGTAAGATTATTGCTTTCGTCGATATCTGCCACTGATGCAGGGCCTTGATCAAGCACATCGCTAACATCTGTTACTTTTTGCTGTTTAACGCGAGCTAGGTAATCATCTTTAGTTAGTGGAACAAATTGTTCAAACGCATCCACTGTGAAATCGTGTGACTCAACATCTTTGAAATATCTAAAGCGCCAATCCTTGCAATCGCATAACTGTGACATACCTCTAAGGATACTATCTAATTCTTTAGCAACCTTCTTATCACGCTTTAATTCGATAAACACTGCGTAATCACCATCTTTCTCTTCACCTGTGCTCATATCAGCATCTAACACTGATGGATAGCCTTTTTCAATGAAATCTACTAGATCAGTAGCAGGAAATTTATCCTTAACACGGAATGAGATTACAATGATATCATCGTCTAGTCCCATTTTGCTCTTGTATTGGTCTACCGTAAATCTATTATCAACCATGTTCTTTAAGTCGCCAGAACGTAGTCCTTCAAATAATCTAGGCTGTTTGTGGCGGTTCTGCATTTGGCTCAGTCTCCGGTGCTACTTGTCCAGTAGTCATTTCTGGTTGATCGTATTTCATTAGGTCGGCTAGTCTTGCGCTGTCTTTTTCTTTATAACCTTGATAGATATCCTGCATTAATTTCTTAGGCATGCTGATAGTCACTACCCAAATTGGATGTGGATCAATCTTGCCTTTCTTAGTGCCAGGGCGGAAGTCGCTTGGTTTGTGTACTTTGCGTGGAATCATTATTTTTGTACGTTCATATTTGATTTCACACCCGTAATCTAGTAAACGCTCTGCACCTTCTGGATCTGGCATACTTGCATATGGCCATAGGAATTTACAAGTGACTAGGTAACGACCGACGTCTGGGCCAGCTAATAGCTCGCCATCTTCCCAGTTCTTGTAAACATAAATGTCTAACTCGTCTAACACACGTTCAAAATCCTTTAGGATCTTAAATGCGGAGTCGTTTACGGTTAGTGTTTGTAAGTTTTTTATAACATCTACGATATCATGCATAATGGTTCTCTCTTGTTTATATTTATACGATCCGATTTAATGGCGTTTGATTACTGTTTTTGAAAGTTAACTTAAATATCTATGCAGGTGTTTTGTTCACAGAAGGAGTTAAACTTTGCCTAGAACAAGAAGAAAAGAGCGTGTTGTCCAGCTTGCGCAGGACTCTCGCCCACAACAAGACAGTAGAAACTTGATTAACTTCAATCAAAGTCTACGAAGAAAGCCTCAAGTACAGATTATCCCGCGTAATCTAAGTCAAGAAACTTACCTAGAACTATTAAAGAACCCTAAGAAATGTATAGTGTTTGCTATCGGCCCAGCTGGTACAGGCAAAACAATGATTGGTGTTCAGATGGCCATTAAACAATTAAAAGAGGGGGTGATTACCAAGATAGTTATCACACGGCCTGCGGTAAGTGTAGACGAAGACCACGGATTTTTGCCTGGTACTTTAAACCAAAAGATGGAACCTTGGACTCGTCCTATTATGGATGTATTCGAAGAGTACTACCATCCAAGAGAAATAGCAGATATGTTAGACGATGGTGTTATTGAAATTAGCCCACTTGCTTATATGCGTGGTCGCACTTTCAAAAATTCATTTATCATCGCCGACGAAATGCAGAATGCCACACCGAGCCAGATGAAAATGCTGTTAACTCGACTAGGCGATAATTCTCGTATGGTTGTAACAGGTGACTTAAACCAAGCTGATAGACCTAGAGAAAACGGCCTACTAGAATTCGTAGGATTATACGAACAAGTAGACCGTCATAATCTAATTGATATGGCGTGGTTTGAAGCAAAAGACATCGAGCGACACCCGGTCGTTAAGGAGATATTATCGATCTATAAAGAAACAGATTAGTAATAATATAGTACGTGAGCGATGTAGTATACACCTGCAATGGAACTACATCGCTTTTTTATTGAAGTCGCGCTAGTTTAACCAAACAGGCCGCAAGATTTATTTCGCTGTCGGCACAAATAGTATGATCTATTAACCCTTGTTTAATAATTAATAGTGCTTGATCTTTAGTTTCGTCATCCTTGCCAAACAAATCTAAGTTGTCATACAACCATCGATAGATATCTTCCATTTCTTCTGGACGAGCTGAAGCACAAACAAGTTTACGGGCCTGTTGGATTTTGCCTGCTTTGAATAATTCGACCATTTCTACTTTATAATCAACTTGTCCAGCATCTCCTTGACTAGCGGATAATAATTTGCCATCCTGCGTATTTTGTTGTACCATATTAATACATTTACGCAAATCGGGATAGGTTACTTTAATGTAGGTGTCTAACGTGTCCAAATCAAAGTCGATATTTTCAGTTACTAGAATAGTTGCTACTCGCGCAGTAAATTCAGTTTGGTCAATTTTCTCAACGTGGAATCCTTGACAACGACTATGAATCGCTGGAATGATACGATTTGGATAATTGCAGGTTAGGATAAAGCGGGCAGTGTTTGAATATTCTTCCATAACACCACGTAGGGCAGCCTGCGCATTTGGAGTTAGGTAATCAGCTTCGTCTAACAATACCACTTTGAAAGCACCAAACGGCATTGATTGAACAAAGTTTGTGATCTTGTCACGGACATCTTCTACTGAGTTTGTGCGTGATGCATTGATCTGTAATACATCATAATCTTCGATGCCAATCTCGTGGATTAACACTTTTGCCAAAGTAGTCTTGCCAATACCTGCGCTACCACTCAAAAGCAAATGCGGGAAACTACCTTCTTTAATCCATGTTGCGACCTGTTTCTTTTGATGGTCATCGCGAAACACATAGTCTGCTACTGTGTTTGGACGATATTGTTCGACCCATAATGCTTTTGCCATTACTTCTTCTCCATTAATTTTCTACATTGTTCTTTAACTGCTACCGGTATGTCTGGCGAGATCTCTGAAATGTTGCAATCGTATATAACAGTTATATGATGTTCGGGCCAAATCCATGGTGCTATTATTACTAGGGCCAAGGCTATTCCTGCTATAAGCAGTTTTGCGTTATCACTTATCTTCACAATTGTCCTCGCATTTTGATCGTCCTTGATTACAACTACCTCCGCAACACCCACCGCCTTTATTAGCGCCTGCAAGAAACATTAATCCTAGAACTATCAATACTAACCAGATAATAAAACCTATAATCATTTTGCACTCCTTAAAAGTTTAGTTGTTTCTGCATGTGCTACACGCTTGCGTAAACTGCTTGAACTAAATGAATGTGAGCGTTCATTGTAGATGATTTCAATACCACGTACAACACATTCGCCCTTGCCTGTAAAGTCTACATTTCTATATTCTTCACCTAATATTCTAACATCAACTGGCAGAATAAGCAATAGGTCAACAAGATCCTGTTCAGTTTGATAGACTACAATCTCGTCAACAAATCGTGTAGCACTTAATTGAATTTGTCTTTCTACAATGCTCTGCACTGGAGGATTCTTTGTGTCTGGGCGATCTAATGTTGGATCAGTTTGTAATCCAGCAATTAGATAATCACAGTGATTCTTTGCTTCTGCTAACATAGCAATATGCCCAGCGTGTAACATATCAAAGGTGCTGAACACAATACCAATTTTTTTGCCTTGGTCTTTAAGATCTTTTACTTTATTGAATATCAATAGGGTCTCCTTAATTCTACCTCTACCATCCACTGCTTGAATGCTTTGAATACAGCCATACTTTCGTTCTCATCTACCGGCACCTTAACACCACGCACATAGAAGCCGTCTGGTCCAATCCTTAACATTGGCACTTCGCCATCCCCGGAAGGAGCGAATGTAATACTACCTGTGTTAGGTGATGACATTATTTGAATATCCTGACAATGGTTTTTCATACAGTTATTATACAGAAAAAAATAGGGCCTGTCAAGCCCTATTGTGATTATTTAGAAACAAACGTTTCTAAGTTTGGAGGAACCCAACCTACGGGTTTTAATACTTTACCATCTTCACGCTTGCGTACCTTGCCTGTCTCTCGGTCAATTTTGGCAAAATTAGTCTGCATGACTTCTTTCCATGCACCTTCGCCGTCGGCACCCATACTATGTATTGCACCGATGGTTACTACTAAGATGTCAATAAGAGCATCTAAGGTTTCTACCTTGTCAGCCGCAGCGTTAGCGGCCCAAAGCTCGTCTACTTCTTCTTGGATTAAACTTGTGTAAAGATTAAACTGATCTTCATTAAAGCCTTCGACGGATTGGTCGCAGGCTCGCATGAATTTTTCTTGATCTCTAAAGACATTCATATTAAGCACCTGGAATATTAAAGTTAAAGTTTGAGCCAGCACCTGCTGCTTCGGCCCGTACGGTTGTATTGCTTGGTTTTTCATCGCTGACTAATAAGATTGCCTTATTGTCCGCTAGAAATAATTCAACTTCTGTACCATCCTCTTGGACGTAGGTAATGCCGCGGCTCCATCGAGCATGTTCGAGCAAGATCCATTCTCCTACCTGAACATCTTCTTGTTCTGGACCTACAGCATACACCTTACACCAACGAGGATGAATGCCTGAACCTTTACCATCGTCTGATGGCAGATAAAGACCTGATTCAGTTTTCTCTTCGCCAAAATGCATTTCGCTGACAAAGATCTTGTCTCTTAATGGAATAAGCGTGCCTAGTACTCTATTCATTTGTTGCCTTTAGATCTTTCGCTGGAGCAGTTTTTGCTGCCGGAGCAGGTTTTGCCGCAGGAGCAGGAGCCACTGGTGCTGCATTGCGTTCTGGAGTTGCATTTGGATTATCTTCATAATATTCCGCTACAACATCTTCGCGTTTTTTGATAATCTTGCCGCCTGGGCCTAATTCGTCACCACGTGCGTTAACACGAATATTACCTACAGCAGGCATAGTTTCATTTTTCGCTAATAGTGCGTCCATGTCTACTTCTTTACCCTGCATTGATCTATAAATTTGTTTTGCCATTTTATTCTCCCTTTAGGAACTCTTTTATGTCTAATTGATATTTTATACTATCAACCTTATGTATGCCTATTAAGTATAAACAGTAACTTGCTACACTACTTCCTCTACCTAATCCCCATACTATATTATGCTTGCGCATATAATCTACCAAGTATTTAACGCATACTAGAACGTCTATCATGTCATGCTGGAAAAACAGTTCTAACTCTTGTAATACTCGTTCTGTTTGTTCTTCTGTAGTACATTGATCTAATAAGAATTCTTCAATGCGCAGATCCTTATATTCTTTTGGAATAAACCATTGTTGTTGATTGCGTAAATCGAACTCCTCAACCGAGCAAGTGGGTTCTACATACTCGATCATACGATCGATACTGTCAGCGTTTATTTCTACATTGCTATTGAACTGTTGGATTAAATTAGGATCTTTGATGTTTAATCTTGAGAACGAACTAATCTGCCCAGAATATAATCCCTTGAGGATATCCTGTTCGTCTACTATTACTTCGTTATATTGATTTAGTTTCACCCCGGCCACCCCTGACTACTCGCGCAGAAAACTTTGGAGCAACATAGATGTTGAGGTCTTCCCAACGTGGGAAATATTGTGTGTTGTTTGTGCTAACGTCATCTCGTGACCACCAACCTTCTTCATCAAGTATGTCTTTGTATGCTGTGGAAGTTTCATTTACTTGATATTTTACACGATTACCTACCGTGCTGTCAATGGTTATTTGGCGAATAGAGAAATAATCTCGTGCAATAGCTGATAGTTTATAGAACAATGTATTGGCAAAAAAGTAATCGCTGGGTTCTTGTGGTAGTTGTATGGTAGTAGTATCTAGGGTAGATAACTGCTCCAAAAACTCATTATTTTGATCTATTATGACCGAATTTTGAACAAATCTGTTAGTAAACTCTTTGATTTTTGTCAATCCTATACCGGATATACTGTGACCATTGCTGGGCATCATACTTACGGTAAGGTCGTAATTAATAGGTAAGATTACATCATCGACTACTAAGATGCAAGAAAAGTTAGTTGGCCAGGTAAAGAACTCAGAAGAATCAGTCAACATTTATTAAATCATCTAAATCTTTGTCTTGGTTCTTCATATTGATTTTTGATTTTGCTTGAAGACGCATCTGTTGTTCAGCTTTATATTGTTCGAGGGCCATTAATATTTGACTACATAATCCACCGTCGCCCATTCTAGCAGCAATTGAGTATTTTCTACTTAATTCCGCAATCTTAACTTCAAGGTCTTGTTCTTTGATTTCTGTTAGGTTACCTAGTAACGGATGAAACATATTAGTAAGGACCGCCCACTAAATTAACAAATACATTAGCACCTGCATCAGTTGACCATAGATCCCAAACAGTAGTAGTAGAAGTGTTGATAGTATATGGGAATGAAGCAGTAGTGCGAATAACACCGCTATTTGGTGCAGAAAAATTAATATCTTGTGGACCTGTTGATGGTGCAACAACTTCTAATCTTACCTGCGCATATATGCCAGTAGTTGGCCAGTTGGTAACATAGAATGTTGTTGTAGAAGTAGCAGTTGTTGTAGTTACTTTATTATAATTAGCCTGACTATAATCAAGTTCACCACTGGTTGTAGCATTATTATTTGCCACAAACCCACTATTCTGTATCTTGGCACGTAATAAACTTCCATTAAATTGGAAATCGTTTGATCGATTTACTTGAGCAGAATTAAGTTGTAAGTTTGATATCTCAGTAGTTGCTGTACTAAACGCTAGTTTAATAGCACTGAAATTATCACGGAATCCTTGGCTAGAATTATCCTGTCCTGCTACTGGAAATGTAGCGTCTATATTTGCTGCGACTGTGTTTATATTGCTGCTCATTGTAAATCCTCTGTTTAGAAATATTTATTCAAATCGTATTGTCAGGCGATTATCCTGGAATTGCCATCCTATTAGGGAATAACAAATACTTAGTGTCCGGGTGATCAGTAGTTGATGATAGTAAAACTCTGTCAGCTACGAAATTTAATTGATTAAAATCAAATCCGTATAAAGCAATACGTTCTAATATAATATTACTCATGCCAGGCAATGCATAGCATAATGGTAATGCTTTAACATATCCAGGAGGAGATCCGTATGAAGATTGTATAGATCTCATCCAGTTAGGCATGGTATATTCGTCAGTTAAGAAATTAGCATCCAAATGATTCTTTATAGAATCGATGACAATATTTGCTTCGTCGATTAATTCTACATAAACTACTTCGTACATCACATTGCTATTACTATCTTTAGAAACTGCGGTCTTTAATCCGTTGAATAAAAGACGTTGTTCTTTGAATAGATTGTTCATTGTGGCTGCATACGTTCTTAAAGTTTCTTTCTGTATACCGTATTCTAAGACAAATTTCATATTAGTTTGCACACCAAACTCTGGATCTAACGGTCTATATAGCATTGATGTGTCAAACACATAAGGATCCGTTATAAAATCTTCAAATAGTTTTCTATCAGTAGACGACATATAAGGTGCTATGTACATTCGTACGTATTCGTTGATATTATATTCATCTACTGTGATTGTAAACTGTTGATCTATTATGTTTTTTTGATACACATCTGTAGCCTGTACTGTAAAGACATAGTCTTTATCCACAGTTGTTGCTCCGTGATCTAACGTAAATGCATTAAATCCGTAATTTTCAAGATCAAAATAAGTTTGTGAATTGTAATTTACACGACCTATAATAGTACCATCGCTGGCTAATGATAGCCCGGAAGGCAATCGTCCTCCAGTCAATTGATATTGAATAGCAGTAGGGGTAGATGTGTGTTGTGCTACTATTGCTAACTCGCTGACATACCCTGGAGATATAGATCCAAGATCGTTAGCAGTCACAAATTCTAATGTGTTATCAACATTGCCTTTGATCGTAAGAGTAAACGTACGATCGCGATATGATGATTCGCCTGAATTGACATCAGTTTTGATTAATCTTACAGTAAAGTTATAAGGAGTATTGTATATAGGTTCGTAAGGTAATCTAGCAAATAACACTCCAGTTACTGGGTCGAGATCAAAATACGGAGGATGTACACTAGGTGATCCGTCTATGTTAGTAGTTGGAGTGGTCCAATCGTAGGTAGTAGGTCCTGTATTAGGGTCTGGATCATATGTGGATAATTGTATAACTTGATAATTGCTGGCTCTAACGTAGCCTAAATTGATAGGACTTATCCAAGATGGTGTGATTAGATAAGAACTGTCTGCTGTGTAAATTGTAGAGTCACCGTCGATTAATGTAGTATCTACTCTAAACGAGCTTGGATCTTCTATCTTAATTTGGAATAATCTGCGTGCGCTAGCGATCCCGTCTGTGACAGTAATATAAAATTGATAAACTTTTGCTAAGAATGTAGGACGTTGATTGACCACCCCACCGGCGAATACTGTCGCATGATCGTAAGGATAGTTATCGTATGTTTCGTTATCATATCCGCCGACTGGTGAAACTAATACATCGATACCTAATGTATCAGTAACATATCCAGATAGTCTACCATCTTCACTTAATGTTAATCCTGGAGGAAGGTCTCCTTCCATATCGCCAATGTAGTATCTTAATTTTTGTCCTGGAGGTAATACATCATATATCGCACTAAATTGATAATCAACGTATTCTTTATTGACCACATAAGATTGACCACCTAGGCCTACTGATAGATAACCTGCAGGAGTAAGCCAGACTGGATCAGTTGCTCCTTGGGTATCTATAATAAATGTACGATCAGTAATGCCGTTGCTGTTTGCTGCACGGATTACGAATTGTGAGGTAATTGTTTGCCCAACGCTAAATGGAGTTCCGTAGATTGTTCCTGTATTGGCTAGGTATAACCCGCCTGGCAATGTGCCGCTTATTACAGAAAATGTAGAGGTGGTCTGTGTTGCTAACGGAAAAGATGTGTGTACTCTTTCAGTGGCAGTTCCTAGGAATCCTGCCGGAGTAATCCATTGAGGCAATGCCATATTTTATAATCTTCCTACAACAACTTCGATTGTACCAACCTCTGTGCTATGGTAATCTTCTAATGCTTTACCTATTACTGTACCCATCTTAGGATTATTTTCAGCCATTGCAACTCCCGGAGTACCTGAGCTAATCATCATATCGCCCTTGTAGATCAAACCTACAACCTTACAAGGTACCCGTCCTTGTAATGCTACTGGCAAGCCAGAACTTCCAACGTTCATTAAATAACCTGGATCAGTTGAAATAACACCAGCAACTCTACGATCCATGTGTTCAGTTGAAATAGTAATTTCGTTTGCACCACCAAACACTACCACAGTACCTGGTTCGTAGTCGGCATCAGCAATATATTTTTCAGCAACGTCAGCGCCAAACGATGTAATACTGTTGGTAGCTGTGATCTGACCAGTTACATGTAAATTGCCTGTCCAACCGTTGGCAGTAATGTTACCTGATGAATCTCTAGCAACAATGGTATTAGCAGTAGTATCTGTAGAAGCATTAACTGAGAATGTAGTAGCAGTGCTACCAGTAAATGCGTTAAGGTTGTTTGATAACAGGTAAGATCCTGCTGTTAATCCGTTGGCTACTGGAACATTAGTAAGGTTCGCTGTACCGTTAAATGATACACCGTTAATAGTTCTTGCTGTTTGTAATTGTACAGCATAGGTAGATGTGCTAACTGTTGCTCCGCTGACTACTGTTGCAATTGATTGCCAAGAAACTATTCCTGACCCATCAGACACTATAACAGCATTAGGAGTATTTCCAGTACCGGCTGCTAGGGATATAAATCCGCTATTGGCTTTAAAGAACGCAGAATCAAACGCAGAAACTCCAAGATTGCCAACACTACCTGCTTGATTGCCAAATACGTTAGCAGTATTCAATGCTAGTTTAGTCTGTGCAATAGCAGCACTAGAACTAATCATAGAATCAATAATGTTACCTGCTTTAATTGATAGCGCCGCTGTATTTCCTGAGCGTGTAATAGCAATATTAGATGTTGAACTATTAGTAACGTTTATGATCTGACGAGTAGCATTCCATATTGGTTGGCTAGTTGCTGTGTTTACACTTAAAGATCCAGCAAACATTAATAGATCAGTATCAGCTACATTGTTTAAAGCAACGTCACTTAATACACTTACCTGTCTATATTGATCAACGTAATGACGAGTGGTTGCCTGTGTCATCGGATCAGTATAAACTGGATCACGTGACAGAATTAACGTGCCTGACATTGTATCGCCGGCTTTTGCTACTCTTAATGCATCGTTAGTATCTACATAAACTTTGTTAGTAGCATAATATGTTGCAGTGGTATTAATGCCATATGGTGGAGTTTGTAGATTATAAATGTATCCTGTAGCAGTGCTGCCCATATTAAGAGCACCGGTCATTGCTTGAATACCAGTTAAATCTAAATAACCAGAATCTAGTTTGTCACCTCTAACACCACCTGCTACTGTTAATCCTAGACGACGATCTACATATTCAGTTACTGCAAATTGTGTAGGAACAACATCGTGTCCTGCTGGATTCATAGTGCTATTACTGTCGTCAAATCTATGAACAATCACGCCAGACTCAAAACCTAATCCAGTAATGCCAGTTAATGATATTGACGCACTTAATGTTGCTTCGCCTGTGCCTTGATTGATCTCAAACAGATCACCAACACGGAAATTACCGTTTTGGTCAGTGGCTGTAACAAATACACGACCTCTGCCAGATTGAATAACTTCGTTAGATGAATTGCGAGGAATTCTTGGAGGTCCGTAGATGTCGTTTGGTATATTAGATGATTCGCGCCCACCTGTACCTACGTCCACAAAATCGTGTCCTGTTGCTCTTAATAATGAAATTCTTGTTGAAATTTCAGCAGGGCGATTAGATTGTAAGCCGGCATATAGTGTATTGTTTGATACATTTGCTGGAACTACTGCGGTTAACGCAGGAGTAATTGTAATAGTAGCAGTGTTGTTACCTAACCAATTAAATCCTGTGATAGTATGTATTTGGTTATTCCAACCAAATATATAGTTGTCTGTAGTATCTGCAGATAATACTGCATTGTTTAAACGTTGACTATCTGAGATAGCTGTAGTTATTCCGGTGCTAGTTGAAGGAGCAACAATGTGTAATACAGTGGTTCCTGTAGTAGCGGTAGTATATGGAATTAAACTTATGTAGTTAAATGGCTCTTTCAGGGCCACATTAGCTACACCGGCTGCTTGTCCAGCGGTATCATATGTTAACACTTGATAGGCTATCGATTGTGATTCAGTGAAATCTAAAGCAGTACCTGGTCTTGTAATTGTGGTAGTATCTACACCTGAGAATGTAAAGGTCTTGTTAGCTCTAATAATTACGCTGGTGCCATCAGCGATTGGTGCAAGAAGACCACCTAATGAGCCAGCCGCAGTACTTAAATTAAGTTGTACAATGGTGCTGGTATTTGTAACTGTGTTAGCACTACTGATTGTATAGTCTTGTCTACCAATTACTTGTCCATTGGCGTAGGTAGCAGTGCCGTGATCTACAGTCATAATAGATTGACTATTTGGAACGTATGCCCAGTTGCTGACATATAAAGTAGTATCACTTGCTGTGTTTATTGTGTATAGTCCCCAAGTATTTGATTGACTTACTACTGTAGCAGTAGTGATCATGCTGTTAGATAATCGTATAGGAATTGGTACTTCCAGCGTATCAGATCCGTTTGATATTAAAGCATAATCACCATACTTGATAGCACCGTTTGATGAACCAATTTGCGCACCGTTGTTAGCATAATAACCAGCATGACAGAAGTATGTGAATACAGATACTAATTCTGAGAACGCAAGGTTAGTTACAACAACACCGTATCCTAGATCGTTAAGTTGTGTAAAGTCTGCTGCAAGTGCTGAACGATACCCAGCAGTGCCGATTTCAATAACTGACGGTAGGTTGCCAATAAATCCTTTTTGTATAGTTGAACTAGATAATGTTACTGTAGCAGGAGTAGCATATCCACCACCTGTAAGGGTTACAGTTGGAGTAGCAGTATATCCAGATCCTGGATTTGAAATATTAATTTGAGTTAATACACCGCCAACGACAGTAGCAGTTCCTTGAGCAACAACTCCTCCTGCACTCTGTGGTGATGAAAATTGTACCGTTGGAGCAGATGTGTATCCTGTTCCTGAATTAACAGGAATAATTCCATTATAATAACTAACACCACCTGGATTATTTGGGTTAAGATGTAGTATAGCATTGCCGTCTGTTGACCAACCTTCTACATAATCAACTTCGTATCCTACACCGTTAACAACGAATCTACAAGGAACCTGTGGTTGTCTAATAGTTAATCCTGTTACGCTAATTGTAGTTGTACCAGTAAAGAATGTAGAAGTATTAGTTGGATATGCCTGCAAGTTTCCGACCATACCGTCGATATACATACCACCGGCAAATGTTTGTGTATTAAGTGATCTAGCGATACTTGAACAATTTTGGATGTATGGTGATTTGGTTAAGATTTGACCTTCTGGATCTAAGACCACCATGAATCCACCGTGACCTTGGCCGCTGACAGCACGCAAGATCGTTTGATCGTTCATTAACAATACATCTAGTAATTCGTTATTTTTTCCCGGATTGGTAATAGGGTCGTATGGTTTAGTAGGATCTACTAGATAATGATATCCAAAGTATCCGTTACCATTTACGCTTAATGTTCCGGTTGTTGCAACAGACAAACCGTCAAATGTCTTATCTCTGTAGAAATATGTTCCTACCCAAGGACTAGTACTGGCCAATCCTGCTTTTGGTCTAATAATTACACGGCGGAATTCGTCACCGCGAATAGAGGTATTTGCTGGAACTTTAATTGGAAGATGCTCTTCATAGATGCCTGACTCGACTATAATTGTAATATTCGAAAGAACAACCGGATTACCATACATTAAAGGTTCGTTAGCTTGGAATGTCTTTGGAGGAGTCTGTGCAATTACTTTAACATCGTAAGATTCGTATGCTCCGTTGGTACCTTGATTAGAAAGATAATCAATAAATCCAATAGCACCGCTGGTCATACCTTTAACATATTGACCTGGGTGGATATCATTTTCAATCCATGCATTTGTGCCGTTGCCAGTGTAGTTTACATTTAGTACAAGATTACCCGGAATACGTGTGCTGGTAGTAATAGTTTGGATGAGAGATTCGTTATTAGCCTGACCGTATGTGATATATTTTTGATCAGGACCTAATTCTAAATTAGATTGTGCAACTAATTTTTCTGCTACTTGACATGCTTTATTGATTGATTTGAAAGCATAGGCCAATGCTCTACCACCTTTGCCGCCTGAAGTAGGATCACCAAAGGTTATATCATTAGTGTCAGATCCTGAAAGACTGACAAATAGATTAATTGAACTGGCAAATGAAGTTTTGTCAACATATTCTTTGTTGGCAAGATCTTTAGGATTTACAGGATCATTAAAGTTAATAGCATATTGATTATTACCATTAAGTGTAGCACTTAAAGTTGGAGCAGGATCGGAAAATAAGTTTGAAGCAGTGTTGCTGATATAGATGTTAGAGCCAGTTGATACAATTGATATTCCTGTACCTGCTACTAATATCTTGTTAGTTAAACTATTGCCTAGTATATTGACCCCAATAATTGAAGCAGCATTGGTTAACGTATCTGCTGTTAAGGTCTTAGGAGTATCTACTAGATTCTTAGTAAAGTACAGACCATTCTCTGCACCCGATAAACTATATAATTCGCTAAAGTTTTGATTGGCTTTATTAAACGCATCACGGATACTATCACCTGTACCGTCATTACTTTGGGTTCCAATCTTGATTATTTGCTTACTCATGTCTGTCCTCTATTGCTATATTTACCGTAGATTTGGCTTATAACATCACTAAGGTATTTACCTAAAACTAAAACCTTAGTGATTGGACAGACTGTAGGATACACTAGTCAGTGTACATGTCGCGTAGTTCTTCTCTGATATTTTCGTGTGGGATAAGATCAATTGCTTGATCTCTAAATGCGGATATGATTAATTTGCGTGCAGCGTGGTATTCGATACCTCTGCTTTCTAAGTAACTGATCTTTTCAAAGCTGAGATTACCTGTTTCTGAAGCATATCCCGAATTAACATAGTCAGAGTTGATAAATGTTTCGGGTTTAGAATAGCAACGGCCTGTTGGATCAATTACTAGATTAGAACTTTCAATGCCAATATTAGCATTAACGCCCTCAGGATCTACCACTGCAATGCTTTGATACACAGTTTGGCTCTCGCCTCCTGCTATTCCCATAAATGATTGACTGCTAACTGAGTTTGCACCCTGATGCATGATCTTGGTCACTATCTCGGTGTCACCTGCACAATCATTATAGATAAGACCATATGAACTAAAGATTGACCCTTCTTCTTGATAAACCTGTACAATGTGTTTGTTAAGTTTGCCATTCTTGGCATATATACCAAGATTAAGCATAGCACCGGGCTTTAAATGCACGTCATACAAGAATACCTGCTGTAATTCAGCATCCATTTCATTTAAGATATTAATATCAAGTGTTGCACCTGAACGAACAAAGATCTTTAAATGTTTTGCTAATAATTCTTTTTCAGTTGGCGTTTGACGTAATACTACTTGATCCGATTGATCTTCATCGAGTTCGACCATGGCGGCATCGAGGATCTTAAATTCTCTATCAAAATACTCTTCCGGACTAAACTGCCAATCCGGGTCTCCACGCTCTGCTTTAAGAAAACTGTGTATAGCCATCTTCTACGATCCTTTTATATAATTCAGTTGATCCTGTTTCACGGATCTCGCCATCTACCATAACATGAACATGTGTAGGTTCTAAGATGTCTAATAACTTTTGGCTATGCGTGACAATAATTGCGGCTTTGGTCTTGTCTATAAGAAATGTTTTAATACTTTTTGCAATAGTTTCTAATTCGTCTGATTCGACTCCGGCATCGATCTCATCCAATACAATCAGTTCTGGATCTAATAACCACATGTGTAGTATCTCATTCTTCTTGCGTTCTGTGACGGTCAACGAATCGTGATTGACCATCTTATGGCCGTGATTTGAACTAAGACCTAATTTAGCACATAATGCCTTATAATCCTTTTCAATGTCATTTGGGGTTCTTGGATCATTATGTGCGCTAAGGATTATCTTGGCCAGCTCGAAATTAGTAACAAAGTCTATAACTGGAGGATCTTGCCAACTAGCAAATATACCTAATAAACTTCGTTCATATACGTTCTTATCGGCAATTGATTTCTTATTGAACGTAATAGTACCTTCTTTGGTTGCGACTGATTGTACGCCAAGTATTGAATGTACTAGATAAGATTTCCCAGAATGTGCCGGCCCCATAATAGCGTGTATTTGGCCAGCTTTCACTTCTAATGAAATATCGTTGATTAATTCTTGTTCGTCTACTGCTGTTGTTAGATGTTTTATTTTAAGCATTGTTATATTATATAGTATTGCGACCTTATAATCAAGAATATTGTTTCTGATATTTATTGATATTAAATACACAGTAAATTTTTTCATGAGGAAATACACGATGTTAAAGAAACTTAAAGAACTTTTATTTGGTAAACCTGTTGTTGCAACGGCAGCGCCTTATAAAGTTGAAGCACCTGTAGCACCTGTAGTTGAAGCAACGCCAGTAGCAACATATATTCCACCAGCTAAACCTGCACGTAAACCACGTACACCAAAGGCTCCGGTTGCTGTTAAGACTTTGAAAACTGCTAAACCAGCAGTGGCAGAAGGCAAGGCTAAAGGCGGAAATGGCGCAGTTAAGACACCTACTAGTGCTAATAAACCAGCAGCACCAAAAGCACCAAAGGCTAAGAAAACTAAGTAAGTCTAGCGTTGATTATAGACCAATCAATGATCTTCCATTGATTGTTGAGATAGGCCTTTTTATCAGCCTGGTAGTCGATGCAAAACGAATGTTCCCACCAGTCAACAAGGATTACAATGTCCTTTTTGATCTGGTGGTTTTTTATGGTCTTAATTTCGCCATCTTTGGCAAGATAAACCCAACCACTGCCTTGGATAGCCATTGCGGCTTTTTCAAAGGCCTCTTGGAACTTCTCCCAAGATTTGAAATGTTCTTCAATAAGAGTTAACACACTACCGTCTGGCTTGTTGCTGCCTTTTGGCGCACGGAACTGACTAAAGTAGATCGAATGTAGGTATGCACCAGCTTCGTTAAAGTCTGCATCACCTTCTCCTGCGTTATAACGATCGCAGTAGGCCTTGTATAACTTACCGTAATGATATTCTAATGCTTGTTTGCTAAGGCTTTTGCCCAGGCCGTCGAGTGGATAGGCTAACTTAACACGTTCAAGTGTTTTTCCTAGTCTGCCTTCTGTTATTTGTCTGATAAAGTTATACATAATGTTTAGTGAGCGCCGATTTACCGTTTAGCCACATTGGCTGTGCTGAAAAAAGAAATAGGGAAAATTCATAGCTTGCGGATCCTCGGATGCCCTATTGACCGCTCAGCAATATTTATCTCTGTGTTAGACAGTGCCAGGTATATTGTTGAGGTGTCATATATTGATGTAAGACCACAGGCTCGCCGGGGCCGGTGATTAATCTAAGACCGTGATAGTATTCTTTAAGCCAAAGCCAATGACCGCTGTCCATTTTTCGAGGAAACCAAGCAAACTTCGAATACCAGGACCACGGATGCCAGTCTGCGGCCCAGTTTGGACTACCCCACCACCCAGAGGCCATTAAATTATTCCTTTTTCTTTAGCGTATGTTAGTATTATAACATCTAATTATTAGATTGTCAATAAGTTTAGTTTCACACATAATGTGATAAATAACTATATGAATATTTACTACGTTTATCAATATATAAGAGAAGATAACACACCTTACTACATCGGAAAAGGTAAATTAGATCGTGCGTGGGTATCGCATAAAAGATCTAATGGTGCTGACATTAAACCTAAAGATGATAGTAAGATACAAATTCTTCACGAGCACCTATCCGAAAAAGAAGCATTTGATCTAGAGAAAAAACTCATACAGCAATATGGGCTAAAACAAGATGGTGGATCTCTTGTAAACTTAACATATGGTGGAGATGGTCAATCACCAAGTCAAGAGGTAAGAGATGTTATTAGCAAGAAACTAACAGGCACCAAAAAACCCCCACGCAGCAACGAGCACAAAAAGAATTTATCAGAATCTTGTAAAGGTATTCCAAAACCGAGAAGTGAAGAACATCAAAAAGTCTGGACAGAATCTTCTAAGAAAAATTGGGTAGATAATCTTGATAGAAAGAAGCAAGTTTCTGAGTTAGGAAAATCAAACAAAGGTAGAAAACATACACCTGAAGCATTAGAAAAGAAACGACAATCTATGCTCAAATATTGGGAAGCTAAACGAGCCCAAGTTCCTTAGCACGAGTGTGAAGAGCAAACGATGCTAAATTTTTTCCTTTTGCCTCGCACATGATATCAAACTTGTCTAAGAAACTAAGAGCCCAATCATTGACCGCAGTATTCCAATAGAAGTCACTGTGCGCACGCATCTTACTTTTCTTGTAGCCTTGCTCTAGTAGTAGGCTGTGGTTAGGAGCTGTACTAGATGAATGAGCGGTGAGAACGTCTTCTCTGGATACAGAATAGTGTAGCGTAGGACGCAGGCCGCGCCAACTGTCAAGAATGCGTGCAATTCTGGCATCCTTAAGATCAATGTAATGCCCTTCGCGGACCCAATGGTGGTGGATATCAAGAACAATAGGTAAAGTATCGACAAGATTGAGGCAATCATCAAGACCATGTTTCATCTCCTCGTTTTCAATAGTAATAGTGTTACGTGCTTCAACACTTAGTTTAGGGTACACATCTAGTATACCTTGATAGCCTAGACGACCTGCAATATGCACGTTACATTTAAAGTCTTGGAACTTTTGACCATAGCCCATCATGCGAATCATGTCTGCATGGTATTCAAACTCTTCTATGCTGCGCTGGACAATGTCTGGATTGTCGCTTGCCAAAACAGTGAATTGACCCGGATGAAAAGATAAGCGCACCCCAAGGCTACGAGCACTGCTACCCACTTGAGCGAACGCTTGTTCACAATAATTGCGGACGTCAGGGCGGCGCCAAAAATAACTCCAAGTAGACTCTGTATATACTGGTAATATATCACTGCTGATACGAACCATCCTAAGCGATTCATCTAATGCTCCAACCTTGTTGATTAATTTATGTGTACTTTCGATATTTTGGACCATTAGGTCCCATAGCTTTTGTTCAGCTACATCACGTGTTTGTCGATTAAGCCAAGCCACAGTAGTGCTACCAGTATTGTACTGTTTAGCATCATCTGTAGGTTTAATACCATTAACCTGATCTGTACTGTCAATCCACTTACAAGCAAAGCCAATTTTTTTCAAAGTGTATCCTTAATATCAGCAATGACTGCCAATGCATCTGTAAAGTTAGTAATTGGTTCTAATCTATCAAGCTCTATTAGCTGAGCCGATAGGTTTAATATTCTCTGTGCTTCAAATAGTCTATTCCATTTGCCACTTGGAGGTATATATCGAAATTTAATAGGATCCATTTAACGCCTTGTAATTAACAGTATAAAACATTATAACATGCTCTATTGGTTTTGTCAAGTAACTGTACGAAAGTACTCAATCGTTTTGATCAATCCGTCTTTCAATTGAATAGTAGGCGCCCAATTTAATAACTGTTTAGCACGGTCTATATTTGGTTGTCGTTGTTGAGGATCATCGCTAGGCAGTGGTTCTTGTACAAGTTTGTTGTTACCGCCAGTAAGTGCCAGTACATTTTCAGCAAGCTCTCTAATGGTAAATTCGTTTGGATTACCTAAATTAACAGGACCTAACACAGTATCATCAGTGGCCATCATACGAATAATTCCTTCAACTAGATCATCTACATAACAGAAACTACGGGTTTGGTCACCGTTACCGTAGATAGTAAGGTCTTTACCTTCTAAGGCCTGTACAATAAAGTTGCTGACTACACGACCGTCTGCCTTGGCCATTCGAGGACCGTATGTGTTGAAAATACGAATAACTTTGATACGAACACCATGTTGACGATAATAGTCAAAACATAATGTTTCTGCGGCACGCTTACCTTCATCGTAACAACTACGTGTACCGATGGTGTTTACATTGCCCCAATACTCTTCAGTTTGTGGATGCTCTAATGGATCACCGTAAATCTCACTAGTACTGGCCTGTAGAATCTTGGCACCAGTTCTCTTTGCCAGTCCTAACATATTGAAAGCACCAAGGAAACTAGTTTTGGTAGTTTGGATTGGATCGTGTTGATAGTGTATCGGGCTTGCTGGACAGGCTAAATTATAGATCTCATCTACTTCAACATATAACGGAAGACACACATCATGTCGCATTACTTCAAAGTTCTTGTAATCTAACAGGTGTTCAATATTACTCTTAGATCCAGTAAAGTAATTATCAACACATAACACATGATGCCCTTCTTTGACTAAACGTTCACAAAGGTGGCTTCCTAGAAATCCAGCACCGCCTGTAACTAAAATCTTTTTCAATTCTTATCCTTGTGTACGATACCGTACTGCTTAAATAGCCAATCTATAAATGCCGCAGCATTGTTTTGAGGGCCAAACTTTTCTTCATATACTTTGAAAGCAGTATCTACTTTCTCTAACCATTCCTTGTCGTTTATACTATTCCTTTCTTTTGCTCTTTCTTCTGCTTCAGTGAATGCGTCACTGCCCCATCCTAATAACATATTAATCTTCGTAACGACAATGCGATTTCTTAGTTTCCCAAAGTTCAACGGCTGTTACTTTAGCAAAATCACCGATGCGTTCTTGGGCATATAGTTTGAGATACTTACAGATGTTTTCACTTGTGGGAACAAAGTCCACTAATACGAAACCACCCCAATGTGATCTAATGGAATGATGGAAATGATCTCCGTCAATTATAGAAGATAAATTAGTGAAGTTTGGAATATGTTCTGGCAGTGGCGGAGCAATTTGTGTAGCTGTGATAATTTGGAAATTAGGATCATTGATATCGATCATAAACTTATGATCTAACACACTATCTACGAACTCTTTCATAAAGTTTAAGTTCTTAAAATCTGTTACCATAGAACTTTGATCTAAGGTATCTGCTCCTAAGAATACTTTGATGGAATAAGAATGTCCGTGAAGATGTTTACACGCACATTCAGTTTCGATACTTAAATCCGGGCGATCTAATTTTTGTGCCCATACCCGATGTCCCATCTCGAACGAAAATTCTTTGTCTATTGTAAATTTATAACCCATTTGTTTTCCTTTTAAGTTGTGCAGCTCTGCGTGCTTCTGACCACGGTTTGCCTTTAAGTTTTTCTGATACTATTTTACTTCTTGATACACTTGCTAATTTTTGAGCATTGCTCATCTTTTGTTTTGTCTCATCAGACGCAATGTTCCCTTTATGCGACTCTGACAATTTCTGTTTGTGTTCTTCTGTAAACTGTTTACCTAACATTCGGTTACTTGCTTCTTCTCTCTTTTCTTCTGTCCACGCTTCTTTATTTGAGTTAGCAATTTTCTGTTTAGTTTCTTCAGTGTGTGTTTTGCCTGTCATTGTGCCGGGCTTGCCCTTATTGGCTAAACTTATTTTCTGTTTAGTTTCTTTAGACCTCTTTAACCCTAATTGATGGTTGGGTTTTCCTTTTTTAGCAAGAGACATCTTTAATTTTGTTTCTTCACTTCTGGGTCCAGTAGTCTTAGGTGGCCTATTATCTTCGCATATATTAGTTAGAATTCCGTTTTCGTCTATATCTCTTCTACCATAAAGTTTTATCAATTTTGTTTCTTCATTATACGCATCGGTAGACGAATCAGTTTCAAATACTTTTACTATTATAGGCTCTAATCCTTTGTTTCGCAACCCTTGTATATATGCCCACTTCTTGTAATTTTCTGTATTGTCTTTAGTTTCGTTTAAGTGTTTGTACATACGAGTTCCTGTTCCTTTACCTACATAGAACGGAATATTTGTTAGTGGATGGCGATATTCGTACACATAATATTTTGACATAGCAGACTCCTGTTTGATATATTTATGTCAAATTCAAACGTTTTATCAATTACCCAAGCCATATCTATCTCCTATGATGATTTATAATTGTAACATAGGTGGCAGAATTTGTCAAGCGGGTTGACACCAAGACCGCTAATTTTTAGTAAAGATATCTTTTACTTCTACTCTGATAACTTTAATATCAGTAGTTAGTTCTTTAAGAATGTCAACTACATCAATTTGAATCTCGAGTAGTTTGCGTATTAGCATCATAGTCCAATACCACCAAGCAACTGCTAATATAATAGCGCCAAGTGCGATAATTGTCCAAATGACATTTGAATTTATGACGGTTAGTTTATTCCAACCAAGTATGATTCCTACAATAGCGAAGAATGCACCTCCGCTAAGAAACAGCCAGACCTTACGGTCGTAATTTAATTTAATGAGATGGTCTCTGAAAGATGATAGTTTTTGAGTGATATGTGCCATAATGAGTATTCCTGTAAAACAATATTTAATATTGCTTCACAGGGAATTTTAGTGGCAGATTATGATTCGATCTTACCGAATGGTTTCCATTGCCCTGGAGCACCACCTGTGATGCATACCCATCCAACGTATGAATCAATACGCGGATTAGAGTTCCAAACGATGTCACCAATTTGATAGCTGCCGTCTATAGGAGCTGAATTACCGTTGGCAAACAATCGATTGCCAAATTTGATGTTACCTGCTACTTCTAATTGTTCTGTAGGATTCTTTACACCTACGCCCATTTTGCCGTAGACGCGAGTTACTGTACTATCTTTATATTCGTTACCAATTGTTAGATTGCCAGTTTCGCTGATACTTAAACGTGTTTGATCATCTGTGATAATGTCAAGTGCCTTGGTGCTGTAGGTACCAATTACACCGTGTCCTAATTCGTTGCTATCAAGTACTACCTCAACGTTGTTGATGTAATCGTAGACGCTTAATAGACCATTGCCACTTTCTTGTCCAATGCTTAATCTTTGTGATACTGGATTGTAGAAAATATGATCATCAATGGTAACTTCACCTGCAACAGCAAGACTGTTAAGTGTGCCGACTGATTGAATACTGCTCTTAACTACTCCTGGTCCTAACGTATCTGCTGACAATACAGGAGTACTATCAATAAGGTATGATTTACCACCTAATAGATCGAAATTTTCAGTTGACCAAAAGCGGTCTGGATTCTGCATGAATACGAATTGACGATTTTGAGCACCTAACCAAAGTAGTCCAGTACCTGCTGATTCACCGCTGGGATTAGAAAATTCTAGGTATTGTTTTTCGTAGCGTTGATTGGTAATGAATTCTGTAGTACGAACAAATCCAGCATCTAATATACCATAGATCTTAACATCGCCTTTGATGGTAATGCCTTGATTAAGTGTGTCAATAGTTGCTGTTTTAACTGTGATCTTGTCGTCTTCGACAACTAAAGATTGCTTAGTACTATTATCAGTTATGCCCGTGCTGGCAAAATTAGTAATTGTTCCACCGTTGATGTCATTGCCGCTAAATTCAAATATTTTTACCATGTTGTAGTCCGTATAGTAGTTCACCATCTCGCAGACGAGTATGAGTGTTTCTACTATTTAGCAGGACTACAGCTAGGCGCCGACCTTGGTCGTGTATGTTCATAATCAAGCATCCACCGCTGCGGTTGATCCAACCTGTTTTACTTACCACAATATCGGGGATAGATGTTACCAGTCGGTTGGTTGTATGAAAAAACAGCGTAATAGGATGCCTTTTTCCCGGAACTTCAAACTCTTTACTAGGATTGGTACTGGCATAAGATATATAAGGATAGGTTTCTGCTACGTTTAATAACCTCGAAAGATCCTTACTATTGCTCACGTTAGTTTCATCTAATCCAGTAGGATCGGTATAGTGTGTGTGATTCATGCCCAGGTCGTAGGCTTTGCGATTCATTGCTTCGATTGCTGCTTCTTCACCACCTGGATAATTTACAGCCAGAGTTTTAACAGCAAGATTATCTGAACTCATTAGAGCCAACAATAGTAAATCACCTCGGGTAAGGGTTTGATGTACAATTCTAGAGTGTACCCCCGTTAGCGGTCGTACTTCAATTGGTTCATTAAGATCTTGTTGGGCATCTAATACCACAATAGCAGTCATTAGTTTGGTTATAGAGGCAATACTGCGCACTTCTGAGCTATTCTTTTCTACCAGCACTTCGCCCGAATCTAAATCCTGTACCAAATAACTAGTGGCAAGAATCTTATTCTGAGGCAAGGCGCAGACCTTACGGTGTTTAGCATCAGCTGGACTGCTGACTAATAACAGTCCAACTAATGTAATACCTAATACCGCTTTCATATTAACGAGAAGCAACCACCTTATCAGCAAGACCATAGGCTACTGCTTCTTCTGCTGATAAGAATGTATCAAACTTCATTGTTTCAAATAGCTCATCGTATTGTTTGCCCGCAGTATTATGACGTACATACAATTCTGTTAGGCGTTCGTTTAATCGACGGCTTTCTTCCATGCTACGTACAGCATCTTCAAACTGTAGTTCTTGTACGTGTACTGAACCACGTGTGCCGGGAGTACCTGAACTAACACGGTGAATCATTGTACGGCTTTCTGGCAGAACAAAACGCTTGCCTTTGGCGCCCGCTTGTGCAAGGAAACTGCCCATTGAACAGGCCTGTCCCATTACGTAAGTTGCCACATCTGGTTTAACAAACTGCATAACATCATAGATACTTAATCCAGCAGTAACACTACCGCCTGGACTGTTAATATACAAGTGAATATCCTTGTCGCTGTCGCTACTTTCAAGATGTAGTAACTGTGCTACCACAAGATTAGCTGAGTGATCATCTACAGGACCATTTAAGAATACAATACGTTCATTTAACAGTCTTGAAAAGATATCAAAAGCACGCTCGCCTTGACCTGTTTTTTCAACTACCATTGGTACTAGTGATGCTTGGTTCATTTTTCTTCCTTAGGTTGATTAATATTTTTTACTACTGATAAATTTGGTTTACCTTTTGGTTCCGGGTTATCTGTTGGGCCCATATACTATTCTTCTAACTGCACAATCGGAAAGACAAATGTTTGCCCATCTGGGTCTTTCTTACCAAAGAATCTCTGCAGGATTTTCTTACCCCACCCTTTCTTATTTGATATAGGAGTAACTACTAATGTACCTGTTAGTATATCCCAAGTTTCTTTGTCAATATAGCCGTTATTCACCATCCAATCTATAGTACGGTGAGTCTGTGCTGTCATTTCTTCTGCGTATTCTTCTACACTAAATGAAAAACTTTGATATGTTGCCATTATTTTTTCCCCTCTTCACTCCACGGGCCGTTAACATTGGCCCAATCTTGTACGTCAGTACTCCAAATCATCAAGCGATTATACACTGGATATAAACGATATCCATAAGTCCAATGCATAGGTTTACTGACTAAATCACCTAACCAATATAGTGTCCAACTTGCTATATAACCTACGAACTTCTTCATTGAATACCCCAATCTTTTTGATGCTGCCAAACTGTTTTGATTTTACGATCAAACAATCCCCACCAGTTCCAACGATAGTAAATCTCAGTGCCGTACTGCGCTCTAATCACCGGACGATAGAAGTTAGGATTATTCATCATTAACTTTTCTCTTGCGACCTTACGTCTAATTAGTTTTGGTTTAAACATTTAATCCTTCCAAGGCACTGGGTACCATCCTAAACTAGCTAGATCACTACGTATTTCATCTGTTACAGTGCTTTCACTGACAAAGCCTTCCTCTATTTCGTCATCAGGCGAGTATCCACGTCCCATGCCACTACAGTACCAACTTAGGTAATCACCTCGACCCTGTAGTTCTGCTACAATACCACCTGCTGAGCGCCAAGTACATGACCACAAAGAAGAATCATCTAACACTGCAAGTTCGCCTGCAGTTTTGATCCATGGAGTTGTACGCTGCCACTGCATATTACACAAGGCTGCGTATAGATTTTGAGCATATCGATCCTCACGGCATTTAGCTACAATTAGCTCGGATGCTTTTAGATCCTGCACAAGGTCGCGACTATTAGAAAGGCAATGAATCATCATACTCTTCATCATCGTAATCTTCATCATATGCTTCTTCAAGCGATCTGCCCGGATTGATACCTTGTACCAACTTACCAGTTTTAAGAGTTTTCATTAGTTGCTTATTCTTTTCAACTTGCTCTTTAGCTTCACGCTTCTTACTGTTAGATAGTTTAAGCATCTCGTCATAGTTACGAGCCCATTCAATACCACGCAACCAGGTATTAATATCATCGAGTGTGCCTGTAAATAGTTCGGCACCGCGACTATAATGTGGTAAGCATGTATCCTTGGGCTTTAGACAAATATAACTAATAACATCTTTCCCATAAGAATAGCTGCCTGTACTAAACATAAACCCAAGTTCGTTAGCCTTGGCCTCTACACGTTTTATACGTTGTACTTCATCCCAACCTATTGGCATTATTTGTATACTTTCAAAATTACCGTATCTTCGTTAAAGCGACCATTGAGTACGGTTTCAGTTGTCTTAACATCCTTAGCATACCAAGTTTCAAAACGTTTTTGAGTGTTCATTGTTTTGAACTCTTTAATCTGTTCTGGTGGTTTGCGTAAAGTCTTTTGTGTTGATTTGTCTGTAAAGTTAGTTAAACTTGTTCCTTTAACTGCTAGACCGCTAGTATTTACAGCAATATAATAACCAATCTTGCGAGTACGGATATTATAAACTACTGCGGCACTTGCACCAATTAATTGAGTTGGTGGAACACTGGTGATGTTTAATTTGTCATCGCTCTTATGAAACTTAAGTTTCTTAACTAACTCTTCTGCAGGTTTAGTTTTCTTAGCACGCGGTGCCTTCATAACTTTAGCTTCTGCGGCAATCTGATCACAGGCTGCCTTAATGCCTTCATAGAAGTCTAGTAGTTTCTTAAGATTCTTTTTGCTTAAATGACTGTAGCCTTCTACTAATTGTTCATCAGTGCTACCACCTGCTAACTCTAATAGTTCAGCATGTCCACGTTCAAAGAAGCTTTTGATATAACGTGCCTGTGCTGCCTTAGCACCTTTGCCACGTAATAAACTCACAATCTTAAATGCTTTTGGATCAAAAGCTTCTGGATTCTTATTAAATGAATCAATAGCATGATCTAAATCTTCACTGATAGTACCAGCTTGTTCACGAATACGAATTTGAATATTCACAACAGGTGCCATAACCTTAGGTGTTTTTGGATCAACTGATTCTTCGTCAACATCATCATTGCCACCGCGCATAATATCTGCAATACGAGATTTTAACCAAGTAGCAGTATTACGACCTTCGTTAAAGCCGGGATGTACCTCTGGCATACCTTTTAATAGACAACTAGCAATACCACCAATGGTAGTATTACTGCGCCAATCTTTAGTTGCTTTGAATTCTGCGATTTGTTCTTTGGTGTAGCCGTTAGCAGCCATCCAATTGATAATTTTAGGTTTGAGTTCTTTGCCTGTGCTTTCTAAACGATACCAAGCCATGCTGTCACGGAATGTTTTTAAGAATTCAGATGCTGTCATTTTATCAGCATTGTCCCACTTTGGACTTTGATCTTTTGCTACAGGTACACGTTTATTTTGTTCAGCCATTGTATTTCCCTCAATTGTTAACTCACTATACTTATTATAGCACCAACTGAGGGAAAGGTCAAGTACTAAGTCCAGAGACTTTTTCTAAGTTTGATAAGACGAATTAGCATTTCTTCATCTTCTGAATCATATTGCTTTTCAAGACGATCCATGGCATCTAGAATTTTGCGACTGCGTTCTTTATCTTTAGGTTGTTCGGTTTCATCGAATATCCAATCATCTTCACCAACAGCCTTTCTACGGTCTTCGCAGTATTCACTCCAACCACAATATTCCATAGCATCTACACGATGCGGACGAACATATTTCCACCAGTAGTATAATGCCCATTTTTCTTTTGCGGCTTCTGCTTGATGTGTAGGTTTGCCATAGTTTGGATCATCTTGCTTGATCCACTCATCGTCATACTTAAGAGTCATTTCCCACTCTAAGTGGGCAACGGCTGCTTCGGGACAGCGCCAAGTGAGGAACCAACGGGTATACCATTGACGTCTCCACCATGGTACATTAAAGTCGTCCCAATCCTTATCACTCCACATACAGTGACTCCAAGCAGTTTCAATTTCAATGAAATCTACAAAGCTATCAAAGGTACAGTGCAGTAAGCGTTCTTCATACTCGTGCCATTTGCCTTTGGCTAACCGACTTGATAGTGCGTGTGTCTTTGCTTCATAGCGATTGTTTAAGTAGTAGCGTACATCATTAATGCGTTCTGGAAGCCAGCGGAATACGTCCTGTACTTTATCTAATCCTTCTTCAACTAGCCAGAAGCGGAAAGGATGTGCTTGTTTGCTCGCACGCCGCCATGTATTCCACTCTTTGCTTGTACCGCTGTCTAGTTTGTCAGTGCCTCGTAGCCAATCTGCAAACTTACTGCAACTCCAATAGTTTCTCATACTGTTCCTTTATTTGGAAATCTTAAATAATATTCACTTAGTTTTTTCTTTTCGATTTCTGCTATTATAACAGCTTTATAGTCATAGGTCAATGGATCAAGGTATTTTTCATAATCTATTTCATCTATAGCGTGTTCGGTTATAAACTGTCCGTCTGGAGTAGATTGTTGCCAATGGTATAGATATCCTTTTGCAAACAGATCAGGGTTGGAATGTTGTTCATTAATTTCAAAACGATGAACAACTACTCGATGTATTTCATGCACTACACCGTTGATTACTTTACATCTCACTTGGCCCATTTTAAATTATATAACACTGTAAATTTTTCTGCATCTCTGCGCTTTTGGAAGATCCACATATCGTAGCTCCCTCTATTAACATTCGGCCAGGTCTCTAGCGTTTGAATAGTCCAATCGATGATCTCTTGTAAGAGTCCAATTTCAACATTATCGGGATATAATAAATGATCATCATCAACAAAGTCATCGATAATTACTGCCCATTTCTTTCCTCTAGGAAGGATACGAACATCTATGGCCATTTACTTCTTTGGTTTTCTGTAATACTTACGTCGAGGTTTAGATTCAGTAGCTGGGGTATCGGCAATCAATGCTGTAACTTCCTCACCTATTGGAGCATCCATTCCCATTTTTCTAAATAACCGATTAGCACGTCGAGTTTCGGTATCTCTAAACAGCGCAATTGGTCCTTTAGCATCTGGGCTGATTAGATCATATGGACGAACTTCGTAAATGTCATCAATTCCAGTAGGAATCTCAATTATATAAAGTTCCTGATCAGCAGAGTGTCCTTCACCTAGGTGGGATAAGTCTATAACTTCGACTACCCGACCTTGTACAAGTGCTCGTTCACCGTTATGTATCCATACAGTATCTTTAATTGCGTATTCTTTTTTCATAGTTGTGCCAGTGCTACTGCAATACCTATATAGGTAAATTGATGTACGAACTGGTCAAATCCCAATTGATTCCAAAATAATGGGTTAGTAATATCTCTACATCCAAATTTCATCTTGACAAAGTCAGTATGATAGTGAATAAAGAAATCTATAAACCCCACGGCTATGGCAAAATTAATATAACCCGATGTAAATGCTACAATTAATGCAGTAGCAAGTCCATGTTTTAAACTATGTGTAATGCCAAGCCAATCTAGGTAAATTCCTTTGTGATCAACTTCTGTTTGAGTTTGATTCACAAAGTCAATATACCAATGTTTTAACTGAAACAGAACAAGAGTTAACAGTAACATTTAGTTAGCCTGTATATCTCTTGCTCTAGTTTCAAGCATTTCTTTAATGAACTTCAACGCCTTACGATCAGTATCGTAAACGTATTCAGCATCTTCATCGTCGCTACGAAGTGTAACTACGACACCATTTTTTACCTTACGAATTTCGATACTTTCAAACATTGATTTTCCTTTGCTTATTGTTGTGGAACACTTAGGTTGTAATTAAAGTGGAAGATCCCAATATGAGCAGTTTCACGGCTCAGCTCTTGATCACACCATACTTGATATCCTGATTTCTGTGCCTGCTGACAGAAGTAGATATCTTCTCCAATTTCCAAATTTAACTCTGGAATGAATTCTTGCAGATAATGCGGTTGTGGAATTGTTTCATATACAGAACGTTTAACTAATACACAACCATGTGGTAATACATCGATTAATTCCATTGCTGGACTATTGTCAGTAGTTTGGAACTCTGAATAAGCACCTGGAGTACCTTGCATGCCTGTAAAGTTTGGATTAGGGAAACGACGTCGACGATAATTTACACCAACAATGTCTTTGTTGCGTTTAAGTAAACGTATAGGTGCATCAATAGGAAACTTCATATCACTGTCTACCCACCAAATGTAATCAAAATCACTCTTTAAGAAGATATCTGTTAAGTTTCTGCGGGCAATTGTAATAACTGAACCGATATTAAATGCGCAGTTAATTCTAATACCGTTAGCTACTAAATTAGCTGCTGCCATGGCCAAGTGTTGTGCAAATTCTGCATTAACCATTTCCATTGCCGGAACAGCAATCATAATTGACGGTGGTCGTCCCTGTGCATTAGTTGGTAGTGCTGTAGGTGCAGCATTTGCTGTAGGTGCTGCAGGACGTGATGCTTGTGGAGCAGGCTTTGCCGCTGGGCGGGTTGGAATGCTTAATTTACCTTTGTTTTTCATAATGATCCTTTATTGTTATACGTAATTATCTATACTGTAGACGCCTGCCGACTAGTATTGGTTATTATGTTTATAAGACTAGTATACTACCAAAGGATTAAGAACGCAAGTCTTTTTTTGTCAAAAGTTGATAATTTTTATAGATTTTTTTCAATAATCGTTTAATTACAGGATGATTTAGGTCTTTTTTGAAGGCAGTTATGTAACCCCAGAGATTAGGACTTACATTAAGGCTTATACCACTCGGATGTTCGAGACATTTGTGTAGGTCAACAGTGTCATCTAGGTCTGATAGCTCGCCTGCAATGTTGCGTGCGTATGCATCTATCTCGTCAAACTCACTAAGATATGTTTGTGCTTCTTCTTCTTCTGTTTCTCTTCCAGTATGATGTGTTGAAACATTTAAGAAATGTCGAGCTCTTGATTGATGTAGATGGGTTAGTTCGTGTATTAAACAATCAGCTATGCGTTTTGCCACACGATCAAATGTTTCTTGATCCCATAACAACGTGCGGTCTGCTGGATTATTGATAAGATATAGGCTAATTGATATCTTTCCTCGCTCATCATCTTCGGAATCATATACTCCATTAGCATCTAGCTCGTTTGGTAGCACGTGAGGGTTTTCAACATGTAGTATATGAACACGAAATCTCTTGCCAAGATGGGTACCTAGTTTCAATATTAGCTCATAAGTGCCAATAACGGTGTTAACTATCTCGGGAGATATTTCGTGTATGATGGGCAATAAATCGTTTCTCGATGGAATTGAGAATTCTCTACCCAATTTTGGACTACAATTGAATTTGTTCATTGTAGTGTATTTATGGTACGGTCGGCTGGAGTCGAACCAACAAGGGGAACTAGGTTCTCCCTATCCTAGGACCTAGGTCCTAGAGCTTTGCCTTTTGCTTACGACCGCATTACTGACTATCTCCGGGCATTACTCGATAGTTATCCTCTACACTGTCCGGAGTAGAAACCTCAATAATTGTACCTTCTTCGATGCAGATCAATTGATGAGGAAATAACGGAAAGTTACGGTATGTATCCCCTGGATTAAGATATTGCTCATGTAATGAAGCATCGCTGGTATCAATCCATTTAATAATAAATTGACCATCTAATACATACCAAGATTCATCTTTTTCAGCATGAAAGTGCATACTGAATTTGGCATCTTTATTAAACTTTAACAGTTTACCACAATACTTATGGTTAGTAGCCCATATTAACTCTGATCCCCAACCTTTTTCAACAAACCCTTCTAGTCTTTTCATTTTAGTACCTATATGTTTCTGGTTTGTATGGACCTTGTACCTTTACGCCAATGTAGTCTGCTTGCGCAGGTGTTAGGTCGGTTAGCTCTGCGCCAATCTGTGCTAGGTGTAGACTAGCTACCTTTTCATCTAGGTGTTTAGGTAACAAATACATCTTACCAATCTCATAGTTAGCATAGTTTTGGAACATTTCAACCTGTGCAATTACTTGATTAGTAAAGCTGTTTGACATAACAAAGCTAGGATGTCCTGTACCACAACCTAAATTTACCAATCGACCTTTGGCTAAGATAATTATCTTATTACCACTAGGCATAGTCACGTGATCTACTTGCGGTTTAATCTCGTCCCACTCGTAGCCAGCCAAACTAGCAATTTGAATTTCGCTGTCGAAGTGCCCAATGTTACATACAATAGCATTGTGTTTCATCTTTAACATGTGCGCATGTGTGATGATGTCTACATTGCCTGTGGCTGTTACAAAGATGTCTGCTTTGTCTGCGGCATAGTCCATGGTAACTACCTTGTAGCCTTCCATTGCGGCTTGTAGGGCACAGATTGGGTCAATTTCAGTTACCCAAACCTGCGCACCAAGTGCCTTAAGACTAGCGGCCGAACCTTTACCCACATCACCGTAGCCTGCTACTACTGCGGTCTTACCAGCAATCATAACATCGGTAGCACGTTTGATCGAATCTACTAGACTTTCACGGCAACCATATAAGTTATCAAACTTACTTTTAGTTACACTATCGTTAACATTAATAGCACGTAGACGGAAACTACCATTAGCAATAGCTTCGTTAATCTTGTGAATACCTGTAGTTGTTTCTTCAGTAACACCATAGATACCATCTAATAGTTCTGGATAGTTAGTGTGGATATACCAAGTTAGATCATGTCCATCATCTAACAACATATTGGGTTTCCAGGTTGGATCGTTTGGATTTTTAATAGTCTGTTCAATGCACCACCAGTAGTCAGCTTCAGTTTCACCTTTCCAAGCATATACAGGAATACCTTGTTCTGCCAAGGCTGCTGCGGCGTGGTCTTGTGTTGAAAAAATATTACAGCTACTCCAACGCACTTCTGCGCCTAGAGCAACTAAAGTCTGTACCAGCACAGCAGTTTGAATAGTCATGTGTAATGACCCCACAATGCGAGCACCTTTAAGTGGTTGATTTGGTTTTAATTCGTTACGAATTGCCATTAATCCCGGCATTTCCGTTTCTGCGATTGCAATTTCTTTGTGGCCCCAAGCGGCTAGGCCAATGTCCGCTACTTTATAATCCATTAATTAGGCCTTTGGAGCATCTTTGTTTTGATCATTGCTGCTATCACGTGCAATAGGATCTTTATGTTTACGATTACGATTAGCAATATATGACTGTTTAGCATCAATCATACAGTTCTTGTAGATTAAACGTTGCTCTTTATTAAGCGTTGCACCCATTGATAGTTTAACCATCTTGCCAATCTTGAAACTGGAGTTTGTTTTAGCCATTTTATTTTCCTTGATTTAATTTAAGATTTAATACGAAATTTTCTACTAGTAGTTTAGTGATGGTTGCTAACATAATAGCTTCGCCGCTATCACTATCTTCCATTTGAGTCCACCGGCTATACATATCAAAAGTTTGACTACCGAGGATTTGATAGATACGATCTTTTTCAAGAGGTAAATTATCCCACTCGATATCGTTGTCTGTAAGTTCTACTTCTTTTGCTAATTCAATAATTTGTTCTGGAGTGTATCTCATTTGTTTAGTATATAGTGTTTTTTATAGTATGTCAACTAATTTATCAAAATTTATCAAGGTGTTGACAATATTGGTACTTTAATATACAATAGTAGTTTAATAAATAAATCATTAGAGACACAATCTCATTTTAGAAAGGTGACACAAAATGTCAAATACTACAGATACATTACCAATCCAACCCCTGCAAGAAGAAACAACTCCAAGTATACCAAATATTGTATGTAAGCCAGGTGACACAGAATGTGTTGCACGCTTAGTACAAGCATATTCAGACTGCGATTAATAAGTCAAAAAAATAGGGCAAGCCCTATTTAAAGGCTTACCCTACTAGTTCGTTTGGCCATTTGTGTTCTCGAAACCCAACTGTGCCGCCCTCTGCTCTAATTAACTCCATAACTTCTTCAAATTCAACTGGAGCATAATTATGATTCTCAACACACATGTTAAAGTACCGAGGATCAATAGCACCATCCTTCATAACTCTACTGGCGTGCAAGTGTCCGTGAATGTTAGTGCCGAAACGGCCCAAACTAGCTTCATGAATCGGAATATGGCTTAGGATCAATCCATTAAGGACGTGATAACTGCGAACATCCTTAAAGTACGGAGTATATTCCTCCAACCTAAAGATATCGTGGTTGCCTTTGATTAGAACCTTTTCACCATTCAACTTGCCCAATGTAGACAATGCCTTGCGATTAATTACAACATCACCTAAGTGATAAACTTTATCGTTTGGGCCAACCTTGGCATTCCACTTTTCAATCATATCTGCATCCATCTCGTCTGCGGTATCGTACGGGCGTAAATCAGTAACACCGTCATCACGCTTAAATTCACAAACGCCTTTGTGTCCAAAGTGCGTATCGCTAATCATAAATATTTTAGCCATTAAACTTTCCTTCCTTTAAATTTAGTATCTTTAGTGCCTCTACGTTTATACCAACCGTACTCTTCACCGTTAGGTAGTAAGCCATTAATGACCCCATCGGCGCCCATTTTGCCAATAAACTCTAAAGGTTCTTGACCCATTGTTTTAAGAGCTTCTCGAGTTTCAACCCATTTTGGTTTCTGTTTCACCACTCAGGTTCCTTCATTTCTGTGTGTTCATTAGACAAAATATTCCAAACACGACTCTTTTCAAATCGAACAAATGCAGGACCTTTGTTAACCCATTCACGGTAATAGTCAGGATGTCCCCAACTGCCTTCCGGTGCGTTGTGAGCAATCCAAGTTACAATTTCTGCTATAGCAGTTTTGTTCCAAGTATCTGCACGGGCCACAGCACTGTACAGGTCATTGCTTAATACCGCTTGTAAGAAACTGCCTGGCTCTAATCCGTACAGGAAATAGCGTTCGAGTGCCTCTTGAGTATGGTCTGGCACTTTGCTGAATATACCGCCCCAATCAAATTTATTCATTTGTATCTCCTAATGCCAAAAACATCATTGTTAATGTACTTTTTTCTTTGACTGCGACATAGAAAGTTGGACGATCGCCACGGCTAGAATTGCTACCGTATCCTGACTTCCAATGAGGATTATGTGTATACCAACTTACTCCAAATTGCTTTTCTAACCATTTTTCATATGGTCTGCAAACATATCCATAACTTTCCCAAACTAGAGCATATCGCATATCAAAATCTCGCCGCATTCTGTGTCTGCGGTCTAACTTGATAATTTTCATTTTAGAAATCTTCCTTAATCTCTACAAGATTTTCTAGATCGGTAATCTCCCAATCAAGATCTTCATTTTCCATAACAGTGCCACCGTAGTAGCCGTTGTGATCGTTACGCACTTCTAGATCAATATAACCGCGGTCAGTCTTGATGGTGTAGAATCCGTCTTGAATAGTATCACCGTAATCGCCGCCATCTTCTGGGGTCCAGGCTCTATTCTCAGTCCAATCTTTATCCTCGCAGCCTATAACTAATGCACCACGGATAAGATCAAAGGTGTCACCCTGCCCAACACAGCCACTACCGTTAATGTGATTAAACCAAACAGTGTTGCAACAATCATTGCAGGTATCAAATCGTAGATACTTTCCCTCAGTCGTGCGGAAAACAATGGTCTCATTTGCGTTGGCGAGAAACACTGCGTTGATGCGGTGTCCAATCAAACTGCTAAATGTACTGTTCATATCGTTATCCTCTTTTCTATATTGAGTTGTCAGGTATCTGACTTCCTCTTTGGCGCAATTCTTTAATCAATCCCTTATAGGCCGCAGTGTTGGTTTGACTTAATGCTTCCAACATATTAACACAACTAAGAATGTAGTCGCTTTGCATGTTCTTTATCAGGACAATTCTGCGATCTTTAGTTAGCCAAAGTCGATTATGCTGTTTACGGAACTCTACCCAATCAGCATCAGGTGATGCCTTGAGCACATCCCACATTAGTTGTTCATCTTCTGTCAAGATTAGAAACTCTCATCTGCGGTGGCATCTTGCCATGTGATCTTCTCAACACAGCTCACATATTCCTTAAAGCGTGCTAGATCCCATTCGCCAGATTGTACTTTAGAATAGGCTACATCACAGTCTTCTGGACCTTCGTATTTTTCATAAACTCCGTAAATGCCTGCCATATCTATTTCCTTTGTTTGGTGCTACCTCTTGGACTTGAACCAAGCACACCCGACTCTTCAGGCCGGTGCTCTACCAGATGAGCTAAGGTAGCATATTCTTAATAATAATGTCTAATTCCATTTTCGTCAAGTGCCCAAGCCCCTTTAGGGAGCTCGGACTCTGTGTATGTCATACCAAAGTATTCCATAAGTTTACGCTTGACCATTGTGTTAGGAATACGATACTTTTCAGTATCTTGGAAACCTAACATAACACCTACTTCTGCTACAGCACCACTACGGCACACACCCATATGACAGTGAACAATTACGTTCATGTTATTGGCCAATGCGTATTTCAAATCTTCGGCAATACCGATAGCGTCTGCGTCAGTGATTGCCGCATCAAATATAGCACCGGGAATATCTCTATCCTCTACATCAAGGAAGAAGTACTGTGATACTCGCTTAAACTTGTACTTAGGAGTTGGAAACTCTACACCAGGATCTACGATTTGAATTAGCATAGAATTATCGCCAGCATCGTGGTGATAGCCTTTCTTTACATCTTCTAAGCTGATGTTTTCAATCCATGGTTTCATAGTACTATCTCCTTTTGGTTTTACTTAATAATACCATTGTAAGCATTTTAGTATTAGCTTCATCTTTGAAGTAAAGTATACCATCTTTGTAGTGCCAAACTGCATCTTCATATACTGTCCACCTGGTAGTGGTTTTCACTGTCCAATTATTAACTCTGCGCCATCTTGGATCCCAACGACAATATCTTTTGCCTAATATTCGTTGGCATAGGGCCTGTGCGTGAGTTTTATAACCCTGCGGAACAGCCACAGAATACGGTAATACTTTTTCAATTTTCTTTATACCTGGTTCATATACGTAGTGTTTCATATCATTTCCTAACTGTACAAGCATATTATAGCATAGGTATTACCAACTGTCAATCAAAATAAATGGAGCGGCTAACGAGTCTCGAACTCGTGACCTTCTGCTTGGCAAGCAGACGCTCTACCAACTGAGCTACAGCCGCATTGATTTACATAACGTAGTGTATTCCGCTACATTATGCGATTACTTGTTTGGTGCCCCGTGAGGGAATCGAACCCCCATCCTGAGTTTCGAAGACTCTAATTCTAATCCGTTGAACTAACAGGGCAAATTAACAACGAGCACGGCTTTGCCACCCACAGTGTTGCAGCGGTCCGACTATGTCAAACACTCCCACTGATCAGGTATCCGTGTACCGAGTTGCGTTAAGGTTGTTAATGTAAAGCTGGTAGTAATGGTGAGACTCGAACTCACGATATACACCGTATGAAGGTGCCGCATTAGCCACTATGCTACATTACTATGGAGCACACGGCCGGATTTGAACCGGCGGTTTTACGGCTTTGCAGGCCGCTGCTTTGGGCCACTCAGCCACGTGTGCGAAGAAACAGATTGAGAAAGTAAGTAAATGGCACAGCAAATGACAAAAGATATTATTATAATATCCGCTGACAAAAGACAATGTTCAAAACACAGGGGCTTGCATATTTCAACGGTGGCAATAAACAAATTTATATAATAACCGGAACACGCAAACACGATCGCTTTTCAAGGCGATTGCTCATTAAGTATGGAATCATACGATGTATGATGTCCTTGCCAATCCTCGTCTCTTTCTCACATCTGGGTGATTTTAGCCCTAGAGCCAAACCACCAAAAACTATTACAGCAATTTTTCTGCTGTTAGTGTTGCTACTGTGTCTGCATCTAAAGTGATTTCAGTGCGAACGTTTGCTTCAAGGATTTGATCCTGCAAAGTCTGTTTGTTTTTCTTTGCCAGTGCAATGAAACCTCGGAAAGATTCAATATCATCTTGTGTTAATACACTGGTGTTTACTTCGTCACTGTGTCCGTAGTAACTTGGACGAGCATCTGCTGTGCGGTTCTTAATCTTATCCAACTTACCTGCAATAACTGTGGCATCTTCACGCACTTCTGTTTCAGCTAAGTTTGTGTAGATTTGGATTGTTTTTTCAACCTGTGCTACCTGTGCCAACAGTGCATCTACTGAGGCGTTGTTTGCTGCACCTACTGAGGCGCGAATTGCATACAATGCCTTGGTTAGTGCTACCTTGCGATCAACATTGTTTAACAATGCTTGGCGAGATTTAGAAATTACTGTTTCTGCATCTTGGAACTCACTTAGGTTTACAGCTACTTTAAGCTGAATGCCTTTGATTGTGTCGTTGATTGCGTTCTGTAACGCACTTGCTTTACGTAATGTAACGTTCATATTCTTTTGTCCTTTTGACTATTCATTAATAATACAGGAGCATATGGTACCTGTCAACCTATAATGGATTTATTTCTGTATCAAACTCTCTACCTAGTGGCCAATACTGCTCGGGATTCTCCGAATCATAGGCACGGAATGAGAAACTGGATAACGGAAAGGCAATAGACAGATTGTATTTGCCACTGACATTGCCAATTGCTGTGTATAAATCATCACTAATGGCTTTGAATGTGGCCTTGTCTACTTTGGTAATGGTAACTTCTTGTAGGGCTTTAATCCTAGCCACCCGCTCACTGTGCTCAGTGTCATATTGAGCCTGCGTCATTTCTTTACCTGGATTTTCTTTGTCGTACTGTGTATCAGCTAGCAATTCTAATTGCCCCCAAATATCATCAATCATGTCTAATATTAACACAAGATTTTTGTTTGGATTGGTGTAGGCTGTTTTGAGTAATTTAGCCGCACTATCTAATTGTTCCATGGCTGCTTCAACATACTCTGATTTAATAACTTTTGACATTTCATGCTCCATTTCAAATAAAAGCACATTATACTATCAACTTAACTAAAAGTCAACACATTGTTTGGCTCCGGTGGAGGGAATCGAACCCCCACTAACGGTTTTGGAGACCGTCGCACTGCCATTATACTACACCGGAATAGATTGGAGTTATCCTCCTGTATGCCCGTACCTTACAGCGTCCTGTAAGTTCACTGGTAAATCCCAGCTATAGTCAGTTACACTTTCTTACGAAAGGAGAGCTGTTCCCGGACTGTTCTGGCAGGCGTGCTAGGATTCGAACCTAGGAATGCTGGAATCAAAATCCAGTGTGTTAAGCCATCTTCACCACACGCCTATTAAGACAATTATCAAAATGCCATCGGCTCATTGTATTCATAGCACCTTGCTTTCCACAATGAGGGCATTCTACTTTGTTTCTTACTTTTCCTAAATTAGGATTTAGTTCTTGCTGAACTTTTTTCATTGACTCAGATATTTTTCTTTTATGCTCTTCGGATCTAGGTTGTTTATTACCTTTATTACCTTTGGCATTGTTTGAGTATATCTCATTCATCTCAACAGTACTGTATTTTTTCTTAGCCCTAGCATACGGACTATCCCATGTTCCATTTTCAACCTGATCCGTATGATTATCCTTATAAGATCCCCAATATAAATGATTTGGGTTTGAACATTTTGCGTTGTTACATCCATGACACACAATAGCGTTATCACCTTTTTTAGGTATACTTGTGTTTGTTAAGTACGCTAATAGCCCAGTTAAATGATAACTGTACACTAATCCGCGCTCATCGCATGGTTCATCTAACTTTAATCGAGAGCGTCTTTCTTCTCTCGTCTGGTTCATGTATTCTATAATAGTAACTAACATATTATCTCCTTACTGTATTTAGCAACATAAAGGATTTTTTTGAGTTGTGCTACCACTACACCATGAGCCAATTGATCTTACTGTATTGCTGGTGCTGATGATGGGAGTTGAACCCACGACCTACGCCTTACCAAGGCGTTGCGCTACCTCTACGCTACATCAGCATTGGTACCCCTAGTAGGACTCGAACCTACATTAGCGGCTTATCTAGCACTCACTCCTTATAAGGGAGCCGTTCTTCCATTGAACTATAGGGCAATACTGGTTGAGGAATATAATTGTTGCAATCCTCTAAACTTGTTATAATTATAAGGTTTTGTATTTGCTGTTTTAAACACTGTATCTTAACTTGTTGAGCTTTGACAGCATACGGGTTTTTTGGATCTAAATATAAATCAAACTCTGGTAGATAGAAATCTGGAAAGTAATTATGAGTTACGTTATCATTGTCTATCCATTTAATAGGCGACGGTCTTATCCAGTTAACACCTATAGTATCAAGCCGAATAGCTAATGCTTCTTCCCAGAACGAATCTAAACTAACTATAGTTCCGTCCTTTTTTGTATATTTCCGAATAGATCTAACTAATCTTCTATGAGGACTTGCTAGTGCCTTTTCTTTTTGACGCTGTTTAGTTTTAGAAGAATGCTTCTTACCTAACATTGTACCTGGTTTTCCGGTCTGTGTTCCTGGCGGAATCGGCCTTCCATCCTCTTTAGCCTTCATAAATTGATTACGTCGATTAACTATATTCTCTCTAGAAATTTCTAATGCATTTATATATTCAGTATGCTTAGGATTTAGTTTGCACCATCGAGAGTGATTTGCTCGCCGAGAAGTAGTCATTTCAAGTAATGAAACATTGCAATATTTACAGTTAGTTAATTTTTGATACATAAGTATTCTATTAAATGGTGCGGCTGGAGGGACTCGAACCCCCGGCCAACGAGGTAGAAGCTCGTTGCTCTAATCCACTGAGCTACAACCGCATTGTTTATTTATACGAAATCCCCTGTTATATCCATTTAACTAACACCGGGTATTTGGCGGAGAGTCAGGGAGTCGAACCCTGTCACCTGTTCATCACAAGTGTACACCTTAGCAGGGTGGTGCCTTACCGTCCGGCCCACTCTCCGTATTTTCAAACTGGCGGAAGGATGGCAGAATCGAACTCCTGGCCCGTAGGCTCCAGCGCATTTCAAGTGCGCGGCAATATCCCAGATTGCATAACCTTCCATAAACGATCTGCGGCCAATACAGGCCTGTTAGGTATGTGCAGAATCATACAGTAATTCAATCGGCGGAGTCGAACCGCAGTATTACCTACTCTAATCGGACGGTTTGCCGGTCTCTCCTAACCTCGAATACATAATGTACCGGCTTTCTTCCAAATCTTAAAACATAGTATAACAGATGTTTATCCGTCTGTCAACATATAAATGGTGCTTCGAGGTGGGAACGATCCACCGGCCTATCGGTTATCAACCGATTGCTCTACCACTGAGCTACCGAAGCATAAAAGGGTTTTTGGGCGCCCAGCTATCCTTTTCTCCAAAGGCCTTGCTGGATTGTCTCGAACAAGAGAGCTCATCTATATTTCGCGCAAAATGTGTTTCGTACTACTGACGCTACTTAGGACTCGTTTAAGATCTTGCCGTCTATCCCAAAACTGGCCTCCCCTGTGGATTTTCACCACCGGTTAAACTGTGAGAGCTTTACAAGTGTCTCCTATCGTTGGCCAGTCATGACCTATTGTCAGAGGTTGCATAGCGACCTAATCAGCACATTGCGTATGACTAGTACGCCTGTTTGCTTCTTGTCTACTACTACCTTGCAGGGAACTGAGAGCTCACTGTTCCATCCTTTACGGAGGGAGATAAAATCTATTACCGTCCGGACTTTCACCGGAAATATACACCTGCGTCTCGGTGCCTTGCTTATGCTCAAGCCGCTCAAAGGATTTGCTCCGGCTATCGACGATAAATTTAAGATGCAGTAAGGAATCGAACCTCGTTGTCTAGTTTTCACAATCTGTTGTTAGTTGCAACTAACTCGGAGTGTACGTCGACGCTAGACTAGCCCACGCTCTGCAAATATGGCTCCGCATCTGGGATTCGAACCCAGCTAATCATTGATTAACAGTCAAGTCCGTGCGCCTAGCTCGGATTCTGCGGAATAGAACTGGTAGAGGATACTGGGGTCGAACCAGTGACCTTCTGCTTGTAAGGCAGTTGCTCGTACCAACTGAGCTAATCCTCTATAATATGGTGGACCGTGACGGTTACGATCCGTCTTCTCCTACGTGCAAGGCAGGAATAATACCCAGTATACTAACAGCCCGAATCAGTGTTTTGCTACTCGCACAACCGAGCCCAAAACTGAGTAGTTACCCTGTCCAACTGTTTCCATATGGTAAGAAACAATAAAACTCCCACGATACTTTCAAGGCTCCCGGATAGTGGGACTTGTGGTATGGTCTAGACCATCGTGCGCACCCTGCCGTTCTGGTATTAGCAATGACCCACTTTCTATAAGGTAAAAGTGTAAACCTTGTGTTCTGGAGCGGGATAAGGGAATCGAACCCTCACCAGGAGATTGGAAATCTGCAGTTCTACCATTAAACTAATCCCGCATAAAACTTTTGGTGCCCCCCAAGAGACTCGAACTCTCATGACTTTCGTCGGCGGCTTCTAAGACCGCGGTGTCTACCAATTCCACCAAAGGGGCTTAATACTGGTGCCCAGTGAGAGAATCGAACTCCCGATATCCTCATTACAAGTGAGGCGCATTACCACTCTGCTAACTGGGCGTAAAACTTTACTTACGTGCTTCTAATTCTGCAATGCGCTTTTGAATCTGCGCCTTGATCTTTTTCTTAGAAGTCTTTTCTAACATAGTTTGTAACTGTGTTAAATTCAATGGACCTAACCGTGTCTTACCAGTGCGTGTCTGCATTGGATTTGCTTTCTTAACTGCCATTTACTTCTCCTAATTATGGATGCGGACGTTGGAATCGAACCACCCCGATAGCTTATGAGACTATCATGCGCCACTACACTTCTACCGCAATTGATCTTTCTAACTGTTACTATTATATAGTCAACGATTTTTCACGTCAACCTTTAATTTGGCGCCTCGTAGGGGAATCGAACCCCTATGTTCCACTAGACAGGCGGACATAATAACCACTATATGAACGAGGCAAAACTTTGGGTTGTCTAATGAGTATCGATCTCATACTACAATCTTCACAGGATTGGGTGCTACCACTACACTATAGACAACATTGAACCATATAGGAATACACTCACCACCTTGGCAGTTCCGTGATCAACGGCCGGGAATTGAACCCTGTATTCTTTGAAGAATGTGTTTTTGTATGGTATTTCAATTTGGTAGGAGAAATTCGTTTTGATGTATAAATACTTGTATGACTAATAAAACATCTTATCCTTGCTCCTGCGTAGTTTGTCGAGAACCCAAAACCTCTAAAGGAATACATTCTCATTATCTTATTTCTCATACCAAAGAAGGCAAACTACGAAATCTTAAAAATGGCAAACTTGGACAAATATCTGCTGTTAAGGCAAATAATAAAAAATTAAAATCTATAAAATTAGATTATATCCAGTCTCCGTCTAAATGTATTCAATGTAATTTAGCACTCGAATACAAAAGAAGACATAACAAATTTTGTTCTACATCTTGCTCTGCTGTGTATTACAATAAAGATAGAAAAGGTATTGCTATAGACCTCAACCGAAAACAAAAAATCTCAAAGGGCGTCCAAAAATATAATAACGAAAACCCATTGCCGCAATATTCAAAAGTATCTTTTTGTCATCAATGTGGTACTGTTATTAAACACAGTCACCGCAAAACCTGTTCAGATGAATGTAAGTCATCTTTAATTTCCGATAAGATAATTAAACGCATCAAAACCAATCGCAGAAGCAATTACAGAAGAGATAAAAAATCTTATTTAGAACAATCATTTGAACGATGGTTAGTTGATAATAAAATATCCACCAAGTACATTGACGAACACTTTATTAAAAATCATCTAACAGGTAAATGGTATTTTGTTGATTATTATTTCCCTACCGTAAATCTTATAGTAGAACTTGACGGTAAACAACACGAAAAGCCTAAACATAAAGAAGCAGACGAACTGCGTGATGCATATATACAAACCCATTTAGGCATTACTGTATTTAGAATATCATACGACGAATACCAAGCAGGTAGTAAAATAAAACAACTGTTAAAATTATTACAACATACTAAATTGCACTCACTGAATGTAATTTAATATGTTGGTGAGGGCACAGAGATTTGAACTCTGATAGTCCGGGTAAAAGCCGGATATTCTAGCCATTGAATTATACCCCCATATATGTATAAAGATGTTTAACGTGCCTATCCTTAATCATACATGGGATTAAAGATGACACTAAAGTTTAGTACTCTTCACTTTGGTTTCTCCTAAAAATTTACTACTATAAAATAGACTCTGCCGAGTTGCACAGCATTTACCGTACGTGTTTTTGACTGGCCTGGCTCTCACTTATCCAGTTTCAAGAGGTTATACGATCTCAAAGTTCCTACACGAGTCTAAAAATGGCGTCACAGTCTACCCAGAAGAAGTTGACTTTCTCGTGTCCTTTACACACTAACAGCTTTGAACTGAGAGATTAGTGTAACTGGAACTGCGACATAACTTGGTGAATGTTGTAGGATTCGAACCTACTAAGCCATAAGGCAACTGGGTTACAGCCAGCCGAGACACTCCCACGTCCCCGAACACTCATTATTTGGTGTCCCTAACGAGATTCGAACTCGTGTACCTGCCGTGAAAGGGCAGTATCCTAGGCCGCTAGATGATAGGGACATATTGGTCGGAATGGTAGGATTCGAACCTACGGCCTCCTGCTCCCAAAGCAGGCCGTCTAGCCAGACTGACATACACTCCGATAAAGAACCTTTGAGCACCAGCTATGCTAGCGACAAAGGCCGTATTAAAATATTGCAGTGAGGACTCGAACCTCTCAAGTTGCGATCTTGACGGCTGCCGCCGCTGTAGGTGCCCACCTAAAATACTGCAATCTGTTAACGCACTCATATGAATGCGTATAATAAAGCACTCTAGGGGCAATTTCTTCCCCACACGTTACCTACCCGTGTTAGAATGCTTTATTATAACAAGTATTTTCTTTCCACAAAAGGAAATGCCATCCACTTGTCCGCCAGTTCAACATACAATCTTTAATGTGCCTTGTCTTGGACCTCGTTTCCTAGACACATAAAACAAAAAACCCTAAGTCTTTCGATCTTAGGGTTCTTAAAGTTTTGGATTTTGTTATTTACTTAATAACCATCCCATCCCTCTCGAACCCTAATACAATTACTCGGTGTGCGATCATTGCCGCCAAATGTCTCAATCGCTGACCAATAAGACATCGTGGCAAGTAGTTGCACTTGTTTCGATCCTCTAAATTGATGTTGCGTTGTAAACATTGTCTTTTCCCTTTAATTAATTTCTTACTATGTAGCTATTATATTATCAAATTTAGTTGTTGTCAACCTCTTTTGATAATTTATTTATCTTTTATTTATAAGATTATTTATCAATCTCTAAATATGTAGCTATTATATATTGAAAATAATCGCCTGTCAACCATTATTTTCAATTATTTTATTAAGCGTACGATTCGCCAGTAGCTGGACCTTCGCGATGGATCACGCGACCTTCTTCATCGATTACTTTAGCACCATGGTGATGACTGTGCTTAACGTGTGCTACAGCATCTTCGAATAGATCAAATAATACCTCTTCAACTTGCAATATGCCTTCTACCCACGTGTCTTTTCTTACTTTAAATTTGCTCATTATATTACTCCATTAAACAGTTGTTCCCATATCCTACGGGTTTTATTAGTGTATTTATCTAAATTACGTTGATTTAACCAAACATTAATATCTGGAAATTGATATGTTAACATCATTTTACTGGCTATCTCATCGCTTTCTGCTGGACGAGCATTAAACCATCTAGTTGCCCACGGTATTTCGTAACTGCCCACTACTGGCACACCTTGACTGATTAGGTCAGCTGATACTATATTAAATGTTTCGCTGAAATTACATTGTAGGCCAATATCCATTTCGCTGCATAGATCTAAGAATCCATCACGCTGACGCCACTCGTGTCCGATCATTTGATGTCCACGATCATACAGGTGTTGGAAAAATCCACGTAGATTGTTTAATACTGGATCACCTTTCATTTCAATACGTCCCACATTAATATGGAATCTTAATTTTTTGTTCAGTTGATCGGCAAACTTTACTGCTGCCACTGCTTGCACCATATGATTCTTTAATGGGCGAACTGCACCAAAACAGGCAATGTCTATATATTCTTTATTATGATCGAATGTCTTTGTTTTATAATCTTTTGGGTAATAATTTGGCATATACACCACACGATTTTTTGTAGTGGTATTTGACCAAGACTGGCTAAGTCTTAAGAATGTCTGTACTTCGTCTAACATGCGTGGAGCATTTACGCCAATAGTAATCTGCGGATAGGTAACGTAATCACCTAACCAATCCATGGCCATTCCTTCGCCAGCCATAAACGGCATTTCACTATGCAAGCGAATGATCCACTTTACTCCGGGATGTAGTTTAGTTAGGACAGCAAACTTTTGTGGTACTACCCAAAGTGCTTCAATAATAACATGTGAAGGTTTATGTTTTTGGACTAATCGATCAATACAGTTATTGTCAATCGCTACTTCTAATACAGATTCGATGCCCGATTCGTTTAGCATCTGTTCCATGAAACTTGCCGAGTTGAACAGCCCCGTGGATAATCCTTTAGGGCTGTGTGTTATTTCATTATAATCTTCTCGGCGTTTAAGAATGAATAAAATTTTGGTGGCCATTGTAATCTCGCTTTCAATATGATACTCTTATTTATGTGCGCATATATTAAATTAAGATTACAGTGACTAATATAATTTCTCAACAGTGTTGGAACTCTTAGCAACAATCATGTGTTGCCATTTGTCTAGATTATTAGTAATATATTCCGGAAAGTAATCGTCAACTTCAACGTACTCAAACCGTTCTTGCCCATTAAATCCAGCAATGCCCACTTTGTTGTCAATCATCCAATCAACACTTAGAGCATCTACATCACCAATAATGCCCGCGGTTTCTGTATGAGCAAAACTGAAGATTTTATTTTTGGTAAATTCGGTATCACCAAAATATGTAAAGTGCCATCCTGCTAGATCTAATATACAGAATTCTGAATTACAATAGTTTAGCGGTAAACCTTTTGACCCATGGAATGTTAATGCTCTTTCTGCCTGTGGATCTGTAAACACTCTTCCGCGTGTTACCATAATATTGCGCTGACGGGTTGATGGTTGTACCATCATATAGTTCAGTTTGAAATAGAACAAAGGAATCCCAAGAATGTATCTATCGTAATCATTGGTATCTTCTTTAATTGCTTGTATTGCAGCGGCACTAGGGATCTCATCACAGTCCGAAACAATAACAATATCTTCCGGAGTTAGGTCAGTAAGCCCCCGCTCGATAGATTTGCGTTGCCACCGTTCAATTACCCAAGAATCGCCTGTTAGGGGAACATCGGTATTTTTCAAGTGACGTATTTTGCTGGCATACTTTTCAAAGCGTGCCCAGTTTTCTTCTAATAAGAAAGGCTTAGGTCTTCCACTGTGAGTTGAGCTAGCTTCTGAAATAACAAAGTAATCTACCGTATCCCAAAGCTCATTTAACCGCAGCTCTAGTAAATCAAATTCGTTATAAAATGTAAAGCAATCAAATATTTTCATAATTTCTTTCGTAATCTCTTGTAAGGTGCTTCTATTTAACGTATACTATAACACAAGGAATATTTTCTGGTCAAGTACAAAACCATTAAATACCTATATAATAAAGAAAGGAAAACGATGAATTTTGCGTTAGTAAGCCTTAATGATAGAAACTATCAACCATTGGCTGATATTACGTGGGAACAGAATAAAGTCGTATATGCTGATTTACATGGGTACGCCCACGCTTGTAAGACAGAAGGATTTTATAATGTTGGAGTTGGATTTGAAAAGATCTTCTTCCTACGTGACATGATGGAAAGTTATCCGGACATCGATTGGTTTTGGTGGACTGGATGCGATACAATGATTACCAATTTAACTATCAAGTTGGAAGATAGAATTGACAATGATTACCATTTTATCATAGCAGCAGATTGTAATGGTCTTAACGCAGATAGTCTATTGGTCAGAAACACGCCCGAAGGTCGCGGCTTTATAGATATGATTATTTCTAAACACGATCAATATAAAGCACACGTTTGGGCAGAACAGCAGGCCATCATCGATTCACGAGACGAGTACAAAGATATAATCAAAGTATTACCTCAAAAACTAATCAATGCATATGAATATTCATTATATCCAGAGTGCAAACCGATAGATCAAACAGGTGCAAGTGGACAATGGGAGCAGGGAGATTTATTAATCCACTGGCCCGGACTATCATTGCCGCATCGAATTAATTTAGCAAATCATTACATGGGACAAATAATCAAATGAAAGAAATTTTAGATCAAGTTAGAAAATACGTAGAAGATAAACAAGCAGCCAAAACATGGCGTGCTGGTGAGGACTTTGTTAATTACGCAGGTCCATTGTTTGACGCAGAAGAAAGTGTGGCCGCAGTAGAAACCCTACTCAAAGGGTGGTTAGTCATGGGCAATGATTGCTCACGTTTTGAGAATAAATTTCCCAAGTACTTTGACAAGACAAATGGCGTGTTAACCAACAGTGGTTCAAGTGCTAACCTATTGATGATGTCAGCACTGAAAAGTAAACGTGGACATAATCTACCAGTAGGTACTAAAGTACTAACACCTATTGCAGGATTTCCAACAACACTTAATCCAATGTTACAAGTGGGCTTTGTTCCTGTGTTTGTGGATATTGAGTTTGACACATTAAATTTAGATTTAGATCAAGCAGAGGCAATTCTAGCAGCAGATCCAGATATACGTGTGATTACATTTGCACATGTCTTAGGCAATCCGCCAAACATGCGACAACTGATGGCACTTGTTGAAAAATACAATTTAATCTTATTAGAGGATTGTTGTGATGGACTAGGCACTACCTACGATGGCAAACCATTAGGTAGTTTTGGTGAAATGGCCAGTTGCAGTTTCTACCCAGCACATCACATCACCATGGGAGAAGGCGGCTTTGTTGCCTGTAACGGTAAGGTAACAGAAGACATCCTGCGCAGTTTCCGTGAATGGGGTCGTGGCTGTTACTGTGTAGGACCAGAAGCAAACAAATTGAAATGCGGTAGTTGTAAGACACGCTTTAGCAATTGGATTCCTGCGTTGAAAGATGAAATCTTTGATCACAAATATGTATATGATGAAATTGGTTACAACATCAAACCAATTGAGCTACAGGGTAGCATGGGCCTTAAGCAATTAGATAAATTGCCAGTGATCGAAGCACGCCGTAGAGAAAACTATTCAGCGTTGTTTAGTGTATTTGAAAAATATGAAAAATTCTTTATGTTACCACGTGCTCGTGAGCATAGTGATCCAAGCTGGTTTGCCTTTGCATTAACTATTCGTCCAGATGCGCCATTTAAGCGTGCTGATATTGTAGACTTCTTAGAAGATGCTAAGATCCAAACACGCCCTTACTTTGCTGGCAATATCATGTTACAACCTGCTTACGATCATCTAATGGATCCGCAGACTGCTCGTGATCAATTTCCAGTAGCAACACATGTGATGTTAAACACATTCTTCCTTGGTACCAGTCCTGTTGTAACACTAGAACAGATTGCGTACATCGGAACGATCGTTGATCAATTTATGAGTAAATTTGCATGAACAAACAAGACCTAATTGATTTTGAAACTGAAATAGGCAACAGATTTAATAACAAAGAAATCCGTGCGCCTATTCACTTATATGATGGTAATGAAGAACAGATCATACAGGTATTTGAAAAGATCGATATTAAGAAAGATTGGGTATGCTGTACTTGGCGCAATCATTATCAGGCATTGCTGAAAGGCATTCCAAAAGATCTATTGCGTGAGCGTATTTTAGCGGGCAAGAGCATGGTTATGAACCTGCCAGAATACAAATTTATATGTTCAAGCATAGTCGGTGGCATTCCTAGTATTGCTACTGGACTAGCACTAGCAGCCAAACTGAAAGGCACCGGAGAACACGTTTGGTGCTGGACAGGAGATATGAGTTCCGAAACAGGTGCATGGAGTGAAGCGTATCGTTACGCAATTGCGCAGGATCTTCCTATCACATTTGTTGTAGAAGATAATGAACTTAGCGTGCTAACTCCAACACACGAGATGTGGGGATCTAAACGTTGGTATCTTCCTGATGTAGTAGGAGAGTACTATGAAGACTCACATCTAATATATTACAAATATCACAATGGCAAATATCCGCATGCTGGAGCCGGAGTAAGGGTTCAATTCTAATGAATGAAAATCAAATATATAATCAACAGTTAGTGGCCGCAATGAACTGGCTAGCAGAACAGCCAAATACATTGTTTCTTGGGCAAGCAGTACGCTACGCTGGCACAGGCTGTTATGAAAGTCTGGTTGAAGTACCTGATGAGAAAAAACTAGAATTTCCAGTAGTTGAAAATTTACAAATAGGTGTTAGCACAGGATTGGCAATCAACGGGATTGTTCCTGTCAGCATAGTACCGCGTTGGAACTTCTTAATCTGTGCCACGGATCAAATTGTAAATCATCTAGACAAGATGTCTATACTAAGTGATGGTCGATGCCAACCTAAGGTAATCATTCGCGTGGCTGTGGGATCAGAAAATCCAGTAGATCCGCAGGATCAACACAAGGGCAATTTCAGTGACGCATTTCGTTTTATGTGTAAGACCATAGACGTCATTGAATGCTTTACTCCGGACAGTATTCTACCTGCTTATCAAAAAGCATATAATCGCACAGATGGTCGTAGTACCATCGTTGTTGAATTTTCGGATTACGGCAAATGAAAGTAGCTGTATTAGGAGCAGGCGGATTCCTGGGCAGTTACATTACCTCACATCTGCAATCGGACGGGTATGATGTATTACCCATAACTAGAGATACATTAGATCTAACTGATTATACTACCGTTGAAGAATGGCTGGATAAGACTCGGCCTGATGCAGTTATTAACTGTGCCACTGCTGGGCGCAAAAATGTTAACAATATTGTGTATGCTGATATACAGAATAATATTTCTATCTTTCTAAATTTCTATAACAATAGCAATTTATTTGGAAAGTTTATTAACATAGGATCGGGCGCAGAATTTGATAACAGTAAGCATATCATCTCAGCCAATGAAGAGAACATACTTACTGCTAGACCTACAAGTAGTTACGGATACAGTAAGAATATAATTGCTAGAATGATATTAGATAAAGATAATTTCTACACGTTGAGATTGTTTGGCTGTTTTGATTCCAGCGAACCCAAAGATAGTTTGTTAAGAAAGTGCATGACCCACGAATACATTCCTGTACAAGATAAAGGATTTGATTTCTTTAGTGCCAGAGACTTCTATCGAGTACTATTGCATTACTTAAATAACCAAGTATCAATTAAAGATGTCAACTGTGTCTATCAAGAAAAATATAAATTAATGACTATATTAGATAATTTCAGAGTATATCATAATATATTTGTTACATTAGATTTAGCATCAGGTGGAAAGGACTATACCGGAAACGGTGATCGATTAGCATCTCTAAATATTCCATTAGATGGATTAGAGCAAGGATTAAAGGATTATAAATGAGCAAGAAGATTGTATATGTTACAGGGTGTTTAGGGTTTATTGGATATCACGTTACCAAAGCCTGTTTAGATCAAGGATGGCACGTTCGCGGGATTGACAGCGGCACTTATGCTGCCAACTGGAATTTATTAGATGAATTACAGGAATATGATAATTTCGTATTTGAACAACAAGATATCAATTATCTGGATATGTTATACGAATGTGATTATTTCATCAATACTGCGGCTGAAACACACGTTGATAACAGTATTGCATCAAGTGGCATTTTCTTAAAGAGTAATGTAAACGGTGTTCATAATATCTTAGAGTTGATTAAATCTAAAAGTAGACTACGTATGCCAATCCTACTACACTTTAGCACAGACGAAGTCTATGGTGATATTGTAGAAGGTGCTCACACTGAAAAAGATTTACTTAAACCTAGTAATCCTTATTCAGCTACCAAGGCCGCAGCTGATATGCTGATTACTGCGTGGGCCAGAACATACAAAATTCCGTATGTTATCGTACGTCCAACAAACAATTATGGGATTGGGCAATATACTGAAAAGTTTATTCCGCATACTATTAAGCATTTAAACCTCGGCCAGAAAGCTCCCCTACACCAAGGCGGCACTCCTGTTAGAACATGGCTACACGCAAGTGACACAGCCGCAGCAATTATTAAGATAATTGAAGCAGGTGTAGTAAATGAGATTTACAATATCTCGGGCAACTACGAAGACCAAAATATTGTAGTGGCCAAAAAGATTATTGCGCAGATGGGCCTGCCAGGTGATCCTTTAGATTATTTAGATCTTGGGGTCACTCGTCCGGGTCAGGATGTACGCTATGCCATCGATGATAGCAAACTGAAAGCACTCGGATGGCAGCCAACGGCTAACTTTGATATTGCACTTGCTCCTATAGTTGATTACTATCTTGAGACCTTTATTTGGTAATGAATATGGAAAGTAGAGAACTAGGCCTTCCGGGTGTAAAATTAATTACATTAACTAGACATAAGGATTTCCGTGGCTGGTTAAATGAGACCTGGCGAGATTCCTGGAATGAAGAACTTGGATTGAATATAAACTTTGTCCAAGACATGTGGTCTGTTAGCAAGAACAAATATACATTAAGAGGCATGCATGCCCTTAAAGAAGAAGCAGCACAATATAAATTGATAATTGTACTGCAAGGTGATATATTTGATGTAATTGTCGATGCTCGGAAAGATTCGCCTACTTACAAGAAACACATATCGGTAACACTATCAGGTGACATGCCCTATTTGATTCTAGTACCACCAGGCTGTTATCACGGGTATCTTACACTAACAGATAATGTAATACTAGGATATAAAGTTGATCAGTATCATTCAGCGGATCTAGATTCCGGAATACATTGGGCCGATCCTGAAGTAAATATTCCTTGGCCGTTAAATGGCGCCGAACCGATCATCAGCGACAAGGATAAGAATCAACCACTGATCTCTCAACTATGAACATATTGATAACAGGCGGCTCTGGATTTCTTGCAGGGCATTTAACAGCATATCTAAAAGATCAACATACTATCTATGCTCCTACTCGAAAAGAATTAGATTGCTTGGATAAACAATCAGTTGATACGTTCTTCCAACAGCATAGTATAGACATTGTAATACATACAGCGTTGACAGGAAGAGAAAACTTATTCTCCTCTGATCCTCAATATCTTATTGACAGTCTATTAATGTGGCGCAATATATACTACAATAGACATAGATACACTCAACTGATACAATTTGGATCAGCTTATGAATTAGATCTAGCAGTTGATAATGTAAATGCTACACTAGCTGATGTTAGAAATACCTTGCCAAGAAACAGCTATGGCTATGCTAAGAATATTATGGCAAGGGTATGTGCTGATACTGATAATTTCTACACATTAAGATTGTTTGGCAATTTTCACTACACTGAAAAAGAATTTAGATTCTTTAGAAAATTATACACATCTACTAATTTCGTAATCAACGAAGATAAATGTTTCGATTACTTTAATCTAAACGATGTGCTCAAGGTAGTTAAATTTGTCATAGACAATAGACCAGATAGTAGAGATATTAATCTAGTTTATAAAGAAAAATATATGCTGTCCGAGCAGGTAACTATGTTCTGTGATATTAACAATATATCTCCCAAGATAGAAACTAAATCGCTAGGTGTTCCATTAACCGGCGACCATAGTACACTCTATTCATTAAACATAGAACTAGATGGACTAGCTGCTGGATTCAAAGAATACAATAAATTATGAAAATAAGAATATCCTATCATATAGTAGCACAAGGCGGGTGGCAAGAATTAACCAACAATTGTATTGCTAAAATGACCGCGGCTGGGTTATGGGAGTCCGCAGATGAAATACATATGATGTGTCATTATACTCCGGAACTATTTACAGAATTTAAGAACGCACATTCATCCGATAAAATAATTTGGCACTTCTTTACTGACAGTATTAAATCACGAGGTGAGAGTTTTTCTAATCATCGATTGAAAGAGATATGTGATAGGGATACAGAAGAGTGGGCAGTATTAAGATTGCACAATAAAAGTTCTAACTATGTTAATCATCCTGAACAAGACATTGCCTTTACCTGGAGAGATTCAATTGAGTATTGGAATATTGTTCGCTGGTCTTTACTCTATAGCAAACTAGAAGAAGGTTTTGATGCCGCCGGGCAACAATGGCTAACAGAACCGTGGCCGCATTTTTGCGGTAACGTTTGGTGGGCCACCAGCAGTTACATACGCAGGTTACCATTACTACCATTGCCCACTTCACCTAACAGTCCTACTGTATTAGACATGCGAGGTTGGACTAATAGACACGAAGCAGAAGCATGGGTTGGACTAGCATCAGCTAACGCTTGGTCTGCGTGGCCTAATCTAACAGATTGGGGATGTCCCGGAAAAGGTATAGGATGGACAGTCCCAAATACACCATTTAACAACAAGGAAACACTATGAAAATAGCATTAGTAACGCATCACACACCAAACTATCAAGAGATGGCAGATATCACTCGTCCGGTTAAAGTACGATATGCTGAGAAGCACGGTTATGCAGATTTTGTAAAGACTGACGGCTTCTTAAATCTTCCGGGAGTACATCCTAGTTTTGAAAAGGTATTCTATCTATCAGAACTGATGAATGATAATCTGGATATAGATTGGTTTTGGTATTCTGGATGTGACTGCTTAATTACCAACACTGACATTAAATTAGAAGATTTAATAGATACTGATTATCATTTCATTGTAACCAAAGACGATCACGGTATTAACGGTGATGTGTTCTTTATTAAGAATAGTCCAGAGGGTAGAGAATATATGAAACATCTCGAAGCCCCGCACAATTCAAATACTGAACAAGGTCATATGTGGGACGATGAACACAATCCTAAGTGGCGTGCTATCACAAAATATATTTCACAAAACAAAATGAATTCATATGATCTAAGATGGTATCCACATAAGGCTCAGATAGATCAAGTAGGCGGAAGGGTAAATTGGCAACCTGGCGATTTTCTAATACAAGCAGTAACCGGCTACTTGCCAGGAGTAGCCGTTGGATCTAGGGAGCTGTATGATTGGAAATTAAATATCTTACAGTCCCATGTTAACGATGTTATTTAGGTAATCTTCCCATACGTTTGATTTCGTCGTCTGTACGTTTACGGACGATGAATTCAATAGCACACTCCGCAATGCTGTGATATGTTTGATCAAAGCGTTGTACATTATATATAAATGCCGAATTAATCAATTCAACTTTAAGAATTTCAACTTTGTCTTTATATTGATATAAGAATTCAAGTAGGTTAATACTCACAGGACTCCAACTCTTATCTTTTGAAATTGTCCACGATGTTTTATGATCTGGATTATGTGTGCTGGGCCACACACCTTGCTCATATAGATCTTCGTCTGGAATAGTTGTAATAATATACCCACCTGGTTTACAGATACGTATCCAATTATCAAATGCTTCATATGGATCGTGTAGATGTTCTAAACAATGACTACTATGAACAAAGTCGTATGATTCGTCTTTTGCGTTAGTCATTAGTTGTGCGTCACCGTCCTCTAAATCCCAAGGCTTTAGCGATGTCATTAATGGAAATTGTTGTGAGTATTTTGACAGTGGGTCTGGTCCACATCCGATATCAATACCTTCACCTTTGAAATATGTATTAGCAAAACGTGCGTCTTGTAGTCGACGAATAAGTGCTTTAGAAGTTTCTTGCATAATGGTCCTTAGAGTTATTTTATTATTATACAGGATATTTAACGTATGTCAATCTATTATGTACCAACATTTGATTAATTATATGCTCAGTAAATAGTAGTACACTAGGAGCAAGTAATGAACGAAATCTTTAAAATTATCGGTGATTTAGGCATGCCAGTTGCTGCTGCACTAGCAGGCGGCTATTTTGTTTATCTTACTATAAAATTGCTACTACAAGGTGTATTGGGTAGTATCAAAGGCATGGCTGGTATTATCACAGCCCTAGACAATCGTGTTAAGACAATGAACCACGATGTTATACGTATTGATACTATCGTTAGTAACGCACTTGGTTTAAAACCAGACACAGACCGTATTGCTCGTGCAGACGGTAAGACGGATGCTCGTAGGGACTAATATGAAAGAATACTTTACATTTGAAAATTTACCATTAACGATAGTAGGGGCGTTAATTGCCTGGTCGTGGATCGTTACCTTTACAGTGATATTTTCTTAAATGAAATACTTAGACTATGGTTGGGATTTATCTAAAGACGGATTAGTGTTTGATCACGAGCTTGACATAGATGCATTAGGGTGGAAAGAAGGTGACTATTTTGTGATCAAAAAGGTCGATGGAAAAAATATGTTGGTTAAACTTGACCCGCTTCTGAAATTCCTAAAAGATGGACGGAGAAATTGATGGATATAGTGGATTTAGTTAACAAGTATGGCTTTCCAATTGTCATGGCAGTGGGCATGGGATTTATCATCAAATATGTATGGGAATGGGCCACAAAAGAAGTAAAACCTGTCATATCTGACGCAAATACTGTGCTTATTGCCTTAATTGATCGCATACGTATGTTAGACAACGATTTGATACGTTTGAATCAAAAAGTTAATACAGTATTACATCTACGTGGTAAGATCATCGAACACGAACGTGTAGAAGCTGAAAAAGAAATTAATGCTCGTGCGCACATCGCAGAACCTGAGCATAAGAAAAGAAGAACAAAAAAACCAACTGAGGATGATAATACTGCGGCAGCTGGCGAAAGCTAATTACTTACTAGTTGCCCTAAATGTTCCGTCCCAGTTTTCTGGTTTACCTTCTTCCATACGCTCTATCATATTATAATAGTATTGACGCATTTCTGTAGGACCGTCTTTCTTTAGCTGTTTAGCTAGGAATATAGCACCTTCCCATTCGCCATTATAGTAAGCCAGTAAATATTTCTTATGTAATTTATAGTGTTCAGGTTGATAGGTTGATAGTGTGTAGATCTTAACACCTTCTGTCTTACCTTTAACAGCAATGCAATCTAATTCTACTGTAGGGAATTCGTCTTCAACCTGTGCTGCGGTATCAGGACCTAGTATCATCTTAACACCGCATGGCTTGCTCTGTCCTTCTAAGCGAGATGCCAAGTTGACAGCATCACCAAGACAAGTATAATCGAAACGTTGACTGCTACCCATATTACCAACGACGACCACTCCTGTATTAATTCCCAATCCCATTCCGAAAGCTGGGATACCCTCTGCTGTAACTTCTTTATTAAATGCATCTAAGCTCTCCATCATTTCTAGTGCTGTTCGAACGGCATTCTTAGCATGTTGCGGATCATCAAGAGGGGCATTCCAAAAAGCCATTTGCGCATCGCCGATATACTTGTCTAGGGTGCCTTCATTCTCGATAATCTTTGCTGTCATTGCTGTCATATAACGGTTCATTATTTTAGTAAGTCCTTGAACATCTTTGCCGTAATGCTCGCTAATACTCGTAAAGCCCCTGACATCTGTAAACATGATTGATAATTCACGTGATTCCCCTCCTAATGTTAATAGTTCTGGATTCTTCTGTAATTTCTCTACCATTGCCGGTGATAGGTATGTGCCAAACTGTTTCTTAATTTGCTGCTTCTGTAAAAACTCACTTATAAACTTCACACCATAGGCATGTAATGATACTAATACTATGCCCACAGTAAATGCAGTAGCATCAAATAGCCATAGACCGTGACTAAATGCGTACATACTACCTGCGATACCACCTACTGATAATACTACAACACTTGCTAATCCCACGTAGGTCCAACGTGTTAAGAACAATAACAACAAACCAACTAGAGCCAATGCTAATATTTCAGCACTATCTGCCCAGTCTGGACGTTCAATGTGTACGTTGTTGGCCAATGTACCAACAACAGCAGCCTGCATGTCTTGTGGCCATACCGGTCCCATGCTGGTTGCTACCGGATTAGCTAAACCTGCGGCACTTAGACCTACAATGACCACAGCACCGCCAAAGTCTTTAGGTAAATTAACTGCTGATACCTGTTGTGATTTTTGACTCCAGTCTACCCAGATACGGCCTAGGCTGTCTGTGCTAATAGGATTAAATCCAGGAACACGCATTTTCTCAACACCGTTGGCATTTAGCTTAACTTGAAATGTAGTTGTGTTTACTAGAACACGTAGAACTTCTAATGGAATACTAGGATATAAATTACCGTTACTGGCCACAAACAAAGGTAGTCTGCGGTTAACACCATCTACTTCTGGGAATGTGTTAGCAATACCAACGCCTGCGGCATTCTTTTCTAATTCTGGAATGTTGGCAATAATGCCTGGATAGTTAATTATAGTATCTAAATAGTCACTGCCAATTACAGCACTGCCTGGTTTACGTGGAATATTCTTGCTGGCCTGTGCAGGCATGTTGGTAAGAATAACATTATGTTGTGTTTGCAGTACCGAGGCTAGTGTTGCATCGCCACCTTGACGATCCTTTTCTGGCATCATAATATCCCAAACAACTAGACCAGCATTATGAGCGTATAAACTATCAATTAGATTAGCGTAGATGTCACGCTTAAATGGCCATTGTCCGTACTTGTCTAAGGTTGCTTCATCGATGTTTACAGTGTAGATATTATTAGTGGTGGGAGATTTGCTGGTTATTAGTGTATCAAAGTAGCGTAATCTTACGCTTTCAACAAATGGAGGATCTACTATTCGCAATCCAACAATAAGACAAAGTGTTAATAAAGCAGTCCAAGGACTCAATAAAAGTTTTCTCATAGTCTAGTATTTAACCAAAAGAAAAGCCCCGAAGGGCTTTTATTAATCAAACAGGGCAATTATTAAGGCCAAGAATTCTACAATAATTAACATAATCATAATACTCGCTGGCGTACATTATAGTTTACCTACTAGGTCTAAACTAGGTGCTAGAGTAGCTGAACCTTCTGTCCATTTAGCTGGACATACTTCACCTGGATGTTCGCGTGTGTATTTTGCTGCCTTAACTTTGCGTAGTAATTCTTTAGCATCACGACCTACACCACCTGGATTAATTTCAATGATTTGAATCTTACCATCTGGATCAATGACAAATGTACCACGGTCAGCTAGTCCTTCGCCTTCAATTAACACACCAAACTGTGTAGCAAGTTGATGATTAGGGTCTCCAATCATTGTATATTGGATATTACGGATTGTGTCTGTGGCATCGGCCCATGCTTTATGAACAAAGTGTGTGTCTGTACTTACGCTATATACTTCAACCCCTAGTGCTTGGAAATCACTTGCGTAGACATCTTGTAGGTCTGCTAGTTCTGTTGGGCAGACAAATGTAAAGTCTGCTGGGTAAAAGAACACAATGCTCCATTTACCTTGTAGGGCTTGATCTGAAACTTCGATAAACTTACCTTGACGGTATGCTTGTGCAGTGAATGGTTGAACTTGTTGTCCGATCTTCATATTACTCTCCTTGTTAAATTGTTAATATACATATATTATATATCCAAGTTTACCTATTAATCAAGTGGTTTTAATAGGTTTTTTTAATTGTATTTTTTAATGACCATAATAAATTTTACTTATAGGTTATGAAGTAACAATGATAAATAACTGTATGAAACATATACATCACATTATACCACAATACCTAGGCGGCAACGACGATCCTAGTAATCTAATAGAACTCACTGTAGAAGAACATGCAGAAGCACATCGCTTGCTGTACGAACAACACGGCAATTGGCAAGACTACTGTGCTTGGCAAGCATTGTCTGGACGCATAGGACAAGAAGAAATATTAAGGATGAAACAAGGTATGGCTAACAAGGGTAAGAAACGCACCGATGAAGAAAAAGAAAGATATTCAGAAGGTGCTAAAAAATATCTACAACGGCTAAAGGATGAAGGACGCTGGGAAGAGATTAATAAAAAACGGTCTGAAGCAATGAAAGGAAAAGTAAAATCCGAAGAGCACAAAGCTAATTGGGTAGAAAGTCGTAAAGGACATGCGGTTAGTGAAGAAACTCGCGCAAAGATTAGAGCAACCTTAGCCCAAACTAGAGCCAATAAAAAAGCCCTACCTAAGTAGAGCTTTTTCTTTCATGCACTTTATAGTAAGAACAATTACTTGTTCATTACATACATCGTGACTTCAAACCCGAAACGCATTTCAGTAGCTGCTGGTTTAGTCCACATAATATTTCTCCTTTAGAGATTAATTAAAACAATTTTGTTTGATCACTCTGTAGAACGAACAATTACTTGTTCATTACATACATCGTGACTTCAAACCCGAAACGCATTTCTGTTGCTGCTGGTTTAGTCCACATAGTATATTACTCCTGTATTTGTAAATTAAATTAATAATAACAAATCAGATCATTGGAGATATCGATGTTTTGATAAAGGTCCAACTTGAGATCACTTTAAGTATTACAACAAGTCTGCTAATCTTTTGCTTCCTTGTTACTAGTACTTATATATAATTATACACTAAAATCCCATAAAGTACATACAGAAAATCATTAAAGATTAGTAATCTTTTTGTTTTTCTATTAGATTGGTACGAAAAATGTCCCAGCAGTGTTGCCAAGACCATTTTTGGCTAGCCTGTTCAACCTCATTGCGGTCTAATGTTAGACATCCGTCTATTGCGGTACGTAGATCCCCGCGGAACATATAGCCAGTAACTCCTTGCTCTAATATATCAATAGGCCCCGGTACTGGATATGCCGCTACTGGAGTACCACAGGCTAAGGCTTCTATAATCACGATGCCAAATGTGTCAGTTAAACTAGTAAACACAAATACATCCGCATTGGCATAATATTCTGCTAGACTGGTTCCAAACTTAGCACCAGCAAATATAACATCTGGATACTTGGATTCCAATTCTTTTCGATACGGTCCATCACCTACTACTATCTTAGTACAGTCCGGATAATCTATTTGGCAAAACTCATCTAGGTTTTTCTCTTTACTAACGCGGCCAACACTGACTAAGATTGGGCGACCTGCTACTGTTTCACCTCGGTGCAGGCTGTTAAATATTGAACGATCTACGCCGCGTGTCCAAGGAATGATATCACCATCAAATCCACGTGCCCGCAAATCATCAACCATTGTTTGTGTTGTGGTCAGCACACGACCGCTGTGTTTATGGAACCAGCGCATATAAGCGTAGGTTATCCATTCTGGAATCTTGTACATCTTGTTTAAGAATTCTGGAAATTTGGTATGATAACTGGTGTTATATCTTATACCTAAGAAATCTAAATAACACCGTGAGGCTAATCCTAAGGGACCTTCGGTTGCGATGTGAATATAATCCGGAGCCATCGTCTTAATTTTACGACCAATCTTCCAAGGCCAGCTGAGTTTAACTTCAGGGTAGCCAGGGCAATCAATATGAGCGAACTGCCCGGGATCAAGATAAACAATGCGATACCCATCAGAAGCTGCGTGCGCTTCGATACTTTTAAACGTTGTGACCACGCCATTTACTTGATTCCTTAGATTGTCTGTTATTATTAATATTATTTTTTCAGGCATTGCGCAGTTACCTTAAATGAATCAAACTTTAACCACGAAGTCATCGAAGCGATTGCTGCTTCGCATTCTTGTTGCGTTTTATAATCTATAGTTACGATGCCAGGAATGTCATTTGGATTAGTTATGCTGACGGATAATATCATCAGCAACCACATTATATAGATTTATTCCAATACACTATTTCCCAACGGCCATCATAGTGTTCTACTAGGGCTGAACAACTTTCTACCCAGTCACCGTCATTCATATAGATAATACCGTTTGGCATAGTTTTGATTTCCGGAGTGTGTATGTGTCCACATATTACTCCATCAAACCCACGTTTAGCAGCATAATCAGTTACAGTTATTTCAAACTCAAAGATAAAATCTAATGCTTTCTTTACTTTATGTTTAAGGTATTTACTTAAACTCCAATATCCAAACCCCATTTTGTGGCGTATGTAGTTAAATCTTGTATTGATCCATAAGACAAAATCATAGGCTTTGTCACCTAAGAAACTTAACCATTTGGCTGCACGAGTTATACCGTCGAACATATCACCATGAGTGATAAAATATAAATCACCATCTATGCTACGATATTCTGCATGGTTAACAATATGTATATTTCCCATACGGAATGTTTCAGCAACAAACGGACGAAGGAACTCGTCATGATTGCCAGTTACATAGGTAACACGAACTCCGTGTTTACCCATACCTAATATTCTGCGTATTACGTTTGAATGGCTCTGACGCCAGCGCCATTTATTCTGCTGTATTTTCCACCCATCGATGATGTCACCGATTAGGAATAAATTTTCACAGGTATGATATTTGAGGAAGTCGTTTAATACATCGGCTTGACAGTCTTTTGTGCCAAGATGAACATCTGATATACAGATGGTTTTATATTTGATGATGTCTTTAGTCATGCTAATATTTAAACATAATTAGATTACAACAATATTACAAGAACAAAAATAAACCCGCCGAAGCGGGTTTGTAATAAGATTAAATCCTTACCAAAGTCCATTTGCTACCAAACGACTTACCTTCGGACTTGTGTTTCAAAATTTTCTGAAACTCTAATAACTTGAGCTCTTGGATCTTGTCTGTATCGTGTTCGAGGCACGCTTGATACAACTGTTTTAATAATTTACGTTGTTTCATAACATATCTCCTTTTAGAATGGTATTTATAAAATAAATCAAATAGTTAGATTACAATTTGTGTTACAGTTTGATTACATTAATCTCTTGCGTCGTATTCTTCTATGCGAAGTTTATAATCTACTTTGGTAATTAGATCAGCTATCTCAAGTATTTCAGAACTGTATTTTTTTGAATCTAATTCTCTTTCAATCTTTCTTGCCACATCATGTAGTCTAACTATTGCTTCGCTTAGATTTGTCATTTACTACTCCTAGTTTCTTATGTAACTGTATGTTCCGCAGCCTGTATAACAGTTAATGCTCATACTGCCAGTATTTGGTTGAGAGGGATTTGTTTGTTGTATATTTACTGTAGCACCATTGGTATTGCTCATATTAAGGGTGAAACTCTTGTCAGCGCCTGCATTGCCTGATTGTGTTGCAGTAATAGTATTAGCATTGTTAATACCGAGACCTAGTATATTAAATGTATTATTACTCGCACCGGATTGGGTTATATCAACAGAATTAGCAGCACCACTGAGTGAGGTAATATTCGCAGTTTGACTTCCGTTGCCGTCTTGACTGACTCGCACTGTGTTATTATAGCCGCCGGGCATATCTATATTGGCATTCTTGGCGCCTAGTCCTTGTTGTGTGATATTAATAATAGAATTGTCAAGTGGGCTATCTTTACCTAGAGTAAGATTTATAGAATGTCCATCTCCGTCTTGTGTAATAGTGATTTGGTTATTGCTGCCAACCTGATCTATGTAGATGCCCGAATCGGCCCATGCACTAGTACAAAATAATAAAAGTAAGAGTAGTTTACGCATTAGTTTTGTTTTAGAATAATAATAGTATTATTTCCTTGATTGATACGATTCTTAAATGTCACACTACCCTGTGTCATATAAACTGTGGTGCTTTGATCGTGTGGAGTCTTAACGCACTCTACATTGCTACTGCCGTCTGGGCGACATAGAGTTACACTGGTAGGATCTTGTGCTACTGTGATCTGACTTGATTTAAACCAGTCTGGCAATAACTGCGTTTTTGGATCAAGTTGATTCTTTAATAAATTTTGTGATTCTTCTGCCAGTTGATCTGACAATATGTTAAAGATGTTCTCTAGAAAATACTGTTGAAGCAGTGGTTGATTAAGTGGGTCGGTCCAAACAGGCCCTTCTACATCAAATTCATTCTTTAGGAAATCTTGTTTAAGAAAGTTTTGATCAAGCATATTACCTGCTTCCTTAGTTTCGGCATCACCTTTTTCTATTTTGTGTTTGTCAATTTCTTTAGGTGGGCTAATGATTAATAGATTATTAATAGTATCTAAGGTTAGATTTAATATAGCAGGCTTCATTGGTGCTGTATTACGATTCTCTACCTTGGTGCCTTGGAATGGTTTGGTTAGACTAACACTACCTGCCTCGTTCATAACATCAATAGCACCCGTCTTGCAGTCACGTTCAATATCAACCCAACCTAGGGGACAACTTGGCAATAGGACGATAGTGCTGGCACCAGTTTCGTCTACAGTAGCACTGAAGTCAGTACCGCGCACTGCTATGGTCGCGCTAGGGGTGTTTAAGGCTACCTTACTTGGATCATTGTGTGCAATAGCACCACTAGCATAGCGCACTGTGCCAGCAGTGAATTTCATTGCTAGTTTACCCGATCCTTTCTTTGGATCGTAGACAAAATCATCAATAACTAATTTACTGTTATCATTAACTTCTACTTTGGTTTGATCTTCAAATGTAATACCAACCTTGCCTTTGGTTGTGGCAATAGCATCTGCCATTTCTACACCTTGGCCTTTGGTTCCCGGCAATGTTTTGCTTGCCCGCAGAATACTGCCAGGCACTGATGTTTGTTCTGTGATTGTGCCTACTGAAGCTGTGCTGTCCAGTGAAATGCTGAACAGCACAAGAAGTAGTAGTTTACGCATTACTGTAGCCCTTAGTGAGCGTTAGTATTGATCGTAAAGTTATTGCTGCTGCCTACACTGTGAAGATTTACAGTAGTGTTACCTGCTGCGGCATTTTGTGTGATATTAGTAACGTTGCTTGATCCATCTAAACTAACCACTGCGGTGTTGGTATATCCAGCACTGGTCTGTGCTAGATTAAGAACGTTGCTAGTGCCTACGATAGTAATATCTACACTACCATTGCTGTTAGTTGTAGCAGATTGTCCAGTTGTTAACGCACTACCGCCGATACCTTGATTAACCACAAGACTATTGCTAGCACCAGTTACACTAATAGTTTGACTATTATCGTTACCATTAATAGTAGATACTAAACTGTTATTTGCACCACCTGTGGTAGTTGCTGTAATATTATTAGTATTACCTAATAGATTAATATCAAGATTAGCGTTATTACCGTTTTGAGTAACTGATACATTGTTACTTCCACTTACACCTTGTCCATTATTATTACTATCAATAATAGCTGTAGCATTATTACCATTAACTGTATAGCTAAAGTTGTTGCCATTAGTTACACCGTTAACTGTGCTGGTTTGAATACCAAGGTCTAATGTATTACCAGTACCGACTTGATCAATTGTAACATTATTGCTATTACCAAAGATCACAGAAGGAGTAGTATTACCACTACCTGATCCTTGTATACCACGCATTACGTTGCCGGCACCGTCTTGAGTTACAGTAACATTAGATGTGCTACCGCTTTGTTCAATATAGATGCTGTTATCTGCACCAAATGCTGCTGATGTTGTTAATGCTAAAATTAAACTCAAAAGTTTATATGACTTTTTCATTTGCTTGCTCCTTGACATGTTACTGTCTTAATGATCCGAATGACGGATTCTTATTATTTGGGTCTTACTTACGATAGTCCCAAATTCCTTTCTGTTGACCTTCCTTGATCAACTCTACCACAGCCGCTTCGACTGTGGTCTTAACTGCTAGTGTTTCTGGTTCGTTAATAGTTAAGCCACTTTCAAATTCAAAAGCCTGTGTGCCACCTTTGAAGAACTTCAATACAGCCATGCTGTCTGCGGTACTGTAAATAGTTTTGGTAACGGTTACTGTGGTTAGTACTTTGCCTGTACTAACACTCACCGCACGTAGACTAACTGTTACGATATCTTTTGAATATTGTGTCTGTGGACCAATACCTAACCATTTATAAGCAATGCCACCTGATTCTGTACTGCTATCAAATCCAACAATACCGCCTTCCATAATGATACCGGCAAATTGTAATGGTGCTAGAGGTTTAGCTTCTTTACCTTCATAGGCATCTCGCATCTGTTTAATAATAGTACGTTCTTTGATCAAGTTATCTACGTTTACACGTTCCACAACATCAAACCATTGTCCATGTCCTACTTCTTGTAGAGCATTGATTAAGAATGGCTCAGCACCTTGCGTTACCGCAGTGCTAAAGCTGGCTATGTTTGGTGTATTTCTACGCTGACCGGTCATATCTTTAAAGCTGTAGACTGCCACAGTCACTCTAGGACCTGCTGGAGCCGGAATAGCATCGAACTCTTTTTCCATTTTGTTTTTTGCTAGTTCCGGAGCATGCTCAAGCCCTGCTTTCTGTATAGTAGCACAGCCGTTTAACAATAATAACAATGCGATGATTAATAGTTTTTTCATTATGGTGTAAATGTAAATGATCCTAATGGCACATTGATAGTTGTTTGATTGCCCAAACTATCTGTTACTTGTAATGTTATACTACCGCCATTGTTCTGCCAAAATATTGTATTACCTTGGAAGTTAAATGTTCCACTTGTGGCCGCTCCCGGAGCAAACATAGCTGTGGCTAGGTTTTGACTTACCTGTGCCAGTACACGGCTTTCTAAATTAGTTAAGAATTGATTTAATGGAGTATTAGCTGCTGCGGTGGCTGCGGCTTGTTTAGCTGCTTCTAATGCCTGTTGTATTGCTTGTGTACGGGTATATTCTTCGTTCTGAATGGTTAGCACATAGGTGCCATATCCATTGCCGTTGAAACTTGGACTTTTGAATTGAAAGTCTTGTAGAGGTGCGGCAGACAAACTGGCGACCATTAAAAGATTGCAGATTAGTATTCGAACAATTGTTCGCATTTTCTCTCCGAGGTAGTGTGTAACTATTTACGGAGAGTTTAATCTAGATTAAGTTGGTAGATATCTGTAGAAACAATGAGTTATGTTGGTATATTATTTTGCTAAAGCAGAAATCTTAGGAAATGCTTCAGCTGGTCTAGGTGATATAGGATATGCAGAACTGACAGTAATATTACTCACTTTGATTAGATCTTCTAAACTATCGGCATAATTTGTGTGTGCCGGAGATTGACCGGCATGAATAAACAGTATACCCATTCCTGCCGCTTTAGCTCCAAAATAGATGTCTAAGTTAGCTAACCCGTGATAGTATAGTGCATTTTTTGGATCTTTGTTTTTTAATGCTTTTTCTATTTCAGGAATATACCTATTATTAGATCCCCATAGTGCTCCTATAGTAGCAGTAGCATCTGATGCGATCTCGTTGGCCATATCTGGATTAGCGTTCATTCCGGCTACTATATGTTCCATAGAATACCCGCTTTTACCTGCCCCTTTAATTAATGAACTGTATTTGTTCATAAAGTTTGCAACTGCTGCCGAATACGGAGCAATATTTGTTTTTACATCATCATCACTAAATCTTCCAGCAGTTTTTCCACCTTTAACTTCAATTTCGCGATTATCACTAATAACTGTTAGGTCACCTTTTACACCTTTAGTTAAATTTTTACTATGTGTGGCAAATAGAATTTCTCCTGGACCAATTCGTTGCCCTGGTTGATACATTAACATATCATCAAAATAATGAGCTACTTCAGGTGATGTATTATAATAAGGAATAATCTTTGAAAGATCACTAGATGTTGAAGTTAACGCAGCTATACTTATTAGCTTGTCTTCTTGTAATCCACGGATTATATCTTTAATCTCTTGTGAGGTTAATCCGTTTCCAATCATAAATTTAGCCATTACTTTATAATGTGCTCTAACATCGCGATCTTCTACATTCGAAAGGGGTGTAGCAACCGCTCCGTATGTTGATGGCGTGTTAGGTTTAGGTGCAGCTTCAGGTCCATTAATAGCTAAATCTATCAAATCCTGAAGCTTCTGTAATAATCGTGGATCAGCATTAGGTGGTATTTTTTGTACACTTTGCGCAATTTGACTGATCTTTGCCGGATCTTCTTTAAGGAATTCTTTTGCTCTCATAGCTAATATTTATCTAACTCTGGGAACAAGACTTCGTTCATGAATTTAGTGGCCTGTAGTTCAGTAAGTCCTAGACTCTGCATAAATCTAGGAGTGTGGGGATTTAACTTTTGATTTTCACAATAGTAGTTTTGTTTTCCTCTAGTGTCTAATCGTTGTCCACGAGTAGCACCAACATTAGCAAGATAGTAGTCTAGGTTTTCTAAACCAAACTTAACAAACTTGTATAACTCAAGATCATCTAGGTTGCCCACAGCAACCATATCTTTGCTGAATATGCGTTGTCCCCACTCTGGCAGTTCACGCTCACGCTGCCATGCCGCTTGTTCAGCACGCTTGCTAAACCACTTTATCATAGGGTGATCAATATCGCCGCCGCACGAAAAATCCTGAAATGCTCCACTTGCACGGCTAGGACCAGCAATGATGTCAAATCCAAATATTGGACTAGGATCTGTTAGGTTTGGGAATATACAGCAATGCATCATCCACACTTTCTTAGTCTCACGTGCATCTACTATGCTAAGATGTGCTCTACGAAAGTTAGGGCTTTCAAAAGAAAAATCTACACTGGGATAATCCTCAGTGTAGTTTTCTTTATGTGTAGTACCTACTTTTTGAAAACGTTTTAGTATTTCGTCTGCGCAGGCTGTACTTTGATCAAATATCGAACTGGTCATTATAACTGTTCATAATACGGATAGCCCAATCAAATGCGATATTAGCCTCCGGTGCTAGATCATCTGTAAGTTTGCTTCGGATAGCACGCTTTAGATCATCTGCTTCTTTAAACTCTAGATTACGGTGTGGACCTGGCAACATTTTCTTAATCATCTGTCCACCAAATAAATCGCCCATGTGCCATGTGTACAAGTGTGCTAGGACCTTGCCTGGCTCTAAATTGAAAATATATAATTGATATTCACGTGCTATTTGTTTGCAACGAGGAAAGTTACCTTCAAACATTTCATTACTATCTTGCCATAAGAAGTATGCACGTTCGATACCTGGCAAATCATCTAACAAACCTTCTGCCCGTGCTTTTGATTCAATAGCACCGTACCACAACATTTTGTTGTATGTATAGTCTGCCCAAACTGATTCGGGCATCTTTTGGTTGAATACTGCCTTCATGAAAGGCGTATCTTCTGCCGCCTGGTGTTTGGCCCAGGTTAGATCTTTCAAACTCATTCTGGTTCTACCTTAATTTGGAGTGGATGACCATTTTCGCGTGCCAGCGTAGTTGAGTCAATTGCTTTCTGTTCTGCGATTTCATAGGTGTAAATCCCAGCGATTGCTGACCCATCATTATGAATCTTCATTGTAAGATCAACTGCCTGTGCTTCTGAATGTTTGAACACAGCCATAAACATTGCTACAACAAAATCCATAGGTGTGAAGTCATCGTTTAATACAACAACCTTAAATTTACCCGGTTCTTTTAGTTTGTTCTTTGTTTGGTCTTTTCTTGTGGTGATAGCTTCAGCCATTATATATCCATTCTATAGTATGTAAGGGAGGGTTTCCCCTCCCGGATTATCACTCAGCAGTGACTTTGATTAAACGAGGTTTTAATGCCTCTGGAATTATTCGTGTAAGTTCTACAGTAAGAATTCCGTTTTTGATACGACCTTTACCTACTTCGATGTGATCCGCTAGTGTCCAAGAGCGAACAAAGTCTCGCCCAGCTAGCCCACGATGTAGATAATTAGCATCTTCATCATTAGGATTTTTGCGTTGACCTTTAACAATTAATTGATCTTGATTAACTTCAACAGTAACCTCATCTGGATCAAATCCGCTAACAGCGACCTGTATCTCATATGAGTCATCGTCGTGCTTTAAGAAATTGTAAGGTGGATAGTTATTGTTGACTTGATTTGCGATACGATTTTCTAAATCGTTAAACAATGTATCAAATCCTAAAAATACTCTATTCAAAGAGTTTGTGTCAAAGCGTACTAATTGATTCATAATTTTCTCCTTTATAAGTAAGAATCATAAGGGGCAGTTTGCCCATTGTGTAAAGCCCATAAGGTGCTCTACAACACTATTTATTATAGATAAATGTACACTTAATGTCAAGTGATATTTTGTTCATTTATTTTCTTATATAACGGATGTAGAGCTTTGTCTACAATACGCATACTCATGGCCGTTAGAATTAACTTAGGATCACCCCCGTTGGCCAATGCTTGTAAGGCAATGCCAAGCTCGTGTATCCTAACACGTTTAATATATTGATCGTAGGGTTCGTTATCGAACTTTTTCATCTAGATATTCCGAATACTTTAATAAGAACATAGTACGTTTAGCTTCATCGTAGAAGTCAAGGTGTACTTCTTCTACGTAGTAGTCATCATCTGTGTTGTAGTAGTTGTGCGTACGAACAGTAAATCCCAACACTCGACGCATCTTTTCACGTATCAACATTATACTAGGTTTGTGATCATTGACCAAACGAGCATTAAGTCTATCCCAGCCGGGCGGCGACATTATAACAGATTTGCTCATTGGTGTTCTCCCCACTTTAACATAAACAAGGTTGCATACTTGGCTTCTTTGAAGTAGAAGTCTAGAGTCTTATCGCTCATGCCCTGTACCACCTGCCACTCACACTTGAGTGAACTATGTAACCAAGCACGCATATCATCAAAATTATCATAGGTCTTACATTCAAGTTTCACACGATGCGGCCAATACTTCTTGTTCAATATTCTCATCCTCCCCACCTTAATATAAACATAGTAGCATCACGCTCATTCTTAAAGTGAAAATTATAATACCCAAACCAACTAAATGTGTACCAAACATCTTCTCCATCTAACCAATTATGGCCAGGTTCTGGTCTGCCCGGTCCAAGAGTATCCTCACACCACTTCATCATACTGTAATAGGATCGTGGTTGGACTTTGGGTATGCGAACAGCCTGCCACCCTTGATTGAGTAGCTGATGTTCTGCCATATGTCGTTCTGCTGGTGCTGCTCTCATTAACATCCCCACTTTAACATAAACCAAGTATATGCTTCACTGCTAGGAAACTCTAATTCATCCCAGGAACCCCATGCACTTTGAATAATCTTAACATTGTAAGCCTGTTCAAATGCGTCTATGTGACTGAATCTCTCTAACCCAAAGCCACCTTTGGCAATTACAGCTTGATTGGCATTATGAAACGCTGAGGGTATATCGCGTATCCGAACCTTCATCCCCACCTCAACATAAACCACATGTAGGCTTTTTCATCGGGAAACTCTATACCCGTAGTTTCCCAAGTTCTCTTAACCTGTTTAGTTGTCGGATCAGTAACAGAAAATGCATTACCAACAATACGACAATTATTATACTGACCCAATTGTTCTACTAGATCTATATGATCTGTATAATCAACTATACGAGTATCGTTCTTAAGGGCATTGCGAAATGCGTGTACTATCGGTCCTGAATGTATTTCATAGTATACCATTTACCATCCTTCATAATCAATACGACGATCTTTGGTACCAAACTTTAATAAGAACATCAATGCAATATTCTTATCCTTAAAGTAATAACGTCCGTCATAGTAGGCCCATTCTATATCAAATTCTCCCACAACATCATTACACCATTCTCGTATTAAAGTTGAGTGTTCGTAGTTAGGGCATACCCACCACCCTAGCCACTTACGCATCCAGCCCATGCCACCTTCTATGGCCATCCAGTAGGTATCAATATCTTCTTGTGTTAGTTCATACATGCCAGTACGGAGTGCCTCCGAGATGTTTCCAGATCATGCGCTTTTCAATTTCATTTTTGAACGCATCTGCTTCGTGTTCAGTTGAAAATACCATGGCATTTATAGTAGCACCTTCTGGAACATTTCTAAACAACATCTGTCTATATCTTTCTTGACTTTCATCGTCTTCGGGGATATATTGCCACGCTTCCCAACTGATCCAATGTACGAATCCCGACTCGCCGATGATCGTTGGTTTATATCCTATACCAACTTCCCCCATTGCACGACATTTAGCAAAGGCAAACTTCCACAATTTCCAATAGAAGATTTCTTCCGCCTCACTGGCATTGTCCCATGTAACTGCCCATTTCTTATTGCGGATCTGTTCTTTAGTTAATATCATTATTAACGATCACCGCTTAACATGGCCATTAGATGAAGTTTTTCAAATTGGTTCAATACAGCATTTATTTCAGCAGCCTTGTTTTCACAGGCCAACAGACTATTCTTAGTATTTGTTCGTCTATGCTTTAATTCTAACTTACTAAGTTCTTGAACCATATTGTAGAGATTGCCTGTGATACGATTAATATCACGCTTGTACTTTGCCTGCACAAGTAGGCTCATTCTATTGATCTCTATTTCAATATCTGTCCAATCTAAGCTGTTGGTAATTATCATACCCACCTCAACATAAACAATATAGCATCTTTTTCATGCTCAAAAATAAATTCTTCTGAATATAATGGTTCTACTATAGTATACCATCTATCATTATTATGATCGTGACCAAATGTTTCCAAACACCAATCATAGGCAGCATCAAATTTGTCATCTGAAACAAAAACCCCAATGGTCATGCTAGCTAAACCTCAATATAAACAAGATATATGCTTGTTCACTTTCAAAGCAAATAGTTTCATTCATGTTGGTTTCCCAATCATCCTTCTTAAGATGATCATAGCACCAAGCAATGATTGTATGCCACGGTGCAACACCGTTGTATTGCCACTTGATTGTTTTCATGTCCACCTCACCGCAAATATGTATCATCGGGAGTAAATCTTAATAATAACATAGTTAACTGACGCTCATCATCTACCTCTAATTCGTAGGTCTTGGTATTGTAGCGCCAATCAGTACTACCCATACGTCCATCGTGCAGGTAGTACTTTAACGGACTGACGTGCTGACTCAACCACAAAGTAGCCCTTTCAAGTTCAAGGCTATTTTTGAATTTAATCTTCATAGTTCAACTACAAAGTCTGGATCAAACTGCCAAGTATCCTCATGACCCGTATACCCCTTTGGATTAGAAATAATGCGTGTTTCACCAATAGTATAATCAACTGGATCGTGCATGTGTCCGTGGAACCAATATTTGATATTAGGATTATCTAAAATTAGTTCACTTAGGTCACTAGCATATCCACCGTTGACTGTTAGTTCATTCGCATACTTTTCATTCACACTAGCAAAACTTGGTGCGTGATGAGTAATAACCACAACAGGCTTATCTCTATTAAGTTCTGCTATCTTACTGATATACTGTTTGCTGGCAAAATGTACATCAGCAGTTTTTTCAGGACTTAACTTATGATAGATACCTTTAGCCTTGTTGTGTTCAGTGATAACTCTAAAGTCACTCATGAAACTCTTCAACGCATGAAAAGTTATTGGATCGCCCTTGTTGCAGTCAGTCCAAAGAGTAGAGCCCACAAATAACACACCCTTGTATTCTTCACACTCATCTTCAAGGATTGTAATGTTGTAACCAGCTAACAACTCTTTAACTTCATTTACAGTCTTGTCCAAATGGCTGTGATAGTGTTCATGGTTGCCCAAGACATAAAATACTTTTTCATACTTGGCACATTCAAACTCAAAGAAGTCCCAGCAAGGGTAATATCCTGCTTCACGTGGATAAGGTTTAGTTTGATGTAAGGCTTTGCTAATGCTACGCTTCTCACACATATCGCCAGCAAGGATCAACACTTCGCCACCCGGAAGAGATTGATATCCAAATTCTAAGTGTAGATCCGATACTACTGTAATTTTCATAATGTGTCCGATTCTCTTATTTTGTCAAACAAGGTTAATGCACCCAATGTTTCTTTAACTTTTTCAACAACTGTTAATGCATTTTTCATCTCTGCGATGATGTTAACTAAGTGTCTCTCATCAAGGCTGCGTATCAAACGTGTGGCTTTGATAATACGAGCAAGGTCAATATTTTCGCCAACGGTGATATCATCAGGATCAATATCGTATGCGTGTTCTATACCTAGCATTAGAGCAATTTCGTCACGGGTTATTTCACAAAATAACTTTTCTGAATCTACCTTGGCAATGATTTTCATTTTTCCGAATCCTTAATCTTGTCAAATAATCCGTTATATTCTTTTTCAAACTCTTTGTAACTTGATTTGATAGTACTTAATACTAACCAGTTGAATACTAATCCTATGCCAATAAGTACTGCGATTCCTAGCAAATATTTTTGTTCTGTGGGATTACGATTAAACGCACCTGCTCCACCTAATGCACAGGCTACAATATACCATTTCTGCCATGCATCAAACTTTGCCCACTGCCATTTGATAAACTTTAAGATTTTCATTTAATATCCTTCATTGCTAATATACATACATTATATACTATTCTGGTAAAAGTGTCAACCAATAAATACCATTATGAATAAATTTAAACAAACACTTTGGTTCACATTAGGTATGCTGTTATTAGGATTAGCCTACATTGGATTAGTCACTCCGGGTATTCCGTGGAGTACTCCAACAGTAGGGGCTGCTTACTGTTTTGGTAAGAGCAATAAACGTTGGTATGATTGGATGATGAATCATAAGATTTTTGGACCTTTCCTACGCAATTGGAGTGAAAAGCGTGTGTTTCCTACCTACGGTAAATGGGCCATGGTTGCTACCATGGACACTAGCTTGGTTATCATGTGGTTTACTACTCACAATTGGAAACTGGTATTAGGTGTGGGATTTGTTATGCTATTGGTTGCTGTGTGGGCTCTGAAATATCCCAGTACTCCCGAAGAGTATGACGAACGCAAAGCTCGCGGTGAAAAGATTGGCTGGTTCTAAATTGTATCGTTAGGACCAGGAGGTGCTGTTTCTTCCTCTTCTGGTTCTTCAGCTTGGGGCTTAGGTGGAATCTTTTTGTCTTTATTAGCCTTGACTGCTATTCCTGTGCCAAAATCGAAACTTTTGCTCTTGCTATGAGTAGGAGACTTTAGTCCTTTAGCCTGAGCATAGGCATAACCTGCCGCATGCCCGCTACAGTCTTTGGTACAGGTATGACCCATAAATGTTAGTTCTGTTAGTAGCTCATTGATCTTCATACTACTATTTATTAATCGCGCTTCTTGAACACTGCTGTTAATATATTTGGATATTTGCTAGTCGATGTTCTAATAGTATCTTCAACGTTATTGTAGGTTACCATATCAAACCCTTTGTCATTCATAAATGCCTGTAGGCTTGCTCTGTTGAAATGATGCAGGTGTTCATCTGGTTTACGATGTTTCCAATTTTCAAACCATTCGTCGTTGATATTGTGACACCATGGTAATGATATTACCACATACCTACACTGTAGATTTCGCACAAAATCAATATCTGGATAATGTTCAAGTGAGTCAAAGAATGTTATTACATCAAAATATGTATCAGTAATAGAATCAATAAATGTACAACCTTCGGGTAATAGGTCCTTGAATAGATCATGTCCGCAACTATTTGGAATAGTACGTTTACATACCTTTAAGAAATCACCAGTACCATACCCTACATCTAATATAGAATTAATTGGAATGCCGATAGCACCGCGAATGTATCCTAATCTTAAATAGGCCATTTCGTCAGTTAATTGTCTTAGTGTTCCGTATCCTTTGTCAATGTAGGATGTATCATATACATAAGGTTTACGGTCAATTTGATGTATAACACCAAATTCATCTTGTTTATAGTTTGGTAGCATAGTTAACAATATTCCAGGGATTGTTGTTCCATTTTGAGTTTATTCGCATTAAGGTATTAGCTCTAACATCATGATAAAATAATTTAGCATTAGTCTTATCATAGATGCTGTCAACTAAGCAGAAAAAACTACTTGGAACACAGTGTATTTCTGTTGCATTTTTGATCAGCTCAACATATTGCATCATATCAGTAGTTATACCTGCTGTTACCTCAATGACCTTGATATCGGGCAAATTGTTTGCTTTTCTAAATCCAGCTATATCGATTGGAATCCCGTCTGGATGTAATCCTGTAAATTTATGTACTAGGATATATGGCTCATTATTAGACAAACGAGTATACAGTTCTTGTGAGCCTGCAATATGCTTTGGCAATCTGAAATTACTATAACGCAGACCAAACGGTAATTCAAATTGAGCGTATATCTGTTCATCCCACATTACGCTAACAGGAACTCCATTGATTTCAGTCCTAAACATATCATGTCTGATCAGTCTTGATAACCCGTGATCTTTAACGTATTGATTTTCGCCCTGATCATATGGCATCATTTCTACTACTTTGATGTGAGGATGATCTTGATACAGGGTTTTCATAGTATCATAGAAAGCAGCGAACACAGGTAGATGTAATTCTTCGCATCTATCACCGTAATAGTGTGCCACTCCAGAATAGACAAAGTTATCACCTAATGTCATTGGCCCTAGAAAAAATAGTTTATCAAAAATCTTAGACATTACCTATTTTCTTTAATGTTCAACTTTCTATAGATATTTTGTACGCCCACTGATTGACGAATAGCATCTTGTAGGGCATCATGTAATCCACCTTTGGGCATATCACTATCATGGCCGAGATCAAACAATGTGCGTGTGTCGCGTATCTGCCAGAAATTCCAAGGTGGAGTTTTTTCTAGTTGTCTGTATAAATTTTCAAGGATAACAATATCAAATACACTACCGTGTGACCAAAATGCATCGCAGCCCCAGGCAAATTTGTGGAACTGATCAATACCGTCTGCTACTGGAATTCGATTATCTGGGCTGAAAGCTTCTTCCATCACTACTGGATCTTGTTTTGCCCACCAATCTAATGTGTTGGGGTCAATTTCTCGCCCTAGTTTGTCTTGGTCATCTAGATCTAAGCGAAAGTATAGTTTATCACTATACCCGTTGCCATATGGATTAAATGTAACTGCGCCTAGCGTTAATACTACTGCATTTGGAGAAACTGCCATAGTCTCCAAATCGACCATTAAATGTTTTGCCATTTGATTCTTTCATTGATTATAATAAACTACATTATATTATATAGTCTATTAGGTTAAAGGTCAATAGTTTTTCTTTGGAAGTTGTTGATCTCTGAGCTTACGGGCCCAGCGTGCTTTGGCTGCACTTGCTTTGCGTTTTTTCTTTGTGGTTGGCTTTTCATAATGCATCTTGGCCATATAATCCATTAGGATTCCACTTTCTTCTATTTTCTTTTTGAATTTACGTAATGCCACAGTGACATTATTATCTTTTACAATTACCCTCATAGGTTTACCGTGTTCTCTTTTTTATCAAATATTAGTGTGGCAGGTTTGCCTGCTACTGTATCTTTACTTATCATAATCTTAGTTAAACCGCGTTCAACAAGATCTACAGCATCAAATTGATAAGGCACTAGAATCTTTTCTAATACATTTTTGAGGCCGCGTGCATTGGTCTTCATCTCTTTGGCTTTTTCTGCAACTGCTAATAATGCGTCATCATCAAACTCAATCTTAATGCCATCTAACTCAAATAAATGTTGATATTGTCGCACCAGACTGTTCTTTGGTTCTTTAAGGATACGCACCATATCTTTAGTATCTAATTCTTCAACACTGGTAATTAACCCAAAGCGTCCAATAAATTCTGGAATCATACCAAACGTAATAATATCCTTGGTAGTAACATCATTATAGCTGGTTGTAGATTTAGGATCTTTAAGAGTAGCACTAAATCCAGCACCACCACTATTAGCACGTTTTTCAATGATCTTATCTAGACCCACAAATGCACCGCCACAGATAAACAAGATACCGGCTGTGTCGATTTCATTCATATCACCTTTTGGATGTTTGCGTTTATCGTTGGTCGGCACACGTACAATTGTACCTTCAACCATTTTAAGCAGACCTTGTTGTACTCCTTCACCTCCGACATCGCGGGTGATACTGGTACTTTCACCTTTGCGGCTTAGTTTGTCAATTTCGTCAATGTAGATAATACCGTGTTGCGCACGATCAATATCACCATCGGCCGCTGCAAGCAAACGAATTAGTACGCTTTCTACGTCATCACCTACATAACCTGCTTCTGTAATACCTGTAGCATCACAGATAGCAAACGGCACATCCAAGTACTCTGCTAGTTTCTTAGCCAACATAGTCTTACCACAGCCTGTAGGGCCTAATAACATTACATTGGTCTTTTCTAATTCAACTTCCTTGGTAGGATTAAACGTGCGTTTAAAGTGCTGGCATACTGCTACACTTAATGCAATTTTAGCTTCGTCTTGTCCAATTACATATTGATCAAGATACTCCTTGATTTTAGTAGGATTGAAAATAATCTTATTGTCGCTATTTGGGAATTTCTTAACCTTATCTTCGTCTAATATGCCTTGGCATAAATCAACACAATCATTACAGATTGCCGCAGCTTCTCCTACGATAAGTTTTTCAACATCTTCTTTGCTTTTGCCGCAGAAGTCGCAGGTGTGTGGTTTATTCTTGTCCATTGAATGATCTTTCCAAAAATTTAATAACGTCGTCTACGCGATTAAGGTTAATGTGGCTGTATAGTTCGGCTACGTTGTCGTCGCTTGTGCTATAACAAACCCCAGGTTTAGATAATATGTATCCAGCTAGATACGATACTACCGGTGACATGTTATTTAAGTTTACATATCTATATTGAGAACAAGATAGAGAGTGTAATAGCCAAGGAACATTAGCTTCGCCTTGATAGAAATAGATATTAAGACTAAGGTCTGCTTTGCCTAACCAAGTGCTGACTAAATCCTGTTCAATTTCATTAAGGTCTATGAACAATATACTTTCTTGATCATTTTGATAAATGTCTGGAGGAGTAATTAATGTTATTTTAGCGGTCATTGTCTAACCTTTCTTTAACCTGAGCTCGTATTTCATCGGGCACTTTATATAAAGGTAAACGACCTTCGCGTACACTTGTAACTATTTCGTCAATGGTACGTTCAACCGCAGTTTCTCTGTATTCTTTTTCGCTGATTTGATTCCATAATCCACTTTCAGATTGTTCTTCATTTTGAACATAACTTTCTGTACTAGGCACAGTAGGTGCTGCAGGAGGATATACAGTGGTTTTCCAAACATGGGGCTGTGGCGGCAATGTAACAGGCTGCGGTACACTAGATTGTTTTTCAGCAGCCGCTAATATCTTATTCCATAATTCAAGAGGATCTACCTCTTTAGTTTCTGCTGGCGGTGTGCTGTCATTTACTTGTGATACTTTATCAGCTTGTCTGGCGATCTCCTTGCCTCGGGCAAAGAATGCTTTTTCCTCTGCATCATCTAACGCTTCGTCTGGTGTTGCAGTCTGCGACCAGTTATGTTCATCATACTCACGCTTCTTGCGTATGTTTTGAAAACTGATTTGACTGGCTAATAATAAGATAACTGCCAGTGGATCAAATACTACAATTAGTGTAAGGATAACCCAGGTCACTGCTTTCTCTAGGATAGTTTGATCTGTGCTACCGTAGAAGAACGCAGCAATATATTTGATAGGACCAACCTCTGCTTCTACTTTACGCAGTTGACTAGCAACAGGTGCACGCTCATCATTTAGGGCTGTTACGGTCTTTTGTGCAGTGGCTATGTCTGCTTGTAAGCCTGCACGTTCTTTAGCCTGTGTTTTGCGTAACTGTGCAGCCTTGCTAGCACCTCGATCATCTGTGGTACGACTAAGCAGTTGGTCTACCTGTGCATCCATTTGTGCTAGGGCTTTCTTATCTGTGTCGATATTATCTTTTTGTGTCTTAATCTTTTCGTCAATTACTGATACTTTGGCAGCGATATCATCTGTAGGCACGCCTTGATCTAGATGGGCTTTGCTCAAGAAGCCAAAGATCCCCATACTGGTGATCAGCATCAGCACAATAATAGCACCGATTAGATATGCTTTAATTGTAGCAGGTGCAGTATCCCAATTCTGTTTAAGCCATACTGTGGCGATTAGTTTACTGATCTCTAATGTGGTACCCATAACTATAATAGGAATTACTGCGGCTGCAAAAATAGCAGTTAACCCTACTACTGAATAGTAGACTGCTACTGCGGAAATTGATAGTCCACTTATTAGAGCCAAATAGGCTACGAGCTTTTGTGTAGTTTCTTGTTTCATAGGATTATTTAGCGACCTCTTCCTGCTGATTTTTTGCTAGGTTTATTGCTTACTACCTGTGATTTTGGAGCACCTTTGCCTGTATCTACATTAGTGCTGTTAGTTGAAGCGTGCTGTTCTGCTTTTTTCTTTTCTAGTGCTGCCTTAACTACATCTTGTAATGATGCCACTTTATTCTCCTTTACCGTTAACTAAATCCCAACTCTTTCTTGCTTCTCGCCAAATTAATCTAGGATGACGGAGAAACATGTATATACATATCAACGGAACGCCGATAATAACAGCAGGAATCATAATCCATTTACTCATATTATTTAAACCATAATGTTAGTGAACCAAGCAAGAAACATACTGATCCTGCCATGTAGAATACTAGTGCTAATTTTTCTGGACTCATTAATCTCTCCCTATCTCTGATAAACAATCTTCCATTTTCTTAGACCGTTTTGTTCTAGTAGCTTCTATACGGTCAAATGATCGACTTATTGCTTTGTGCATACACGCTACAACAATTAATATAGGCACAGTCCAAATCAACATGATAACAATAAATGATGTCTTATCTAACATATTACCCACGTCTCATTTTACTTATATCTACTGCATCTTCCTTAGAAAATATCGGGACACCATTACTCTTGTGTAGTTGTCCAATACCGATCATAGCTTCGCCTGTGTAGACTTTGTCAGCTGGTTTTGCAGCTACACTTACCCCTGTGTCAACACTTGGTATATGATCAGTAAGACGCCTAGGGTCAACCCGACTACGCCAATCATTCCTATAAGTAGCCACAGTTTTACTAGACCCTTTTCGAACGGACTTAGATTTGTCCACCACCACTTTAGCATCGTATTTCTCCAATAGTTCATTCCACGATTCTGCCGCGCGGCGTGCTTTGTTAGCCGCTTCTGCGTTACGAAACTTTTTCTTACCCTTTTTCTTACCTGTTGTAGTAAGTGCAGGGCCTACAAGGTGCATGGTCATAGTAACACACCATTAGGCTAACACAGCATCAGTTTGAATAGTATGTGCTTGCTCAGTAACATCAGCAATACGTGCGATTAAGATTTGATCTTTACGAGCAAGTCCTGTAAATCGTAAGATACTACCATCTGGTGCAATCTTAAATGATCCTGCTACTACCCAAATCTTTTCGCCAGTTGATACATCTGTACCTGCTAGCTTACGTACTACTCCGTTAAGAATTTGTTGACGAGTTAGCTTACCGATGTTCCAATGATATGTTCCGCTCTTACCAGTCCATACCTGTGTATCACCGCTAGATTGTTTGCAAAATTGCGATAGTGCATCGATTGTATTTGTTGCTGACATTTCTATCTCCAGTTGTTTAATTAACAATACTATTATATGACAAAACCATCTCTGTGTCAACCATTGATTTACCAAAATTTATTAAAATTGTACTTTAATTTAAGATAGGTTTCGGCAGCGCCGGGATTGAGTACTTCAATATAATATCCCACATGTCCGCCATCGGTGTGGGTAACTCCTTTACGGAATGGTCCGTGTCGAACACCAAATTGCTTAATAATTTTGATAAATTCTTCAAGCTCGTTATACTTAATAAAGATCGTCATCATCAAACTCCTCCTCGTCATATTCGTACAGGTCATTACCAGCTTCGTAGTCAATATAGTAACGTTCGTTTGGCGCAAGTATGCGGAACTTGCCCGAATACTTTAATGCAGCCATAAGCGATTCGTTCTTATCCGTTAGGTCACAGATAATAAACGCACTGCCGCAGCCGCCGCCAATTTCTTTAATATCACTGTGCTTATACTCACCTGCACGTAGAGCATCGTGGAAATGTCCGTTTCTGCTAGCGATAATACGTGTGGAAATTTTTGGGTGAGATAGTAATCTATCCATTAGACCAAGCGGCGACAAGGTTGCCTCGTTCTCACGACTAATGCTTAACTTACATTTCTTAAATTTGATACTACCTTTGGTATGATCGTTATTTGGAGTTTCTTTAGTACTCCACGGAATTTCTGCTGATACATGATTTACATAAAATGTAACACCATGGCTTTTGACAACCCACATAGGAACAGTTGGGTCTTCGAGATGTTTCTTGTTAAAGTGAAAAACTACATCTTCACATTTATATTCAATTTGTTTACCAATCTATAACATTGTTACTTCTCCTTAAATTTATATTTATTTTACTTCATATATTTCTGTTAATCGTGCTGCTCGTTCTAGGACATCCATTATACTTTTTCGATTGGAACCCATGTGATTGCTTTGAATATATTACTATACATTGGGCGTTTGCGTAATAACATTGCCCAATTACATTTACCTACTGTAGGCTCGAATGTCTTTGGACTAATGTAACTTTTCATTTTATTAATGGGCAGTTCTATCTTTAGATACCAACCATCAAATTTACCTTCAGAAAGAAAACATTTTCCTATACTGAATACAGCCTGCGGATACATTTCTCCTTCGTATCTTGATGTAACAGTAAATAGTTTCATTTTCTTACCTTTAGAATATGGAGGGCACGGATGGATTTTCACCCTTCCTCTCACCGTTTGCAACGGTGCGCATGTGATACTCTGCTACATGCCCATTAACTTACATTGTACTTATAAAGTGAGGGGCTGTCAACCCCTCATTACTGATTATGCAAATATTTCTAATGCTGTGCCACATTCGGCGCAGAATTTAGCAGTTGCCTTATTCTGTTTGCCACAGGTCACACACTTAGGTTTTGCTTTGACTGTCACTGCCTTATACACAGGTTGATTATCTTCAGTAGCACCTAATAGTTTAAACACCATTGAGTGTGTTTCGGATTCTGTAGGAAACCAACTGGCAGTTTGGAATTTTTGATCACTCTTACTACCCGGTACAGTAATACCTGCATCGTTACTCTGCTCATGTTTCATTGATGCTGTTACACCAGGCAATCCGGTTGCAGAAGTGGCACTAACTGCTACATTGTTAAATGCTGCCGTGCTAATCATAGAAGAACTGTAACTAGCACTTTGCCCACCTGATGTGGAGCTGCGCAGAATGCCATGAGTATCCCAAGGGTTAGTTGTTGTAATAACTCCGGGCATATTACCACGGTGAATTCCTATAACTGGATTCATTACCTGCTCAAATTGATAGGTAATGCGAACAATACCATCTTCAAGACCAACACCGCGATGTTGTTCAATGTTGGCAGTACGCTCAATAAATTTAAACTTATTGCCTTTCTTTAGATTGTCAGCTTTGACCCAGCGTTCTAAATCTACTTCCTGTCCAGCGCCAACTACTAGACCTCCGGCAACTACTTCTTCACCGTCTAGCTCAATATGGACCACTGCTCGTACTGTGTTTAGATTTTTTACTAAGATGGAATATTGACTGCCAAATGGGATATAAACTGTATCCTTAAATTCGCGTAAAACTTTTCCGTTGACTTTGATGGCGGCTGCCATTTTGTTTGAGTACATCATTTTTCTTCCTTATAGCACACAGACTAAGTGCTTGTATTAAAGTCTGTCGGTTGTAGGACCTTCCTACAATTCTATTTAGCCACAGTTCCTATCACGGCATAAACATCGTCTTCTTTCAGAACAACGTATTCTTCATCATCCACTTTAACAGGAGCACCTGCGCCTTTGGTGAATAAGATCTTATCGTTGACTGTTAATGTCATTGGTTGAAATGTTCCATTGGCCAGATACTTACCCGGACCCACTGCCAGTACAACACCCTGATTTGGTTTCTCAACTGAGGCATCTGGTACTAATATACCGCCTTGCGACACATTAGCGTTTTCAATACGTTTAACTAAAATCTTATCTTGTAATGGTTTGAAATTCATCTTATTCCTTAATTAATTGGTGCGCTTGGTGGGAGTCAAACCCACTACCTGGAGGTTTAGAAGCTCTTGCTATTCGATCAGCTTCAAGCGCATATACATATTATATAGCCAAACAAAAAGGCCCGTCAAGGCCTTTTTGAATATATTCTAAATTAAATTAGAATGAGTATGTGTAGTTAACACCAACTGTGTTGTATGCGCTATCTCCACGCTCTACAGCAAATCGTAGGCCAACAGCATTTGATTTGTTAATTGCGTATTTTGCACCTACTGATGTTTCCCAAGTCTTGTAACCGTAGCCTGTATGGCCATCTAAGTTTTCGTTAAATGGTGTACGTAGACGTTCTTGAACAAACGCTGTTAAACCTGGCAATACTGTGTACTTTGCGCCAACTTCACCTAGGTAATAGATAAAGTTAGTAGTTGATTTGTCTTTCTCACCAACTGCTACCCCTGCGTATGGAGTAACACCATACCAAGTACCGATGTCTTTGTTCACTTTAAGTTGAACTAGACCTTCGTGTGCGCCACCGTTAACAGTTTCGTCTTCCATGCGTGCTTCAACTTTCCATGTGTTGCCAAAGTCATGCCCAACTGTTAAACCATATACTGTGTGGTTGTTAGTTGAATCTTGCTTGTCTTTAAAGTCGATGCCTGCTGATGCATAATTACCTGCGTCAGCAAATGCTGATACTGATGCTACTGCTAAAAGTACTGCTAATAAAAACTTTTTCATTACTTCTCCTTAATTAAATTGAACTTACTGTATAAGTATATACTACTTATTTCTTGCTGTCAACCAACTGTTGCATTTTGGCACAGGTGTTGTTATTTTGCAACTACCTCAAAATTCCCGTAGCCAAAGATTTCTGGTTCACCAAACTGATAATCATATGTAAGTGCATTGTGACATACAATATTCTTTTCTACAATATGACGTAGATGCTCTTGTCCGCACAGCAAGCGTTCTCTGCACAGTTCTACATTGTCTTGCATTAGGTCCACACCATAGATGGTACTTAACGCTGTTTCAAAATCAATACCGTTTTCAACTTTGCGTATTAACACTTCGCTCAAAAACTGTCCATCTCCACAACTAGGATCAAGGAATGTCTTAGTTGGATCTTGGAATATATCCTGCGGTAATTGATCAAGTATTTCCTGTACCAGCGGTGTTGGAGTAAACACTTCACCTGTTGCTTTAACACGCAACTTATCACGTTCAACCCCACTCATGTATTCACGATCGCGCAGGTGCTTGATAACACTGTTTACAGACATTGAATCACTTCCTTACTATTCCATCCTGACCATTTAAATATTTTCAAAAGTTCTTGAATATCTGTTCCATTGCATTCGTCTGCAAATGTTTGAGCATCGGCTAAATTACTAAATTCTGTCCAAAAACATGCCTGGGTTGCATATTCATTTTGAAGTACACGAAATGTAGGGTACCCACTAAGAGACACCGCTACTCGAATTTTTGTTTTGTTCTTATGCTCGATATTAGATTTGAGTGATTGTGCATTTGTATGCATAACAGGATATTGACCATTGATAGAAAATAAATTAGCATTGCTAGTATGTAATTCTCCACGCTTCCATACCCGTTTAGGACGAGCTATTAGGTCATCAAGTTGTTGTAGACTTTGATCAGTAATATTCATAGGCAAAAATGGCAAATTACTAATATCTCGTATATATTCTTTTTTGTCTGTAATAATTTTAGTGGTGGTGATTTTTTGTCTATTATCTGCAATAAAATAACAAAAGGTGCTACCTACATTGAAATATTTACTAACGTTGATGTTTAATACAGCGCATTTATCTTTAATCGATTCAAATGAAGCGTTTGGACTGGTTAAACTTTGCGGCACTACCATTGCTACAATGTCAGCTATACCTAATGACTTTTTGATAAATTCTTCCCATAACGTCCAGCGTTTGGCTTTATTATCTGTTCTTTGATAAGGAGGATTGCCTACGATTACATCAAATTTCATATCTATTTCCCATTCCATAAAATCAGCAGTGATTACATTAGTGAATCCGTGTGTAGATTTAGCTTGATTTGTAAATACTCGGTATTTGTCAATCAACCAAACTGAATTACGCACTGTTTCTTTACTTATACCCAGGGCTAGCATGCGTTTAGCAATAATGACAGCTTCGGTACAATGACCGCAGGCTACTGATAAGATACGAACATTTGGAGTAAGTAGTACTGAATCCGGAATATGTGAAATGATATCAGTCCACAACTCAGTACTATCTGCATTACCTAATACACCTTTTGATAGATCAACTGCAAATTTCATTATTGCTTTCTATTGGGTTATGTTATAACTATTATACAATCAAATGAATAGGTTGTCAATCTCTTTTGGTTTGCTATTTTGTACAATAACATCTAAGATAGCTTCATTTAAGATTTTGTTATCTAATAATGATAAAGTATTGCCAGCAGTAATACCAAAGAATTCTTTAAACTCTGCATCTAACTCTGCATCAGCATTAATAATTGCAATACACTCTCGATAACTATTACCGTCAAGATTAGCTAAATTATATACACTGGTAGCACTCATATTCAACGCACGTATAGCATTGTTAATAATGTCTTCCATTTTGCGTTTATCTGCATCGGATAGATTGTTAGTAGCATTACTGCCACCTTCTTTAATTGAATTCTTAACACCTTCGCCTACGATATCTTTTTTCTTAGCAGACTCTTTGCCGCCACCTGTTACTGCGGCCAAGACATTAAACATACCCGATTCAATTGCAGCCGCAAGGTCGACTGATATATCAGCTACTTTGAGCATGGTTTCGTTATCACCAAAGATCTTAAATAGGTCTTCTTCAGTGACTTCAACTGGCAGTCCATATTGATTCATCTTAAACATGTCTACACTAGACAGCACATACTTAACTGCTTGTGTAAAGTCTAGGGCATCTTCTCCATCACGTTGTACCTGTATGGCTTCCTCTAAGATTAGACGTTCAATATTTTCAGCACGGTTTGGATCAAATGATAGGTCTACAATCATACCAAACTCTTTGTCCTCGCCATCGTACTTAACACCAGGTGTTAGACAGCGACTGACCTTTTGCGTAGTAGCATCAACTGACCCGCGATCAAAAGCAATTATAGTTGCCTGTATTTCTGGAATACTGTAACTACGACTGCCCATTTGATTAGCGATAATTAACACACCTTTCTTACCCGCAATCTTTGCTTCATTGATCTCACGAATTGTTTCAGTTTCGGCATTCTTGTTGGTAGTGAAATCACCATTAAGCACCTTAACGTGAATGTCTGGCATACTGTGTTGCATGATCTCAGAAATCTGCTTCATGCCTTTCTTATCTGCAGATGTTAACATCATAGCACAGTAAACTGGCTCATCTGCCATTGCTGAAAGATTAAGCTCGCGACGTAATGAATCGTAACCAAACAGTGATAAGCCTAGTTGTTCAAAGAACGCCTTATTGGCCAAAGGTTTAGCATTTAGTTTAATCCAAGATGCCTGTACCTCGTGTCCCAAAGACTCTACTTGTTTCTTTAACGTGTCTACTTCTAAACAATAGAATTTACGTTTAACAATACCTGGTTCTGTTAGTTCGAGCTGAGAGTATGCTGTGTATAACACACCATCAATGTGCTTAGAACATTTGGCTAGACGTTGTACGTTGGTGCCTGAAGCATATACTGACACAAATTTACCTTTTTTGGTATTAGTACCGTGGTCAAATATATACTTTAGTTTAGCCACTTGATTTTCTGTGTGAGTCCCAAAGTCACCTTCATCTGCAAACATGAAAATATCGTTGTTAGGGATATTGGATAACCAGGTGTGTTTGGTCTGCCATTCAGCAAGGTCACCGTGTAGGCTCATTGGTACTACAATACGCATACCCTGTGCTAGATAATCATTGGCTAATTGTTCAGCATTTGGATCGTTTACATCGATCTCAGCAATATCAGTGAACTCTGCGTATTCATCTAGCTCGTTAATAAATGAGCTGTGTACGCTTAACCAGTATGCAGGCAATAGCATAACACGATTGCCGTATTTTTCCGATATACGATTGAATAAGCTCAAAGCCCAAATTGTTTTGCCAAATCTTGGGCAAAGGTTAGCAAGGATCGATGCGTCCGTTGGACACTTATCGATAATGGCCATTGCTTGATCTAACTTGCGGTGTTGTAGGGTACGTAGTTTAATGTTATTACGTACTTTGCGATTTTCAAATCCTGTAATGATATCGTCTAGATATTGTTTGACCTCTTCGATGGTCGTAGCAGGGATTTTAAACCATTCTGTACCAAGCCCTTCTTGATTGTGTAGGCCACGTTTAGTTAACACACGGTGAACCTGGTAGTCACGCTTAATATTCTTTAGATTGTTCCAAGAAAAAATATTAATTTTTCCTTCGTACTCGGCAGAAGCACCTTGTTCACGCATACGTATCTCTGTATCACGTATTGAGTCACCTACCTTGGCAAGAATATATCCTTGTTTGATATATTTTTGCATAGCACCTGGATAAGTGAAGGCGTATATATTAATCATTACTTGTTCCTTGTTTACAGTTTATGTATATATTATACTACGGTTTTACCTAAAGGTCAACCGTTATTTTTCAATACCATATCTTCAAATGACGCACATTCATAATTTTGCCACATAGCATTTGGGCCAGTTCGTGTGATGCGTTTAGGTTCTCCAGTTTCTAGATCAAATGGGATTGAATGTTCATCAATTTTCGCAGGAAAATTAAAGAAATAGAATTTTTCCTGGATTCCTTCATAAACTAACGCAACGATATGTTTCTTATTTTTGCAGCCCGTAATCCCAGCAGTGTAGTTTTTACCATAACTATGAGTTCTGGCAATACTAACCTTCCCATCGCGACCGCAACTCCAATCTTGTCCTTCGCCTAGGATAATTGAACAATCTTTGTTTACAACCGCTACTGCAATTTCAAATAAATCTTCGTAGTTTAAACAAAATAGTTCAACATCAGCCCATTCAACTTCGGAAGTTCTGTGCTTTTTGATAATATTAATTAGATAGTTCTTAATATTTCTATTCTGTTTGATACGTTTGCTATACCACGTTGCTTTAAGACGATCCATAATAGTTGCTTTCATAGTTAGTTAATAACAAATACAAGTATACTTGATTTTACCATAGTTGTCAAGAGAAAAGGCACTTAGGTGCCTTTTCGTTGGATCAGATCCTATTACATCATACCGTAATTTGGTTGTCCTTGGTCTTTTTCATCTTTTGGCAACTCGTAGATAGCACAGTCACTGGTTAACAATAAACTAGCAACACCTGCGGCATTTTGCAGTGCGCAACGAGTAACCTTAGTTGGATCCACGATGCCCATTTCCAGCATATCACCGTAGGTATCATTACTAGCATTGTAGCCATAGTTAGCAGTACCACCCGATACAGCATTAACCACAACACTGGCTTCTCCGCCTGCGTTTTCTACGATACTACGTAGTGGACTTTCGATAGCACGTAGAACAATATCAACCCCAACAGATTGATCAGGATTAAGTCCTTTGAGTCCCATTACCGCTTGTTTAGCACGGATTAGAGCTGTGCCACCGCCCGGAACAATTCCCTCTTCCACGGCTGCACGAGTAGCGTGTAGTGCATCATCAACGCGGTCTTTCTTTTCTTTCATTTCTACTTCTGTAGCTGCCCCAACTTTGATCACGGCCACTCCGCCTGCTAGTTTAGCAAGACGTTCTTTCAACTTGTCTTTTTCATAGTCACTGCCAGCGGCATCAATTTGAGCACGTAGAGTGTCTACCCGAGCTGAGATTGCATCTGAATCACCTTGACCACCTACTAAGATAGTAGTGTCTTTGCTGACTTCAATACGTGAAGCCTGTCCTAGTTGGTCAAGTTTAATATTAGACAATGTAAGTCCAAGTACTTCAGAAACAACACTACCACCTGTTAGAATAGCTAGGTCGTCTAATAATTCTTTACGACGATCACCAAATCCGGGCGCTTTAACAGCACAAGATTTCAATACACCTTTCATTGAATTTAGTACCAAGGCTGCCAGTGCTTCGCCTTCTACATCTTCTGTAACGATAAACAACGGACGACCAGATTTGGCCACTTGTTCTAGGATAGGTAGTAGCTCTTTAATAGCACCAAGTTTCTTGTCAATAAACAAGATGTATGGATTTTCAAGTATACATTGTTGTTTGTCTGCTTGATTAATAAAGTAAGGACTTAGGTAGCCTCGATCAAACTGCATACCTTCTACTACTTCTAATTCCATGGCCAAACTCTTGCCATCTTCTACAGTGATAACACCTTCACGGCCTACCTTGTCCATGGCATCAGCAATAATCTTACCAATTTCATTATCGCTGTTAGCTGAGATTGTACCTACCTGTTCAATTGCTTCGGAGGTATCGCATGGTACTGAAATATTAGCCAGTTCAGCAACCACGGCTGCGACAGCTAAATCAATACCACGTTTAAGATCCATTGGATTCATACCTGCTGCCACTGCCTTGTTACCTTCTTTAACAATGCTTTGAGCTAGAACAGTAGCAGTAGTTGTACCATCTCCGGCGTCATCTGCTGTCTTACTTGCCACTTCCTTAACTACCTGTGCGCCGATATTTTGTAGCGGATCTTTTAGCTCAATTTCTTTAGCCACAGTAACACCGTCTTTGGTAATATGTGGGCTACCCCAAGATTTTTGAATGATAACATTACGACCTTTTGGTCCTAAGGTTACTTTAACTGCATTTGCAAGGATGTTTACACCCTCAATCATTTTTGTGCGAGCGTTCTCGCCGAACTGTACGTCTTTAGCTGCCATTTGTTTCCCTCTTTGAATACGTTTCTATTTGTATAGTATAGTGTATTAATTTATCATTGTCAACCTCATGGCCAAAAAAAACCCGCCGAAGCGGGTTTTGGTTGTTTCTGTTACGAGGCAGCAAACACATAAATATTGTCGTTATATAAATACAATATAATAAGGAAATATTATGTTTGCTGATATATTAAAATCTAAACCTCATAATTCACATTACCTTAATAGATATATTAAATTTATTAATCAATGCATTGTTACTACTCATCTACTTGAAACTGAAGATCATCATATATGCCCTAAATCGTCTGATTTATTCCCAGAATTTAAATCATTTAAGAAATATCCCTGGAATAAAGCAGCATTAACCCTACGACAACATTATGTTGCCCATAGATTATTATGGAAAGCATACGGTGGCAAGCAATCACAGGCCTTTAAACTTATGTGTGATCGATTAAAACGTAATAATTCTAAATGTTATGAAATTGTTCGCAAAGAGCACATTGCCTATATGATATCAAATAATCATAATGCAGACGGATTGCAGGCTAAACGATCTTGGGTATCTGCATCGGATGAAAGAAGAAGTCGGCAAGCAGAAATAATGCGAGAAATTAATAAAACAAAAAAGAAACCAAAAGAACTCCGATATTATAAGTGTACTAACTGTAATGCTGAATTAATCTATGAAGAGTTTTGCCATCATTCACCTAAAGAACATTACTATTGCAATGCGACTTGCCGGAATCGATATCAGGCCAAAATACGCCCATCGCAAGTTGGAAAAAAGCACAACAGGGTAGCACCTGCGTGGAATAAAGGAAAATCTGATACAGGATTTGGCGACAGTCGATTAAATCCTATGAAAAATCCTGAATCTGTCAAAAAAATGTTAGAGACTAGAAAACAGAATAAATTATCAAAAGAACAGGGTCCGAAGACCCTGTAACTATTCTGTTCCCAAGTTAGTTAAACTCGGCACAACGGATTTTAGGCCGCAAGTGCGAAAATGCTATCATTGCTTGCATTTATAGATTTTGCTTGATTTACAGTCATCGCCTACTGTGTTGCCTTGTTCGCTATCTCACGCCGTCGAAACCTGGTCTCCCACACTAAAGATACTATTTCAAATACCCTTAGTGTAGGAGGGGGAAATCGAATCCCCGTCCGCCATGCCTTCACGTTGAAGGAATTACAACAATCCTTTATTGTACTACTTCTGTGTGCTTATGTTCCAAACTTTTCTTAAGGATCTTAAGCCACAATTTCTTTTGTTTCTTTAGGTTATGCCTAACGCTGGCACGGTACATCTTGCGTATTAGTTTCTTAGTTTTCATAACCTTACTCCTTAATCTAGTTATTATACAGTGAAACTATTTATTCGTCAACCGGATGGAAATCCTTGGCGTTTAATATAGCAAAGTCACCGGGTTTGGCGGGGTTCTCCCACTCTATCTTCACATGTGCATCGTTGTCAATGAACTGCCAGCATCCGCGGATAAACTTACCATCATTGCGTTGTACACTGGCACGAGCTCCCGTAAGCCCTTGTACTAGACAACTGCCCTGTCCTAGGACTATGCGAGCATTTGCGTTGTATTCAAACACCATGTATGTCTGCGCCCAGGCTGTAATACTTGCTACTAATAATATCAATCCTGCAATATAATTCATCATAAAGTTCCTTTAACTGGAGGTACACTGCCCTCTGGTATCTTTTCGTTGACGGTATCTTCATGATCTTTTAGGCCAAAGATATTTGCTGGAAAAGTATACTTGCTGCCATCTTCCCATATGGTATTCACTATAGGAACGATTGTTACATCTGGTACTTTTGGTGCAGCACTTGTATCTGGGCGATCCCAGCAGCCTGCGTGCGTAGTACCATTAGCTTCTGTAGCATACGCTTCGTTTGGATATTTCTTAGCCCATGCAGTATTCGAGCATGGTTTGATTGTTATTACGATGTAGCCGTTTGCGTCGTTCTTAGCATATAACTCTGTGAGCTCTATACCATCTTCCTCTGCAAATGCTGTGAAAGAGAATAATGCCAATACTAGTATTAATATCTTGTTCATACTTATCTCCCTGGTTAATGGTATTTAACACTAGAGATGTTAATAATATGTAACAGTATTATACTTTGATTTTATATCGATATAAGGAAAGGTAGTGTTGGCCTGGCAATTAATACTGCTAGTAATATTAGAAACTTTTTCATTGTTATCTCCATTCAGTAACGGTCGGGATACGAGAATGGCAGATATCGGGATCGCTATTAGTTATTTAACTTCTATCCTGCAACTACCGGGATTGGAAATGGTTTACGTTTTGGAGTAGTTTCCGGAATGCCGTGTACCGCTCCGATGATATCTTTGCGATCTTCTGCCTGCGGACCATCAATGTAATAAGGAATAGTACCTGTTAACATTTCCCATGCTGCCATAAAATATGGAACATTGTCGCTGTAAGCATTATCACATGCTAGTTCCCACATATCACCTGCTAAGAACATACAGCTACCTTGACATATTTGTAATACAGGGCAGTTAGGACATTCTTCACGATGACTCCAATGTGTAGATGTTTTAAGTTTAATGTTGTCAAAATCACTAACGTGTCCAATTAAATGGCTTTCACCATTAAAGCTAGTAGCAACCGGACTTACGTTTTGGCATGTTAATACATTGCCCTTTAAATCTACAGCAATATTATCCGGATTATCCATTCCGCATTTTTGTCCTAATGTACTAGCAGGCCGCTGAGTCATGATACTTTTAATAAAGTCTTTAATTTTACGTTGTGCAGATGAAACATTAACACCTTTTCCTGCTCGTAACTCAGCAAAACTATTACTACGGTATGTGATATGTTCAGAAACCTCATTCATACACAAACTTACTCCACCTTCGTCGTACGGATCAATAAAACTGCCTTCACCTATTGGCGGCTCAAATCCTAATCTTTCTACAAACCAATCAACAATTGCCGCGCGACTTGGGTTATCTTTATGTAACATAGCATTAAAGCTCATGCGACCTTGGGCACCAATACGATTCCATAGGTCTATGATCATAGACAACTGCTCTGGATTGTCAAACGGATCTAATCCTCGTACATGATAACCGGGGCCGTCGTGGCTAATTCCAACATTAAATCCTAACTTATCAAGCCATTCATTCTTTTCTAGATCGAGAATGGTACCATTAGTAACAACTGAAAATGTAATATTAGGATACATTTCTTTAATGCGGTCAGCTAACGGTTTAAGGGTTTTCCAATAAACAAACGGTTCGCCACCCCAAAATTCCACTTTAACATCTGATCCATCTCCACCGTTAAACCAAGTTGGTAACTGTTCAAGGAACGGGTCTATATCATTAAGATTAGTTTCATCAGCCTTAGGAACAAATCGTTGACTACAATATGTACACTCGTAGTTGCAGGATAAACCTAATTGTATTTTGAGTATTTTAATATCGTGGCTTTTGCCTAGCGGAGTATCTTTACTTACAACGGGTGCTGATTGGTAAGAGGTATCTGCTGTATTACCAAAGTTAATAATTTGCCCAGTAGCATCAAATACTAATGAACTTAAATTGTCATACCAAAATTCTTTTTCTTCGTTGGTGACGGGGGTAACACATCTAATTCTAAATTTTGCCATTTTTCTTCTTCTTGGTTAGGTTTATAAGGTAACGTAGTTTCTTACAGTTTCAACTACTTTAATGTTAGTAACTAAGGCTATAGTGTCAGCTAGGCCTAAGTTCAATTCAGTAGTATGAAAGATTGATGCAGGATGTACAATAAATGTTCCTGGCAACGGACTTATTGGAAATAACATACTATGATTTAGTAATCTGCTTCTAGCAGCAGTAGGATCAATTATGTGTAATCTATTACCTGCCATCGTTTGATGAGTATTATTTCCAGGAAAATCGGTTACTTCCAATGATAGATACAATACTGACACATAGTCTACACTTCTGTGGTTATGAGGTTTGGCATATTCTTGAGGTCCAAATTTGCGTAGACTAGTGATTGCTTCAAACTTAACTTCTTCAGGTTTAGCAAATCCTTCCAATTTAGCAAGTTCTATCATTCGATCTTTTAGCATTTGTTTAAATGTTTGACAAAATGGTCGAGGATCTGCTAATAGGTTGTAAGCAGTCTCTTGACTCTTACGCATATAATAAGGAACATGTGCTTCAGGATGGTGTTTTTCGTACTCCTCGCCTATCTCTATCATTCCTGACAAAAACTGAGGAGTTGCCTCGATCGCCTGTGGTTCATACAGGATATTGGTGGGCCATATAGATAGTATACTCATGTTTGATTCATTCCAAAACTGTATTTACTATCTATATAACGGTGATAATTGCTTTCTGATTTATGATACTGTAATAGTTTTTTTAGTTACGCCTGCCCAAAATTTGTAACCTGCTTTAATTGTTACAGTTTCGCCAACCTCTAAACCATCTGTGTTTAATATAAATGTTTTTCCAGGAGCAACACGAGCTCTATTAACAATGCCAATATCACTAGATACATACACTGTAGTATTTGCAGGTGCTGTTACTGTGTAGGTAGCAGTTTGTCCTAGAGTAATAGTATCAGGGCCGGCAACTGTTATTGGTAACCATGAATTAAGGAATACTTTCATTGATAGGATTGATTGGGCTGGTGTAACTTCTTGACTATCTTTTGTAACTACCGGAGCACTATCACGATATACAATAGTTATTTCATCAACTGAACATCCTGCATACGGTGTTAATATGTATAGGTATGAATAAGATGCGTATCTGCTATTAATAACTGACCAAGGAGAGCCTGGATATTCTTTGCCCGCTGCCGCCGGTGTTACTGTTGTTTTTTGTTGTATAGAACCCGGGTCGCCACCTGCTCTTTCATTTAATGAAAGTTGAGTAGTTTCCATAGGCATAAAGTCTTGCATTTCACCAATGTGCATTGCTTTTGGAAATAACGCAATGCAACCGTGGTCCTGTGAATAAGTTGATATCAGCTCTGATAGACTAAATGTGCCTGTTGCATTAGTAGTTCCAATAAGATCATTAACGGTTGCATCAACTATTTCAAGTGTCAATGTATCGCCATTAATAGAAACATTATTAGTTGTTAATGTTCTTGTTGTACTTAATTTAATAAAATCCATATTTTTTTCCTCTTAATATTAGCAATTACATGCGCAATTACAATTATAGCATTTCAAATTCATAGTAGATCCGTTCCATGTTAGACCCCATGCACCTGATGTTAAGTGTCCGACTCCGCCTCGTCTACTTCCGCAATTAGTAATAACTCCGTTGCTGTTATCTAAGTTTGCTCCGGCCAATGCGTTTGCTGCTGTTAAAAAACCACCATAGTTACCTAGGTCGTTTGTAAATTGACTTAATGTAGTTGGATGTGACGCAACTGAAGACCACAAGAATACGTTGGTACTTGTAGACGTACCATCGCCGAATGTGATATTACCGTTTCCTATATTTGCTGACATATTTTGTTATTTTCCTAACAGTTACAATTACAGTTACAATTTGGTGATATTATTTGCCACTGCGATCCGTTCCAATTTAACCATTTGTACCCAACCTCATTATATGCATAATATCCAGAGTAAGCTGAGTTTACATTTGCTGATGTTAAAAAACCACCATAGTTGCCTAGGTTATTTGTAAATTGATTTAGAGCAGTAGGAACTCCGCTTACTGCGGTCCAGGCAACATTAGCAGACGATAACGTTGTTCCGTCGCCAAATGTAATATTACCGTTTCCTAATTGTGTTGACATATTTTATTTTCCTAGCAATTACAGTTACAATTACAGTTACAATTATTTGTAGTCAAAAACAGTGCACCTGTTGTTACATTTGCATTTATTGCCATACTAGCAAATGCTCCTGTGCCGATAGCAGCGGTATTAATATTTGCAGCTACCAAGAAAGCACCGTATGTAGGATCTCCATAATTTCCGAGATTGTTAGTAAATTGAGTTAAATTAGTTTTCTTTCCCGTAATGTTAGCATAGGGAATATTAGCAGATGCAAGGGTTGTGCCGTCACCGAATTTTATATCACCATTTTCTAATATTGTTGCCATCGTGTATTCCTGTACATTATGCTTTATTTATCGTTTAATAGGTAACCCCTTAGAGCGTGTGTGGCCGTTACCAAGCCCATAGGTCTCTCACCTATGCTGAACGCTATGCGATCATGCCTCTACCGGGGTAAGATATTTATAGTGTTAGGCCGGTGGTGCCTTCTAGATATTGCTTGGCAGCATCTGCTTTGCTGGCCACTATAAAGAATGTATTTGATTTGTTGATAGTGATTTTGTCATCTTCACCTAAGAAGCACCATGGGATCATACCTAATCCATTATTACTCATGGTCAACGCTAGTGGACGATTGATGGTCACAGAGTCCGTTGTTTGCGATTCAAAACGTGCGATAATTTCATCACCGTTAACTAACTTTAAACTTACTACATCACCTTGTGTAAAACCTTTGCTTATTAACATTTAATTTTCCTTTTATAATTTACTATTTTTATTGTTAGATGTTTATGCAACATCAAAATTGATAACACATCTTAAACTGTTTGTAGGTTGCTCGGCAGTATGATAATAGCTTCCGTCAAATATTAACGCACGACCTTGTTTTGGAGTAACTCTAGCAATAACATTATGATCTTCAACTTTCATATCCCAACGATCTTCTTCGCCAGGAGTATACTTAGTATCTGTTAATAAGGTATCACCGTCAGCATCTACAACATAATATAGTACTACTAGATGAGGATCAATTGAGTCAATATGTAATAGATCAGTTTCAGCTCTCTTAAAGCTAGACTCTAAAGGTAGTTGTATAAATGCTCTAGCTTGTATAATACTCTTAAAATTAAAATCAACTAGCCCTGCGCCAATATGTGCTAATCCTGCAACAAAACTAAAATGTGGCGAAACTACCTTATCGCCTACTTTAAACAAATGACTAAATGCAGGATTTCTTTCAGAATTTTTTGCATGTACTCCGTATGTTATATCATTTGTATAAAACCAAGGAAAACCGTGTCCCTCAGATTTACCAATTAAATTTCCTTTAATTTCTTCTTGCAATGAAAGAGGGATAAAGTCGTCTACGACTATGAACTTATCAAAACTCATTTATTTTCCTTTATTATTTTGTTGGTATTTGTTGTATTTCACTACGTCTGCGTTTGTTTTCTCTTTCAAGATATAACACACGTTGTATTAGATCGTCTATGGCTCTAGATTGACGTTTAACTATGTCTTGTAATACTTTGATTTCTGGATCAATCATCTTGTTCCTTGGCGGGCATTTCACATAGAGCTTCTAACATTTTGTAGTTGTCGTATGCTTTCTTAAGTGCCGCAAAGTGTTCTAACTTTTCTAAATCTGGAGTTAGGATAGCCAACCGACTTTCCATTGTTTCCATAAATTTAGTCAAACTCTTACCGTTGATAACAACATCGGCGTCTTCGCCTTCTAGATCAAGCTGAGCACTTGCTGGGCCATAATGATTAGCAGATGTCCAAGAAGGATTATATCCAGAAGATATAGTTGTTCCATAGTTATTACCAGTAGAGGCAGATATTGTTATATTTCCCAGACTAGGAGTTGACATAAATTGATTAAGCCAGTCATCAGTATTAATAGTAATAGTATTGTTAATTTCTAAATCAACATCTTGTTCATCACCGATGGTCACATTGGCATTATTTTCTTGTTCGTTCATAATTACTCCGCTAATTTTTTACGTAGCTCTGTGAAGCCACCTACTAATTCACCGTCTAATACAATCTGAGGTACTGTGCGAGCAGTCGGAATTGCTTCAAGCAATTGCTCTTTGGTCCAGTCTGTACTTACATTGCGCTCTTCGAACTCAATGCCTTTCATTTTCAACAATGCTTTTGCTTGGTCGCAAAATGGACATTGATTCCTACTCCATACTATTGCTCGCATTTGTTAGGTAATTCCTTTGTTTCTTTAATTTCAGCCATGTTATTTTCCTTATAGTTCCGGTAGTTCATCAAAACTAACGTTATCTGACATCGCTCCAATTACGTAGTTTGTTGATTCTGTTTCTTGTAGTGCTGATTGTTTCTTGTTGATGTTTGTATGTTTGTTAAACCAAGGTATTGGACTTTGTTTAGGATGATCACCTAGATACTTGATGCCAATGTCCTTTAGGCGTGTAAATGCTGTGTAGTCAACGAAGTTCTTAAGGATGTCTGCGTTAAGACCAATGACCACACCCTTGCTAAACAAGTAGTCAGCCCAGGATTTTTCTTCTTCAATCACTTCCATGTACATTGCGTAGACTTCATCGGCACATTCTAGATCAAGTTGAACAAAATCTGGATCATCTTTGGTCACATTGTTGATAATCCACGCAGTCCATTCTGCATGTAAGATCTCGTCTTGTAGGATTAAACTAATAATATTACCATTACCAATGTAGATCTTGTTCTCAACCATGGCCAAGCTGGTGGCAAATGACACCATAAATCGAAAGGCTTCTAACGCATAGCTAGCGTGTAGAGCTAACCATATGGCCTTCTTATGTGTGTAAGTGTCAATCACTTCGCCACACTCTTTACGACAGTTTAGTTGATGTAGATCTTCATAATAGCGGCCAATGTTAGCAGCCATACTAATGATTTCTTGTGTGTCGTGGATCTTATTAAACTCGTCCTTAGGTACTCCGTAGACATTACGGATGATGTGACTGTATGACTTACTGTGGATATTTGTTTCGAACATCGACCAAATACTTACAAGTGCTTCTAGTTCTGGAACACTAACTACTGGGCTGAATATTTGAACCGGAGCGCGACCCTGTATACTATCTAAAGCCGTTTGGCGCAACAAGTTGCTGGTAAAGATGTGCTTGACAGCATCAGTAGCATCCTTATGATCCATCTTGTCTTTGGTTAGACTAATCTCTTCAGGTACCCAAAAATACCCCCTCTGAATCTCTTCGAACTTAGCTATCCGAGGAAACCTAAATTCTTCAAATCGCTGAACGGTAACAACTCCATCAAGAAACATCTTTCTTTTTAAGTAGTTGGTTTGCTTACTAATATCATACTGTGCTTTTGACATCTATTTCCCTTTATAATTTACAAGCTAAACAATCTTCTTCGTTGTCATATATAATAATATCATCTCGGCTACTGATAGTGCCGGTAATCTTTGCTGCCACATCATCTGTGACCGTGGTCTTAGTACCAACCTTATTGATTAGGCTATAGTACATAGTTTTCAATCCCCAACGGTATGCCAACATTAGGTTCTTGGCAATTAGCGTGCCAGGAATCTTACCTTCAGCAAAGTGTGCTGGATTGTAGAAAGTGTTGGTACTTAGGCTTTGATCAATATAAGCTGCTAGTACTGCCGCAGTTTTCAAATAGTCAACACAGTCAGTTTGATCCCACATTAATTGGTAGCGATTCTTTAGACGCTTGTATTCTGGAACTACCTGTACAAAACTTCCTGCTTTTGATTCTTTGATGCTGATCATTTCCATAGGCATTTCGATACCGTTAGTGCTGTTTAATACTACCGAACTTGATTCAACTGGTGCTACTGCCATCAATGTAGCATTACGGATACCGTATAGTTTCATACGTTCACGTAGTGGTTCCCAATCCATACTCGGAGTAAAGTCTGCTAGTTCGTCAACATTCTTGCTACGACGTTCCCACGGAAACACACCCTTACCATACCAGGTGTTGTCACTGCGCTGACATTTGCCACGCTCTTGTGCTAGTTCAACACTGGTCTCAGTTAGATAGTATGCTTGATGTTCCATCCAACGACGCACTTCAGCAAGTGCTTCTGGTTGGCCATATTTCAAGTTACGTTTAGCGTGCCAATAGGCTAGGTTAGTGATACCTACACCTAAGGGTTCAAAGTCCTGATTGGCCAGTTTGCTTTGTATGCTTAGGAAGTCTTGATAGTTTAACAAGTTGCTTAGACTACGCACTAACACACGGCAGCATTTACGCATCTGTTGTGGATTAGTAAAGGCACCCCAGTTAATGCTACCTAGCGTACATAGCGCAATACGACCATCTGGATCTTCAATACGTTGAAAAGGCTTAGTTGGTAATAGGATCTCTTGACAAAGATTACTTTGATAGATAGGATCTACTGTGGTATCAAACGGACCTTGGTTAATAACATTGTCTATATTCACTAGATAGATACGACCAGTGTCAGTGCGCTCTTTTAGGATACCGTTCTTAAACACTTCTTCTGCTGATACCACTTTCTTCTTGATGCTCTTGTCAGCTTCATATTTCAAATACAATGCTTCAAATTCATCACTGTCGCGATAGTACGCTTCGTACAAGTCTGGGACTTCACTTGGATCGAACAAACTCATTGTTTCACCGTTGCGATAGCGATTCCAAAACATCTTGTTCACAACAACTGAATAGTCCATTTGACGTACACGCACTTCTTCAGTACCTTGATTGTTTTTCAATACGATAAGGTCTTCAAACTGATAGTGCCAAACAGGGAAAGTCACAGTACAACTGGCATTGCGGATGCCTCCTTGACTACAACTACGTAAATCGGCAAACCATTTCTTTAGAAAGGGTATCATACCCGTATGTTTGATTTCACCATTGCGAATCGGTGCACCTAAGGGGCGGATTCTGCCTATTTCGAGACCAATTCCGGCTCGTTTTGAAGCATATTTGGCCATCATTTCTCCAGCAGCGAATATACTGTCTAATGTATCATCCGAGCTAATAAGTACACAACTCGAAAACTGTTTAGTTGTAGTTCCCAAGCCAGCAAGCACAGGAGTAGCGAGAGTAAAGTGCCCATCACTAGCGCATTCATAATATTCCTTAATAAGTTTTAGTCTTGTTTCTTTGGGTTCATTATGGAATGCTGTAGCAGCGGCTATTGCATAACGCACTTGCGGAGTTTCGTAAATTTGCCCAGTAGCACGATTTTGTACTAGGTATTTTTCAGCTAACTGTGCAATCGCAGCGTAGGTATAATCTTCGTCTTTAGCATGGTCAATGAACAGATCAATGATATTCCATTCATCTTCTGTGTACCAATCTAATAATTCAGAGGTGTACATACCTGCGGCTACATTTGCCTGTACTATGCTGTAAAGTTTAGGAGGATCATATTCTCCATATACTTCTTTGCGTAGCATACTAACTCTCTGTCGTCCTGCTACGTATTGATAATTTGTATTGTTTGTTTCTGGATTTTCGGTTTCGTCGATTAGGTCCACCATAGCCTTTAATAGTAGTTCATCGATAGTTTCTGTTGTCATACCATCGTGTAATTCTATCTGTGCTTTAATTTCAATCATCGACGGGCTTACTCCGTCTATACCTCTACAACCAAATGCTACTTGTCTTTGAATTTTAGAGATGTCTAGAGGCACTCTTTGCCCATTGCGTTTGACTACTGTGATCATTTGTGACCTTTATTATTTTAAATTTTTACTTACACTGACTAGGAAGATATTTACCTAGGGTAAACAATCTCGATAATATTTTCGAGGTATAATTCACTATCTAGATCTTGAGCCTTGATACTACCGGACTCATAATTCAACACGTCAGTTTCATTCACATAAACTAAATTATACAGCCTAGTCTTTTGTGAATCAACCATTGTTTTGAGTTCTATCTTATCATTTTTGAAACGATCTGAAAGTTTCAGAGTATAACCCATCATTAATGCTAGGGTGAAATCATCATACTTGTTTTCGTAGATGAGTTCCCACGGTGTTGGCCAACTTTTTGGGTTATAAGGGTCAATCTTAGGATTATGAATAATCCTAGGTGCTGCTGACCAAAAGTTGGCTAATGTTTCAAGCGGATCTTCTGAGGTGGTTAGTTCCTTACGGAAATCTGACCAATCAGACAATCGCTCGTCTGGTGATTTATTAAACATTTATTGTAGTTGGTTATATTTGTAACGTAAGACACCTTCTGCGGTGCCATTGTTTATAAAACTAAGACTCAAAGTATTGGTAAGAGTATTAGTAGCCGCTGAAAACTCAATAGATCCATTGTTGGCTCCATTATATGAATAATTTTCAGTAAGTGTAGCAGTTGGAACATCACCATTAACTGATACATGTATATGTAGCTCGCCCGTTCTGTATACGTTTGCAACAGGTTTAATAATCGAATATTGCATATTAATTGCTTGATCACTTATGGCTATTGGAAATTTAGCCAATAACACCGTGCCGGCAGATAAATTATGTTCTAATACGCTGGTGCGTTCTTCGTAGCCCTTGCCTTCAACTAGTTCACGGAAATAATTTCCACCCTGATCGGCATTCATTACATCAAATCGACCAAAATAATCCTCAATTGATCTGTTACCCTGACTTTGGAAATTAAGAACCGCAGTAACAGGATTAATATCACCGTTTAAATTATTACCAACTTCTTGGAATGTATTGTGTGTGCTGATATTATAAGCAGGAATACCATTATCAAAGAAATAGATAGCTTCTTGTTCAATGTTGACAAATTTACTATTTTGTATTTTGGTTCTTACTGGTCCTGCACTATTTCCAGAAGCCAATGTTTGTCCACCAACAATTCCTCTGCTGGAATTTCTAAATATACAACTGTTGATAACAGTATCTTGTATATCGTAATTTGAGTTAATATCGTATATAAACCCATCAAACGTACAATTTTCAATTAATAGATCTTTAGTGGCAATTGCCCCTTGTCCGCGTAGCTCTAATCCACAGTAATCTACACTACTACCATAGACGTCTAAATTACCGGCCACATAATAACCGTTAAATCTACAATCAATAATTTGAGAATCAGTAGCACAGTCAAGACGTACAATCGGCAGGGTAGGTTGCATAGTATTATTGCCGCCACCACTAAATGTTGGATTGTATTCAAATGTTATTCCAATTAGACTTATATTAGGAATATTAGTGGTAATATTTGTATTACCTGGTTGGAAGTACACATACTCGCCGGCTGAACTAGTTACATCACAGGTCTGTAATAGAGATGCAGATGTTGACATTAAACGAATAACAGTCTTTTCTTGCCCATCACCAATTAAGGTTGTGTAAGGTGGAATGTATATTGTATTAGAAACAAGATATGTGCCGGCAGGAATACGTAATGCTATTCTACTGCGTGTGCTGTTCTTGTCGGAGTTTAACCAAATTTGATCAATGGCATTTTGCAATGCTTCAGTGTTATCAGTAACACCATCATTGATGCCCGCAAAGTCATATATTGTGGCAAAGTCATTAAGTTTATCGGCTACAGTTCTATAGGTATACGCACTACCAGATGGATCTGTATATAAATTTATACCGCTGTCGCGATGCTGGCCTGCATCATTTTGCAGATAAGAAGTGCTGGTAGATAAATTGAATAGATTAACATCGTGTTCTGTTAAGACACGGGTGTTACCTACTGCTGGAGCGCCTTCTGCTAACGAACCGTTACCGATATATAAAGATTGTGCATCAATAGCCCAACCAAATTCACCACTGTCCAGCTGTGGTAATCCTGTAATACCTTCTTGTCCTCGGCGGACTTGTAACTTCGCCACCTCAATTACGGCCATAATATATCTCCTAATACTCTATTTATCGTACCAAACACGTTTTCCATCTACGAGTTTCCAACCTCTGCCTTTACAGGCAATATTAGGATGGCCGATCTTTCGGCGATTTTCATATGGAGGTAGCGCAGGCATATCCGATCTTCTAATACGCCAACCTTTCGATTGTTTTTGAAATAATGGATGATTGGGATTATTTGATTCAGAAACAAATGATGTCCCTACTCCATGTTCTTTACACCATTTAGCAATATTGTGTACATAAATTTCAGTAGGATCGTCTATGCGGCTTACATACCAACCTTTAGCAACACTTTCCGCAGTGCGAGCATGTTTTTGTGATCTTTCTTCAGGAGTTAATGAACGGTACCAAGCAGTAGCACCCTGACATTTATGATTGCTATAATCAATTTTACTATATGCAATAAATTTACTGCGGTCGCCACCTGTACCACCATCTACTAAGTTATAACTGTTAGGATCAGTTATAGCACCGGTTAAAGCTATCCAACGGGCTTCACAAAAATTTAATTGTTCCTCAGTATCACAAGTTTCGAGTATTTCTTTTTTAAAGTTCTCTTTTCCGTATTTCTTATAAGCCTGTTTAAGCAACTTACCTGATCCCATATAGGTAGGATCAGTTCCATTATGCTTGCCTATATACCAGCGACCGTTAATATTGTTTGTTATTTTATAGATATACATAAATGTATTTAGCTATTTCTACTATAGCCATACCTCTATGTTAGAAGAGGTTTGAGACCTTGCAAGTTTGATGTATAGTATTCTTCAACCTTGTTTAGCCACATATCTTGATATTTGTTAAAATCTTCCGGCAGTAGATCGAACTGTTGATATTGTTCGCCACCGGGTTGAAGATTATCATTACCTCGACTAACCATAAAGATATGACCTTCACGGATATCCGTTCCATAAATTTCATTATGGGCTAAGGTATATGCCATTAGTTGTAGATAATAATCTTCAACCCACTCTGCTTTTTTTGGCTTGTTAGTTTGTTTATAATCAGCAATACACGGATTTCCTTTATATACACACACTAGATCAGTAGTACCTGAATATAGTCCAGGAAAGTATAAGCTCTGTTCCATGGCCCAAACTTCGTCGACATCTTTTAATCCATTCTCAATAATAACATTAGCCATAGCATTAGCTTTAATGTGAACTGTATTATTTCCCGGTTGCCGTTGTATGCCACATAAGAATCTTTCTAAGTTAGCATGAAGGCTAGTCCCTACCCCTGCCGCTTCTGTAGTAATGCGCTGTGCATTTTCTACACCCACACGTTTCTTCCATTCGTTTAAGTGCGTCATATCTTTGGTAGCACTTAGAATGGTTGTAACTGAGGGTAGTTTTTCTCCGTCTGGAGTTAGGTATACACGTTTGCGAGTAACTGGATCATTAATCTGCTGGCATGCTTTATATTGATAACGCTCAATAAATGGAGGCGGGGTTAGAGTTGTAATTGTCATAACATTAATTATAACAGATTGATTTAACTATTACAAGAATTAATTAAGATAAATCGTTTAAATGTTGCTGTGCGCCACTGTGCGCCATTTGATCAACACTAGGACCATCTGGAACCTCAGAGGACGATTGTTCACTGCCTTCTGGTTCTTTCTTAGTGCCTAGTACAAGCCCCTGATCGTTGTAGTCGCGGATCAATGGCTGTAATTGTGGATTGTTATCATAGATCTGAGCAAACTGGTCGTAGGTAATACCACCGTAGCCCATGTTCTTTAATAGATTACTCAGTGCTGGATAAGATAGGCTTTGTGGGGCATGTTTACTGTCCCCACGTCCTACGAGATTGCGTAAAACCGTTTCAAGGTCGTCTACGAAACGGTCTGCTACTTCAAATAAACGCATTAGCGAGCCAACTTGCTCATGATTGAGTGTGACTCAGCTAGCTTACGTGCGCGAGCGAAAGCACGGCTTTCACGCATTTCACGACCACTTGCTTCTGATCCGCCTACTGCTGCATCGCTAGCACCAAACTCGTCGCCTGCTGGATTCATTGAATCTTCTGGAGCTGGTGGAAGATCTTCTGCACCACCTGCTAGATCTGGTGTTTCGCCACCCATTGGGTTTTGAGCTGCTTCTTCGCCTGCTAACACTGCTACTGCACGAGTGATTGTTTCACGGCTTTGTGTTAGTGCTGATAATGCTTCTTGCAGTGCTGGAGTAATTGCTGCTTTGAAAGCGTCTGCTTCAGCTTGACCAAAGTTAGCACGGATACTGTCTGCTAGTTCAATCATTGATTTAGTTTGGTATTGACCAACACGTTGCATCCAACTTGTAAAGTCATTAACCATATCTGTACCAGCAGTAATATCTTTAGCTTTGCCTTCTTCATCTTCTTTAAGGAATTGATTTAGGCCTTCAAGGATTGTTCTGTAGTGTGAACGCATTGTGCTTTCCTTAACTGGTTTTTTCTTAGCGTTGTCTTTAACGGCTTTTTTGAATGTCTCTTTCTTATTGCCATCTTTATCTACATCTAAGAAGTCTGGTTTTGCTTTCTTAGCTTCTGACACGTTGCCATGTACTGGGCATTTTGCTTTACCTTTTGTAGCACAGCAGCATTTACCTTCTTTAGCGGCTTTCTTCATAGGTTCTTTTTTGTCACCGTCTTTGTCTAGATCTAAGAAATCTGGTTTAGCACCTTCTTTAACTTTCTTTGGAAGACCTTTGTGTTTTGTACCTGCAAACTTTTCTAATTCTTTAGTTGACATCTTGGCCATTTCAGCCGATGCTGCACCGCCTGTAGGTTTCTTACCTGCTTTCTTAGCAGCTAGAGCAATGCCTGCAGCCTGTTGTTGTGCTTTACTTACAGCTTTCTCGCTAATTGTTTTTTTGCTTTCACCTAACATTTCTTTAATCCTTGTGTTTAATAAGTTCATCATGAACTTGTCTTTTTGGTAATCTTCATTAGCCAGTAAATCATTGAAACCAGCAGCACTTTCAGTTTGATTCACTTTAGTGCGTAATAGATTACGATAGTTCTCCAAATCTTCGCGTGAGTATTTTTCAAAATCTACGCGACTACCAAATTTCTTAAACATATTTTCGTTTAATGTAGCGGCTGTTGGGGTAATATTAAAATCTGTTGTTTTCATGGTAAGTTCCAAAAATATATAAAACTATTTATCGAAGTCGTCGGATCTTTTCAAAACTTATTAACACTGCACTCTTAGCATTTTTGGCTCTCTCACGGGCTATTTTCTGCTTGTGTGTCATGGTTTCTGCGCGATCCCAATCCTTTTTTGCTATTAGACTAGCGGACATCTTTCGATAATGCTCTTCTTCGAACACACTATAACCGTAGACCTTATCATTCTCTATAACATTATATTCTGGTGTTTTGCCCAATGCTAGATCGTTGGCAATTAATATGGCTGCATATGATAGATTAAGGCCTTCATACAATATATCTGTACTGTCAGCGACTGTATATGTACCATCTACTTCTTTACTAACTGTATAATCATCTAAACGTATACCGCCATTTATTCCGCGTATTGGAATAACTATGCCCTTGGCACGGAATTCTTGTTTGATTCCTGCTGTTAGGTCCGATACTTTCTTATATAATTGATCTATTTGAGTCTTGGCCACGGTTGATTACGATGTTCTTGTTATCTTTAGTTATCGTAAATACGCCTTTGCGGACAAGATTCTGAGCGATCACTACGTCACGATCTCTTAGAGATGTTAGTGGGATTTCGCCATGGTGCTGTTTGATAAACGATTGTTCTTCGTTGGTTATTGCTATTGATGGGTGATTTAATAAGTGATGTATTTTCATTTGAGTAATATTGTTACAACCACGGATAGTACACCTGCTACCACTGTACCTGCTGTGCCGATCATTACCTTGATCATACTACTATTGCTTTTTTCGATAAGATCTTGTAGGGTGCCTACTTTCTTTTCGATGTTATCTAAACGGCCTTCTAGGGCTGAATAACGCAGGGCACATAATTCTACGTGCGACTCGAGGTTTGTTTTTTCAATATCAGTTGGCGATGTCATCGCAATTTCTCCATTAACAGTAGTACTAATTTAGTCAGCCTGTGGTTGCCATGATGATGATATTTTTATATTCGGGATCTTCTACATCGAAAACCGCCTTCGATATATTTATCGATTCAGTTAATTTTTCAATAACCGGTACTTGGTGGAAATCCCCGCGCAGCAAGCCTATTGTGCGGCCTTGGTCATCTTCGTAGGCATGAGGACGATCTGGATAGAAGGTAAATGACCATACTTTATGACGACCTTTATACTTGCTGCCAAAGCCAAGGCCTTTAACATCTACTGTTTCTGCTGTAGGTATATTATCATAGGTTATGATTGATCTTAGGCCAATACACTGCTGTAATGTGATCCAATTCTTGTATTGACTCTGTTCTAATAATGAGCCCTGTCCCGGACGTTGTACGTTTGGTTTTGTTATGTCTATTAGGGTTTTGATTTCGATGATTTCCATTATATACCTATATATTTGTTTCTAGTATTTATGGTCGCAAAAAAAGGCATCCAAAAAATGAATGCCTTGTTTTATTTACAGCTGATTAAATCTTAGTATGTCCAAGAAGTAACTGTAGCTGAATTTAAGTGGATTACTCCGCCTGCTGAGTTAGTTACTACATTTAATGCATTAATAGCAGCAGTTAAAGCACTTTGAGTATCAGCTGGGCTTGGTGAACCATCAGTTGGGCCAGTACCTAAGTAACCTTGACCACTGTTAGCGCCATCAAAACCTAATGATTCAATAGCAAAGTTGATTGTACGTGAAGCTGTGTTTAAAGTACCAACACGAGAAACTGTACCAACTGTTTCTAAAGCTGTACGGAATGCTTGTTCTAAAGCACCACCAGCTAATTGAGCATCAGTAGCTAAAGTTTGAGCAACATCGCCGCTCCAGAATGTTAATGTAAAGTCTTGTAAACTTACACCAGCAAAGTTCTTAGGGTTTAATAGTGTACCATGTACACGGTTGATTCCAAATGTCATTTTAATATCTCCTTAATCGAATGACTTGTCCTATCTAGGACTATCGTGCAAATATTTATGCCGATCGGAAAAAAACAGGCAAATAGGCCTTAATCTTCGTCTTTGATATCGCCTTCTACAATGCGTAGTTTAGTGGCTGTTTCTTTATTGTCACGCAGTTTACGTATGCTTCTTACGAACTTACTAGCATCTGCGCCTTTAATTGAATTAATGAATCTACGTTCTAATTCATATGCTGCTTCTGGATCAAAGTTTTCTTTGATAGAATTTAATAGGTTAATAGCTGAATCAATAATATGTGTAGCCCTTGTTTCTAAGACTGTTTCACGATCTTTTTTAGCAGCAAACTCGTTAAGTTCTTCTAATAGGCTTTTTGTTCTTTTTTGCACAGCTGGTCCTTTTTGGTATTTATTAAGGGGTTATGGAAGTTCTATATTATCTGCACTCATAAACTCTGGGTGCAATTTATTGATATGACGCATGATTACACCAGCTACTGCATGTGCTTCATTTTCTGCAGGGCTACCAGTTTCTCCGCTGGTGTGATCTAATTCGTGTTTTAGGTCTTGCGAGTAGTGTACCATTTCGTGTGCGAATGTACGTAGAATATCTACAGGATGTCTATTGTCCAAAGCTAGGTAGATAGTATTTTCAGTATTTTCATATTTGCCAAATGTCGGTTGTCGTTTGTCATTGATACGTTTTTCTATTTTAATCTTAGGTAAGGTTTTGAGATTAAGTTGCTTCATTATCACAGGCAATGCTTTGCCTATCATATCAACTATATCTGGTTCACTGCGTATAATAACTTCGTTTATGTTCATAATATTGTCGGCGCCCAAGGAACTAACAGACGATCGCTATCAATCGGTTGTTCTGGTTGTGGTAATTGTCCGTCGCTCGCTGTTTGCATAAATTGTCCTTGGACACTTTAGGAGTCTGGTAGCGAATCAGATTGTCCTAGGCAGGTTCCGCCTGACGCCTGCATTGGATGTAACTCCAACGGTCCTAAGCGTGTTAGAAGTATTTATGTAATCTGTCCAACCCTGAATGTGCTAGATCCAATATGCTCGCAGGTTATGCTGGTATCACACCATAGACTAAATCCATGATCCCGTGCTTGATTACAGAAATGTACATCTTCACTTACTGTATTTGCATGATCAATTGCACTATGATATAGAAAGTGCGGATACGGTATAGCCTGTAATACTTTAGTATCAATCAACACACAGCCAAACCCGCAGCCATCAATTGGCACTAGTCCTTGTCCTTTGATATCATCCCAGTTAACATGCGTTACTCCACCCCAAGGATTTTTTCGCATTATCTCAATTGTATGTGTACCTGGTATGCGTTGAATGTACACTCCGCTAACAATATCTTTATTGTGGCTCATTAATTTTAATAGTGTGTCGGGCGGAAACGCTATGTCACTATCCACACAGAACAAATAATCAAACCCATTACGCAAGGTCCAGTCTGCAATTAGATTGCGTACTTGATCTACTTGGTATCCCCAAAAGTATTGGAAGGCAACTTCACACCCATCTGGAGTAATTAGATCGTATATACTCTTAAATGTCTGTGCTTCAATATTCCTATTTGTAGGTATTGCAATTAATATCTTTTTCAATTGTTTAGGTGCCTTAGGAGTGAGCATATTGGCTTTCACTTGATCATATACTAGAGTTTCTGCTTCCATCATACCTTTGGTAACTTCGGGTATGGTAATCAATGTAGCAGCCATTGGTGTTTCAAAATCCATATTAGTGATTAGATAATTTGTTCTACCTGCACCTAATTGAAAATCAAATATAAAGTTATCACCGTAGTAGATGTTTAATCCATCCGGGATATCAGTCCAATTGTTTTTGTTTATAAACATTAGACATCCATAGCCTAAGGTATGCTGACCTGTCCACGGAATGATATCAATAGTCTTATCAGTGATAGGTGGTTGATTCCATACAGGATCTCCTGGACATAATCCAAATACACCCGCATCAACAGTTAATAGATCTTTTAACTTATCAAACAGATTAGTATCAAACACTACATCATCACTAAGGATACACACGCGATCATTTTGACTGCTACGTACTCCAAAGTTCCACGCAGGATTTACATATATGTTTTTGCCAAAGTCGTGTATCTTAATCTTAGGATGAGTTAACCCCTGCGGAGTACGTGTGTTGTCATTGTTGATAATAATAATCTCATCAACTAGATTCTCATTACATAAACGACCAAGGAATGGTAAGAACATATCATTAACACGCCACATGGTTGGAACAACTACTGAATACTTCTTATCGTCATTGGCCAAGACTGAGGCAATGGTACGATCTTGTTCGTCTCGATGTATTTTATAGTCATTTAAGGGACTAGCATCGTTGTAATTACACACAATATCAGATACTGCGTATACTCTATCCGGATCTACATTTTCTATTGCGGCATAGAATATAGCAAGATCGTTACCTGCTTTAAACCAGTTGCCATCTGCATCTCGGAATTTACTATCCGATACTCCGTTTAATAATCCTGCTTTCATTGTACGCAGGTGAGTATACGGTAAGTTCCAATTAAATTTATAATCCTTGTAGGCTTTTGCTGCTTTAACTTCAGGAGGATAAGGTTGTGCCTGTAGAGGAATACCGTCAACTATGCTCCAACAACTGCCATAGGTAAAGTCATAGTCCTGATGTAACTTATTGTAGTAGTCAAACACATCTGGACGATTTACTAAACAGTCATCTCCGTCTAGCATCAAGACGATGGTATCGGGACTTTGACCACGGATTGCCTGTACATAGTTGTATCCTGCCCCTTGGTTATCACTATTTCTAATTAACTTAAACTTTCCTCGTATATCAGCAGGTAGATCGGCAATATAATCCTCTGCAACTTCACGGGCTCCGTCAAAACTAACATCGTCGATCAACCAGTGTTCGTAGTTTTCATAATCCTGTGCTGCCACGCTGGCAATGCAACGTTCAACATAATCTCGTGCATTGAAGAACGGACTAACAACTACAATCTTTTGTTCAACTGCTTGTTTAGGAGCCAGACACTCTTCTGGTGTTGTGTATCTACGGCCAAACACTTGATGATATTTGGCCTTGGTATATCTTACCCGTTGACTTTCACTAGGACTTAAGTATAGACCTAGTTTACTGTAGATATGATGCTTCCACTCTAGAGCAGTTACTTCCCATCCTACGATATCTTTAATATCATCTAATGCACGCATGCGTGTTCTATGCTCAGTGGGATTGTTATAGGCCTTAACAACCATGTCCACAAACTTATCAGCTTGCTCTTCCGAATTGATATTAGGAAACAGACCGTTAGGTACTATAGCATAATCAATCATATAACTATGCGGTCCTGCTGTTTCCTCTAAGGCGCCAAAGCGGCAGGTCAGTAAAGGCGTGTTAGCATATAATGACTCAACTGCGCTGATACTATAGGTTTCAGGGAGGCCTGCAGGATAGATAAAGTAACTGGCCTTGGCTGATAAGTTGGCCACTTGTTCTTGTTTAATAATTCCCGTGAATGTGATAGTAGGATCAGTTAGGTGCGGTCCCACCATTTTCATAAATTCTGATTCTTCGTCATTGTGTGAAAATGCAGCACCTAATTTATAATGTCCGCCAATCACAGTTAAGCGTGCATTAGGTAAACGTTGTTTAACTCTTGGCCATACTAGATTAAGTAGAGGATCAAGTCCCTTACTCATATTAGCATTGAAGATGTACATATTAGGATCTTTACTATCCAGGTCTACACTATCAAAGTATTTGACAATACCATTGCGTGTGGTGAACACATGGTTACGCAGTACTTCATAGTTACGCATACGAGGATGACTACAGTTCATAATGTACATGGTGTGGAAATCACTTAATGTCCATATTTCATCAATGGCTCCACTGACTACTAACTCTTCTAGGATATCATCGCCCCAACAAAAAGTATCGTGCATCCAAAATACTTTTAATTGGGCCTGCTCACGTATCTGTTTAAAGATTTCGTAATCAACTTTACGATTGGTTGTCTGCGGATATTGATAGAACGGCTCTGTTATAAATGGGGTTACTACTCGCGAACTAATAACAATATCATATACGTCAGCTTGTGCTAATTCACTTAATGGGCGATAGCGTACACCGTTATATACTCCGGGCTTGTTATCATCCTCATCACAGGCATTAAACACAGTAACATCAAATCCTATCTTGGCCATTTCCTGTGCTGATAGAATAACTGCGCTTTCACTACCGCCCATACCTTTACGATTTAATGTATCTCCATCATAGGCCATACCTACAATATCAATGTAGGCTACTTTGACTCGAGGTTGGTTAAGTGGAATAGGATCAGTGTTCTTGGCAACCTGTATAATGTCCTCTGTGTTGGCAATTCTACGACCAAACACCTTACGCACGCGATAGTTAATCCAATCTACTCGAGCCTGTTCACTGGCATCAAGTGCCATTCCCATCCACTTGTAGAAGTGTTGTTTCCATTGTAGGGCCACAGTATCCCAAGTTGATACATCTTTAACATTATTACAAGCATATTGTTTTTGTTGATGTAGATAGGGATTGTTAACTGCGTCTAAGACCATACGCACATAGCGGTCTACCTGCCAATCTTTATTGATCCACGGAAACAATCCGTTAGGTTCAATAGCATAGTCAATGTAATAGCTGGCGCTGTCAGTTCCGCTTTCTTCCATAGCACCAAAACGTACACCTAGAATAGGAGTATTGTAGTTGATGCTTTCGATTGTGCTGATGCCGCTGGTCTCTGGAAACGCACCAGGGAATAGATTATAACTGGCCTGAGCCATAATTGCAGCAATTTCAGGTTGCGGAATAATACCAGTAAATTCTACACTTGGGTCGTTGGCAGTTAATTTTTGCAGGGCGATTACTTTTTCGTTGGCTTCGTTAACTGCTTGATCACGGAAGTTGTAGTATCCGCCGATGATCTTTAATCGGGCATTAGGTAACTGTTGTTTAAGTTTAGGCCATATATCACGGACTAAAGGTTCCATGCCTTTGGTCACACTAGCGTTGTAGACAAATAGATTAGGATCTTTGGCCTTGACATCTACCCAATCAATCCAACGATTGATAGCATTGCGTGTGTTGAACACGTGATTCTTTAATACTTCAAAGTTTCTACGAGGACCGTGTGAAGAGTTAGTAGTGTAAGCAATGTGCCAATCACTGATGTTAAACACTTCGTTGATATGCCCATTGAGTATCAACGGTTCTAGTAAGTGGTCACCCCATATGAATGTATCCTGCTGCCAAAGGATCTTTAACTGTGTTGGACGTTGTAATTGATGGAACCATTTTGGATCATAATCACGAGGCGGCGGCTGTCTAACTTGATCATACAGGTGTTCTGGGGTAAATGGTATAATAGTACGTTGGCTAATAACAATATCAAAGTTAAAGTTGCGCAGGCCAAGTGTGCGCATAGGATAGTAGGTAACACCGTCATATACACCCGGGCTAGTTTCACTGGTATCGCAGTCATTGAATATAGTTACTTCAAAACCTAGTTTAACCAGTTCAGGAGCAATGGAAATGATAGAGCTTTCGCTGCCGCCAATCCCCTTTTTCTTTAATGTAGTGCCATCATAGTTGAGTCCTACGCAGTCTAATATTGCTATTTTGATTGTTTTCATATACGGATATTTAATTATATGATATAGTATAACAGTAAGTTGTGATTTAGTCAAAGAAAAACCCGCCGGAGCGGGTTTGGTATGCTAGATTAGCTTAGTTGTGCCAGTTGTAGATCTTAGCCTGTGCCTGAGCCGGTGTCAATGCTTTAGAGCAAATATCACGGTGTGTTTGGTTTTCAGCTTGATCTTTTGCGTGAGCATCATATAATACTCCAGCTGGGAAGTTAGGTGCTAATTGTGCTTTGGTGCAATATGCTTGTAACTGTAGATTACTGATATCATTAGTACCGCCAATCTCTAATGAGATGCGGTGATCAACTTCGTAGCCCAATGAACATAATGTGCGATCACCGTAGGGGATCTTTGCTAGACGATAAACTTGTTGTTTAGTTGATTCACTTACATCGCGGATTGTACCTGTTTTTGTGTTGCAAATATCATTCACATCTTGTGTACGAATACTTGCCGCTGGTACTGCGCCATCTGCTACTGCTAGGGTTGATACTGCTAATAATACTGTTAATAATAATTTTTTCATTGTAATTCCTCTATTATGTTGGTAGTTTATTTATTACTTGGCTCCGCCTGATATATTCATAAACACTCCAGACAATGCGCTGGTTGTACATATTAGTTCTACAAGCCCATAGGTTGTAGTCGGACCACCTTGATCGTAGATACTATCTACATCTACTGATTTTTTCAGTAATTCAATTTTGGTTTGAAGTGGTGGAACAAATCTATGAGTCTTATCAGTATGATCTTCGTGATCAACACTAACCGGAGTTAGTTCTGCACGATTTGGAGTTTCTGGACTTTGGCCCATTGAGGATTCTTCGCCGCCTTCAGCTGAGTCAATTACATCCGCTAATTTTCTTAATATTTCACTTGCTCGCATCTTGGTCTCCTTATGCTACTGGTGTAATTGAAATTAAACCAGAGCCGCTTACGCCTGTTGGCAGAACATAAGTTATGGTATTTGTGTTTTGTAAAGTGAAATGTTCCACTGTACCCGGTGGTATTAGTATGTCGCTGTTGTTATCGGCTACTTTGTTGTTGCCAAAATTAACCACTGCTGGTAGTCCTGAAACTGCGATACGTACTTTAGTTGCTGGTAAGTTTTGGCCTGGGCCATTACCACCTAGATCACCTTGTATAAAGGCAAAGGTTGTTGCTGTGAATGTTCCTGTGGTGCTTGATAAGCTAAAGAATCCAGTCGATCCTATTGGTTTTGATAACATGTTTTTCCTTTGTCAGGACCTGTGTTGTTCCTGAAACAATAAAATATGGGCATTAAAATCTGCTGTGAAATCAGCGTCTAACTCTGCACCATCACCTTCGTTTAACTT